>OFJB01000025.1_pt1 | contig 127432 bp, 130 predicted proteins | sample 1775081 | NCBI WGS metagenome assembly OFJB01 (sample SAMN08195771, study PRJEB24354) | sludge metagenome | isolation source: initial sludge from phenol fed wastewater aerobic bioreactor | place: India: Nagpur | collected 2016-06-05 | reverse complement strand
GGGCGCGCGATGGAGATCGTGCACGAGCAGCAGGGCCTGGAGCGCTACATGCGCGAGGCCGTGAAGGTGAGCAACGATTCGCCCGTGCTGCTCGACCGCTTCCTCTCCGACGCCATCGAATGCGACGTGGACGCCGTGCGCGACAGCGACGGCAAGGTCTACATCGGCGGCGTGATGGAGCACATCGAACAGGCCGGCGTGCACTCGGGCGATTCGGCCTGCTCGCTGCCGCCTTACTACCTCAAGGCCGCCACCGTGGCCGAGCTCAAGCGCCAGACCGCGGCGATGGCCGAGGGCCTGCAGGTCGTGGGCCTGATGAACGTGCAGTTCGCCATTCAAGAGAAACCGCTGGAAGGCGGCGGCACGCAGGACGTGATCTACGTGCTGGAGGTCAATCCGCGTGCCAGCCGCACCGTGCCCTTTGTCAGCAAGGCCACCGGCGTGCAGCTGGCCAAGGTGGCCGCGCGCTGCATGGTGGGCCAGACGCTGGGCGCGCAGGGCGTGGGCGCCGAGGTCACGCCGCCCTACTTCAGCGTCAAGGAGGCGGTGTTCCCCTTCGTCAAGTTCCCCGGCGTGGACACCATCCTCGGCCCCGAGATGAAGTCCACCGGCGAGGTCATGGGCGTGGGCAAGACCTTCGGCGAGGCCTACATCAAGGCCGAGATCGGCGCCGGCGAGCGCCTGCCGCACCCGCCCGCGGGCGCCGCCGCGGCGGGCAAGGTGTTCCTCACCGTGCGCAACCACGACAAGCCGCAGGTGGTCGCGATCGCGCGCGACCTCGCGGCCATGGGCTTCAGCCTGGTCGCCACGCGCGGCACGGCGGCGGCGATCACGGCCGCGGGCATCGCCTGCGCCACCGTGAACAAGGTCACCGAGGGCCGCCCGCACGTGGTCGACATGATCAAGAACGGCGAGATCGCGCTGGTGATCAACACCGTGGAAGAACGGCGCAACGCCATCGCCGACAGCCGCGCCATCCGCACCAGCGCGCTGGCCGCGCGCGTGCCCACCATCACCACCATCTTCGGCGCCGAGGCCGCCGTCGAGGGCATGAAGAGCATGGACCAGCTCGGCGTGATCTCGGTGCAGGAGATGCACGCGCAGCTCGCCTGATACGGGTTCGCATTCGATCGGATAACGCGGCGGGAGCCGAAGGCAGTGCTGTAGCACGGCAAGGCGAACCAACAAAGTTAGACGATTGAATGCGAATCCGTATGAGCCCGCCGCCGCGCCAACGACATACCACCCTTCGGGGCGGCATTTTTTTCGGGCCGGCCTGTCCTGCGGACTGGCAACCCGCAAGAGCGCCGGATCAGATGATGGCTTGCAAGCCCTTGTCGGCGATGATGTTCAACAGCTTGAGCGCCGGCCCTGCGGGATGCGTGTCGCCTTGTTCCCACTTGCGCACCGTCGAAGCCGTGGTGTGCAGGTGCAGCGCAAACACCGGCTGGCTGAATTTCAGCGCTTCGCGCAGGTGCTTGATGTCGGCGGCGCTGAACTCGCGCACTGGCGGCGGGCAGATGGCATCGAATTCGCGCATCGTCACCTTGCCGATGGCGCCCGCCTCGTGCAGCGCGGCCAGATCACCGCGCAGGGATTCAATGAGCTTGCTCGTCACAACACACCTCCAATAGAACGCCGATCTCCAGCGCCTTCATCAAGTCCCGCGCCGACAGCTCCAGAAACACCTTGCCGGCGAACTGCAAGGCCTTCCTTTCATCCTGCGTGATGTTCGCCTTGTCACTCTTGGGGAACCCGTGCAGGAACACATAGCGGCTGCCGATGCGCGCCGACAGCAGTGTCCGGTAACCGCCGCTCTTGCCACCGCCAGGACGGGCCACCCGCTTCTTGTACAGGAAGCCGCCAAGGTCGGCATCGATCAAGCCCGCCTCCATCTCGCGAACCGCCTTGCACAAGGCGGCATCGGACAACCCCTCGCCCGCTTGCCACCGTGCGAAGTCCTTGCGCTTGAGGATGGTGGTACACGGCATTGCCAAAACTATATCCGAAACGGGTATAGTTTGCCAATTCGCCCGTCAACCCTCTCGAGGACAGAGAAGCACCGCCAGATCTCGCTTGCGGCGAGTCGGACGGCCCGTCAGGCCAGCCAGCGGATCTCGCCGCTTGCCACGTCGTGCATCGCGCCGGCGATCTTCAGGCGGCCGGCGTCCAGCAGCTCGGCCAGCACCGGCGCGCCGGCCACGCGCGCCACGGTGTCGCGCACGTTGCGCTCGGCCACGCGCTGCACCAGGGCCTTGTCCTTGGAGCTGGGCACCCCTTGGTAACGGAGCGCGTCCAGCGACGGCCGGATCCGCGCCAGCAGCCCGGTCAGGTGCCCCAGGCGGGCATCGTCGATCGCGCCCTTGATGGCGCCGCATTCGCTGTGGCCCAGCACCACGATGAGCCGCGCGCCCGCCAGCCGGGTGGCGAATTCCAGGCTGCCCAGGATGTCGTCGTTCACCACGTTGCCGGCCACGCGCGCGACGAAGATGTCGCCGATGCGCTGGTCGAACACCAGCTCGGGCGGCACCCGGCTGTCGATGCAGCCGACCACGGCGGCAAACGGCGCCTGCCCGCCCGCCGTTTCGCGCACCTGCCGGCGCAGGTCGCAATGGATGGTCTCGCCCGCCACGAAGCGCGCATTGCCCTCCCGCAGGCGCTGCAGCGCGGCATCGGGCGTCACCTCGGCCTGGGTGGCGCGGGTGAGCACCGCGCAGCCGGGCTCGTCGGCCCGGGCGGCAGCGCCCAGCGTGGCGGCGGCCAGGCCGCCGAAGGCCTGCAGCGCCTGTCGGCGATTGCAATGAGGCATGAAAGTCTCCCAGGTCAGGCCGCCTGGCCGCAGGGCCCATGGGGGCTCGTGCGCAGTGCGTGGCGACACCTTACACCACGCCATGCAATTTTGGGCAAAGCCGTTCACAATGCATGTGTCACTTCAGTAACCGCTTATGAATAAGGAGACGCCCACGATGCCAGTGCTCAACCGGCGCGCGCTGCTGCGCCGCTCCATGGCGCTTGCCGCGGCGATGCCCTTGCTGGGCGGCGTGGCGCCGCGCGCCTTCGCGGCGCTGCCGCCCATGCAGGCGCACGAGGCGGCGCCTGGCTGCTGGTATGTGCAGGGCCTGTCGGAGATGGGGTCTTCCGCCAACCAGAACTTCATTTCCAACGCCGGTTTCATCGTCACGAGCGCCAGCGTCGTCGTGGTCGATGCGCTGGGCTCGCCGGCGCTGGCCGAGCGCCTGGTGGCCGAAATCCGCAAGGTCACGCCCAAGCCCATCTCGCACGTCATCCTCACGCACTACCACGCGGACCACATCTACGGCCTGCAGGTCTTCAAGGCGCTGGGGGCCCGCATCATCGCGCAGCAGTCCGGGCGCGAGTACCTCTACTCGGAGACCGCGCGGCTGCGCCTGCAGGCCTCGCGCACCGAGCTGGCGCCGTGGATCGACGAGAACACCCACCTCGTGGCGGCCGACCAGTGGATCGACGGCCCGACGAAGCTGACGGTGGGCGACACCGAGCTGCAGATCATCCCCGTGGGCCCGGCCCACACGCCGGACGACGTGGTGGTGTGGCTGCCGCAGCGCAAGGTGCTCTACTCGGGCGACCTGGTGTTCCGCGGGCGCATTCCCTACGTGGGGGATGCCGACAGCGGCCACTGGATCCTCTCGCTCGACGAGCTTTTGAAGCTCGGCGCGCAGGCCGTGGTCCCGGGCCACGGCGCGATCTCCCTGGATGCGCGCAAGGACATGCAGTTCACGCGCGACTACCTGGCCTACCTGCGCAAGTCCATGGGGCAGGCGGCCCAGGACATGACGCCCTTCGACGAGGCCTACCAGGCCACCGACTGGAGCCGGTACGAGCACATGCCGCTGTTCGGCGCCGCCAACCGCATGAACGCCTACAACACCTACCTCCTGATGGAGCACGAAGCCAAATGACCCGGCACGGCGCCACCAACCGGCGCCGCGCCCTGGCGGCGCTGGCCGGGCTTGGCGCGCTCGCGGCCCTGCCCGTGCGCGCGGCGGGCCGCAGCCTGCCGCTGTCGAGCGCGCTGCCGCAGGAACTGGCCCAGGCCCTGGCGCTGCACCAGCCGCTCGTCGTCATGGTCAGCCTGCACGGCTGCCCGTTCTGCGAGGAGGTGCGCAACAACTACCTCGCGCCCATGCACGAGCGCGAGGGCCTGCAGGTGGTGCAGGTGAACATGCGCGATCCGCGCGCCATCGTCGATCTCGGGGGCGCGGCCACCACGCACGACGCGCTGGTGCGCGCCTGGGACATCAAGGTGGCGCCGACCGTGCTGTTCTTCGGCCCAGGCGGCCGGGAGGTCGCGCCCCGCCTGGCCGGGGGCCCCAACGATTTCTACTCCGGCCTGCTGGACAACCGGCTGGAGGCGGCCCGCCAGACGATTCCCAAGTGAAATACGGCCCCAGCGCCCGTGGATAAAGCGGCACAAGCTATTTCAACAATAGCAAGACAACTTCAGGAGACCCTCATGCACGCCCTGCCCCGCGCCCTCTTCTTCGCCTCCACGCTGCTGCTGGCCGGCGCCGCGCTGGCCCAGACCCCCGAGGCCTTCAAGGATGCCCACCCGTCCGAAGGCCACAAGCTCATGAGCGATCGCCAGTGCGACGCCTGCCACGCGCAGAAATGGGGCCACGATGGCCAGGACGTCTACCGCCCCGGCCAGCACATCTCCAACGTGGCCCAGCTGCGCCGGCAGGTCAACCAGTGCAACACCGGCCTGAACCTGAACCTGTTCCCCGAAGAAGAGACCGACATCGCCGCCTGGCTCAACCAGACCTACTACCACTTCAAGAAATAAGCAAGCGCACAGATCAACGGACGCGGAGTTCAAGGGTAATTCCTAGGCGCGAGACCCCCTGAACTCTGTTTAAATAAGCACATACGAATGTTTCACCAACAGCCGGCCATGACAGACCTCCAACCTCAAGCCGCGCCTGCCAGCATCGCACGGGGCCTGGTGCGCAAGGCACCGGAAAATTTCCTTGGCAGCGCGGACATCCGCACCCTCCAGACGCAAGGCGCACACGGTCGGCGCGCCTTCATCCGCGGCGCGTTCGCCGCCGCGATGGCCGGGGGCGTGGCGGCGCATGCCGCCGCCCAGCCGGCCGACGTGGGCGAGGGCGACCCGGCCATCCTCAAGCTGCCCCGGCACAGCACCAGCCTGGGCCAGCCCGTGGCGGCCCACCCTTACGGCCAGCCCTCCAAATACGAAGGCAACGTGCAGCGCCGCCAGAGCCCGGGGCTCACGCAGACCAACCAGGCGTCGGTCTCGTTCGCGCCGATCCAGTCGCTCTTCGGCATCGTCACGCCCAACGGCCTGCATTTCGAACGCCACCACCAGGGCTGGTGGGACATCGACCCGCAGCAGCACCGCCTGATGATCAACGGCCTGGTCAAGACCCCCAAGGTCTTCACCATGGACGACCTGATGCGCCTGCCCAGCGTCTCGCGCTTTCACTTCATCGAATGCGGCGCCAACACCGGCATGAACTGGGGCAACGTGGCCGTGCCCACGGTGCAGTACACCCACGGCATGCTCTCGTGCTGCGAGTACACGGGCGTGCCGCTGATCACGCTGCTGGAGATGGCGGGCGCCGATCTCAAGCAAGGCAAGTTCATCCTGGCCGAAGGCGCGGACGGCTCGGCGATGACGCGCACCATCCCGATGGAGCTGGTCAAGAGCGGCGAGGTGCTCGTCGCCTGGGGCCAGAACGGCGAGATGCTGCGCCCGGAAAACGGCTACCCGCTGCGTCTCGTCGTGCCGGGGGTGCAGGGCGTGAGCTGGGTCAAGTACCTGCGCCGCATCAAGCTCGGCGACATGCCCTGGGCCACCAAGGACGAGGCGGTGCACTACATCGACCTCATGCCCGACGGCCAGCACCGCCAGTACACCAGCATCCAGGAGTGCAAGAGCGTGGTCAGCACGCCCTCGGGCGGGCAGGCGCTGCTGGGCACGGGCTTCTACAACATCACCGGCCTGGCCTGGTCCGGGCGCGGCAAGATCAAGCGCGTGGACGTTTCCGTGGACGGCGGGCGCAACTGGCGCACGGCGCGCCTGGAGTCGCCCGTGCTCTCCAAGTGCCTCACGCGCTTCAACATCGACTGGATCTGGGACGGCAAGCCCGCCATCGTGCAAAGCCGCGCCATGGACGAGACCGGCTACGTGCAGCCCACCTACAAGCAGCTGCGCGAGGTGCGCGGCTCGCGCTCCATCTATCACAACAACGCCGTCCAATCGTGGCTGGTGCAGGAAAACGGCGAGGTGAAAAATGTCCAGGTTGCGTAACGCCCTCGCCCTCGGCGTGATGGCCGCGGCGATCAGCCTGCCCGTCTGGTCCCAGGGCAAGTTCCCCCAGATCGGGCGCGACGCCACGCCCAAGGAAGTGGCCGCGTGGGACATCGACGTGCGCCCCGACTTCAAGGGCCTGCCCCCCGGCAGCGGCTCGGTCGATCAGGGGCAGGACCTGTGGGAGGCGCGCTGCGCCACCTGCCACGGCATCTTCGGCGAATCCAACGCCGTCTTCTCGCCGCTCATCGGCGGCACCACGACCGAGGACATGAAGACCGGCCACGTGGCCAACCTCAAGCGCCTGGACTTCCCCGGCCGCACCACCTTCATGAAGGTGTCCACCCTCTCGACGATCTGGGACTACATCCACCGCGCCATGCCCTGGGACAACCCCAAATCGCTCTCCAACGACGAGGTGTACGCCGCCGTGGCCTACCTGCTCAACCTCGCCAACATCGTGCCCGCGGACTTCGTGCTCTCGGACAAGAACATCGCCGAGGTGCAGGCCAAGCTGCCCAACCGCAACGGCATGACCACCCAGCACGCCATGTGGCCCGGCAACGAGTTCGGCGCGGGCAAGACCAAGCCGGACACGCGCGCCGTCGCCTGCATGAAGGACTGCGGCCCGGCGCCCACCATCACCTCCGAGCTGCCGGCGCATGCGCGCAACGTCTGGGGCAACCTGCGCGAGCAGAACCGCACCGTCGGCGAGCAGCGCGGCGCCGACACCTCCAGGCCCGAAGGCAAGCTGGGGGATGCCGCCGGCCCCGTCAACGTGGTCGGCCCGAGCGGCGAGGACAGCCCCAACGCCAAGGCCATGGCGCTCACGCAGCAGCTGGGCTGCACCGGCTGCCACAACATGGAGGGCAAGCTCGTCGGCCCAGCCTTCGCCGACGTGGCCAAAAAATACCCCGGCAAGGCCGAATACCTGGAAGGCAAGATCCGTTCGGGCGGCTCGGGCGTCTGGGGCGAGACCGCCATGCCGCCGCAAGACGCACCCGCCGCGGACATCAAGGTGATTGCCGAGTGGCTCGCTGCAGGCGCCGGCAAATAGAGGCAGAATTCCCAAGCGACCGTATTTATATATATCCAGATCTTTTGATATCAGACTTAATATCCAATTTATTGAAGGAGAAGACGAAGATGCAAACCCGCAGGCAAACCCTGAAGCAGAGCGCCGCCGCCGCTGCTCTCGTGGCTGGCAGCAGCCTTCTGCCGCAGCACGCGTTCGCGTTCGACAAGGCCGCCTTTGAAACCAAGGGCATCCACGACGCGATCAAGGCCCTGGGCGTGAACGGCGACATGGTCGCCAGCGGCGACGTCACCCTCACCGCGCCCGACATCGCGGAAAACGGCGCCGTCGTGCCCTTCGCGCTCTCCACCAAGCTGCCGGACGTCAAGCAGCTCGTGCTGCTGGTGGAAAAGAACCCCAATTCGCTGACCGCGGTGTTCCAGGTCACGCCCGAGGTGGAAGCCAACTTCGCCACGCGCAGCAAGATGGGCGAGACCTCGGACGTCTACGCCGTCGCGATCACCAAGGACGGCAAGGCGCTGTTCGCCAAGAAGGAAGTCAAGGTCACCCTCGGTGGCTGCGGCGGCTGAGCACCCGCCCTATCCGACACAGCAAGCAATTGATCGATCAAGGAGCAAGACCATGGGTGACCCGATGCGAATCCGCGCGCAGGCCAAGGACGGCAACGTTCTGGTGCGCATTCTGATGAGCCATGAGATGGAATCCGGCCAACGCAAGGACTCTTCCGGCAACAAGATTCCCGCCTGGTGGATCCAGGAAGTGACCGCCAAGCTCAACGACAAGCAGGTCTTCTCCTGCGAGTGGGGGCCGGCGATCTCCAAGAACCCCTTCCTGCAGTTCACCATCAAGGGCGGCAAGGCGGGCGACAAGGTCAGCGTGAGCTGGAAGGACAGCAAGGGCGATACGCGCACCGACGAAGCCACCGTATCCTGAGCGCCTCCCCCCGCATTGACAGGCAGGCGCGCGCAGGCACGGCGACCTGCCTTTTGTTTCGCCAGAACAAGGAGACAAGCACATGAAAATACACCAGCTGGCCCTGGCGGCAGCGGCACTGGGACTGGGCGCCGCCACCACGATGGCATGGGCCCAGAAGACCACCACGCAGGCCATCGACGAATACCGCGAAATGCTGCAGGACGGCAACCCCGCCGAACTGTATGAAATGAAGGGCGAGGAGCTCTGGAAAAAGGCCCGCGGCCCGAAGAACGCCTCGCTCGAAAAATGCGACCTGGGCCTGGGCGCCGGCGTGACCAAGGGCGTCTTCGTGCAGCTGCCGCGCTACTTCGCCGACACCAACCAGGTGCAGGACCTCGAATCGCGCCTCGTCACCTGCATGAGCACGCTGCAGGGCATCGACCCCAAGGAAGTCATCAACGGCCAGTGGGGCAAGGGCGAGCGCGCCAACGTCACGGCCATTGCCACCTGGGTCGCCTCCCAGTCCAAGGGCATGCCGTTCGCGCTGCCCCAATCCCACCCGCAGGAGCGCATCGCCTACGAGCTGGGCAAGCGCGCGTTCTTCCAGCGCGGCGGCTCGCATGACTTTTCCTGCGCCACCTGCCACGGCGAGGACGACAAGCGCATCCGCCTGCAGGACCTGCCCAACCTGACCAAGAACCCGGGCGACGGCGTGGGCTTCGCCGCCTGGCCCGCCTACCGCGTCTCCAACGGCCAGATGTGGACCATGCAGCATCGCCTGAACGACTGCTACCGCCAGCAACGCTTTCCCGAACCCGGCTACACCAGCCCCATCACGATTGCGCTGGGCGTGTACATGGGCGTGAACACCCGTGGCGCCAAGTCCGCGGTGCCCGCCATCAAGCGTTGAGCAGGAGACAGCCACCATGAAGAAATCCACCGCACTCGTCGCCACCTTCTCCGCCCTGGCCATCGCGGCGCTGGCCGGCTGCGCGGGCAGCAACAACGCCGGCACCCCCAGCGCGGCCGAACTCGACGCCATGGCCCAGAAGATGGCGCAGGAAAGCTTTCACGACAAGGGCATCGTCAAGGTGAAGGAAGCGCTGGCCGTCGATGAAACGCTGCGCGACTGCGACCAGGCCGCCGTCTCCGGCCACCCGCTGGACGCCGCCACCGAGAAGAAGCTCGAAGCCGAGAACTTCAAGACCATCCAGTGGCCCGCCAACGGCAAATACCTGGGCGACTGGAAATCGGGCGAGAAGATCGCGCAAAGCGGCAAGGGCCGCACCTGGACCGACAAGGCCGGCAGCGCCAACGGCGGCAACTGCTACAACTGCCACCAGATCACCAAGGAGGAAATCTCCTACGGCACCATCGGCCCCAGCCTGTACCACTACGCCCAGCTCAAGGGCGTGAGCGATCCGAACAGCCCGCAGGCGCAGGAAATCGTCAAATACACCTGGGGCAAGATCTGGAACGCCAAGGCCTACAACGCCTGCTCCAACATGCCGCGCGCCGGCACCAAGGGCATCCTCACCCCGCAGCAGGTCGCAGACATCGTCGCGCTGCTGCTGGACCCGAAATCGCCCGTCAACCAGTAACCCGGCATCGACACACAGCGGCCTCGGTCGCGATGGATGATGAGGCGGGTCTCTCCGCCCACGCCATTGCCGCCGGGGCCGATTTCCTTACTGCAGGAAAGACGTCTTCATGAACCTCACCAAACGCGAATTTCTCCAGGTCCTGGGCGCCGCCAGCGCCGCCGGCATGAACCTGGGCAGCTACGTTAACGCCAGCGCCGCCACCGCCGCGGACGGTCTCTACGACATCCCCACCTTCGGCAACGTGTCCCTCCTGCACATGACCGACTGCCACGCGCAGCTCAAGCCCATCCACTTCCGCGAACCCAGCGTGAACCTGGGCGTGGGCGACATGAAGGGCCGCCTGCCGCACCTCGTGGGCGAGCACCTGCTCAAGGCCGCCGGCGTGGCATCCGGCACGCCCACCGCGCACGCCCTGACCTACCTCGACTTCGAACAGGCCGCCACGCGCTACGGCAAGGTCGGCGGCTTCGCGCACCTGGCCACGCTGGTCAAGCGCCTGCGCGCCAGCCGCCCCGGCGCGCTGCTGCTCGACGGCGGCGACACCTGGCAGGGCAGCGCCACCTCGCTCTGGACCAAGGGCCAGGACATGGTGGACGCCTGCAAGCTGCTCGGCGTGGACATCATGACCGGCCACTGGGAATTCACCTACGGCATGGAGCGCGTCAAGGAAATCGTCGACAAAGACCTGGCGGGCAAGACCGAATTCCTGGCGCAGAACGTCAAGACCGCCGACTTCGGCGACCCGGTCTTCAAGCCCTACGTCATCCGCCAGATCAACGGCGTGCCCTGCGCCATCATCGGCCAGGCCTTCCCCTACACGCCGATCGCCAACCCGCGCTACTTCGTCTCGGAGTGGGAGTTCGGCATCCAGGACGAGAACCTGCAGAAGATGGTCGATGAAGTGCGCGGCAAGGGCGCGCAGGTCGTCATCGTGCTCAGCCACAACGGCATGGACGTGGACCTGAAGATGGCCAGCCGCGTCACCGGCGTGGACGCCATCCTCGGCGGCCACACGCACGACGGCATGCCCGTGCCCACCATCGTCAAGAACAAGTCCGGCCAGACCATCGTCACCAACGCCGGCAGCAACGGCAAGTTCCTCGGCGTGATCGACTTCGACGTGAAGAACGGCAAGGTGGCGGACTTCCGCTACCGGCTGCTGCCCATCTTCGCCCACATGCTGCCCGCCGACAAGGACATGGACGCGCTCATCACCAGGATCCGCGCGCCCTACGAGGCCAAGCTGGCCGAGCAGCTCGCCGTCACCGAGGGCCTGCTCTACCGCCGCGGCAACTTCAACGGCACCGGCGACCAGCTGATCGTCGACGCCCTCATGGAAGTGCAGGGCGCCGACCTCGCCTTCTCGCCCGGCTTCCGCTGGGGCACCACGCTGCTGCCGGGCCAGCCCATCACCCGCGAATGGCTGATGGACATGACCGCCACCACCTACAGCTACGCCACGCTCGCCGAGATGAAGGGCGAGACGATCAAGACCGTGCTCGAAGACGTCTGCGACAACCTCTTCAACCCCGACCCCTACTACCAGCAGGGCGGCGACATGGTGCGCGTGGGCGGCCTGGCCTACGCCTGCGACCCCACCGCCGCGATGGGCAAGCGCATCGGCGACATGCGCCTGAAGGGCGAGCTGATCGACCCGAACAAGACCTACAAGGTTGCCGGCTGGGCCCCGGTGGCCGAGGAAGCCTCCAAGGCCGGCAACCCCATGGTCTGGGACCAGGTCGAGCAATGGCTCAAGGCGCGCGGAGGGAAGGTGGCGCCGCGCAAGCTCAATGCGCCCAAGCTCACGGGGGGGTTGCCGAACCCGGGGTTCGCGGCCTGAAGGTGGGGCGGGCGCCAGGCGGGCACGCTGCGGCTCGATGGCGCGCCCACCCGGGGCAGGCTTTGCCAGCGTGCCCCATCACGCCGCATGCGGCTTGAAACCAATCGAAAGCGTCTCGCTGGCAATGATGATGGCCAGGGCAATTTCCTCTGTCGTGGTCCGCTTTTTCATCGCCTGCTCGCGGATCAGGTCATAGGCCTGGGTTTCCGTGACGTCATGGGTCTTCATCAGGATATTCTTCGCTTCCGCGATCCGGCGCGCCCCCAGGAGCTTGGCCTCCACTTTCCGGAGCCGGCGCGCCAGCATACGGCACTCCTTGTGGGTCTCGCGCGCCACGACAAGCGCCGACATCAGACCGAAGGACCGGACGGGAGAAGGCAAGACCGCCTTGGCACCGAGTTGCAGCACGGCCTCCAGGATGGTGGGATTCTCGTAGGTCACCACCGCAATGACCGCGGGAGAATCTTCTGCCTGCGCCCACTCGAACGAGAACTTCAGACTATCGGGGCGCACCGCCACCAATGCGATATCGATGCCCTCCGGCAATGCCGGTACCGGTGGCCAGATGGGCTGCACTTGGCAACCGATGCGCGATATCTGTTGCATGAGCTGGAGCCGATCATTGTCGTCGGGATGGATCAATGCCAGCTTGAGTGTGCGTAGCTCCTTCACCTGCGTTGGAGTGACGCGCAGCGTAGGTCGCCTGGGGGTTGCGTCTTCCGGGCTCACGCTCGGCTACTCCAGCGAATCCAGCCGCGCAGTCCAGTCACCCAGCGAATGGGTGACAAGGTAGGGGTCAGGATGCACCGCCCGCTTGGCCTGCCGTACGATGGTGAACTGCCCCTTGGCATCGACCCGGCCGATGCGCGGATACAGACAGGTATGGTGGTTTGACGGCTCGATCTTCACCCGTCCCTGAGGTGCATCGAATTCCGCGCCAAGAATATAGGGCAGAATTTCCGCGATGTCGTCGCTACCGGCCTGCCGATAGGCGTTCGCATAGATGTGCATCTGGAAATAGGCCGCTTCCCAGCACAAATTGGGAACGCAGTCACTGCCAAACCGCCGCCGCAAGCGCGCGAGACAGCGGTGATTGGCTTCGGAATCGATGGACTGGAAATACGGTGCGGCCGTGAAATGGCCCGTGGCCACGCCCGAACCCATCTGCGAGATCTCGGCTTCCGAGGTCGTGAGGCTGGCGATGGGCATGGTCTTCGGGTCGAACCCGGCCTCGGCATAGGCACGGTACAAGGCTGCCGTGGAATCACCGACCACCGTGGAAAAGAGAAAATCCGGCTGCTTGTCGCGGATATCTTCCATGATGGCACGGTAGTCATGCTCGGTGGCATCGAGCGCGACATACCGCTCGCCCAGCTTCTCGCTGTCTTGCCGCTGCATCACCAATTCGCTCATGATGCGATTGGATTCGTAAGGGTAGATGTAGTCGGAACCTATCAGGTACACCCGCGAACCGAAGTTGGCGGTCATGAAATCCGCCAGTTGCACGCTGTTCTGGTTCGGCGCGGCACCGGTATAGATCACATTGTTGGAAAATTCAAAGCCTTCATACAATGTCGGATAGAAAAGCAGCTTGTTCCATTTCTCGATCACCGGAATCACCGCCTTGCGGCTGCTGGACATGTAACAGCCGAAAATCACGTTGACGCGGTCTTCCTTGATCAAATGCTCGGCCAGTACCGCATAGCGCATGGGCGTGGATTGCGGGTCATAGCGCACCGGGACGATTTCCCGTCCATTGACGCCGCCTGCATCGTTGATCTCCTCGATGGCCAGCAGCGTTCCCTGCAGTTGGGACAGGCCTATTGTCGAGGTAACGCCGGTCTCTGAAAACAGGACGCCAACACGAATCGGATCAAACTCGGCCATGAGGGCTCGCTACGGTCAGGTTCTTGTAAAAATGCTGCATTGCAAAATGACTCATTTTCACGAAATATCGTTGATTAACAAGGCCCTGCAATAGCTTAATTCGCACTCAGGCGAATACAGACACGTTGCAATTGTTTCGACAGGCTATGCGGGTTGGCTATGATACTATGATCACGCGTACCGAATATCCGGCGCACGTAATCATCGGCCTGCGGATCCACCGCCAGGCCATGGCAATGCACACCGGCGCGGCGCGCCTCCAGCACGGACATGCGGGCATCCTCGATCAGGTCTCGCGGATCAGGCACGTCCACATCGGATGGCGCGCCATCGGTCACCAGCAAAATCGCGCGGCGATCCGAAGGTTCCTCTCGCACCCTCTCCACCGCATGGCGCAAAGCGGCTCCGATGCGGGTCGAATAGCGCCCCGGCGCAGCGCCGACCATGGCCCGTGCCACTGGTTCGAGCGGAGCGCCAAAATCCAGCAGACGGTGGTAATGCACTTCCGCACGGGTATTGGAAGAAAACCCATCGATGGCAACCCGATCGCTGCCCGGCGCCATCGAGTCCGCCAGCAGCAATGCAGCCTGCTTTTCAATATCCAGCAACGAGAACGGCGTGCCATCGATGGCATCATTGGTGGATTCAGACAAATCCAGCAGCACCAGAATGCTCGTGGTGCACGGATCGCGCCCCGCCCGCATGAACAGGCGCGGCTCGGACGAGCGATGCAGTTTCCGATCGACCCACACGTCGATGGCGGCATTCAAGTCCAGCTCGTCGCCTTCCCACTGCCGGCGCAAGCGCCGCGTACGGCCGATGCGACGCGCACGACGCAATGGCAGCGCAATCGGCGCCCACGCCGGGGCCGGCACGGCCGCGCCTGAGGATTCAGGCGTCCAGGCGGGCAGCTTCTCGATCACCGTGCACCAGTCGGGGCGCAGGCGTTCAAGTCGCCTGTCCCACTCGGGATAGACGTACCGGCCCAGCTCGATCTCCGGGGCGCCGTTCATGGGCTGGGCGTGAGCCGTCGGCTCTTGCCTGCGGCTGCGGCGAACGCCCTCGGTATGCAATGCCAGCGCCTCTTCCGGCGCAGGGGCCCCATCGCCATAGTCCCACAGGTAGCTGTGATCATCGCGGTAGGCAGCCGCAACGGCGAACTGCTGCGGGTCGAAGCGCACCCGCATCTGCCCCAAATCGTTGGCCAGGACCGAGCCGTGGGCACGAAACGCCTCCGCGTCGGCGAGATTGCGCGCCGCCTGGGACTCGAACAGGTTCCGCGCCTTGTTGACCCAATGGTTGTCGTCCAGGTAAGCGGGGTCTGCCAGCGCTCGATCCAGCCGCGCCATCAGTGCGGCGAAACTGAGATCCTCCGGCTCCGGCTGCTTGCCGAGGTGGTGAAGAAACCAGTGCCGCATTCCTGGATATTCACGCACCATCAAGCGTTCGACACGGGCATCTTCCAAGGCGGAAACGACAGCCAGCCCCATGGGCTTGAGCGTGCGTGCGCTCTGGTGCGGGCGGGAAAAACGGCGATGCGCCGCCGCATGCGCCACGGCGGCGCGCTCAAGCGCGAACGAGGCGGGAGGCAGCAGCAGGTGCGTGGCGGTCAAGGTCGGCCGCACCGGCGGCGCATCCGCAGCAGCTGTACGCGGATGCGCTTGCACCTGCAGCACCGATCCGCTGAGGCCGCAGGCCAGCAGGTTCAGCGATGGGGCGACCCGGTCGGCCGTCATCCGAATTGCGCCTCCACGAAGCCGCGCAAGGCCAACAACATATCGGGGTCGTCGGTCAGAGAACGCGTCAAGGTCATGTCGCAGGCCGCCAGGGGGGCCACGCCGTCGCGAATCAGCATGGCCGCGTAAATCAGCATGCGCGTGGAAGCGCCTTCATCCAGCCCCCGCTGTTTCAACTGGCGCGAGCAGGCGGCAATTTGCACGAGCTGCTTTGCCACCGGCGGTGCCACCCCGGCCTCGTGCGCGACGATCTCGGCCTCCACGGGTGCCTCTGGAAAATCGAATTCCAGCGCGGCGAAACGTTGCCGCGTCGAGGGTTTCATGTCCTTGGCGCTGCTTTGATATCCAGGGTTGTAGGAAACCACCAGTTGGAAATCCGCATGGGCGTGCACGACCTCCCCCTTCTTGTCCAGGGGAAGCATGCGGCGAGCATCCGTCAGCGGGTGGATCACCACGGTGGTGTCCTGCCGCGCCTCCACCACTTCGTCAAGGTAGCAGATGGCGCCATGCCGTACCGCCAATGTCAACGGGCCATCGTGCCAGGCCGTGCCCTCGGCATCGAGCAGATAGCGGCCGATCAGGTCCGAGGCCGTCATGTCCTCGTTACAGGCCACCGTGACCAGGGGCCGCCCCAGTTTCCACGCCATGTGCTCGATGAAACGGGTCTTGCCGCAGCCCGTCGGCCCTTTGAGCATCATCGGCAGGCGCATGGCATGCGCCGCCTCGAACAAACCGACCTCTTCACCGAGCGACCGATAATAAGGTTCGGATTGGACCCTGTACGCGGCTAACGCATCTTTATTCAACATGGCAGGAAAATGACCTCAAAATTATCGGGCTGTTTTCAGATGGGGCGGAATTCATCCATTCTCACCGCGAGCCTGTGCCGGATTGCACAGGCTCGCCCCCACATCAACGATGCTTGGCCGGCTCGTTGGGGATACCCTCTATCGGGCACTCCGGCGTTCCTACCGTGCTGCGGGTAAAGGATTCCACCATTTCCCGTGTCCCTTCCGGATCGTTGACCCATTTGGAATAGAAGTTGTAGGGGCAGGTCGCCACGCCCTTGTCGCCTTCCCCGGAATTGATCAGACCCGTATAGCCGCGGTGCACCAGCTTGAACAATTGGTTCTGCGACTGCCCGTTCTTGCGCGCATCGCGTATCAGGCTCTTGGACAGCTCGCCATACTGGATACCCATTTCCTCTTCGCCGCATTCGCCCAATGTCCGGCCGTCGAAGCCGATGATGGCCGAATGGCCGAAATAGGAATACACACCATCGAACCCCGACGCATTGGCCACCGCGACGTAGCAGTTGTTCATGAAGGCCATGGCCTTCGATACCAGGATCTGCTGCTCCTTGGCCGGGTACATGTAGCCCTGGCACCGGATGATCAGCTCGGCACCGTGCATGGCGCAGTCTCGCCAGATCTCGGGGAAGTTGCCGTCATCACAGATGATGAGGCTCATCTTCATGCCCTTGGGCCCTTCGCTGACGAAGGTGCAATTGCCGGGATACCAGCCTTCAATGGGCACCCAAGGCATGATCTTGCGGTATTTCTGTACGATCTCACCCTTGTTGTTCATGAGAATGAGCGTGTTGTATGGCGCCTTGTTGGGGTGCTCCTCGTGCCGTTCTCCGGTCAATGAGAAAACACCCCATACATTCGCCTTTCGACATGCGTCAGCGAATATCTCCGTTTCTTCGCCAGGAATGGCGGATGCCGTTTCGTACATTTCCTTGGCGTCGTACATGATGCCATGGGTCGAATACTCCGGGAATATGACTATATCCATCCCGGGCAGGCCCTTTTTCATTCCAACGATCATTTCGCCGATCTTGCGCGCATTGGCCAGTACTTCTGATTTGGTATGCAGCCGCGGCATCTTGTAGTTGACAACCGCTACGCCAACGCAATCATTGCTGCTGGAAATATCTCCATGTCTCATGCCAGTTTCTCCTGATGAAGGTTGAGGGTGGGGAGGGAATCAAACGGTCAGAAAGGAACGAACCTTGTCCTGATCCAGGGTCGCGCGGGCCTCGTTGTGCACCAGATGCCCACGATCGATGACAAGAAAGCGGTCGGCCAGATCGAGCGCGAAACTCAGCACCTGCTCCGAGACCACGATTGCAAAGCCGCGCTCCGCGCGCAGCACGTTCAGTGTTTGGGCGATCTCCTTGATGATGGAAGGCTGGATGCCCTCGGTGGGTTCATCGAGGATCAGCACCTTGGGCTCGGAGATCAGGGCCCGTGCAATCGCCAGCATCTGCTGCTGGCCGCCGGAGAGGTTGCCGGCCTTGCGCTGGCGCATGTCCTGGAGCACCGGGAAAAACCGGTACAGATAGTCGGGCACCGTGCGGTGCCCCGAAGTGGCGGCGCCCGCCAATATGTTCTGCTCCACCGTGAGCAATGGAAACACCATGCGCCCCTGGGGCACAAAGGCCAATCCCGCTGCCACGCGGCGGTAGCTCGGCAGCTTCGTCAGGTCAGCGCCATTCAGGCGAATGTGGCCGCGACGCGTCGGCAGCAAGCCGATCAGGGCCTTCAGCAAGGTCGTCTTGCCCATGCCGTTGCGCCCCATCAGCGCCACGGCCTCCCGCGGGGCGACCTGGAGCGAGACGTCATGGATCACCTCCGACTCGCGGTAGGCAACGTTCAGTCCGGAAACTTCGAGCATGTGCGCACCCCTTGGCTCAATGGCCCAGATAAACGTCGATCACACGGGGATCCGCATGCACTTCCTCGGCCGTGCCCTCGCTCAGCAACCGCCCCTGGTGCAGCACGGTCACGCGGTGCGCGATGCGCTTGACGAAGTCCATGTCGTGCTCAATCACAACGACCGATTTGCCTGCGGAGATGCGGCGCAGCAACTCGCCGGTCTGCTCGCGCTCACGCGGACTCATGCCGGCCACCGGCTCGTCCAGGAGCAGCAGCTCGGGCTCCTGCATCAGCAACATGCCGATCTCCAGCCACTGCTTCTGGCCGTGGCTCAACTGCCCGGCACTGTCACCCAGCCGATCGGCGAGGAAAACCTGCTCGGCCATGGCGCGAATGCGCTCCCGCATGGCGCCCGTGCGGCGATAGCGCAGCGATTGCCACAGGCCATGCATGCGCGGCAGCGAGATCTCGAAGTTCTCCATGACCGTCAGATCCTCGTAAACCGAGGGCGTCTGGAATTTGCGGCCCACACCAATACGCACGATCTCGTGCTCTGAAAGCCGGCTCAAATCCTGGCCGTTGAACAGCACCCGGCCGGACGTGGGCCGGGTCTTGCCGCAAATCATGTCGAGCAAGGTGGTTTTACCGGCCCCATTCGGGCCGATGATCACGCGCAGTTCATTGCGTGCCACGGAGAGGCTGAGTCCATTGACGGCCATGAAACCATCGAAAGAAACGCTCAAATCCTCGACCAGCAAAATCTTCCCATCCCAAGGCCGTCCCTGAGAGGCTGCGCGTGGCAATTCCTCGTACATCATCGTCATCGTGCTTGCATTCATTGGATGGGCTCCAACCGCGTGGCAGAGGGTTCGGCGCGTCGGCGCTGGCGCAGCAGTTGTCCGCCCAGGCCCGCCAGACCCTGCGGCATGACCCACACCACCAAAATGAACAATCCGCCCAGGAAATAAAGCCAGATTTCAGGAAATGTCTCGGACAGATAGGATTTGAGAAACCCGATGAGGAGGGCCCCGATCACCGCACCAGGAATGGACAACCTGCCACCCACCGCCGCGTAGATCACCATTTCCACCGAGGCGACGACGCCGATCACATCAGGCGAAATCATTCCCACCTGCAAACTGTAGAAGGCCCCGCCAATGGACGACAATACCGCGGCCATGGCAAACACAAAGGCTTTCATGTGGGCCGTGTTATAGCCACTGAATCGCACCCGGTCTTCCCGATCCCGGATGGCGATCAATATCTTGCCGAAACGGCTGCGAACCACCACCAATGCAGCGCCCATCACGAGTGCCAGTGCCGCCACTTCGGCAAAATAGAGCACCCGTTTGGCTGCATCACCCGTGATATCCCAGCCCAGCAGCGTGTGGAAATCGGTCATGCCGTTCGCGCCGCCCGTGTCCCCCTGCTGTCCCACGACCACCACGGTGAGCGTCAATGCCAATGCCAGCGTGACAATCGCAAAGTACACGCCACTCACACGGCGCTTGAAGATTGCATAAGAAAACAGATACGCCAGCGCCACGGGAATGATGACGATGCCAAGCAAGGTCCAGCCCATGGAGTGAAATGGCTGCCACCAGGTGGGCAACTTCTCAACGCTGCTCCAGACCATGAAATCGGGCAGTTCCGGCGCCGATGCCTCCAGTTTGAGGAACATCGCCATCATGTAGCCGCCCAATCCGAAGAACACGCCCTGTCCCAGGCTCAGCACGCCGCCATATCCCCAGGTCAGCACGATCCCGACGGCCACAAAGGCGAAGGCCAGGTATTTCCCCGCCAGGTTGAGGCGAAACGGATCCAGCGTCAGCGGCAGCACGATCACCAGGAGCGTCAGTACGGCCGCACTACCCAGCCAGTCTGAAAATTTCGTGTCACTCATTTCAGATCCTCGTACGGGTCGCAAACAATCCATTGGGCCGGAAATACAGCACGACGATCACCAGCAACAGAATCGTTGCCTTGGCCATCGAACCACTTATCAAAAACTCCAACCAGGTCTGCGACTGTGCGATGGCAAAACCAGAAAGCGCCGTACCAATCAAACTCTGCACCCCTCCGAAAACCACGACGATGAAAGAATCGACGATGTAAAGCTGGCCCGTGCCGGGATTGGTCGAACCGATCATGGTGAATACCGAACCGGCAATGCCCGCCAGGCCGGAACCGAGGGCGAAAGTCATCGCATCCACGCGCTGCGTGTCAATGCCGACGGCACCGGCAATCGGACGGTTCTGGGTCACGGCCCGCATCTTCAGCCCCCAGGATGTCCGGTACAGCAGCAAATACACACCCACCGCCACCAATGCCGTCAATCCGATGATGAAAATGCGCGTCAACGGCAGCTGGATGCCTGCCGTGGGTTCCCAGGCCCCGGCCAGCCAGGAGGCCAGCGGTACGCTCACCTCCTGGGCGCCGAAGACGGAACGGTAGGTCTGCTGCAGGATCAGGCTCAAGCCCCACGTGGCCAGCAGCGTGTCCAGCGGCCTGTCGTAGAAGAAGCGAATGAAACCCCGCTCCAGTAACCAGCCAAAGCCGAAGGTGACGGCGAACGCAAACGGAATCGCGACGAACAGGTACAGCCCCATCCAACCAGGAGCGAAGTGCTCGAAGAAGCGCGCCGCCAGATAGGTCATGTAGGCACCGAGCGCCATCAACTCCCCATGGGCCATATTGATCACGCCCATCAGGCCGAAAACCACAGCCAACCCAATGGCCATCAGCAGCAGGATCGTGAAAAGACTCACGCCGTTGAAGACCTGCATCACCGCGATGTCGAAGTTCATATCACCTTCCGATTCGTCCAGAGGAGGGATTCAAAGCTTCGGGAATGGATTGGGCTCGATCAGTTGGGGGGATTCCCACACGATATCGAACTGCCCGTCGGGCCGTGCACGGCCCACCCGCACTTTCTTCCAGACATGGTGATTGGTGGCATGCACCCGCACCGTACCTTCCGGCGCTTCGATTTCCAGGCCACCGGCCGCGGCCGTCACCTTGTCGACATCGAACGACTTGGCCTTTTCGACCGCCATTTTCCACAGGTACACGCAGTTATAGGCCACCTCCATCGGGTCGCCAATCACGCGATCCTGGCCATACTTCGCCTTGAAGGCCTTCACGAATTTCTCATTGACCGGCGACTTGATGCTCTGGAAATACCCCATGCAGGCGTAATAACCGGCGGCGTTATCCTGGCCGATGCCTTCGATCTCGTTTTCCGATACCACCGTGGACAACAGCACCTGCTTGGCGCCATCCAGGCCCGCGGCGCGCAGCTGCTTGTAAAAAGCCACATTGGAACCGCCAACCACCGTGCTGTAGATGCAATCCGGCTTGGCGGCCTTGATCTTGTTGATGATCGAGGAGAATTCGGTGTGCCCCAATGGCGCGTATTCTTCACCGAGGACCTTGCCGCCTTCCTTGATGATCGTGGGTTTTGCAATCTTGTTGCAGGTACGCGGATAGATATAGTCCGAGCCCACGAGGAAGAAATTCTTGCCTTTCTCGCGCGCCATCCATTCGACCGCGGCAATCACCGATTGCGTGGCCTCCTGGGAGGGATAGAACACGCTCTTGTCCTGCTCCTGGCCTTCGTAATACGTCGGATAGAACAGCAGCCCCTTGGCCTGGTGCAGCACCGGCAGCAAGGCCTTGCGCGAGGCCGAGGTATAGCAACCGATAATGGCCGCCACCTTATCCCGCTCCAGAAGCTTGCGCGCCTTCTCGGCGAACACAGGGTTTTCGCTGGCGCCGTCTTCCACGACGGCTTCGATTCTTCGGCCCAACACGCCCCCGGAGGCGTTGATTTCATCAATCGCGAGTTTTTCGGCGTCTACCAGCGAGGCCTCGGCAATCGCGATCGTCCCTGAAAGCGAATGCAGAAGTCCCAGCTTGACGGATTCCTGCGCAGCAGCCAGCCGGGCTGCGCCAGCCGCACCCAGTACGACCAATGAGGCTCCACCTTGTACAATACGGCGTCGGTTCAACGAGTTCACGATCACGCTCCTTGTTCGAAGATATTTCCATGGGTTCGGAACATCTCCTCTCGGAGACGTCACCGGTGAACGAGCCCGCTGTGCAGCATCACGGCTTGTGTTTTCTTCAGGCAAAGCTCCGCCACCAGACACCCCGCGTCTGTTTGAAAATTGCTTTGTTACCGAGAAAACAAAAAAGCCCGAACCGGTGAAATTACCGATTCGGGCTTTTTTTGCCCGACACCTGACTGGCAGCACTGGCAGTCGGCGTCGAATGTCTGTCAACGATTGCTCGCTGGAGACAGATTTAAGATGAATACAACAAAAAAGAAAACTGGGGCTTACATCAATTGCACATCCCAAGAAAAGGTGATATTAGCCGCCACACCCCGGATGTGCAGCACCCCCTGATGTCCGCCGCCGGGCACGTTCGCCGGGAGCACTGGTAGCCCCGGCGCATGCATGCCTAGTTCTTGTGGCTGCCCAAGTACCTGGCGTCGATCACGCTGAGTGATCCACCCCTTCCCGTTCAATCGTCGTAGTCGGTGCGCCGCCCCTCGGGCGCCCAGCGCTCGATGTCGGCCAGCTTGGCCTTCAGGCGCAGCGCGCCCATTTCGACGGCGCGCGCGCCCAGGGCGATGTTGCGCGGCGGCTGGGCGTGCTGGCTCAGTTCGATGATCAGCGCGGCGGCGCGCTGCGGATCACCCGGCTGCTTGCCGCTGTGGCTGTCGGTCTGCTGCATGCGCGCGGCGACGATGTCGGCGTAATCGGCGATCCGGCTGGGCGTGCGGTGCAGCGAGCGGCCGGCCCAGTCGGTGCGAAACGGCCCCGGTTCGATGCAGGTGACGCGGATGCCCAGCGGGTTGCATTCCACCGCCAGCGAATCGGCCCAGCCTTCGACGGCGTGCTTGCTGGCCGCGTAGTAGCCCGAGGCGGCGAAGCCCGAGAGGCCGGCGAGCGAGGTGATGTTGAACACGTGGCCGCGGCGCTGGCGCCGCATGATCGGCAGCACCGCGCGCGTGAGGGCGAACAGGCCGAAGACGTTGGCGTCGAACAGGGCGCGGATCTCGGCCTCGTCGCCCTCCTCGACCGAGGCCTGGTAGCCGTAGCCGGCGTTGTTGAGCAGCACGTCGATGCCGCCGAAGCGCTGCTCGGCGGCGGCCACCGCGGCGGCGATCTGCTGCGGCTGCGTGACGTCGAGCGCGAGCGCCAGCGCGTGGCCGGGATAACGGGCCGCCAGCGGCGCGACGCTGTCGAGCCGGCGCGCGGTAACGACGGCACGCCAGCCGCGCGCCAGCACCTGCTCGGCGACGACGCGCCCGAAACCGGTCGAGCAGCCGGTGATGAACCAGATGGGGGTTGTGGAAGTGGTCATGGTCGATGTCCTTGGTCTTGGGTCATGGCTGGGCGCCGCGGCCTACCGCCGCCGGCCCCGCCGGCCGTCGAGCGCCCAGGCGCCGCCGCCCGCGGCCGCGAGGTACAGGAAGATGAAGCAGAACAGCGCGGCCGATTCGCCGTGGTTCTTCAGCGGCAGCCAGAAGTTGCTGGCCGAGGCGTGCGCCATGAAGTAAGCCACGGCCATCTCGCCCGAGAGGATGAAGGCCACCGGGCGCACGAACAGGCCCAGCACCAGCAGCGCGCCGCCCACCAGCTCCAGCACCGTCGCCAGGCCCATGAGCGAGGCCCAGTGCACGCCGCCGAGCAGAAAGAACATGTAGGCCGCCGCGACGCGCAGCAGCGCGAGCGCGTAAAGGCGCAGGGACGAGGAAGCCAAATCGCCGGGCATGGGATGTCTCCGTATCTCCAGGGTGGACCGCAGGGGCGCAATGCGCGTGCGCGGGAAGCCGCACACTGTAGTGCGTCAGGCCCGACTTTGCTCGGCGCTGCTCGCGTGCAGGCAGATGGCCGCGGCGGCGGCGACGTTGAGCGACTCTTCCCCGCCGGGCTGCGCGATGCGGATGTGCCGCGCGGCGCGCGCCTGCAGCGCGGGCGAGACGCCCTGCCCTTCGTGGCCCAGCAGCCAGCCGCAGGGCCAGGGCAGGCGGGCGCGGTGCAGCCAGTCGCCCTGGTGCGAGCTGGTGGCGAGCAGCGGCACGCGCAGGCCACCCAGCGCCGCCTCGTCCAGGCCCTCGACCAGGCGCAGCGCGAAGTGCGCGCCCATGCCGGCGCGCAGCACCTTGGGCGACCAGAGCAGCGCCGTGCCCTTGAGCGCGGCGATCTGGCTGAAGCCGAAGGCCGCGGCGCTGCGCAGGATGGAGCCGACGTTGCCGGCGTCCTGCACGCGGTCGAGCACCACGGTGGGCGCGTCGGGCTGCAAGGCCGGCGCCTCGGGCAGGGCGAGCACGTAGCCCATGCCCTCGGGCGATTCGAGGGCGGTGAATTCGCGCCAGAGCGCGTCGGCGACGATCACGGTTTTGATAGCTGCTGGCGCTTTGCCAGCAAGCGATGGAGACCAGAATGACTCTGCAAAAACGGCCACTTCGGGCTGCACGCCGCGCGCCAGCGCAGCGCTGCACAGGTGCTCACCCTCCACCCACACGCGGCCCTGCTTGCGGTAGGCGCCGCTTTCGTGCGCCAAGCGCCTGAGCTGCTTGATGAAGGGGTTGTCGCGCGACTGGATATGCACGGGCTCATGCAAGGTCATAAGGCTCCCAGAACCTGCGCCACGGGCGCGAAGGAGCGGCGGTGCTCGGGGCAGGCGCCGTGCGCGCGCAGGGCGGCCAGGTGCTCGGCAGTGCCGTAGCCCTTGTGCCGCTCGAAGCCATAAAGCGGGTAGCGCGCGTGCAGCCCGGCGCACCAGCGGTCGCGCGTGACCTTGGCGAGGATGGAGGCGGCCGAGATCGCGGCCACCTTGGCGTCGCCCTGGACGATGGCCTCGGCGGGCATGGTCAGCGGCGGCAGGCGGTTGCCATCGACCAGCACGCGCGCGGGCGGCATGGCGAGGCCCTCGACGGCGCGGCGCATCGCCAGCAGCGTGGCCTGCAGGATGTTGAGGCGGTCGATCTCCTCGACGCTGGCCTCGGCGACGCTGCAGCACAGCGCGCGCTCGTGGATCAGGGCGAACAGCGCCTCGCGCCGCGCCGGGCTCAGGGCCTTGGAATCGGCCAGGCCGGCGATCGGCCGGGCCGGGTCCAGGATCACGGCGGCGGCCACCACCGGCCCGGCGAGCGGCCCGCGGCCCGCCTCGTCCACGCCCGCGACGAGGCCGCCGGGGGCGCTCCAGTCCAGCGCGCGCTGCTCAGGCAAGCAGGCCTCCCACGGCCTCGGCGGCCAGGCGCGGCGTGTCGCGGCGCAGGCTCTCGTGCAGCACGGCGAAGCGCTGGGCCAATTGCCGCGCCCGCTCGGGCGCGTCCAGCCACTGCAGCACGGCGTCGGCCAGCGCCCGCGGCGTGGCGGCGTCCTGCAGCAGCTCGGGCACGACGAAGTCGCCGCACAGGATGTTGGGCAGGCCCACCCAGGGCTGCAGCTGCTTGCGCCGCATCAGGCGCCAGCTCAGCGGGTGCATGCGGTAGGCGATGACCATGGGGCGCTTGAACAGCGCCGCCTCCAGCGTGGCGGTGCCGCTGGCGATCAGCGTCGCGTCGCACGCGGCCAGCACCTCGTGCGAGCGGCCGGTGACGAGGGTGAGCCGCGCCACGCCGCACTCGCGCGCGATCTGCTCGATGCGGGGGCGCAGCGCGGGCACCGCGGGGACTACGATTTCAATAGCTTTTCGCGCTTGCTGCACAAGCGCTGCGGCCTGAAAGAACACCTGAGCCAGGTAGGCCACCTCGGCGCGGCGGCTGCCGGGCAGCACGGCGAGCACCGTCGCCTCCTGCGGCAGGCCCAGCGCCGCACGCGCCGCGGCGCGGTCGGGCTGCATCGGGATCACGCCGGCCAGCGGGTGGCCCACGTAGGTGGCCGCGATGCCGTGCTGCGCGAGCAGCGCGGGCTCGAAGGGGAAGAGGCAGAGCACGTGGTCGGCCGCCGCGCGGATTTTCTCGACGCGCTCGGGCCGCCAGGCCCAGATCGAGGGGCAGACGAAGTGCGCGGTCTTGATGCCCGCCGCGCGCAGGCGCGTCTCCAGGCCCAGGTTGAAGTCCGGCGCGTCGATGCCGATGAAGACGTCGGGACGGTCGCCCAGCAGCCGCGCCGCCAGTTGCCGGCGGATGCGCACGATGCCCGCCAGGCGCCAGAGCAGCTCCAGGCTGTAGCCGTGCACCGCCAGGCGCTCGCTGTCCCACCAGGCGTCGAAGCCGCGCTCGGCCATGCGCGCGCCGCCGATCCCGAAGCTGGTGGCGCCGCTCCAGCGCGCCTTCAGGCCGTCGAGCAGCAGGCCCGCGAGCAGGTCGCCCGAGGTTTCGCCCGCCACCATCGCCACCCGGGGCGCTGCCGTCATGGCCGTCAACGGACGATGCCGCGCTGCGCGCCGCGAAGGAAGGTGCTCAGCAGCATCAGGTCGCCCTCGGAATCGGGATGGCTTTCGGCCAGCTCGTCGATCTGCGTGATCGCGGCCCGCAGGGTCAGCCCCTCGCGGTAGAGCACGCGGTAGGCCTGCTTGAGCGTGGCGATGCGCTCGGCCGAAAAGCCGCGCCGGCGCAGCCCCTCGACGTTGAGGCCGCGCACCGCGAGCGGATGGCCGTCGACCATCATGAAGGGCGGCACGTCCTGCGCGATGTGGCTGCCGAAGCCCGCCATGGCGTGCGCGCCGACGTGCGTGAACTGGTGCACGCCGGTCAGGCCGCCGATGATGGCCCAGTCGCCCACGTGCACGTGGCCCGCGAGCGTGGCGTTGTTGGCCAGGATGGTCTGGCTGCCCACCACGCAGTCGTGCGCGATGTGCACGTAGGCCATGATCCAGTTGTCGTCGCCGATGGTGGTCACGCCCCGGTCCTGCGCGGTGCCGGCGTTGAAGGTGCAGAACTCGCGGATGGTGTTGCGGTCGCCGATCTCCAGGCGCGTGGGCTCGCCCGCGTACTTCTTGTCCTGCGGCACGGCGCCAAGCGAGGCGAACTGGAAGATGGCGCAGTCCTCGCCGATGCGGGTGTGCCCTTCGATCACGCAGTGCGCGCCCACGCGGGTGCGCGCGCCGATCGTGACCTGCGGCCCGATGACCGCGTACGGCCCGACCGCGACGCCGGCATCGAGCCGCGCCGCCGCATCGACGATGGCCGTGGGGTGGATGAGGCTCACGACGGACGCGGCGCGCTCATTCGCCCACGTGGCGCATGGTGCACATGAGCTGTGCCTCGGCCGCCACTTCCTCGCCCACGCGGCCCACGCCGTTGAAGCGCCAGACGCCGCCGCGCACGCGGTCGATGGTGACGTCCAGGATCAGCTGGTCGCCCGGCACCACGGGGTGCTTGAAGCGCGCGCCGTCGATGCCGACGAAGTAGTAGATGTTGTTCTCGTCCGGCACCTGGCCCATGGCGTCGAAGGCCAGCAGTCCCGCGGCCTGCGCCAGCGCTTCGAGGATGAGCACGCCGGGCATCACCGGGCGGCCGGGGAAGTGGCCGGTGAAATACGGCTCGTTGAAGGTGACGTTCTTGACCGCGCGGATGCGCTGGTTGCGTTCGAGCTCGACCACCTTGTCCACCAGCAGGAAAGGATAGCGGTGGGGCAACTGACTGAGGATGTATTGGATGTCCATCATGGTTTTCGGGCTCTGGATTCGTCCTGCAATTGTTGTTCGAGTGCCTTCACGCGCTCGCGCAGCTTGTAGAGCTGGCGCAGCGTGGCGGCGTTCTTTTCCCAGTGCGCATTGTCGTCCATGGGGAAGACGCCCGTGTAGTGCCCGCCGGGCTCGGTGATCGAGCGCATGACCACGGTGTTGGTCGAGATGTGCGTGCGCTCGGCGATGGTGAGGTGGCCGATGATGGACGCCGCGCCGGCGATGGTGCAGTGCGCGCCGATGCGCGTGCTGCCCGCCACCGCGGTGCAGCCGGCCATCGCGGTGTGGTGGCCGATGTGCACGTTGTGCGCGATCTGGATCAGGTTGTCGAGCTTGACGCCGTCCTCGATCACCGTGTCGTCCAGCGCGCCGCGGTCGATGCAGGTGTTGGCGCCGATCTCCACGTCGTCGCCGATGCGCACGCCGCCGAGCTGCTCGATCTTGATCCACGCGCCGCCCTCGGGCGCGAAGCCGAAGCCGTCGGCGCCGATCACCACGCCCGGGTGCACGATGCAGCGCGCGCCGATGCGGCAGCGCGCGCCCACGCTCACGCGCGACTTGAGCACGGTGTGCTCGCCGATCCCCGCGCCGCGCCCGACCACGCACAGCGGGCCGATGCTGGCGCTGGCGGCCACCTGCGCCTCGGGGTGCACCACCGCGCTCGGATGCACCCCGGCGGGCTCGCCCAGGGCGTGTTCGCGCGCCCACAGCTGCGTGGCGCGCGCGAAGTAGGCGTAGGGGTTGTCCGTGACGATGCAGGCGCCGCGCCGAAGGGCCGCGTCGCGCAGCTCGGGCGCGACGATCACGCAGGCGGCCCGGCTTGCCGCGAGCTGGGCCGCATAGCGCGGGTTGTTCAGGAAGGACAGGTCGGCCGCGCCCGCCGTCTCCAGCGGCGCGATGCGCTCGACCAGGGTCTCGCGGTCGCCGCCTTCGAGGCGGCCACCCAAGGCATCGACAAGGGCCCCCAGGCGCAAGCTCACCTCAAGCCCTTGCCAGAAAGCGGCCGCTTACTTGCCCGTCGAGGCGTTCATCGCCTTGAGGACCTTGTCGGTGATGTCGTGCTTGGGGTTGACGTACACCGCTTCCTGCAGGATGACGTCGTAGTTCTCGGCTTCGGCCATTTGCTTGACGACGCGGTTGGCCTTGTCCAGCACGTGCGCCAGCTCTTCGTTCTTGCGCGCGTTCAGGTCTTCCTGGAACTCGCGGTTCTTGCGCTGCAGGTCGCGGTCCTGGTCGGCCAGCTGGCGCTGGCGCGCCTGGCGCTGGGCTTCGGACATCGTGGGCGCATCGCGCTCGAACTTGTCGGAGGCGGCCTTCATCGCCGCGCCCATGTCGCGCAATTCCTTGTCGCGCTTGGAGAACTCCGCTTCCAGCTTGGCCTGGGCGGACTTGGCGGCATCGGCCTCGCGCAGGATGCGGTCGGTGTTGACGAAGCCCGCCTTGAAGCTTTGCGCCTGCGCCGCCACGGGCACGGCGGCCGCCATGCAGCCGATCAGGGCGATGATGGAAAGGCCGCGCGAAAAATGAGTTTTGAGAAGCATTAGAAAGAAGTTCCGATCTGGAATTGCAGGCGCTGGATTTTATCGCCCGCGAACTTGCGTATGGGCTGGCCCCACGCCAGGCTCAAGGGTCCGAGCGGAGAGATCCAGCTCAGGCCGATACCCACCGAGGCGCGCAGATCCCTGAGCGCCCACGGTTCGTTGTCGCCGTAGACGTTGCCCACGTCGATGAAGGTGAACCAGCGCAGCGTGCGGTCGTTGCCGGCCCCGGGGAACGGCGCCATGAATTCGGTGTTGAGGGTGATCTTCTTGGTGCCCCCCAGGATGGCACCGGTCACGTCGCGCGGCCCGAGCGTGCCCTGGTCGAACCCGCGCACCGAACCCAGGCCGCCCGAGTAGTAGTTCTTGAAGACCGGGAAGGGCCGCCCGCCCAGCCCCTTGCCGTAGCCGACCTCGCCGTTGAAGGCCAGGGTGTAGCGCTTGGTCAGAGGGATGTACTGCTGGTACTGGGCCCCGGCCTTGGCGTAGCGCGCATCGCCCGCCAGCGAGAGTTCGCTGGTGAGCTTCATCAGGCGCCCGGAATTGGGCGCGAGCGCGCTGTCGCGGTCGTCGCGCGACCAGCCGATGGTCAGCGGCACGGCGATGCTGGAGCTGCCGTACTTGTCCGCATAGGCCAGGTAGGCCGCGGGGATGTTGGTGCCGGCCTTGATCTTGGTGTGCTCCACGCCGCCGCCGAAATAGACCGTGTCGACCTCGCTGAACGGCACGCCGAACTTGACGTCGCCGCCCTCGGTCACCAGGCTGTAGTCGCCGCCCTGGTACTGGTAGGGGCGCTGCGTGCGGTAGAACACGTCCACGGTGCGCGAGATGCCGTCCTTGGTGAAGTACGGGTCGGTGGTGGAGAGCACCACCGTGCGGTTGTACTTGCCGGTGTTCAGGTCGATCCCGAGGGTGTTGCCCGAGCCGAAGACGTTTTCCTGCTTGATGCCGAAGGTGAAGGAGAGCTTCTCGGCGGTGGAGTAGCCGGCGCCGATCTGGATCATGCCGGTGGGCTTTTCCGTCACGTGCACGATCAGGTCCACCTGGTCGGGCGCGCCGGGCACCTCCTGCGTTTCCACGCTCACTTCGGTGAAGTAGCCGAGCCGGTCCACGCGGTCGCGCGAGAGCTTGATCTTGTCGCCGTTGTACCAGGAGGCCTCGTACTGGCGGAACTCGCGGCGCACCACTTCGTCGCGCGTGCGGTTGTTGCCCTCGATGTTGATGCGGCGCACGTAGGCCCGCCGCGCCGGGTCGGCGCGCAGTTCGAGCTGGACGCGGTTGTTCTCGTGGTCGATCTCGGGCACGGCCTCGACCTTGGCGAAGGCGTAGCCGAAGCTGCCGAAGTGGTCGGCGAAGGCCTTGGTGGTCTCGGTCACCTGGTCGGCGTTGTAGGGCTCGCCCGGCTTGATCTTGACGAGCGACTTGAACTCGTCCTCGCGGTCCAGGTAGTTGCCCGCCAGCGTGACGCCCGAGACCACGTAGCGCGGGCCTTCGGTGATGTTGACGATGATGGAGATCGACTGCTTGTCGGGCGAGAGCGCCACCTGCGTGGAGTCGATGCGGAACTCCATGTAGCCGCGCGCCAGGTAGTAGGAGCGCAGGGTTTCGAGGTCGGCGTTGAGCTTGGCGCGCGCGTAGCGGTCGCTCTTGGTGTACCAGCTCAGCCACCCGCCGGTGTCGAGGTCGAACAGGTCGGTGAGCGTCGATTCGCTGAAGGCCTTGTTGCCGACGATGCTGATGTCCTTGATCCTGGCGGGCTCGCCCTCGGTCACCGTGAACGTGAGGTTGACGCGGTTGCGCTCGACCGGCGTGACGGTGGTGACCACCTCGGCGCCGTACAGGCTCTTGTTGATGTACTGGCGCTTGAGCTCCTGCTCGGCGCGGTCCGCCAGCGCCTTGTCGAAGGCCCGGCCCTCGACCACGCCGACCTCGCGCATGGCCTTCTTGAGCTGGTCCTTGTCGAACTCCTTGATGCCGGCGAACTCGACCTCGGCGATCGTCGGGCGCTCTTCCACGACCACCACCAGCACGTTGCCCTGCGCTTCGAGCTTGACGTCCTTGAACAGGCCGAGCGCGAACAGCGCGCGGATGGCGGCGGCGCCCTTCTCGTCGGTGTATTCGTCGCCGATGCGCAGCGGCAGCGAGGCGAAGATGGTGCCGGGCTCCACGCGCTGCAGGCCATCGACGCGGATGTCCTGCACCTTGAACGGCTGCAGCGCCCACGCCGCCTGCGCCACGAAGACCAGGGTAGCCGCGGCCAATGCGGTGCGCGCCCCCAGACGAGGAAAAAGTTTTTTCATGAATGAGGTGCTGGCCGCCGCACGTTGGCGCCCGCGAAAAAAACGTCAGCCGAACAACCGGGTGAAATCGTTGAACATGGCAATGGACATCATCACCAGGAGTAGCGCGACGCCACCGCGTTGCAGTCGCTCCATCCAGGCGTCGGACACGCCATGGCCGGTTACTCCCTCCCAAAGATAATACATCAGGTGACCCCCGTCGAGGACGGGCAGCGGCAACAGATTGAGCACGCCCAGGCTCACGCTGATGAGCGCGAGAAACGCCAGGTAGGCGCTCCAGCCCATGTGCGCCGATTTGCCGGCGTAGTCGGCGATGGTGAGCGGCCCGCTCAGGTTCTTCACCGACGCCTGCCCGATCACCATGCGCCCCATCATGCGCAGGGTGAGCGCGGACACCTCCCAGGTGCGCTGCGCGCCCTTGGCCAGGCCCTGCACCGGGCCATAGCGCACCATGGCCGTCTCGGGCGCCGCGCCCACGTAGGCGCCGATGCGGCCGATCGGGTGGCCGTCCTCCTCGTGCAGCTGCGGCGTGACGGTGAGATCGAGCACCCGGCCCTCACGCTCCACCTGCCAGGTCTGCGCCAGCGCCTGCCCGTCCCGGACGCTGGCGCGGATCAGCTCGCGCAGCTGGCGCCCATCGACCACCGCGGCGGCGCCGATGCGCAGCACCACGTCGCCCTCGCGCAGGCCGCTTTCCAGGGCCGCGCCGCCGGGCATCAGTTCGCCGAGCACCGGCCGCGTCCACGGGCCGGTGATGCCGATCTCGCGCAGCAGCTCGGCATCGGGCTCGCGCGTGTCCAGGCGGTCCAGGCGCAAGGTGAGCGCGTGCCCGGCCGCGCCGGGGCGCTCCTGCACCACCAGGCGCACGTTCTGGCCGTCGATCGCGCCGCGCGCCAGCAGCCAGCGCAGGTCGTCGAAGGAGCGCACCGCCTCGGGCTCGCCCTCGCCGATGGCGGCGCTCAGCACCCGCTCGCCGCCCACCACGCCGGCCTGCGCGGCCACCGTGCCGGCGGCCGGCTGCGCCAGGTAAGGCAGGGGTTCGAGCACGCCCATCCAGTTCACCAGCGCGTACAGCAGCACGGCCAGCACCAGGTTGGCCAGCGGCCCGGCGGCGACGATCGCGGCGCGCGCGGCCAGCGGCCGGTTGTTGAACGCCAGGTGCCGCTCCCCGGGCGCGACGGGCGCCTCGCGCTCGTCGAGCATGCGCACGTAGCCCCCCAGCGGGAACATCGCCAGCACCCATTCGGTGGGCGAGCCCTGGCGCTGCCAGCGCAGCAGCGGCTTGCCGAAGCCGATGGAAAAGCGCAGCACCTTGACGCCGCAGGCCACGGCCACGCGGTAGTGGCCGTATTCGTGCACCGCGATCAGCACGGCCAGCGCAAAGAGGAAGGCGAGGACGGTCAGGACCATGGTTTCTCAAAAAAATGAGCTGTTCACGCTTGCCGGCATTCGGTTTCAGATATTTTCATTTCTGAAACCGTTGACCACCCAGCGCGGGCAGCTCTCTTATTGCAAGCGCTTGACCTGCGCCGAGGCGGCCGCCCGGCTGCGTTCGTCGAGCGCCAGCAAAGCCTGCAGCGAATCCGGGTTAGAGGGGGTGACGGCCTCCAAAGTTGCACGGTTGACCACATGGATCTGGTCGAACCGGATGCGCCGCGCCAGAAACGCCGCCACCGCCACCTCGTTGGCGGCGTTGAGCACCGCCGTCGTGCCCGGCGCGGCGGCGAGCGCGCGCCACGACAGGTGCAGGCCGGGGAAGCGCCGTTCGTCGGCCTCCTCGAAGGTGAGCGCCGCGAGCTGGGCGAAATCGAGCGGCGCCGCGCCGCTCACGATGCGCTCGGGCCAGGCCAGGCCGCAGGCGATCGGCACGCGCATGTCGGGCGTGCCGAGCTGCGCGATGATGGACGCATCGGTGTACTGCACCATCGAGTGGATGATCTGCTGCGGGTGGATCACCACCTTGATCCGCTCGGGCGCCAGATCGAACAGCCAGCGCGCCTCGATCACCTCCAGCGCCTTGTTCATCATCGTCGCCGAATCGACCGAGATCTTGCGCCCCATGACGAAGTTGGGGTGGGCGCAGGCTTCCTCGACCGTGACGCCGCGCAGCGTCGCCGGGTCGCGCGTGCGAAACGGCCCGCCCGAGGCGGTGAGCAGCACGTGATCGACGCGCCGCGCCCAGGCGGCGCGGTCTTCCGGCAGGCTCTGGAAGATGGCCGAGTGCTCGCTGTCGATCGGCAGCAGCGTCGCGCCGCCCTCCTTCACCGCACGCAGGAAGACCTCGCCGCCGACGACCAGCGCCTCCTTGTTGGCCAGCAGCAGGCGCTTGCCGGCGCGCGCCGCGGCCAGGCACGGGGCCAGCCCCGCGGCGCCGACGATGGCCGCCATCACCGCATCCACGTCCTCGTGGGACGCTATCTGTTCAAGAGCGTCTGGCGCTTGCAGCACCTGCGTTCGAAGGCCATTGGCCTTGATTTTCTCGGCCAGCTGCGCCGCATGCGCGGCGCTGGCCATCACGGCGTAGCGCGGCTGGAAGCGCGCGCACTGGGCCAGCAGCGCATCGACGCGGGTGGCGGCGCTGAGCGCAAAGATCTCGTACTGGCCGGGGTGGCGGGCCACGACGTCCAGGGTGTTGGTGCCGATCGAACCGGTCGACCCCAGGATCGTGAGGCGTTGTGTCATGGCAAGGCGAAATTGGAAATCATCAGGGCCAGCGGCAGCGTGGGCAGCAGCGCATCGACGCGGTCGAGCACGCCGCCGTGGCCGGGCAGGAGATGGCTGCTGTCCTTGGCGCCCGCGCTGCGCTTGACGAGTGATTCAACCAGGTCGCCGACCACGCTCATCGCCGTCATGAACAGCAGCGCGGGCAGCCACCAGAGCAGGCCCAGGCCCATCAGCTGCGAATAGAAACTGGGCACGCCGGCCTGCCAGCGGCCATCCGCCCAGGCCCACGCCAGCGCCAGCACGAGCACGCCGGCCATGCCGCCCCAGACGCCCTCCCAGCTCTTGCCGGGACTGATCGCCGGCGCCAGCTTGCGCCGGCCCAGGGCGCGGCCGGCGAAATACGCGCAGATGTCCGCGGCCCAGACCAGGCACAGCACCGAGAGCAGGAAATTGATGCCGATGGCCCGCGCGCGCGCCATCGCCAGCCACGCCAGCCACAGGGCCAGCACCCCGCCGAGCACGCGCACCGCGCGCGGCACGTGCGGCCACCGCGGCACGCCGCGCGCCAGCAGCCAGCCGCCCGCCAGCACCCAGGCCGCGCCCGCCGCCGACCACAGCCAGGGCAGCGGCAAGGCGATCCAGCCCGCGCGCCAGCTCGCCAGGCACAGCACGCCACCGGCGACGGCCAGCAGCAGCGACGGCCCCTGCGCCAGGCCGTTGAGCCGGCCCCATTCCCAGCAGCCGGCGGCGATCAACACCAGCGTGACCGCGGCCAGCGGCACGAAGGAGGGATAGACCAGCGCGGGCAGCAGGATCGCCAGCAGCACCAGCGCGGTGAGGATGCGCTGCTTCAGCATGGCGGCTCGGGCACGCTGGCCACCTGCTCCGAGGTGCGGCCGAAGCGCCGCTCGCGCGCGGCGTAGTCGCCGATCGCGGCGTCCAGCGCCGCCTCGTCGAAATCGGGCCAGAGCGTGTCGGTGAAATACAGCTCGGCATACGCCGCCTGCCAGAGCAGGAAGTTGCTGATGCGCAGCTCGCCGCCGGTGCGGATCACGAGGTCGGGATCGGGCACGTGCCCCAGGGCCATCGCGCCCTGCAGGCTCTCTTCGGTGATCTCGGCGCCCCGGGCCGCGAGCTGGGCCGCGGCCTGCGCGATGTCCCAGCGCCCGCCGTAGTTGAAGCAGACGTTGAGCACCATGCGCTCGCCCCGGGCCGTGGCCGCCTCGGCGCGTTCAAGCGCCTCGCGCATGCCGGCCGACAGCCCTCCGCGCTCGCCCACGAAGCACAGGCGCACGCCGTCGCCGATGAGCTGCGGCACCTCGCGCAGCAGCGCCTTGCCCATCAGCTCCATCAGGCCCGAGACCTCGTCCTCGGGCCGGCTCCAGTTTTCCGAGGAGAACGCGAACACCGTGAGCACCCGCACGCCGCGCTCGGCGCACGCCTTGACACAACGGCGCAGCGACTCCACGCCCTGACGGTGCCCCGCCAGGCGGGGCAGGAAACGCCGCTTGGCCCAGCGCCCGTTGCCATCCATGACGATGGCGATGTGCCGCGGCGCGGCGGTGGCTGCAGTCTGCATGGACGATGGGAAGGACGCCGGCCTCAGACGGCCATGATGTCCTGTTCCTTGGCGGCGACCAAGGCATCGATCTCGGCAATCTGCTTGTCGGTGAGCTTCTGGATTTCGGCCTCGGAGCGCTTGAGCTCGTCCTCGGTCGCTTCCTTGTCCTTGACCATCTTCTTGACCGCCTCGTTGGCGTCGCGGCGCAGGTTGCGGACGACCACCTTGGCCGACTCGCCCTCCTGGCGCACGATCTTGGTCATTTCCTTGCGCCGCTCCTCGCTCATCGGCGGCATGGGCACGCGGATCAGGTCGCCCATGGAGGCGGGGTTCAGGCCGAGGTCGCTCTCGCGGATGGCCTTCTCCACCTTGGCGGCCATGTTCTTTTCCCACGGCTGCACGCTGATGGTGCGCGCGTCGAGCAGCGAGACATTGGCCACCTGCGACAGCGGCACCATGGAGCCGTAGTACTCCACGTGGATGGTGTCCAGCAGCGCCGTGCTGGCGCGGCCGGTGCGGATCTTGGTGAGATTGTTCCTGAACGCCTCGACGGAATGCTCCATCCTGGTCCTGGCGTTCTTCTGGATGTCGGCGATGGCCATGACGAACTCCTGCGCGGCGCATGCGCGCGCCGCAAACCCTCAAGCGTATACCAAGGTGCCCTCGTCTTCACCGAGGATGACGCGCTTGAACGCCCCCGGCTTGAAGATCGAGAACACGCGGATCGGCAGCTTCTGGTCGCGGCACAGCGCGAACGCGGTGGCATCCATGATGCCCAGGTTCTTCACCATGGCCTCGTCGAAGGTGAGCCGGGTGTAGCGCGTGGCACTCGGGTCCTTCTTCGGGTCGGCGGTGTAGACGCCATCGACCTTGGTGGCCTTGAGCACCAGGTCGGCGCCGATCTCCGCGCCGCGCAGCGCCGCTGCCGTGTCGGTGGTGAAGAAGGGGTTGCCGGTGCCGGCGGCGAACACCACCACCTTGCCCTCTTCGAGGTACTGCAGCGCCTTGGGCCGCACGTAGGGCTCGACGACCTCCTGGATGCCGATGGCCGACATCACGCGCGCCGTCAGGCCCTGCTTGTTCATGGTGTCGGCCAGCGCCAGCGCGTTCATCACGGTGGCGAGCATGCCCATGTAGTCGGCCGTGGCGCGGTCCATGCCCTCGGCGCCGCCCGCGACGCCGCGAAAGATGTTGCCGCCGCCGATCACCACCGCCACCTCGACGCCCATCTGCGTGACCTCGGCGATCTCCTGCACCATGCGCACGATGACCGCGCGGTTGATGCCGAAGGCGTCGTCGCCCATGAGCGCCTCGCCCGACAGCTTGAGCAGGACGCGTTGGTGTGCGGGCTTGGCGGTCATGGCGCGGGGACTCCGGGGTGGGGGTGGTTCGGGGGCAAGGCGATCAGGCGGCCGATTGGGCGGCGGCGACCTGCGCGGCCACTTCGGCGGCGAAGTCGTCGGCCTTCTTCTCGATGCCCTCGCCCACGACGTAGAGCGTGAAGCCCTTGACCGTGGTCTTGTGCTCCTTGAGCATCTGCGCCACGGTCTGCTTGCCGTCGGCGGCCTTCACGAAGACCTGGTCGGCCAGCGAGACCTCCTTGAGGTACTTCTGCACCGAGCCTTCCACCATCTTGGTGGCGATCTCGGCCGGCTTGCCGGATTCGGCGGCCTTGGCCGCCGCCACCGAGCGCTCGCGCTCGACCAGCTCGGCGGGCACGTCGGCGCTGGTGAGCGCCACGGGCTTCATGGCGGCCACGTGCATGGCCACGTCCTTGGCGGCCACGGCGTCGCCCTCGTACTCGACCACCACGCCGATGCGCGTGCCGTGCAGGTAGTGCGCCAGCGCGGTGCCGGCGAAGCGCTTGAAGCGGCGCAGCGACATGTTCTCGCCGATCTTGCCGATCAGGCCCTTGCGCACGTCCTCCAGCGTCGGGCCGTAGCCGTCCTGCGCGTAGGGCAGGGCCGCCAGGGCCGCCAGGTCGGCCGGGTTGTGCTCGGCCACCAGCCTGGCGGCGCCATTGGCCATGGCGATGAAGCTGTCGTTCTTGGAGACGAAATCGGTCTCGCTGTTGACTTCGACGATGGCGCCCGCGTCGCCATGGATGTACGCCGCGATGACGCCTTCGGCGGTCACGCGCGAGGCGGCCTTGCCGGCCTTGGTGCCGAGCTTGACGCGCAGGATCTCCTCGGCCTTGGCCATGTCGCCCTCGGCCTCGGTCAGCGCGCGCTTGCACTCCATCATCGGGGCGTCGGTCTTGGCGCGCAGTTCGGCGACCATGCTTGCAGTAATCGCTGCCATTGTTCTTTCTCCAATTCAATACTTACAAAAATGGGGCGCCGGGCCCCACTCTTTGCCAGAGCCTGTCCGGTTTCAGGCGGCCGATTCCTGGACTTCGACGAACTCGTCGCCGCCTTCACCGCCGCCGGTGGCCTTGACCACTTCCTCGACGGCATTGGCCTTGCCTTCCAGGATCGCGTCGGCGATGCCGCGCGCGTACAGCGCCACGGCCTTGGCCGAGTCGTCGTTGCCGGGGATCACGTAATCCACGCCTTCGGGGTTGTGGTTGGTATCGACCACGCCGATCAGCGGGATGCCGAGCTTTTTCGCTTCGGAAATCGCGATCTTGTGGTAGCCCACGTCGATCACGAAGATGGCGTCCGGCAGCGTGACCATGTCCTGGATGCCGCCGATGTCCTTTTCGAGCTTGGCCAGCTCGCGCGAGAACATGAGCTGCTCTTTCTTGCTCATGCTCTCAAGACCCGCTTCCTGCTGCGCCTTCATGTCCTTGAGGCGCTTGATCGAGGTCTTGACGGTCTTGAAGTTGGTCAGCATGCCGCCCAGCCAGCGCTGGTCCACGTAGGGCATGCCGGCGCGCTGCGCCTGCTCGGCGATGGTCTCGCGCGCCTGGCGCTTGGTGCCCACCATCAGGATCGTGCCGCGGTTGGACGCGATCTGCCTGGCGAACTTCTGCGCGTCCTGGAACATCGGAAGCGTTTTTTCCAGGTTGACGATGTGGATCTTGTTGCGATGGCCGAAAATGAACGGGGCCATCTTGGGGTTCCAGAAGCGCGTCTGGTGACCGAAGTGGACACCGGCTTCCAGCATTTCACGCATGGTGACGGACATTGAAGTGCTCCAAAGGTTGGGTCTTAAATCCGGCTCCAAAATCGCACCGCACGACAGAGCGCGGGCGCGACACCTGGATGGGCCGGTTTGCGATTGGTCTTTCGCCGCGGCGCGCCGTTCAAGGGTAAACCCTTGAGTTGCACTCGGCAGAAAAACCGCTCGATTATAGCCCGCACCCGGCTTTGGCACCCCGCAGACCCTTGCCCGTGACGCACAATCCCCGCATGCAACGCATCCTGGCCACCCGGCCCCAGCTCCTGCACGACAGCGCCGCCACCCGCCGGCTGGAGGCAGCGGCCAGCGCCGCCCTGCCGCCGCACACGCTGATGCAGCGCGCCGGCGCGGCGACGGCCCGCCTGGCGCGGGCCCTGGCGCCCCACGCGCGCACCATCTGGGTGGCCTGCGGCAGGGGCAACAACGGCGGCGACGGCCTGCAGGCGGCGACGCTGCTGCACCGCCAGGGCTACGCGGTGCAGGTGTCGCTGCTGGCGCGCCACGACGACCTGCCGGACGACGCCCGCAACGCCTGGCAGCAGGCGCGCGATGCCGGCGTGCCGTTCACTGAGACGCCGCCCACCCTCGGCCCGCAGGATCTGTGCATCGACGCGCTGCTGGGCATCGGCCTGCGCGGCACGCCGAGCCCCCATGCGCCGGACCCGCGCCTCTCGCAGTGGCTCACCCACATGCGCGCCAGCCCCGCCGCCACGCTGTGCGTGGACCTGCCCTCGGGCCTGCTGGCCGATACCGGCCAGTGGGCGCCAGGCCAGGAGGAAGCAGCAGGTGCGGCGGGCGCGCGCCACACCCTCTCGCTGCTGACCCTGCACCCGGGGCTGTTCACCGCGCAAGGGCGCGACGCGGCGGGCGAAGTCTGGTTCGACGACCTGGGCGTGGACGCGGTGGGCGCGCACGGGTGCGCCCCCTGCGCCGTGCTGGCCGCGCCCCCCGCGCCCGCGCGGCGCCCGCACGCCAGCCACAAGGGGAGCTTCGGCGACGTCGCCATCCTCGGCGGGGAAGGCCTGGCCGCGCGCGGCATGGGCATGACGGGCGCGGCGGTCCTCGCCGCCCTCGCCGCCCTGCACGGCGGCGCCGGCCGCGTGATGCTGGCGCTGCTGGACGACGCCACCGCCCCGTGGGCCCCCTGGCCCGAGCTGATGCCGCGCCGCCCCGAGGCGCTCGACCTCGCGCACGCCGCCGTGGTCTGCGGCTGCGGGGGCGGCCAGGCCATCGCCCCGCACCTGCCGCGGGTGCTGCAGCAGGCGGCCCGCCTGGTGCTGGATGCCGACGCGCTCAACGCGATCGCCGCCGACGCCGCGCTGCAGGACCTGCTGCGCGCACGCTCCTCGCGCGCGGACGGCGCCACGGTGCTCACGCCGCATCCGCTGGAGGCGGCGCGGCTGCTCGAAAGCAGCACCGCCGCCGTGCAGGCCGACCGGCTGGACGCCGCCACCCGCCTGGCGCAGCGCTACGGCTGCACGGTGGTGCTCAAGGGTTCGGGCACGGTCATCGCCGCGCCGGGCCAGGTGCCGCACATCAACCCCACGGGCAACGCCCTGCTGGCCACGGCTGGCACCGGCGACGTGCTCGCCGGCCTGATCGGCGCGCACCTGGCCGCAGCGCACGCCACCGGCACCACGGCGCAACAGGCGGCCAGCCACGCCTGCTGGCAGCACGGCGCCGTGGCCGACGCCTGGCCGCGCGGCCAGGCGCTCACCGCCCGCGCCCTGGCGCAGGCGCTGGGCGCCCGCAGCGCGGATTGACCGGGATTCAGCGCACGCCTTGCACCACGGCAATGCGCCGCTGCAGGGCCTGCGCCCGCGCCTCGTCGCCCGCGGCGCGCGCCTGCTGCTCGCGCAGCAGCAGCCACGCCAGCAAGGGGCGGCGCCAGCCCTGCTGCGAAGCGGTCTCGGTGGCGACCTCCTCGACCTGCGCCGTGGCCCGCCCGGCCCGCAGCGCCGCGCCGGCGGCCACCAGCCTGGAGAGGGGATCGGCCATCGCGGCGATGGCCCCGGCATCGCGGGCCGCGGGGCGCTGCGCCTCGGGCAGCAGCGCCACCTGGGCCGGCGCGAGGCGCCCGGCCAGATAGTCCGCATACGCGGCGGCCCGCTCGCCCGCATCCTCGCGCAGCGCCTCGAACGGCGCGCAGCCCTCCCACTGCAGGCTCGCCACCTCGGCCGCGCACTGCAGCAGCGCCAGGCGGGCCATCAGGTCGGGGCGGCCGGTGCGCGCCACCTGCTCGCGCGCCCGCTGCCACTCGCTGCGCGCCACCTTGTCCTCGCCCTTCAGGTAGGCCTGCAGCGCGCGCCCGGCGGCATCGTGGGCGTCCATCTGCCAGTCGGGCGCCGGGGGCGCGCCGGCGCAGCCGGCCAGCAGCAGGCACGCGCCAGCGAAGACAAGGCGCAGCAGGGCGGTGGTCATGGCAGCTTGAGCTCCGTATCGCGCGCGAAGGGCCACTTGCGGTTGATCTCGTCGATCAGCCCCTGCACCTTGCGCACGCTGGCCTCCACGTCGGCGCGCAGGGCCGTGAGGTCGGTCGTCGCCTCGTTGGCGTGGCGGCCGACGGCCTGCGCCTCGGCCAGCACCGCGTCCACCCGGGTCAGGGTCTGGCGCGCATCCTGCAGCAGGCCGCTGACCTGCGCCACGCTGGCCCTCGCCTCGGGCAGCAGGCCCGCGTCGCCGCCGCCGCTGCCGAAGAGCTGGCGGTCGGCCTTCGCGCCCAGGGTGTCGAGGCGGTTCATCAGGGCGCTGCTGCGGCGCACCAGCTCGGTGGTCTGCTCCAGCAGCGCGGGGATTTTCCTGGCCTGCTCGCGGTCGCCCAGCAGCACCGTCATCGCCCCGCCCGGGCCGTTGAGCCGCTCGGCCAGCGTGCGCACCTGCGTGAGCGCGGCCGCCAGTTCCGAGCCCTGCGCCGTGAGCTGGTTGAGGTTGTCCAGCAGCTGGCGCGCGCTGGCCAGGATCTGCGGAATTTCCGCCCCCACGTCGCCGCGGATCACCGGCCGCTCGGCGCCATCGGCCAGGGGCGGGTCGGAGAGCACGCCGCTGTAGGCCTTGATCGTGGTGCCGCCCACCAGGCCGCTGACCAGGGTGAAGACGCTGGTCTCGCGCAGCCAGTGCGCCTCGCTGCGCGCCACGTCCACGGCGATGTGCACGGTGCCGTCGGCCGCCAGGTCGATGGCGCGCACGCGGCCGATGGGAAAGCCCGAGAAGGTCATGTCCATGCCCACGCTCACGCCTTCGGAATCGTCGGCCATCAGCACCAGGCGCTGCGTGGCCTCGAACGCGCCGCGCGCATACAGCAGGTAGAGCACCGAGCCGACGATGAGCGCCGCCGTGAACAGCAGCAGCGCCGAGGCCTTCAGGCGCAGATGCGCCACGGGCGGGAGGTCGTGCGTCGGCTCGTTCATGTCAGTAATAGTTGCCCATGAGGGAGACCACCTCGATCAGCAGCAGGATGGCGAACATGCGCGCCAGCCCCCCGGCGCCGGCGTCCGCGCGCGAACCGCGCTCGTGCGCATGCAGGCCGCTGGCCGTGGGGATCAGCGCCACCGCGAGGCTGAAGAACGCCGTCTTGAGCGCGAACACCAGCGTGATCTGGGGCGTGAAGATCTGGCCGAACACGCGCGTGTAGCCGCCGAACCCCGCCCCGTTGGCGCCATAGACCCCGAGGTAGGCCATGCACAGCGCCACCGCGCACGAGAGCGCCGCCAGCGTGATGCTGGCGTACACGCCGCCCACCACGCGCGGCAGGGCCTCGGCGCGCACGAAGTCGATGCCCGTGAGCCGGCCGCCCTGCCGCGCCTGGGCCAGGCGCACGCCGCCCGGTATCGTGGTGCGCATGGCGACGAAAAGCGCCGCGGTCAGGGGAATGAGTTCGAGCACCAGCACGCGCACCACCATTTCGAGCGCATAGCGCGTGAGGCCGTAGCTCTGCGCCGTCACCACCACGATGCGCGTGAGCACCAGGCTGACGAGCGCCGCCAGCACCGTGAAGCCCAGCAGGATGGGCAGGGTATCGGCCACGATCTGGCGCGCCATGCGCGAGCGGGCCGCGCGGTGCCAGCTCGACGGCGAGAGCAGCAGCACGAGCACCACCGCCCCCAGATCGACGATGCGCCACCACGCGATCGCCCAGCGCAGGGCCGCACGCCAAAACCGCTCCAGCCACGGGCTGTTTGCCACCAGCGCATTCATGCGGCGATCATACGCACACCCGGCGGGTTCGGATGAAAATCGGGCTCCAGCGCTTGTCTGGCAAGCCCCATCAGCTATCAATCGAGGAATCCGTGGCGCCCGTGCGCACGGGCTGCCTAGACATGGCGCCGCCCAACCGCGGCCGGCACGGGGATGGGTTCGGCATCCGCGCGCGCGTGCAGGGCCTCGATCACGTGGCACTCCTGCCCCGTCCCGTCGCAGCGGCCGCGCAGCTCCTGCAGCGCGCGCTCCAGCACCCGCAATTCCCGCAGCCGCGTGCGCACGTGGGTCAGGTGCGCGTCGAGCGTGGCGCAGGCGGCGTGCTGCGAGGAGGTGCCATGGGCGTCCAGCGCCAGCAGCGCCCGCACTTCGTCGAGCGACATGTCCATGGCGCGGCACAGCCGCACGAAACGCAGGCGGTGCACCTCGGCGTCGCTATAGACGCGATAGCTGTTGTCGGCGCGCACGCCTTGCGCGAGCAGCCCCTCGCGCTCGTAATAGCGGATGTTGGCGGCCGACACGCCCGACAGGCGGGCCGCATCGCCGATGCGGTGGCGGGGGCTGGACGCGGGCATGCTTGACCTTCAAGTGACTTCAGGGTTTTCAATCATGGCATGAACCACGCCGCCCATGCCCGCCTGCCGGGCGAAGCCCACGATCACGACCACGACCACGACCATGCCCACGCGGCCGCCGGCGGCTGCGCGGCCTGCGCCGGCGAGCCCCACGGCCATGGCGGCGAGCCGGGGCACGGCCACGCGCACGGGCTGCTGCCGGGCTGGCCGCGCATCGCGCTGGCGCTGATCCTGGCGGCCGGCGCCGAGGCGGCCCACGCATTCGGGCAGACCTGGCCCGGCATGCTGCTGGCGGTGGCGTCCATCGCGCTGGCGGGCCTGGGCGTGTACCGCGCGGGGCTCGGGGATCTGGCGCGCTTCAGGCTGGGCATCAGCGCGCTGATGACGGTGGCCGTCACGGGGGCGGTGCTGATCGGCCAGTGGCCCGAGGCGGCGATGGTGATGGCGCTGTACGTGGCGGCCGAGCGCATCGAGCACGGGGCGATGGACAAGGCGCGCCACGCCATCCGCGCGCTGCTCGATCTCGCGCCCGAGACGGCGGACGTGCTGCAGGCCGATGGCCGCGTGCAGCGCCAGCCGGCCGCGCAGGTGGCCCTGGGCAGCGTGCTGCGCATCGCCCCGGGCGCGCGCGTGCCGCTGGACGGCACGGTGACGCAGGGCGCGGGCAGCGTGAACCAGGCGCCGATCACGGGCGAGAGCCAGCCGGCCGAGAAAACCGTGGGCGATCCGCTGTTCGCCGGCAGCGTGAACCAGCAGGGCGAGCTGCTGATGCGCGTCACCGCCGCCGCCAGCAGCACCCTGCTCGCGCGCATCGTGCACGCGGTGGAGCGGGCGCAGGCGAGCCGCGCGCCCACGCAGCGCTTCGTCGACCGCTTCGCGGCGGTCTACACCCCCGCCGTCTTCGCGCTGGCCCTGGCGCTGGCCGTGGCGGCGCCGCTCTTGATGGGCTGGACCTGGCTGCAGGCGGCCTACGAGGCGCTGGCGCTGCTCGTCATCGCCTGCCCCTGCGCGCTGGTGATCTCCACCCCGGTGACGGTGGTCAGCGCGCTCACGGCCGCCGCGCGCCGGGGGGTGCTGATCAAGGGCGGCAGCGCGCTGGAGGGCGCGCGCGCACTGCGCGCCATCGCGCTGGACAAGACCGGCACGCTCACCACCGGCCAGCCCACGCTGGCGCACTGGCAGGCGCTGGCGGGCGCGCCCGCCGAACGCATCGCCCCCCTGGCGGGCCTGCTGGCGGGCCGCTCGAACCACCCGGTCTCGCACGCGATCGCCGCCGGCCTTCCCGCGGCCCCGGCGGCGGGCGCGGTGGAGGCGCTCACCGCCCTGCCCGGGCGCGGCGTGCAGGGCGAGATCGAGGGCGAGCCCTGGGCGCTGGGCAATGCGCGCCTGGCGCAGGAGCGCGGCCTGATGAGCGAGGAACTCGCCGCCCTGTGCGCCGCGCAGGAGCGGCAGGGCCGCACGGTGGCGCTGCTGATGAACGCGGCGGGCGTGCAGGGCCTGTTCGCCGTGGCCGACCCGCTGCGCGCGCACGCGGCGCAGGCGGTGGCCGGCCTGAAGGCGCTGGGCATCCACCCCGTGGTGCTCAGCGGCGACAACGCCGCCACGGTGCGCGCCATCGCCGGTCAGGCGGGCATCGAGGACGCGCGCGCCGCCCTGCTGCCCGAGGACAAGCTCGCCGCGCTGACCGAGCTGCGCGCCACGCACGGCAGCGTGGCCATGGCGGGCGACGGCATCAACGACGCGCCGGCGCTGGCCGCCGCCGACCTGGGCTTTGCCATGGGCGGCGCGCACGCCACCGGCATGGCGATGGAGACCGCGGGCGTGGTGCTGATGAACGACGACCTGCGCCGCGTGGCCGACACGGTGCGCCTGTCGCGCCGCGCGCACCGCGTGCTGTGGCAGAACATTGGCGCCGCGCTCCTCGTGAAGGCAGCGTTCTGCCTGCTGGCCGTGGCGGGCCTCGCCACCCTGTGGATGGCCGTGGCGGCCGACATGGGCGTGAGCCTGCTGGTCATCGCCAACGGCCTGCGGCTGCGCCGGGCCATCTGAGGAACTCGGGGCCGGGCGCGCAGTCGCACCCCGCGGTTCTTTCGATCTTCACACGCTTTCGGAGCCCCGCATGTCCCCCCTCACGCTCACGCGCCGCCACTTCGTCCACCTGGGCCTGGCCGCCGCCACCACCACCGCCGCGCTGCCCACGCTCGCCGGCGCGGGCCCCGCCGTCCAGGTCTGGAAAGACCCGAGCTGCGGCTGCTGCAAGGACTGGGTGGCGCACATGCAGGACCACGGCTTCGCCGTCACGGTGCACGAAAGCGGCAACACCGGCGTGCGTGCGCGCCTGGGGCTGCCGATGCGCCTGGGCTCGTGCCACACGGCACTGGTGGACGGCTACCTGCTCGAAGGCCACGTGCCGGCCGAGGATGTCCGGCGCCTGCTCGCCACCCGGCCGAAGGCGCTGGGCCTGGCGGTTCCCGGCATGCCGGTGGGCAGCCCCGGCATGGACGGCGCGGCCTATGGCGGCCGCAAGGATGCCTACGAGGTGCTGCTGGTCAAGCCGGGCCGCCAGGCGGGCGAGGTGACGACCGAGGTCTTTTCCCGCCACGCCTGACGCGGCATCCGCTACAGCGGGTGCACGACGAGCTTGAACTCCACGTCGTCGTCGAACTCGCGGATCTCGAAGCCGATGCGGCGCATGAGCTTGAGCATCTTGATGTTGCTCGCCAGCACCAGGCCCTGCATTTCGGTCAGCCCCCGCTCGCGCGCCACGTCCATGATGGAGAGCATGAGGCGCGCGCCCACGCCGCGGCTGGCGAAGTCGTCGGCCACCACCAGCGCGAACTCGCAGCTCGTGTGATCGGGGTTGGCCACGTAGCGCGAGACGCCGATGATGCGCTCGGCCGTGTTCACCTCGCCCTCCGCGTTCACCAGGCGTTCGCTGTGCACGGCCACCAGCGCCATCTCGCGGTCGTAGTCGATCAGGGTGAAGCGCGCCAGCAGCGAATTGGGCAGCTCCGCCAGCGGCGAGACGAAGCGGAAATAGCGGCTCTCGGGCGAGAGCTCGCGCACCAGGCGCTGGATCATCTGCGCATCGTCCGGGCGGATCGGGCGCACCCGGTATTCGCCGCCGCCCTTGAGCGGCCAGACCTGCTCGTAGCGCTCCGGGTAGGGCAGGATGGCCAGGTGCCCGTAGTAGGCGGCGCCCTTGCCGTCCGCGCTGCCCATGCTGCCCGCGGCGGTGACCTCCTGCACGACGATGCGCGCATCGACGGCCACCGCGCCGTTTTCGTCGGTGATGATGGGGTTGATGTCCATCTCGCGCAGCTGCGGCAGCGCGCAGACCATCTCGGAGACGCGCAGCAGCAGGTGCTCCAGCGCCTCGATGTGCACCGCGGCCGCGCCGTGCCATTCGCCCAGCGTCTCGGCCACGCGCGAGCGCTGGATCAGGCGCCGCGCCAGGAACTGGTTGAGCGGCGGCAGCTCCATCGCGCGGTCGCGGATCAGCTCGATCATCGTGCCGCCCGCGCCGAAGGTGATCACCGGGCCGAAGGGCTCGTCGGTCACGAGGCCGATGCAGACCTCGCGCCCGCGGCGCACCTTGGCCATCTGCTGCACCGTCACGCCGCTGATGCGCGCCTCGGGCTGCAGGCTGGCCACGCGCTTGACCATTTCCTCGTAGGCATCGCGCACCGCCGCGCCGCTGTGCACATTGAGCACCACGCCGCCCACGTCCGACTTGTGCGAGATGTCGGGCGAATCGATCTTGAGCGCCACCGGAAAGCCGATCTGCGTGGCGATCATCATCGCCTCGTGGCTGTTGCGCGCCAGCAGGGTGTTGGTCACCGGGATCTGGAACGCCGCCAGCAGCGTCTTGGATTCCATCTCGGTGAGGGTGTGGCGCCGCTCGGCCAGCACGCTCTCGATCAGCAGGCGCGCGCTCTCGATGTCGGGCTTGGCCATGCCGGTGAGCGGCGGCGGCGTCTGCTGCAGCAGCTGCTGGTTCTGGTGGAACGAGGCGATGTTGCCGAACGCGCCCACCGCCGCCTCGGGCGTGCGGAAGGTCGGTATCTGCGCCGCCTTGAGCACGTCGCGCGCGGGCAGCACCGAGGCGTCGCCGATCCAGCTCGTGAGCAGGGGCTTGTTGGCCTTCTGGCGCGCCTTCACGGTCACCTCGGCCACGGCCGTGGCGTCGATCCCGAACTTGGGCGAGAAGATGGTGAGCACGCCATCGACCTGCCGGTCCATGAAGGCCGCCTCCAGCGCCTGGGCGTAGTGCTCGGGCGTCGCCTCTTCCGAGAGATCGACCAGCTCGCAGAGTGTCGCCAGCGGCGGCAGTTGGGGCGCCAGCGCCTGCACCGTCTGCGGCGACAGGTGCGCCAGCTCCAGCCCGATCTCGTTGGCCCAGTCGGCCGCCAGCACGCCCGGCCCGCCGCCGTTGGTCACCACGCACAGGCGCCGGCCCACCGGGCGGTAGCGCGAGGCCAGGCACTTGACGGCCGAGAACAGCGCGACGAAGGTGCGCACGCGCACCGCGCCGGCGCGGCGCAGCGCGGCGTCGAACACCTCGTCGCTGCCGACGAAGCCGCCGCTGTGCGTCTGCGCCGCCGCGTTGCCCGCGGGCTTGCGCCCCGCCTTGAGCACCACCACGGGCTTGGCGAACGCCGCCGAGCGCAGCGCGCTCATGAAGCCGCGCGCGTTCTGGATGCCCTCCACGTAGACCGCGATGCTGTGCGTGTGCGGGTCGTGCGAGAGGAAGTCCAGCGCCTCGCTCAGGCCGAAATCGGTGTGCGGCCCGATCGAGATCACGCTGGAGAAACCCACCCCGTTGTTGACCGCCCAGTCCAGCATGCCCGCCACCAGCGCCCCGGACTGGCAGATCAGGCCGAGCGAGCCTTCGCGCGCCAGCGGCCCCACGCTGCTGGCATTGAGCCTGAGCGAGGGCCGCTGCAGGCCCAGCGAATTGGGGCCGAGCAGGTAGATGCCCTCGCGGCGCGCCACCTTGCGCCACTGCCGCGCCAGCGCCTCGTCCACGCCGCTGGAGAGCACCAGCACGCTGCGGCAGCGTATGCGCCCCACCACCACCAGCGCCGCGGACACGTCCTCGGGCGGCAGCGCGATCACCGCCAGGTCGGCGCGCGTCTGCGCCAGATCCGCCAGCGTGCCGCTGGTCTGCACATCGAGGTACTGCAGCGTGCCCGCGAAGCGCTGCGCGTGCAGCGCCTCATGCAGCGCGCGCGCCTGGGGGGTGAGCCGCTCGGGGGCATTGCGATCGCCCGCGAAAATGACGAGCGAGCTCGGGGAAAACAGGGGGGTGAGGTAGTGTTGTTCTTTCATGACCGTAGTGCTCGTCTGCGCGAGGGCATCCATTGTGGAGGAGATGGCCGCCCGCCGCTACCACCACCGCGGCCTCCCGCGGCCGCCCCGCCCTAGGCGAGCATCCGGGCGATGGCCTGGGCCGTGGCCAGGGCCGCGCCGCGATGGGCGCCCAGGAACCCCTCGCAGCGGCCCGCGAGATCGCCATGGCGCTCGCGGTCGAGCGCGATCGAGAGGGCCTGGCGCACCCCCTGCGCCATGTCCGGCACGCGCACCGCCGCGCCGGCCTGCACCGCGCCCTGCGCGGCCTCGGCGAAATTGAAGGTGTGCGGGCCCAGCACCACCGGGCAGCCGCAGGCCATGGCCTCGATCAGGTTCTGCCCGCCCAGGGGGGCGAAGCTCCCGCCGAGCAGCGCCACGTCGGCCATGGCGTAGTACAGCGCCATCTCGCCCATGGAGTCGCCCAGCCAGACATCGGCCGGCAACGGCGCAGCGCCCCAGCCGCTGCGCCGCGAGACCGTCAGGCCGGCCTGCGCGCACAGCCGCGCCACCGCGTCGAAACGCTGCGGATGCCGCGGCACCAGCAGCCACTGCACCTCTCTCATATTGATAGCTGCTCGCGCTTGTCCATCAATCGCTTGAGCCGTATTTTCCTTGAAACATTCGAGCCAGGCCGCCTCTTCCCCCTCGCGCGTGCTCGCCAGCAGCACCACCGGCCGCGCCAGGCCCGCGCGCCAGGCGCGCCCGCGCGCCAGCAGGGCGGCGTCCGGCCGGGCATCGAACTTGAGGTTGCCGAACACGCCGGCCACGGGCGCGCCCAGGTCGCGCAGCCGCTGTGCATCCGCCTCGGTCTGCGCCCAGGCGGCGGACAGCGCCGCGTAGGCCGGGCGCGCCAGCCACGCCAGGCGCCGCGCGCCCGCGTGGGACCTGGGGTTGAGCCGCGCGTTGGCCAGCACCAGCGGCACCCCTTGCCCGCGGCACTGCGCCGCCAGGTTGGGCCAGAGCTCGGTTTCCATCAGCACGCCCACCGCAGGCCGGAAATGCCGCAGGAAGCGGCGCACCGCCCCCGGCGTGTCCCAGGGCAGCCAGGCCTGCCCGTCGCCCGGCCGCATCAGCCCGGCGCCCTGCGCGCGCCCCGTCGCGGTGCCGTGCGTGAGCAGCAGGCGCATGCCGGGGATCTGCTCGCGCAGAGGCCCGAGCAGGATGGCGGCCGCGCGCGTTTCACCGAGCGAGACGGCATGGATCCAGACCAGCGGGCGGCCGTCCCGCGCCATCTCGTGCGCGTAATGCCCGAAGCGCTCCTGCACCGCGAGCGCGTAGCCGGGCTCGGCCACGGCGCGGCGCCTGAGCTTGCGCCGCAGGAGCGGGATGGCCAGCCAGGCGAGCAGGCTGTAGATCGCCCGGGCCAGCCCGTGCATCGCGCGGCTCAATGCGCCGCGGCGCCCAGGGCGGCATCGGGCTTGACGCGCGCGAGCAGCGCCAGCATCTCGGCGCGGATGCGCGCCAGCGCCGCGTCCGTCTGCCCCTCGAAGCGCAGCACCAGCACCGGCGTCGTGTTGCTCGCGCGGATCAGGCCGAAGCCGTCGGGCCAGTCCACGCGCAGGCCGTCGATGGTGCTGATCTGGGCGGGCGGCGCGAACGCCCCGGGCGCCAGCGCCTGCAGCTTGGCCGCGAGGCGGTGCGGCTCGCCCTCGGCGCAGGGCACGTTGAGTTCGGGCGTGCTGTGGCTCGTGGGCAGCGCATGCAGCACCGCGCCGGCATCGGCATGGCGGCTCAGGATTTCGAGCAGGCGGCAGCCCGCGTAGGTGCCGTCGTCGAAGCCATACCAGCGCTCCTTGAAAAACAGGTGCCCGCTCATCTCGCCCCCCAGCGGCGCGTCCACCTCCCGCATCTTCGCCTTGATCAGCGAATGGCCGGTCTGGTGCATCAGCGGCACGCCCCCCGCCGCGCGGATGGCGGGCGCCAGGCGCTGGGAGCACTTGACGTCGTACACCACGGCGGCGCCCGGCACGCGCGCGAGCACGTCCTGCGCGAACAGCATGAGCTGCCGGTCGGGAAAGATGTTCTCCCCCTCGCGCGTGACGATGCCCAGGCGGTCGCCGTCGCCATCGAAGGCCAGGCCGAGCTCGGCGTCGCCGTCGCGCAGCGCCGCCATCAGGTCGCGCAGGTTCTCGGGTTTGCTCGGGTCGGGATGGTGGTGGGGAAAGCGCCCGTCCACCTCGGTGAACAGCTCCACCACCTCGCAGCCCAGCGCGCGGAAGATGGCCGGCGCCGAGGCCCCCGCCACCCCGTTGCCGGCATCGACCACGATCTTCATCGGCCGCGCGAGCTTCACGTCCTGCGTGATGCGCCGCACGTAGGCGGGCAGCACGTGCGCCGTGCGCACCGTCCCGCGCGCCGCGGGCGCCCAGGCCTCCTGCTCGATCGCCCGCCTAAGCGCCTGGATCTCGTCGCCGTAGATCGCCCGGCCCGCCAGCACCATCTTGAAGCCGTTGTGATCGACCGGGTTGTGGCTGCCCGTCACCTGGATGCCGCTCTCGCACAGGGTGCTGGCCGCGAAGTAGAGCATCGGCGTGGTGCACATGCCGATGTCGATCACATCCACGCCGGCCTGCACCAGGCCCTCGGTCAGCGCCCGCGCCAGCGCCGGGCCGGACAGCCGCCCGTCGCGCCCCACCGCCACCACGCGCTGGCCCGCCGCCCGGGCCGCCGCGCCGAACGCCCGCCCCACGGCCTGCGCCACGGCGTCGTCCAGCGTCGCCGGCACGACGCCGCGGATGTCATAGGCCTTGAATATCGAAGAGGCAAGCTGCACGCGAACTCCGTCTGGCAATCAGCAACAGCGCGGATTGTAGGAAGCGCGCCGACAAGACACTGATGCCATGCGGCCTTTGGTTGGACAAGCGCCGCCTTGCGGGCACAGAATGAAAAAGCACGGTTTCGTTCGAGGCACTCATGAACTTTCAAGATCCGCTGTTCTGGCGCGCGGGCGCCGTCAGCACCACCATCGTGATGCTGATCGTCCTGGCCTTCCTGTCGGTGGACAGCATGCGCTACATCACCCCCGGCGGCATCAACGTGCCCGACTACGACGTGATCAACCACGCCATCGACTACCGCTTCGACTGGTCGCGCTCGGCCGACGTGCCCGTGATCGGCGGCGACGAGCCGCTCTTCGGCAAGAAGGTCACGAAGGCTCAGGCCGAGAAGATCATGGAGAAGGGCAAGCTCGTCATCCAGTCGCGCAACTGCATGAACTGCCACACCATCTTCGGCAACGGCGCCTACTACGGCCCCGACCTGACCAAGGCCTGGCTGGACCCGGCCTGGCGGCAGATCTGGATGCCCGCCACCGGCAAGGCCACCAAGGAAGAGGCGATGGCCGAATTCCTGATGCACCCGGACAAATACCCGACCTGGCGCCGGCAGATGCCCGACCTCAAGATCACCGAGGAGGAAGCGCACGCCACCGTGGCCTACCTGAAGTGGATCTCCGCGATCGACACCAACGGCTTTCCTTCGGGCTTCGGCCACAAGTCCATCGACCGGTAAGAGGGGGCGCGCACCATGTACGAATCGCAAAAGCTGGGCATCAAGTACCTGACGGCGGCGGCCACGCTCTTCGGCGTGATGATCGTCTTCGGCTTCCTCTCGTCGCTGTACTACCTGTTCCCGGGCATGCTCTACAACGTCTTCGACTTCAACATGTCCAAGACCATGCACATCGACACGCTGGTCATCTGGATCCTCATGGGCCTGATGGGCGCGATCTACTACTACCTGCCCAAGGAGCTGGAGCACGAGGTGGTCGGCGTCAGGCTCGGCAACATCGCGTTCTGGGTGTTCTGCGTGGCCGTCGCGCTCGTGGCGCTGACCTTCCTCTTCGTGCAGATGGGCCAGGCCAACGAGTTCTCGCTGTGGTTCATCAACCAGGGGCGCAAGTACGTCGAGGCGCCGCGCTGGGCCGCGCTGGGCATCACCCTCATCATGCTGGTGTTCTCCTGGAACATCATCGCCACCTGCGTCAAGGCCAAGCAGAAGATGACCGGCATCCTCTGGGTGCTGTGCCTGGACCTGATCCCGCTGGTCGTCGTCTACCTGGACGCCTACCCCGCGGACACCGACATCTCGCGCGACCTGTACTGGTGGTGGTGGCTGGTGCACATGTGGGTGGAAAGCACCTGGGAGGTGCTGATCGGCTGCGTCATGGCCTGGGTGCTGATGGACGTGATGGGCACCTCGCGGCGCATCGTCGAGGCCTGGCTCTACATCGAGGTCATGCTGGTGCTGGGCGCGGGCATCCTGGGCCTGGGCCACCACTACTTCTGGATCGGCACGCCCGACTACTGGCTGTCCATCGGCGGCTTCTTCTCGGCGCTGGAGCCGCTGCCGCTGCTGGGCATGGTGGTGCACGCCACGTATGACGCGGGCATGCACCGCCTCAAGACCGCCAACCGCCCGGCCTACTACTGGATCACCACCGAGGCCTTCCTGAACTTCATCGGCGCCGGCATCTGGGGCTTCATGATGACGCTGCCGCAGATCAACATGTTCTCGCACGGCACGCAGTGGACCGCCTCGCACGGCCACTTCGCGTTCTACGGCGCCTACGTCTGCGGCATCATCGCCGTGCTCTACGTGGCCAAGCAGAAGGTGGCGGGCGTGCCCACGCTGGGCGGGCACCGCTGGAAGTGGGGCTACGGCCTGCTCAACATCGGCATGATCGGCATGGTGATGGGGCTGCTCCTGGCCGGCATGGCGCAGGCCTTCTTCGAGCGCGCGGCGGGCGGCTCCACCCTCATGGCCTACACCGTGGCGTCCGAGAACCCCTGGTTCACGAGCGGCCTGTGGGCCCGCACCGGCTTCGGCCTGCTGTTCGCCGGCGGCTACGCGATGCTCGTGATCGACCTGCTCAAGAAGGCCGTGCCGCAGGAAGCGGCCGCGCCCGCCAGCGTGGCGGGCCACGCCCAGCCGGAGCCGGCATGACGCCCGAAGCCCTGATCCGCACCGCCCTCATGATGGGGCTGCTGGTGCTCGCCGGCGGCGCCTGGTCGCTGCTGTACTGCCTGGGCAAGACCCGCGCGCGCCCGGCGTGGCTGCACGCGGCGCGGGGCTGCTACGCCATCGCGCTCGGCCTGGCGATCGCCATCGCCGTGCAGTCGCCGCTCTCGCCCGGCTGGAAGCTCCTGATCCTGGCCAGCGCCCTGGCCTACGCCGGCATCCCGCCGATGACGCTGCGCTATCTCCAACACACGCACGAAGGCGAGGAGGCCTGAAGCACCATGTTTCCCAATCTGATCAACACCCTGGGCGGCCTCGTGCTGATGTATGCCGTCGTGCTGCACGCGAGCTGGGTGGAGCAGCGCTACTTCCCGCTGCTGGGCTTTGCCGCCGTCTTCCTGGTGATGTCCGTCTGGGCGCGCCGCGGCGATCCGCACCCCTGGTTCGGCTGGACCGGCACCATCGCCTCCATCGCGCTGGGCATCCTGTCGCTGTTCGAGCTGGCCACCCTGCCCTACCTCACCTTCTGGGCCTCCTTCTGGATCGGCTGCACCGTCTCCATCGTGGCGTTCTGGGCCTTGCTGTACCGCCGTGACCTGCGCAGGGCGGCGGCCCGCTGAAGCGCGGTTTCGTTTTCATCGTCCAGTCCGGAGAGCATCCATGCACCACACCAGCCTTCTCACCGCGGCCGCCGGCCTCGCCGCCGCGCTCCTCAGCCTGCCGGCGCAGGCCGCCGACCCTGCCGCCGGCAAGGCGCAATACGAGGCCACCTGCGTCGCCTGCCACGGCACGAACGGCATTTCCGTCGCCCCGGTCTACCCCAACCTGGGCGGGCAGAAGGGGGCCTACCTCGTCACGCAGCTCCAGGCCTTTCGCGACGGCAGCCGCAAGAACGACATCATGCAGCCCCAGGCCCAGGGCCTGAGCGACACGCAGATCGCCAACCTCGCGGCCTACCTGGAAACCGCCGCCAAGCTGCGCTGACGCACCGCGCGCACCCCCTTCGCCACCTCCCCCGCCACGGCCGCCGCACGGTGGCCGTTTTCATCGGCGCGGACGGCACAATGCCAGGACACCCCCGGTGCAGGCAGCGGCCGCACGCTGCAAAATGTCCCGGTCAAAATACCCTGGCGAACTCGTCAGAACCCTGTAAGTGCAAGCTGCAACAGTGAGACGGTTTGACGTTATTTGGTGATAGGAGACAAATTCACATGGCTACTTCTTCCGCAATTGACTCGATCCTGGTCGAAAACCGCGTTTTCCCGCCCGCCGAGAGCCTGGTCAGGCAGGCCAACATCCCCGGCATGGCGGCCTACCAGGCCATGTGTGCCGAGGCGGACAAGGATTTCGAAGGCTTCTGGGGCAAGCTGGCGCGCCAGCACGTCGTCTGGACCAAGCCCTTCACCCGCGTGCTCGACCAGAGCAACGCCCCGTTCTACAAGTGGTTCGACGACGGCGAGCTGAACGTCAGCGCCAACTGCCTGGACAAGCACATGGGCACGCCGGTCGAGAACAAGACCGCGATCATCTTCGAGGCCGACGACGGCGCCGTCAGCCACGTCACCTACAAGGAGCTGCTCGCGCGCGTGAGCCAGTTCGCCAACGCGCTCAAGGCCCACGGCATCAAGAAGGGCGACCGCGTCATCCTCTACATGCCGATGACGGTGGAAGGCGTGGTGGCGATGCAGGCCTGCGCACGCCTCGGGATCATCCACAGCGTGGTGTTCGGCGGCTTCTCCGCCAAGGCGCTGCAGGACCGCATCGTCGACGTCGGCGCGGTGGCCGTGATCACCGCCAACTACCAGATGCGCGGCGGCAAGGAGATGCCGCTCAAGGCCATCGTGGACGACGCCATCGCGCTGGGCGGCTGCGAATCGGTCAAGAACGTCTTCGTCTACGAGCGCACCCCCACCGCCTGCGCCATGACCGCCGGGCGCGACCACACCTTCAGCGACGTCCTCAAGGGCCAGAGCACCGAGTGCGCGCCGGTGCCGGTGGGCGCCGAGCACCCGCTCTACATCCTCTACACCTCGGGCTCCACCGGCAAGCCCAAGGGCGTGCAGCACTCCAGCGGCGGCTACCTGCTGCAGGCCAAGCTGACGATGGACTGGACCTTCGACATCAAGCCCAGCGACGTGTTCTGGTGCACCGCCGACATCGGCTGGGTCACCGGCCACTCCTACGTCGCCTACGGGCCGCTCGCCGCGGGCGCCACCGAGATCGTCTTCGAGGGCATCCCCACCTACCCGAACGCCGGCCGCTTCTGGGCCATGATCCAGCGCCACAAGTGCTCGGTGTTCTACACCGCGCCGACGGCGATCCGCTCGCTCATCAAGGCCTCGGAGGCCGACGACAAGGTGCACCCCAAGTCCTACGACCTCTCCAGCCTGCGCATCATCGGCAGCGTCGGCGAGCCGATCAACCCCGAGGCCTGGGTCTGGTACTACAACCACGTGGGCGGCGGACGCTGCCCCATCGTCGACACCTACTGGCAGACCGAGACCGGCACGCACATGATCAACCCGCTGCCCGGCGCCACGCCGCTGGTACCGGGCTCGTGCACGCTGCCGCTGCCCGGCATCTACCCGGTGATCGTCGATGAAACCGGCGAGGAAATGCCCAACGGCAAGGGCGGCATGCTGGCCTACAACAAGCCCTGGCCCAGCATGATCCGCACCATCTGGGGCGACCCCGAGCGCTTCAAGAAGACCTACTTCCCGCCCGAGATGAAGGGCCGCTACCTTGCGGGCGACGGCGCCGTGCGCTCCGAAGACCGCGGCTACTTCCGCGTGACAGGCCGCATCGACGACGTGCTCAACGTCTCGGGCCACCGCCTGGGCACGATGGAAGTCGAATCCGCCCTGGTCGCCAAGACCGACCTCGTGGCCGAAGCCGCCGTCGTGGCACGCCCCGACGACCTCACGGGCGAGGCGATCTGCGCCTTCGTCGTGCTCAAGCGGCCGCTGCCCACGGGCGATGAGGCCAAGGCCATCGCCAAGGAACTGCGCGACTGGGTGGCCAAGGAAATCGGTCCGATCGCCAAGCCCAAGGACATCCGCTTCGGCGAGAACCTGCCCAAGACCCGCTCGGGCAAGATCATGCGCCGCCTGCTGCGCTCGCTCGCCAAGGGCGAGGCCATCACGCAGGACACCAGCACGCTGGAAAACCCGGCCATCCTGGATCAGCTGGCGCACAACAACTGATCCCTGCCATACTCGGCGCCAAGGCCTGCGGCCCGCAAGGGTCGGCAGGCCTTTCTCATGAAGGAGCATCCATGCAGGATGAAGGCGCCATCACCGACGTCGCCGGCATCGAGGCCGGCCACCACACCGACCCGCGCCGCCCCACGGGCTGCAGCGTGGTCATCGCGCGCGCGGGCGCCGTGGCCGGCGTGGACGTGCGCGGCGCGGCGCCCGGCACGCGCGAGACCGATCTGCTCGACCCCACCCACCTCGTCGAAAAGGTGCACGCCATCCTGCTCGCGGGCGGCAGCGCCTGGGGGCTCGACGCCGCCAGCGGCGTCATGCGCTGGCTCGAGGAAAACGGCATCGGCCTCGACGTCGGCGTGGGCCTGGTGCCGCTGGTGCCCGCCGCCGTGCTGTTCGACCTGCACGTGGGCGACGGCCGCATCCGGCCCGACGCGGCCGCGGGCTACGCCGCGTGCGCCGCCGCCTCGCGCCTGCGCCCGGCCGAGGGCAACGTGGGCGCGGGCAGCGGCGCCACCGTGGGCAAGCTCTTCGGCCCGCAGTTCTCCATGAAGAGCGGCATCGGCACCGCATCGGTGCGCGTGGACGGCGTGACCGTGGGCGCGCTGATCGCCTGCAACGCGGTGGGCGACGTGATCGACCCGCGCAGCGGCCTGCCCATCGCCGGCGCGCGCACCAGCGACGGCCGCGCGCTGCGCCACACGGCAGCCGCCCTGCTGCGCGGCGAAGCGCCGCACCCGCTGCTGGCCGGCAGCAACACGACCATCGGCGTGGTCGCGACCGATGCGCCGCTCACCAAGGCGCAGGCGCAACGCCTGGCGGTCGCGGCCCACGACGGGCTCGCGCGATCGATCAGCCCGGTGCACACGATGAGCGATGGCGACACGCTGTTCACGCTGGCCACGGGCCAGGCCGGGCGCTCGCCCGGCATGGTGGTGCTGGCCGCGATGGCCGCCGAGGCGGTGGCGCGCGCCACGCTGCGGGCGGCGCGCGCGGCCCGCTCGATCACCACCGGCAACGGCCTGGTACTGCCCGCCTGCGGCGATCAGTCGTGAAGGCCGCGCTCGTCGGGCTCGTCGGTCGACGTGCTGATGACGCTGACCGGCTGCCCCTTGGACTTGCGCCAGCCGTAGATCGCATAGCCTGACAGGCTGTAGCAGGCAAAGGCCAGGAACAGCACGCTGGGCGGGTCGATGTTGATCACCGCGATCCCGAGCGCGATCAGCACGAGCACGACGAAGGGCACGCTCTGGCGCGCCTGCACGTCCTTGAAGCTGTAGAAAGGCACGTTGGTCACCATCGTGAGCCCCGCGTACAAGGTGATGGCGAACGCCATCCACGTGGCTTGCGGCCAGCTCAGGTGCCCGCCGATGCCGCGCTGCACGCCGTTGTCCGTCATCAGCCAGATGAAGCCGATGACCAGGGCGGCCGCGGCGGGCGAAGGCAGGCCCTGGAAGTAGCGCTTGTCCACCACGCCGGTGTTCACGTTGAAGCGCGCCAGGCGCAGCGCCGCGCAGGCGCAATAGACGAAGGCCGCGATCCAGCCCCAGCGCCCCAGCCCCTTGAGCGCCCAGACGTACACGATGAGCGCGGGCGCCGCGCCGAACGAGACCATGTCCGCGAGCGAATCCATCTGCTCGCCGAAGGCGCTTTGCGTGTTGGTCATGCGCGCGACGCGCCCGTCCAGGCTGTCGAAGATCATGGCCGAGAAGACGCCCATGGCCGACAGGGAGAACTGGCCGTTGATGGCCATGACGATCGCGTAGAACCCGCTGAACAGCGCCGCCAGCGTGAACAGGTTGGGCAGGATGTAGATGCCCTTGCGGCGCCGGCGCACGACGGCGTCCAGATCCTGGCTTGGCTCATTGTTTGCAGACATATTCCTCACATTCCGTTGTGTGGCAAGCGCCATGCGCTATCGTTTTTATGGCATGGGGTGCCACGGCCGTGACCACGAGTGTAGAGCCCCCCGTCCGGATGCAAAAAGGCCACCGCGATGGTGGCCTTGGCACGCGATGCGAAGAGCGGGCGCGTTCAGTTGCGGCTGCGATCGACCAGCTTGTTCTTGGCGATCCACGGCATCATCGCGCGCAGCTTGGCGCCGACCTGCTCGATCTGGCTCTCGGCGTTCAGGCGCCGGCGGCTTTGCAGCACCGGGGCGCCGGCCTGATTCTCCAGGATGAAGTTCTTGGCATATTCGCCGGTCTGGATGTCCTTGAGCGCCTGGCGCATCGCGGCGCGCGTGGCGTCGGTGACGATCCTCGGGCCGGTCACGTACTCGCCGTACTCGGCGTTGTTGCTGATCGAGTAGTTCATGTTGGCGATGCCGCCTTCATAGATCAGGTCGACAATCAGCTTGAGCTCGTGCAGGCATTCGAAGTACGCCATCTCGGGCGCATAGCCGCCTTCCACCAGCGTCTCGAAGCCGGCCTTGATCAGCTCGACGGCGCCGCCGCAAAGCACGGCCTGCTCGCCGAACAGGTCGGTCTCGGTCTCTTCGCGGAAGCTCGTCTCGATGATGCCGGCGCGCCCGCCGCCGTTGGCCATGGCATACGACAGCGCCAGGTCGCGCGCGCGGCCCGAGGCATCCTGGTGCACGGCGATGAGCTGCGGCACGCCGCCGCCCTGGGTGTAGGTGCTGCGCACGGTATGACCCGGCGCCTTGGGCGCGACCATCCAGACGTCCAGGTCGGCGCGCGGCACGACCTGGCCGTAGTGCACGTTGAAGCCGTGCGCGAACACCAGCGAGCCGCCCTGCTTGATGTGGGGCTCGACCTCCTCGCGGTAGACCTTGGCGATGTGCTCGTCCGGCAGCAGGATCATGACGACGTCGGCCTGCTTGACCGCATCGGCCACCTCGGCCACCTTCAGGCCGGCCTTCTCCACCTTGGACCAGCTCGCGCCGCCGCGGCGCAGGCCGACGACGACCTTCACGCCGCTGTCGTTGAGGTTTTGCGCATGCGCGTGGCCCTGGCTGCCATAGCCGATGATGGCCACGGTTTTGCCCTTGATGAGGGACAGATCACAGTCTTTGTCGTAAAAAACTTTCATGGGGGCTCCGGTTGAAATGCTTTGAACTGCGTTGAAAGGGGTCGATGAAAAAGCGCGCTTCAGACGCGCAGCACGCGCTCGCCGCGGCCGATGCCGCTCAAGCCCGTGCGCACCGTCTCGAGTATCGCCGAGCGGTCGATGGCCTGCAAAAACGCCTCGGTCTTCTGCTGGTCGCCCGTGACCTCGATGGTGTAGCTCTTCTCGGTCACGTCGATGATGCGGCCGCGGAAGATGTCGGCCATGCGCTTGAGCTCCTCGCGCTCCTTGCCCACGGCGCGCACCTTGACCATCATCAGCTCGCGCTCGGCGTACGCGCCTTCGCTCAGGTCCACCACCTTGACCACCTCGATGAGGCGGTTCAGGTGCTTGGTGATCTGCTCGATCACCTCTTCGGAGCCGTGCGTCTGGATCGTCATGCGCGAGAGCGACGCATCCTCGGTCGGCGCCACGGTGAGCGATTCGATGTTGTAGCCACGGGCGGAAAACAGCGCCACCACGCGCGAGAGCGCGCCGGGTTCGTTTTCCAGCAAGACGGCAATGATGTGTTTCATGATGAGATTCCTCTTCTTGCCGCCCTCCCCCGGCCCCGGTAAGGGCCAGGCTTGGCGGGCAATAGATTCGTCGAAAGATAACTATCGAAACGATAGCTGCTTGCGCCCAGCCAGAAAGCGCCTGGGCCTGATTTGCCTCAAAGGTCTTCCGACCCCAGGAGCATTTCCGTGATGCCCTTGCCGGGCTGCACCATCGGGAACACGTTCTCGGTGGGATCGGTGCGGAAATCCAGGAACACGGTGCGGTCCTTGAGCTTGCGCGCCTCGCGTAGCGCGCCTTCCACGTCCTGCGGACGCTCGATCAGCAGGCCCACGTGGCCATAGGCCTCGGCCAGCTTCACGAAGTTGGGCAGCGCGTCCATGTAGGTCTGGCTGTAGCGCCCGGCGTACTGGATTTCCTGCCACTGGCGCACCATGCCGAGGTAGCGGTTGTTCAGCGAGATGATCTTGATCGGCGTGTCGTACTGCAGGCAGGTGGACAGCTCCTGGATATTCATCTGCACCGAGCCTTCGCCGGTGATGCAGAACACCTCGCTCTGCGGCTTGGCGAGCTTGATGCCCATGGCGTAGGGAATGCCCACGCCCATGGTGCCCAGGCCGCCGGAGTTGATCCAGCGCCGCGGCTCGTCGAAGCGGTAGTACTGCGCGGCCCACATCTGGTGCTGGCCCACGTCGGACGTGATGTAGGCGTCGGCGTCCCTGGTCATGTTCCACAGCGTCTCCACGACGTACTGGGGCTTGATGACCTCGGTGTTGCCCCGGTCGTAGGCCAGGCAGTCGCGCCCGCGCCATTCGTCGATCTGGCTCCACCAGGCGGCGAGCGCCTTGGCATCGGGCTTCGCGGCCGCATCGCGCACCAGCGAGATCAGCTCGGTGAGCACTTCCTTGACGTCGCCCACGATGGGCACATCGACGCGCACGCGCTTGGAGATGCTCGAAGGATCGATGTCGATGTGGATGATCTTGCGGTCGCGCTGCGCGAAGTGCTTGGTGTTGCCGATCACCCGGTCGTCGAAGCGCGCGCCGACGGCCAGCAGCACGTCGCAGTTCTGCATCGCGTTGTTGGCCTCGAAGGTGCCGTGCATGCCGAGCATACCGACGAACTTGCGGTCGCTCGCCGGGTAGGCGCCCAGCCCCATGAGCGTGTGCGTGACCGGGTAGCCGAGCAGATCGACGAGCGTGCGCAGCTCCTGGCAGGCATTGCCCAGCAGCACGCCGCCGCCGGTGTAGATGTAGGGGCGCTTGGCCGACAGCAGCAGCTGCAGGGCCTTGCGGATCTGCCCCGGGTGGCCTTTTTTCACCGGGTTGTAGGAGCGCATCTCGACGGTTTCGGGATAGCCCGCGAAGGCCGTCTTGTTGAGCGAGACGTCCTTGGGGATATCGACCACCACCGGCCCGGGACGCCCGGTGCGCGCGATGTGGAAGGCCTTCTTGAGCGTGAGCGCCAGGTCGCGCACGTCCTTGACCAGGAAGTTGTGCTTGACCACCGGGCGCGTGATGCCCACGGTGTCGCACTCCTGGAAGGCATCGAGGCCGATCGCCGCCGTCGGCACCTGCCCGGCGATGATGACCATGGGAATCGAATCCATGTAGGCCGTGGCGATGCCCGTGACCGCGTTGGTCAGGCCCGGGCCGGAGGTGACCAGCGCCACGCCCACTTCGCCCGTGGCGCGCGCGAAGCCGTCGGCCGCGTGCACGGCCGCCTGCTCGTGGCGCACCAGCACGTGCTGGATGGTGTCCTGCTTGTACAGCGCGTCGTAGATGTAGAGCACCGCGCCGCCGGGATAGCCCCAGAGGTGCTGCACGCCTTCGGCCTGCAGGGCGCGCACGAGGATCTCGGCGCCCATCAATTCCGGGGGAGCGGAGGAGGCGCGCGCGCCACTCTCGGCGGCCGCGGCGGCCTTGGCCATTTCGGTTTTGGAGATTTCCATGATCAACCTTTGTGAATTTCTCTGACGAAAAACCTAGGGTGCCCCTCGGACGAACCCTCGTGAGGCCGCTTCGGGACTTGAGGCCTCGGACATGGGCGTCATAGGTACGCGCCGGACCGGGACCCGTTTGCTTCGTTAAAAGTAAGCCGTCATTATTGCACTGCACCATCCATTTCGCACGCAAGGCGCCAAAAACACAACACGATGGGATAATCCCGACCGCCGCAGCGCAGCATGCGCCGGCACGATCTGCTTCCCCACCGTGGGAATTTCTCTCTTTGGCCACCGAACAAGAGCTCTCCGACTTCCTCAAAGGCGTTGAAAGACGCGCGTTCAAGCGCACCGTCTATCACGTGCGCGACGAGGAGGCGGCCCTGGACATCGTGCAGGACAGCATGCTCAAGCTGTCCGTGCACTATGGCGACAAGCCGCCCGGGGAGCTGCCCATGCTCTTCCAGCGCATCCTGACCAACTGCACGCTGGACTGGTTCCGGCGCCAGAAGACGCGCAACGCCCTGTTCACCAACATGAGCGACTTCGATGGGCCTTCGGACGACGGGCAGGACTTCGACCTGCTGGAAACCTGGCTGGCGCCGGAACCCTCGGAAAACGAAACCGGACAAAGCGCCGAGGACGCCGTCAAGCGCACGCAGACCATCGAGATCATCGAAGCCGCCATCGAGCAGCTTCCCGCGCGTCAACGCGAGGCTTTTTTGATGCGTTACTGGGAGGAAATGGATGTTGCAGAAACCGCAGCCGCCATGGGATGCTCCGAAGGCAGTGTTAAAACCCACTGTTTCCGGGCCGTACAGACCCTGGGCAAGCTGCTCAAGGCCCAAGGAATCACGCCATGAAACACACCGCCGCCGCCACGCTGTCCCCGAACGCCGAAGCCTTCGCGCGCCGTGTTGCCCTGCGCCTGACGCAGGCGGGCGACGGCTTGCACCACGACATCGCCGAGCGCCTGCGCGCGGCGCGCATGCAGGCCCTGGCCGAGCGCAAGCGCCCCGCCACCCAGCCGGTGCTGCACCTGCGCCCGGCCGCCGCGGTTTTGTCACAAGGTGCAACCGCCACGCTGGGCGGCGGCGACGGCCCGCACTGGTGGCGCGCCGTGGTGTCCATCGCCTGGATCGCCGCGCTGCTGGTCGGCCTGGCCTGGGTGCACCACGCGCAGGTGGAGAATGTCACCACCGAACTGACCGAGATCGACACCGCGCTGCTGACCGACGACCTCCCGCCGTCGGCCTATGCAGACCCCGGATTCACGCAATTCATCAAATCCAGCCGCAGCAAGCCCTGATGCGCTGACTGCATGCCAGCCCAGCCTACCGACCGCTCATCGCACACAGCTTCCATCGCAGCCTTTGCCCTGTCTCTGGTGCTGTGCGGAGGATTGGCGGGCGGCGGCTGGCTCGCCATGCAGAAGGTCCGGGCGCTGCCGGGGGTGGTGCTGCCCATCCCCAGGCCCGCGGCCCACGCCGCGGCGCCCAGGAGCGTGCCGCTGGTCACCGTCGAAGAGACCGGCCCCACCTGGAACCACCTGAGCAGCGAGCAGCAGCTCGCGCTCGAACCCCTGCAAAAGCACTGGAGCACGCTCACCGAGGCGCAAAAGCGCAAATGGATCTCCCTGGCGGGGGGCTTTCACAAGCTCTCCGCCGCCAACCAGGCCAAGATACAGAACCGCATGGCGGCCTGGGCGGCCCTCACGCCCCAGCAGCGCAACCGGGCGCGGCTGAACTTCGCCGCCACGCGCAAGATCACGCCGCCCGCCAAGCAGGAGCAGTGGGACGCCTACCAGGCGCTGAGCGAAGAGGCCCGGCAGGCGCTCGCGGCCCGCGCGGCGCCGCAGGCGCAGGGGGCCGCGGTGGCCGTGCGCCCGGGGCCCGCCCACAAGTTCGTGCGTGTGCCCGCAGCCGACACGGGCGGCGTCATCGTGCCCAACGTTCCCAAGGTGCTGCCCCCGGTGGTGGACATGGTGCCCGTGCCCGTCCCCACGCCCGGACCGGCGCCCGCGCCCGTGCCCCCGGCCGATGCCGCGCCCCCCGTCCCTGTGGTAGAAACGGAGCCGATCCCCATGCCGTCGGCCACCGTCACCGCGCTGCCGCCGCTACCGGACGAGGCGGCCCCGCCGCAGGCCCCGTCCGGCAGCCCGCCCCCAGCGCCCGCGGCGCCTTCGGCCAGGCCAGACCGTCCGCCCATTGCCCAGTAGCCACAGGAGCCCCCGTGGCGGGCCCCCACCGGGGCCCGTTGCCGCCCCGACATGCCCACCACCTGTGAACCGCCTCTCGAAGAAGGCCCCGCCTCCCCCACGCCGGCCGCCGGCCTGCAGGCCCCCGCCCTGTGGCGGCGCCTGGCCTGCTGGCTCTACGAGGGCGTTCTGCTCTTCGGGCTGGTGTTCATCGCGGACTACCTGTTCGACACCCTGAGCCAGTCGCGCAGCGCCCTGGCCCAGCGCGAGTTGCGCATGGGCTATCTGTTCGTCGTCTTCGGCATCTACTTCGGCTGGTTCTGGTCGCGCGGGCAGACGCTGGCGCAAAAGACCTGGCACATCCGCGTGACGGACACGAACGGGCAGCCCATCAGCCAGCAGCGCGCCGTGCTGCGCTACCTGCTGGCCTGGGTCTGGTTCCTGCCGCCGCTGGCCGCCCATGGCCTGGGCCTGGGGCTGCTCAGCACCGTCGGCCTGCTGGTGCTCTGGATCGCGGCCTGGGCGCTGGCCAGCCGCCTGCACCCGCAGCGCCAGTTCTGGCACGACCAGCTCGCCGGCACGCGGCTGATCCACGATGCGCGCATCCCGCCCCGGCGCCGCTGAACCGGCCATGGACCCCAGACCGCCCCACCCCCACAAGCAGCGCACCGGCTTCACGCGGCTGTGGCATGCCACGGGCTATTCGCTGGCCGGCCTGCGCGCCGCCTGGGGCGAAAAGGCCTTCCGCCAGGAGGTGCTGCTCGCCCTCGTGCTGCTGCCGCTGGCGTTCTGGCTCGGCCGGGACTGGATCCAGAGCGCGCTGCTCGCGGCCGTCGTCGTGCTGGTGCTGATCGTCGAGCTGCTCAACTCCGGCATCGAGACGGCGATCGACCGCTTCGGCGGCGAGCTGCATCCCCTTTCCAAGCGCGCCAAGGACCTGGGCAGCGCCGCCGTGCTGCTCGCGCTGCTGCTGGCCGGCGGCGTCTGGGCGCTGGCGCTGTACCACCGCTTCCTCTCCCATGGCTGAACCCGCTTTCTCCGTCTGCGTCTACCTCGGCTCCCGCCCGGGCAACAACCCCTTGTTCACGCAGGCGGCCGAACAGGTGGGGCGCTGGATCGGCGCGCACCACGGCCAGCTGGTCTACGGCGGCGGCAACAGCGGCCTGATGGGCGTGCTGGCGCAGGCGACCCGCGCGGCCGGCGGGCGCGTGGTGGGCATCATTCCGCAGGCGCTGGTGAACAAGGAGCTGGCCAACCGCGCATGCGACGAGCTGCACATCGTGGAGACCATGCACGAGCGCAAGGCCATGATGGCCGAGCGCAGCGATGCCTTCCTCGCCATCCCGGGCGGTATCGGCACGCTGGAGGAGCTGTTCGAGGTCTGGACCTGGCGCCAGCTCGGCTACCACGACAAGCCGATCGGCGTGCTCGACACCGATGGCTACTACCGCCAGATGCTGGGCTTCCTGCGCCACTCCGTGGACAACGGCTTCATGGGCGACTGGCAGATGCAGCTCGTGCGCGTGGGCGCCAGCGTGCCCGAGCTGCTGAGCGCGCTGGTGCAGGAGGCCGGCCTGCCCGGCGAGGCCAAGCCGCTGCGCAGCGTGATCTGACGATCAGATCGCGGCTTCGTCCAGTTCGCTGGTGCGGATGCGGACGGCACGCGTCACCCCGGTGACGAAAATCTTGCCATCGCCGATCTTGCCGGTGCGTGCCGCGGCCACGATGGCATCGACGCAGCGCTCCACGTCCTCGTCGCGCACCACCACCTCGATCTTCACCTTGGGCAGGAAGTCGACCACGTACTCCGCGCCGCGGTACAGCTCGGTGTGCCCCTTCTGGCGGCCGAAGCCCTTGACCTCGGTCACCGTCAGGCCCGCCACCCCGCACGCCGCCAGGGCCTCGCGCACTTCGTCGAGTTTGAAGGGCTTGATGATGGCGGTGATCATTTGCATGGTGCGCTGTCCTGGGGGAAATAAAACGAAATCCGAAGCTGCAATCATCCGGCAAAACGCGGGCGCATGCTCTGGCGCCCCGCACGGAAGCCGCCCGGCCGCCCCGGCCGCGATACCCCGGCATTATCGTCAGGAAGGCGCCCGCACCCGCGCGCAGCGTTCGCGGACATGCGCGATCATCCCGGGGTGCCCCACATCACGCCCCCGTACCGGCTGCAGGTGCATGACAGCATCGGCGGCGTCCCCGCGCAGGCCTGGGACGCGCTGCTCGCGCGCCAGCCCTGCCCCACGCCCTTCATGCGCCACGCCTACCTGGCCGCCCTCGAAGCCAGCGCCAGCGCCTGTCCCCGCACCGGCTGGACCCCGCGCTGCCTGACGCTGCAGGACGCCAGCGAGCCCGGCGTGCTGCGCGGCGCCTGCATGCTCTACCTCAAGGGCCATTCCCGCGGCGAATACGTCTTCGACTGGGCCTGGGCCGATGCCTACCAGAGGCACGGCCTCCCCTACTACCCCAAGGCCGTGGCCGCCGTGCCGTTCACGCCGGTGCCGGGCACGCGGCTGCTGGCCGTGGACGAGGACGCGCGCGCCACGCTCCTGCGCCTGGCGCTGCAGTGGTGCCAGGCGCAGCGGCTTTCCTCCCTGCACCTGCTGTTCGCCGCCGACGAAGACCTGTCCGCGGCCCGCGCGCTCGGCCTGATGCAGCGCGACACCGTGCAGTTCCACTGGCACGACCGCCACCCGCAGGAGGGCCGGCCGTTCCGGGATTTCGACGATTTCCTCGCCGCGCTCTCCCAGGACAAGCGCAAGAAGATCCGCCAGGAGCGCCGCCGCGTCGCGCAGGCGGGCATCGTCTTTCGCGTGCGGCAGGGCCGCCAGATCACGGCCGGCGACTGGGATTTCTTCTACGCCTGCTACGAGCGCACCTACCTCGAACACGGCAACCCGCCCTACCTCACGCCCGACTTCTTCCACCGCATGGCGCGCACGCTGCCCGAGGCCTGGGTGCTGTTCATCGCCGAGCGCGCCGGCGCACCCATCGCTTGCAGTTTGATAGCTGTTGATGCACAACCATCAAGCGGTGAAGGCCAAAATGATTCAAATCCCGTGACCGCCTACGGCCGCTACTGGGGCGCGCTGGAGCGCGTGGACAGCCTGCATTTCGAGGCCTGCTACTACCAGCCGATCGACTGGTGCATCGCGCACGGCGTGCGGCGTTTCGAAGGCGGCGCGCAGGGGGAGCACAAGCTGGCCCGCGCGCTGCTGCCCACGCGGGCGAGCAGCGCGCACTGGATCGCCCACCCGGCCTTCGCCCATGCGATCGACGATTTCCTCAGCGACGAGAGCGCCGCCGTGGCGCGCTACCAGGAGGCCCTGCAGGCCCACAGCCCCTTCCGGCACGTGCCATGACGCGGCGCGACGCGGCGCGGCGCGGCGCGGCGCGGCGCGGCCAGGACAATACCCCAGCCTGTTTTTTCCACGAGGCCGTTCCATGAGAAAAACCCTCCTGCGCATCCTGGGCCTGCTGGCCGCAGCCATCGTGTTCTATGCCGCCGTGTCCTTCGTCGGCACGCTGTCGCTGCTCGCCAACGCGGCGGACCGCATCTACCTCGGCGCGGGGCAGCCGCTCTTCTGGGTGCTGCTGGTGGCCAGCATCGCGCTGGTGCTCTACCCGCTGTGGTTGCTGCAGCGCCTGCCGCGCGCCCACACGCCCCCCGAAAGCGGCGACAGCGCCGCCGCCGACGCCTATCGCCTCTGGCTGCGGCAGCACTTGGGCCGCCACCCGGACGCGCAGGTGCAGGCGCTGGCCCAGGCTGACGACCTGGCGGGCGCGCTGGCGCTGCTGGGCGGGCAGGCCGACAAGCTGATCCGCCAGAGCGCGGCGCAGATCTTCGTGAGCACCGCGGTGCTGCAGAACGGGCGCCTGGACGGCCTGGTGATGCTGGGCGTGCAGCTGCGCCTGGTGTGGCAGCTGGCGCTGCTCTACCGCCTGCGGCCGACGCCGGCGCAGATGTGGTACCTCTACTCCAACGTCGCCGGCACGGTGATGCTGGCGTCCAACCTGGACGAGATCAATTTCGCCGAACTCACCAGCCCGCTGGTGCACATGGCCGCGCCCTCCTTCGTCGGCGCGATGCCGGGCATGCAGGCGATCGGCAACCTGCTGGTCAACAGCCTGGCCAACGGCAGCGCCAACGCCTTCCTCACGCTGCGCGTGGGCCTGATCGCCAAGGCCTATTGCACACCCATCGAGGCGCCGCAGGCGCAGGCCGTGCGCCAGAGCGCCACGCTGGCGGCGCTCGGCATGCTCTCGACCATCGCCAAGGAACAGGGCACGCGGGTCTCGCAGGCCGTCTGGAACAGCGTGACGGGCGCCATGGGCCAGGCCGCCGATTCGGTGGTGAGCACGGCCAAGCAGGCCGGCAGCGCCACCACCGGCGCCGTCAAGTCCCTGGTGCAGGGCACGCTGCAGGCGGGGCGCGGCGCCGTGCAGACCACCTCGCGCCTGTTCGGCGGCAAGCGCGAGGCGCCGCCCGATCCGGCGGCGCAGGATTGAGAGGGTTTTATGCCTTCAGCGCTTGCCTATCAAGCGCGATGCGCTATGCAAACAATAGTTCTCAGGAGCTTGACTTGGCGTAGTTGGCCACGCCGTCGAGCAGTTCCTTGTGCGCCGCGTCCACGCCCTCCCAGCCCAGCACCTTGACCCACTTGCCGTCTTCCAGGTCCTTGTAGTGCTCGAAGAAGTGGGTGATGGCCTTCAGGCGCATGGGATTCACGTCCTCCACGCCCTTCCAGCCGTCATACATCTTGAGCACCTTGGACGAGGGCACCGCCAGGATCTTGCCGTCCACGCCCGATTCGTCTTCCATCTTCAGGATGCCCAGCGGGCGGCAGACCACCCCCACGCCCGGCATCAGCGGATACGGCGTGATCACCAGCACGTCCACCGGATCGCCATCGCCCGAGAGGGTCTGCGGCACGTAGCCGTAGTTGCAGGGGTAGTACATCGCCACCGTCAGGAAGCGATCGACGAACACCGTGTTCGTCTCCTTGTTCACCTCGTACTTGACGGGATCGGATTCGGCCGGAATCTCGATGATGACGTTGAAAAGATCGGGAAGCTGCTTCCCGGGGCTGACGAGGTTCAGAGCCATGTGTGCAATTGCCGCAGTTGAAAAAAGACAACCCAAGGGTTTTCCCTCGGGTAAAACAACCACGAATTTTACGGAACAGAGCTTGCCGCTTGCTTGCAGCACGATTTGCGCAGTAGATTAGCGGGGTTGGCCAATCGACTCCGATGGTCTCGGAGAGCGAGGAAGCAACGCGGCGGAAGCACTTCCCAAGCGTTGCGCTTCCCTCTCAGACAGACAAAAATGGAGATTCGACAATGCCTCAAACGGCAGAGCTGACAACGCCACTGGTTCTGGCCCTGGTTTGCGGGGTCATCGCGGTGGTCTACGGCCTGTGGGCCCGCGGCTGGATTCTGGCCAAGGACGCGGGCAACGCGCGCATGCAGGAGATCGCGGGCGCCATCCAGCAGGGCGCGGCCGCCTACCTGGCCAAGCAGTACACCACCATCGCCATCGTGGGCGTCGTGCTGGCCATCCTGATCGCCGTCTTTCTCGACCTGACCACCGCCGCCGGGTTCGTCGTCGGCGCGCTGCTCTCGGGCGCCTGCGGCTTCATCGGCATGAACGTCTCGGTGCGCGCCAACGTGCGCACCGCGCAGGCGGCCACGCAAGGCATAGGCCCGGCGCTGGACGTGGCGTTTCGCGGCGGCGCGATCACCGGCATGCTGGTGGTGGGCCTGGGGCTGCTGGGCGTCACGGGCTTCTACTGGTTCCTCGGCGGCCCGGCGGCCGATGCCAAGGCGCTGAACCCGCTGATCGGCCTGGCCTTCGGCTCCTCGCTGATCTCCATCTTCGCGCGCCTGGGCGGCGGCATCTTCACCAAGGGTGCGGACGTGGGCGCCGACCTGGTGGGCAAGGTTGAGGCCGGCATCCCCGAGGACGACCCGCGCAACCCCGCCGTGATTGCCGACAACGTGGGCGACAACGTGGGCGACTGCGCCGGCATGGCGGCCGACCTGTTCGAGACCTACGCCGTCACGCTGATCGCCACCATGGTGCTCGGCGGCCTGCTGGTCAAGGGCGCTGGGGCGCACGCCGTGGTCTACCCGCTGGCGCTGGGGGCGGTCTCCATCGTCGCCTCGATCATCGGCACCTTCTTCGTCAAGGCCAGCACCGGCATGAAGAACGTGATGCCCGCGCTCTACAAGGGCCTGGCCATCGCCGGCGTGCTCTCGCTCGTGGCCTTCTACTTCGTCACCGCCTGGATCATCCCGGACAACGCGCTCGGCGGCAGCGGCGCCGTGGGCCGGCTGTTCGGCGCCTGCGTCGTGGGCCTGGCACTCACCGGCCTGCTGGTCTGGATCACCGAGTACTACACCGGCACGCAGTACAAGCCGGTGCAGCACGTGGCGCAGGCCTCGACAACCGGGCACGCGACCAACATCATCGCGGGCATCGGCATCAGCATGAAGTCCACCGCCTGGCCGGTGCTCTTCGTGTGCGCGTCGATCTGGGCGGCCTACACGCTCGCCGGCCTGTACGGCGTGGCGATCGCCGCGATGTCCATGCTGTCGATGGCCGGCATCGTCGTGGCGCTCGACGCCTACGGCCCGATCACCGACAACGCCGGCGGCATCGCCGAGATGGCCGAGCTGCCCTCTTCGGTTCGCGACATCACCGACCCGCTGGACGCCGTGGGCAACACCACCAAGGCCGTGACCAAGGGCTACGCCATCGGCTCGGCCGGCCTGGCGGCCCTGGTGCTGTTCGCCGACTACACGCACAAGCTGGAGACCTTCGGCCTCTCGGCCAAGTTCGACCTCTCCGACCCGATGGTGATCGTGGGCCTGTTCATCGGCGGCCTGATCCCCTACCTGTTCGGCGCCATGGCGATGGAGGCCGTGGGCCGCGCCGCGGGCGCGGTGGTCGAGGAAGTGCGCCGCCAGTTCCGCGAAATCCCCGGCATCATGCAAGGCACGGCCAAGCCCGAATATGGCCGCGCCGTCGGCATGCTCACCGGCGCCGCGATCAAGGAAATGATGCTGCCCAGCCTGCTGCCCGTGGCCGTGCCCATCGTCGTCGGCCTGGTCCTCGGGCCCAAGGCGCTCGGCGGCCTGCTCATGGGCACCATCGTCACCGGCCTGTTCGTCGCCATCTCGATGTGCACCGGCGGCGGCGCCTGGGACAACGCCAAGAAGTACATCGAGGACGGCCACTTCGGCGGCAAGGGCTCGGACGCGCACAAGGCCGCCGTCACGGGCGACACCGTGGGCGACCCCTACAAGGACACCGCCGGCCCGGCCGTCAACCCGCTGATCAAGATCATCAACATCGTGGCGCTGCTCATCGTGCCGCTGGTGGTGAAGTTCCACACGGGCGGCTGAGCGCGCGGCCTGAAACCGAAGCGGCTGGTGCACGATTCCCGTGCACCAGCCGTTTTTCATTTTCAAAGCTAAATCGGGCGCAAACGCTTGCTGGACAAGCGCGAGCAGCTCTAATTCAAGGAGCGCTGCAGCCGCACTTCCTCGATCTTCACGCCACCGATGACGGCCGTCTTGGCCGTGCTCATCTCGCGCTTGAAGCCGGCCGCCTCGTGAAAGCGCAGCGCACGCTCGTTGCGCAGCGGCACCCAGGCCGTGACCGTGGTGCAGCCCTCCTCGGACAGGCCCTCGCGCGCGGCATCCCACAGCGCCAGGCCCACGCCCTGGTCCCAGTGTGCCGGATCGGCGTAGATGGCCCAGATCTCTCCCGTGGTCGGGCGGGTCTTGGGATCGCGCGAGCGGTCGAACCCCACGAAGCCGACGATCTTGTCGTCCTCGACGGCCACCTGGACCTGCGGCTCGCAGTAGTTGATGGCCTCGCGCCAGTAGGCCTGGCGCTTTTCGGTGGAGGACATGGCTTTGAGCTGTTCGTCGGAAACGACGCCTTTGTAGGCTTGCAAAGCAGCGGAAGTATGGACTTGGGCGATGGCTTTTGCATCGCGCAGCGTAGCGGGGCGTACCTGGATACGAGACATGAAAACACAAACGGAAACGTGAGAAAGGCCGCGATTCTCGCGCAAAAACTTTTATGGGCCTTACGAAGGAGAAACGAAGTTTTGTGCTAGGGAAAACCCGAGCCCCTGGAAGCACCCTACAGGAGCTTGCGCAGCACGCCCATCACGCGGTCGAAACGCGCGCCATACGGCGGGTACAGCGCCCCGCCGGCGCTCCAGCGCGACTGCGCCAGCACCGGCTTGGCGTGGCTGAAGCGCACGAAGCCCGGCTCGCCGTGGTAGGCGCCCCAGCCGCTGTCGCCCACGCCGCCGAAGGGCAGGTTCTCATGCGCGATGTGCAGCAGCGTGTCGTTCACGGTCACGCCGCCGCTGACGGTGCGCGCCAGCACCTCGTCGCGCACCGCGCTGCGGTTGCCGAACCAGTACAGCGAGAGCGGGCGCGGGTGGGCGTTGATGTGCTCCACCACCTCATCGAGCTGCTCGTAGCCGATCACGGGCAGCACCGGGCCGAAGATTTCCTCCTGCATCAGGCGCATGCCGCCGGTCGCGCCGAAGACCAGCGCGGGCGCCATCTGCCGGGCGATGCCGTCGCCCAGGCTTTGCTGCGGCGCCGCGGGCGTGCCGGGCACGGGGGCCAGCTCCTGCACATCGGCGCCCATCTGGCGCGCCTGCTCCAGCAGGTCGCGCAGGCGCGCGAGGTGGCGCGGCGTGATGATGGCGGCGTAGTCGGGATTGCCCGCGAAGTAGGGATACAGGCGCGCCACCGCGGCGCGATAGGCCTCGGCGAACGCGGCCTCGCTGCCCTTGGGCACGAAGAGATAGTCCGGCGCGATGCAGGTCTGCCCCGCGTTCAGCAGCTTGCCATGCGCGATCTTGGTGGCCGCGCCGCGCATGTCGCAATCGGTGTCGATGATCGCGGGCGACTTGCCGCCCAGCTCCAGCGTCGTCGGCGTGAGGTTGGCGGCGGCGGCCTGCGCCACCTTGCGGCCCACGGCGGTCGAGCCGGTGAACACCAGATGATCCAGGGGCAGTGCCGCCACCTGCGCGGCCACCTCGGCGCCGCCCTGCACCACGCAAAATTCTTCGGGCGCGAAGAACTGCGCCACCAGGTCGGCGAGCTTGGCCGAGGTGTGCGGCGTGAGTTCGCTCGGCTTGAGCAGCACGCGGTTGCCCGCCGCCAGCGCCCCGATGGCCGGGCCCAGGGCCAGCTGCACCGGATAGTTCCACGGCGAAATCACGCCCACCACCCCCAGCGGCTGGCGCTGCAGCCAGGCGCGCGCGGGCTGCAGGTAGAGCGGCGTGCGCACCTTCTGCGGGCGGCACCAGCGCGCGAGGTGCTTGAGCGTGGACGCGAGCTGCGCGCGCAGCAGGAACAGATCGGCCACCTCCGTCAGCCGCGGGGAGCGCATGCCGAAATCGGCCTGCACGGCGGCAGCCAGCGTCGGCGCGTGCTGTTCGAGCAGGGAGCGCAGGCGCAGCAGGCGCTCGCGCCGCACGGCCACCGGCACGTCCGGCTGCGCGCGGCTGGCGGCATGCTGGGCTTGGAAGAGCCGCTGAACGTCTTCGGGGCGGGTATCGGGCATGTCGTGGGCCTTCAGAAATGATGGGACACGCCGGCGCGCGGCCCCGTGGACGGCTGCCACGCGCGGGCCGCGTCCCTGGCGCACGCGCGCATCATGGCACCGCGGTCAGTGGACCTCGCGCGGCTCCACGTCGGTCACGTCGCCCAGGCGACTGACGCCGCTCCGGGCCTTGCTCGCCGTGTGGGAGGTCCAGCGCGCGGTGCTGCGGTACACCGTGCTGAAGCCATGGCGCGGATCGATGCGCATGACCCAGGGTGTTGCCGGGCGGCCCGTCAGGCGCGCCCACAGCAGGCGCAGCCCCCACGCCAGGGCCAGCACGCTGGCGGCAACCAGCAGGCTCAGGAACAGCACCGCGCCCATGGCGATCACGAGCAGGCGCAAGCTCCAGCGCACGACGGTGGTGACGACTTCGTTCAAACCATGCCTCTTTCAGTTGGATGGGTGTGCCGCATGACGACGTACACCCGTTATGGTAAGCCGCAATCGGCGCTGCGACACGCGATCCGCGAATACCCGGAGGAAAGCGGCACTCAATTTCTGCTAGATGGCGCCCCGGCGGCGAAGTTCAAGAAGACGGCGCCGCCGCCCCGCCCACATGCGGCGCCAGCACCTCGGCCAGCCAGCCGCCGAACGCCTGCACCCGGGCCGACAGATGGCGGCGGTGCGGATACACCAGATGCACCGCCATGCCCGGCTGCGCAAAGGGCGCCAGCACCTGCACCAGCGCGCCGCGGGTCAGGTGCTCCTGCACGTCGTAGGCCGGGATCTGGATCAGGCCCAGCCCGGCCAGGGCGCACGCCACATAGGTCTCGGCATTGCCCACGACCACCCGGCCCGGCATCGCCACGCTGCGCAGCTCGCCCCGCTCCAGCCACTGCCAGGGCGCCGCGTGGGCGCCGGCCGCGGCCGCGTACTGCACGGCCTCGTGCCGCGCCAGGTCGCCCGGATCGCGGGGCGTGCCCTGGCGCCGCAGATACTCGGGGCTGGCGCAGGTGATCACGCGCAGCTGCCCCAGCGGGCGCGCCACCAGGCTGCCCGAGGCCAGCGCCCCCACGCGCAGGGCGCAGTCCACGCCCTCCAGCACCAGGTCGATCGCGCGGTCGCTGCAGCCCAGCTCCAGCGTCAGCCCCGGATGGCGCGCCAGGAAGTCCGGCAGCCGGGGCACCACCAGGCGGCGCGCGATGCGGCTGGGCAGGTCCACGCGCAGGCGCCCCGCCAGCGCCGCGCCCTGCGGCCGGAACTGCTGCTCCAGCTCCTCCGCATCGGCCACCAGCACCGCCGCGCGCTCCAGCAGCGCCTGGCCGTCGGCCGTCAGGCTCACGCGCCGCGTGGTGCGATGCAGCAGCCGCGCGCCCAGGCGCGCCTCCAGCCCCTGCACGGCCAGCGAGACGGTGGGCCGGGGCATGCCCAGCTGCTCGGCCGCCGCGCTGAAGCCGCCGCCGTGCGCCACGCGCATGAAGACGCGCAGTTGATCGAGCAAATCCATGGCGGACCTGTCCTCTCCTATCGTTGGTTTTTCATTAACAGTCTATCTATCTCAACCGTATTTATTCAATTAAAACCAAACAATAAAGTCGGCCGCATCGCTTCTTCACTTCACAGGAACAACACATGACCCAGCACAGCATTCAAGACAAGGTGGTCCTCATCACCGGCGGCGCCAAGAACCTGGGCGGTCTGCTGGCGCGCGACCTGGCCGCGCACGGCGCCAGGGCCATCGCCATCCACTACAACAGCGCCGCCACCCGGGCGGAGGCCGAAGCCACCGTGGCCGCCGTGCAGAAGGCCGGCGCCCAGGCGGTGGCGCTGCAGGGCGACCTGACCCGCGCGGATGCGATGGTGCAGCTGTTCGCCGACGCCGTCGCCGCCGTGGGCCGACCCGACATCGCCATCAACACCGTGGGCAAGGTGCTCAAGAAACCGATCGCGGACATCAGCGAGGCCGAGTACGACGAGATGAGCGCGGTCAACGCCAAGTCGGCCTTCTTTTTCCTCAAGGAGGCGGGCAGGCACGTCAACGACAACGGCAAGATCTGCACCCTGGTCACCTCGCTGCTCGGCGCGTTCACGCCGCTGTATGCCTCCTACGCGGGCACCAAGGCGCCGGTCGAGCACTTCACCCGCGCCGCGGCCAAGGAGTTCGGCGCGCGCGGCATCTCGGTGACGGCCGTCGGCCCCGGCCCCATGGACACCGCCTTCTTCTACGGCCAGGAGGCGCCCGAGGCGCAGGCCTACCACAAGAGCGCCGCGGCGCTCTCGCCCTTCAGCAAGACGGGCCTGACCGACATCGAGGACGTGGTGCCCTTCATCCGCCACCTGGTGAGCGAGGGCTGGTGGATCACGGGCCAGACCATCCTGATCAACGGCGGCTACACCACGAAATGAAGCGGGCCGCCCGAGCCTCTCCACAACCATCGGATTCGTTATAATTGCCGGTTTCATGGCATCAGTCCCGTCGGCCATACTAGTTAAACAGACGGGGAACACCGCCGCACACGGCTTGCCGGGCCCGATCTTCCCAGCCATCCCTCTGGCGGCACATATTTGGAAAAAACTGGCTGATGACAACCATCCGTGTCAAGGAAAACGAGCCGTTCGACGTGGCCCTGCGCCGCTTCAAGCGCACCATTGAAAAACTCGGGCTGCTGACCGAACTGCGCGCCCGCGAGTTCTACGAAAAGCCCACCGCCGAGCGCAAGCGCAAGAAGGCCGCCGCCGTCAAGCGCCACTACAAGCGCGTGCGCAGCATGCAGCTGCCCAAGAAGCTGTACTGAGATCGCGCAGCCGGTCGCCGGCCACACGCCATCCAACCCGCGCCCGGGACGCCTGGCGCGGGTTTTTGATTTCTGGAGCAAGAAAATGACCTTGAAGGAACAGATCACCGAAGACATGAAGGCCGCGATGCGCGCGCACGAGGCCGAGCGCCTGGGCACCATCCGCCTGCTGCTGGCTGCGATGAAGCAAAAGGAAGTGGACGAGCGCGTGGTGCTGGACGACGCCGCCGTCGTCGCCATCGTCGACAAGCTCATCAAGCAGCGCAAGGACAGCATCGCCGCCTACGAAGGCGCCGCGCGGCAGGACCTGGCCGACAAGGAAAAGGCCGAGATACAGGTGCTCGCGGCCTACCTGCCCGCGCGCCTCTCGGAGGCCGAGGTGCACGCCGCCGTCCAGGCGCTGGTCGCCGAGCTGGGCGCGAGCGGCCCGGCCGACATGGGCAAGGTCATGGGCGCGGCCAAGAAACAGCTCGCAGGCAAGGCCGACATGGGCCTGGTCTCCGCCGCTGTCAAGGCCGCGCTCGCTCACTGATCGATAGCTGCTCACGCTTGCTGCGCCTGCGTTTAGGCCACTTTTCATGCAAGAACCATTTCGGATCGCCGTGATCGCCGGCGACGGCATCGGCCGCGAGGTCATGCCCGAAGGCCTGCGCGCCGTGCAGGCCGCGGCCCAGCGCTTCGGCATCGGCCTTCAGCTGCACCCCTTCGACTGGGCGCACTGCGACTACTACGCCCGCCACGGTGACATGATGCCCGCCGACTGGAAGCCGCAGCTCGCGGGCATGGACGCGATCTACTTTGGCGCCGTCGGCTGGCCCGCCACGGTGCCGGACCACGTCTCGCTCTGGGGCAGCCTGCTCAAGTTCCGCCGCGAGTTCGACCAGTACATCAACCTGCGCCCGGTGCGGCTGTTCGAGGGCGTGCCCTGCCCGCTCGCGGGCAAGCAACCGGGCGACATCGACTACCTCGTGGTGCGCGAGAACACCGAGGGCGAGTACACGGCGCTGGGCGGTGTGATGTTCGAGGGCACCGAACGCGAGATCGTGATCCAGGAATCGGTCTACTCGCGCCACGGCGCCGAGCGGCTGCTGAAGTTCGCGTTCGAGCTGGCGCAAAGCCGCCCGAAAAAGCACCTGTCGCTCGCCACCAAGAGCAACGGCATCGCGATCAGCATGCCCTGGTGGGACCGCCAGGCCGAAGCCATGGCCGCGCACTACCCGCAGGTGGCCTGGGAGAAGCACCACATCGACATCCTCACCGCGCGCTTCGTGCTGCAGCCGGGGCGCTTCGACGTGGTGGCCGCGACCAACCTGTTCGGCGACATCCTCTCCGACCTCGGCCCCGCAACCACCGGCACCATCGGCCTCGCGCCCTCGGCCAACCTGAACCCCGAGCGGAAATTCCCCAGCCTGTTCGAGCCGGTGCACGGCTCGGCGCCCGACATCTATGGCAAGGGCATCGCCAACCCGATCGCGATGGTCTGGTCGGGCGCGCTGATGCTGGACTTCCTCACCCACGGCCAGGGCGCCGGCCGCGCGGCGCACGACGCCATCGTGGCGGCCATCGAGGAGACGCTGCGCAGCGGCCCGCGCACGCCGGACCTGGGCGGCACGGCCGGCACCACGCAGGTGGGCGAGGCCATCGCGGCGCGGATCGCCGAGGGCTGAAGGCGGCGCTGAACAAGCCCCTTGCCACTCGTAAAGGTGGTGACCAGAAGCCGCAGGCACCAGGCGCTGGTTGCGTCTCGTGACAGGGCGGCGCCGGGGTGCGGCGACGATAGGGTCTTCTCAAGACACTCCAACAAACACCATGTCCACGACCCGCCACTCCACCCGCTTCCTCGCCGCTGCTGCCCTGACCGCCGCCCTGGCCGGCACCGGCTGCTCCACGCCGCCGACGAACGCCCAGATCGGCACCGGCGTCGGCGCGGTGGTCGGCGGGACCGTCGGCCACGTCCTGTTCGGCGGCCCCGTGGGCACGATCGGGGGCGCCGCGGCCGGCGCGCTGATCGGCAACGAGGTCGGCAAGAACCAGCGCCGGCGCTGAGCCCCGCTCAGCTCCCCGCCACGGTCATGCGGTTGATCAGCACCGATCCCACGGTCTTGGCACCGTAGGCGTAGGCGTCCGCGCCCACCGCCGCGATGCCCTTGAACATGGTCTTGAGGTTGCCGGCGATGGTGATCTCCTGCACCGGGTAGGCGATCTCGCCGTGCTCCACCCAGAAGCCGCTCGCGCCGCGCGAATAGTCGCCCGTCACCGGGTTCACGCCCTGGCCCATCAGCTCGGTCACGAAGAGGCCGGTGCCGAGCTTTTCCAGCATCGCACGCAGATCGTCGCCCGCGCGCGTGCGCCGGGACGTGAGCGTGAGGTTGTGCGAGCCACCCGCGTTGCCCGTGGTGCGCATGCCCAGCTTGCGCGCCGAATAGCTCGAAAGAAAATAGCCCGCCACGCGCCCGGCATCCACCACCTTGCGCGGCGCCACACGCACGCCTTCGTCATCGAACGGCGAGCTGCCCTTGCCGCCCGGCACGAACGGGTCTTCGGCAATCTCGATGTGCGCGGGGAAAACCGGCCGGCCCAGCGAATCCACGAGGAAGCTGCTCTTGCGGTACAGCGCGCCGCCGCTCACGGCCTGCACGAAGCTGCCCAGCAGCCCGGCGGCGAGCTGCGATTCGAACAGCACCGGGCACTCCATCGTGGCAATCTTGCGCGCGCACAGGCGCGACAGCGCGCGCTCGGCGGCGTAGCGGCCCACGGCCTCGGGCGTGGCCAGGTGCGCCGCGTCGCGCTCCGAGCTGTACCAGGCATCGCGCTGCATCTGCCCGCGCTTGCCGGGCAGCGAGGCGATCGGCGCCACCGACAGGCTGTGGCGCGAGCTGGCGTAGCCCCCGCGAAAGCCCCGCGTGTGCGCGCTGAAGAAATGGCTTTGCTGCGCCGAGACGCCCGCGCCTTCGCTGTTGGTGATGCGCCTGTGGGTGCGCAGCGCCGCCTCCTCGCATCGCAGCGCCAGGCGCGCGGCCTCTTCGCTGGTGATCGGCCAGGGGTGGAACAAGTCCAGGTCACGGTGCGTGGCCTGCGGGGCGATGTCCTCTTCGTCGGGCAGGCCGGCCACCGGGTCCTCGGCCGTGAAGCGGGCGATGTCGTAGGCGGCCTGCACCGTCCGGCGCACCGCCTCGGGCGAGAAATCCGAGGTGCTCGCGTTGCCGCGGCGCTGGCCGAGGTATACCGTCACGCCCAGCGACTTGTCGCGGTTGCGCTCCACGCTCTCCAGCTGCCCGCGGCGCACGCCCACCGAGAGGCCGCAGCCCTCGGACGCCTCCGCCGCGGCATCGCTGGCGCCGAGTTTCCTGGCATGGGCGAGCGCCTGATCGACCAGTTCCTCGAAGAAGGCGCGCGAGTAGCTGAAGCCGGCTTCAGGCGCGTCATGGGCGAGCGGGCGCGCCGCTTTGGCAGTAGTGTTCATGGCGGCGGCTATGATACTTGGCGCCTGCCGCGCAGCCGCGCCCATCCTGGAATTTCCCTCACCTTCATGCCACGCAAACCCACCAGAGGCTACTACGTCAAAGGCCAGTTCATCGCCGAAGGCAGCGAGCTCGATGAACACTACAAGGCGCAGCTGCGCGGCACGCCCGGCCTGAGCAAGAGCGATCGCAAACGCGAAAGCACCGATCTGCAGGAACTGGGCGCCGCCCTGCTGGCCCTGAACGCGGACCGCCTCGCCGCCCTGCAACTGCCCGAAAAGCTGCTGGATGCGCTGGCCGAGGCCCACCGCATCACGGCCCACGAGGGGCGCCGCCGGCAGATGCAGCTCATCGGCAAGCTGATGCGCAAGCTCGACACGGCGCTGCTCGAAAAGGTCCGCGCGTCCCTCGCCAGCGATGGCGCGCTGCACCAGCAGGAAACCCTGGCCCTGCACCAGGCCGAGCACTGGCGCGACCGCCTGCTGGCCGACGACGACGCCCTGGCCGAATGGCTCACCGAGCACCCGGGCGGCGACAGCCAGAACCTGCGCGCGCTGATCCGCCAGGCGCGCAAGGACAACCCGCCGCTGACGGCCACCGAAACCTCGCAGGGCCTGGCCCCCCGCAGGAGCCGGGCCTACCGCGAGCTGTTCCAGGCCCTGCGCGCGCAGCTGCTGGACGCTTCACAGGACGACCCCGAGGAACACCATGGCTGACTCTGCCAACCCTGCCCTGCCCGCGCCCGAGCCGGTGCGCGTCGGCATCGTCTCGATCAGCGACCGCGCCAGCAGCGGCGTCTACGAAGACCAGGGCCTGCCCGCGCTCAAGGACTGGCTCGCGCGCGCGCTGCTCAACCCCATCGCCTTCGACGCCCGGCTGATCCCCGACGAGCAGGAGCGCATCAGCGCCACGCTGATCGAGCTGGCCGGCGCGGGCTGCTCGCTCATCCTCACCACCGGCGGCACCGGCCCCGCGCCGCGCGACGTGACGCCCGAGGCGACGCTGGCCGTGGCCGACAAGGTGATGCCGGGCTTCGGCGAGCAGATGCGGCGCATCGGCCAGCACTTCGTGCCGACGGCCATCCTCTCGCGCCAGGTGGCGGTGATCCGCGGCAAGAGCCTCATCATCAACCTGCCCGGCCAGCCCAAGGCGATCGCCGAAACGCTGGAAGGATTGAGGGACGGCAGCGGCGCATCGCTCGTGCCCGGCATCTTCGCGGCCGTGCCCTACTGCATCGACCTGATCGGCGGACCCTACCTGGAAACGGTGGACGCGGTCTGCAAGGCCTTCAGGCCCAAGAGCGCGATCCGCCACGTGCGCTGAACGCGCCCGCGGGCCTCATCCGCCCTTCAGCGCGGCTGGAACACCCGCTCGGCCTTGATCACCATGCTCAGGCGCTGGAGGTTGCGCAGGACGGATTCGACGTGCGCCAGGTTGCGCACGGCGACGACGAAGCGCAGCTCGGTCGTGCCACCGACGGCATCGTCCATGTCCATGTGCACGATGTCGGCCTCGCAACTGGCCAGCTCGGCCGCCACGCGCGCCAGTACGCCCTTGTGGTTGGACACGGTGACCGAGATCGCCACCTCGAAGCCGCGCACCGGCTCATCGGCCCAGTCCACGGCGATAAAACGCTCGCCGTCCTTGCGGTGCAGCTCGCGCCCCACCTCGCACTGCGCGTGGTGCACCACCAGGCCCTCGCCGCGGCCCAGGTAGCCGACGATGGGGTCGCCCGGCACCGGCCGGCAGCACTTGGCGTACTGCACCGTCGCCCGCTCGCTGCCGTCGAGCAGCACCCCGCCCTGCGACAGGCTGTCTTCCGCGCCATAGCGTTCGCGCGTGAGCAGCAGGATATCCGGGCGCAGGCCGCTCTCGGAAAGCAGCGCCACGATGCGCCGCGCCACGATGCGCGCCACGCGCTTGCCCATGCCCACGTCCGCCAGCAATTCCTCGCGCGTGCGATGGCCGGCAAAGCGCAGGAGCTTGTCCCACAGCGCCTCGTGGCCCGCCACATCGGGCAGTTGCTGCACGCCCTCGGCGCGCAGGGCCTGCGCCAGCAGCTTCTCGCCCAGCGCCACCGATTCCTTCTGCGCCAGCGTCTTCAGGTAGAGCCGGATCTTGGAGCGCGCGCGGCCCGAGCGCACGAAGCCCAGCCACGCCGGGTTGGGCGTGGCCTCCGGCGCGGTCATGATCTCCACCACGTCGCCGTTCTTGAGCTCGGTGCGCAGCGGCACCTGCTGGTGGTTGACCTGCGCGGCCACCGTGTGGTCGCCCACGTCGCTGTGGATGGCGTAGGCGAAGTCCACCACCGTCGTGCCGCTGGGCAGCGCCATGATCTGCCCGCGCGGCGTGAAGACGTAGACCGCGTCGGGGAACAGATCGACCTTGATGTGCTCCCAGAACTCGGTCGCGTCGCGCGTTTCGTCCTGGATGTCGAGCAGCGACTGCAGCCAGCGCGTGCCGAGCTTCTGCACGTTCGCGCCGCCGCGGTGCTGCGCGTTGTAGAGCCAGTGCGCGGCCACGCCCGCCTCGGCCACGATGTTCATCTCCTCGGTGCGCACCTGGAATTCCACGTTCAGGCTGGCCGGCCCCACCAGCGTGGTGTGCAAGGATTGGTAGCCGTTGGCCTTGGCGATCGCGATGTGGTCGGTGAACTTGCCCGGCACGGGCTTGTAGAGCTGGTGCAGCACGCCCACGGCGGTGTAGCAATCGATCACCGCGGGCACCACCACGCGAAAGCCGTACAGGTCCACCACCTTGGCAAAGCTCAGGTGGCGCCCCTGCATGCGCTCGTAGATGCCGTAGAGGGTCTTCTCACGCCCCGAAAGGCGCACCGTCATGCCCTGGTGGGTGAACGCGGCCTCCACCTCGCCCTGCACCTTCTGCACCACGTCGCGGCGGCGGCTGCGCGAGCGCGCGACGGCCTTCTCCAGCGTGGCGTAGCGCCAGGGGTGCAGGTGGCGAAACGACAGGTCCTGCAGCTCGCGGTAGGTCTGGTTCAGGCCCAGCCGGTGGGCGATCGGCGCATAGATCTCCAGCGTTTCGGACGCGATGCGGCCCCACTTGCTGCGCGGCGCGCTGCCTAGCGTGCGCATGTTGTGCGTGCGGTCGGCCAGCTTGATGAGGATCACGCGCACGTCGCGCGCCATCGCCAGCAGCATCTTGCGAAACGATTCGGACTGCCCCTCCTCGCGGGTGTTGAACTGCAGCTTGTCCAGCTTGGTCAGGCCGTCCACCAGCTCGGCCACGGAGGCGCCGAAATGCGCGATCAGATCGGCCTTGGTGACACCACAGTCTTCGAGCGCATCGTGCAGGAGCGCCGCCATGAGCGCCTCGGTATCGAGCTTCCAGTCGGCGCACAGGCTGGCGACGGCGATCGGGTGCGTGATGTAGGGCTCGCCGCTGTTGCGCAGCTGCCCCAGGTGCGCATGGTCGGCATAGCGGTAGGCCTGGCGCACCCGCTCGATACAGGCGTCATCCAGGTAGTGCAGTTTTTCGAGCAGGGAATTGAAGCTGGCGGCCACGGCATCGGCGGCCGCCTTGCTGGCGTGGGTGGCCACAGCTGCGTCTTGCACCGCGTGCGCACTGTCGGCTGATTGTGACGACACCTTTTCACCCATCCCTTAAATATAGCGGGAGAGCGCGCCGAAGGTCTTCACGACAACAAAAAAAGCACCGCAATGCGGTGCTTTTTCGTGGTACAGACGCCAAAGTGTGCTCAACCTGGGACTTTTTTCAACATCTCCAGACCCACCTTGCCCGCCGCGATCTCGCGCAGCGCCGTCACGCCGGGCTTGTTGCGGCTCTCGATCTTGGGGGCGTGGCCCTGGCTGAGCATGCGCGCGCGGTAGGTCGCCGCCAGCACGAGCTGGAAACGGTTGGGGATCTGCTCAAGGCAGTCTTCCACGGTAATGCGGGCCATGGTGGGGTGTACTCCGGTGTGATCTAGGCGAGGCGCAGCGACTTGAAGGTGTCGGCGCGCGCGCGGCGCTGCGCGGCCACTTTCAGGCGCTGGGCGTGAACGATGGTTTTCAGGTCGAAAAGTGCGCGCTCGAAAACCTCGTTAATTATAACGAAGTCGAATTTCTCGACCTGCTCCATCTCCTGCACGGCGTTCGCCAGCCGCTGCTCGATCACCTCGGTGCTGTCTTCGCCGCGGCGCAGCAGGCGCGAGCGCAGCTCCTCCCAGCTCGGCGGCAGCACGAAGATCAGCACCGCGTTGGCAAACGCCTGCTTGATCTGCGCCGCGCCCTGGTAGTCGATCTCCAGGATCACGTCCCCGCCCCGGGCGATGCGGTCCTCGATCGCCTGGCGCGACGTGCCGTAGCGGTTGCCGTGCACGTTGGCCCATTCGACGAAGGCATTGGCCCGCACCATGTCGTCGAACTGCTCCACCGTGGTGAAGTGGTACTCGCGCCCATCCTTCTCCTGCCCGCGCGGCGTGCGCGTGGTGTGCGAGATGGAGGGACGAACCAGCGCGTCGAGCTCCATCAAGGCGTTCACCAGACTCGACTTGCCCGCTCCGCTGGGGGCTGAAACTACGAATAGATTTCCGGGGTAATCCATGGTGGGTAAGCGTCAACAGCTATTGTTTTGCTAATCTATATTTTGCATCCGGAACGCGGGATGCGCTCCGGGCAGCAGATTGTCGTGGCCGATGGGGGGCGTGTGCCGACATAGCCCCCACAGGATGCACGGGTTGTCTTTGGACTGCTCGATGCGGTGCAGTTGCATCACTGGGTTCACCGGGTTCATCTGCGGGTCAAAGGCTGCGGTCTTGGCCAGCTTTTGTTTCTCGCCAGTCAAGCAAGCGGGGCTGTCGGTGAAAGTGTCGGCGATGCGGAAGTCCACTTGCACTCCATCTCTCCACGTTCAAGGACGCTCAGAAACATGGAGGCGCCATTCCTTGCACAGTTTGCGAAACGAACGGCTGTTGTCGAACGCCTGCCGCAAATCAATCCTGGCGGTAAACGCGGGTTGATCCAGTATTTCGCTGTATGTGCCCTGCCGCATGCGCTCGCGCATCCAGCCTTTGGCATTGCGCGGAATCTCGGCCTGTACCTGCTCATCGGGAGCCACCGAGAAGCCTCTGACGCCATTCAGAGATTGAGCCGCCGCGATGAACCAAGCCTCGAACTCGCGATTTGCCAACACGACCGACAGCCGCCGATGCGGCACGTGCTGCCGCGCTTTCTGGAGTATCTCTGCCCCCAGGTTTACGGGGCAGTCGTCATCGGCATCCAGCACGATCAGAATCCAGCCCTTCTCGCCGCTCTTGGCGGCAGCCAGAAGCAGCTGCCTGCGGAACTCGTCATCCTTGTGCAGGAACTTGTCGCGCCTGACCCGAATGGGTGGCAAGGGATGGACCGATGCCACAGGCTCCCACTCGGTAGCCAATCTGCGCAACAGGATGGGCAACGCTGCAACCTCCCCATCTCCTTCAACGATGGATGCCACCGGGATCATGACTGGATCTCACCAAACAGATCAGCCTGGGTCGTACTTTGCCGTTCAATGGCCGTTCGATCTGGGGCCAATTGATTCATGCGCAGGAGCTCTCCGGCAGAAAACAGGTGATCGCGCAGCACCTGTCTGGAGCCCTCGTCCAAGGGCGCGATCTTGGTTTCACCCCCTTCGGAAACCACGGCAAGAATCGAGTCCGCGTCGATTTCCCGATCGTCCAGAAGATCGGGGCTATGGCTGGTCACCAGTACCTGCGTATGGCGTGATGCCTCCACCAGAACTTCGCGCAAGGCCGCGCTGGCGGCAGGGTGCAGTGCGGTTTCCGGCTCCTCGATGCCAATCAATGTCGGCGAGTAATCGACATTGCTTTGCAAAAGCGCAGTCATCACACCCAGCGCACGCAAGGTGCCATCCGACATGTTTTGCGCCAGGAATTTCCACGGATGTTTGGCACCTGCCATTTCTTGGCGAAATTCCAGCGTTTCCATCGGGCCAATGGCCTTGCGCTCCATGCCATGCACCATGGGCACCACCGACTGGAGATAGTCCTTGATGATCTTCACCCGATCTGGGTCGACACGCTCCAGATGGCCGATCACGCTCGCAATGTTTTCGCCCACCGGCTTGAGCAAGCGCCCATCCTGGGGTTTCTGAAGTTCACGCATCAGCTTCGGGTTCAGATTGTAGAAACCCATGGCTGTCAACGCATCGAACACGGGCCTGAAAACAGTGAAACCTGACGCAGCCACCAACGCAAGGCGGTCCGCTGTCACTGCCGGGAAGGTGGACTCACTGCTGTCCCGCAACCCGCCCTTGGAAATGCGAAAAAACGGCCCTTTCCCAATGCCTTCAATGACACACTCTTCGTGCTGCACCTCGTAGCCGCCACTGGCCATCGAACCAATATCGAAGGCGTACCAACCCTCACGACCATCCTTCAGCCGAAACTCGAGCCTGATTCCAAAATGGGTTGGGTGACCACTGGAACGCCGACGCACTTCGTTCAGTCCGCCTCGTTCGTTGATGGCACTGTCCAAGGAGCCGGCCAGCGCATCTCGAACAAAATGCAGCGCATCCAGGAAGTTGCTTTTGCCGGCACCATTGTGGCCGACAAGATAAGTCAATGGCAGCAGGCGCACATCGCAATGGCCGATGCTCTTGTAGTTGCGCAGCACGACCCGGTGCACGAAAGCTGAGTGGAACATGGGAACCTCTTTGCCCTGAAAGTTATACCCTGAACACCTTCATCACCTCATCCCCCAGATGATTGATCACCTTCACCGCGATGCGCCCGGTCGTCGGCTTGTCGAAGGGGCGCGAGGTATTCCTGTTCAGCGTTGCCCAGGCATCTTTGTCGATTTCGGCCTTGAGAGTGGTCTTGAGGGATTTGTAGAGGTCGTTCGCGCCCAGGAAGTAGGCATGGCGCACGAAGAAGCTTTCTTCGTTGTAGTCGGTGTCGATGAACCTGCAGGCGATGCCTTCGGCACCGTCGCTGCGCACCTCGCCGGTGTTGGGGTGGAACACGTTCTCGCCGTTGGCTGCGTTTCACGGCATTGCCTTCACCGCAGACGTCCATGTGGTGATGGCCCATGAGGCCTTCGCTGAAGGTCAAGTCGAAGGCTGGAGCCAGCCGCCAGCGCCGATCCCGTCCGAGGCGCCAGGCGGAGTTCTTCGGGTGGTCGTCGCGGTTGTGGAACAGCACGTTGAACACGGCTCGCGCGTAGGCCTTCTGCACCTCGCGCTCGTCGCGGGTCAGCAGGCGCGTGGCGCGCAGCAAGGCGGTGTAGTCCGCGCTGCCGGGCAGGCGAAAGTCCACCTGCAGCAGGCCCGCCAGGCTGTGCAGCGGCACGCGCAAGCCCTGTTCGCGATCGAAGCGCGCCACGCCGAAGGCGGCTAATTTGGACGACAGATCGAACCAGGCGCTGGCCGGCACCTCCAGCCCGCAATCGCGGGCCAGTTCGGCATACATCTGTTCGATGGCGCAGGTTTCCTTGTGCTCGCCCTGGGCGGGAAACTTCACCAGCCAGGGTTCACCGGGGGCGTCGCCGCGCGTGCTGACGTGGCCTGTCGCAACGTCGTACTGCACCAGCGCCTTGGGCCGGGCGCCTTGCGGGGAGCCGCCCGTCAACGCCAGCTCGCGCAAGGCGGCGCCGGCCTCGCCGGCCAGGGCGCGCTCGCTTTCCTGGGCCAGGGCCAACAGGTTCCAGTCCGGCTCCTCGGCACCGGGCTCCATGGCCGGCACGAAGCGCAGGGCGCCCATGGCGCGATCTCCGATGAAGGCCAGGCGGTCCAGCGGCCCGGGGTGGCGCAGGCCCTGCTGGCGAAACAAGCGATCCATGAGCAGCAGGCCCCAGCCATCGGGTAGGCTGTCGGCGATCAGGCCGGGCAGGCCGAGCAGGTGCGCTGGAAAGCCGCCATAGGCAGCGGCGCGCAGCTTGAGGTGCAGCGGCGACAGCTCCAGCCCTTGCGCCAGCGCTTCGGGTGCATATTCGAACAGCAGCGTGGCGCCATCATCGGCCAGTTGGCCCAGCGGCCAGTCCTCGCCCCAGCCGCAGTAGCGCACGGCCAGGCGCTTCATGTTTTCTTCCGGCGGGGGGCCCGCTGCCGCTGGCGGGCGGCTTCGGCCTGTTCCATCTGGGCGATGGACTGGCGCTGGAGCACGAACAAGTCTTCCAGCTCACCCGCCAGCCCAAGCGCCTGCACCACGCGCACCAGGGTTTCCAGCGAAGACTGGCCGCTGCCCTCCAGCTTGCGCAGCGCCCCCAGCGAGAGGCCCGCCATCTGCGCCAGTTCGCGCTGAGGCAATCCCTGGGCCAGCCGCTGCGCGCGCATGCGTTGTCCCAAGGCCTGGAGGATCTCATGGGCGGGAGCCAGATCAAGTCCCATGATTGTGGTTCTTAAAACCTGTTTTCTTGAATAATTACCATTATCGTGGTTTTTAGTTTACTTGGCGTCACTCGATGTTCTGCACCTGCTCACGCATCTGCTCGATCAGCACCTTCATGTCCACGCTGACGCGGGTGAGTTCGATGCTGGCGGATTTGGAGCCCAGCGTATTGGCCTCGCGGTGCAGTTCCTGGATCAGGAAATCGAGCCGCTTGCCGATCTCTCCGCCCTGCTGCAGGAGCCGCGCGATCTCGTCGAGGTGCGCGCGCAGGCGGGTGATTTCCTCGGCCACATCGATGCGCAGCGCGTAGGCGGCGGCCTCGGCCAGGGCGCGCTCCTGCACGGCCTCGGGCGTTGGCGTGCCCGAGGCGCCCTGCAGCGCCTGCTCCCAGCGTTCGAGGAAGCGCTGGCGCTGCTGGCGCACCAGTTCGGGCACCATGGGCTCGGCCCGGGCGGCAAGCTGCCGCAACTGATCCACGCGGTCGCGCAGCATGGCCGCCAGATGGGCGCCCTCGCGCTCGCGTGCGGCCGCCAGGTCGGCCAGGGCCTTTTGGGCGAGTTCCTGCAAGGGCTGCGTCCAGTCCAGCCGCGGCGCACTCATCTGGCCGCCCAGGCGCAGCGCGTCGGCGACGGTCAGCGCCGCGGCGTCGGGCAGCCAGGCGCGCACGCCGGCCTGCAGCGCGGCCAGGCGCTGCAGGGTCTCGGCCGCGGGCGGCTGCAGGGCGCCGGCGTCGCTCGTCTCGATGAAGGCCCGCAGCTCCACCTTGCCGCGCTTGAGCCAGCTGCCCACGGCCGCGCGCAGCATGGCCTCGTGCGTGCGCAGCTCGTCGGCCAGGCGCAGCGTCACGTCCAGGAAACGGCTGTTGACCGAGCGGATCTCCAGACCCAGCCGGCCACCCCCCTGATTACCCGCCGCGGCGCCCGCTTCCTGTTGTACGCTGGCGTAACCGGTCATGCTATAAACTGCCATGGGCCTCTTCGTGATGGATACTTTGCCGAACAAGACGAGCGGGAATTATCCTGTCTCCGTCACGTGCCCGTTCTGACGGCGCTGCCATGTCCACGCCACCGCCCAAGGTCAAGCCATCGCCGCTCCCCGAGAACACCAGCATTGGTGGCTACCGCGTCGTGCGGCGCCTGGCAGCCGGCGGCTTCGGCGTGGTCTATCTGGCGCTGGACCGCGAGGGCCAGCAGGTGGCCATCAAGGAGTACCTGCCGGCCTCGCTGGCCACGCGCGCCCAGGGTGAGCTGCAGCCGCAGGTGGCGCCCGAGAAACTGTCGCTCTACCGGCTCGGGCTCAAGAGTTTCTTCGAGGAAGGGCGGGCGCTGGCGCAGATCGCGCATTCCTCCGTCGTGACGGTGCTCAACTTCTTCCGCGAGAACGAGACCGTCTACATGGTGATGAACTACCTGGAGGGCGCCTCGCTGCAGGAATTCATCATCACGGCGCGCGGCCTCAAGCACGAGAAGGTGTTCCGCGAATCCACCATCCGCTCGCTCTTCGACGAGGTCTTGCGCGGGCTGCGGGTGGTGCACCAGCACCGCATGCTGCACCTGGACATCAAGCCGGCCAACATTTTCATCACCGACGACAACCGCGCCGTGATGATCGACTTCGGCGCGGCGCGCGAGGTGCTGTCCAAGGAAGGCAATTTCGTGCGGCCGATGTACACGCCGGGGTTTGCCGCGCCCGAGATGTACCGGCGCGATTCGGCGCTGGGCCCCTGGACCGACATCTACGCCATCGGCGCATGCATGTACGCCTGCATGTACGGCTACCCGCCACCCGAGGCGCCGCAGCGCCAGACCAAGGACCGCCTGGCAACGTCGCTGCAGAAGCTGCGCGGCGTGTATTCGGACAATCTGATCGAGCTGGTGGAGTGGTGCATGGCGCTGAGCCCGCTCGATCGTCCCCAATCGGTCTTCACCTTGCAAAAAGAGCTCTCGCGCGAGGGCGAGCGCCGATACACGCGGCTGTCCATGGCTGAAAAAATGCGCATGCAACTCGATTCGCTCGTCTCCGACGTCAAGAAACCCTCCTCACCCAAGCCCACCATCGCCGCGGCCACGGGAGCGCGACCCAAATGAAATTCTCCGTCTTTCAACTGAGCCGCCAGGGCGGCCGCGCGACCAACGAGGACCGCATGGGCTATGCCTACACGCGGGATGCCTGCCTGTTCGTGCTGGCCGACGGCATGGGCGGGCATCCGCAGGGCGAGGTGGCGGCGCAGATTGCCATCCAGACGGCGGCCGTCAAGTTCCAGAACGAAGCCAAGTCCGTCCTGCCCGACGTCGGCGCCTTCCTGAGCAGCGTGGTGACCGAGGCGCACGAGCAGATCGTGCGCTATGCCGCCCGGCGCGGCATGATGGACGCCCCGCGCACCACACTGGCCGTGGTGGTGGTGCAGGAGGGGCAGGCACGCTGGGTGCACTGCGGCGACTCGCGCATCTACCTGGTGCGCAACAGCAAGCTGCTGGCGCGCACGCGCGACCATTCCTACCGCGAGCTGCGCGAGGCCATGGGCAGCGAGGAGCCGGTCAACCGCAACGTGCTGTTCACCTGCCTGGGCTCGCCCGCGCGGCCCATGTACGACGTCTCCAACGCGATGACGCTCGACAGCGGGGACCGCATCATGCTGTGCTCGGACGGCCTGTGGGATTCGCTCGACGACAAGACCATCGTGCAGGTGCTCTCGCACCAGCGCGTCTCCGACGCCATTCCCATGCTCGTGGACATGGCGCTGCGCAAGGCCGGCAGCAACAGCGACAACGTGACGGCCGTGGCGATGCAGTGGGAGACGCCGGTTGTCCCTGACGACGCCGAGGGCGAAGCCATCGACACCGGCACCGACGAGACGTTTGCCTCTACCATCCAGACCGACGAGTTCGAGTCGGGCGACAATTTCCTCGACGAGGAAGCCATCGAGCGCTCCATCGCCGAAATCAACGAAACCATACGGCGCACGGCCGCACGCAAGTCGCAAGGCTGACGCGGCGGCCCCGCGCCCCATCCGCCGGGCCTCCGTGGCCCGGGTCGAGAACCATCCATGACGACCAGCAGTTACAGCCGCAGCGGCGGCCGGGCCTTCGACCAGTTGCGCCCCGTGCGCATCACGCGCCGCTACACCATGCATGCCGAAGGCTCGGTGCTCATCGAGTGCGGCGCGACCAAGGTGCTGTGCACCGCCTCGGTGGAGGACAAGGTGCCGCCGCACCAGCGCGGCAGCGGGGAAGGCTGGGTGACGGCCGAATACGGCATGCTGCCGCGCGCCACCAACACCCGCGGCAGCCGCGAAGCGGCCAAGGGCAAGCAAAGCGGGCGCACACAGGAGATCCAGCGCCTGATCGGCCGCAGCCTGCGCGCCGTGTTCGACCTGAAAAAGCTCGGCGAACGCACCATCACGCTCGACTGCGACGTGCTGCAGGCCGACGGCGGCACGCGCACGGCCTCGATCACCGGCGCCTGGGTGGCGGCGCACGACGCGGTGGCAACGCTGCTTCACAGCGGCGCCATCACCGAAACGCCGCTCACGGGCGCCGTCGCCGCCGTCTCGGTCGGCATCGTGCAGGCCACGCCCCTGCTCGATCTGGAATACGTCGAAGACTCGGCCTGCGACACCGACATGAACATCGTGATGACCGGCGCCGGGCATTTCGTCGAGATCCAGGGCACCGCCGAAGGCGTGAGCTTCTCGCGCGCCGAGCTCGACCGGCTGCTGCAGCTGGGCGAGCTGGGCATCACCGAGCTCCTGGCGCTGCAGCGCAGAGCGCTCTCCGAATAAGAGCTGCTCGCGCTTGCCCCATAAGCCTTAGAGCCATTTTTTACATGAAACTCGTCCTCGCCTCGCACAACCCCGGCAAGCTCGCGGAGCTGCAGGCCCTGATGGCGCCGCTGGGCATCGAGCTGGTCGCACAGGGCGCGCTGGGCGTGCAGGAGCCGGACGAACCGTTCCACACCTTCGTGGAGAACGCGCTGGTCAAGGCGCGCCATGCCAGCGCAGCCACCGGACTGCCGGCCATGGCCGACGACGCCGGGCTGTGCGTGCGCGCCTTCGGGGGCGAGCCGGGGGTGCAGACCGCGACCTACGCGACGCGCTTCGGCTACGAAAAAGGGGACGCGAACAACGTGCGGGCGCTGCTGGAGCAGATGGCGCAGGTGCAGGACCGGCGCGCCAGCATGGTCAGCACCCTGGTGGCGGTGCGCAGTCCGCAAGACCCCGAACCGCTGATCGCCGTCGGCCGCGTGAGCGGAGACATCACGCGCGCGCCGCGCGGCAGCGGCGGCTTCGGGTTCGATCCCGTGATGTACCTGCCCGAATTCGGCAAGACCTTCGCCGAACTGCCCGCCGAAGTGAAAAACGCCCACAGCCATCGGGGTCGGGCCGCGCGGCAGATGCTCTCGCTCATGCGAGAGTACTGGCTCTGAGCCCCAAGCAAACCTTGAGTGTTTTTGGCCTCCAGCGCTTGTCCATCAAGCGCCAGCAGCTATCGTTTCCATCAGCATTGCATCCATGACCTCCGAAACCACCCCGCTGCAGGACGTGCAGCACTACATCGGGCCGGGGCCGCTGCGCCTGCCCAGCCTGCCGCCGCTCTCGGTCTACGTGCACATCCCCTGGTGCCTGCGCAAGTGCCCCTACTGCGACTTCAACTCGCATGCGCTGCAGGAGGGCGAAGGCGCCCCCGAGGCGCGCTACATCGACGCGCTCACCGCCGACCTGGAAGCCGCCCTGCCCCTGGTCTGGGGCCGCACCGTGAGCAGCATCTTCATCGGCGGCGGCACGCCCAGCCTGTTCTCGCCCGAATCGATCGACCGCCTGATCGCGATGATCCGCGCCCGCCTGATGCTGGAGGCGGGCTGCGAGATCACGCTCGAAGCCAACCCCGGCACCTTCGAGAAAGACCGTTTCAAGGCCTTCCACGACGCGGGCGTGACGCGCCTGTCGATCGGCGTGCAGAGCTTCAACGACCGGCACCTGAAGGCCATCGGCCGCGTGCACGACGCGGCGCAGGCCCGCGCCGCCGCCGAGGAAGCCGCGCAGTGCTTCGAGACCTTCAACCTCGACCTGATGTACGCCCTGCCCGGCCAGAGCGTGGCCGACCTGGAGGACGACGTGCGCACGGCCCTGGGCTTCGCGCCGCCGCACCTCTCGATCTACCACCTGACGGTGGAGCCCAACACGCTGTTCGCCAAATACCCGCCGCGCCTGCCCGACGACGACACCGCCTGGGACATGCTCGACCGCATCACCGCCCTGACCGAAGCCGCCGGGCTCGCGCGCTACGAGGTGTCGGCCTACGCCAAAAACGCCCACCGCTGCACGCACAACATCAACTACTGGCAGTTCGGCGACTACCTCGGCATCGGGGCCGGCGCGCACGGCAAGCTGAGTTTCGCGCACCGCGTGATGCGCCAGGTGCGCTACCGCGACCCGAAGCAGTACATGGAGCACGCCCTCGCCGGCCACGCCGTCGCGCAGGAGACCGAAGTCGGCAACAAGGACCTGACCTTCGAGTTCATGCTCAACGCGCTGCGCCTGAAGGACGGCTTCCTGGTGCGCGACTTCTGCACCCGCACCGGCCAGCCAGTCACCGCCATCACGCCGGGCCTGAAGGCGGCCGAGGCCCGGGGCCTGATCAAGACCAACCTGGTGCACATCCAGCCGACCGAGCGCGGCTTCGACTTCCTGAGCGACCTGCAGGGCCTGTTCCTGCCCGCCTGAAGACAATCAACCGCAGCGCACGGCCCGCACCACCCCCTGGGCATCGACTTCGAGGTTCAGCCGCTCGCCGTCGAACTCCTTGGTGATCACCTGCCCCGGGTGCAGCACCCGCGCCATGCGCGCCCCGGCGGCCACGCGCGCCTGCTCCACCACCTGCGCGCTGGCGCTCTTGCCCACCACCGCCCGCGCGCCCTCGGCGCGGCAGGTGCCGCCCACGGGCGCGTCGCTGCGGCCCAGCGGCGCGGGAGAAGGCCCAAAGCCCGCCGTGGAACATGCCGCGAGGGCCGCCGCCGCGAAGACCGCCATCCACCATCTGTGCATCATCTTTTCACCTCCATCCTCATTGAGCCGCGGGCACCGCATCGAGCCCCAGGAGCCTGACCTTGGCCGCCGCCTCGTTGGCCTGCGCCGCCGAGGTGAACGGCCCCACCCGGACGCGCTGCAGCACCTTGCCGTCCGCCGGCCTGAGCGTATCCACGCTGGCCGGCAGGCCTTCCCGGCGCAGGCGTTCATGGGCCCGCGCCGCATTGGCCGGGTCGGCAAAGATACCCACGTTGATGTAGAGCTTGCGCACCGCGGGAGCCGGCGACTCCGCCGGGGCCGGCTTCGCCCGCTTCGGCCGCTCGGCCGCCTTGGGCCTGGGCAGCGGCGCGGGATGCGCCGCCGCGGCGGCCTGGGCCTTGCGCACGCTGGCGGCCGCCGTCTCGCGGGCCTGCGCCTCCAGGGCGGCCAAGGCCGCGTCGGTCTCGCCCTGCACCGCCTGGGCTTCGTTCGCGTCGAACGCCGGCATGGGGGCGGGCATGGCTTGCTGCGCTGCCTTGGGCGGCGCGGGCGGCTGCGGCAAGACGGTGACGGCCCCCGTCACCTCCGCGGCGCCGCGTTCGGCCGCCGGGCCGCGTTCACCGCCGCTCCATGGGAGGAACCCGATCACCCCCGCCGCCGCCAGGGCGACGGCGCCCAGCGCGGCGATGAGCCACGCCCTGCGCCGCGTGGGCGCGGCCGACTGCAGCAGCTGCACCGCCTGCTGCATCGTCGCCGCCTGGGCCACCGCCGCCTCGATGCGCCGGCGCACGTCGCGGTGCACGAGCGCATCGCCCCACAGGCCCAGCGCCACCACGCCGGCCAGCCACAGCGCCAGCGCCACCCCCGCGAGCACGGCGCCCGGCAGCAGCGCCAGCCTCTGCGCGAACACCACGGCCGCCACCAGGACCAGGGCCAGCGCCGCGTACACCGCCAGCCCGCGCCACAGCGCGCGAAACGCCAGCCACGCCGGCCCCGCGGCGGCCGCCGCCCCGTTCCACAGCGGAACGGCGCGGCCCGCCGCGTCCAGGCGTGCAAAGGCAGACAGGTAATGGTCGATCCCGCAAGAGCCGATGGCTGCGGCGCCGAGCTGCGCGGCCAGATTGCCCTGCCCGGCGGGCTGCTGGAGCGTGCCAGGCGTTTCGGGCGGTGTTTCGGCAGTCGTGTCGTCCTGCATGGGCAATGAATGACGGGGCCGTGCCGAGCTGGGGGCCCCATGGCGGTGGAATTATGCGTTACCCGCTTGCGGCGCCCGCGGCGGGAAAACCGCGCCGCGCGGCCTCGCCCGCGCATATGAGCTTCCTCCTCTCACGGCCCGCCAATTGCGTGTATCGTATGAACGCTCACGCGAGAGTGCCAGCGTCATGGTGTTGCGCTTCTGGATAGGCGCGACGTTTTCTGCCATCGCGGGAACGTGGGTGACCACGCTCCCTCCTCAGTACCCATGTCAGCTCACAGCGCCAGGAACAGGAATTCGCCGGAGTCCGCCGCACCGCCCGCCCCCGGGCAGGATGCGTGCGCCGCGATCGCGGCCCACATCCCCGGCACGGTGTTCCGCTCGGAGGCCGCGGCGCCCTGGCGCATGCTCTTCATGAGCGGCACCCGCGAAGCGAGCACCGGCCGCAGCGTGCAGGACTGCCTGGCCGATGGCGCGCTCTACCTCGCCCTCATCCACCCCGACGACGCGCCGGGCTTCAGGCAGACCGTCTCGCAGGCGCTGGCCGAGCGCCGCTCCTACGTCGCCGAATACCGGGTGCGCCACACCGACGGCACCTGGCACTGGGCGCGGCAGCACGCGGGCGGCGTCTACGCCGAGGACGGCACGACACTGTTCATCGACGGCGTCATCTTCGAGATCAGCGCCGAACGCAGGGAGCAGGAAAGGCTCAGGAAGCTGGCCAACGCACTGCCCGTCGCGGTCTACCAGTACCGGCTCGACAAGAACGACCAGCCCCGCATGCTCTACATCAGCGATGCGGTCGAGCCGCTGACGGGCCTCTCGGCACGGGCCATCATGGCCGACCCGCACGTTCTCTTCTCGCGCATCCATCCGCAGGACCTGCCGCGCCTCCTCGCCGCCGACATCGAGACCTTCCATGCCCGCACGGAATTCATCCAGGAGGTGCGCTTTTACCGCACCGACGGCGAGGAGCGCTGGATATCCGCCAAATCTTCCCCCTATACGACCGAGGACGGCGAAGTCGCCTACCAGGGCTTCCTCGAAGACATCACCGAGCGCAAGACGGCGGAAGAGCGGGTGCGCCGAAGCGAATCCTTCCTGCAGCAGATTTTCGACACGTCCAACGTCGCCATCTTCCTGGTGAACCCGCAGGGCATCATCACGCTGGCCAACCAGAAAATGGCCCAGATGTTCGCATGCACGATCGAGCAGCTCACGGGCGCGCCCTACGTGAGCCTGGTGGACCCGGCCGAGCGCGCCACCGGCCACCAGAAGATGCTGGCGCTGCTGGCCAGCGACATCGACTCCGTCAACCTCGAACGGCTGTACCTGCGCAAGGACGGCTGCACCTTCTGGGGCAACCTGACCGGCAAGCGCTTCAACTACAGCGACGGCACCGAGCACGGACTGATCGGCGTGATCATGGACATCAGCGAACGCAAGCGGGCCGAAGAAGAGGTGCGCAACCTCGCGTTCTACGACCCGCTGACCGACCTGCCCAACCGCCGCCTGCTGCTCGACCACCTGCAGACCTGCATCGACGCCTCCAGCCGCAACGACCTGTACGGCGCGCTGATCTTCATCGACCTGGACAACTTCAAGACGCTCAACGACTCGCTCGGGCACGACGTGGGCGACCAGCTGCTCAAGGCCGTGGCCGGGCGCCTGCAGTCGGCCACGCGCAAGGAAGACACCGTGGCCCGCCTGGGGGGCGATGAGTTCGTGGTGGTGCTCGGCAACCTCAACGCATCCGCGCTCGTCGCCGCCCGCATGGCCAACAGCGTGGGGCTCAAGATCATCGACCAGCTCAATCCGCCCTATGAGCTGCAGCACCACGCAGTGCGCAGCACGCCCAGCCTGGGCATCGCGCTGTTCAAGGGCGACGAGTCCAGCATCGACGAACTGCTCAAGCACGCGGACCTCGCGATGTACCAGGCCAAGACGGGCGGGCGCAACACACTGCGCTTCTTCGACCCCGAGATGCAGGAGCGCATCAACGCCCGTGCGCAGATCGAGCGGGAGCTGTACGCCGCCATCGAGAACCGGGAGTTCCTGGTGTACCTGCAGCCCCAGGTGGACGTGCAGGGCCGCTGCATCGGCGCCGAGGCGCTGGTGCGCTGGCGCCATCCGGCCAGGGGCCTGGTCGCCCCGACGCAGTTCATCGCCATCGCCGAGGAAACCGGGCAGATCCGCGCGATCGGCCACTGGGTGCTGCACGAGGCCATGTGCCTGCAAAAGCGCTGGCAGGAGAGCGACCGCACCCGGGACATCGTCGTTGCCATCAACATCAGCGCCCGGCAGTTTCACTCGTCCGGGTTCGTCGATGAGATCGAGCTGCTGCTCGCCAGCACCGGCGCAGACCCCGGCCGGCTGCAGTTCGAGCTGACGGAAAGCATGCTCCTGAACGACATCGACGACGCCATCGCCAAGATGCTGGCCATGCGGGCGCTGGGCATCGGCTTCGCGCTCGACGATTTCGGAACGGGGTATTCCTCGCTCGCCTACCTCAAGCGCCTGCCGCTGCGCCAGATGAAGATCGACCAATCGTTCGTGCGCGACATCCTGACCGACCCGAACGACCTGGCCATCTGCCGCTCCATCATCGTGCTCGCGGCCAGCCTGGGCCTGCACGTCATCGCGGAGGGCGTCGAGACCCCGGAGCAATGGCAGCTGCTCCTCGCCGAGGGCTGCGAAGAAGCCCAGGGCTATCTTTTCGCCAAGCCCATGCCCGAGGAAGACTTCGCGCGATGGCTTGCGGCGGGTTCGTAGCCCGTGTGCCGTACCACAGGGGTCCCGTCGTCCGGGCCAGTCTTGAACCCGCGGGCGGTCATGGCAACGGCTCCCACGGATTGACGACGGTCACGCCCGTCGGCTTGAAATCGGCCACGTTGCGCGTGACCACCGCCATGCCGTGCACCAGCGCCGTCGCCGCGATGAGCGCGCCACGCTCGCCACGCTCGCCGCGCTTGTCAGGCACATGCAGCCGGGCGCAGCGCTGCGCCACGGCGGTGTCGATGGGCAACGTGCGCCCGGAAAACGCGGGCAATACATGCTGCTCCAGCCACGAGCGCAGCATGGCCCCCTGGGCAGCGTCCCTGCGTTCGATCGACAGGACGCCAAGCTCCAGTTCCATGATGGCGATGGCCGATACGAAGAGGTCGGCGGCATCGACGCTTTCCGTCCATGCGGTCACATTCGCATCGGCCTTGCCAAGCCGTACCTTGCGCAGCTCGGACAGCACGTTGGTATCGAGCACGTACATCATGAAAGATCAGCCGGCCGGGCTCCAAGGGTGACGCGCGGCGGCTCGAATTCGATGTCCGCGACGCCCGGCATCGCCAGCGCGTCGGCAATGTTGCGCCGCTGCCTTGTCAACCGCTGATAGTCCTCGAAGCTGAGCAGCACGTGCGCGGGCCTGCCGCGGTCCGTGATGAACACCGGGCCGTTCTGGGTGGCCTTCTTGGCTCGTGTCACGTCCTGGTTCAGCTCCCGGCTGCCTTGACAGGACGCTGCTGTCTTGTGATCTTGTAAATGGTGGGCCGTGTTGGACTTGAACCAACGACCAAGGGATTATGAGTTCGTCGCCAACGTGCTATGACTAGGAAAATCAAGCATAGGGAAGCGTAGGCTACAGAACAAAAAAGTAAATTGCGACAGTAGTTTAGCGCAGCTTGACGAAGGTAGGCAAAACTAAGCCCTGTACCGTTGGAGTACCGCAAAGAGCGCACGTTGGCTCACAAGTTGCCCATGCCTTTAAGCGCTACAACCATCCTGATCGCTCAAAGATAGTGCTGCGCATTACATCAATATGATGTAAAGTGATGCATTCAATTTTACTGAGCATCATCGCCATGACAGCAAGCCAGGGACGAAAGCCAAGGGGCCAGCCTCGCACTGCACGAGCATCAGCGAGTCTTCCTGCTGAGATCTACTCGACCCTCCAAGAGATAGCTAAGCAAAAAAAGGTCTCGGTTGCTTGGGTCATTCGTGATGCAGCCGAGCGCTACATTGCAGAGCAGTGGCCCCTGCTAGAGGATCAAAAATCATGAGCAGTGCTTTCAGCACGCTGAGCCTGTTTGAGGAACTTATAGACCCTCACACCCAAACGATAACCAATAAGACCTCTGTAGATACTCGCCTTGGAGCGTTAGAAAAAAAACCTGCAAGTATCCGCAATGGCTTCGACCTAAAATTGGAGCCATTAGATGCAACATTTCGAGATAGCAGCAAAGCGCCGCTGCACTCATGGTTCCCATACTTGGAGGGTTACTCGCCGCGCTTCGTGGAACGCGTGCGCCATGAGTATCTACGCGACGCGCAGCGGCTCATCGAGCCTTTCGCCGGCTCCGGGACTACCCCGATAGTGCTGGGCCAGGCTGGCATTGAGTGCGCCTTCTCCGAGGCCAATCCTGCGATGGTCTTCATCGCGGAGACAAAGCTTGCTGTTCTTCGGCTGGATGAGCCGGCACGCAAGGCGATGGCTCAGAGCCTCATGTCACTAGCGGGTAAGTTGCCGCAGCGCGTGGCGGCAGCAACAATGGACGAGGGTCTGCGAACCTCGTATGCGACGACGTTCGGGACGAGCGTTTTCTTCGATGAGCCGGCGCTAGATGCTGTGCTGCGTCTCCGCACCGTAAACGACGAGCTGACAGCAAAAGACCGCCTGCTCGGCGACTGCTTCGCCGTGGCGGTGCTGTCTAGCCTCATCCCGTCATCCAGGCTCAAGCGTGCTGGCGACCTCCGCTATAGGACGCCCAAAGAGCTTGCGGCTGGACTGCCTCACCCGGTCGAGCAGACTTCTAGCCGGCTCATCGCTCAGGCTGAAGACCTAGAACAGAGTGAGCCGCTAAAGGCCGAAGCCCGCTTCGCATGTGCGACAGCAGGGGCACTGCATGAGCACCTCGGCGACGGCTGGGACGGTGTGATTACTAGCCCCCCCTACCTCAACGGGACGAACTACATCCGCAACGCACGGCTAGAACTCTGGTATCTGCGCCATCTTAGCGAGAACGCCGACCTCCGTCGCCTGCGCGATCGTGTTATCACGTCCGGCATCAACGACGTGCATGCGCAAACTTGCTGGGAGCCGGTGACAGCCGGCATTGAGCGCGTTGTGCGTGCTATCGAGGCAAACGCCTATGACTCTCGCATCGCGAAGATGGTCGGCGGGTACTTTCACGATATGGCGGCAGTGTTCGCCTCGCTGGGCGAGTGCCTGAGGCCGGGCGGCCGATTGTGCATCGACATCGGCGACAGCATCTACAACCGCGTTCATGTACCGACAGACGACCTCCTCGTAGAGGTAGCAGAGAGCATGGGATACGAGACGGTAGAACGGGTCCATCTCAGGAAGCGCATATCGAAGGGCGGCCAAGCTGTGCGGCAGCAACTGTTGGTTTTCGAGCGGCCAAAGAAGCTGCGAACGACGAGCAAGCCCGAGCCCCCTGCGAAGGCGACAAGCCCGGTTGCTCCGAAGGCGAAGCTCAAACCGGAGTGGCGGAGCGAGTGGGAGGTCTTCAAGAAGACCCTCCCGCATCAGCTCATGCCCTACTCAAAGAGAGAGTGGGGCGGCCCGGCGCATTCTATGTGTTCGTATCAAGGCAAGATGAAGCCTGCCTTGGCGCACCACCTGGTCAAGTGCTTCTCAGCACCTGGTGATGTGGTGGTCGACCCGTTCTCAGGGGCAGGCACCATCCCGCTTGAGGCATGCCGGATGGGTCGGCGTGGCTATGGAATCGACATCTCGCGCTTGGGGCATGTCCTGACACTGGCGAAGGTCGCGAAGACCTCGCCGGTGAAGATGGAGGAGCTGCTGCGTGAGCTCGAAGCCTCTATCAAGAAGTACCGTCTGAAGTCCGGCGAGGTTGAGCGAGCCGCCGAGGTTCGCTTCAACAGTGCCATTCCCGACTACTTCCACCCCGAGACCCTGCGGGAAATCATCGCAGCCAGGTCATTCTTCTTGTCCCGCTGGGATAGTGGGGCGGAGTGGGCAGTACTGTTCTCCTGCACCTTGCATTTACTGCACGGGAACCGGCCTTATGCCTTGAGCCGGCGCAGCCATCCAGTGACCCCGTTCAAGCCCACGGGCGATTTTGAGCACCGGGAACTAATGCCGCGACTCCGGGACAAGCTCGCGCGGCTTCACGAGGAGCTGACGAACGATGTCAGAGAGTGGGGCGGCTCGGCTCAAGGTGACTGCACCGTCACTTGGCCTGCATCGATTCCAACGGCCGACGTCATCATCACGTCACCGCCGTTCTTCGATTCAACCCGGTTCTACATAACCAACTGGATGCGGTTCTGGTTCGTCGGTTGGGAGCGGAAGGACTTCGACATCCGGGCGAGCGAGTTCCTAGAGACGAGGCAGAAGCAGAGTCTAGACGTTTATCACTCGTTCTACGCAGCCGCTCGGGAGCGACTGCGAGCCGGAGGTCTCTTGGTTCTGCACCTCGGCAACAGCGCCAAGTGCAACATGGGCGCGGAGCTGAGCAAGCGCGTCGCACCGTGGTTTTCTGTTGCGGACGTGTTCACGGAAGGCGTGGAGCACTGCGAGTCACACGGCATCCGCGACAAGGGCTCCGTTCACGGACATACCTACCTGGTGCTTGTAGCGAACTAGCGTTTCTACGTGCGGCGGCGGTCGTACTCGGCCTGCAAGTTCACGCCCTTGTGCTGCTCGCTGCGTGCGAGCACCTTCTGCAGAGCCTTGACGACTAGCTCACCGGCTATCTTGCCGTCGCGCTCCTTCGTCATCTCCTCGCGGAGGAGGAACTCGCCGAAGAACCAATCGAGGCGACGCAGCAGGCGTGCGAGTGCATCTTCGTTCGGATGCGTCTTGGCGAGGTCATCGAGCGGGATGCTTGTGATCTTCGCCAGCGCTGCGAGCTTGGCCGGTGTGTAGAAGTCCGACGGGGCGCGGTCGCGCTTCTCGCTGTTGCATGACCCGCAAAGGGCTGTCGCCGTCCCGTCCAAAGGCCATAGCAGCGCGAGCGGCCTCGTGTGGTCTAGGTGCATGTCGCGGGGTGTCGGCAGCTTCGCACCACAGTTAAAGCAGGCACAGCCGAAGCGCTTCCACACATCATCAGCGAGTTCTGTGCCATGCTCATGCCGGTAACGAAGCTGCGGCGTTCCGCCGTAAAGCTCCGATAGCAAAAGCTCGAATGCCCGGCGGCGCGCACCATCTTCCTTCATTTGCGCTGGAGTACGCTGCGGATTGTGGGCGGCGTTAACCTCGAACTTCTTGCAGAAGCGGCACTCCAATTGAAAACCATAAGTGAGATTTAAGAACTCGATTCCCAGCCCGTTAGGATCAGAGTTATTCTCTCTATTCGTAAGGCGGCCAAAGCCCTTATGTCGACACGGCAAGCGATGCTGCGCAACGCAGTGATTGCTGAAGCTTAAGTGATCCCGTTCGTTCGTTTCGTTAATAGGCAAGTAACGACCACAACGATTACATGATTTTAAAATCAAAAGCCGGTCAGAAATTGAAGCATCTTGGTCTGCTTCTATGACCACCTCTCCGACCCCATCTTCGTTGATGAATAGCGCCTCCGGGGCAAACTGGTACATGTTCCGCATCAGCTCGGGGCGAGCGTCATCCAGATACTTGTGTTGCACCCGGCCACACATGGGCGCGTAGAGAGCCACTGCCCCCTTAGCCTTGGCAGTGAGCGTGAAGGTGACCTCTACAGGCGCAGCGTCCGGCGCAGTCCACATGCTGCCGGCCTTGTTCCACGATGCGCCACCGTACTCGGTGAGCGTTCTTTTGTCTGAACCGCCTTGCAGACTATAGGTGACTCCCTCAGTGTGCCAAAACCAGACGCCATACCCGATTAAGTCGCCTTTAGCGTGACCAGCCATTGAGAAAGTGACCGTGACGGATTCACCCAGCTTCAGTGGGATTGCTTTTTCAAGATGCCGACGAAACTCACCGCCCGTCGTATCCTTATGCGCCTTGAAACCAGAGATTCTGGTCGTTGTACGGCGACGGCCAGCATACAGTGTTTTTCCAGGAAGTTTTCCTCCCCCAAGGGTATTGGAGCTCATGCCTCAGACTCCACTTCCGTCAGGAGTTCCGGCACTGAGACGCCAATTACGGCGGCAAACACCTCCAGCGTGCTGAGGGTAACATTACGTTCACCACGTTCAACCGATCCAATGTAGGTGCGGTGAAGCTCACAAAGCTCCGCAAAATCCTCTTGCGACAGCCCGCGCTCTTGTCGGAACGCCTTAATCCTTTTAGCAAGAATCGCCTTTAGCGGCGGACTGGGCTTCCGTAGTCTCTTTGTTTTTCCCATTCAGCTTGATCGGCATAGCTGTTGTAACAGCCTCAAGTGTTTGGGTTTGATGCCTATGAGTCTACAGACACTGAGTAGCAATGCATTGCGTCGCGGAGGGGGGAGAACAGACGTTGTGTGGCACACTTTTCCGGCAAAAGCCTATCCTGCACTAGCCCACACTCTCCCTCGTTTTTTCGTCATGACGAAGAAATTCTTGGTCATGACCAAGAACATCCAGACAGATGGAGACATGGGTTCGTCGTGCATCGGGCGGCCAGTCCTTTCTGGGCGAGAGTTACTTTCAAGTGGCCGTTGCCTTCGGGGTGGTAACGCTGTTTGCAGCCTCAGCCATTCACTTGGAGGTCAGCACGCCGCTCCCTTCGCCCTGCGATTTCCCCCCGCGGTGTCTTGAGCATGACCAAGGCCCAGCAACCCGATCGGCTACTGGGTTGTGTAGTACGCAGTGGCACCGTCCGCCTATCCTGCACTAGCCCACACTCCCCCTCGTTTCTTCGTCATGACGAAGAAATTCTTGGTCATGATGGAAACATGAGTTCGCCACGCATCGGGCGGCCAGTCCTTGCTGTGCGAGAGTTACTCTCAAGTGGCCGTTGCCTTCGGGCGTGGTGCCGCTGTTTGCAATACGAGTCATTCACTTGCAGATCAGCACGCCGCCCCCTTCGCCCTGCGGGCGTGGTGGAGAAAGGCGGCTTCGCCGCCGCAGCCTTCGGAAGAAGGGATACCAGACTCGGTATCAGTCGGCATAGGTGCAAAGAATTTCGTCATGACGGAATTTTCGAGATCGGGACTCCGACCTCCAGCGCTGCTCTTGGTCACTGCCAGAGCCTTGTAGTCGTAGTAATCGTATTACTACGACTATTACTACCAATGCAGGGATGGTGACACGGCGATGACCTGGGCGAGCTGCCGGCGTCACCAGCCCGGCGATGGTGACAGGCCCGCGCAATCGAGGAAGATCCATCGTCACCAAAAGAAAACCCCGCCGAGGCGGGGCCGTGGTGCAGATCAAGGGACTTACCGCCGACGCAGCGCAAGCCGGACGTGACGCCAGAAGATGCGCCATTCCCCGAGCTGGCCGCCATCGAGCAGCAGCGCCCGGAACATGGCGAACGCTTCGCCCGGCCGCTTGCGGTACGCCTCGGCCATTGCTTCGTCGTGCGGCCTGTCCTTCATCGTTCGTACTCCATCGACGGCAGCGGGTAGGCCCGCGCGATGTTCTCCATGTTGTAGCTGTATTCCAGGCGGCCGAGCGTGGAGGGCTTCGCCCCTGTCCGTTTCGCGGCCCTGGCGACCTCTTGCATGTCGCTGGCGATGTAGCCAGGAAAGCGCGGCGCTTCGACCGCCTGAGGTTTCCCCGACCGCTCCCACTCTTGCAACCAATGGGCAACGCGCTGGCTCTCAGGAATGAATCCCGTGGAAAGCCTCATGAGGCGCAACAGGGCATCGTGTTCCATCAGTGTGAACATGGCTCACCCCCTCTTGACGTCGCCGCCTTTCGCCGGCCCCCAATTCTTGCCGAGGTTCTGCAAGACGTGCTGCCGATAGGCCGGGTTCCACATCGAGTTACCCGCCGCCAGATGATTGAGCCGGCCGCCCGTGACCATCATCCCGCTTTGCATATCGCGCCGCGTGCTTTGGCGGTTCATAACCTGGGTGACGGGGGATGCCGCCGCCTGGGCGACTTGCCGCAGCGTGATACCCGCCGAGGACATACCGCCGGCCAGGGTCGCCGCCGCCTCAAATGCCTTTTGCAGCAAGAACAGGGTCACGCCCGTGACGATCAGGATTTCAAGCATCGTGGCGATAGGATGGTCAGTGGTGACGGCCAGAACCTTAGCCGTAAGCGCACTGAAAAACTTCATGCCCATACCGAGAACCATTGTCACCAGGGCGATTTGCAAGATGTAGGTCATGACCTGACCAAACCAGCTATCGAACCATTTGGCCGTGACTGGGAACATCAGCATGGCGATGAAGAAGGGGCCGATGCCGAGCATGACGGTAAGCATGATCTTGGAAACGATGACCATTGCGCCGGCAGGAATGGCGATGATGAGCGTAGCGGCATAGATGATGATGGCGTTCAGCAAGTCCCAAAACACCATGCCGATTTCGTACCAGCGCCGTTTGCCCATTTTGTCGAGCATGTCGCCGCCGATCTGAAAGCCATCCGTCACGGCCTTGTCCAGCACCTGATAGACTGAGGTTGCCGGCGTGCTGCTGCCCGATGCCGAGAAGGCATCAGCCACGCCGGTTTCCAGGCCGCGCAGAGCTTCGACAACCCATCCCATGTAGGTTGGGGCACTCAGCACCAAGCCGCTGATGACCAGGAACTTGCCGGACGTTTTCAGGAAATTGGACGCCGGGGCTTCGACGTATCCCAAGATGATGGCGAACCCCATCAGAACGAACGTCAGCGTTCCGCCGTAGATGAAAAAGTCGGTGAACATGGAAATGACGTTGCTCGACGTGACCTGAACAAACGTGTTCAGGGTCATGTCGATGCTTTCGCCAATCCACTCGAAAATATTCGATTCGATAGCCATTTCACTTTCCCCCTTCGAGCGCGTTTATCGGGGCGTGCTTTGTGTAGCCGCGCTTTTCGACGGCCAGATGGTTTGCCGCCGTCACGGCGTTGATGCAGTTCGGGGAGGAGTCCAGCTCGCCGGGATTGGCCTTGCACTTGGCAATCATGGCCGTGCGCTCGGCCTCATGGGCCTTGTACCAATCGACGGTTTGAACGGGCGTGTTCTCGCCGCAGCCGGCCAGGACGGTCGCCACGACCAGGGCGATAGAGAGCTTTTTCATTTGCGCACCTCCCGCGCTTCGGCGTCGATGACGCGGGACAACTCGGCGGCAGCTCGACGGGCGGCCGGGTGCTCCTGGTACTGCTGCATCACTTCCAGGGCGTGGGCCAGCTCGGCCGCGTCGATGATGCGCAGCGCCGCGACCGTGCGCAGGGCACTTTCCCGCGTGCCTGCCCAATGGCCGGCGAAGCGTTCGCCGGTATTGCGCAGCACAAACACGCAGCCGCCCAGGCAGGCCACAGAGATGAAGGCCGCTATACCGGGGGCAATCGGGGCCGACTGGCGCGGCAGGGTGATACCGAACCAATCTACCGCCGCGACCAGGAACGGAACGATGGCGAGGGTTGCGGCCAGAATGTCGCCTTGGACAAGAGAAGGGGCACGGCGGCCGACTTCACGCGAGAAGCCCATACGATCAATGCAGAGCCACCACCGCCGCATGAACAGGAGCGTGAAGAAGCAAGCAGCCAGAACAGGGGCGTGAATATAGGAAATCATGATTTGTCCCCTCACTTGTCCAGCAGGTTGAAAGGCTGGTGCTTCGTGTATTCACGATTAGCCAGAACCTTGGCGTTGATTTCGCGTTGCCGCTGTTCCTGCAACCGATCTTCGGCCGCCGCGACCATCTGGTACATCTGGAGCTTGGTTTGCTCGTTCTGAATCATGGCCTGTTCGGCTGCGATGCGGCCTTGCAGCTCGGCAATCGCCTTGGGGTCGGGCGTGTCGTTGATCTTCGCCATGAGCTGGTCGATTTGGGTTAGCCGCGACTTCGCTTTGTCGTAGGCATCCAGGGCAAAAGCCTTGTCCTGGGCACTCTTGACGGCCTGGGCTTCGCAGTGCGTTCGCTGTTGGGAATCCGCCAGATTGGCGCAAAGGTCATAGACCTTGTTCCCTTCAAAGATGGATTGCGCCCGGCCGCTCAGGCCGGAATACCCGCCCGACTTCACAGCGTCATAGACGCCCTGCCAGTCGTTCGGCAGGTAGTCACGCAGAGCCGAGTTATTCAGGATTTTCCCGAGGTTCCGCGAGCCGGTCAGCGACTCGTATTGCTGCTTCATCTGGTTGATTTGGCTGGTCATCTGGTCGTACTGCATCTTCCACTTGGCGATGGTTTCGACCTGGGCCGCGACCTGCTGCGCGATGGAAGCGCCGTCAGTGACCGGAATCTGCGCGTATGTGGAATTGCTCAGGAAAACTGAGCAAGCTACGGTGATTACCGCTAAGGTTTTGAGAGATTGCATGTTTGCCACTCCTTTTCGGTGAGAAGGAGGGGACGCTGGTCGTCTTTCCGACCTGTCCGCCGGCTCTTTCGAGCTACTGTTCCCGGCAGTCAGCCCCGCATTACTTGGGGCGGCACCCTGCCCACGTTGCACGGGCTTCGGGCTAATCACAACGGTCTTTCCTCGTCGTCAGGGCCGTCTTTTCCGGTTCCCACGGTCACGCCACTTTCGGCGGGTCAGATCAGCATCTTGATGCCTTCCCCGATCATCAGGCCCTTCTTTTCAGGCCGGCAGCCCGGTACGCCGAAGCGCTCTTGGGGCAAACAAGCGTCCCCCTGGGGGATACGGTGACCGGGGACAACCCGGCCGATTTACCAATCGGTTCGATCAATACTGAATTCTTCGCTCAAATACGGAATATTCGCAAGCTCCTCCAAGGCTTGATCCACGGTTCTGAACCAGAGTTGACGTCCGTGGCCATCAACAACGCGCCGGAAGTCTCCGGCGTTCTCCACGCTCAATGCGTATCCGTGCCGCCGATTCGCTTTCAGGATCACGCGCACGAGCCCTGTTCGCTCCAAGCTGTCGCAGTAAGCATCCAGGTCTCCATAGCGCAAGGTCGCAGTCGGGCGGCGGCTCTGCGGCCGGGTAGTCATTCGACAGTGGCCCCCTTTCTGCCCAGCATGGTCTGGATGCGCTCCAGGTGGTGACGAATGACCTCGGGCGAAGCTGCCTGAGCTGGTGTCTTGGCTGGTGCGCTCTGAATGCGCAATCTCTTTTCCTTCGCGGCAAGACCGGCCGCCGGCGCGAAACGTCCTCGATGAAAGCGATCCAGAACCGCGCGAAACCAGCGTTCAGGGCTGGTCTTGATGCTCTGCGTTGCCATTACCCCGGCGAGTTCGTCCAGGAGCATCTGTGCATCGTTGACATCGAGGCCATTCACCATAGAGGCGATGGCACTGCGCTCCCGTTCATTCAGGCGTGAAGGCCACACCAATGCGCCGCAGGCGCCTTTCTCCGCCTCGCCCGACACGGGCGAAGGGGGCGGCGTGTGGATAACTTTCGCCGGTAGTTGTAGTGACGATTTATTGATGGTTCTAGTTGGTGGTTCATGGGGTGACGTAGCCTTGTCACCGGGGGGTGTCACCCGTGTCACCGGGGGCATGACGCCCGTGTCGCCCCCCGGTGCCAATCTGTCGTAGGGGGGTGACAATTTGTCGGGGGGAGAGGCGAGACTGAGACTATAGACATTGGAAGACTGGCTTCCGTCCTTCCGATAGTTACGCTGGATGTGCAGGAACCCAGCCGTCTCCAGTTCCTTCAAGACGCGCTGTACTGTGCGCTCGGACGTGCAGCACTTTTCGGCAATGAGGCGCACACGCGGCCAGCACTGGCCGACCTCATCGGCCGCATCAGCCAGGGCCATCAGGATCAGCTTTGAATTGGGTGGCAGCCGCTGCTCCCACGCCCAGTTCATCGCCTTGATGCTCATCGCGCCAGCGCTCCTTGCGCACTACCATCAAGTGCGAGCGCGTCCTTCACTTGGAGGGTGCGGAAATACACGCGCCGGCCAACCCGCAGCATCGTGGGCTTGAGCTTGCGGGCAACGTCCGTGTTTGAGTACAGCGCGACTCGAATACCGTCTGGCGAGCGACCGAGCAATCCTGCTACGTCACCAAGACTCATGAGTGGGCCATACCGTTGAAGTAGATATTCTTCCGTTGTCATCAATACATCCACCGAAATAATGAGTAGATGGGCGTATTTTTTGACTGATATGGCTATTGGTCAAATTTAAGCCATTGATTTTTAAAGCCAAAATTAGCTATCTCGCCATACCAAAATGCGCCATCCGCGATTACCAAAATAGGGCGTTTTGGCGAAGATCATTTCGCAGATGGAAAAATGTCATTTCAAATCAAATAATTGTGACGACTATGGAGATAAGAAAATCCATTGAAATAATTCATGAATTTCCTGTCTTTTTCGCCACCTGATCGAGCTTGCCCACCAAATCCTCCGCGCGCAGGTGGGTGTAGCGCTTGAGCATCTGCATCGACTTGTGGCCGCTGATGGCCGCGACTTCCTGGTCGGACAAGCCTGCTTCCACGAAGCGGCTGACGGCTTCGTGGCGCAGATCGTGGAAGCGGAAATCCGGCACGCCGGCATCCTTCTTGATGCGCGTCCAGATCGGATTGAACTGGTAAGCCCTGCGCTTGTTGTCACGCCCTGGCTCTCCGAAAAAGATCAGGTCGGTATCAATGGGGCGCACCGGGTTGTTCAGCGCCTCACGAAACAGCCGGGTTGCCTCGACCGTCAGGGGAACGGTACGCGACATCGTATTCTTCGTTTCCTGGAGGCGCACCACGCGCCGGTCAAGATCGACCTGGTTCCGGCGCAGGCCCGTAATCTCCGAAGAACGCATTCCTGTTTCAAGCGCGATGCGCACGATCCAGCCGAGCATCGGGTTCGAGTGAGCATCGACCGCCGCCATCAGGCGGGTTTCTTCCTCTCGCGTGAGCCGTCGATCCCGTCCAGGGCTGGGCGCTGGACGGCGAATGCTTTGCACGGGGTTGTAGGTCAGGCCGATGCCCCATTCCTTGATCGCCACGTTGAACAGGTGGCCGAGCAATGCGAGATCGAGACGTACCGTGTTGGGCGAACGGGGCTTGGGGGCTGGCTTGCCCTTGGCGTCCTTGCGATCCAGGCCAGCGAGCCGGTCGTCGCGGTACTTGGCGATCAGCTCCGGTGTCAGCGCGGCCAGCGAATACTTGCCCAGGTTCTGCATCAACGGCTTCGCGTGTCTCGCGTCGCTGTCGGCCGATGCCGGGCGCTTGGTTGGGGAGACTTCGGATAGATAGCGCTTGAGCGCGTCCTCGATGGTCATGCGCTCGGACGGCGCACGTTGGATATAGACGCCGCGCACCATTTCGTCTTCGGTGCGCCGCGCCCAATCCTCGGCGTCGCGTTTGGTGCGGAAGGTCTTGGCTGTGGCCGGCCATCCCGTCTTGCGGATGAGCGCTTTCCACGTGCCTGAGGGTGTCTTGACGATGGTCGCCATTCGGTTGCTCCAGAACAGGGCTCGTGTACCGCCACTGTACCGAAACTGTACCGACGCGCCAGCGCAAGCAAAGATGGTGGGCCCAGCAGGACTTGAACCTGCAACCAACGGATTATGAGTCCGCTGCTCTAACCGATTGAGCTATAGGCCCTTTTTGCTTTTTGATGGGGCGGAAGGGTGGCCGCCCCGCTCAATTCTGCCCCGCCGATCTGGCCTCGATCAGTGGATTATGAGTCCCCTGCTCTGACCAACTGAGCTAACGGCCCGCATGCATGACGCATGGCCCGCGTGCCGCAGGCCGCAGGCCGCGCGCATTGTAGAGGCTATGCGCGGTGGCTCAGGGCGTTGGAGACGAGCCTGGAGGTGATGTCCACGATCTGGATCATGCGGTCGTACGGCATGCGCGTGGGGCCGATCACCCCGAGGGTGCCGACGACCTGGCCGTCCACCTCGTAGGGCGCGCTCACCACCGAGAGTTCCTCGAACGGCACGACGTGGCTTTCGCCGCCGATGAAGATGCGCACGCCCTCGGCGCGGCTGGAGATGTCGAGCAGGCGCAGGATCTGCGTTTTCTGCTCGAACAGGCCGAAGGCGCGGCGCAGGTTGTCCATGTCGCTGGAGAAGTCGCTCACGGCCAGCAGGTTGCGCTCGCCGGAGATGACCACCTCGTCGCGAGATTCGTTCAGGGCTTCGCTGCTGGCGCTGACGGCCGCCTGCATGAGCTGGGCGATCTCGGCGCGCAGGCTGTCCACCTCGGTCTTGAGGCGTTCGCGCACCTGTTCGATCGCCAGGCCGCTGTAGTTGGCGTTGAGGAAATTGGCCGTCTCCACGAGCTGCGACTGGGTGTAGTCCGATTCGGTGAAGATCACGCGGTTTTGCACGTCGCCATCGGGCGAGACGATGATGACGAGCACGCGCTTTTCGGACAGGCGCAGGAATTCGATGTGCCGGAACACCGAGGCCCTGCGCGGCGCCATCACCACGCCGACGAACTGCGAGAGGCTGGAGAGCATCTGCGCCGCCTGCGCGATCACCTTCTGCGGCTGCTCGGGCTTGATCTGCAGCTCGGGCAGGCGCTCCTGCTGCACCGTGAGCATGGTGTCGACGAAAAGCCGGTAGCCCTTGGCCGTGGGCACGCGCCCGGCGGACGTGTGGGGGCTGACGATGAGGCCGAGCTCCTCCAGGTCGGACATGACGTTGCGCACGGTGGCCGGCGACAGCTCCAGCCCCGAGGCGCGCGAGAGCGTGCGCGAGCCCACGGGCTGCCCCTCGGCGATGTAGCGCTCCACCAGCGCCTTGAGCAACAATTTTCCGCGCTCGTCCAGCATGCGTTTCATTCTAGCGAGCGCTTAGAGCCTGTTTATGATCTTTTCATGGTGCCCGCAAGGCAGCAAAAAGGCGCAATCGAGGTGCGCGCCGCAGGCCAGGCTGGTGGCCTGGCCAAGGTGCGCAACGATGAGTGCGCCCTTTTGCTGCCTTGCCCGAAGGGTTGCACCGCAAATGCGGGGCAACGGGCACCATGAAAAGATCATAAACAGGCTCTTGCCATCGGCAGGTATTTCGCCCCTCTTGATGATGTAATCGAGGCCATGCAGCCCCCCATCTTCCACAGCGTCGCCGTCATCGGCAAATACCAGAAGTCGCGCGCCACGGCGGCATCCGACACACTGTGCCAGGCGGTGCGCGACATCGCCGCGTTCGTGCAGGCGCAGGGCTGCGAGGTGACGCTGGAGGAGGAAACCGCGGCCAGCGTCCTGCTCAAGGACTATCCCACGCGCGATCTGGATGCGATCGGGCGCCACTGCAACCTGGGCCTGGTGATCGGCGGGGACGGCACCATGCTCAGCGTGGGCCGGCGCCTGGCGAGCCACGGCACGCCGCTCGTCGGCATCAACAAGGGGCGGCTGGGCTTCATCACCGATATCCCGCTCGAAGGCTTCGAGGCGACGCTGGCGCCCATGCTCGCGGGCGACTACGAGGAGGACGTGCGCCCGCTGATGCACGGGCGCGTGCTGCGCGCGGGCGCCTGCGTGTTCGAGGCGCTGGCGCTCAACGACGTGGTGGTCAACCGCGGCTCGACCTCGGGCATGGTGGAGCTGCGCATCGAGGTGGATGGCGATTTCGTCGCCAACCAGCGCGCCGACGGCGTGATCGTCGCCTCGCCCACGGGCTCGACGGCCTATGCGCTGTCGGCAGGCGGGCCCATGCTGCACCCCTCCATTCCCGGCTGGGTGCTGGTGCCGATCGCGCCGCACACGCTCACGCACCGTCCCATCGTGCTGCCCGACGAGGCCGAAGTGGTGATCGAGCTGCTGAGCGGGCGCGAGGCGAGCGCCAACTTCGACATGCAATCGCTGGCCCAGCTCCGGCAGGGGGACCGCGTGCTCGTGCACCGCTCGCCCTACAGCGCATGCTTTCTGCACCCCGTGGGCTGGAGCTACTTTGCCACGCTGCGCAACAAGCTGCGCTGGAACGAGGGAGCCTGAGCACATGGCCCTGTGCCGCATCGCGCTGCACGACTTCGTGATCGTGCCCCATCTCGAACTGGAGGTGGAAAGGGGCTTCACCGTGCTCACCGGCGAGACCGGCGCGGGCAAGTCCATCCTGATCGACGCCTTGCAGCTGCTGCTGGGCGCCCGCGCCGATACCGGCGCGATCCGCGAGGGCGCGCAGCGCACCGAGGTCAGCGCCGAGTTCGACGCCCCCGCGCCGGCGCTGGATGCCTGGCTCGACGAGGCGGGCCTGCCCCGGGAGGAGACCCTGCTGCTGCGCCGCTCGCTCGATGCACAGGGCCGAAGCCGCGCATGGATCAACGGCGTGCCGGCCACCGCGGCGCAGATGCGCGCGCTCGGCGACCTGCTGATCGACATCCACGGCCAGCATGCCTGGCAGAGCCTGACGCGCGCCGACGCGGTGCGCGGCCTGCTCGACGCCTATGCCGGCGCCGCCAGCGAGTCCATCGCCGCGCTGTGGAAGGCGTGGCGCCAGGCCCGGGAGGCGCTGGCGCAGGCGCGCGCCGCGCAGGAGACGCTGCAGCAGGAGCGCGAGCGCCTGCAGTGGCAGATCGCCGAGGTGGACAGGCTCGCGCCGCAGGCGGGCGAGTGGGAGGAGCTCAACGCCGAGCATGCGCGCCTGGCCAACGGCGAAGCGCTGCTCACCAGCGCGCAGGCCGCGCTCGGCGCACTGCAGGCCGAGGACGCGGGCGGGGCGCTGGACGGCCTCGTGCGGGCGCAGCAGGCGCTGCAGGCCTACGCCAGCGTCGAGCCGCAATTCCAAGCGCTTTGCGGCACGCTCGCGTCCTGCCTGGCGGAGGCCGAGGATGCGGCGCACACGCTGCACGCCTACCTGCGCCACACCGAATCCGATCCGGCGCGCCTGCAGCAGCTCGACGAGCGCCTCTCGCTCTGGACGCAGCTGGCCCGCCGCTACCGGCGCACGCCCGAGGAGCTGCCGGCCCTGCTCGCACACTGGCGCGAAACGCTCCAGAGCCTGGACGCGGCCGCCGACCTGCAGCGCCTCGAAGCCGCCGAGCACCAGCACCGCGACGCCTACGACAAAGCCGCGCGGGCGCTCTCGCGCGCACGGGCCAAGGCCGCGCCACGGCTGGCGGCGGCCATCACGCAGGCCATGCAGGGGCTGGGCATGGCGGGCGGGCGCTTTGCCGTCGAGGTATCCGCCGCCGAGCCGGGGCCGCACGGCATCGACCAGGTGCAGTTCCTCGTCGCCAGCCACCCCGGCATGACGCCCCGCCCCATCGGCAAGGTGGCCTCGGGCGGGGAGCTTTCGCGCATCGCGCTGGCCATCGCGGTCACCACCAGCCGCCTGGGCGAGGTGCCGACGCTGATCTTCGACGAGGTGGACTCGGGCATCGGCGGCGCCGTGGCCGACACCGTGGGGCGGCTGATGCGCCAGCTCGGGCGCGACCGCCAGGTGCTGGCCGTGACGCACCTGCCGCAGGTGGCGGCCTGCGGCGACCATCACTGGGTGGTGGCCAAGCACACCACGGCGCAGGCCACGAGCAGCACCGTCACGCCCGTCGAAGGCATGCAGCGCACGCAGGAAATCGCCCGCATGCTGGGCGGCGAGCACCTCTCGGCCACCACGCTGGCGCACGCCCGCGAGATGCTCGGCAGCGCCGCGGGAGGGTGAGGCATGCCGCTGGAACTCGTCCTCATCACCGGCATGTCCGGCTCGGGCAAATCGGTGGCCCTGCATGCGCTGGAAGACGCCGGCTACTACTGCGTGGACAACCTGCCGCCCGAGCTGCTGCTGTCGTTCGCGCAGCTCGAACACCGGCAGCACGCCAACCGCGTGGCGCTCGCCATCGACGTGCGCAGCGCCACCGCCCTGCCCCTGGTGCCGCAGCAGCTCGAACAGCTGCGCGCCAGCGGCGTGAAGGTGCAGGCGCTGTTCCTGGATGCCGGCACCGAAACGCTGGTGCGCCGCTTTTCCGAAACGCGCCGGCGCCATCCCCTGTCCAAGGAGGAGCTGCAGGACGGCCGGCAGGCGCTGGTGCAGAGCATCCGGCTCGAACGCGAGCTGCTGGCCGAGCTGCGCGAGCAGTCCCTGGTGATCGACACCAGCAACCTGCGCAACGCCGACCTGCTGGCCTACGTGAAAAAGCTCATGGCCGTGCCGCCGGGCCGGCTCACGCTGGTGTTCCAGTCCTTCGCCTTCAAGCGCGGCGTGCCGATGGATGCCGACTACGTGTTCGACGTGCGCATGCTGCCCAACCCGCACTACGACCCGCTGCTGCGCCCGCTCACGGGCCTGGATGCGCCGGTCATCGGCTTCCTGCGCCAACAGCCCGAGGTCGGCGCGATGCAGTCCGACATCACGCGCTTCCTGGAGCGCTGGCTGCCGTCGCTCGCGAGCAACCACCGCAGCTACGTCACGGTGGCCATCGGCTGCACCGGCGGGCAGCACCGCTCGGTCTATCTGGTGGAGGAGCTGGCCGCGCACTTCGCCGGCGAGTGGACCACGCTCAGGCGCCACCGCGAGCAGGACGGCGCCTGAGGAATATCAGTCAAATCGACCTCCAGCCCTTGCGCAGCAAGCGCAAGCAGCTATCACATCCGTAGTCATTCGGATCCGGGCAAGGCATCGAGCAGTTTGCGTATCGGCGCCGGCAGGCCCAGCCGCGGCCACTCGTCCCGCCCGAACCACGCGCCCGGCGCAGGCGGCGCGGCGCCGCGCACCACGACCGGGTGCAGCCGCAGATCGCGGTGCGTGAGCACATGGGTGAACACGGGCAGCGCCCGCGCCCGCGCGCCCGGCCCGAACGCATCGAGGTCCACGGCTTCCATCCGGACCGGGGGGCAGTACAGGCCCGCCCAGATGCCCCGCTCCGGGCGCGGCGCCAGCCAGCAACGCCGCGCATCGTCCAGATGAAGCAGCAGCCACCAGTCTTCCGCGCGCCGCTTGAGCCGCCGCGTGCGCACCGGGTAGCGCTCCGGCGTGCCCTGGCGGTACGCCACGCACATATCGGCCAGGGGGCACAGCTCGCACCGGGGGTTCTTCGCCAGGCAGACCGTCGCGCCCAGGTCCATCAGCCCCTGGGTGTAGCGCGGCATGGCATCGGCCTGGTCGGCACCCGGCAGCAGCTGCTGGGCGCGCTCCCAGAGCTGCCGCTCATGGGCCGCCTGCGCCAGATCGGCCTCGAAGCCCAGCGCGCGCGCCAGCACGCGGCGCACGTTGCCGTCCAGGATCGCCACCCGCTCGCCGAAACAGAAGGCGGCGATCGCCGCGGCGGTGGAGCGCCCGATGCCCGGCAGCTCGGCCAGCGCCTTTGCGCTGGCCGGAAAGACGCCGCCATGCGCCTGCACCACCACCTGCGCGCAGCGGTGCAGGTTGCGCGCCCGGCTGTAGTAGCCCAGGCCGCTCCACAGGGCCAGCACCTCGTCCGGCGCGGCGGCGGCGAGCGCGCGCACGTCCGCGAAGCGCGCGAGAAAGCGCGGGTAGTAGTCCAGCACCGTCGCCACCTGCGTCTGCTGCAGCATGATCTCCGAGAGCCACACCCGGTACGGGTCGCGCGTGGCCTGCCATGGCAGGTCGTGGCGTCCGTGCACGGCCTGCCAGCGCACCACGCGGTCGGCCAGGTTGGTGGCGGCCATCAGCGCGGCTGGCAATGCGGGCAAAAGAAGGTGCTGCGCTGGCCCTGGCGCAGCAGGCGGATGGGCGTCGCGCACACCGTGCACGGCAGGCCGGCGCGCCCGTAGACCCTGGCTTCGAGCTGGAAGTGCCCGGCATCGCCCTGCGCGCCGGAAAAATCCCGCAGCGTGCTGCCGCCGCGCTGCACCGCGCGCGCCAGGACCTCGCGGATCGCGCGGTGCAGGCGCTCCACGCGCGGGCGGCCCAGGAGCGCGGCAATCGCCGTGGGCCGGATGCGCGCCGCGAAAAGCACCTCGCTGGCGTAGATGTTGCCCACCCCCACGACCACCTTGCCCGCCAGCAGCACCTGCTTGATGTTCTGGCGGCTGGCCTTGAGCCCCGCGGCGAACGTGTTCACGTCGAAGGCGTCGGACAGCGGCTCCGCGCCCAGCCCCGCCAGCAGCTTGCGGGCCAGCGGCGCCTCTTCGCCCGCCACCCAGACCACCGCCCCGAAACGCCGCGGATCGTGCAGGCGCAGCACGCCATGGTCGGTGCGCATCTCGAAGTGGTCATGCGGCCCCATCGCGGGCAGCGCCGCGGCGAAGCGCAGGCTCCCGGACATCCCCAGATGGATCAGCAGCAGGCCCTCGCTCAAATCCAGCAGCAGGTACTTGGCGCGCCGGCGCACCCCGCGCACCCGCAGGCCCACCAGCGCCTGCGGCGCCACGCCCAGGGGCCAGCGCAGCGGCTTGCCCAGCACCACCTCGGCGATGCGTGCGCCCGCGATCGCATCGGCAAACCCGCGGCGCGTGACTTCGACTTCTGGCAATTCCGGCATGATGAGACGTGCCGGCCCTGCGCGGCATCCTTGGCGTGACATCGCGCCCTGCGGGGCGCAAACCTTCGATTATTATGAGGTGATGCTGCGTCTATCCCGCTTTGCGCCCACCGCACTCATGGGCACGGCCCTGGTGCTTCATTCCATCACCGGCTCGGCGCAAACGCCCGCGCCCTCCCCGGCGCCGGACAGCCTGCAAAAGCAGGAAAAGTCCGAAGCCGTCCACGCGGCCCTCACGGCCGAGCTGTTCTACGAAGTCCTGCTGGGCGAACTGACGACCGAAGGCGGCAACCCCGGCCAGGGGTACGCGCTCATGCTGGACGCCGCCCGGCGCAGCCACAGCGCCGAGCTGTACCGCCGCGCCACCGAAATCGCGCTGCAATCGCGCTCGGCGCAGTCCGCGCTGGTCGCGGCGCAGGCCTGGCAGCAGGCCGAGCCCGATTCGCGCGATGCCAACCGCTTCGTGCTGCGCATCATGGTGGCGCTCAACCGCATCAAGGACAGCAGCGCCCCCCTGGCGCGCGAGCTGGCGGCCGCGCCCCCCGACAGCAAGGTCGCCGTGATCAACGCGATCCCGCTGCTGTACTCGCACGCCAGCGACAAGGAACTGGCCGCGCGCGTGGTCGAGGAAGCCCTGGGCGACCTGCTCAAGGAGCCGGCCACGGCCGCCAACGCCTGGACCACGATAGGGCGCATGCGCCTGGCGGCCGGCGACAAGATCGGCGCGCTCGTGGCCGCGCGCCTGGCGCAGAAGGCGGACGCGGGCAACGACGCCATGGCGGCGCTGGCGCTGCAGCTCATGGACGAGAAGGTGAGCGACGCCGAGCCCCTGCTGCAGACCTACCTCAAGGGCGAGCCGCTGCCTGAAATCCGCATGGGCTACGCCCGCTACCTGGCCGAGAGCAACCAGAACGAAGCGGCGCTCGAGCAGATGCGCAGCATCACCGCGGAGCAGCCCGACAACGCCCAGGCCCTGCTGCTGCAAAGCACGCTGGAGCTGCAGGCCCACCAGGTGGACGCCGCGGAAAAGACGCTGGACCGCTTCGCCGCGCTCTACCAGCAGGCCACCGCGTCGGCGCAGACGCAGGCGTTCACCCGCCAGATGTACCTGCTGCGCTCCGAGATCGCCCAGCAGCGCGGCGACCTGGAGCAGGCCGAGCACTGGCTCAGCCTCACCGACGAGGACGATTCGCGCCTGAGCATGCAGGAGCGCCGCGCGGTGCTGCTCGCGCGCCAGGGGCGCCTGGGCGAAGCGCTGGCGCTGATCCGCAACATGCCGGCGGCCAATGACGAGGAAAACGCCAGGAAGCTGCAGGGCGAGGCGCTGGTGCTGCGCGAAGTGAGCCAGATCGAGCGCGCCTACGACGCGCAGGCGCGCGCGGTGGCGCTGCAGCCGGACAACGACGACTACGTCTACGACCAGGCCATGCTCGCCGAAAAGCTCGGCCGCATGGACGACATGGAACGCCTGCTGCGCACCATCATCGCGCGCAACCCCAAGTACTACCAGGCGCTCAACGCCCTGGGGTTCTCGCTCGCCGACCACGGCATGCGCCTGCAGGAAGCCAAGACCCTGATCGAGCAGGCGCTGCAGCTGGCGCCCGGCGACCCCTACATCACCGACAGCCTGGGCTGGGCCGAATACCGCCTGGGCAACAAGCGGCGCGCGCTCGAACTGCTGCAGCAAGCCATGCGCAACCAACCGGACGCGGAGATCGCGGCCCACCTGGGCGAAGTCCTCTGGAAGCTCGGCGAGCGCACGCGCGCCCGCGCCGCCTGGCACGAGGGGCTGCGCCTGAAGCGCGACAACCGCACGCTGCTCGAAACGCTGCGGCGCTTCGGGGTGCGGCCTTGAACCCTGGCGCGGGCCGCCGCCGGGCGCTGTGCCTGGCCCTGGCCACCGGCGCCCTGCTCGCGGGCTGCGCCCAGCTGCCGCCGCCCGAGCCCCCGGCGGCGGACCGCTGGAGCGGGCGCCTGGCGCTGCACGTGGAGGACGGCTCGGCGCCCTCGTTCTTCGCCGCCTTCCAGCTGCACGGCAGCGCCGAGCGCGGCGAGCTGACGCTGTTCAACCCGCTGGGCAACATCCTGGCGCGCCTGACCTGGCAGCCCGGCGGCGCCCGGCTCGACGACGGCCAGCACCCGCGCAGCGCCCCTTCGCTCGCCGTCCTCACCGAGGAGCTGACCGGCAGCGCCCTGCCCGTCACCGCGCTGTTCGCCTGGCTGCACGGGCAGGAGATGCGGGCCAGCGGCTGGCTGGCGGACCTGAGCGCGCTCGGCGCCGGGCGCATCACGGCCACGCGCCTGCAGCCCCTGCCCACCGCCGTGCTGCGCGTGGTGCTCGACCGATAAGAGAGCCGGTTCATGCGCAGCCTGCACGGCGTACCGGCGCCCGCCAAGCTCAACCTCTTCCTGCACGTCACCGGCCGGCGCGGCGACGGCTACCACCTGCTGCAATCGGTCTTCATGCTGATCGACTGGTGCGACGAGCTGCACTTCGAGCCGCGCCCCGGCGGCGCGCTCAGCCGCGAAGACCTCGGCCCCGCCCTGCCGGCGCACGACCTGTGCCTGCGGGCCGCGCGCGCGCTGCAGGCCGCCACGGGCTGCACGCAGGGCGCGCACATCGCCATCGACAAACGCATCCCGTCCCAGGCGGGCATGGGCGGAGGCTCCTCGGACGCGGCCTCGACCCTGCTGGCGCTCAACCAGCTGTGGAACCTCGGGCTCAGCCGGCGCGAGCTGCAGGCGCTGGCCCTGCCCCTGGGCGCCGACGTGCCCTTCTTCATCCTGGGGCGCGACGCCTGGGTGCAGGGCATAGGCGACATCCTCGAGCCCCTGCCGGCCGGGCTGCTGGCCGCGGGCCAGCCCTTCGTCGTCGTCAAGCCCGAGGCGGGGATCGACACGCGCATGATTTTTTCGCGCGCGGAGCTCAAACGCGACACGCAAGCTGCTACAATCTTGGGCTTCGCTAGAGAGCAGGCACGCGAGCCGTTTCGATTTGGCAGAAACGACCTGCAGCCGGTAGCCGAGCTGCTGTGCCCCGAGGTGAGCCAGGCCTTGAAATGGCTTGCCGACCAGGGGTTCAGAGGGCGCATGACAGGCTCCGGCAGCGCGGTGTTCGCTCCAGCGGTACATGCGGTCGACAATGCGCGGGCACCCGCCCGATGGCAGGTCAAAGTATGTAAAAATCTCGGGCTTCATCCGCTGGCCGGATGGGCGCGGGATGAATGATTGCAGGGCCGCACACCTCCCGTGTGCAGCCTGTGTAGGGGAGTAGCCAAGCTGGTCAAGGCACCGGATTTTGATTCCGGCATGCGAGGGTTCGAATCCTTCCTCCCCTGCCACCCATAGAGCCCGTTGCGCCACGACCGTCAGACATTTGAGACGCCCATGCAAGCCCATCACACCGATTTCATGGTTTTCACGGGCAATGCGAACCCCGGTCTCGCGGCCGAGATCGCGCAAAACCTGGGCATCACGCTCGGCGCCATGCAGGTCGGGCGCTTCTCCGACGGCGAAGTCACGGTCGAGATCAAGCAGAACGTGCGGGCGCGCGACATCTTCGTCGTGCAATCGACCTGCGCGCCGACCAACGACAACCTGATGGAGCTGCTCATCATGGTCGACGCGCTCAAGCGCGCCTCGGCCGAGCGCATCAGCGCCGTCATCCCCTACTTCGGCTACGCCCGCCAGGACCGCCGCCCGCGCTCCACGCGCGTGCCCATCTCGGCCAAGGTGGTGGCCAACATGCTGCAGGCCGTGGGCGTGAGCCGCCTGCTCACGATGGACCTGCACGCCGACCAGATCCAGGGCTTCTTCGACATCCCGGTGGACAACATCTACGCATCCCCGGTGCTGCTGCGCGACCTCAACGAGAAAAAGCACGACAACCTCATCGTCGTGAGCCCCGACGTCGGCGGCGTGGTGCGCGCGCGGGCGCTGGCCAAGCAGCTCGGCTGCGACCTGGCCATCATCGACAAGCGCCGCCCCAAGGCCAACGTCTCCGAGGTGATGAACGTGATCGGCGACATCGACGGGCGCAACTGCGTCATCATGGACGACATGATCGACACCGCCGGCACGCTGGTGAAGGCCGCCAGCGCGCTCAAGGAGCGCGGCGCCCGGCAGGTCTACGCCTACTGCACGCACCCGATCTTCTCCGGCCCCGCCATCGAGCGCATCACCCAGGGCGACGTGCTCGACGAGGTCGTGGTCACCAACACCATCCCGCTGAGCGAAGCCGCCCGCGGATGTTCCAAGATTCGCCAGCTCTCCGTGGCGCCGCTGTTCGCCGAAACGATACAGCGCATCGCCAGTGGAGCGTCGGTGATGAGCCTGTTCTCGGAGTTCAGCTGAACACCCTCCGAGCGCAGCACGGGCCCTGCCGCATGGTGCACGGGGCCTTTTCCTGAAACAGGCGGACAGGCTGGTCGCGGCCGTCCACCCACTGGAGTTCCACATGAAATTCGTCGCTTTTGAGCGCAACACGCAAGGTACGGGTGCGAGCCGCCGTCTGCGCGTCACGGGCCGCGCGCCCGGCATCGTCTATGGCGCGGGCAGCCAGCCGCAAATGATCGAGCTCGATCACAACGCGCTGTGGCACGCCCTGCAGAAGGAAGCCTTCCACTCCTCCATCCTGGAGATGGAAGTCGGCGGCCAGACCAGCAAGGTGCTGCTGCGCGACGTGCAATACCACCCCTACAAGCAGCAGGTCCTGCACGTGGACTTCCAGCGCATCGACGACAAGACCCGCATCCACATGAAGGTGCCGCTGCACTTCGACGGCATCGAGAAGTCGCCGGCCGTGGCCACCGAAGGCTGCACCGTCACCCCGCTGCTGCACGAACTGGACGTGGTCTGCATGCCCTCGGCCCTGCCCGAGCACATCACCGTCGACCTGAGCGGCCTGACCTCCAAGAACATCCCCGGCCTGCAGTCGATCAAGCTGCCTGCGGGCGTCAAGGTGGTGGTGCACGGCTCCAACAAGAACCCGGCGCTGGTCTCGATCAAGCAGCCCGAGGTGATCGAGGACGACGCGGCCGCAGCCCCGGCCGATGCCGCAGCCGCCCCGGCCGCGCCTGCCGCCAAGAAGTGATCGCGGCGGCCCCTGGCCGCACCGCACGCACAGGGCCCGCCGCCAGAGCGGGCCCTTTTTTTGCCTGCGGACCACGCAGGCGCGCCATCGATAATCGTCCCCCATGATCAAACTGTTCGTCGGCCTGGGCAACCCGGGGCCGGAATACGAGGGCACGCGCCACAACGTCGGCTTCTGGTGGATCGACGCGCTGGCGCGCCAGCTCAAGGTCCACCTGGTGGCCGAGCGCGGCTACTTCGGGCTGATGGCCCGCACCAGCGTACAGGGCCGCCCCCTCTGGCTGCTGGAGCCGCAGACCTTCATGAACGCCTCGGGCAAGTCCGTCGCGGCCTTGGCGCGCTTCTACAAGATCAAGCCCGAGGAAATCCTGGTGGTGCACGATGAGCTGGACTTCTCGCCCGGCCAGATCAAGCTCAAGCACGGCGGCAGCCACGGCGGGCACAACGGGCTGCGCGACATCCACGCCCAGCTTGGCGCCAGCGACTACTGGCGGCTGCGCATCGGCATCGGCCACCCCGGCGTCAAGGCCGAGGTGATCCACTGGGTTCTGGGGCGCCCCGCGCCCGGGGACAGGCAGCTCATCGAGCGCGCCATCGACCACGGGCTCGCCGCCTTCGACGAGCTGACGGGCGGGGCGATGGACAAGGCGACGCAGCGCATCAACACGCCCGTGGCATAGGCGCCCACTGCCGCGCGCGCGGGTGTTGCAGCCGGCCCACGCCGGGCGCGCACGCCGCGGCCGGATGCTCCCGGGAAACGCTTGCCGTCTACCCGTAGAACGAGCAGGGATAGGCTTTACATTCTCGATAAAACCCTATCCAATGCCCGCAAACGAGACGACAAGGAGACTATGCCTTCGCAACCCGCCCGGCCATTCGACCGTTGGGTGCGCGGTATCACGCGCACGTTCGAAATCCTCATCGTGGCGTGCCTGGCCATCATGGGCATCCTGGTGTTTGGCAACGTGGTGCTGCGCTACGCGTTCAATTCGGGCATCGCGATATCGGAAGAACTCTCGCGCCTGCTCTTCGTCTGGCTGATTTTCCTGGGCGCGGTGCTGGCCTCCGCGCAGCGCATCCACATCGGCTTCGACACCTTGCAGCGCCACGTCGGGCCGCTCGCGCGGCGCGCCCTGATCGTGTTCTCGGGCGTGCTGATCCTGATCGGCTGCGCGGTCTTCATCGTTGGCGGCTGGCAGCAGATGCGGATCAACCTGGGCAACGCCTATCCCGTCATGGGCATCTCCTACGGCTGGCTCTATGGCGTGGGGCTGGTCTTCGGCATCGCCCTGATCTTTCCGGTGTGCCACAACATCGTCCTGGCGCTGCGCGGCGACCTCGACAAGATGACGCACGACCTGGGTGACCGCATCGAGCAGGCGTCGGAGCGCATCGAAAGCGATGCCGCTGCCAGCCGGAAAGCGCCGGGGCAATCATGAACGCCGCCGTCTTCCTGGTCTCGCTGCTGGGCCTGATCGCGCTCGGCGTGCCGATCGCGTTCGCGCTGATGTTCTCGGGCATCGCGCTGATGCTGCTCACGGGGCAGTTCGATGCGCAGATCGTGGTGCAGAACGCCGTGGCCGGCGCGGACAACTTCGTGCTGATGGCCGTGCCCTTCTTCATCCTGGCGGGCGAGCTGATGAACTCGGGCGGCCTGTCCAAGCGCATCGTGGAGATGGCCGGCGCCTTCGTGGGCCACCTGCGCGGGGGCCTGGGCTATGTGGCGATCGGCGCCGGCGTGATGCTGGCCAGCCTCTCGGGCTCGGCCGTGGCGGACACGGCGGCGCTGGCCGCCATCCTCGTACCCATGATGCGCCAGGCGGGCTACAACCCCGAGCGCGCCTGCGGGCTGATGGCGGCCAGCGGCATCATCGCGCCGGTGATTCCGCCCTCGATCGGCTTTTTGATCTTCGGCGTCACGGCCAATGTCTCCATCACGCGGCTGTTCCTCGCGGGCATCGTGCCGGGCGTACTCATGGGCTCGGCGCTGGTCATCGCCTGGTGGTTCGTGGCGCGCAGGCAGCAGGCGGCCGTCACGGCACGCGTGCCCTGGGGGCGGCGCCTGCGCCTGCTGGGCCAGGGCGGCTGGGCGCTGATGATGCCGGTGATCATCATCGGCGGGCTGCGCTTCGGCATCTTCACGCCGACCGAATCGGCCGTGGTCGCCGCCGCCTACGCGCTCTTCGTGGGGCTGGTGGTGTACCGCGAGCTGAACTGGCACAACATCTACGAGGCCCTGCTGTCCACGGCGCGCACCACGTCGGTGGTGCTGTTGCTGGCGGCGCTCGCGATGGTCGCGTCCTACATGATCACCATCACGGACATCTCCGGGCAGGTGGGCGGCTGGCTGCAGGGCCTGGAGCGCTCGCCGACGCTGCTCGTCGCGGCGATGATGCTGGTGATCTTCTTCGCCGGCATGGTGCTGGACTTCATCCCCATCGTGCTGATCTTCACGCCCGTGTTCATGCCCATCATCACCGCGGCGGGGATCGATCCGGTGTACTTCGGCGTGGTCTTCATCATGAACTGCTCCATCGGCATGATCACGCCGCCCGTGGGCGTGGTGCTCAACGTCGTCAGCTCCATCGGCAAGGTGACGATGGATCAGGCGGTGCGCGGCATCCTCCCCTTCCTGCTGGCGCTCTCGGTGCTGCTGGTGCTCCTGATCCTGTTCCCCGCACTGGTCACAGTGCCTGCCGAATGGTGGCGCTGACCACCGCCCTTTCATCAACCACGAGGAGACCCGCCATGAAATTCAAGACTTCCCTGGTGCTCGGCCTGCTGGCCGCGGCGCTCTCGGGCACGACGCTCGCGGCCGTCACGGCCAAGTTCGCCGTGACGCTGCCGGAAAAATCCCACCAGGGCCAGGGCGTGGCCAAGTTCGTCGAACTGGTCAAGGCCAAGAGCCACGGCGACATCGAGATCAAGCCCTACTACGGCGGCGCGCTGGGCGACGACGTGAAGGTGACCTCGGCCCTGCAGGGCGGCACCATCGAGTTCACCGTGCCGCAGACGTCCACGCTCACCGGGATGGTCAAGGCTTATGAAATCCTGGACTTCCCCTTCCTGTTCGCCAACACGCAGGAAGCCGACAAAGTGCTGGACGGCCCGATCGGCCAGAAGCTGATGGACATGCTGCCCGCGCACGGCCTGGTGGGCCTGGCGTACTGGGAAAACGGTTTCTTCAACGCCACCAACAGCAAGCACCCGATCGCCAAGGTGGAGGATTTCAAGGGCCTGAAATTCCGCTCCATCCAGGCCAGGATCACGCAGGAGACGATCAAGGCACTGGGCGCCAACCCGGTGCCGCTGGCGGTGCCCGAGCTCTACACGGCGCTGGAGACCCGCACCATCGACGGCCAGGGCACGCCCAACGCCGTGATCGCCGCGCTCAAGCTCTTCGAGGTGCAGAAATACCTCTCGGTCACGCAGCACACGTATGGCGCCTTCATCCCGCTGGCGTCCAAGAAGTTCTGGGACAAGCTCACGCCCGAGCAGCAGAAGATCGTGAAGGACGCCGCCATCGAGGCACGCGCCTACCAGCGCCAGGTGGCGCGCGACCAGGCGGCGTCGGCGCAGAAAATGATGGCGGACAAGGGCATGGCGGTCAACGAGGTGACGCCCGAGGAGCGCGCGCGCATGCGCCAGGCGGTGCAGCCGGTGTGGGACATGTTCACGCCGGACGTGGGCGCCGACCTGGTCCAGGCGATCGAGGCGGAAATCAAGAAGTAATTCCATTTCTAATTCAATAGAGCATCAATAATCCACGGCCAGGCGACGATAGACCGGATTCGAAGAGGGTCGAGTT
>OFJB01000024.1_pt1 | contig 128535 bp, 115 predicted proteins | sample 1775081 | NCBI WGS metagenome assembly OFJB01 (sample SAMN08195771, study PRJEB24354) | sludge metagenome | isolation source: initial sludge from phenol fed wastewater aerobic bioreactor | place: India: Nagpur | collected 2016-06-05 | reverse complement strand
GTTGGGCTTTCGTGCTGTTTGTATTCGTAGCCCTGGCGTGGATCGCGGCCGGGCTCCTCAGCGGCAACACGCCTATCGTGATCCAGAATATCGCCATGCTTTTCGTCAATGGCTGGGGCGTGTGGCAATATCTGCTCAATCCCCGAAAAAAGCGAGAGATCGAGCGGATGGAAGCGCTGGCCGAAAAGGCCCATGAGGAAACCGCGCCTCGTGCCGTCGCCAAGTGACGGTACCGGAAAACAGGGTGCGCAGCCCTGAGAAAACCGTGAGGAACAGGCAGGATCAGAGCCCCGGCCGGAAAACTTCCGGGGCTCCCTTGCGCTCCTGCCTTAGCGGGCCAGGCGCCCGAAAGCGCTTTCGCCCGCGTAGCGCGCGGCCTGGCCAAGCTCTTCCTCGATCCGGATGAGCTGGTTGTATTTTGCCAACCGGTCGGAACGGGCAAGGCTGCCGGTCTTGATCTGGCCGCAATTGGTGGCGACCGCGAGGTCGGCAATCGTGGAATCCTCGGTTTCGCCGGAACGATGGCTCATCACCGCGGTGTAGCCATTGCGCTGGGCGATGCTGACGGCTTCCAGCGTTTCGGTGAGCGACCCGATCTGGTTGACCTTGACCAGCAGGGAATTGGCCAGCCCCTGCCCGATGCCCATTTCCAGGCGCTTCGGATTGGTGACGAAGAGATCGTCGCCGACCAGTTGCACCTTGTCCCCGACCTTGTCGGTAAGCGCCTTCCAGCCCTCGAAATCATCCTCGCTCATGCCGTCCTCGATCGAGCGGATCGGATAGGCGGCGCAGAGATCGGCAAGATAATCGGCCATTTCCTCGCCGGAGAGGGATAGGCCCTCGCCCGCAATATCGTAACGGCCGTCAGCGAAAAATTCCGTCGAGGCGCAATCCAGCGCCAGCGCGATTTCCGTGCCCGGCTTGAAGCCCGCCCGCTCGATCGATTCCATGATGAAATCGAGCGCGGCGCGAGTGCTGGCAAGGTTGGGCGCGAAGCCGCCTTCATCGCCAACCGCGGTGGTGTTGCCCTGCGTCCGGGCGACGGCGTCATCCACTCCTGGCTGAACCGCCTGCTGCTGCCGGATACCGTCGGTACCGGCGGTGACTCGCACACCCGTTTCCCGATCGGCATCTCCTTCCCGGCCGGTTCCGGTCTGGTCGCCTTTGCCGCCGCCACCGGCGTCATGCCGCTGGACATGCCGGAATCGGTGCTGGTCCGCTTCAAGGGCAAGATGCAGGACGGCATCACGCTGCGCGACCTGGTCAATGCGATTCCCTACTACGCGATCAAGGCCGGTCTGCTGACCGTCGAGAAGAAGGGCAAGAAGAACATCTTCTCCGGCCGCATCCTGGAAATCGAAGGCCTGCCGGACCTCAAGGTCGAGCAAGCCTTCGAACTCTCCGACGCCGCCGCCGAGCGTTCCGCCGCCGCTTGTGCGATCGCCCTGAACAAGGAACCGATCGTCGAGTACATGCGTTCGAACATCACGCTGATGAAGTGGATGATCGCCGAAGGCTACCAGGATGCCCGCACCCTGAAGCGCCGCATCAACGCCATGGAAGACTGGATCGCCAACGGCACGCTGCTCAAGGCCGATGCCAACGCGCAGTACGCCGCCGTGATCGAAATCGACCTGGCCGAAGTCACCGAGCCGATCCTGGCCTGCCCGAACGACCCGGACGACGTCAAGCTGCTGTCCGAAGTCGCCGGCGACAAGATCGACGAAGTCTTCATCGGCTCCTGCATGACCAACATCGGTCACTTCCGCGCTGCCGGCAAGGTCCTCGAAGGCAAGTCGGACATCCCGACCCGCCTGTGGATCGCCCCGCCGACCAAGATGGACGCCCTGATCCTGACCGAAGAAGGCTACTACGGCGTCCTCGGCAAGTCCGGCGCGCGCATGGAAATGCCGGGCTGCTCGCTGTGCATGGGCAACCAGGCACAGATCCGCAAGGGCTCGACGGCAATCTCCACCTCCACCCGCAACTTCCCGAACCGCCTCGGCATCGACACCCGCGTCTACCTCGGCTCCGCCGAGCTGGCCGCGATGTGCGCCCTGGCCGGCCGGATTGTCACGGTGCCGGAGTACATGGAGCAGATCAAGCTGGTCAACGCCAAGGCGGCTGATGTCTATCGCTACATGAACTTCGACCAGATTCCGGCGTTTGTGGAAGTGGCTGAGACCGTCGAGATGTAAGTAGCGAAAATCGGCCGGTTTTGCCGGTCGACCGCAACAACGTAAAAAAAAGCCCCCGTCGGGAAACTGGCGGGGGCTTTGTATTGGTGCATCAAGTCTGGCTTCTCATGCCATCCGGCTTTTCGTTTTTGGCCCGTGTAAAATGCCGGCTTTCGTGGCCGCTGCTGCCACCGGCAAATTCCGCTCGCCAGTCAGGACAACAAACATGAACAACGCCGGGCAACAATACCTGAACGATCTCGACAAGCGCCTGTGGTCCGCCGCCGACCGCTTGCGTGCCAACGTCAATCCGGGCGACTACATGCACGTGGTGCTCGGCCTGGTCTTCCTGAAATACGTTTCCGACTCCTTCAAGGAGCGTCGCAACGAACTGCAAGAAGCCTTCCACGACCCGGCCAACGACTACTACCTCGGCGATGAATCCGGCAAGGTCGACGCCGAAATGATCGAGCAGGAACTCGAAGCCCGCGACTACTACACCGAGAAGAACGTCTTCTGGGTGCCGGCGCTGGCCCGTTGGGATTTCATCAAGGCCAACGCCAAGGTCGCGCCCGGCACCCAACTCGACGTCAAAAACGGCAAGGTCTACCAATATGAATTCAAGGGCATCGGCCGTCTGCTCGACGACGCCCTCGAAGCGGTCGAAAAAGAAAACCCCCGGCTCAAGAACGTGCTCGACAAGGACTACGCCCGCAAGCGCGTGGACGAAGCCTTGCCCGGCCTGATCGACCTGCTGTCCACCGTGCCCTTCCAGCACGAAGCGCTGAAAGCCAAGGACATCCTCGGCCACGTCTACGAATACTTCCTCGGCGAATTTTCGATTGCCGCCGGCAAGCGCGGCGGCGAGTTCTACACGCCCAAGAGCATCGTCAGCCTCATCGTCGAAATGCTCGAACCCTTTCAGGGGCGGGTCTATGACCCCTGTTGCGGCTCCGGCGGCTTCTTCGTGCAGAGCGAGCGCTTTGTCGAAGAGCACGGCGGGCGCATCGGCCAGCTCTCGGTCTACGGGCAGGAAGCCAACCCCACCACCTGGCGCCTGGCCTCGATGAACATGGCCATCCGAGGCATGGATTTCGACTTCGGCAAGGAGCCGGCCAGCACCTACACCCGCCCGCAGCACCCGGATCTGCGTGCCGACTACATCATGGCCAATCCGCCCTTCAACATGAAGGACTGGAACGAAGGCGTCAAGGATGACGACGTGCGCTGGAAATACGGCGTGCCGCCGGCCGGCAACGCCAACTTCGCGTGGATGCAGCACATGATCCACCACCTCGCGCCCAACGGCAGCATGGCGCTGCTGCTGGCCAACGGCTCGATGAGCAGCAACACCAACAACGAAGGCGAAATCCGCAAGGCGCTGATCGACGCCGACCTCGTCGAATGCATGGTCGCCTTGCCCGGCCAACTGTTCACCAATACGCAAATCCCCGCCTGCATCTGGTTCCTCACCCGCAACAAGGGGGAAAGGAACGGTGCGCGCAATCGCCAGGGCGAAACCCTGTTCATCGACGCCCGCAACCTCGGCTACATGAAGGACCGCGTGCTGCGCGACTTCAAACCGGAAGACATCGCCAAGGTCGCCGATACCTTCCACGCCTGGAAGAAAGGCAGCCGGGAAGTGACCGAACCCGGCTTCTGCAAGGCCGCCACCCTTGCAGACATCCGCAAGCACGACTATGTCCTCACCCCAGGCCGCTACGTCGGCGCCGCCGCGCAGGAAGAAGACAGCGAACCCTTCGCAGAAAAGATGGCCCGCCTGACCGCCACCCTGCGCGACCAGTTCGCCGAAAGCGCCCGGCTGGAAGCAGCCATCCGCAAGAACCTGGCCGGGCTGGGTTATGAACTCTAAGGCGCCCGGCTTCGACGACCTCGTCGCGGCCATCGAGCGCGCTCATGCAGCGCTGGCCGATCAGGCCGCCAAGGCCGTCAACGTCAGCCTGACCCTGCGCAACTGGATGATCGGCCACTACATTCAGACCTACGAACAGTCCGGCGCCGACCGCGCCCGCTACGGCGAGCGCCTGCTCGACACCCTGGCGCAACGGCTGCAGCAGGGCGGTCTCAAGCGCGTCGAAGCACGCGAACTGCGCCGTTTCCGCCAGTTCTACCTCGCTTACCCGCAGATTCGGGAGACGCTGTCTCCCGAATCCGGTAGCCAACTTTTCCCGCCGGCAATTCAGCAGACGCTCTCGGCCCAATGGCCCGTCGCCGACATGCGGGAGGCGTCTCCCGAATCGTCAATGGCCGAGGCGCCTGCCTTGCCGCTGGCAAACGCCGGCCGCCTGCTGCTGGAGCGCCTGTCGTTCTCGCACTTCGCCGAACTGCTGCAATGCGCCGAGCCGCTCCAGCGTGCCTTCTACGAAACCGAAGCCCTGCGCGGCAACTGGTCCGTGCGCGAACTCAAGCGCCAGATCGCCAGCCAGTATTTCGAGCGGTGCGGCCTATCCACCGACAAAGCCACGCTGGCCAAGCTGGCCCAGGCCGGCGCCGAGCCGGCCAGCAGCCGCGACCTTATCCGCGACCCCTACGTCTTCGAATTCCTCGGCCTGCAGCCGCGCGAGGTAATGAGCGAAGGCCAGCTCGAAGACGCGTTGCTCGACAAGCTGCAGGACTTCCTGCTCGAACTCGGCCATGGCTTCTGTTTCGAGGCCCGGCAAAAACGCCTGCTGATCGGCGGCGAACACTTTTTCGTCGATCTCGTCTTCTACCACCGCATCCTCAAGTGCCACGTGCTGATCGAACTGAAAAACGACGCCTTCAAACACGAACACCTCGGCCAGCTCAACAGCTACGTCGGCTACTACCAGAAACACGAAATGGCCGAAGGCGACCAGCCGCCGGTCGGCATCCTGCTATGCACGCGTAAGAACAAGGAACTGGTCGAATACGCCCTGGCCGGCATGAGCAACCAGCTATTCGTCTCGCGCTACCAGGTGCAACTGCCAGGCAAGGACGAGATCGCGGCTTTCCTGCACAAGGCGGTGGAGGAGTTGGGGGGCGGGGATGAGTGAGTGGCGGAGGACTACGTTAGGCGAATTTGTGAGCCTCCAGAGGGGGCACGATTTAACAGACCCTGAACGCAAGAAAGGTTCTATCCCCGTGATGGGGTCAGCCGGACAAAACGGTTTCCATGACACAGCTCTGGCAAAGGGGCCTGGGGTTGTAATCGGTCGGAGCGGTGCCTCTTTTGGCCAGGTCCATTACACCGTCAGCGACTATTGGCCACATAACACTTGCCTTTATGTCACCGATTTTCATGGCAATCACGAAAGGTTTGCATACTACTTTCTCAAGAACATCAACTTTGCCGGTTATAACTCAGGTAGCGCGCAACCCTCGCTCAATCGGAACTTCATTTATCCGATTGAGATTACTGTGCCAACGCCAGAAGAACAACGCGCTATCGCCCACATCCTCGGAACCCTAGACGACAAGATTGAACAGAACCGCCGCACCAACGAAACCCTGGAAGCCATGGCGCGGGCGATCTTTAAATCCTGGTTCGTCGACTTCGACCCCGTCCGCGCCAAAGCCAGCGGCGAGCCCCCCGAATCCATCTGCCGCCGCCTGGGGCTCACACCTGAAGTGCTCGCTTTGTTTCCAGATGGTTTTGAGGAGTCTGAACTTGGCGAGATTCCGAAAGGGTGGAATATCGGCCCACTTGGTGACGTGTTGACCTTCCAACGTGGCTTCGACCTACCTGCCTCAGAGCGCAAATCTGGCCCGTATCCAGTACTTGCAGCGAGTGGGCCAAGCGGAACCCATAACGAGTGCATGGCACGAGGACCTGGGGTAACAACGGGACGAAGCGGCGTTCTGGGCAAGGTATTTTATGTTCATGGGGACTACTGGCCCCTGAATACGTCGCTGTGGGTCAAGGAGTTCAAAAAAGCGAAGCCAGCTTACGCTTTTCATCTTCTTCAGGGAATCGATTTCAGTAGCTTAAACGCTGGTTCGGCAGTGCCAACTCTCAACCGGAACCATACGCACACAGTGCAGGTTCTGATGCCATCGTCGGAAGTGATTGAGCGGTTTGAGTCTATGGCGGTGATGCTTTTGGCTACGCAACGGGAGCTACACGAACAGTCGGATACTCTCTCAATTCTTCGTGAGGCGCTGCTTCCCAAGCTGCTTTCCGGCAAGCTACAGCTTCCAGCTAAGGAGACCATCGCATGAACGGCATCATCCACATCTACTGCGACGAATCCTGCCACCTGGAAAACGACAGCCAGAAGGCCATGGTGCTGGGTGCGATATCAGCCCCGGCCTCTCACCGGGCGGCGTTGGGGCGCAAGGTCAAGGCGGTGCGCGAGCAATTCGGCTTGCCGCCGAGTTTCGAGATCAAGTGGACAAAAATCTCCCCAGCCCGGCTCGATTTCTACCTGGCTTTGGTGAATCTCTTTTTCAATGAGCCCATGCTGCGTTTTCGTGCGGTCGTGGTGCCTGATAAAGCGGTTCTGGATCATGGGCAGTTCAAACAATCCCACGACGATTTCTATTACAAGATGTGGTACTTGCTGCTTACCCATCTGATTGACGATCAGCATTCTTTCCGCATTTTTCTGGACATCAAGGACACGCGTGGTCAGGCAAAAGTGTGCAAGTTGCACGATGTGCTGTGCAAGACGCATTACGACTTTGATCAACAGCGCATCGCCTCCATTGAGCACGTTCATTCACACGATGTACCACTACTGCAGATGGCTGATTTGATGATCGGCGCACTGTCATATTTACACCGTGGCCTTGATGGTTCACCCGCCAAGCGGGCGGTCATCGAGGAGATCAGGGCGAGGAGTGGCCATAAACTTCTGCGGTCAACCCTGCCGAGGGCCGAGAAAATGAATCTGCTGGTTTGGTGCCCCAAGTCCGAACTATGAGCCAGCCACCGGAACTGCTCTCTTTTGCTGGCGATTGGTCTCGTTATGAGGACGAGATTTATGAAGCCTTTCTCGAATCCTTCGTTCGGGCTGATATTCAGTTTCGCGGCTGGTGGGTAAGTGCGCAATTCCGGCCTGAAACGAGAGGGAAGGGTTTCAGCTTCTGGCATACGATTTCCGAAGCACTTGATCGGAACAATCGAAATGAAGATGACCGGATTCCCGATTTGCGGCGCTGCGAGCGGATTCTATGGATCAGTTGGGTGATCGAAAATGCTGGTCAGGCAGGCTTTCCTTGGTGGGAAAACCAACGCCAAGGAAATACGCATGTGGTGATCTGGGCACAGTCGCATGATTTTGCTGTGGTCCTCGCCAAGCGCAAAGACTATTACGTGTTGAAAACGGCCTACGCCGAAATCAAGTCGCACAGAAGAAAGACTTTCGAAGCCGAGAGGGAGGCTTTTTGTGGGCCATGAAAGGCTGAAGCCCCACGACATTACTATCGCAGGGCTTCGTATGCTCCTTCCACACTTGGTGGATGAGACTGGGTTCGATTATAGGTGTCGACGGTACAGGCGTCAATTTGAAGTTGTGTTTTGCTCTGATTTTAAAGGCGATTTCGTATGACCGAATCCGACCTCGAACAGCTCGCGCTCACCTGGTTCCAGGACACCGGCTGGGAATACCGTCACGGTCCGGACATCGCGCCGGATAGCGAGACGCCCGAGCGCAGCGATTACCGCCAGGTGCTGCTGCCCGGCCAGTTGCGCGCGGCGCTGGGGCGGCTGAATCCCGATGTTCCGGCGGCGGTGCTCGACGACGTGGCGCATCACCTCGCCAAGCCCGACCATCCGTCCCTGATCCAGAGCAACCGCGCTTTCCACGAAGCGCTGATCGACGGCGTGCCGGTCGAGGTGGAGGGCGAGGGCGGACGGCGTGGCGACCGGGTGCGCCTGGTCGATTTCGCGAATCCGGGGCGCAATCGTTTCGTGGTGGTCAATCAATTCACCATCCAGGGCAGCAAGCAGCCGCGCCGGCCCGATCTGGTCTGCTTCATCAATGGGCTGCCGATTGCGGTGATCGAACTGAAGAACGCCGCTTCCGAGCAGGTGGACATCTGGTCGGCTTTCAACCAGTTGGCAACCTACAAGGAGGAGATTGCCGATCTCTTCGTTTTCAACGAGGCGCTGGTGATTTCGGATGGGGTGCAGGCCCGCATCGGTTCGTTGACCGCCAGCCGCGAGCGTTATCTGCCGTGGCGCACGGTGAAGAACGAGAACGACCGGCCGCTGCTGGAATTCGAGCTGGAAAATGTGGTACGCGGCTTTTTCGCGCCCGAGTTGCTGCTCGATTACCTGCGCTATTTCGTGCTGTTCGAGACCTTCGACGGCAAGCTGATCAAGAAGATTGCCGGCTACCACCAGTTCCATGCCGTGCGCGAGGCGGTGCGGGCGACGGTGACGGCGGCGACCTTGCCGCTGTTGCCCGAGGGCAGCCGGGTGGAAGAGCCGCGCGCCACCTACGGCAAGCGGGTCGAGGCGCGCAAGGGCGGGATCGTCTGGCATACCCAGGGTTCGGGCAAGAGCATTTCGATGGTCTGCTTTGCCGCCAAGCTGATGCAGCAGCCGGAGATGCAGAACCCGACGCTGGTCGTGGTGACCGACCGCAACGATCTCGACGGCCAGTTGTTCCAGACCTTTGCCGGGGCGCGGGCGTTGCTGAAGGAGATGCCGCAACAGGCGTCCGACCGCGACGAGTTGCGCGCCTTGCTCGACGGTCGACCGTCCGGCGGCATCATTTTCACGACCGTGCAGAAATTCGCACCGGGGCCGGATGAGGCGGTCTTCCCGCTGCTGTCAGCGCGCACCAACATCGTCGTCATCGCCGACGAGGCGCACCGCTCGCAGTACGGTTTTCGCGCCGTGTTGGACAAGAAGACCGGCCAGTACAAGTACGGTTTCGCCAAGCATCTGCGCGATGCCTTGAAGAACGCCACTTTCGTCGGTTTCACCGGGACGCCGGTGGAGAGTAGCGACAAGGACACGCGCACGGTGTTCGGCGACTACGTCAGCATCTACGACATCCAGGATGCGGTGGATGACGGCGCCACGGTGCCGATCTACTACGAGAGCCGCCTGGCCCGGCTGGACCTCAACCAGGCCGAGATGGAACGGCTCAACAGCGATGTCGAAGAGGTGTTTGAGGACGAGGAAGACGTGGCGCTGCGCGAGGCCGCCAAGACGCGCTGGGCGGCGCTGGAAAAGCTGGTCGGCGCGCAGCCGCGCATCGACCAGGTGGCGGCGGACATCGTGCAGCACTTTGAGGCGCGCAATACGGCGGTGGCCGGCAAGGGCATGATCGTCGGCATGAGCCGCGACATCTGCGCCCGGCTCTACCAGGCAATTGTTGCGCTGCGCCCCGAATGGCACAGCGATGACCCGGCGCAGGGCGCGATCAAGGTGGTGATGACCGGCTCGGCGGCGGATAGCGAACTGCTGCGCCCACATATCTACAACGCGGCCACCAAGAAGCTGCTGGAAAAGCGTTTCAAGGATGCCAACGACAGCCTCAAGCTGGTGATCGTGCGCGACATGTGGCTGACCGGCTTCGACGTGCCTTGTCTGCATACGATGTACGTGGACAAGCCGATGCGCGACCACAACCTGATGCAGGCCATCGCGCGGGTGAATCGCGTCTTCCGCGACAAGGAAGGCGGGCTGGTGGTCGATTACATCGGGATTGCCGCCGAGTTGCGCAATGCCTTGAAGGCCTACACCGAAAGCCGGGGCAAGGGGCAGCCGACGCTGGATGCGGCAGAGGCGCTGGCCAAGCTGAAAGAGTTGATGGATGTGGCGCGCGGGCTGCTGCATGGCTTCGAATTCGGCGCCTTTGCCACGCAGGCGGTGGCCTTGCTGCTGCCGGCGGCCAATTTCGTGCTCGGGCTGGAGGACGGCAAGAAGCGCTGGGCCGACGTGGTGCTGGCCATCACCAAGGCGTTTTCGCTGTGCGGCACGCTCGACGAGGCGCTGGCCTTGCGCGAGGAAATCGCTTTCTTCCAGGCGATCAAGGCGGTGATCGCCAAGGCGACGACTTCTGAAAAGCGCTTGTCGGAAGATCAGAAAAATGCCGTCCTCAAGCAGATTCTCGACAATGCCGTGGTGGCCGAGGGCGTCGAGGACATCTTCAAGCTGGCCGGGCTGGAGCGGCCGGACATCGGCATTCTTTCCGACGCCTTTCTTGAAGAAGTGCGCAGCCTGCCGCAACGCAATTTTGCGGTGGAGTTGTTGCAGAAGCTGCTCAACGACGAAGTGAAATCCCGTTCGCGGACCAATGTGGTGCTCGAACGCAAGTTCAGCGAGCGCCTGCAGGCGGCGCTCAACCGCTACCGTGGCCGGGCCATCGAAAGCGCCCAGGTGATCGAGGAACTGATCGCCATGGCCAAGGAGTTCCGCGCCGCCGCCCAGCGCGGCGATGCGCTGGGGCTCAACGAATCCGAACTGGCTTTCTACGACGCGCTGGCCGACAACGAAAGCGCGGTGCGCGAAATGGGCGACGAAATGCTGAAGAAGATCGCCCATGAGCTGACCGAAAAGCTGCGCAACAGCACGACCGTCGACTGGCAGAAGCGGGACAGCGTGCGCGCCCGTTTGCGCAACCTGGTGCGCATCACCCTGCGCCGCTACAAGTACCCGCCGGAGATGCAGGAAGAGGCGATCCGGCTGGTGCTGGATCAGGCGGAGCGGCTTTCGGATGCGTGGTCGCGTTGAAGACTATGCAAAGAAATTGAAACCTCAGGTAGAGAACTGACAGGTTTTTCTGTCGTACAGGTGGAGAGGGTGCTGCACATTCTTGCCGGTTTTGCCGCCGGCCTTGCCGGGCAGACGTCCCTCCGTTGATTGGATGAGAGAGCCGTAGCGATCAAAACTCCGACCGCTCCTGCAGCATCTCGACAAAAGCCTTCAGCCCGGCCGGCATCAGCTTGCGGCTCGGGTAGTACAGGTAAAAGCCGGGAATTTCCGGGCACCAGTCGTCCAGCACCGTTTGCATGCGCCCTGCCGCGATTGGCGCCGCCGCGTACTGGGCATAGACGTAGGCGAGCCCGAGACCTTGTTCCGCCGCCGCGATCATCAGCGGCATCTGGCCGACGCTGACCGGTCCGTCGACTTCGATTTCGAACTGCTCGCTGCCGCGGGCGAATTCCCAGCGATAGAAACTGCCGTTGGGGAAACGGATGCGGATGCAGCGGTGCTGCTGTAGTTCGCGCGGGCATTCGGGTACGCCGTGCGCCGCCAGATAGTCGGGCGAGGCGACCACGACAAAGCGCTGGGGCGGGCCGAGCGGTACGGCGACCATGTCCTGCTGCAGGCTTTCGCCGAAGCGGACGCCGGCATCGAAGCCGGTGGCGACGATATCGACGAAGGCGTCGTCGGCCACCAGTTCGATACGCATGCCCGGGTTGGACCGCAGAAAGCGCCCGAGCAGCGGCGCCAGCACCAGTTCGCACGCCGCTCGTGGCGCGTTGATGCGCAGCGTGCCGAGCGGCGAGTCGCGGAAGGCATTGACTTCGTCGAGCGCGCCGTGGATCTCCTGCAGGGCGGGCGAGAGGCGGTCGAGCAGGCGCTTGCCGGCCTCGGTCGGCGCCACGCTGCGTGTCGTCCGGTTGAGCAGGCGGACGCCGAGCCGGGCCTCCAGGCCGCGCAAGGCGTGACTCAGCGCCGACGGTGAAACGCCAAGTTCGGCGGCCGCCTTGCGAAAGCTGCGCAGGCGGGCGACGGCGGCAAACGACTGGAGGTCGGCAAGGCTGGCGGGATTCATGATTGATGAGGAATTCTCAGTAGCCTGTAAAGCAATGTGCGGATTGTTGCACGGTTGGACAGGGCGTAGCCTGTTTTCCGTCCTATCCCCAACCCTCTCAATGGAGAACAACATGCAAAATATTCTGGCTGACCTGTCCGGCAAAACCATCCTCGTTACTGGCGCCTCGTCCGGCATCGGCGCCGCCACCGCCCTGGCACTTGGCCGGGCCGGGGCCAGGGTGGCGCTGGCCGCCCGCCGTCTGGCGGCGCTGGAAGACCTGGTGGCGCAGATTCGTGCCGACGGCGGCGACGCCATCGCGATCAAGACCGACGTGGCCGTCGAAGCCGATGTCGCGAACGCCGTGGCGCAGACCGTCGCTCACTTCGGCCGCCTCGACGGCGCCTTCAACAACGCCGGCGTGCTGGGCAAGGTGGCGCCGATTCATGAACTGAGCAGCGCCGATTTCGCCGAGGTCATGCAGGCCAACGTCTATGGCGTGTTCTGGTCGCTCAAGTACGAAATGGCGGCGATGCTGAAGACGGGCGGCGGCGCCATCGTCAATACGGCTTCCGTCGTCGCCCAGATCGGCTTCGCCAACTTTGCGGCCTATACGGCGAGCAAGCACGCCGTGCTCGGCCTGACCCGCAGCGCCGCGCTCGAAGGCTTCCAGCAGGGAATCCGGGTCAATGCGGTGAATCCCGGGCCGATCGTTACGCCGATGGCCGAGATCGGTTTTGGCGGCCTGGAAAATCTCGAAGCCTCGCTCAAGGGCAGCCCGGCCGGCCGTCCCGGGCAGCCGGAGGAAATCGCCGGGCCGGTGCTCTTCCTGCTTTCCTCGGCGGCCAGCTACATCAACGGCCAGGGCTTCGCCATCGACGGCGGCTACACCGTTCAGTAAAGGACCATCAACATGCAAACCCGCTTTCTCGGTCAGCAACGGCTGCCGGTCTCCGCCATCGGCCTCGGCTGCATGGGGATGAGCGAATTCTATGGCGCCAGCGACGATGCCGAATCCCTGCGCACGCTGGCCCGGGCGCTCGAACTCGGCATCAATTTCTTCGACAGCGCCGACACCTACGGTCATGGCCACAACGAAAGCCTGCTCGGCCGTTTTCTCAAGGAAGGCGGCGCGGCGCGCCGGCAGCAGGTGGTGATTGCCTGCAAGTTCGGCATCGTCCGCGAGCCCGGCAAGTACGAGCGACGTATCGACAACAGCCCGGCCTACATCCGCCAGGCCTGCGAGGCCTCGCTGCAACGTCTTGGTATCGAGCAGATCGACCTCTATTACTGCCATCGTCGCAACCCGGAAGTACCCATCGAGGAGATGATGGGGGCGCTGGCGCAACTGGTCGCTGCCGGCAAGGTCCGCCAGATCGGTCTTTCCGAAGTGTCGGCGGCGACCTTGCGGCAAGCCGGCGCGGTGCATCCGGTGGCCGCCGTGCAAAGCGAATATTCCCTGTGGACGCGCGAGGCCGAGCGCGAAATGCTCGCCATCTGCGCCGAGCTGGGCACGACCTTTGTCGCTTACAGTCCGCTCGGTCGCGCCTTCCTGAGCGGCGCCGTGCACTCCGGGCAACTGGCCGAGGGCGATTTCCGCAAGCACAACCCGCGCTTCGTCGGCGCGGCGGAAAAGATCAACGCCCAACTGGTCGCCGAACTCGGCCGCTTTGCCGCGGCCCGCGGCCTCAGCAACGCCCAGGTGGCGCTTGCCTGGCTGCTCGGCAAGCAGCCGCATGTCGTGCCGATTCCGGGCACCCGACGCATCGCCTATCTTGAGCAGAATGCCGGCGCCGCGGCGGTATCGCTCAAGCCGGAGGAGATCGCCGAACTCGACCGGATGTTCGCCCCTGAACGGGTCGCCGGGGCGCGTTATGCCGAGGCCGGCATGGTCGGCATCGAATAGGGCGTCGCGGGCAGCTAAACTTTCCGTAGCAGTTCAGTTGGCAAAGGCCCTTGTCGGAAAAGGCGAGGGCCTTTTACATAGGGCGTTCGTTGACCGGGACAGGTATCGTTACCCGCGTCTGGTTCGGCTCCCGATTGTTGCGAGTGGCCCGAGGTCTTTGGGGCCGGCGTGCGGGCTAGAGGAACAGCAGCAACAAGTAGATCTCGCCGCACAGAAGCAGCATGCAGCCGCCCAGAAGCAGCCCGAACAGGCCGCCAAGCCAGTACCGTTCCTTTTTCAGGTGGTCGCCGGCAAGCAGGGCCAGGACGCCGGAGACGACAAGGCTCGGGCTGATGAACATGATACCGGTCAGCAGGATGAAGAAGCCGCTGCCCCAGCCGCCGGGGCCGCCGTGGCCAGGGGTGCCGAAGTGGGTTGCGAGGAAAATGCTGAACGGCGCGAACAGTCCTCCTGCCCACCAAAAAAGTTTGGCCAGGGGCAGGAGCGGATTTTTCGGTGGGTCGGAGCGGGGAGGGCGGGTCTTCACGGGACGCTCTGGGACAATGCCCTTCTTGAATGCCGCCAGTTCGTGTCCGGTGGCGCAGGCCGGAAAATCGCAGGCGGCGCAGGATTCGGTGCCGGCAGCGTTGTGCTGTTGGCAGTTCTGACAAGTCCAGCGATAGGATGGCGGGGACATTGGAATGGGCTGTCGGTTACGGCATACGGGAATTTCTGGCGGATTATGACATCGGCCTTGGTGCGTTTTTCAAGAGAGTGTTTTTTTGTGGAAGAGCGGCGTGGGGAAATGATGCAAAAGATAAATTTGACGTTTTTGTTGTTTTGAAGGAATATTGATGGCAGAAATTTTCTGCTTCGCGTCGAATTGAGGCGCGACAGAAAGCTATCAAGGACAAGCCATGAAGCATGAACGACCCCTACGTATCGGACAGTCGCTGGCGATGGAGGAAGCCGTCGCCATTGACGAACTTCACGCGCAACTGACCGGGGAAGCCCCGGCGCTGGTGATTTTCTTCTGTTCGGCGAGTTATGACCTCGCCCTGCTGGCGACCGAAATCAATCGCCGCTTTGCCGGGATTCCGGTGATCGGCTGTACCGCGGCGGGGACCATCGGGCCGCTCGGGTATGGCGAGAGCGGCGTCTCGGGAATCGCCTTTGCGGCGGCCGATTTCACCGTCGAGTGCGGGCATTTCGACAAGCTGCAGGAGTTCGAGGTTGACGCCGGGCGTGATCGGGCGCTTGAGTTGATGCTGCGTCTGCGCGAGCGTCGCGAAGTCGAGTCCGGTTGCGGTTATTTCGCGTTGTCGCTGATCGACGGCCTGTCGATGCGTGAGGAACAGGTGGCGATGGCGCTGCAGGACGGCCTCGGCGGGATTCATGTGATTGGCGCCTCGGCAGGCGACGATCTGCGTTTCCAGCGCACGCAGGTGTTTCATGATGGCCGTTTTCACGACGATGCCGCGGTCTTTGCCGTGCTGGCGACGCGACTGCCGTTCCGGTCGTTGCGCACCCAGCATTTCGTCGCCGACGGTGAGTGCCTGGTTGTCACCGATGTCGACAGCGAGCACCGGGTGGTGCGCGAGTTCAACGGTTTGCCGGCGGTTGATGAGTATGCCCGACTGATCGGCGTCAAACCCGCCCAGCTCAATCCGGTCCGGTTCGCTGCCCGGCCGGTGGTGGTGAAGATCGACGGGCAGGATTACGTGCGCGCGATTCGCAGTGCCAATCGCGATGGCAGCCTGACTTTTTTCTGTGCCCTCGACGAAGGGGTCGTGCTGCGCGTCGCCCATGGTCAGGATCTGCTCGGCAATCTGGCCAGTGCACTGGACGAGGTGCAGGCTGAGGTTGGCGCGGTGGCCGGTGTGCTGATTTTCGACTGCGTGCTACGCGCGCTGGAGATTGCCCGCGCCGGCCAGCAGGAAGCGGTAGGGGCGATGTTGCAGGCCTCTCCAGCGGTTGGTCTGAGCACTTATGGCGAACAATGCGACGGCGTGCACATCAATCAGACCTTGACCGGCCTGGTCATCGGCGAGCGGAGGGGGGGCGATGAGTGAGCGTCATCCAGCGCTAGGCGAGGCCGCGCTGCAGGCCGAAGTCGACCGTCTGAACAAGGTGGTCAGGGCCTTGCTGCATCGTGTCGAGCGGGATTCCGAGGTACGGCGCGGCAACTACGGGATGTTCCGCGACTCGGTGGTGCTGGAAAGTCAGGTGCGACGGCGCACTGCGGAACTGGAAGCGGCGCTGCGCGAAAACGAACGGATCAACCGGGCCCTGACCCGGGAGCGCGAGGAACAGCGCGGGCTGATCAGGAAACTCGAGGAAGCGCACAACCAGTTGCTGCAATCGGAAAAGCTCGCTTCAATCGGTCAGCTGGCGGCCGGTGTCGCGCATGAAATCAATAATCCGATCGGTTTCGTCAGTTCCAATCTCGGTACCCTCAAGGCCTATGTCGAGGACCTGCTGGCGGTACTTGACGCGCATCTGGCGGTCGAGGAGGAGTTGTCGCCGGGGTCGCGCGAGCGCCTTGGCGCGTTGCGGCAACGGGTCGATATCGATTATTTGCGGCGTGACATTGCCGACCTGATCGGCGAATCGATCGACGGCACCCAGCGGGTACGCAAGATCATCCAGGATCTGCGCGACTTCTCGCGTAGTGGCGATGCCGAATGGCAACTGGTGGATATTCATGCCGGTTTGGAGAGTACGCTCAACGTGGTCTGGAACGAAATCAAGTACAAGGCCGAGGTGGTGCGCGATTTCGGCCAACTGCCGGAGATCGAATGTCTGCCCTCGCAATTGAATCAGGTTTTCCTGAACCTGCTGGTCAACGCGGCGCAATCGATCGCCGAACATGGCCGGATCACCATCCGCACCCGCTGTCTCGGCGAATTCGTCAGCATCGCGGTGGCCGATACCGGTTCCGGCATAGCTCCGGAAATCCGCGACCGCATTTTCGATCCCTTCTTCACCACCAAGCCGGTTGGCAAGGGAACCGGTCTCGGCTTGTCGGTGACCTACGGGATCGTCGATCATCATGGCGGACGCATTGAAGTAGACAGCGAACCCGGCCGCGGCAGCGAGTTCACAGTCTACCTGCCGTTGCGCCAGGAACTCGCCAATGACAATGGTAATGTCTGTTTTTAAACGGGTTTTTTTACTGGCGAACGGCTGTAAATGGTGTAGAGTGAGTTTGTGGCAGTGCTAATCAGGAGATCATCATGGAACTTGCATCAGTAGGCGCATCCGGTGCATACGCCAATACCACCGTCCAGTCGGCGCGTCCTCAGTCGGCTCAGGAACAGCAGCAGGTCGAACAGCGGCAACAGCAGTTGCGGCCGGAGCAACAGGTTCAGCAGGTTGAGCAGACGCCTGCGCCGGTGGTCAATGCCCAGGGGCAGGAAACCGGCAGGCTGATCAACACCACGGCCTGATCTTGAGACGTGCCGCCAGCGACAGGCTGGCGGCGGGGAGAGAAAAATGGTCTCCGGTGCACAGGGTAGTGCATCAAGTGTGATGGGTCAGTTGCAGATGCAGCAGGCCCAGCGCAACGCCGAACAGGCGGAACAGAAAGCGCGTGCCTTGCAGGCGCAGGCGAGGGTCGCCCAGACCGAAGCCGACCGGGCTCAGGAAAACGCCAGCCGCCTGCAGGGCAGTTCGTCGCAGGCCAGCAACGACGCCGCCAGCGCAAGACGAAATCTGTCTTCAATGGAAGCCTTCGGTGACATCAACGCCGGTTTGAGCGATTTGAGTTCGCAGATCGCTGCCGTTCTGGCGCCACCCGAAACCTCAGCGTCGAGCGCGGGTTTCATCAATAGCGAAGGGCAGGCGACGGGGACGCTGATCAACGTGACCGCCTGAACTGTTTCTTCCCCGGATGGCGTCGGCGGGCGCCTTTTTTGTGCGCGTTTGCCGGCGCTCTGGTATTTTTCGTTTCCCCATCATTGCAAGGAATGCCATCGTGCTCGCCAATCACTGGTGTGCCTCGGTCGATGCGACGATACAGTTGCGCACCGGGTGCAATCCGCTGGAAAAACATGGCCCGCAGGCCGTCGTCGTGCATGCCGACGCCTGGGCGCCGGTCGACGCCATCGCCAATCCCCACGACATTCGCGAGGTCGTCGATTACGAAGTCATCTACCTGGCGATCCTGCGCCTCGAAGAAAACGCCCATTGCGAGTGCCTGGAGTCGAGCATCCTGGAAGTCATGGATGCGATCTTCTCGATTCCGGTGGTGACGTCGGCGCTGGTTTCGATGCACAAGCCGCATGTTTACAACGGGCGGGCGACGCCGGCCATCACTCTGACGCTGAGTCGCGAGCAATGGCTGAAGGCGCGGGGGTGATCGCGGCGATCGGTGCCGTTGCCGCCAACGGCATGCTCGGTCTGGAGAACTGGCTGCCCTGGGACATTCCCGAGGAACTCGCCTATTTCGAGCGGACCGTCGCCGGGGCGGCGTTGGTCGTCGGCCGCGCCACTTACGAATCGATGGCTGAAGTGCCGCGGGATACCTTCGTCCTCAGCCACGATCCGGCTTTCGTGCCGCGTCCCGGTTGCTACCGGGTAGGCTCGGTCGAAGCGGGGTTGCGCGGAGCGCTGGCAACCGGCAAGCCGGTGTTCGTGATCGGCGGCGCTTCGGTGTATGCGGCGGCCTGGCCTTATTGCCGCTATTTCCACCTGACCCGCATCGAACGGGACTTTGCCGGCGACGTGCGTTTCCCCGACGAGATCCCGCTGGCCGACTGGCGCCTGGTATCCGAGCGTCGTGAGCGCTATGTCGAACGTAAGTCCGGTGAGCCGGTCGACTGCCGTTTCCAGGTCTTCGAGCAGGCGCGACCCCGGCCACTGCCGTATTCCTGATTGATGTTTGCGCGTCAAGTGCGCAAAATGGCGCAAAGAACCAGATAAAGGGCCGCATGTCATGAGCGGGCGCCAGATCATCAAGCCAGGGAGGGGCTACGCGCTGTTGGCGCTAGCCTTGCTTGTCAGCGGCCTGCTTTCCATGCATCTCGATTATTTCGTCGCCTGGCTGCTGGTGGTTGCCGGACTGGCCGTCGTCGCCTGGCTGCTGTGGAGCCGGCAACGCAACAACCAGCGGGTGATCGCCGAGTTGCGGCAGGGGCGCCAGCAATTGCGCGAGGCGCAGCGGCTGGCGCAGATCGGCAGTTGGGAACTCGAGATTCCGACCGGCCGTCTGACTTGGTCGGAAGAACTCTACCGGATTTTCGGCATCGATCCGCAGGCGGGGCCGGGTGATTATCAGCGTTTCCTGCAGATGGTCCCGGCCGAGGATCGCGAACGTGTCGACGAAGCCTACCGTGCATCGTTCCGGGAACGCGAACCGCACGAGGTGGAGCATCGACTGATCACCGGCAGCGGTCAGATCAAGCAGATTCGTTCGCGTTGGGAAACCCACTTCGATGCGCTGGGCAATCCGCTGCGCACGATCGGTACCGCGCAGGACATTACCGACCTGCGGCGCATGGAATCGCAGATGCAGTTGCTGGGCACGGCTTTCCACCACAGCGGCGAAGCCATCCTGATCACCGATCACGACAATCGCATCGTCACCGTCAACCCGGCGTTCACCACCTTGACCGGCTACACGCTGGAAGATGTGGCCGGGAAGAATCCCAAGTTGCTGTCGGCCGGTCGGACTTTGCCCGAGGAGTATGAGCGGATGTGGGCGTCGATCAGGCAGAAGGGCTACTGGCAAGGCGAGGTCTGGGATCGGCGCAAGGATGGCGGCGTTTATCCGAAATGGCTGTCGATTTCGGTGATGCGCGACGATGCCGGTGAAATCCGCTATCACATCGCCCATTTCACCGATGTCTCGGCCGAGCGCGCGGCCGAAGCGCGCCTCCATCACATGGCGCACCACGACATGCTGACCGGGTTGGCCAATCGCTTCAGCCTGAAGGAACGTCTCGAGCACGCGCTGGCGGTGGCACGCCGGGAAAGCTCGCGGGTCGCGCTGCTGTTCATCGATCTCGATCGCTTCAAGGTGATCAACGACACGCTGGGGCATCACATCGGCGACGAACTGCTGATCCAGGTCAGCCAGCGACTGCGCAGCGCGGTGCGCGACAGCGATCTGGTTGCCCGTCTTGGCGGCGACGAATTCGTCGTCATGGCGAGTGGTGTGGAGCAGATGAGTTCGGTGGCGACGGTCGCCGAGAAACTCGTCAAGGTCGTCGGCGAACCCTATGCGATCGGCCCGCACACGCTATATACAACGCCGAGTATCGGCATCGCCGTTTATCCGATGGACGGCGAGAATGGCGAAGCGCTGATGAAGAACGCCGACGCCGCGATGTACCACGCCAAGGCGGCCGGGCGGAACAACTTCCAGTTCTTCGACGCGCGCATGAACGAAGCGGCGATCGAACGCCTGAACATCGAACACGCCTTGCATCAGGCGCTCGAACGCGACGAATTCGTGTTGTACTACCAGCCGGTGATCGACCTCGGCAGCGGCCGGGTATCCTGCGTCGAAGCCCTGATCCGCTGGCGGCACCCGGAACGTGGACTGGTGGCGCCGGGTTTGTTCATCGGCGTCGCCGAGGAAACCGGCCTGATCCAGCCGATCGGCGACTGGGTGATCTGGAGCGCCTGTCGCCAACTCGCCGCCTTTCGCGCGGCGGGCATCGCCGATGTCAAGATGGCGATCAACATCTCGGCGGTGCAGATGCGTAACAGCAGCCTGCCGGTGGTCGCCCGTGGGGTCATTGATGCCTACTCGCTGGCCCGCGGCGATCTCATCTTCGAAATCACCGAATCGGTGGCGATGGAGCAGCCGGACGAAACCATCCGTGTCCTTGATGTCCTGCGCAGCATGGGGGTGACGTTGGCGCTCGACGATTTCGGGACCGGCTATTCCTCGCTCAGCTACCTGCGCATGTTCGCCCTGGACAAGCTGAAACTGGATCGTTCCTTCGTCGAGGGTATCGGTGAGGACATCGACGGTCAGGTCATCTGCGACGCGACGATCGGTCTCGCCCACGCCCTGGGCCTGACGCTGGTCGCCGAAGGCGTCGAAACCGAAGCCCAGCTTGACTATCTGCGGGCTCGCGGCTGTGATCTGGTGCAGGGTTACCTGTTCAGCAAACCATTGCCCGCGCTCGAGGCGGAAGCTTTCATCCGCCAGCGTAACGGCTCGCCAGGCTAACTTTCGTAAGAGAAAAGGCTTGCCAAGGCGGGCGCCTTTTCCTATGATTCAAACGAACGTATGAATCATAGGAAGCAAGAATGGCTGAAGTTCGCAATGCCGATACACGAGAGCGCATCCTCGACGCCGCCGAGCGTCTGTTCATGGCCTACGGCTACGACGGTACGTCGATGCGCCAGATCACCGGCGAAGCCAGCGTCAATTTGGCGGCGGTCAATTACCACTTTGGATCCAAGGAAGCGCTGATCCGCGAGGTGTTCCGGCGGCGCCTCGACTGGCTGAACGAGGAGCGCATGCGCGTCCTCGACCGCCTCGAGGCGGAGGCCGGCGGGCAGCCGGTCAAGCCTTCGCTGATCGTCGACGCCTTCTTCGGCACCCTGCTGCGCATGGCCGACGACGAAGCGCGCGGCGGCATGACCTTCCTGCGCCTGCTCGGGCGGACGCTGACCGAGCCTTCCGAGTTCATCCGCGCCTTTCTCGCCCACGAGTACAAGGCGGTGATGGACCGCTTCAAGGAAGCGCTGTTCCGGGCCTTGCCCGACGTGCCCAAGGCCGAGATCGTCTGGCGCTTTCATTTCATGCTCGGCGCCACTTCCTACGCCATCGCCGGGACCGACGCGCTGCGCCTGGTCACCGACTGGCAGATCGAGGAAGAGGACTCGGTCGACCGCCTCGACCGCCTGGTGCCGCGCCTGATGTCCTTCCTCATTGGCGGCCTGCGCGCGCCGCTGCCGCATTTCGATCCGCCGGGCCAGTAAGCCGGCGGCCAAACCTAAAACAAAAAAGGAGACACGCATGTTCGAAAACCCCATCCCTCTGCTCGGGGTGCTAGCCCTGGTGGCTTTGGCCGGGCTGCTCACGGTGCGCCCGCTGCGGCGCGCCGTGCTCACCCGGCCGGTTTTTTCCGCCTACCGCAAGGTCCTGCCGCAGATGTCCGATACCGAGCGCGAGGCGCTCGAAGCTGGCACCGTCTGGTGGGAGGGCGAGCTGTTCCGCGGCCGGCCCGACTGGCAGAAACTGCACGCCTACCCGGTGCCCAAGCTCACCGCCGAGGAGCAATCCTTCCTCGATAACGAATGCGCGGAAGCCTGCCGCCTGGTCGACGACTGGAAAGTCACCCACGAACTCTATGACCTGCCGAACGAAGCCTGGCGCTATATCAAGGACAAGGGCTTCCTCGGCATGATCATCCCGAAGAAGTACGGTGGCCTGGAGTTCTCGGCCTACGCCCATTCGCAGGTGGTGACCAAGCTGTCGACGCGTTCCTCCGCGCTGTCGGTGTCGGTGATGGTGCCGAACTCGCTAGGTCCCGCCGAACTGCTGCTGCACTACGGCACCGAGGAACAGAAGAACCACTACCTGCCGCGCCTGGCCAAGGGCATCGAGGTGCCGGCCTTCGCGCTGACCAGCCCGTGGGCGGGGTCGGATGCGGCGTCGATCCCGGATTCCGGCGTGGTCTGCAAGGGCATCTATCAGGGCAAGGAAGTGCTCGGCATGCGCGTCTCCTGGGACAAGCGCTACATCACGCTGGCGCCGGTGTGCACGGTGTTCGGCCTGGCTTTCCATCTTTACGATCCGGACGGCCTGCTCGGCGACAAGAAGCATATCGGCATCACCTGCGCGCTGGTGCCCTACGACCATCCGGGCGTCGATACCGGCCGCCGCCACTTCCCGCTCAACGCGATGTTCATGAACGGCCCGACGCGCGGCAAGGAAGTCTTCATGCCGCTCGACTTCATCATCGGCGGCCCGGCGATGGCCGGCCAGGGCTGGCGCATGCTGATGGAGTGCCTGGCTGCCGGGCGCTCGATTTCGTTGCCCTCGTCGAACACCGGCATGGCGCAGATGACGGCGCGCGCCGTCGGCGGCTACGCCCGGGTGCGTTCGCAATTCAAGATGGCGGTCGGCAAGTTCGAAGGCGTCGAGGAAGCGCTGACCCGCATCGGCGCCTACACCTACCTGATGGACGCGGTGCGCAAGATGACCGCCGGTGCCATCGACCTTGGCGAGAAGCCGTCGGTAGTCTCCGCGATCGCCAAATACCACGTCACCGAACGCGCCCGCCAGGTGGTCAATGACGGCATGGACGTCATCGGCGGCAAGGGCATCTGCCTTGGACCGTCGAACTTCCTCGGCCGTGCCTACCAGCAAATTCCGGTGGCGATCACCGTCGAAGGCGCCAACATCCTGACCCGTTCGCTGATCATCTTCGGCCAGGGTGCGATCCGCTGCCATCCCTATCTGCTGCCGGAGATGCGCGCCGCGCAGAACCCGGATGCCCGCCAGGGGCTGGTTGATTTCGACCGGGCGCTGTTCGGCCACATCGGCTTCACCATGAAGAACGGCTGGCGCGCTTTCCGCCAGGGTTTGACCGGCTCGCACTTCGTCACGGTCAACACCGACGTGGCGCCGGAGATGCGGCGCTACTACCAGCAACTGACGCGTTTTTCGGCGGCTTTTGCCTTCCTCTCCGACGTCTCGCTGCTGGTCCTCGGCGGCAGCGTCAAGCGCCGCGAAAAGCTCTCCGCGCGCCTCGGCGACATCCTGGCGCAGATGTACCTGATTTCCTGCACCCTCAAGCGTTACGAGGCCGAAGGCCGCAGGAAGGAAGACGCGCCGCTCGCCCACTGGGCGATCTGGGACGCGATGTACAAGGCGCAACAGGCTTTCGACGGCGTCATCGCCAACTTCCCGGTGCGCTTCATCGCCGCCGTCGTCAATCGCATCATCTTTCCCTGGGGCCATCCCTATGTCGTGCCCTCCGACGAGGTCGGCCATCAGGTGGCGAAGGCGTTGATCGCGCCGTCGGCAACGCGCGACCGGCTGACCGCCGAATGCTACCTGCCGCTGCAGGAGAACGAACCGGTCGGTGCCATCGAGTTGGCGCTCAAGGCGACGCTGGAAGCCGAGCAGATCGAGGCCAAGATCCGCGCCGCCGAGAAGGACGGCCGCTTCGACGGCAATCCGCGCGCCAATGTGCGCGACATCGCCGTCGTCGCTTTCGAGGCCGGCGTCATCAACGCCGCCGAGTACGAAGTGATGAAGCGGCGCAACCACCTGCGCGACATCGTCGTCCGCGTCGATGACTTCCCCTTCGATTACGGCGTGGCGACGGCCAACAAGCCGGCCGACAACCGGATGGCGGCATGAACAAGACGATCTACGTGGTGGACGGCGCCCGCACGCCGTTTTTGAAAGCGCAGAAAGGTCCCGGGCCATTCGCCGCCTCCGATCTGGCGACGCAGGCCGGCCGCGCCTTGCTGCTGCGCCAGCCCTTCCTGCCGTCCGATCTCGACGAGGTCATCCTCGGCTGCGCAGCGCCGTCGCCGGACGAGACCAACATCGGCCGCATGGTCGCGCTGCGCCTCGGTTGCGGCAAGAAAGTACCGGGCTGGACGGTGATGCGTAACTGCGCCTCCGGCATGCAGGCCATCGACTCGGCCATCGCCAACATCCAGCTCGGCCGTTCGCAACTGGTGCTGGCCGGTGGTGTCGATGCCTTGTCGCGCGCGCCGCTGCTTTATTCGGAGGCGATGGTGCGCTGGTTCGCCGGCATGATGGGGATGCGCACGCTCGGCCAGAAGGTCGGCCATTTCCTCAAGCTGCGCCCGGCCGCCTTGCTGACGCCAGTGATCGGCCTGATGAAAGGGCTGACCGACCCGGTCGTCGGCCTGCTGATGGGGCAGACCGCCGAGAACCTCGCCTGGAAGTTCGGCATCAGCCGCCAGCAGATGGACGAGTTCGCCGTGCGCAGCCACCAGCGCGCCTTTGCTGCGCGGCAGGCCGGGCATCTGGAAGAAATCGTGCCGCTCGTCGATGGCGACGGCAAGGTCTACGCCGAGGACGACGGCGTGCGGCCCGACGCAGACCTCGCCGGCATGGCCAAGCCCAAGCCCTTCTTCGACAAGAAATACGGCAACATCACCGCCGCCAACAGCTCGCAGATCACCGACGGCGCGGCTTGGGTGCTGCTGGCCTCGGAGGAGGCGGTGGAAAAATGGGGCCTCAAACCCATCGGCAAGATTGTGGACAGCCAGTGGTCGGGGCTGGAACCGGAACAGATGGGTCTCGGCCCGGTGCATGCCTCGACGCCGATCCTGCAACGCCACGGCCTGCAACTGGCCGACATCGACTACTGGGAACTCAACGAAGCCTTCGCCGCGCAGGTGCTCGGCTGCCAGGCCGCCTGGCAGGACGAGGCCTATTGCCGCGAACAGCTGGACCTACCCGGCGCCTTCGGCAAGATTGCCGACGAGCGGCTCAACGTCGACGGCGGTGCGGTGGCCATCGGCCACCCGGTCGGCGCTTCCGGTGCGCGCATCGTCCTGCACCTGTTGCATGTGCTGCGCCGGAATCAGGCCAAACGCGGTGTCGCGACCATCTGCATCGGCGGCGGTCTCGGCGGTGCCATGCTGGTGGAGGCCTGCTGACCATGAAACACTGGCAACTCAACAAGGAAGAATGTGGCATCGCCGTCGCCGTGCTCGATCGCGCCGGAGAAAGCACCAACGCGCTGTCGGCCGAAGTGATGGCCGAATTCGCGCAGATCCTCGACCAGCTCGACCTCTATCCGCCCAAGGGGCTGATCGTCCGTTCGGCCAAGGCGGCCGGTTTCATCGCCGGTGCCGACATCGGCGAATTCTCGCAACTCGACACCCCGCAAAAGGGCCGCGCACTGGTCGCCCGCGGCTGGGACCTGTTCAACCGTCTCGCCGCCGTGCCGTACCCGACGCTGGCGCTGGTGCGCGGCCACTGCCTGGGCGGCGGGCTGGAACTGGCGCTGGCTTGCCGCTACCTGCTGGCGGTTGATGAACCGGGAACGAAAATGGCGCTGCCCGAAGTCATGCTCGGCATCTTCCCCGGCTGGGGCGGCATGCTGCGCCTGCCGCAGCGCGTCGGCCCGGCGGCGGCGCTGGACATGATGCTGACCGGCAAGGGCATCGACGCCAAGCGGGCGAAGAAGATGGGCCTGGCCGATGATTGCGTGCCGCCGCGGGTGATGGAAATGGCGGCACGGCAACTGCTGCTGTCGAAGCAGCCGCGTCGGCCGTTACCCTTCATGCAGAGGCTGCTGGCCGGGCCGCTGAAAGGCGTCGTTGCCAACGGCGCGCGCAAGCAGGTGGCGAAGAAGGCGCGGCCGGAGCATTATCCGGCGCCTTACGCGATCATCGACCTGTGGCAGCAGCACGGTGGCAACGCGCTGGCGGCGCCGGCGGTGGTTGACCGCATCATTGCCTCGCCAACCGCCAAGAACCTGCTGCGCGTCTTCCGCCTGCAGGAGCGACTGAAGGGTTTTGGCAAGGACAGTGATTTCACGGCGAAGCACGTGCACGTCATCGGCGCCGGCGTCATGGGTGGCGACATCGCCGCCTGGTGCGCGCTGCGCGGCCTGACCGTGACGCTACAGGACCAGAGCCTGGAGCGCATCGCGCCGGCGATCAAACGCGCCGACGCGCTGTTCAGGAAGAAGCTGCGCGAGCCCTTGAAAGCACGCGCCGCCTTCGACCGCCTGATTCCCGACCCCACCGGTGCCGGCGTTGCCCACGCCGATGTGGTCATCGAGGCCATTTTCGAGAACGTCGAGGCCAAGCACGCGCTGTTCCGCTCGCTGGAACCGCGGATGAAGCCGGGCGCCATCCTGGCCAGCAACACTTCCAGCCTGAAGCTTGAAGACCTGCGCACGGTGCTCGCCCAGCCGCAACGCCTGGTCGGCATCCACTTCTTCAACCCGGTGGCGATGATGCCGCTGGTCGAAGTGGTTGAGGCCGACCGCGCCGATCCTGCCGCCGTGCGCGCCGCCTGCGCCTTCGTCAAGCAGATCGACAAGCTGCCGCTGCCAGTGAAGAGCGCGCCGGGCTTCCTGGTCAATGCTGTGCTGGCGCCGTACATGCTGGCTGCCATGCGTGCGGTCGACGAAGGCATCGCGCCGGAAACGGTGGACGAGGCGATGCTCGCCTTCGGCATGCCGATGGGGCCGATCGAACTGGCCGACACGGTCGGCCTCGACATCGCCATGGCCGCCGGCAAGCAACTCGCCGACGGAGCGGAAGCGCCGCGCTGCCTGTTGCAGCGGGTGGAACAAGGGCAACTGGGCAAGAAGAGCGGTCAGGGCTTCTACGCCTGGACCCAGGGCAGGGCGCAGAAAGCATCGGCTGGCGCGGTGCCGGCCGGCCTGGCGGAGAAACTGGTGCAGCCGCTGATCGCGCGCACGCAAGCGCTGGTCGCCGACGGCGTCGTCGCCGACGCCGAGCTGGCCGATGCCGGCGTGATCTTCGGCACCGGTTTCGCACCGTTCACCGGTGGGCCGCTGCATTACCGGGAGACGATGCAATCTTGAAATAGTGTTGTTTATTCCCAACGAACGTTTGATTTTTCGTCGTTAAAACGAGGTTTCAAACGCTGTATGGGGATTTAATCGTAGTGCAAACGGGCATTTGCCCATCATAAGCAAAACCACAGGAGACAAACCAATGCATACTCGCCTCGCCCCGCGCCTGATCCCGGCGTTGATCGCCTTGAGCTTTTCCGGTTCGGCCGCCGCCGCCGGTTTCCAGTTGATCGAACAGAACGCCAGCGGGATTGGTAACGCCTACGCCGGTTCGGCCGCCGTTGCCGAGAACGCCAGCACCATCTTCTACAACCCCGCCGGCATGACCCAACTGCAGGCGCGCGAATTTTCGGTCGGTCTGTCGCTGGTCCGGCCGAGCTTCAACTTCAGCAACAAGGGCTCGGTCGTTCCCGCTCTCGGTCCGGTGTCGCTTTCCGGCGATGGTGGCGACGGCGGTAGCTGGGCAGCGCTGCCGAATGCCTACATGTCCTGGGCGCTGAACAAGGATGTCTATCTCGGCCTCGGTCTGGGTGCGCCCTTCGGCCTGATGACCGAGTACGACAAGAACTGGCTGGGGGCGGCGCACTCGATCAAGTTCGACATCAAGACCTACAACATCAATCCGTCTATCGCCTGGCGCGTCAACGACAAGGTTTCGCTCGGTGCCGGCATCAACTACATGCTGATGGATGTCGAGTACATCAAGCGTGCCGGAGCGGCCACCGTCGCTCCGATTGCCAAGCTGCAGGCGGACGACACGGGTTGGGGCTGGAACATCGGCGCCTTGTTCACGCTCTCCGAGTCGACCAAGCTGGGTCTCTCCTATCGTTCCAAGGTCAAGCAGAAGCTGGACGGCGACCTGACCGTCGTCGGCGTGACCCAGGTCGATGCCCAGGCCAAGCTGGAATTGCCGGATACCGCCATCGTCAGCCTGACGCACAAGCTGAACGACAAGTGGGAACTGCTCGGCGACGTGTCGTGGACCGGCTGGAGCAGCATCCCGAAAGTCGTGATCACCAATGCGCTGGGCAACCAGACGCTCGACACCAAGTTCGACGATAGCTGGCGCGTCGCGCTCGGCGCCAACTATGCACTGAATCCGACGACCAAGCTGAAATTCGGCGTCGCCTACGACCAGACGCCGGTGCCGGATGCCGAACATCGCCTGGTTTCGTTGCCCGACAACGACCGCCTGTGGCTGTCGCTCGGTGCGCAATGGAAGCCGAGCAAGGCAACGACGGTCGATCTCGGTGCCTCCTATCTCTTCGTCAAGGATACCAAGATCAACAACAACGGTGGCGCCAGCGGTCTGATCCGCGGCGACTACGACAGCGATGTCTGGATCCTCGGCGGGCAGTTCTCGATGGCTTTCTGAGGCTACGTGAGCACAATGGAAAATCCCCGGGCATGTCCCGGGGATTTTTTTTACAGTTTTTCCGCGCCAAGGCATTGACCGTCAGGCTTCGATGTCTATAATTCAAACGTTCGTTTTATTTTTACGACAACGATAAGACCACGAAAGGAGACAAGCTTTGAACAAGCTGATCGTCAAGAAAGCTGCCGTGCTCGGCGCCGGGGTGATGGGGGCGCAGATAGCGGCCCACCTCGCCAACGCCGGCGTGCCGGTCGTGCTGTTCGATCTGGCCGCCAAGGAAGGCCCGAAGAACGGCATCGTCAACAAGGCGCTCGATGGCCTGAAGAAACTCGATCCGGCGCCGCTGGCCAGCCGCGACAAGCTGCAACTGATCGAAGCCGCCAACTACGACGAGCACCTGCCGCTGCTCGCCGGCTGCGATCTGGTGATCGAGGCCATCGCCGAGCGCATGGACTGGAAGAACGACCTCTACGCGAAGATCGCACCGCACCTGTCGGCCACCGCCATCGTCGCTTCCAATACCTCCGGCCTGTCGATGGCGGCCCTGGCGCAGGGGTTGCCGGAAAATGTTCAGCCGCGCTTCTGCGGCATCCATTTCTTCAACCCGCCGCGTTACATGCATCTGGTCGAAGTGATCGCCACGCCAGGCACCGACGCCGCCACCCTCGACGCGTTGGAAACCTGGCTGACTTCGCGCCTGGGCAAGGGCGTCATCCGCGCGCTCGACACGCCGAACTTCGTCGCCAACCGCATCGGCGTCTTTTCCATCCTGGCCGTCATGCATCACACGCAGGCCTTCGGCCTCGGTTTCGACGAAGTCGACGCGCTGACCGGCCCGAAGATCGGCCGCCCGAAGAGCGCCACCTACCGCACCGCCGACGTCGTCGGCCTCGACACCCTGGCGCATGTGGTCAAGACCATGCAGGACACGCTGCCGGACGATCCGTGGCACGCCCACTTCGTCACGCCGGCCTGGCTGCAAGCCTTGATCGCCCAGGGCGCCCTCGGCCAGAAAACGCGCTGCGGTATCTTCCGCAAGCAGGGCAAGGAAATCCAGGTGCTCGACCTGGCCGCGCGCGATTACCGGACCTCGGCCGGCGAGATTGCCGAAGAAGTTGCCGCCATCCTGAAACTGCGCAATCCGGCCGAGCAGTTTGCCGCGTTGCGCGCCAGTGCCCATCCGCAGGCGCAATTCCTGTGGGCCATCTTCCGCGATGTCTTCCATTACTGCGCGGTACAACTGGAAAACGTCGCCGACAACGCGCGCGACCTCGATCTCGCCATGCGCTGGGGCTTTGGCTGGACGCAAGGCCCGTTCGAGACCTGGCAGGCCGCCGACTGGGCGGAGATCGCCGATGCCGTTGCCGCCGACATCGCTGCCGGCAAGACGATGGCCGCCGTGCCGCTGCCGGCCTGGGTCAGCGAAAGCGGGCGCAACGGCGTGCATACGCCGTTCGGCTCGTGGTCGGCGCGCGGCAAGCGCTACGTCGATCGTTCGCAGTTGCCGGTCTATCAACGCCAGTTGTTCCCCGAAAGCGTGCTCGGCGAAGGGGCGTCGCGCCCGGAAAAATCCGGCGAAACGCTGTACGAGAACGACGGCGTCCGCCTCTGGTGCCTGCCGGCGGTCGACCGCAACATCGGCATCCTGTCGTTCAAGTCGAAGATGCACACGATCGGCGACGAAGTGCTCGACGGCGTCATCGCCGCCGTCCGCCAGGCGGAAACGACGCTCGACGGCGTTGTTGTCTGGCACGAGGCGCCGTTCGCCGTCGGCGCCAACCTGGCGCAAGTCAGCGAAGCGATTGCCGCCGGCCAGTTCGACGTGCTGGAAAAGACCGTCGAGAAGTTCCAGCGGGCCTCGCAGACGCTGAAATACGCGCAGGTACCGGTGGTCGCGGCGGTGCAGGGCATGGCCCTGGGCGGCGGCTGCGAATTCGTCATGCACGCGACGAAGCGGGTCATGGCGCTGGAAAGCTATGTCGGCCTGGTCGAGGCCGGCGTCGGGCTGATTCCGGCCGGCGGCGGTTGCAAGGAATTTGCCGTGCGCGCCGCGCAGTGGGCGGCGCAATCGGCGACGCCGACCGAGCTGTTCAATTTCCTGCAGCCGGTGTTCACCACCATCGCCATGGCCAAGGTCGCCAAGAGCGCCCAGGAAGTCATCGATTTCGGTTTCGCCCGGCCCACCGACACCATCCTCTTCAACGCCCACGAATTGCTTTGGGTGGCGATCCGCGAAGCGCGCGCGCTGGCCGATGTCGGCTACGCGCCGCCGCCGATGGCGCGTGACATCCCGGTCGCCGGACGTACCGGCATCGCCACCTTCGAGATGATGCTGGTCAACATGAAGGAGGGCGGCATGATCTCGGCGCACGACTACAAGGTTGCCCGTTCGGCCGCCGTCGCCCTGTGCGGTGGCGAGATCGAGGGCGGCAGCCGGGTCGACGAGGAATGGCTGATCACCGTCGAACGCCGCCTGTTCGTCGAGCTACTGAAAGACCCGATGACCCAGGCCCGCATCAAACACATGCTGGAAACCGGCAAGCCGCTCCGTAACTGAGACGGCAAGGAGACAAAGACAAATGAGCAAACAGATTCAGGACGCCTACATCGTTGCCGCCACCCGCTTGCCGGTGGCCAAGAAGAACGGCATGTTCAGGAACGTGCGGCCGGACGACATGCTGGCCGCCGCGATCAAGGCGGTCGTCGCCCAGGTGCCGGGCATCGATCCGGCGCGCATCGGCGACGTCATCGTCGGCTGTGCCATGCCGGAAGCCGAGCAGGGGATGAACGTCGCCCGCATCGGCGCGCTGCTTGCCGGCCTGCCGGTGACCGTGCCGGGCATCACGATCAACCGCTTCTGCTCGTCCGGCGTGCAGGCGGTGGCCGATGCCGCCAACCAGATCCGCCTCGGCCTGGCCGACGTGATGATCGCCGCCGGCACCGAGTCGATGAGCATCATGCCGCAGATCATGGGCAACAAGATGGCGATGAACCCGGCCGTCTTCACTGACGAGAATGTCGGCATCGCCTACGGCATGGGGCTGACCGCCGAGAAGGTGGCGAACCAGTGGAAGATCGGCCGCGAGGCGCAGGACGCCTTCGCCGTCGAATCGCACAAGAAGGCCTGCGCGGCGATTGCCGCCGGTCACTTCAAGGCGGAGATCACCCCCTACGCGATCCACGAATACCTGCCCGACCTCGCCAGCGGCGAAATCCGCGAGCGCCTGCGCGTCGCCGAGAACGACGAAGGTCCGCGCCCGGATTCGAGCGTCGAGCGCCTGGGCAAGCTGAAGCCGGTGTTCCATGCGCGCGGTTCGGTCACTGCCGGCAACTCGTCGCAGATGTCGGACGGCGCCGGCGCGGTGATGCTGGTCTCGGAACAGGTGCTCAAGGAACACAACCTGACCCCGCTCGCCCGCTTTGCCGGTTACGCGGTCGGCGGCGTGGCGCCGGAAATCATGGGCATCGGCCCGGTGGCGGCGATTCCCAAGGTGCTGGCGCAGGTCGGCATCGGCTTGGCCGACCTCGACTGGATCGAACTCAACGAAGCCTTCGCCGCGCAGTCGCTGGCGGTGATGCAGGAACTCGGCATCGATCCGGCCAAGGTCAATCCGCTCGGCGGCGCCATCGCCCTTGGTCACCCGCTCGGTGCCACCGGCGCCATCCGCACGGCGACCGTGGTGCACGGCCTGCAGCGCACCGGCGGCAAGTACGGCATGGTGACCATGTGCATCGGCACCGGCATGGGTGCCGCCGGCATCTTCGAGCGCGTCTGAGAAACCGGTGCGCAACGCGGATAGACCATGAAACCCGCCTGGCTAGCCAAACTTCCGCCGGCCTGGCGGGCGCGCATGGTGCGTCTCGGCTTCAACTTCCACCCGGCCTTTCGCGGCACCGGCGGGCGGGTCGTGCATGTGGCGCGCGATTTGCGCCACATCCGCGTCTGCCTGCCGCTCAACTGGAAGACGAGGAACATCGTCGGCTCGCTTTACGGCGGTTCGCTCTTTGCGATCACCGACGGCGCGCACCCGATGATGCTGATGGCGGCGCTCGGCGAGTCCGTCATCGTCTGGGACAAGGCGGCCAGCATCCGCTACCGCAAGCCGGGTTACAGCACGCTGTACGCCGACTTCGTGATCGACGAGACGGAAGTCGCGTTCATCCGCGCCTGCCTCGCGGAAAATCCGGAGCTTGAGCGGACTTACACGGTCGAACTGAAGGATGCGCACGGCACGGTCCATACCGAGGTCGAGCGCACCGTCTATATCGCCGACAAAAACTACTATCGGAAAAAAACCGGAGGAGACAAAAATGATGGCAATGAAAAGGATGCGCCTGGCGCTGCTGATCGCCGCGCTGGCGACGGCGGGCGGGCTGCAGGCGGCGGAAGTCGCTGAGGTACGGATCGCCGACCAGGTCAAGGTCGGCGACAACGAGCTGGTGCTCAACGGCGCCGGCCTGCGCAGCAAGATGTTCTTCAAGGTCTATGTCGGCGCCTTGTACGTCGGCCAGAAGGCGAGCGACGCGCAGGCGCTGATCGACAGCACGCAGCCGCGCCGCATGCGCCTGCGCATGATGCGCGACGTCGATGCCGACAGCTTCTACGCGGCGCTCGACGAAGGCCTGCGCAACAACCACACGCCCGCCCAGTTCGCCGAGATCAAGGCGCAAGCCGAACAGCTCGGCGCGCTGATGCGAGCCTTCGGCAAGGTGCGCGAGGGCGAGGTGATCGACATCGATTTCAGCGCCGACGGCATCGCCCTAACGCGTAACGGCGAAGCCGCCGGCAAGGTTGCCGGAGCGGCTTTCGCCAAGGGTCTGCTGCGGGTCTGGCTGGGCGACAAGCCTGCCGACGCCGGGCTGAAAAAGTCGCTGCTCGGCGGTTGAGCCGGCACCAAGAGAATAGGCAAAGGAGGAGCGCATCATGGAAAGAATCTGGTTGCAGAGCTATCCCGAAGGCATCCCGGCCGATATCGACATCGACCACATCCCCTCGCTCGTCGCGCTGTTCGAGGACGCCTGCCGCAAGTACGCGGACAAGGTGGCCTACATCAGCATGGGCAAGGAAATGACCTACGGCGAACTGGAGGCGGCAACGCGCGATTTCGCCGGCTGGCTGCAGTCGCTCGGGCTGAAGAAGGGCGACCGCGTCGCGCTGATGATGCCCAACCTGCTGCAATACCCGGTGGCACTGTTCGGCACGCTGCGCGCCGGTTGCGTCGTGGTCAATTGCAACCCGCTGTACACGCCGCACGAACTCGAACACCAGTTGAAGGATTCGGGGGCGGTGGCCATCGTCATCGTCGAGAACTTCGCGCACACGCTGCAGCGGGCGATCGCCGGCACCGCCATCCGCCACGTCGTCGTCACGCCGCTTGGCGAGATGCTCGGCGCCAAGGGCATCCTGGTCAATTTCGTCATCCGCCACGTGAAGAAGATGGTGCCGGCCTGGCAACTGCCGGGCAGCATCGGCTTCAAGGCGGCGCTGGCGGCTGGGCGGCGGCACGGCTACCAGCCGGTGCCGCTCGACCACGACGACATCGCCTTCCTGCAATACACCGGCGGCACGACCGGGATTTCCAAGGGAGCGATGCTGACCCACGCCAACATCGCCTCCAACGTGACCCAGGCCTACAACTGGATCCGGCCGGTGGTGCATGAAGGCAAGGAATTCATCATCACCGCCTTGCCGCTCTATCACATCTTCGCGCTGACCGCGAACTGCCTGACCTTCCTGATGATCGGCGCGCGCAACCTGCTGATCGCCAACCCGCGCGACATTCCCAACTTCGTCAAGGAATGGGGCAAGTATCCGGTCACCGTCGTCACCGGCGTCAATACCCTGTTCAACGCGCTGCTCAACAACCCGGACTTCGCCAAGCTCGATTTCTCGACGATGAACGTCACGCTGGGCGGCGGCATGGCGGTCCAGGCGCCGGTTGCCGAGCGCTGGCTGAAGGTGGTCGGCGTGCCGCTGCTGCAGGCTTACGGTCTGACCGAGACGAGCCCGGCGGCGACGATCAACCCGCTCGACATGCACGAGTTCAACGGCGCCATCGGCCTGCCGATCTCGTCGACCGAAGTGTCGATCCGCGACGACAGCGGCAAGGAAGTCCCGGTCAAGCAGGTCGGCGAAATCTGCATCCGCGGCCCGCAGGTGATGAAGGGTTACTGGCAGCGCCCGGACGAAACCGAAAACGTTTTCTACCCCGATGGTTTCCTGCGCACCGGCGACATGGGCTATGTCGATCCCAAGGGTTTCGTTTTCCTGGTCGACCGCAAGAAGGACATGATCCTGGTCTCCGGTTTCAACGTCTATCCGAACGAGGTCGAGGAAGCCGTCGCCATGCACCCCGGCGTCATCGACGTGGCGGCCATCGGCGTTGCCGACGAGCATTCCGGCGAGGCGGTGAAGATATTCGTCGTGCGCAAGGACCCCAATCTCACCGAACACGCGCTGATCGAGCACTGCCGTACCCTGCTCACCGGCTACAAGATTCCCAAGCATGTCGAATTCCGCGACGACCTGCCGCGTACCAACGTCGGCAAGATCCTGCGTCGCGCCCTGAAAGAAGGAGCCTGAGTTGCCCATTCCCGATTCCCTGAACAAGAACCTGACGCTGCCGGTCATCTGCGCGCCGATGTTCATCGTCTCCAACCCGGACCTGGTGATCGCCCAGTGCAAGAGCGGCGTCATCGGTTCCTTTCCGGCGCTCAACGCCCGCCCGCAGGAAGTGCTCGACGACTGGCTGCTGCGCATCAAGCGCGAACTGGCCGCCGACCCGCAGGCGGCGCCGTTCGCGGTCAACCAGATCATCCACCCGTCGAACACCCGCCTTGAGCACGACATGGCGTTGTGCGTGCAGCACGAGGTGCCGCTGATCATCACCAGCCTGTCGGCGCCGACGCAGATCGTGCCGCATGTGCATGCCTACGGTGGCAAGGTCTTCCACGACGTGATCAGTGTGCGCCATGCCGAGAAGGCGCTGGAAGCCGGCGTCGACGGCTTGATCCTGGTCTGCGCCGGGGCCGGCGGCCATGCCGGCACGCTCAGCCCGTTCGCGCTGGTCGGCGAAATCCGCAAGTTCTACGACGGTCCGATCGCGCTCTCCGGTTCGATCACCAACGGCTCGGCGGTTCTCGCCGCGCAGGCGATGGGCGCCGACTTCGCCTACATCGGCACGCGCTTCATCGCCACCAGCGAAGCCAACGCGGTCGACGCCTACAAGCAGGCGATCGTCGATTCGGCGGCCAAGGACGTCGTCTATACGCCGTACTTTACCGGCGTCCATGGCAACTACCTGAAGAAGAGCATCGTCGCTGCCGGCCTCGACCCGGACAACCTGCCCGACAAGGACAAGACGGCGATGAATTTCGGCGCCGCCGCCGCGGCCGGGCCGAAGGCCTGGAAGGAAATCTGGGGCGCCGGGCAGGGCGTCGGCACGATCGACCAGGTGCGTCCCGCCGCCGAGGTGATCGCCAGCATGCGCGAGGAATACCGGCGCGCCAAGGCGGCGCTGTGCAGCAATCCATTCTGAACAAGACCATCAAGAGGAGATACAGACAATGAGCGACTACCGCGCCCCGATCAAGGACATGCGCTTCGTCATGGATGAACTGGCCGGCTTCAAGGAACTGAGCAGCCTGCCCGGTCTCGAAGAGGCGACGCCGGACCTGGCCGATGCCATTCTCGACGAAGCGGCGAAGTTTGCCGGCGAAGTCATCGCCCCGCTCAACCGCGTCGGCGACCAGCAGGGCTGCAAGCTCGGCGCCGACGGCGTGAGCACGCCGGCCGGCTGGAAGGAAGCCTACGCCCAGTACCGCGAAGCGGGCTGGAACGGCATCACGCTGCCGCCCGAGTTCGGCGGCCAGGGCCTGCCCGACACGCTCGGCATCGCCGCCAAGGAAATGCTCTGCTCGGCCAACATGGCGTTCAGCCTCGGTCCCTTGCTCACCACCGGCGCCGTCGAAGCGCTGCTCACCTGCGCCAGCGACGAACTGAAGGCGATGTTCCTGGAAAAGATGGTGTCCGGCGAATGGACCGGCACGATGAACCTGACCGAACCGCAGGCCGGCTCCGACCTGGCGCTGATCCGTTCGCGCGCCGAGCCGCAGGGCGACGGCACCTACCGCGTGTTCGGCCAGAAGATCTTCATCACCTACGGCGACCACGACATGACCGACAACATCGTCCATCTCGTGCTCGCCCGGCTGCCCGACGCGCCGGCCGGGGTCAAGGGCATCTCGATGTTCCTGGTCCCCAAGTTCCTGGTCAACGCAGACGGCAGCCTCGGCGCACGCAACGACGCCTGGTGCATCTCGCTCGAACACAAGCTCGGCATCCACGCCAGCCCGACCTGCGTCATGGCCTATGGCGACAAGGGCGAGGGCGCCATCGGCTACCTGCTCGGCGAAGCCAATCGCGGCCTCGAATACATGTTCATCATGATGAACGAAGCCCGCCTCGGCGTTGGCCTGCAAGGCGTCGCCATCGGCGAGCGCGCCTACCAGCAGGCGCTGGCCTACGCCCGCGACCGCAAGCAGGGGCGCGACGCGCTGACCGGCGAAATGCTGGTGAGCATCGACAAACACCCGGACATCCGGCGCATGCTGATGCTGATGAAGTCGCGCGTCGAAGCCGCCCGTGCGCTGACCTACTACACCTCCGGCCTGCTCGACCGCGCCCGCCACTTGGCCGACGCCGAAGAACGCAAGAAGGCGCTGTGGCTGGCCGAATTCATGATCCCCATCGTCAAGGGCGGCGGTACCGAAATGGGCATCGAGGTCACCTCGCTCGGCATCCAGATTCACGGCGGCATGGGCTTCGTCGAAGAAACCGGCGCCGCCCAGCATTTCCGCGACGCCCGCATCACGACGATCTACGAAGGCACCACCGGCATCCAGGCCAACGACCTCCTGTTCCGCAAGCTGATGCGCGACCAGGGCGCCACCGCGAAGCTCGTCTTCGGCGAAATCTACGCCACGGTCAAGACGCTGACCGCGAGCGGCAAGCCGGAACTGGCGGCGATCGCCCAGAAGCTCGGCATCGCGCTGAAGATGTGGACCGACACCACCGAATGGCTGGCGGCCAACGCCAAAACCAGTCTCGGCGGTGTGCTGACCGCCGCCGTCCCCTACCTGAGCCTGGCCGTCGTCGTCTGCAACGGCTGGATGATGGCCAAGGCCGCACTGGCCGCCGCCGGCTATCTCGACAAGGGCGAGGGCGACCTGCCGTTCTACCGCGCCAAGCTGGCCAGCGCCCGTTTCTACGCCGACCAGATGCTGCCGCAGGCGATTGCCTTTGCCGAAACGGTCAAGGCCGGCGACGCGGCAATTGCCGGTCTCGGCGACGAACTGTTCGACGCCTGATTCCCCCGCTTATCTCTGCGACCTCGCGTCTTTCGCCCCCGCCCGCCGGGGGCTTTTTTTTGGAGACCATCATGACTTTCCCCGAACTCAGCGCGATCGGACTCGAATTTGCCGACGGCGTGCTGGAGGCGACGCTGAACCGGCCGGACAAGGCCAACGCGCTAGACGACGCGCTGTGGCAGGAACTGCGCAGCCTCTTCGACTGGGCCGACGCGACGCCGGCGGTGCGCGTCGTCATCCTCGCCGGCGCCGGCCGCCACTTCTGCGCCGGCATCGACCTCGCCATGCTGGGCGGCGTCATGGCGCGCATTGCCGACGCCGACGAGGCGCGCAGCCGGGAAGCCTTGCGCCGCCTGATCGTCGACCTGCAGGATTGCCTGACGGCGGCAGAGCGCTGCCGCAAGCCGGTGCTCGCCGCGATCCAGGGCGCCTGCCTGGGCGGCGGTCTCGACCTCGCCTGCTGCTGCGACCTGCGCTACGCCAGCGCCGACGCGCGCTTCGCGGTGCGCGAGATCGACCTCGGCATGGTCGCCGACGTCGGCACCCTGCAGCGGCTGCCGCGCCTGATTCCGCCCGGCATCGCCCGCGAACTCGCTTACACCGGGCGCGAGTTCGCCGCCGACGAGGCGCTGCGCCACGGCTTCGTCAATGCCGTCAGCCCGGATGTCGACCGCCTGCTGGCCGACGTGCGCGAAACTGCCCGCACGATTGCCGGCAAATCGCCGCTCGCCATCCGCGGCAGCAAGGAAGTCCTCAACTACAGCCGCGATCATTCGGTTGCCGACGGCCTCGCTCACGTCGCAACCTGGAACGCCGCCATGCTGCTTTCAGCCGACCTGCGCGAGGCCGGCGCGGCGATGCGCGCCGGTCGCCCGCCGCTTTTCGCCGACTGAATGCAGGCGCGGCCAGCGCCTGTTATGCTGACCGGCCGCGCAGCAATCAAGGAGCAAGCATGGCCATCGGCTGGCTGACGATACTTTCCAACGTCCCCTGGTCCGACGTGATCAAGAACGCCCCGGCCGTCGCCGAAGGTGCCAGGAAACTCTGGCAGAAGGTCGGCAGCCGCAGTCCGGCAGCCGCCCCCGGCGCGCCTGTCGCGACCCCGGAAGACCAACTGGCCGCGCTGCAGCTCCGGGTCGACGAAATGCATGCGCAGTTGCAGAACGCCGGCGAGGTGATCCAGTCGCTCGCCGAGCAGAACGCGCAATTGATCGTCCGCGTCGAGAAGACCCGCCGCCGCCTGTGGCTGCTCGCGCTCGCCAACCTCGTCACCGCCACCGTCGCGCTCGCCGCCTGGCTGCGCTGAGCTCTCTGGCAAAATCCGGATCGGGCATTTCGCCCTCTCCTTGAAGGCAGCAATCGTCAGTTCTTCCGCAGCTTACAACGCGGCGGCGAATTGCCGAGGCGCAACCCAATAGTCGGATTTTCCAGCAGTCCCGCCAGGCGGCAACGGCTTCGAATCACTGCTCGCTGGCGGAGGTTGGCCCAGCTTGCTTCGCCGCTTGAGGCTGATTTTCCATGTTGCCGACGACTGTCAAGTTACGTTTGTGAAGAACTTCGCCAATGCCTGAGAAATACGTGCGTGGATCGGTCGTCTTGTTTTCAAGGAGTGCATAGCCCATGCGCTCAAGCTCGGAAGCAGCGACCCGGTTGGCTTGCCATTTGCGCTGGAAATCTCCGCTTGTCGACAAGGTGATCAACAGTGCGGCGCCCACGGAGAGCAGGGCGGCAATATCTTTCTTTGTTTCGCCGTTCCTGATGATCGACTCGAATTTGAGAATGAGCCCGGCAAGGGCACTGCACAGGGCGGCACAGAATGTGAACCCCCAATACACACCACTCCATTTTGCGGCGTTGGACCTGGTTTCGACGTAGTTGTCCAGGATCGCCCGGGCGACGCGGGATTGATCGGTATTCTGCTGGCTGATCAGCGGCTGCAGCGCAGCGGTCAAGGCGTCGGCACGCGGCCAGTTCAGGGCTACAGCCAGGGAAATGGCGGCGATGGTGATGGCGACAAAAAACAGCTTTCGTTTGGAGGCGGCAGTGATCATTGCGGTGTCCTTGATGCCCAATGGTGCCATGGAAAAACGTCTGCTTGAGTTTTGGATCGTGCCGTGAATCATCTGGAATATCAAGGCGCCAAAACACATCGAAGGCAATCGACTCATCACTGCACCTCCTGGGCATCGGCGATGGCGCGGCGGAGCAGGGCGATGCCTTCGGCGATTTCCGCTGCGCTGGTGTTCAGCGCCGGCATCAGCCGCAGGCAGTGCGGGCGCGGCGCGTTGACCAGCAGGCCGAGGTCGCGGGCGCGGGCGACGATGGCCGGGCCGAGATCAGAACCGAGTTCGAGCGCGAGCAGGAAACCTTGGCCGCGCACCGCGCCGAGGCCGAGTTCGGCGGACAGCGCGCGCAGCGCCTCGGCGAGCTGCTCGCCGCGCTGCCGGCAGGTGGCGAGGAAGCCGTCGGCGAGCAGGGTGTCGAGTACGGCCAGCCCGGCGGCGCAGACCAGCGGGTTGCCGCAATAGGTGCCGCCCTGGTCGCCTGGCGCGAAGCAGGAAGCGGCGCGGGTGGCGAGCAGCGCCGAGATCGGCAGGCCGCCGCCGAGACCCTTGCCGAGCGTCATGATGTCCGGCTGGATGCCGTGCGCGCTATGGGCGAAGAGGTGGCCGGTGCGGCCGATGCCGCTCTGCACTTCGTCGACGATGAGCAGCAGTTGCCGCTCGTCGCACAACTGCCGCAACTGGCGCAGGAAGTCGCCGCTGGCCGGGATGACGCCGGCCTCGCCCTGGATCGGTTCGAGCATGACGGCGACGGTATTCGGCCCGATCAGCCGCTCGACGGTGGCGATGTCGTTCAGCCGGGCTTTCGGGAAGCCCGTCACCTGCGGCGCGAAGAGCGTGTCCCAGCCGGGTTTGCCGCTCGCCGACATGGTCGCCAGCGTGCGCCCGTGGAAGCCGTCGACGAAGGTGACGATCTCGTGCGCGCCGCCTTTGTGCAACTGCCCCCATTTGCGCGCCAGCTTGATCGCGCCTTCGTTGGCCTCGGCGCCGGAACTGGCGAAGAAGACGTGGTCGAAGCCGCTGTGCGCGGTGAGTTTTTCGGCCAGCCGCATGGCCGGCAGGTTGTGGAATGCCGGGCCGGGGTTGAGCAGGGTCGCCGCCTGTTGCGCGATGGCATCGACGATCACCTGCGGCGAATGGCCCAGGCAATTGACCGCCCAGCCCTGCATCCAGTCGAGGTAGCGGCGGCCTTCGGCATCGAACAGCCAGGCGCCGGCGCCGCGGACGAAGAGGACGTCCGGGCGGGCGGCGATCGGCATCAGACTGGCGGGAGTGGGAAGGGATGCGGGATGGTTCACGGACGACTCCTTGCGTTGAGAAAAACACGGGGAAAACAAAAAGGCCACGGGGTGAGCCGTGGCCTGTGCGGGAAAGCGGGGGACGCTTAAGCTAGCGTCGGCGCCGTGACTTGGCGCGCTGCCATCCGCCGTCGCTGCGCGTACGCGCGGCCCGGCTCGCCCGATTGACGTCGGGCGGCGGTGTGGCGTCGGCGAAGTGCGCTGGCAGTGAAGTTCATGGGGGCAGTGTCGGCGAGCAGCCGGCCGGCTGTCAAGCGCCGATCAGTCGTGCAGCGACGGCAGTTCGCCGTCGACGATGCGGACTCGCAACAGGCGCTGGAAAAACAGGCTGTTGGGCACCTGCAGCAAGGTCGGTTCGCGGTCGGGCAGGGTTTCGCGGATCGTCGTGTAGATCAGCCGGATGTCCAGCACCTCGCCGCCGAGGCCGGGCTTGTCGCCGTTCTCGAGGATTTCGATGTGGTCGTGCAGGCGAAAGGGGCGGGTGGTGTAGATCAGCACCGCGCAGAAGATGTTGGAGAGCACGCTCCAGGCGGCAAAGAAGGCGACCGCGGCAACCGTCGCGAAGCCGGTGATGGCGGTCCACAGCACCGCGCCGGAAACGTCGAAACGATCGAGCACGAGCAGGATGACGCCGATGAAGATGAGGATGCTGGCGAAGCGCCGGCCACCGACGATCAGCTCCAGCGGCAGGTTGTGGCTGCGTACCAGGCGGGTGATGATGCGCACGACGAGGCTGCGCAGGAGCAGCGCGGCGGCAACGATGAGGACGATCTGCAGGCCGAGCGTGATGACGTCCAGCCAGGGATGCGCCCAGTCGGGCAGGTAGTCCTTCATGGCGCGGCAGCCGGCTTGCCGGCGTTGTTCGGGGAGGGCATGGGCATTCCAAGCGACGTCGGGAAGGGCGATTATCCGGTCAGCCCGCCCGGCGATCAAGGTTGGCGGCGGCTCAGGAGATCTGCTTGCTCACCGCCCAGACGGCGGCTTCGACGCGCGAGCGGAACTTCAGCTTCTTCAGCAGGTTGCGGATATGCACCTTGACCGTGCTTTCCATGATGTCGAACTCGCGGGCAATCAGCTTGTTCGACATGCCGGCGGCCAGGCAGCGCAGGATCGCCGTTTCGCGTTCGGTCAGGCCGGCCTGGCTGCGCGCTTCGCCGAGGCTTTCCTGGCGTAGCGCCAGGGTCAGCAGGCCGATCAGTTCCGGGCTGATCGCATCCTGGCCGTCCATTGCGTTGCGGATCAGGCGCAGCATGTCGTTGGGGTCGGTGTCCTTCAGCACGTAGCCGTCGGAGCCGGCGCGGATGGCGGCGATCAGGTCTTCGGCGGCGTTGGAGACGGTGAGGATGAGGATGCGGGCAGCGATGTCGGCATCGCGCATGGCGCGCAGCGTCTCGATGCCGCCCAGTCCCTTCATGTTGAGGTCGAGCAGGATCAGGTCGGGATCGAGCTGGCGGGCAAGTTCCAGTCCTTCCTCGCCGCTTGCCGCCTCGCCGACGATCTCGAAGCCGGGTTCGAGGCTGAGCAGCTGGCAGACGCCGCGCCGGAACAGCGGGTGGTCGTCGATGACCAGGGTGCGGGTGAGCGGGGCAGTGGCGTTCATCGGTTTTCCTTGGCGCTGAATTGTTCGGGACGAAAGCCCAGGCAGACGAGGGTGCCGCCTTCCGGCGGGCTGACGACCTCGACGCTGCCGTCGAGAATCTGCGCCCGGTCGCGCATGATGATCAGCCCGTAGTGGTTGCGCGGCGGCGTCTCCGGGTTGAAGCCGCGGCCGTTGTCGCGGACGCAGACGCGGACGCGGCGGTCGTCGTCGAGGCCGATCTCGATGCCGGCGCTGCTCGCCTTGGCGTGCTTCTCGATGTTGGCGAGCGCCTCGCGGATGATGCGGATGACGTGCATCTCCTCGTTGGCAGTGAGGACGATGCCCGACAGCCGGTTGTCGAGGGCGATGGTGAAGCCGCACTTGCGCGAGAATTCCTCGACGGTTTCCTGCAGCGCGGCGCTGAAGCCGCGCTCGTCGAGGCGCAGGCGGAAGGTGGTGATCAGCTCGCGCAGTTCGCGGTAGGCGGCGTTGAGGCCGACCTTCAGCTCCTCGGCGATCGGCGTCGCCTGCGGGTTGTCGCCGAGATGCTTCTCCAGCCGGGTGACCTGGATCTTCAGATAGCTCAGCGACTGGGCGATCGAATCGTGCAGTTCGCGGGCGATCACCGCGCGTTCCTCGAGCACCGCCAGACGGTGACGTTCCTCGGTGCGCCGCATGTTGACCAAAGCGTTGGAAATCTGCCGGCTGACGGTTTCCAGCGTGCGCAGCTTGTCACGCGGCAGCGGCATGGCGCTGTCGAGCATGACCGGCATCACGCCGTGCAGCGACTCGTCGCCGCCGAGCGGGAAGACGATCATCTGCCGGCCGTCGGCGGTGCGCCCGGTCTGCTGTTCCGGCGCCAGGGTGGCCTGGTGGAAGCAGGTGGCGCAATCGCGTTCGGCGCGCAGCCGGAGGTTTTCGCCGGGGCTCAGGCTGCCGACTACCTGCTGCGCCGGAAACTGGCCGTGTTCGCTGATGCAGATCGCGTTGTGGCCGAGTTCGAGCGCTTCCTCGATTTCGCGCAGCACCTGGTGGATGGTCTCCAGGCCAAGGTCGCCGGAAGACAGCTGCTGGCTGGTCCGGTACAGGAGTTCGAGCGACTGGTTGGTGCGCGTCAGCGCCTCGGTCTTCTGCGCCACCTTGGCTTCGAGCTGGCCGTACATGCTGGCAATCTCGTCCATCATCGCGTTGAAGGCCTGGCCGAGCTGGCCGAGTTCGTCGGGGGCGGTGTGGCGGACCCGGGTGCCGAAGGAACCGGCGGTGACGCTGCGCGCCGCTTTCAGCAGGTCGGCGAGCGGCCGGAAGAGCAGGGTGCGCAGCATCCAGGTGGTGATCAGGCTGACCACCACCATCAGCCCGAGCAGCGCGAACTGCGTGGCGCGCAGCAGGCGGATGCGCTCCTCGAGGTCGAGTTCGATCAGTTGCACGACCTCGTCGATGCGGTTGACGAAACCGGGAATGTCCTGCGCCAGTTGCTGGATCGCTTCCGGGCTGGCGCTGCCTTCCGGCGCGGTGGCGACGCGCGCCAGCGGGCGGATTTCCTCTTCCCAGCGCTGGCGCACCTGCGCCAGCAACTGGTCGAGCGCCGAACCGGTATGGCCGGCGACCGCGCGTTCCAGTGTTTCCAGGCGGCGCTCGAACTGCTCCAGCGTTTGTCCGGCGAACGGCCGGCGGTCGGCCTGCTGCAGTTCGCTGAGCAGGCGGTAGCTGGTCATGCGCAGCGACCCGGAAAGGTTGATCGCGCTTGCCTTGCCGACGCTGCTGTCGGCGATCACCGTCGAGATCAGTACGGAGAGGAAGGAGAGGGTGGCCAGGACGACCATGGCCAGGCCAATGCGGGCCAGGATGGAATGGCGCAGGGTGTTGAGCAGGGCGGGGATCACGGGCGGCGCGGGCGAAGACTCGGGCATCGGGCGGTCCATTATCGAAGATCGGCTGGCCAAAAGCGACAGGGGGGCGCTCCGGCCCCCCGCTGTCCCCGCTATCTGGCCGCGGGCGGCGCTTCCGGCTTGGCCGGTTGCGGCGGGTGGAACTGCTCGGGCGTGGCGCCTTCCGCATTGGCGGCGCCGATCGACTGGTTCACCTCGGGCAGCGAGTGGGCGATGCCCTTGTGGCAGTCGATGCAGGTCTTGCCCTCGTTGAGGCCGGTCTGGTGCATGCGCGCCGAGCGGCTGCCCTGGACGCCGTAGTCGAAGTACTCGAAGTTGTGGCAGTTGCGGCATTCGCGCGAGTTGGTCGACTTCATCCGGTCCCATTCGTGCTGGGCCAGGGTGAGACGCTTGGCGTTGAACTTCTCCGGCGTGTCGATCGAGCCCAGGACCTTGTGCAGGACTTCGTTGGAGGCCTGGATCTTGCGCCAGATCTTCGGTCCCCATTCCTTCGGCACGTGGCAGTCCGGGCAGGTGGCGCGGACGCCGGAACGGTTCGAGTAATGGACCGTGTTGCGGTACTCCTGATAGACGTTCTCCTGCATTTCATGACAGGAGATGCAGAAGGCCTCGCGGTTGGTCCATTCCATCGCCGTGTTGAAGGCGCCCCAGAAGACGATACCGGCGACGAAGATGCCGGCCAGTGCCAGCGGGCCGATCACGTTGACGCGGGCCATTGCCCAGCTGCCGATGGCCTTGAGACGGGATATGAGTGCTTGCATGATGATCTTCCTCCCTGGTCGGCGCTCAGTGGCCGATGCCTTCGGCAGCCTGGAAACGGTTGCCGACCAGCGGCTTGGCGTCGGCCTGCGGCACGTGACACTGCATGCAGAAATAGCGGCGCGGCGAGATGTTGGAGAGCTCCTGGCCGTCGCGCGTCTTGAAGTGGGTCAGCGAGACCTTGGTCGCGCCGGTTTCCTTGTAGCGGGTCCAGGCGTGGCAATCCATGCACTTGTTGAAGTTCTTGGTCACCGTGTAGGTCTCGACCTTGTGCGGGATCAGCGGCGGCTGCTGGACGTAGTTGCGTTCGATCGGCGCCCGGTCCTTCTCGGATTTGAAGGGGTCGGCGGACTCCGTGTCGGCGCCCTGGATTTCGCTGCCGCGCAGCGATTTCAGCTTCGGTTCGGCAACTGCCGAGGTCAGCGAGGTGAGGGCCAGGAAAACCGCCAGGACGGCGGAGGAAAACAGGCGGCTCGTAGTGTTCATGAATCGCTCCTTTGGTCGAACCGATGAGTAAAGTTGAAGACGTTCTTGGCGCAGACGTCGATGCAACGTCCGCAGGCAGTGCAGTCCCGGTCGAGAATCACCGGGGAAACCTGGCCGTCCTGCTTGAGTGCCGGACGGATCACCTGCGGCTCGGGGCAGACGGCGAAACAGTCCATGCAGTCGTTGCAGGCGGCGCGCTGGCTGGCCGCCACGCGGAGCAGCCCCTTGGGCCCGAGCAGGCCGTAGAAGGCGCCCATCGGACAGAGGTGGCCGCACCAGCCGCGGCTGGCGACCAGCAGGTCGTAGAGAAAAACCAGTAGAAGCACGCTCAGGGTCATCGTCATGCCGCCGGCGAGGGCGCCGGCCAGCCCCTGGATCAGGCTGCGCTGCAGCAGGTGCACCGGGTTGACGGTTTCCCAGACCAGGCTGCCGCTCAGCGCGGCGAGCCCGAAAACGGCGCCGAGCAGCCAGTAGCGGGTGGCGGCGTCGGGCACACGGCCGGTCTTGATGGCGAGCCGGCGACGCAGCCAGGCCGCGCTGTCGGTCACTGCGTTGACCGGGCAGACCCAGGCGCAGAAGACGCGGCCGCCGATCAGGTTGTAGGCGACGAGAACCAGCGCCGCGCCGAGCAGCCCGCTCAGTGCCGGCATGAAGCCGGCGGCCAGCGACTGCAGCAGGACGAAGGGGTCGCTCAGCGGCAGCAGGTCGAAGGTCAGCGACGAGGCCAGGTTGCCCTTGGCGATCCACAGGCCGAACCACGGCCCGCTGAGGAACAGCGAGAGCACCAGCAACTGGCTGGCGCGGCGCAGCAGCAACCAGCGCTGGGCGGCCCACCAGCCCTTGCTGCGGATGGCTTCGCGACCGGGGGTCATGGTTTCCAATCCGAGTTGAGGCGAGTGTCGCCGGGAGCCTTGTCTTCCAGGCCGCGTACCGGCATCTGTACCTGTTCGCCGATCAGCGATCCGCCGTGGCGCTCCTTCTCTTCCCAGCCCTTGCGGTAATGCTCGGGCAGCGCGCCCTGGGCGAGCGGCCTGGGCAGCACCTTGATCGCCGGCGTCGGCAAGACACAGGCTTTTTCGCACTTGCCGCAGCCGGTGCAATGATCGGCGTGGACAGTGGGCAGGAGCAGCGCGTGGCGGTCGGAGCGCGGGTTGTGCAGCTTTTCCAGGGTGATCGCCTGATCGATCACCGGGCAGACCCGGTAACAGACGTCGCAACGCAGGCCCAGGAAGTTGAGGCAGGATTCATGGTCGATCAGCACCGCCAGACCCATCCGGGCGTTGTTGATCTCGGTCAGCCGATGGTCGAGCGCCGACGACGGGCAGGCCTTGATGCAGGGAATGTCCTCGCACATCTCGCACGGCACATTACGCGCCGTGAACACCGGCGTGCCGGTGGCCAGGCCGTCGCCCGGCGTGGCCAGGCGCAAGGTGCCGTAGGGGCAGGCCTGGACGCACAGCCCGCAACGCAGGCAGGCGCCGGCGAACTCGGCTTCCGGCAGGGCGCCGGGCGGGCGCAGCGCCTGCGCCGGACGGGCCGCCGCCGGCGGCATGGCGAACAGCGAACCCAGCGCCAGCGCACCGGCGCCGCCGGCTGCGGCGGCGATGCGATTGAGGAATTTCCGGCGCGCCTGGGAGGCAAGCGCGCCGGCTTCCTTTCTCTGCTGGTGGGTGGGTTCGGGTTTCACGGTGGTTTACCGGTGGCTTCTTGACTCAGGCGCGGACGATCTTGACGGCGCACTTCTTGTAGTCCGTTTCCTTGGAAATCGGACAGGTGGCGTCGAGCGTCAGCTTGTTGACCAGCTTGCCTTCGTCGAAGAAGGGGATGAAGACGAGGCCCTGCGGCGGCTTGTTGCGGCCCTTGGTCTCGACGCGCAGCTGGATTTCGCCGCGCCGCGAGGCGACCTTGACCTTCATGCCGCGCTGGATGCCGCGCTTCTTGGCGTCGTCCGGATGCATGAAGACGACGGCTTCGGGGACCGAGCGGTGCAGTTCGGGAACGCGCCGGGTCATCGTGCCGGTGTGCCAGTGCTCCAGCACGCGGCCGGTACACAACCAGAGGTCGAACTCGTTGTCCGGCTTTTCCGGCGGCTCCTGGTAGGGCAGGGCGAAGATCACCGCCTTGCCGTCCTTGTGGCCGTAGAACTGGACGCCTTCGCCGGCCTTGACGTAGGGATCGTAGCCTTCGCGGAAGCGCCACAGCGTTTCCTTGCCGCCGACCACCGGCCAGCGCAGGCCGCGCGCCTTGTGATACATGTCGAAATCGGCGAGGTCATGGCCGTGGCCGCGACCGAACATCGCGTATTCCTCGAACAGGCCCTTCTGCAGGTAGAAGCCGAGTTCCTTCGACTCCTCGTTCGTGTAGCCCTTGATGGCGTGGCCGTTGGCCTTTTCCAGATCGGCGAGCGGGAACTTGTTGACCTGGCCGTTCTTGTAAAGGACGTCGAACAGCGTCTTGCCCTTCAGTTGCGGCGCCTTGGCGAGCAGATCGGCCGGCCAGACTTCCTCGACCTTGAAGCGCTTGGAGAATTCGATGTACTGCCAGAGGTCGGACCTGGCGTCGCCCGGTGCCTTGACCTGCTGCCGCCAGAACTGGGTGCGCCGCTCGGCGTTGCCGAAGGCGCCTTCCTTTTCGGTCCACATTGCGGACGGCAGGACGAGGTCGGCGGCCATCGCCGAAACCGTCGGGTAGCAGTCGGAAACGACGACGAAGGCTTCCGGATTGCGCCAGCCCGGGTAGATTTCCCCGTTGATGTTGGGGCCGGCCTGCATGTTGTTGGTCGTTGACGTCCAGTAGCACTTGATCTTGCCGTCCTTCAGCGCGCGGCTCTGGGCCACGGCGTGGTAGCCGACCTTGGCGCTGATCGTGCCGTCCGGCAGCTTCCAGATTTCCTCGCTGTGCTTGCGGTGCTCGGGGTTCGTCACCACCAGGTCGGCCGGCAGGCGGTGGGCGAAGGTGCCCACTTCGCGCGCCGTGCCGCAGGCGGAGGGCTGGCCGGTCAGCGAGAACGGTCCGTTGCCCGGTTCGGAAATCTTGCCGACCAGCAGGTGCACGTTGTAAATCATGTTGTTCACCCAGGTGCCGCGGGTGTGCTGGTTGAAGCCCATGGTCCAGAAGCTGACCACCTTCTTTTTCGGGTCGGCGTAGATTTCCGCCAGTTTCTTCAGGCGGTCGGCGGGGACGCCGGAGATCTTGCTGACCTTTTCCAGCGTGTAGTCGGCGACGAACTTCTTGAATTCCTCGAAGTTGATCGGCTTGGCGGCGCCGGTGTCGCCCTTCGGCTTGCCGTCGGCACCGGGGTAGCCGTTCGACTTGGCGTCCTTCTCCAGCGCGTGCGCCGGACGCAGGCCGAAGCCGATGTCGGTTTCGCCCATCTTGAAATTGACGTGCTTGTCGACGAAGGCCTTGTTGACCTTGCCCGACTGGATGATGTGGTTGCAGATGTAGTTGAGGATGGCGAGGTCGGTCTGCGGCACGAAGATCATGCCGTTGTCGGCCAGTTCGAAGCTGCGGTGCTCGAAGGTGGACAGCACGTGGACCTGGGCGTCGGTGTGGGTCAGGCGGCGGTCGGTGATGCGCGACCAGAGGATCGGGTGCATTTCCGCCATGTTCGAGCCCCAGAGCACGAAGGCATCGGCGTTCTCGATGTCGTCGTAGCAGCCCATCGGCTCGTCGATGCCGAAGGTGCGCATGAAGCCGGCGACCGCCGAAGCCATGCAGTGGCGGGCGTTGGGGTCGAGGTTGTTGGAGCGGAAACCGGCCTTCCACAGCTTGCTGGCGGCGTAGCCTTCCCAGATCGTCCATTGCCCGGAGCCGAACATGGCGACGGTCGATACCATCTCGTTCAGCGGCTTGCCGGCGTTGGCCTTCATGTCGGCGGCGAGCGCCGCCTTCCACTTCTGTTCCATGATGTCGAAGGCCTGCTTCCAGGTGATCGGCTGGAAGTCGCCGTCCTTGTCGAACTTGCCGTTCTTCATGCGCAGCAGCGGCTGGGTCAGGCGATCCTCGCCGTACATGATCTTCGACAGGAAGTAGCCCTTGATGCAGTTGAGGCCACGGTTGACCGGCGCGTCCGGGTCGCCCTGGGTGGCGACGATGCGTCCCTTCTGCACGCCGACCAGCACCGAGCAGCCGGTGCCGCAGAAGCGGCAGGCGGCCTTGTCCCAGCGGATGTCGGTGGCGTTCGGGGCCGCCTCGGCGGTGGCGATGCCGGCCAACGGCATCCCGGCGGTTGCCGCGGCGGCGGCGACGGCCTGTGCCTTCAGGAATTCACGTCGATTCATGCTCATGGTCAAACCTCCTCAGTAGCGAACACTTCGTCGCTGTATTCGTAAGCAAGCGTCACCGACATCACGTGCGGCACCTGATGTACGGCAATGATCGAGTCGGAGACGGCGTAGCCTTCGCCGTCTTCGATCAGGGCAATCAACTGCCCCTTGCCGTCGTCCTGCGCGACGGCGGCGCCCGGGATGCGTTCGATCCCGGCCTGGACGTCGGCGAGGTGTTCCGGCAGGTACTTGAGAACCAGGCTGACGATTTTCATGAGCAATCCCCTGTCAAAGTGGGCGAGGTGGGTACGGCCTGCAGCACCAGCGCCCGGGTCGGGCAGGCGGGCAGGCATTCGGCGCAGCCGGTACAGCGCGTGGCATCGAGTTCCGGCAAGGCGATGCCGCCCAGCTGCAGGCGGAAGCGGATGGCGCCGGCGTCGCAGGATTCGGCGCAGCTGCGGCAGACAACACCGTTGGCGGCCAGACAGCCCGGCCCGATCAGCACGACCTGCGGCCCCGGCTCGGCGGTGCGGCGGCCGAGGAGGAAGTTGCGTCGCGACAGGGTGGTGGGTTGCATGGTCTGGAATCGGTCCGGCATGGATGGCAAGCGCATCTTAGAAAGTGCGCGGCGCCACCGACAGGGGGGGTAAAACGCCGCTGGCACTGGCGCCTACGCCGAAAGAGGTAGCTGCGGATTTTTTGGAAATGACGCAAAAACAAGGGCTTGTGTTCTTGTTCCGGTCGGCCGGCGCGGGCGGGCGCTACCGCCTCGCGCAATGGTGGTACGCCGCAATCGATGTCAGGAGCGTTGGCGGCCGGGCATCTGCAGAGAGCTGCGCCGGGAAAACCACGGTTTTGCGGGCCTGGCGGCGGTTTTTCCGGCGCTTTCGGCGAGGTGGCCGGCAATTAAGGGGTAGGGCGGCTTGTCTGGCGCCGGAAACTCGCATAATCGGCGCATCTCAGAAGCGCCGGGAGCGATTCCACCATGCTTGTTGACCGCCACAATCGTGTCGTCGATTACCTCCGTCTCTCGGTGACGGACCGCTGCGACCTGCGCTGCTCCTACTGCATGCCGGAAAGCTCCGCCTGCTACTCGGCCGCCGGCGACTGGCTGAGCTTCGACGAAATCGTCCGCATGGCGGAAGCCTTCGCACGCCTCGGCGTGCGTCGCATCCGGGTGACCGGCGGCGAACCGCTGACCCGTGCCCGCCTGCCGGAACTGATCGGCCGCCTGCATGCCATCGACGGCATCGACGACCTCTCGCTGAGCACCAACGGCACCCGCCTGGCGGCGCAGGCCGCCGAACTGAAGCGGGCCGGCGTCGCCCGCCTCAACGTCAGCCTGGACACGCTGGATCGTGGCCAATTCGCCCGCATCACCGGCCGCGACTGTCTGGACGACGTGCTCGCCGGGCTCGACGCGGCGGCAGCCCTCGATTTCCGGCTGATCAAGATCAACCAGGTCTGGCTGCCCGACTCCTCGCTAGCCGAACTCGACCGCATGATCGACTACTGCCGCCAGCGCGGCTTCATCCTGCGCCTGATCGAAAACATGCCGATGGGCACCGCCGCGCAGGCGATCGGCACGCGCTCGCTGCAATCGGTGATCCACACGCTGCAGGTGCGCCACGGCCTGATCGACCACGTCTTGCCCGGCGGCGGCCCGGCCCGCTACCTGTGCTCGCCCGACCGGCAGTTCTCGATCGGCTTCATCACGCCGATCTCGCAGCACTTCTGCGACCGTTGCAACCGGGTCCGGGTCACCGCCGCCGGCCAGCTCCAGCTCTGCCTCGGCCAGGAAAACCAGGTCGACCTGCGGCCGCTGCTGCGCGACCCCAACACCTCTCTCGGTGCGATCGAGGCACTGATCCGCGATGCCATCGACCGCAAACCGCTGCAGCACGATTTCACCAGCGCGCCGCACAAGGTCGTCCGCCTGATGTCGGCCACCGGCGGCTGAAAGCCGCTCAGGCAGCAAACGGAAAAATCCCCGAAAAAAAGCTAGGCCGGCGCCCGCCTTTGCGTCTATAATCCGCGCCGCCGCCGCAAGGGCGGCAAGATTCCCCGATAGCTCAGTCGGTAGAGCGCCGGACTGTTAATCCGTAGGTCCCTGGTTCGAGCCCAGGTCGGGGAGCCAACCGAATACAGATTTGGGCACTTCAACAGAGGTGCCCTTTTTTGTGCCCGCGATGGCCGATGCCAGTGCAAAGCTACTGCCTGTGACTGTCGCTTCATTGCCGGTTACACGAATCTCCCCAACGAATTGCCGCAGATAGGCTTTGGTAAAGCCGCTGTCGTGGTCGTGGGCATCTCTTTCAAGGCCTTGCAGAACATTCGACCTGATGCGGACGAATCGCCGGCATATCGGCGCGGCGCTTGTATGACGCGTGTGGTGCCAGTCCTATCCTTGAGTTGTTGATGTCTCTGGCGTACTCTTTTGTCTTACTTTGATTTCATGTATTCATATCCCCCCGTGTTACTTCATGAGGGGCTTTTAGCTAAGGGATTTTTAGAAATGCCAGAAAGAGACGCTGCGTTTCAAGATCTGAAGATGATTGTCTCCGAAAGAAGCAAGCCAATCGTTTTCTGGACCGGGGCTGGAGTAAGTGCCCCTCAACTTCCCTCATGGCGTGGCTTACTGGCCGAAGTGCTGACTGTTGCAAAAGCAAAGGCAAAAACGATTTCTGATAGCAAGGCGCTAAAGGCGACAATTGCTTACGCCGAAAACGAAGAAGATTTGTGGGTGGCATTTGAGCGATTGAGCTCAACAGAAAACGGGGTCGGACAAGAAACTTTTCGAGCAACAATAAAGAGAGTCCTTACACCAAGCAACTCGGCAGATATTCCTCCTCTCCAAACGCTATTATGGACGTTGCGACCAAAGGGGATAGTCACCCTTAACTTAGATTTATTCACTCAACGTGCAAGTTCGGTTTTATCAAAAGATTACGGGCTTCCAATTCAGATTCTACCGGGGCAATTCGGGCAAAATATTTCTGTTTTTAAAGAGAGTCGTCCATTTATTGCCTACCCACATGGGAATTTTGATAACGTTGATACATGGACCTTCACATCCTCGGCTTTGTCCAATAGATTTGCAGATCAGCAATACGTCTCTTGGGTCAATGCACTTCTCGCCAGCCATGTGGTAGTTTTTATTGGGCTTACGGCAGATGACATCGCTGTTGGAGGCCTTCTGGATCGCATATCTAAGCAATCAGGGGGAGTGTTTCGTGACAATTTTTGGATCACTAGCAGAACAGACTCCGAAACTGATAGGTGGGCAGAACAGCGCGGTATTCGGGTAATCCGCTACGAAGCTATCGACGGCAATCACGATAATTTAATAGGTCTGCTTAAAGATATTTCAAATTTCAAGGCGATCGAAAATGCAGACCTAGAGGCTCCACTTAATCCTTCATTAATTGCCACCCCGGCATCGACGCTGCCAAGGCCAGAAGAGCTCGATCTGCATGATAAAGAGGGGCTAAGAATTCTCTTAAATAGTCATGCGCAATATATATTTTCCGAACACAGGGACGATCCATTGGTTCGCGATAAATTGTTTCGGAATTTTTTGACAGACTATGAAGATGCTGTTCATAACGCCTACCATACTTCACTTGCTGATGGTCGAAACAAGTTTCTTGGTTACACATTAGTCTCTCGTGCTAACGGTGGAGCATTCGGGTCCGTATATCAGGCATATGATGATGAAGCAAACTCAGTTGCGATAAAAATTCTGCATGCAGAAAAGCTTGGTGATGTCGATTTCTACAGGAATTTTCGCCGAGGCGTTAATAGCCTAAGAATACTCAGCGAACACAACGTCAACGGCATTGTTCGTTTCGTTGATGCCGTCGAAATTCCCCCTGCACTGGTCATGGAATGGATTGAAGGGGCAACCTTGACCGACGCAGTTCAACAATCATTACTTACTGGTTGGCGAAACAAATTGCTAGTAATGAGTCGCCTAGCACAAATCTTGCGCAAATCACATGCACTGCCGGAGAGAGTTTTGCATCGTGACTTGCGTCCTGCGAATGTAATGCTTCGCGATTTCTATACTGACCCCGATGCCCTTGATGTAGTCGTCCTAGACTTTGATTTGTCTTGGCACAGAGGGGCAGAAGATCATTCAATTATGTACAGCCCGGCGCTGGGGTATTTGGCTCCGGAGCAGCGTCGCAGAATACCAAAAGCGACAACCAGGACTAGCTTGGTTGATTCGTATGGGTTTGGGATGGTGATGTCGTTCGTAATGACAGGTCGCGATCCGATTCCGGACGCACATTTGATCCCCACATGGTATGAGAGTCTCAATAGAGACATAACTGCTAATCGTTGTCGTGAATGGGAATGTGTTCCTCGGCGAGTCGCTCGGCTAATTCAAGGTGCAACTCGCGAAGATCAAAACAGCCGTTTGGAAATGGCGCAAATCCAAGGTGAGTTGGATAGCCTTATTGACTACATCGATAATCCGAGCCGTCTATCATCGATATCTGCTCTCACTGAAGAACTGGCTATGCGGACAGAGCACATGCAAGGCTATGTCTGGGATGAGCAGGCCACCCGAGCAGAGTTCCAAGTAACACCCGAACGGCGTATTACTTTACAGGCTGATATCTCATCCTCAAAAATTATCGTAACTATTGAATGGAAAAATGCAGGTACTCAAGATTGGGGGCAAATTTCCAGATTGTTAGAGAAAGGTTATCCGAAGCTACTTGATTCACTAAAGCTGAATGGCTGGACCGTAAGTCATACTAAAGCGCAACGCTCATTCCATGTGATCGCTACAATTTCGGCACATGAGGTCGTGGAAAATCTTGCTTCCGTTGGGAAAGGGCTAGACAAGGCAATAGGCTATGCCTTTGCAATGGCTGGCCTCCCCTAGCGATCACTGACAAAGTTCATTCGCTTTTCGGTCAGTAATCTTATTGGGATAACAACAGCACGTCGATCCGGTGCCCTGATTCATCAGCTAGGGAGCGTTCAACTGGATGAGAAATTGGATATTCCAAGTTCTCAGAGCTTTTCGAATTGGTGAGCTAGGAAATTCAAGCACTTAGCCCACCGTTTGGCGGGCTTTTTGCTGTCTGAAGGCATTATTGCTGCAGCGTCCCGCGCGAGATTCGCTGCGGCATCGCTATACTCGATTTCAGTAGTCAGCGATGGCAACCATCACCGAACGTGGTGAATACCAGTTTCAAGCAGTCTTCGCCGTAAAGGCCATCTGAATCGCTCCGGGTTTTGTAGAGGCTCTGCGGTTTAATTGCAGGCGCGTTCGGCTTGTACGGTGAGTTGCTGATAATACTGAGCTTCTTCAATTCCCGGGGCGATTCACTGTGCCGATTTTCTGCCGGGCAACAGCAAGAAGCCGGCCGCTTGTTGGCTAACGCCCCATCCCGTAACGGCGCGCTGCATCGACTGCCAGGCCAGCGCCAATGCTGCCGAAGAGGTCGCCTTCGACGATCCGGGCCTGGGGAAACAGCGCTGAAAGGCGCAGACGCAGCAGGGGAATGCCGCTCGATCCGCCGGTGAAGAAGAGCGTATCGATACCGGAGGCTGCCAGCCCTGCCTCGGGCAGCAGTCGAGAGACGGCAGCCTCGATCTTTTCCACCAGAATCTGGGCTGACAGATCAAATTGGCTGCGAGTCAGCAGCATTTGCTCCCCTGGAGAGAATCGCTCCAGGGAAAGCTGGGCCGTCTCCTGGCTGGAAAGGGCAATCTTGACTTGTTCAACCTGGTGGGCCAGCCAATGGCCGGCGCGCTCGCGGATCAAGGCCAGGAGACGATCAAGGCGCTCCGGCGCTATGGTTTCAAGTTGGAGTCGCTGCTGTTCGGCCCAGACCTGGCGGGTGTAGGCAAAGTTGATGGTGTGCCAGGTCGCCAGGTTGAAATAGATACTGGACGGCATTTCCCGACCGCTCTTCAACTGGCTGCGATGACCCAGCAGGGGCATGACTTCGGCCAGGCTCAGTTGTTTGTCGAAATCGGTGCCGCCGATGTGGATGCCATCGTTGGCCAGGACATCGCTCCAGCGGTCGACTGCGTGTACTCGATCCGGGGAAAGACGAACGATGGAGAAATCGGAAGTGCCACCGCCAATATCGGCGACCAGGACCACTTCCTCCCGGGCAAGGCCGGTCTCGTAATGGAAGGCGGCGGCGATGGGTTCATACTGGAAACTCAGTTCCTTGAACCCCACCGCCCGGGCGATCTCGCCCAAGGTGGCCTCGGCCAGCCGATCGGCTGCGGTATCGTCATCGACAAAATGCACCGGCCGCCCGAAAACTGCCTGATTGAACGAGCGACCGCCGTGCGCTTCCGCCCGCGTCTTGAGGGTGGCGATGAACTGGGTCAGCAGATCGCGAAAGCGAATGGGGCGCCCCTGGACTTCGGTGACCCCGTCAATCAGGCTGCTGCCCAGGAGGCTCTTGAGGGAACGCATCAGCCGTCCCTCGTGGCCGTCGAGGTAGTCCTGAAGACCGGCCCGACCGAAGCGGACCGTGTCTTCCTCGGCATTGAAGAAAACGACGGAAGGCAAGGTCGGCTTGCCATCTTCGAGTAGGAGCAGCGTTGCCTGCTGCGGCCTCAGCCAGCCGACGGTTGAGTTGGAGGTGCCGAAATCGATCCCGAGGGCATGGGCTGAAGTAGGTGAAACCATGGAGGGGCTTTTTGGATGGGGCGGCGATGCTACAGCGCCGCCCCTTGCCTGTCCAGAAGCTTATGCCCGAGGCTAAGCGCCGGCCTCCAGCTTGCCTTACGTTTTCTCCGGAAACTTCGGCCAGGGCGAAAAGGCGAACGACCACAGTGCAATCAGGTTGAACAGCGGGACAAAGGCGATCAGGGCCCACCACGGCGACAGAGCAGCCTTCGTGAAGATGCGTGCGAAGAACCAGGCGGGGCGACAATGGCGATGAGGATCAGCCAGTGTCAGATGGAAAAGGAACCCATGTTCAGCTCCCTTGGTCAGCGGCGCTCGGCTTTGCCGCCGGCCAGTCGGAAAACGCGAGGATGCCGGCGACGACGAGAAAGCCGAGCAGCGGAACGATGGCGATCAGTGACAAGGCCGGGGGAAAACCCGCCCGGCCGCAGATTCGCCAGAGCGGAATGATCAGTAAGGCGATGCCAAATAGTGCTTCCATGGTGTCTCCGGGTTGGAATCCCGTTGTGCGTTGGTTCAGGTTTGAAAAGCGGCATTATCCCTTTGGGTTATGACATATTCAATGGCTGGAAGCTGCCAGGCAGCGATGCCGGCAAGGCCTTGTGCGCGCCGCTGTCGCTGACGGGCGACAGAAATTTTCGTCGAAAACCCTCAATTGGCCGGTGATTGGCCATTTCCCGCCTTGAGCCGGAAACGGCAAAGGCGTAGCCTTTTTGTCATTCCAAACGACTAAAACAGGAGGCAGAAATGGAATGGTTCGTGACAGGTTTGCTTGCCGTTGCCGCGCTTCTGGTATTGGCGACGCGTAAGCGGCGCAACGTGGTGTCCGTGGAGGAAAAGGCGCCCTACGTGCTGGTGGAGCGGCTGTTCTCGCCCGCCGAGCGCTCGTTCTTCGGGGTGCTGGAGCAGTCGCTGGGCGACGAGTTCCGGGTCTTTGGCAAGGTTCGCGTTGCCGATGTGCTGGGCATCGCCACTTGCCAGACGCGAGCGGCCTGGCAGAAAGCGTTCAACCAGATCAGCGGCAAGCATTTCGATTTCCTGCTCTGTCGCCCGGGTGATCTGCAGCCGGTTTGCGCCATCGAGTTGAATGACATCTCCCATACCCGCGGCAAGCGCAAGCGGCGCGACGATTTCCTGCATCATGCCTGTGCCGCTGCCGGTTTGCCGCTGGTATTCTTCCCGGCGCAGCGCGCTTATCTGGCGGACGATGTGCGCGGTGCGGTGGCGGTAGCGCTGGGTGCGCCCCAGATGCAGGCGGCGGACGGCGATGTGGTTTTCCCGGAGTTGCTTGCCGCTTGCCGGGGGGCGGGGAGTAGCTGAGGCCGGAACTTGCCGGTGCGATGATTGGAGCTTGAATGCGTGTTCGTTGGTTTGTTTTGCTGTTTTGCGCAGGGCTTCAAGCTTGTGCCGTGGTTGCAGTGGCCGACGCCGCAGTGACGGTGGTGGCGACGACGGTGAAGGTCGGCGCGACGGTGGTGGAAACGGCGGTCGATGTGGCCGCCGCTGGCGTTGACGCGGCGGTTGGCGACGACGAGGAAGAGGCGGCGCCCGCTGCCGATTGAAACGCGTCGGGATTCAGCCGCCGGCCACCCGGTTGCGACCGGCATGCTTGGCTTCATAAAGTGCGGCGTCGGCGCGGGCGACCAGATCGTTCGGCTGGTCGTCGATGCGGTAGGCGGCAACGCCGAAGCTGGCGGTTTGCTGCCCGATGCCGGAGAACTCGTGGGCGGCGATGGTGGTGCGCATTTTTTCGGCGAGCCGGCCAGCGCCAGCGAGATCGGTGTGCGGCAGCACGATCATGAATTCCTCGCCGCCCCAGCGGCCGACGACATCGGTTTCGCGGCTGCCTTCACTGAGCAGTCGCGCGATGTCGATCAGCGCGCGGTCGCCGGCCTGGTGGCCGTAAGTGTCGTTGATACGCTTGAAGTGATCGATGTCGAGGAGAACGATCGCCAGCGCCTGATCGTAGCGCCGGCAGCGCTGGATTTCGGCGGCCAGCGCTTCGTCGAGCTTCATCCGGTTGTAGATGCCGGTCAGCCGGTCGGTGACTGAAAGCCGGGCCAGTTCGCGGTTCAAGCGGCTGAGCTTGCGCATCCAGAAGGCGCCGATCAGCGCGATGACCAGGCCGCCGGCCAGCAGTTGCCAGACCAGCCGGTAATCGGTGCCGTTCTGGACGGTGATCGAGACGTGGCGATTGACGATCTGCTCGCGGTCGGCCGCGCTCAAGGTGGCGACGCCCTTGTCGAGGATGTCGCGCAAGGCCGGCTCGCTCTTGATCACGCCGATGCGCAACTGGTTGCCGAGTTCCGGAACCTGGCCGGCGATCTTCAGGTTGAACAGGCCCTGCTTGCGGATCGCGTGGGCGGCGACGATCAGCGAGCGCACGGTGAAATCGGCCTTGCGTTCGGAAACCAGGGTCATCGCTTCCGGTTCGCTTTCGGTGAGGACGATGCGCAGGTTGGGGTAGTCGCGGCGCAGGTGCTCCTCGACCATGGTGCCGCGCGGCAGGGCGACGCTTTCGTCGCGCAGCCAGCGCACATCGCCGACGAAGGGGTGGTCTTCGCGGGCGATGATCATGTTCGGGTCGACGAAGATCGGCGCCGTGAAGTCGAGCCAGCGCTCGCGTTCCGGCGTCCGGTTGAGGAAACTCATGATCTGGCAGCGCCCGGCTTTCGACGCGGCCAGGCTTTCCTCCCAGGTGCGCGTCGGGTAGAGCATGATCTTCAGGCCGGTGCGGCGCGAGACCTGCTGGATCAGGTCGGCGGCGATGCCGACATGGCGACCGCGCTCGTCGATCTGCTCGAACGGCGCCCAGTCCGGATCGACGCACATGCGGACGATCGGCATGGCGGCCAGGTAGGCCTGTTCGGTGGCGGTGAGCTCGATGAGCGGCGCCGTGTTTTCGGCTTCCGTCGCCGTCGCGCGGAGGGCGATGCACAGCGCGGCTGCCAGCAGGCGTTTCATGGCTGGCCCTGACGCAGCGGTTTCATCAGCCGCAGGTGCTTGTTCAGGATGGTGTAAGTGCTGTGGTCGAAAGGCGGCCGGCCGGCAGCAAGCAGCGCATCGATCTCGCCTGTGCTGCGTACCGTGCCGAGGTAGCGCCAGCCGTCGATGACGTGAATCTCGTCGCCCTCGTGGATCACCGCCGGGCCGGGGAAGGGCCAGCTCGGCAGCTTGAGGGCGACCAGCGCGCCGACCAGGCGGGCGCTGTGGCTGGCCAGCGTTTCCTTGCCGACGCAGGCGCCCTTGCAGCGTCCGGCGGCGTGCCCCGGGCAGGCCTGCCCGGCCGGCGCGTGTTCAAGGCCGCTGAGGACATCGCAGAGCTGGTTGGTTTCGACCAGGTTGCGCAGGAATTCCTTGGCCTGGCGCGCGTTGCTGAACAGCCCGTAGCAGGCCTTGCCGGTCCCGACGCCGAGGTTGCGGACCAGGCTCAGTTGCGGCCGCAGCCAGCCGTCGCCGGCGTTGATGAAGGTCCAGGTGCAGACTTCCTCGTCGTCGCGCAGCGGGCCGTTCTGGGTCGGCCGCAACTGCTTGACCAGCGCCGTTTCGCGTAGCCGGGTGCCGATCTCGCCGGCGGTCTGGATCCAGTCGATGCGCCGCGTCTGCTGTACCAGCGCGCGTTCGCGCGGCGAACGCTGCTTGCCGGAAAAGAGGGCCAGGACCCGGCCGCGGATGTTCTTTGCCTTGCCGACGTAGAGCGGCAGGTCGTCCTGGTCGTTCCGGCTGCCGTAGAGCAGATAGACGCCGGGGGTGTCGGGCAGCGCGTCGACGATTTCGGCGTCGATGTGCGGCGGCAGGCTGGAATAGGGGTTCAGTTCGGCGAGCGCCGAGGCGATTTCGTCGGCGCTGCGGTCGTCGTGGATCTTCTGCCAGAACTGGTGGATCAGGCGGGCGTCGGCCAGCGCCCGGTGGCGGCCGCTGGCGTGCAGGCCGTGCCGCTCGATCAGCGCATCCAGGCTGTGGCGCTTGAATTCCGGGTAGAGCGCGCGCGACAGCTTGACGGTACACAACACCGGCGCCCGGAAGTCGATGCCGAGCTGCCGGAATTCGCTTTTCAGGAAGCCGTAGTCGAAGCTCGCGTTATGGGCGACGAACAGCCGCCCCTGCAGCCGGCGCCGGACTTCTTCGGCAACATCGGCAAAGGGTGGGGCGCTGGCGACCATGGCATTGCTGATGCCGGTCAGGCGTTCGACGAAAGGGGCGATGCGCCGTCCCGGATTGACCAGTTGCTGCCACTCGCGCACGCTGCCATCGGCATCGACTTCGACGATACCGATTTCCGTGATGCGGTCGCTGGCGGCAGTGGCGCCGGTCGTTTCCAGGTCGACGAAGGCGATGGCGGTCATGGCCGGGATTGTCTCATGACTGGGCAGTGTGGCGATTCAGGCGCAGGGCGAAAAAATCGTCGACTGTCACCGGCAGGCCGCAATGCCCACAGGCTCCTTGTTCAGGAAGACTCATCCCTGATCCGCCGGACCCGGGCGCGATAGTCGCTCACGTTGTCGCCGTCGATACGTCTCCGCTGCGTACCCGTGATCTCGTCGACCTTGATGTCCGTTCCCGCCACCGGCTGCGCCTTGACCTTGGTTTCGCGCTCGAAGCCGTGCGACTTGTCGGTGTTGCGGTAGTAACGGAACAGGGTCCAGTACAGCGCGCTTGCGCCGACCGGGCCAGCCAGGAGCAGCCAGAGTCCGCTGTCGTCGCTCATGAGAAATTCACCAGGATCGCAATGGCGATGGTTTCGAGGATGGTGCCGACGGTGAGCGCGGCCAGCAGCAGTTTCCAGTGCTGCACCGGCACGCTGCCCATGGTTTCGCCGGTGCGGGCATTGACCGCGATGTAGTGCAGCATGCCGCCATTGGCGCCGGTCTGGTGGTAGGAGTACAACCAGACCGGCAGGTACATGGAAACCCAGCGGCTGCCGTGCACATCGAGCTTTTCCTGTTCCCAGCGCACGCCACGGTTGTAGCGGCGCACCGAGTTTTCGACCTGGGCGCGGCCAATCGACAGCAGTTGGTCTTCCAGCCGCGGTCGCAGGTGTTCGATGTTGCTGTCGCGTTTTTCCGAGGAGAAACCCGACAGGTAGGACGCGTTCCACTTCACCGCGTTCTTGGTGTCGAAGGGCAGGATGGTGTTGATGATGTTGTTGGTATTGGCGCGGGTGTCGAGGTTGCCGCGTTCGCTGGACGATTCCAGTGGCAGATCGTCGACGGTGAAATCGACGTGCCGGTCAACCTGGTAGATGTCGGCGTCGTAGTAGGTCTGCTTGTTCTTGTCGGAGCCGCGCGTGTATTCGCGCGTCTTGATCTCGCCCTTGCCGCCGACCTCGACACTCACGTTGCCGTCAACGATCATGTAGGGCAGGTAGACGCCGATCACGTTCTCGGGCGTGAACTGCGTCTTGAACGCCTTCAGGGCGAACAGTCGGCGTTTATCGACGAACTGGCGGATACGTGCCACCGCGTCTTCCTTCCTGATGCGAAAGGGCAGGACCGCGTCGGGGACCGCGCCGTTGGCGATCTGCTCGTTCACCCCCAGGGTATGGCGACACCAGTGGCAGCGCGCGGTCATCGCGTTTTCCGTGTTGATCGTCACCTCGGCCCCGCAGCCGGTGCATTTGAAGGTCATCAGGGCAGCGGCATCGGCGGCGATGTCGCGGGCGCCGGAGGCGATGACGGTGCCCTGGAGATCGGCAATGCCTTCCCCCAGCCCGAACAGTTCCTCGACCCGCGTGCCGTCCCACTCGTTGCGGCAGTGCAGGCAAACCAGCGAATCGCTGCCGGGCTTGAGGCGGATGTCGGTCGAACCGCACTTCGGGCAGCGGTTGATGCCATCGCTGAGTTCGGTTGCGGCGGTGTCGATGATGGCCGGGTCGGGCGCCTCCAGTTCCTGGCGGATCGCCTCGGGCAGCGCCGGATCGACTGGCTGGCTGCCTGGGCGCGGCGGCACGTCGCGCGGCGAACCGGGGCCGGCGACCGGGCGTCGCGGAGGGAATTCGGAATCGGCCATGGTCGCGCTGCGCTACAGGCCCAGCGCCTTCGCCTTGAGCGCGTCGTAGTCGGCCTGGGTGATCAGGCCGAGATCGAGCATCTCCTTGGCTTTTTTCAGCTTGGCGACGGGATCGTCCGCCGCCGGGGCCACCGGTTGCTGCTGCAGCCCGGCGAGGCCGCCGGTGGCCATGCCGATGCCGACCAGCCCGGCGGCGCCACTGTGTTCGCCCGCCGACTGGATGCCCTGCGCGACGCTCGCCTGCAGGTTCGAGTTGCCGCGCGCACCGGACAGCGCGTCGGCGCGCTGGACCGTCTTCAGCAACTCACGCGTGGCCGCGTCGTATTCGATCGAGACGATGGCGGTCTTGGTGATCGCCAGGCCGCGATCGGATTTCCACTGGTAAGCCTGCTCGACCGCATCGGACAGGCTCCTGGCGAAGCCGACCGTGTCCTGCTGGATGCGGGCGATGCGGTTGCCCTTGCCTGGGTCGTTGGTGTACAGACTGAAGGCGGGCGCCAGCGAAGCGACCACCTCGTTGAACAACTGGCTGGCGGCGGCGTTGTCGAAGTCGCTGAAATCGAAAACCTTGCCGGCTTGCAGGTAGGTCGCCGGCACGAAGTTCTTCACGAACAGGATCGGGTCGACGATCTTCAGCGTATACGAACCGCGGGTGATCGCGCCGACCTGCGTATTGAGGAAAGCATCGTCCCAGTAGATCTCGGACTGCGTGCCGAAGCGGTTGTCCGGCAATTCCTTCAGCGAAACGAAGAATGCGGCCTGCTGCGAACCGGGCTGGCCACCGAACTTGAAGCGTTCCCAGCTTTGCATGATCAGCGCGCTGACGAGGTTGTCGCCGGCGAAGATCGACTGCGAGTTGAGGTCGTCCGAGCGCCACTCGTAACCGCCCGGTTCGGCGACGAAGGCGGTGATCTTGCCTTCCTGGAAGAGCAGCAGCCCGTAGCCCTCGGGGACGACGATCTTCGAGCCGTTGCTGATGATGTTGGAGGAGCCGCTGGTGTTCGAGCCGCGCCCGGCGTTGGTGCCCTGCGGCACCGCTGCAAACAGTGCCGCCGTGGACGGCAGGCCGGCCGGCACCGTGTAGAAGTCTTTCCACTGGTCCGCCAGCACACCGCCGACCGCACCGCTCACCGCCCGCAAAAGACCCATGACAACTCCCCGCTGAAGATTCGTTGAGACCACCAGAGACCAGCCGCCCGGCAAGGCGCGATGCCGATTCCGACCGGGAAACGCGCCAGGGGCAATGCTCGATGACTTGATCGGTGGCAAGTATCCCCGGGCCTTTCACTGCATGTCAAACGGGACAGCAAAGGCACGGGCTGATCATGCTCATGGCTGGCATCGTCCCATGATGGGGGGCGCGCTTCAGGCGTAGGGCGAGAAGTGCCGCCGGTTCTCGTCGACGACCAGGGCGTTGCCGCTGGGCGGGAAGGCGCGCTGCGGGCAATGGGCGCGCGGGCAGACCTTGCAGGCCGTGCCGATCGGCGTGAAGCCGTCTACGGCCTTGAGGTCGAGGCCCTTGCTGTAAACCAGGCGCTCGGCGTGGCGCAGGTCGCAGCCGAGGCCGATCGAGAAGGTCTTGCCCGGAGCGCCATAGCCGCCGTGGCCGCGGTGGACGCTGCGGGCGATCCACAGGTAGTGGCGGCCGTCGGGCATGGCAGCAAGCTGGGTGAGGATCCTGCCGGGCTGGGCGAAGGCTTCATAGACGTTCCACAGCGGACAGGTGCCGCCGATGCGCGAAAAGTGGAAGTCGGTCGCTGACTGGCGCTTCGAAATGTTGCCGGCGCGATCGACGCGGATGAAGAAGAAGGGGACGCCGGGGGCCTGCGGGCGTTGCAGCGTGGACAGCCGATGGCAGGCGGTTTCGTAACCGACGCCGAAGCTGCGGCCGAGTTGCTCGATGTCGTAGCGGCAGGCTTCGGCGCTTTCCAGATAGCGGCCGTAGGGCAGCAGCAAGGCGCCGGCGAAGTAGCTGGCCAGTCCGATGCGTGCCAGGCGCCGGGTTTCCTCGTCGTCCGGGGCGGCGCCGGCGGCCAGTTCGTCGATCAGTTCGCCGGCTTCGAGCCGGGCCAGTTGGGTTGCCATGTGGAAGGCCTGCTGGCCGCTGCTGAGCGACGCCGACAGGCTCAGACGGCGGGCTTTCTCGTCGAAATCCCGCAGCAGCCCGCGATCATTGTCGTCGGTGCTGACCAGGATGCCGTGCCGCTCGCTCAGGCGGCGGGCGAGGCCGTTGCCGGTGTCGCCGGGGCGCAGTTGCCAGTCGGCGAAGCAGCGCTCGGCGAGTTCGTCGAGTTCGGCGACATGGTTGTGGCGGCGGTAGAAGAAATCGCGCACCGCTTCGAAAGGCATCGGTCGCGGCAGTGTCTCGGCCTGCCGGTCAAGGCCGAGACGGCTCGCCCAGATCGCTTCGCGTTCGCGTGCCTCGTGCAGTTGCCGGCCCTGTTGCAGCAGCAGGCGGGCGACGCCGGGCAAGCGGCTGGCCAGTTCGCGGATTTCCGCCAGCCCCGGTGCATCGTCGTTCGGCGCATCGGCGAAGAGGTCGCGCAGTTCGCTGATCAGGCGCGCTTCGTCGTCCTCGGAAAAGAGCTGGACATCGATGCCGAAAGCCGCGTTCAGGCGCAACAGCACCGACACCGTCAGCGGCCGCTGGTTCTGTTCGAGCTGGTTCAGGTAGCTCGGCGACAGACCGAGCGCCTGCGCCAGCGCGACCTGCGTCATCTGGCGTTCCTCGCGCAGACGCTTCAGGCGCAGGCCCATGAAGGTTTTTTTCACAAGGATTCCTCAGCGAATTCGCAAAATTCGCAAACGCGTGCTGCTTGTTTCGCAAAGTCACGCCATTTCAGTGGTTTATGAATTTTTTGTGATGCGTATATTGCAAAAAACCGGCGCCGCCGGCAAGTCAATCTTCATCATCCTTTCGGGAGATCATGCATGTTCGTCAATCCCTACCTCTATTTTGAAGAACTCTTCCCTTCGCCGCCGCCAAGCCCGCCGGATGAGGCGGTGGTGCAAGCGGAAAGCGACGCGTCATGTGCGGATTGAGTCGCCAGACGGCTGCCGATTTGCCCGGTTTCGGCGGTCTGGCCTTGTACGAGGGCATCGCCGATTCGCTGCGCGAACGCATCTTCGCCCATCGACTGGCGCCAGGCAGCCCGGTCGACGAGGTGGCACTGGCCCGCCATTACGGCGTCAGCCGGACGCCGGTACGCGAGGCGGTGAAGGTATTGGCCAGCGAAGGCCTGCTCGAGGTCGTGCCTTATCGTGGTTGCCGGGTGGCTCGCATCGCCGGCGACGATCTTGCCGCGGCGCTCGACGTCGTCGAACTCATCGCGCGTCACGCGCTGCTTCGCCTGCTCGGGCAAGCCGAGGCAGCGGGGCGCATGCGGCTGAGTCAGGCTGCTGCGGCGGGTAGCTGGGCGGGGTTTTGCCACATCGCCGTTGAACTGCTCGCCCAGCCGCCGTTGGTGGCGGTCAGCCGCAACCTGCACCAGCAACTGCAGCTCTGCCTCGGGCCGGCGCTGGCGCACGCCGACCAGGGCGGGTCGCCGGCGCAGCGCGCCGCCCTGTGCCAGGCCATCGAACGGGCCGACCCGGCGGCGGTGCTGGCGGCGTATCATGAGTTGGCGGCTGATTTTCGCGTCAGTCTGCTCGGCGCCTGCGATGAACAACAGCGGGAGATCGCGGTTTCTGGTTGACGGGGGGCGCTTAGGGCGAAAATACTTGCGGTTTGGCGTCAGCTTTTTCGCCCCTTCCTCCTGTCACTCCCATGACCGACGATCTTTTCCCGCTGCCGCCGATAATTGAAACCGCCCCGTCATGCGACATCCAGGGCTTGTCCGCCGACACCCACAAGGTGGCTCTGGCCGGCGCGCTGTTGTGGTCGTACTGCACCCGGACCCAGGTCCATGAGCTGCTGTCGCTGCTGGAGTTCAAGAACGCGGCCGGACGCAACTTCACCGGCGAGCAGGTCAAGACGGCGTTCCAGGAACTGAACCAGCGCCAGTTGCTTGACGAACACGCGCAACGTCCCGGTTATTTCCGGCTGGTCGATTCATTGCGTGTTCCGCTCTACCGGCAACTGCTCGAACTCAAGGGAGGGCGGCGACTGGTCGACCTGATTTGTCGCGTCCATCAATTCGATTTGCGCCGAATTTGGTTCAGCAGCTTTCGTGGCAAACCGTCGGCCAGCATTGCCCTGCTGCGCGCCATGCTGTTGGCGGGGGCCGGGCGGGAGGAGATCGCGCCGCTGGCCGAGGTGCTCAACGAGGAGCAGAACTGGTGGCAACTGGCGGCGGAGGCGGTTCTATTGCCCTTTGACGGCGAGAGCTTCGAACGTCTCGATCCCTACTGGCAATCCGAAATGGCCAACCGGGCGGTCATTTCGCTCAGCAAGCTTTGGTCGAGTGCTTTCCTGCCGGTGGTCGACTGGGCCTGGGCGCGATTGCAGTCCCGGCCGGAAAGCCTGGCCCCCCACCTGCGCATGGCACTCGCCGATCTCGCGCTGCAGCGCGGCGATCAAGCCTTGCTCGAACAGGCGCTGCACGGTATCGACGGTGCCGGTTGCGATGTCCTGCGGGCGGCGAAGCTGATTGCCGATGGCCAATGGGCCAGCGGGCAACAGGCCTTCGAGCTTGCCCTCAAGCGTGGCCAGGCCGAGATGGGCGTGCGCAAACGAGTGTTTCCGGACTCGGTCGCCTGGCTTTACCCACTCGCCCTGCTGGCGCAGGGCGGTCCGAAGCAACTCGAACTGGCGCGCAAATTCTGCGTCGGCGAAGCCGGCACGCGAACGCCCAGCGCGCACGACGATTGGGGGCGCTGGGTCAATGCGATCGATGCCCGACTGGGCAACGCGCCGCTGGTACCGGGCGCGTTTTCGCTGCAGGACAACGGCTACGAGCCATATTCGCTGGTGCTTTTCTGGAAGGTCATGCTGGCCGCCTGGCTTGGCAGCGAAGCGCTGGGCAGGGCCAAGGCCGGCAAGGCGCTGGTTTTCGACGGTCTGCGCCGCCGTCTGCAGGAGTGCGGATTCAAGCGCCTGCTCGGTATGCTCGACGCCGCCGAAACCGTGCTTGGCGGCGACGAGCCGCCGGCCGGATTCTTTGTCGCCGGCAAGGGCGAGCGCTGGCGCGAAGTGCTCGGCGCCCTGCAGGCGCTGGCGGGCGAAGGCGCCTCAGCCGCCAAGGGCAAGGACGACGCCGAAAAGACCCGCATCCTGTGGACCTTGAGCATCGGCAAGCAGGGCGAATTGCTCGACATCAAGCCCCTTGAGCAGAAACGCGGCAGCCGTGGCTGGAGCACGCCGAAGGCGCTGCCGCTCGGCCGCCTGGCGGCCAACCAGGCGCTGTCGCCGGCCGACGCTCGCGTCGCCCGCTGCCTGCGCGCCGATCGCTATTACGCCAAGCGTTTCAATATCGATCTGGCCGCTGCGATTGGCGCGCTGGTCGGCCACCCGGCGGTGGTCCTGGAAAAGGCGCCGGGGCAGTTGGTCGATCTGGTCGAAACGCCGCCCGAGTTCGAAGCTGTCCGCCAGGGCGACAAGATCGTCATGCGCATCAACCCGCCCCTGCGCGCGGAGGATACCGAGAGCTATTACCTGGATGCGGAAGCCAAACGCGACGCCGAGGCGCTGCGCCTGATCACCTTGTTGCCTGACGGCGCGCAGCGCGTCCGGCTGGTGCGCTATACGGCGGCGCAAAAACGCGCCGCGCAACTGGTGTCCGGGCGCTTTGCGGTGCCGGCGAAGGCCGAGGGCGCGCAGGCCGAACTCGACAAGACGCTGCAGGCGCTGGCCGGGCATTTCCAGGTACAGGCCGATGCGGCGCAGGCTTCGCGGCAGGTGGCGGCGGAAACGCGCCTGCGGGCGGAACTGGCACCGGTCGGCGAAGCCCTGTCGTTGCGCCTGGTCGCCGCTCCCTTCGGCGCCGATGGCCCGCGCTTGCCGGTGGGCAGCGGCCGGGTCCGGCTGATGGCGGCGATCGGCGGCGAAACCCTGGGTACCGAGCGCGATCTGGCGGCGGAAAGGAAACATCTGGAAAGTCTGCTCGACGCTTTTCCTTACCTTGAAGAGATCGGCGATCCGGCGGCCGGCGAGTGGCTGATCGAAGACCCGGAGCTGGCGCTCGGGCTGGTCGAGGGCCTGCCGGCGCAGGCCGCCATCGCCGCCATCGACTGGCCGAAGGGCAAGAGCGTCCGCGTCATCAGCGTCGATCCCGGCAAGCTCGGCATCACCGTCAACAAGGAGCGCGACTGGTTCCGCGTCGCCGGTCAGGCGGCGCTTGATGAAGGCCTCGTCGTGCAACTCTCCAGCCTGCTTGCCGCCGCCCGCGACAAGAGCCGCTTCATTCCGATCGGCGACGGCGTCTATGCCGCGTTGACCCGCTCGCTGAAACAGAAACTGCTCGATCTGGCGGCGGTCGCCGAAGTCGACAAGCAGGGCAGCAAGGTGCCGCAGATCGCCGCCGCCTGGCTCGACGACGTGCTCGACGGCACCGGGCTGGAGGCCGGGGCCGATTTCCGCCAGGCCATCGACCGCCTGCGCGCCGCGCAGAACATCCTGCCGAAGCTGCCGAAATCCCTGCAGGCCGAGCTGCGCCCTTACCAGGAGGAGGGCTACCAGTGGGCGATGCGCCTCGCCGCCGCCGGCATGGGCGGCTGCCTGGCCGACGACATGGGGCTGGGCAAGACCCTGCAGGCGCTCGCCGTCATGCTCGAACGGGCGAAAGGCGGCGCCACCCTGGTCGTCGCGCCGACTTCGGTGTGCGGCAACTGGCTGGCCGAGGCGCTGCGTTTCGCGCCCAGCCTGAACGCCCGCATCTACAGCGAGGCCGGCGACGCCGAACGCGAACAGTTGATCGACCAGGCCGGTCCCCAGGATGTGCTGATCGTCTCCTACACCCTGCTGCAACTGGCCCAGGAACGCTTTGCCGGCCGCTCATGGCACACCGTCGTCGCCGACGAGGCGCAGGCGATCAAGAACGCGGCGACCAAGCGTTCGCAGGCGGTCTTCGAACTGCCGGCCGATTTTCGCCTGGCCCTCTCGGGAACGCCGGTGGAAAACCGGCTGGCCGAACTGTGGTCGATCATGCGCTTCGCCAACCCCGGCCTGCTCGGCAGCAGCGGCCGCTTCAACGAACGCTTCGCCGGCCCCATCGAACGCAACCGCGACCGCGACGCCCAGCACGTCCTGAAACGCTTGATCGCCCCCTTCGTCCTGCGCCGCACCAAGGCGCAGGTGCTGCAGGATCTGCCGCCGCGTACCGAGTTGATCCTCTCGGTCGCTCCGGAGTCCGCCGAGGCGGCGCACTACGAAGCGTTGCGCCGGCAGGCGATCGACGAGGTCGGGACGCTCGATGCCCAGGCCGGGCAGGCGCGTTTCAACATCCTGGCGCAACTGACCAAGCTGCGCCGCGCCGCCTGCGATCCGCGCCTGGTCAGCCCGGAATTCGGCATCGTCGGCGCCAAGGTGCAGGCCTTCGCCGAACTGGCCGCCGAACTCACCGCCAACGGCCACAAGACCCTGGTCTTCAGCCAGTTCGTCGATTTCCTGCAGATCCTGCGCGCGCCGCTCGACGCCGCCGGCATCAGCTACCAGTACCTGGACGGCGCGACGCCGGCCGCCGAACGCAGCAAGCGCGTCGCCGCCTTCCAGGCCGGCGACAGCGACCTCTTCCTGATCAGCCTGAAAGCCGGCGGTTTCGGCCTCAACCTGACCGCCGCCGACTACGTGGTGATCACCGATCCCTGGTGGAATCCGGCCGCCGAGGACCAGGCGATGGGTCGCGCCCACCGCCTCGGCCAGCTACGGCCGGTGACCGTCTATCGTCTGGTCAGCAAGGGCAGCATCGAGGAACGCATCGTCGATCTGCACCACGACAAGCGGGCGCTGGCCGACAGCATCCTCGACGAGGGCGACGCCTCGACGCTGCCGTCGACGGAAGACCTGGTGGCGCTGATCCGGGGCGAGTAGGGAGCGGGGGGCGGCGGGAATCCCGCCGCCGGTTTCCTTACTTCGGGCTGTAACGCAGGCCGACGAAGGCGTTCATGCCGGGGGTGTTGTAGCCGAGCACGGTTTCGTACTTCTTGTCGAACAGGTTGTTCAGGCGGGCCTCGATCGCCAGTTCGCTGTTGATCGCGTAGCGCGCCGTCAGGTTGACCAGGCCGTAGCCGCCCATGCGCCCGGTTTCGGTGTTGGTGTTGTAGCGCTTGCCGACGCCGAGCACTTCGACGCCGGTTTCGAGCGGTCCCCAGTTGCGGTTGACGCCGAGCATCGCCTTGTTGCGCGCGCGCCGGCCCAGTTCGAAATCGTTGTCGGTGTTCTTCGCATCCAGCCAGTCGTAGCTGGCGCGCAGGTTCCAGACGCCGAAATGGCCGGCGTAGCTCAGCGTCGCGCCTTCGAGGCGGGCCTTGCTGACGTTCTCGTAAGTGCCGACCCAGGTGACCGGGTCGGAAACCCAGTCGATCAGGTTGCTGACCCGGTTGTGGTACCAGGTGGCGCTCAGCGCGTGTACGCCGTTGTCCCAGCTCAGCCCGATCTCGCGATTGCGCGATTTCTCCGGCTTGAGGTCGGGGTTGCCATTGCCCCAGGGCGAGGTCATGAACAACTGGTAGACCGACGGTGCCTTGAAGGCGGTGCCGTAACTGGCGTGGGCGCGCAGTTCGCGGCTCAGGCGGTAGCCGTAGGAGACACCCCAGGTGTTTTCGCCGCCGAATTCGGAATGGTCGTCGTGGCGCGCGTTGAGCTGCCAGCTATGGTCGCCGAGGTTGGCGGTCCAGCCGGCAAGGAAGGAGTCGTTGTCGACTTCCGGGCGGCTGGCGTAGCCGCTGGCCGGGCTGATTTCCTGTTCGTGGCGTTCGGCCGCCAGCAGCAGCTTGCCGAGCGGCAGCGTGATGTCGTTCTGCCAGCTCAATTGCCGGTTGCGCGTGTTCTGCCGGGTGACCACTTCGAGTGCCACCGGCCAGGCCCAGGCATCCCAGTAATACGACTTCTGCCGGTCCTCGGCTTCGCCGTACTGCAGACGGCTGGTCCAGGCATCGCTCAGACGGTTGCGGCTGAAGAGCTGCCATTGTTCGGTGGTGAAACGGGCGCGGTCGTCGTAATCGCCGGTGGCTGGCTGGTTGCCGCTGTCGTAGTGAACGACACCGTCGTTGCGCCGCCAGGTGCCGCCGATTTCGTGGCCGGCGGCGGGAATGAAGGAGAGCGCGGCGCTGCCGCCGGTGTTGCGGTAGGCGTCGTCGTCGGCATCGTGGTTGCTGGCGTGGCGCTGCGCCGAAAAACCGTCGCTGGCGCGGTGGTTGGCCTCGACGCGGAAGCGCCAGCGTTCGTCACCGCCGCTGACGCCGGCACTGGCTTCGCGGGTGTTGTCGCTGCCGTAGCCGACGAAGCCGTCGGCGCGCAGGCCCGGCGCGCCGCGCCGGGTGATGATGTGGATCACGCCGCCGAGCGCGTCGGCGCCATAGAGCGTGGCCGCCGGGCCGCGCAGGATTTCGATGCGCTCGACGTCGGCGAGCGGGATGAAACGCAGCGGCGAGCCGGAGAGGTCGGCCGAGTTGATGGCGATGCCGTCGACCAGCACCTTGGTCTGGTTCGAGTTGCTGCCGCGGATGTAGAAGCTGGTCGTGGTGCCGGGGCCGCCGTTGCTTGCGGTCTGGATGCCGGGCTGCCGGGCGAGCAACTCGGTCACGGTGTCCTGGCCGTTGCGCTCGATTTCAGCGCGGTCGATCACCGTGACGTCGGCGAGCACTTCGGCGATGCGGCTTTCCTGGCGGGTGGCGGTGACGACGACGGTGTCGAGATCGGTGGCAGCCTGGACGCTGCCGGCGAATAGCGGCAACAGCAGCGCTGCGCCGGGCTTGAGACGGATGTGCATGATTTTCCCCTGCCGGCAGGCGTCCCCGCATGCCGGTGTGTGATGAAAAGAAAGTGCACGGGGGAGATGGGCTGGATCAACCGGCACCACCACCCCGTGGTCCTTTCGCTTGCGTCACAGGCCGGTCTCCGGGCTCGCAAGTCTTGACGCGCCGCCTTCCCGGGATCAACCCAGTGGCTCGATGGCGCGCCCGCACTTGCTTACCGTTGCGGGGGCAGCAGCGGAATTGCCTCGTTCGAGGCGCACCGCTTTCCCGTTTCACCGTCGCGAGGAATTTCGCGAGCGGCACCTGAAACGGGCGTAATTATAGCGGAGCGGGAGGCGCGACGGCGCGTGGGCGATGCAACTGGTCGAAACGCACTGTGGCTGTGCGCGGCGCGCATGGCCGCGCGGCACTGAGCTATGATGCCCGTCAGGATCGATCATTCCGCGAGCCCATGTCAGCTTTTTCCGCCATCCTGCGTTCGTGTGCCGCCATTCTCGTCTTCCTCGCGGGAATGGCAGGCTTTGGCGCGCAGGCGGCGAAGCCGCCGGAAGCGAGCATCCTGTTCATCAATTCCTACCATCGCGGCTATTCGTGGAGCGACGGCATCGAGGACGGTTTTCGCGAGCGCCTTGTCGCTTCCAACAGGAAAATCGAACTCTCGGTCGAGTACCTCGACAGCCGCCGCTTCAGCTACGGCGCCCAGGTCGAACCGCTGGCACAGGCGATGGCGGTCAAGTACGCCGATTACCAGCCCGATGTGGTGGTGGTCGCCGACAATGCCGCCTTCGATTTCGCCATCCGCTATCGCGATCGCCTGTTTCCGCAGCGGCCGATCGTATTCGGCGGGTATAACAATTTCCGCCCGGCGGTGATCGAGGGGATCGCCAACATCACCGGCGTCAATGAGGAAGTTGCCATTGGCGACACCGTGAATATGGCGCTCCGCGTGCATCCGCGCACCCGCACCCTGGCTTTCATCGTTTCCACCGGCGATGCCAGCAGCAAGCGCATCGGTGAAGTGGCCGAGGAAACGGTGTTTCCCGAACTGCGCAAACGCTTCGATGTGGTCGTCCTCAAGGATGCCTCGATCGAGGAAATCCACCAGCGTCTGGCCAAGCTGCCGGCCGACAGCCTGCTTTTCCTGAGCGGTCAGGTAAGCGACAAGAGCGGCAGCCGCACCCTGTCGCCGGCCGAGAACGGGCGGCGGATCACCGCCGGCAGTCCGTTTCCGGCCTACACCTTCTGGGATTTCCATCTCGGTGCCGGTGCCCTGGGCGGCCACATCATCCCGCCCGACGAGCAGGGACGGACGATGGCCGGGATAGCCTTGCGCGTTCTCGACGGAACGCCGGCCGACAGCATTCCGGTGGTCATGACCACGCCGACCCGGGATGTCTTCGATTACCCGGTGATGCAGCGCTTCGGTGTCAGCGAGGCCGATCTGCCGCCCGGTGCCGTGATCATCGACCGGCCGGTCTCGCTCTGGGAAAGCCATCGCTGGCAGATCGTCGGCGTGACCGGCTTGCTGCTCGTGGAAACCCTGCTGGTCGGCCTGTTGCTGCACATCGCGCGCGGTCGCCGCCGGGCGATGGCGGCGCTGACCCAGGCCAAGGAAGCGGCGGAAGTCGCCAGCGTCGCCAAGAACGCCTTCCTGGCCAACATGAGCCACGAAATGCGCACGCCGCTCAACCATATCGTCGGCATGCTGACGCTGTTGCGCCGCGAACCCCTGTCGGAGAAACAGTCGGAACGTCTGGAGAAGATCGGCGCGGCCTGTCAGAAACTGACCGGCAGCATCGTCGCCGTGCTCGAATTGACCCGCCTGGAAGCCGACAAGCTCGAACTGGCGAGGCAGCCCTTCGACGGCGACGAAGTGATTCGCGGCGCGGTCGCGGAAATCCGGGCCGAAGCCGAGGCCAGGCAACTCGAACTGGTCGTCGATGCGGCGCCGATGCCGTCCGGGCTGCTCGGCAATGTCGCCTACATCAAGCTGGCGCTGCACAACTACCTGGCCAACGCCTTGCGGTTCACTCCATCGGGCAGCATCACCGTTCGCAGCAGCGTGCTGGCGCAGGGGGCGGAGACGGTGCTGGTACGTTTCGCGGTCGAGGATACCGGGATCGGCATCGCCGAAGCCGACCAGCAGCGCCTGTTCAACGTCTTCGAACAGGTCGACAACTCGTCGACGCGCCAGTACGGCGGGCTCGGCGCCGGTCTGGCGATCACCCGCAAGATCGCCCGGCTGATGGGCGGCGATGCCGGCTGTGAAAGCCGGCTGGGCGAGGGCAGTACCTTCTGGTTCACCGTGGTCCTCAGCAAGGCCGCCGCCGTGTGAAGGGCAAGGGCCGCGGCGGCGGCCCTTGCCTGGCTGCTTACTCGATGGCGAGCACCGATTTCGCCTGCTGGCGGAGAACGTATTTCTGGATCTTGCCGGTCGAGGTCTTCGGCAGGACGCCGAAGGCGACCTGCTTCGGCACCTTGAAGCGGGCCAGGTGGCCGCGGCAATGCTCGATGATGTCGGCCTCGCTGCAGTCGGCGCCGGCCTTCAGCTCGATGAAGGCGGCCGGCACTTCGCCCCATTTCTCGTCCGGCTTGGCGACGACGGCGGCGGCGATCACCGCCGGGTGGCGGTAGAGGACGTCCTCGACTTCGAGCGAGGAGATATTCTCGCCGCCGGAGATGATGATGTCCTTGGAACGGTCCTTGATCTTGACGTAGCCGTCGCTATGCACCACCGCCAGGTCGCCGGTGTGGAACCAGCCGCCGGCGAAGGCTTCCTCGGAGGCCTTTTCGTTCTTCAGGTAGCCCTTCATCACCAGGTTGCCGCGGAACATGATCTCGCCCATCGTCTCGCCGTCCCAGGGTACCGGCTGCAGGGACACCGGGTCGAGCACGGCGATCGCTTCCTGCATGTGGTAGCGCACGCCCTGGCGGCCGTTGCGGGCGGCCTGCAGGTCGATCGGCAGGCGCTCCCATTCCGGCTGCTTGGCGCAGACCGAGGCCGGGCCGTAGGTTTCGGTGAGGCCGTAGACGTGGGTGATGTTGAAGCCCATGTTCTGGGCGCCCTCGATGATCGCCGCCGGGGGCGCGGCACCGGCGATCAGGCCGTTGACCGTCTGTTCGATGCCGGTCTTGAGCTCGGCCGGGGCGTTGATCAGCATGCCGTAGACGATCGGTGCGCCGCACATGTGGGTCACCTTGTGTTCCTTGATCAGGCCGAAGATCAGCGTCGGATCGACCTTGCGCAGGCAGACGTTGGTGCCGGCGTTGGCGGCCAGTGTCCATGGGAAGCACCAGCCGTTGCAATGGAACATCGGCAGCGTCCACAGATAGACCGAGTGCGGTGGCATGCCCCAGGAGATGATGTTGGAAGCGGCGTTCAGGTAGGCGCCGCGATGGTGATAGACGACGCCTTTCGGGTTGCCGGTGGTGCCCGAGGTGTAGTTGAGGGTGATCGGGTCCCATTCGTCGGCCGGCAGTTCCCAGGCGAATTCCGGGTCGCCGTTGTCGATGAAGGTTTCGTAGTCGATTTCGCCGAGCGCTTCGCCGCCGGTGAACTCGGGGTCGAGGCTGTCGATGACCAGCGGCTTCGGCCCTTCGAGCAGGGCCAGGGCGTCCTTGATCACAGCCGAGAACTCGGGGTCGGTGATCAGCACCTTGGCTTCGCCGTGGGTCAGCATGAAGGCGATGGCTTCGGCGTCGAGGCGGGTGTTCAGGGTGTTGAGGACGGCGCCGCTCATCGGCACTCCGAAATGGCATTCGAACATGGCGTTGCTGTTGGGCAGCATCGCCGCCACCGTGTCGCCCTTGCCGATGCCGCGCTGCTGCAGGGCCGAGGCGAGCTGGCGGCAGCGCGCGTAGCTGTCCTTCCAGGTGTAGCGCTGGGCGCCCTGGATCACGGAAATCCGCTTCGGGTAGATGAAGGCCGAGCGTTCGAGGAAAGTGAGTGGGGAAAGCGGGATGTAATTGGCCGGATTCTTGTCGAGTCCATTGGCGTAGGGGTTGGTCACGTGCTGTCTCCTGCGTGCGTTGATGGGTTGGTGGTGATTAACAATGAGTAAACTGCGATTTATAGCGGAAGACATTCAATTGTTGCAATGCAAAAATTTGTTTAATAAACAATGAATTGTTGCAATTAATCATTGCGAATCAAATTACGCAAAATCGTGACAAGGAAACACTTCGAGGCTATTTACTACAGCTAGTGAAAATTTCGATGTTTGATACTAAATATGGTGTCTGTTGCTTGACTGAGGGAGGCGGCGGGGCTAGACTTTGCCGCGTTGATGGTTCCCGCAAGGGATCAAAAGGGAATCCGGTGCCAGGCTGTCTGCCTGAAATCCGGGGCTGCCCCCGCAACTGTCATCGGCGAGCGTTCCACCCATCTTTGCCACTGGTTTCGTACCGGGAAGGCGGTGGAAAGCGTTGAACCGAGAGCCAGGAGACCTGCCGCAACGTCCTTCCAACCAACGATGGGGCGGGGTGTCCCTGGCGAAAGGTATGAGCGTGACGGTTTTTTTGTTGTTTTCGGGAGTTGAGCGCAGCCGGCTGTTGCCGGATGGCATGCTTCCGGCCGTCACCCGCTGCCCCGGCTCCGCCCCCCGAACCGGAGCAAGCTCGTGTCCCCGAATGTCCTCGCCCACCTTCCCGATTTTTCCGCGCACAGCGAACTCGCCTTGCAGGTCGTCCGGCGTAACGGCGCCGTCGTCGAATTCCATTCCGAGAAGATTTCGGTCGCGCTGACCAAGGCCTTCCTCGCCGTCGAGGGCAGCCAGAGCGCGGTCTCGTCGCGGGTGCGCGAAGTCGTCGCGCGGCTGACCGAAACGGTCGTCCGCTCGCTGACACGGCGCCTGCCGGACGGTGGCCGGGTGCATATCGAGGACATCCAGGACCAGGTCGAGCTGGCGCTGATGCGCTCCGGCGAACACGACGTCGCCCGCGCCTACGTGCTCTACCGCGAGCGCCGCGCCGCCGAGCGCGCCGAATTGGCCAGCAAGATGGCGGAAGTGCAGGGCGTGCCGCAACTGCATGTGACGGTCGATGGCGAACGCCGGCCGCTCGATCTGGCGGCGCTGCTGCGTCGCTGTGAAGCCGCCTGCGCCGGGTTGGGCGAGGCGGTGTCGGCGCGCACCATCCTCGACCAGGCGCTGAAGAACCTCTACGACGGCGTCGCCCTGGCCGACGTCAAGCAGGCGCTGATTCTCGCCGCGCGCACGCTGATCGAGCGCGAACCGGGCTACGACTACGCCACCGCCCGCCTGCTGCTGTCCAGCCTGAACGAAGAAGCGGTCGGCGCCGAGGCGGCGCAGAATCCCGCGGTCGACGCCGACTATTTCCCGAAATTCATCGCCCGCGGCATCGCCGCCGAACTGCTCGACCCGCGCCTGGCCGACTACGATCTGGAGCGCCTGGCCGCCGCGCTCAAGCCCGAACGCAACCAGCTGTTCGGCTACCTCGGCCTGCAGACGCTCTACGATCGCTATTTCCTGCACATCGACGGTCGCCGCATCGAGACGCCGCAGCTCTTCTTCATGCGCGTGGCGATGGGCCTGGCCTTGAACGAAATCGACCGCGAAGCCCGCGCCATCGAGTTCTACGACCTGATTTCCGGCTTCGACTTCATGTGCTCGACGCCGACCCTGTTCAACAGCGGCACCCTGCATTCGCAACTGTCGTCCTGCTACCTGACGACGGTGGCCGATGACCTCGAAGGCATCTACCAGAGCATCAAGGAAAACGCGCTGCTGCAGAAGTACGCCGGCGGGCTGGGCAACGACTGGACGCCGGTGCGCGCGCTGGGCAGCCGGATCAAGGGCACCAACGGCCAGAGCCAGGGCGTCATTCCCTTTTTGAAAGTCGTCAACGACACGGCGGTCGCCGTGAATCAGGGCGGCAAGCGCAAGGGCGCCGTCTGCGCCTACCTGGAAACCTGGCACCTGGACATCGAGGAATTCCTCGAACTGCGCAAGAACACCGGCGACGAGCGCCGCCGCACGCACGACATGAACACCGCCAACTGGATTCCCGACCTGTTCATGCAGCGCGTGATCGCCGGTGGCGAGTGGACGCTGTTCTCGCCGGTCGACGTGCCCGACCTGCACGAAAAATCCGGCCGTGCTTTTGCCGAAGCGTATGAAGCCTACGAGGCCAAGGCCGCCGCCGGCCAGTTGAAGCTGCACAAGAAGGTGCCGGCCGTGCAACTGTGGCGCAAGATGCTGACCATGCTGTTCGAGACCGGGCACCCGTGGATCACCTTCAAGGACGCCTGCAACCTGCGCTCGCCGCAGCAGCACGTCGGCGTCGTGCATTCGAGCAACCTGTGCACCGAAATCACGCTGAACACCGCGGATTCCGAAACGGCGGTGTGCAACCTCGGCTCGGTCAATCTGCTGGCGCATCTCAAGGACGGCCAGCTTGATCAGGAAAAGCTCGCCCGCACCGTGCAGACGGCCATGCGCATGCTCGACAACGTCGTCGACATCAATTACTACGCGACGCCCAAGGCGCGCAACGCCAACCTGCGTCACCGCCCGGTCGGCATGGGCATCATGGGTTTTGCCGACTGCCTGTACCAGCTCGGTATCGCCTACGCCTCGCCGGAAGCCGTCGAATTCGCCGACCGCAGCATGGAAGCCGTCTGCTACCAGGCCTACTGGGCGTCGACCGAACTGGCAAAGGAGCGCGGCCGCTACTCCAGCTTCACCGGCAGCCTGTGGGATCGCGGCATCCTGCCGCACGAAAGCATCGCGCTGCTCGAAGCCGGGCGCGGCGAGACGGTCGAGCTCAATCGCGACAGTCGCCTCGACTGGGACGCGCTCAAGCAGCGCATCGCTCGCCACGGCATGCGCAACTCCAACTGCGTGGCGATTGCGCCGACCGCGACCATCTCCAACATCGTCGGCGTCTCCGCCAGCATCGAGCCGGCCTACCAGAACCTCTACGTCAAATCCAACCTGTCTGGCGAATTCACCGTGGTCAACGAAGCGCTGGTGCGCGACCTCAAGGCGCTCGACCTGTGGGACGAAGTGATGGTCGCCGACCTCAAGTACTTCGACGGCTCGCTCGCCCGCATCGACCGCGTGCCCGACGAGCTGAAAGCCCGCTACGCCACCGCCTTCGAGATCGACCCGGTGTGGCTCATCGAAGCCGCCGCCCGTCGCCAGAAATGGATCGACCAGGCGCAATCGCTCAACCTCTACCTGGCGCTGCCCTCGGGCAAGAAGCTCGACGAAATCTACAAACTGGCCTGGAAGCGCGGCCTGAAGACCACCTACTACCTGCGCACGCTGGGCGCCAGTCAGGCGGAAAAAGCCGGCGGGCGCGACGATTCCGTGGTGCAGGAAGAAGCGCCGAAGTTCTGTTCGATTGACAATCCGGAGTGCGAGGCGTGCCAATGAAGCCAGCCAAGCTTATTCGACGGATTGCGGCGCAGGCTAACCCGGCGCGCCGGGTTAAGCGAGCGAAGGCGAGCGGCCGTAGCCACAATCCGGAGTGCGAGGCTTGCCAATGAAATTCCCCCTCAAAACCTGGCTTCCCCTCGCCCTGGCGCTGCTCGCCAATCTCGCCCAGGCGGCCGATTGTCCGCGCATCATCAGCCAGTCGCCCTACATCAGCCGGGCGCTGGACTGGCTGGGGCGGGGCGATTGCATCGTCGGCGTCAGCCGTTACGACCGGCTGCCGCTCGCGCATACCGGCGGCGTCAAGGACCCGGACGCCGCGGCGATGGCCGATCTGGAGCCCGATGTCGTCATCTATTCCGAATGGACCGCCGAGGCAACCGTCGAGTCGGCGACGCCGCCCGGTGCGCGGGCCATTCGGGTCGGCGGCTTTCGCGGCATGGCGGGGGTCGAGGCCATGTTGCGCGAGGTCGGGCAGGCGGCCGGGGTGGCCGACACCGAGCGGCGCGTCGCGCAGTTTTCCCGCGACTGGCGGCAGGCCGCGGCGCGCGTCGATGGCCGCCAGCGCCGGGTGCTGATTCTTTCCGCCTGCGGCGAGTCGCCGTATTCCTTCGGGCGCGGCAGCACGCTGTTCGAGGTGTTTTCCGCCGCCGGCTTCGACGTCGTGGCCGATCACGAGCAGATACGCAACTTCAATCCGCGGACGCCGCAGGGCGATGTCGCGGCGTGGATCAGCGAGCGGCGACCCGATCTGCTCTTCGCGCTGCAGGACCACAAGGCAGGCAGTTGCAACCCGGCGATCGCCAGACCCGGCATCCCCATCCTGCCGCTCACCGGCGAGTACTTCACCCATCCCGGCCCGGAACTGCTCAAGGGGCTGGAAGAGCTACGCCGGACGATGGCCGAGTTCGGCGCTTGAGGTCGAAGGTGGTTTCCAGGGTTAAGCTTGCCGCCTTTTCGTGTCACGAGAGATTGCAATGAAACCTTTGCTCGCCCTTTTGCTGCGTTCGGCGCTTGTTTTGCTGCTGGCGCGGTCCGCCATCGTGCCGGCCGCCGACCTCGACCTGCCGGCCGAACTCGCCGTCAGCGCCGAAGTCCGCCGTGGCGAGCGCGACGGCTTGTGGGAGAAGACGCTGCTCGTGCGCTTTGCCGGCGAGCGGCGGGTGTTGTCGACCAGCGACGGCATGCTCAGCGCCCGGGCGGCGATCAACCATGCCGCCCATCCTTTCCTCTGGCACCGCCTGGGCAGCGACAGCAAGAGCTACGCGCTGGGCGTGCGCGATGCGCTGGCGGCGCAGCTGGAACTGCCGCCGGCCGCCGTCGCGCAGATGTCCACGGCGGCCGACATGGACCACCTCGCCGTCGCCACGCGGACCCACGGGCCGCTGACGGTGACCGTGCTGGCCACCGCCGGCGCGCGCAGCAACGCCATCCGCACCGGCGTCGATGCCGGCGCCTACATCGAAGGTCTGGACGACGAGAAGAAGCCGGCGGGCACCATCAACATCCTGGTGTTGAGCAATATCGAACTGAGCGACGCGGCGCTCGCCCGCGCGCTGATCACCGTCACCGAAGGCAAGACGGCGGCGCTCGAAGACCTCAAGGTGGCGAGCAGCTATACCAAGGACGTGCAGGCGACCGGTACCGGTACCGACAGCATCATCGTCGTCTCCGGCAGCGCCGCGCCGCGCGCCACCTACACCGGTGGCCACAGCCGCATCGGCGAGCTGATCGGCAAGGCCACCTACGCCGCGGTGGTCGAGGCGCTGGGCAAGCAGAACGGCTACTACCTGCCCGGCGCACGCCGCTTTGGCGATGCCCCGGCCGGCCCGGCCAAGCGCGCCGGCGACCTGCGCATCGCGCTGCTCCATCTCGACCCGGTGCCCGGCGACATCGCCGGCAACCGCGCCCGCATCGAAGCCGGCATCCGCGACGCGGTGCGCCACGGCGCCGACTGGGTGGTGACGCCGGAACTGGCCGAAACCGGCTACAACTTCGCCAAACGCATCGGCAGCGACTGGGTGCATCCCTTCCCGAGCAACTGGCTGCACGGCCTCACCGCCGTCGCCCGCGACAACGGCGTCGCGCTCTTCGTCGGCGTTGCCGAGCGCGACCCGGCGACGCAGAAGCTGCACAACAGCGTCGCCGTCATCGACCGCAGCGGCAAGCTGCTCGGCAGCTACCGCAAGCAGCGCCCGGTTGGCGGCGCCGAAGCCTGGTCGGTGGCCGGTGGGGAAGGGCAGCCCTTCCTCGTTGATGGCCTGCGCGTCGGCACATTGATCTGCGCCGATGCCTGGCGCCCGGAACCGGCCGCCCAGCTTGCCGCGCGCGGCGCGCAAATCCTGCTCTCGCCGGCCAACTGGCCGCCGGTCGAAGGCATGGGGCCGGGCGACGTCTGGGAAAAACGCTCGCGCCAGACCGGCCTGCCGCTGGTCGTCGTCAATCGCGGCGGCAAGGAACCGGAACTCGATTTCTCGCGCGGCGAGAGCGCCGTCGCCATCGACGGCCGCCGCGTCTTCACCTTCACCGCCGCCGAGGGCGGCATTTTCTACGTGGACTGGGATCGCCACCGGCGCTTCCGGTCCGTCCGCACCGACTGACCACGAGGTTCATGCCATGAATGCTGCCTACCGCTTCGACGACTGGGAAACCCCCGCTGCCGCACCGCAAAATCCTGCGGTCGACGCCAAAATTGCGCCAAAAATCGAGGTCGACCGCGGCATTTTGCCCGCCGCCGCGCTGGCGCCGGTCAACGCCGCCGACAAGCGCATCGTCAACGGCAAGGCCGACATCAACCAGCTGGCGCCGTTCAAGTACCCCTGGGCCTGGGAGTTCTTCCTCAAGGCCAACCGCAACCACTGGACGCCGCTCGAAATCAGCATGGCGCAGGACGTGCACGACTACCACCACAAGCTCAGCCCGGCCGAGCGCCACGTTTTCGAGAACGTGCTCGCCTACCTGACCACCTCCGACATCCTCGCCATGCGCAACATCGGCCTGGCCGTCATGGAGAAGATGACCGCGCCCGAACTGCAGATCTACCAGGCCCGCCAGGTCTATGAAGAAGCGCTGCACACCTGGACCTACCAGCACTGCATCGAGAACATCGGCCTCGACCAGCAGGAAATCTACAACCGCTACCGCGTCGTGCCGCAAATCCACGGCAAGATCGCGCTCTCCAACCGACGGCTGGAAAAAGCGTTGCGTTCCGACCTCGACCTCACCGACCGCGCCAACCTGCACGAATTCGCGCTCTCCTACTTCTTCTTCGCGGTGATCTTCGAAGGCTGCTGGTTCTACAACGGCTTCACGCCCATCTTCGCGCTGCAACGGCGCGGCCTGATGAAAGGCGCCGCCGAGCAACTGCAATACATCATGCGCGACGAAGTCCTGCACTGCGCCTTCGGCATCCGCGTCGTGCGCGAACTGTTGAAGGAAGAGGGCCTGGAACTCGACCCGCAGGCGCTGCGCACCCTATGGGACGAAGCCGAAGCCGCCGAACGCGCCTACGCCAGCTACATCCTGCGCGACCCCATCCTCGGCTACAACGCCGACCTGCACGTCCAGCAATTCCGCTTCGTCGCCAACCGGCGGGCGCGACAAGTGGGCGTCGAGGAACCCTTCCCCGGCGCCGAGAACGTCCTGCCCTGGCTGGACGAACAGGCCAACCTGAGGAAGGAAAAGAACTTCTTCGAGACGCGGGTGACGGAATACCAGACGGGTGGGGCGCTGGCTTGGGATTGAGGTCCCAGGTGGTGGCCTGCTTTCCACACTGGTAGCGCACTGACCGGCGAAGGTCGGTCGGGTGCGCGCTCGGCGACGATAAATCGCGGGCAGGGCGCCTGGCACGGAAAGTGTATGAAGTAATTTATTTTCATCATACTTAATGCGATAATTCTTGCATCGGTAATGCTATACAGTCGCATTTGCGATGTTATAACATCACGTTTTGCCATCCGGAAACTGCAATGCACGTCAAATTCACCCGCAAACCCCTGGTCGCCGCCCTGATGCTGGCTGGTCTTGGCGGCGCCTGGGCCCAGGAGGCCGAGCGTCAGCTGTCGGAAATCAGTGTCGTCGGTCGCGGCGAAGGCCAGGCCTACTATCATGAAGAGAGCGGCGTCGCCCGTTCGGAAACGCCGCTGCGCGAACTGCCGCAGTCGGTGCGGGTGATTCCCCGGCAACTGATCGACGACATCGGCGCCGTCCGCCTCGAGGAAGCCTACGATTACGTCAGCGGTGTCACCCGCCAGAACAGCTTCGGCGGCTTGTGGGACAACTTCGCGATCCGCGGCTTCGCCGGCAACGAGAACACCGGACCGAACTTCCTGCGCAACGGCTTCGCCGGAAACCGCGGCTACAACGCCCCGCGCGACATGGCCAACGTCGACCGCATCGAAGTCCTCAAGGGGCCGTCGGCGGCGCTCTACGGCGCCAGCGAACCGGGCGGCATCCTCAACGTGGTGACCAAGAAGCCGCAGTTCAAGGCCGGCAATTCGCTGGAAGTCTATGCCGGCAGCTACGACAGCTACCGTACTTCCTTCGATTCGACCGGTCCGCTGAGCGACAACCTGGCCTACCGCCTGAACGTCGCCGTCGAGGACAAGGGCAGCTTCCGCGACCACATCGACAGCCAGCGCTACCTGGTGGCGCCGTCCTTCACCTGGGTGCTGTCGCCGAACACGCTGCTCAATTACGACCTCGAACTGCTGCGCCACAAGGCGCCGATGGATCGCGGCGTGGTCGCGGTCGGCGGCCGCACCGGCAGCATCTCGCGCGAAACCTTCCTTGGCGAACCGGGTGACGGCGACATCACCATCGACAACCAGACGCACCAGCTGACGCTCGAGCACGAGTTCTCCAGCGACTGGAAGGCCAAGGCCGGGCTGGCTTACCGGACGACCGACCTGGAAGGCTATTCGACCGAAGTGCGGCCGAGCAATCCGCTGCTCTTCGTGCCGCCCGGCTCGCGCAACGTCAATCGCGAGCGTCGCTACCGCAACTACGATTCCGAGGATGTCTCCTTCCAGGGCGAGGTGCACGGCAAGTTCACCACCGGCAGCCTCAAGCACGAACTGCTGACCGGCCTCGACAGCTACCGCTTCTCGCTCGACTCGGTGATGATGCGGGTGCGTCCGGCCGATTACTCGATCGACATCGACAACCCGGTCTATGGCCAGCCGCTGCCGACGCCGACGGCGAACACCGATACCCTGGAAAAGCAGCGCGCCACCGGCGTCTTCCTGCAGGACCAGATCCACCTCGCGGAAGACTGGCGCCTGCTGCTCGGCGTCCGTCACGACCGCTTCCACCAGACCATCGACAACCGTCGCACCGGCCTGCGCAGCAAGCAGTCTGAAGGCAAGACGACGCCGCGCGTCGGCCTGACCTGGCTGCTCAGCCCGACCGTCTCGCTCTATGCCCTGGCCAGCGAATCGTTCCGGCCGAACACCGGCAGCAGCTTCGCCGGTGCCGCGTTTGCGCCGGAAGAAGGGCGGGCCAAGGAGGTCGGGATCAAGTACGAATCGGCCGACAAGCGCTACGGCGGCACGCTTTCGCTCTTCGACATCGACAAGAAGAACGTGCTGACCAACGATCCGGCCAATGCCGGCTTCTCGCTGGCGGCCGGCGAGGCGCGCAGTCGCGGCGTGGAAATCGACGTTTCCGGGCAGTTGACCGCAAAACTCCGCGTCACCGCCAACTACGCCTACACCGACGCCGAGATCACCAAGGACAACAACGCGGCCCTGGTCGGCGCCCGCCTGCTCAACGTGCCCAAGCACAGCGGCAGTGTCCTGGCGATGTACGAGGACGGCTTCGCCGCCGGTCGCTACGGCGTCGGCGCTGGCGCCACCCATGTCGGCAAGCGCGCCGGCAACGCGCTCGCCACCTTCGATCTGCCGGCCTACACGACGGCGCGCCTGATGGCCTACTGGAAACCGAGCCAGAACCTGCGTTTCTCGCTCGACGTCGAAAACCTCTTCGACAAGACCTATTACGCCAGTTCGTACGACGTCGCCTGGGTCACGCCGGGCACGCCGCGCACGATCACGCTCGGCATGCAGACCCGGTTCTGAGCGATGGCTGCCGATTCCTTCGTGCCGCGCCGCCGGGCGCTGCTGCTCGGCCTCGGCGCCTTGCCGCTGGCCGCCTGCCGGCCGCAAGGCGACTTGCCGGCGGCGGTCGAGGCCGACGGGCAGACGCTGCGTCTGGTCGGGCCGTGGGAAATCACCGGCCTCGACCCCTCGCGGGCCGGCTACCTGTTCTCGCGTACCGAGATCAGCGAGACCCTGGTTGATCTCGACGATCAGGGCCACTACGTCGCCGGCCTGGCCAGCGAATGGTCGGTTTCGGCCGACCGCTTGCACTGGCGTTTCCGCCTGCGGCCGGGCGCCCGTTTCCACGACGGTAGCCCGGTCAGTGGCGCGGCGGTGCGCCAGGCGCTGGCGTTTGCCCGGGTCAAGCCGGGCGGTCTGGGCATGGTGCCGATCGAGCGCATCGAAGCCGGCGAGTTCACGGTCGACCTGCATTTGCGGCAGATTTTCGAACCGCTGCCGGCGGTGCTCGCCCACAGCAGCACGCAGATCCTGGCGCCCGAGTGCTACGGCGCCAGCGGCTCGGTCCGCCGCATCGTCGGCAGCGGGCCGTACAAGCTGAGCCTGCTCGAAGCGCCGCAGCGCTTCGCCGCCGAAGTCGCCGAGACCTGGGATGGCCCGGCGCCGGCGATCCGTCGCCTGCATTACCTCGCCGTCGGGCGCGGCGAAAGCCGCGCGCTGATGGCCGAAAGCGGCCAGGCCGATGTCGTCTACGGCCTCGACCCGGCCAGTTGGCAGCGCCTGCGCGGCAACCCGCGGCTGCAGGTGCAGGCGGTGCATCTGCCGCGCACCATCTACCTCAAGCTCAACGCCGGCCATCCGCTGTTGGCCCGCCGTGAAGTCCGCGAAGCGATCAGTCTGGCCATCGACCGCGCCGGCATCGCCCGCGCCGTGCTGCGTGACGAAAGCGCCGCCGCCAGCCAGTTGCTGCCGCCGGTGCTGCCCGACTGGCACGATCCGGCGCTGGCGCCGCTGGCGACCGACCTGGCCCGTGCCGGCCAGCTGCTCGACGGTCTCGGCTGGGCCAGGGGCGCCGACGGTATCCGCCGCGACGGGCAGGGCGAGCGCCTGGCGCTGAAATTGCAGACCTTTCCCGACCGCCCGGAATTGCCGGTGGTCGCAGCCGCCATTCAGGAACAGATGCGCCAGCTCGGCATTGCCGTCGAAGTGGCGATCGGCAACTCCAGCGATATCCCGGCCGGGCATCGCAACGGTACGCTGGAGATGGCGCTGGGGGCACGCAACTACGCCAGCATTGCTGATCCGTCGGTGACGCTGCTGCAGGATTTCGGCAGCGCGGGCGGCGACTGGGGCGCCATGGGCTGGTCCGATCCGGCACTGGTCAGCGCGCTGGCGTCGCTGCAGGGATCGGGCGAGGCGGCAGCGCGTGCCGCCTTGCGCCGCCAGGTGACGACCACTTTGCAGGGCGAACTGCCGGTCATCCCGGTCGCCTGGAACCGGCTGGTCGCGGCCGTCCAGCCCGGGCTCGCCGGCTTCAGCCTGGACCCCTTCGAACGTTCCTACCGGATCAGCCGGATGCGCTGGCAATCATGAATGCACAAACCCTGATTTCTTTCGGCCGCAGCCTGCTGCCGGTGCTGCTGCGGCGCGGCGGCCAGGCGCTGGCGGTCGGCGTGCTGGTCGGCATGCTCAGTTTCCTGATGATGCGCTGGTTGCCCGGCGATTTCGCCTACCGCATCGCCGCCGGCCGCTATGGCTACGACCTGGTCAGCGCCGAAGCTGCCGAGGCGGTGCGCCGCGAACTGGCACTCGATGCGCCGTGGTACGTGGCGCTGGCCGGCTGGTGGCAGCAATTGCTGGCCTTCGACCTCGGCAACTCGCTGGTCATCGGTACGCCGGTAATCGACGAAATCCGCCACCAGCTCGGCCATACGCTGATGCTGGCCGGCGCCGCGCTCGGCCTGTCGCTGCTCATCGGCCTGCCGCTCGGCGTCGCTGCCGGCCTGCGCCCGGGCGGCTGGGCCGACCGTCTCGGTCTCTTGGTGTCGGTGGCGCTGCGCGCCTTTCCGCCTTTCCTGCTCGGGCTGCTGATGGTCATCGTCTTCGCCGGCGCCGACCTGCCGGCGGCCGGACACGGGGAAGCCGCCAACCTGTTCCTGCCGGCGCTGACACTGGCGCTCGGCCTGGCCGCCGGCTCGTCGCGCATCGTCCGCGAGGCGATCCGCAACGTGCTCGCCAGCGAGCATTACGCCTTCGCACAGACCAAGGGCCTGCCGCTGTCGCTGGCGGTGTGGCGCCACGCACTGCGCAACATGGCGCTGCCGGTGGTCGCCTATCTCGGCGTCCAGCTGGTTTTCGTCATCGAAGGCGTGGTCATCCTGGAAACCCTGTTCGCCTGGCCCGGCATCGGTCATGCACTGGTGCACGCGGTGTTCTGGCGCGACGTGCCGATGATCCAGGGCACCTGCCTGATGCTGGCGCTGTGCTTCGTCCTGTTGAACGCGCTGGTCGACCTGCTTTGCCTGGCGCTCGATCCGCGCCATCGCTGAATGAACCGCCCATGAAGCTGACTACCCTGCATCGCATCGGCTGGCTGCTGCTCGCCGCCGTCGCCGTCTTCGCCGCCTTCGGGCCGGCGCTCACCGGTACCGATCCCTTCGCCCAGGACCTGCGCGCCTTCCTGCAGGCGCCCGGCCTGGCGCATCCGCTCGGCACCGACCACCTCGGCCGCAGCATGCTTGCCCGGCTTGCCGATGCCGCCCAACTCTCGCTCGGGCTGGCCGCGCTGAGCGTGCTATCGGCGGCGATTCCGGGCACCGTGCTCGGCATCCTCGCGGCCTGGTACGGCGGCGCGCTGGAAAAAGTGCTGCTGTTCATCTCCGACTCGGTACTGGCGCTGCCCGGCCTGCTGCTGGTGCTGCTGCTGGCGACACTGGCGCCGGGCGAGTTCTGGCCGCTTTACCTGGGCCTGTCGCTGGCCTTCTGGGTCGAGTACTTCCGCGTCGTTCGCGCCAGCGCCCGGACGCTGTTCGCCTCGCCCGGCGTCGAGGCCTCGCTGCTGCTCGGTTTCGGTCTCGGCTACATCGTCCGCCGTCACGTCTGGCCGGAACTGGCGCCGGTGGTGCGGACGCTGGCCAGCTTCGGCCTGGCCGCCGCGGTGCTGGCGATGGCCGCGCTCGGCTTCGTCGGCGTCGGCGTCAAGCCGCCGCGCCCGGAGCTTGGCGTGATGATGACCGAGCTGCTGCCGTACTACCAGGAAGCCCCCTGGCTGATCGCCGCGCCGGTCGGCCTGCTGGCGACGACCTTGCTGGCGCTGATCCTGATCCAGCACGAGGAGAAGAACGCATGAAGCGCATCCTGGCGGTTGACGGGCTGAGCGTTCGCGCCGGCGACAACGCGCTGCTGCGCGACGTGAGTTTCGCGCTGGCGCCGGGCGAGGCGCTGACCCTGGTCGGCCAGAGCGGCGCCGGCAAATCGCTGCTGGCGCAGGCGATCATGGGCAATCTGCCGGATGCCTTGCAGGCGGCCGGTACGGTCGAGGTTGCCGGCGTCGCCTCGGCCGCCGCCGACCACCACACGCGCCGGCCGCTGTGGGGTCGCCAGCTCGGCCTGCTGCCGCAGGAGCCCTGGCTGGCGCTCGACCCGACCATGCGCATCCTGGCCCAGGTCGAGGAAACCTATCGCCATGTCCGCCGCGACGGCAACGCCGCCAACGCCCGCCAGCGGGCGCGCGAGGCGCTGGCCGGCCTCGGCCTGCAGGACAAGGCCGGGCATTATCCGCACCAGATTTCGGGCGGCATGGCCCAGCGTGTCGCCTTCGCCGCGGTCTACGCCGGTGGCGCGCCGATCCTGATCGCCGACGAACCGACCAAGGGCCTCGACCGGCGCATGCGCGACGAGGTCGTCACCTTGCTGCGCGAGGCCCTGCTCGAAGGCTGTGCGCTGCTCACGGTGACCCACGACCTGGAAGTCGCCGAGGCCCTCGGCGGCCGCCTGGCGGTGATCGAACAGGGGCGGATCGTCGAATCCGGTGCCACGACGACGGTGATGCAGGCGCCGCAGCATCCCTACACCCAGGCGCTGCTCGCTGCCCAGCCGCGCAACTGGCCGGCAGAGCCGGCGCCGGCCAGCGGCCAGCCGCTGCTGACGGCGCAGGGCCTGGCCAAGGCTTTCGGCCGGCAGCGGCTGTTCGCCGGTATCGATCTCTGTGTCCATGCCGGCGAGCGGCTGGCGCTGACCGGCCCGAGCGGCTGCGGCAAGACGACGCTGGGCAACATCCTGCTCGGCGTGCTCAAGCCCGACGCCGGCCGTGTCGTCAGCCATGCGGCGCGCCCGTTCGCCTTCCAGAAGTTGTACCAGGACCCGGTCGCTGCCTTCCCGGCGCGGCAGACGCTGCGGCAAACCTTCGCCGACCTGTGCCGCCTGCACCGCCTCGACCCCGGCGCGGCGGCGCCGCTGCTCGCCGAGCTCGGCCTCGACGCCGCCTTGCTCGACCGCCTGCCGGGCGAAGTTTCGGGCGGCGAACTGCAGCGCATCGCGATCGCCCGCATCCTGCTGCTTAAGCCGCAACTGGTTTTTGCCGACGAGCCGACCTCGCGCCTCGACGCGATCACCCAGAAGCAGACCATGGCCGTGCTTCTGCGCGCCCTTGAGCGCAGCGGCGCGGCGCTGGTCCTGGTCACCCACGACGATGCTTTGGCCGAACGGGTTGCCGGACGGCGCCTGGCTATCGACACGGCGTACTGAACGCGTTATGTGGCTGTGTGAGCGGAGCCTGTTTGCCGGATTGGGCGAGGAAGATGAATCGTCGGCCTGAAAATGCCGGGTGGCGGCTTTAAGAAACTGACGCGCCTGCCGACGAAAGGGAAACACTGCGCCGGCAATACAAATCCGGCAAACCCTGTAACTGCAATGAATTTGACAATGGAATTTGGTGGCGATTTTGGGGAGAAATCGTCATTGGCCGCTTCTGGCTGCGGGCTGCCATTGGGATGAGACCGGATTTCGCCAAAGCGGAATATCTGGCACGGAGGTCGGCAAGGAAACTCCTCAGGCAGATCATTCACCGCTCCCCAACCAGCGCCGCCCTCAGCAATTCAATGAACGCCGTCGTCCGGCTTGGTATCAGCCGGCGGCCGGGGGTGACGCACCAGAGCGTGACCGAGGGCAGGGACCAGTCCGGGAGGATGCGCTGGAGCAGGCCGCGTTCGACCCAGGGGCGGGCCATGCGCTCGTCGAGGCCGACGATGCCGAGGCCGTGCGCGGCCATTTCGCGTTGCAGGCCGGGTGAGTTGGCGGCGAGCGGGCCGTTGGGCAGGCCTTCCCAGTGTTCGCTGCCGCGCGTCAGGCGCCAGGGCTGGGCGCTGCCGTTGCCGCCGATCAATTGCAGGGCGTGGTGCTGCATCAGCTCGGGCGGCGTTTGCGGCTCGCCTTGGAGCGCGAGATTCTGTTGCCACACGTTGTCTGATGGCTAAGCGCTAAAATCAGCCATTCCACATCGCGCCGCAGATCAATATGACCCCGATGTACCGCGCAATCCTGCAGCTATTTGCGAATCTTGCAGCGGATCTTGCCGCACGTAATCTCCCTGAGCATTCAGTGCATGCGTATGTTTTCGGCGGTTGTGCCGTGCATATGCACACACGGTCCAGGGCGAGTTCCGATGTCGATGTGGAGTTTGACTACGATGCCATGGTCAAGGTGTCGGAGGTTCGTCTGGTACTCGAGCAGTTGCCGCCGGTGGATTATGACGACCCAGTCACTGGTCCATCTCAACTGATCTGGGATGCCAACTTCAACACCACCTTTGGTCCGCTGCACGAGGATTACCAGGCGCGTGCCCAAGAGATCGAGCGGGCGCCCGGTTCTCCGGTCGTCGTGTGGCTGCCGGGTGCCGAAGACCTTGCCCTGTCGAAACTCGGTCGCTTTGCGGATGTCGACCAGAATGACATTCTCGAACTGCTGTCGCTGCCCGAATCAAGTTGGGAGCTGTTCGAGTCGCTGGCACGGGATGTCAGCGGCTACTATGTCGGCCCGCCGCTTGATTCTAAAATCGCTTACATTCGAAAACGCCTAGAAAAACACAGGAAGAAACCGTGACCGCTCGTAAATCCGAATTCGAAAAGCTCCTCGGCCGAGTGGTGAGCCAAGGTGTCGCTCGTGCTGATTCTGGGTTGCTACGCGAGGTCGCCGAAAAGCTCTGGTATGGTCGCAGCGTGCCCAATCTTTCGAAATTTCCCGAGCCCGAGCGCCGTGAAGCGGGCTATCTGCTTGATCGCCTGGCGCGCGTGAATGTGATGGCGGTGGCGCGCAAGCAGAAAGTGTTGGCGGCTTTGACTCCCTATAAGCCATCCACTCCCGATTTGCAGGTCGGGCACAGAGACGTATTGGCCGTCACCTGGGGTGCCCGCGAAGAGCTGACACCACGTATGGCCGAACTTTTGCCGTACCAGACGCGAACCTACGAAGCAGAGAGGAAGGCGCACGCAAAGAGGCTGCGGGCGCAGGCGGCCAAAGGGGTTTCGCCGGGCAAAAAGCCGTAGCGTTCGCGCTGGCCGGCAAAGTAAACCCTCTGTCGGATCGCTCACCGCTCCCCCGTCAGCGCCGCCCTCAGCAATTCGATGAACGCCGTTGTCCTGCTAGGTATCAGGCGGCGGCCGGGGGTGACGCACCAGAGGGTGACCGAGGGCAGGGACCAGTCCGGGAGGATGCGCTGAAGTAGGCCGCGTTCGATCCAGGGGCGGGCCATGCGGTCGTCGAGGCCGACGATGCCGAGGCCGTGCGCGGCCATTTCGCGTTGCAGGCCGGGGGAGTTGGCGGCGAGTGGGCCGTTGGGCAGGCCTTCCCAGTGTTCGTTGCCGCGCGTCAGGCGCCAGGGTAGGGCGCTGCCGTTGCCGCCGATCAGTTGCAGGGCGTGGTGCTGCATCAGCTCGGGCGGCGTCTGCGGTTCGCCGTAGCGCTTGAGGTAGGCCGGGCTGGCGTAGAGGCCGTTGGCCATTTCGCAGAGCTGGCGGGCGACCAGCGTGGCGTCGTCGGGCAGGTGGGCGGCGGCGCGGATGGCGAGGTCGAAGCGTTCGGCGAGCAGGTCGACGCGGCGCGGTGAGAGGTCGAGTTCCAGACGGACCTCCGGGTAGCGGGTGGCGTAGTCGAGCAGGATGGGCGTCAGGTCGAGTTCGCGGAAGTCGGGCGGCATCGACACGCGCAGCACGCCGCGCGGCGTTCCCTGCCGATACTGGGCGATGGCGGCGGCGGCTTCGGTTTCTTCCTGCAGGCGGCGGGCGTGGTCGAGGATGCGTTCGCCGAATTCGGTGATGGTCAGGCGGCGCGTGCTGCGCGTCAGCAGGCGTTCGCCGAGGCGGCTTTCGAGGGCGCTCAGGCGGCGCGACAGCGTCGATTTGGGCAGGCCGACGCGCTCGGCGGCGCGGGCGAAGCTGCCGCTGTCCACGACGTGGGCGAAGAGGATGAGGTCGTTGGCGTCGAGTTCCATGGCGGCTTATTGTTCCATTGATGGAACGATGATACTCATTCCGACGGCTTCCGGTGCTGAAATTGCGTCAATAGAATGGGCTCCATGGTGACGGCGCGCTTGATCCGCAAGCCAAAGCCGAACCGAACCCAAGCAATCACCTGGAGAAGCCATCATGAAGATCCTGCAAATCAACGCCAGCGCCCGTTCTGCCGGGGCCAATTCCACCCGCCTGGCCGATGCCATCAGCGCCCGCCTGCTCGCCCGCAACCCCGGCGCGACGGTCGAGCTGCGCGACCTCGCCGCGCAGCCGCATCCGGTGCTCGACGAGCCGGCGCTGGGCGCCTTGTTCACCCCGGCCGAGCAGCGCACGCCGGAGCAGGCTGCCCGCGTTGCGCTCGACGATGCGCTGATCGCCCAGGTGCAGGCGGTCGATGTGATCGTGCTTGGCGTGCCGATGTACAACTTCGGCGTGCCCGTGCAACTGAAGACCTGGATCGACGCCATCGCCCGCGCCGGCGTCACCTTCCGCTACACCGCCAACGGGCCGGAAGGGCTGCTCAAGGGCAAGAAGGTCTATGTCGCGCTGGCCCGCGGCGGCCTTTACCGCGATACGCCGGCCGATTCGCAGGTGCCTTACCTGAAGAGCGTGCTCGCCTTCCTCGGCATGACCGACGTCGAGTTCATCTACGCCGAAGGCCTGGCGATGGGCGCCGACTCGGCCAGCAGGGCTTTTGCCGAAGCCGCGGCACGGATCGAGGAAGTCGTGGTCTGATTGCTGACCACGCCGCCAATCGCCCCAACCCCAATGGAGACTGATGCCATGACTGCAACGCTATCCACCGTCCTGCAAAGCCGCCAAGTAGAGCGCCTGGTGCAGGGCAAGCAGACCTCGGACGGCGCCGGGGTGCGCCTGACCCGCGTGCTGACGCAGAACCTGCAACGCCGGCTCGACCCCTTCCTGATGCTCGACGCCTTCCGCAACGAGAACCCGGAGGACTACATCGGCGGCTTTCCCGATCACCCGCACCGCGGCTTCGAGGCCGTCACCTACATGCTCGCCGGGCGCATGCGCCACCACGACACCGCTGGCAACGCCGGCCTGCTCGGGCCGGGCGGTGCGCAGTGGATGACGGCGGGCAGCGGCCTGATCCATTCCGAACTGCCGGAACAGGAAGAGGGGCTGATGGAAGGCTTCCAGCTCTGGCTCAACCTGCCGGCGCGCGACAAGATGATCGCCCCCAGCTACCGCGACATCCCGCCGGAACAGATTCCCGAGGCGACCACGGCGGCGGGCGTGCGCGTGCGCATCATCGCCGGCAGCAGCCAGGGCGTGGCCGGTGCCGTGCAGCGCGAGGCAACGCAGCCGCTCTACCTGGACGTGCATCTGCCGGCCGGCGGGCGTTTTGAACAGGCGATCCCGGCCGGGCACAACGCCTTCGTCTATGTCTATCGCGGCAGCGTCGAGGTCGGCGGCACGGTAGTGGAGGACCGCCACATGGCCATCTTCGCCAACGACGGTGGCGACGGCGTTACGCTGGCGGCGAGCGAAGAGGCCCGCGCGCTGATCGTCGCCGGCCAGCCGCTGGGCGAACCCATCGCCCAGTACGGCCCCTTCGTGATGAATACCGGTGCCGAGATCGAGCAGACGCTGCGCGACTACCGCGACGGCAAGTTCGAGGCGGCGGTGGTGCAATCCTTGTGAACCCTCCGGCGGGGCCGGGGTCGTAAGCCGGTTCCCGCACCTTCCTGAAAGCCCGCCCGCATGGACCTCGCCCAGATTACCGAATCGCTCCAGCGCGACGCCGTCTGGGTGGTCTTCCTCAACGTCCTCGCGCAGCAGGGCGGCCTGCCGGTGCCGGCGGTGCCGACGCTGCTGCTCGCCGGCAGCCTGGCGCTGTCGTCCGGGCAACTGGCGGCCATGCTCGCCGCCGCCATCCTCGCCTCGGTGCTCGCCGATGCGCTCTGGTACCTGGCCGGGCGTGCCTTCGGCTACCGTGTGCTGGCCGGGCTGTGCCGGCTGTCGATCAATCCGGCTTCCTGCGTCAGCCAGACCGAATCGCGCTTTGTCCGCTGGGGGCTGGGCTCGCTGGTGGTCGCCAAGTTCGTGCCGGGGTTTTCCACGGTGGCGCCGCCGATTGCCGGCGCGCTGCGCATGAGCCTGCCCGGCTTCGTCCTCGCATCCGCCGCCGGCGCCGCCTTGTGGGCCGGTTTGGCGCTGGTCGCCGGCTGGGTGCTGCGCAGCGAAGTGCAGGCGGTGATCGCCGCGCTCGACCGCAATGCCGCCGGCACGCTACTCGTCGTCGCCGCCGTGATCGGTCTCTGGCTGGGCTGGAAGCTGTGGCAGAAATACCGCTTCCGCCGCCTGTCGGCGGTGCCGCACATCAGCATCGGCGAACTGCTCGCCGCGCTCGACTCAAACCAGCCGCCGCTTGTGCTCGACCTGCGCGGCGCCATCATGGTTGCCGAAACCGGCCCCATCCCCGGCGCCGTCGTCGCCGAGCACGACCGCCTGTTCGAAGCGGTGGGCGACTGGCCACGGCACCAGCCCATCGTCACCCTCTGCCATTGCCCGGAAGACGCCGGCGCCATCCAGGCCGCCAACCGTCTGCTCGATGCCGGCTATCGCTCGGTACGGCCGCTGCTCGGTGGTTACGATGCGTGGCGGGCGGGCAAGGCTTGCTGAGTCAGAACTGCTGTTGAACTGACGTTTTCGCTGCTTGGGGCGTTTGATCTTCCCGGCGAAGGTCTGCCGATGCTTGCCTTGCTCCGAGCGCACGCGTTTCACCCGAAGGCGACCAGCCGCTGCCGGCCGGGCTCGGGCTGCGCTGGAGCAGGATGTTGATGGCCAGCGTCGCGGTCAGCAGGGCGGCGGCGCCCAGGGTATGGAGGACGGCGACGGGCAGCGGCAGCGAGAGCAGGACATTGCCCAGGCCGAGGCCGATTTGCAGCGCAAGCAGGCCGAGCAGCAGGCCGCCCCAGCGCCGCCAGCGGCGATGGCCGGTACGGATCAGCGAAACCGCCAGCGCGCCGACGATCAGCGCCACCGCCAGCGCGCCCAGGCGATGGCTCCAGTGGATGGCGGTCAGGCTGGCCAGCGGCAGCAACTGGCCGTCCGCGGTCTGGCCGAGTTCGCGGTGCAGGCTGAAGGCATGGTCAAACTCCATCTCCGGCCGCCATTGCCCCTGGCAGGTCGGGAAATCGGCGCAGGCGAGGGCCGCGTAGTTGCTGCTGACCCAACCGCCCAGCGCGATCTGCAACACGATGAGCAGCAAGGCGCCGCCGGCCAGCAGCCGCAGGGCGCGGCCGGCGGGCGCTTCGCCGCTTCTTTCGCGCCGGGCGAAGAGCATGCCGGCGAGCAGCGAGAGCGTGGCCATGCCGCCGAGCAGATGCAGCATGACGATGACCGGCTTGAGCAGATAGGTCACGGTCCACATGCCGAGCGCCGCCTGCAGGCAGACGATCAGCAGCAGGGCGGTGGGCAGCGCCGGCGACTGGTGTTGGCGGCATTCCCGGCGCCAGGCGAGGATGCACAGCGTCAGCACGAGCAGGCCGAGGCTGCCGGCCAGGTAGCGGTGCAGCATCTCCTTCCAGGCCTTGCCGGTTTCCAGCGGGCGTTCCGGGTAGGCCTGCGCCGCCGCCAGTTGCTCGGCCGGCGCGTCGGGGACGCCCAGCCAGTGGCCATAACAGCCCGGCCAGTCGGGGCAGCCGAGGCCGGCATCGGACAGGCGCACGTAGGCGCCAAGGGCGATGACGGCAAAGGCGAGCAGGGTGGCGAGCAGGAGCAGGCGGTGGAAGAGACGCACGGTGTTATCAGAACAGGCGGTCAATGAACAAGGCGGCGAAGAGCAGGGTCAGGTAGAGGATGGAATAGCGGAAGGTGCGCCGCGCCAGGGCGTCGCTGTAGTTGCGGCAGAGCGCGATGGCGTAGCCGAGGAAGACGAGGTCGAGCAGGCTGATGGCGATCAGGTAGAACGTGCCGCTCATGCCCAGCGACACCGGGATCAGGCTGGCGGCGGCGAGCATCACGGTGTACCAGAGGATGTGCTGGCAGGTGAAGGCGATGCCGTGGGTGACCGGCAGCATGGGCAGGCCGGAGCGGGCGTAGTCGTCGCGCCGGTAGCAGGCCAGCGCCCAGAAGTGGGGCGGCGTCCACAGGAAGATGATGAGGAAGAGGACCAGCGGTTCGGCCGAGACCACGCCGGTCATCGCCGTCCACCCGAGCAGCGGCGGCATGGCGCCGGAAGCGCCGCCGATAACGATGTTCATCGGCGTCGCCGGTTTGAGGAGCAGGGTGTAGATGACGGTGTAGCCGACGAAGGTAGCCAGGGTCAGCCACATGGTCAGGTCGTTGATGTAGGTGTGCAGCAGCCAGAGGCCGGCGGCGCCGAGGGCGGTGGCCAGGCTGAGCGTTTCCAGCGGCGAGATGTCGCCACGGGCGGTGGCGCGCCAACTGGTACGCGCCATCTTGGCATCGACCGTGCGCTCGACCAGGCAATTCATCGCGGCGGCGGCGAAGGAGACCAGCGCAATGCCCAGCGCGGCGACGATGAAACGCAAGAGCGGCGGGAAATCCGGCGTCGCCAGGCACATCCCGATCATCGCGGTGAACACGATCAGGCTGTTGACCCGCGGCTTGCACAGGTGGCCGAAGGCGGCTAGACGTTGGCCGAGACTCAGGGGGGAGACGGTGGCGGCGGTGTGCATGGCGGTTCTCCTAGCCGGCGTATTTGAGCAGGCGGTCGAGGTCGGCGCGCAGGCCTTGCGGGCTGGCGTCGGGCGGATAGGTCATGATGATCCGGCCTTGCGGATCGACCAGCAGCAGCGGATCGGCGATGTCGGCCAGGGTGTCCGGCGGCGCGCTGAGCAGCAGCAGGTCGGGTTGGCTGGCGCGCACGCCGGGCAGCGCGGGGTCGTCGGCCTGCCCGGTGAGCAGCGCGCGGCCCAGGCGGCCCATGTTTTTGTAGAGGGCGACGTGGACGCGGCGCATTTCGTCGAGGCGCTGCAGGCAATCGGCGGCGCAGGGGCCGCGGACGTGCAGAACCAGTTGCCATTTTTCGGCGTTTTTTTCGGTTGACCGCAGGATTTCTGCCGGCAGCGGGCGGGGCGGCTTGAGCAGGTGGCCGTGGTGCGTCACCCGCGACGGGTGCCAGCCGCCGAAGTAGAGCGCGGCGGCGATGACGAAGGGCAGGGCGAGCAGGCCGACGATCAGGGCCAGGGTCAGGCGGCCTTGGCGTTGGTCGGGCGGGGTGGGGAGGGCGACGCTGTTCATGGTCGGCGGATCAGGAAATAGCCCCAGATGCCGAGGCTGGCGATGGCAAAACCGAACCATTGCAAGGCGTAGCTGCGGTGGCGGTCGGCGCGTTCGTCCGGGCGCGGCCAGTCGCGCACGTAGCCGCCCGCCGCAGTCGGGTCGAGCTGGACGACCAGGCCTTGCAGCGGGTAGGGCACGGCCGAGCGGAAGCGTTCGAGGTCGAGGTTCTGCCAGACCGGCGCCCAGCCGCTGGTCGGCTGCGCCGCCAGGTTGAAGAAACGCTGCGCGGGCAGCACGGCGATGCCGCTCACTTCGATTTCGCCGGCCGGCACCTCGGCGACGGGCTGCTGGCGATGATCGGCCGGCGCCGGCAACCAGCCGCGATTGAGCAGCACATGCATGGTCGATCCGGAAAGCCGCAAGGGGGTGATGACGTGATAGCCGGCTTGCTCCCGATACGGGCGGTTGTCGATCAGCACCTGGTGGGCGGCGTCGTAGCTGCCGCGCAGGATGACCCGGCGATGGCGCAGGGCGTCGATGTCGGCGGGCGTCGTCGGCATGGCGATGGCGGCGTCGTGGCTGCGGCTGTCGAGTTCGATCTGCAGCGCCGTCTTGCTTTCGGCCTTGCGCCATTGCCACAGGCCGAGCGAAACGAAGGCCGGCAGCAGCAGCGCCAGCAACAGTCCGCCGAGGATCGCCACCTGCTTGCGGCTGGCCCTTGCCGGCGCGCTCGGGCGGCGCGCATACTGGGCCGTGGCAACTGACCCGGAGGCGTCGTCCATGCTCAGGATTGTGGTGGTTTTGCTGTTGCTTGGCATCGTCGGCAGCCTGTTCTCCGGGCTCTTCCTGCTCTATCGCGATCGCGGCCAGGGCGAACGCACGGTACGCGCGCTGACCCTGCGCATCGGCCTGTCCATCGCGCTCTTCCTGTTGCTGCTCGGCAGTTTCCGGTTTGGCTTCATTCCCGGTTACACCCAATAAACGAAGACAAAAAGGATCAGCCAGACCACGTCGACAAAGTGCCAGTACCAGGCCACCGCCTCGAAGGCGAAGTGGCGCTCGGCGCTGAAGTGGCCGGCCAGGCTGCGCAGCAGGATCACCGCCAGCATGACGGTGCCGAGCGTGACGTGGAAACCGTGGAAGCCGGTGAGCATGAAGAAGGTCGCGCCGTAGGCGCCGGCGCCCATGGTCAGGCCCAGTTCGGTGTAGGCGTGGTGGTATTCGTAAGCCTGGAAGCCGAGGAAGATGGCGCCGAGCAGGACCGTCGCCGCCAGCCCGGCGACCAGTTGCCGGCGCCGGTCGCGCAACAGGGCCCAATGCGCCCAGGTGACGGTGGCGCCGGAACTGAGCAGCAGCGCGGTGTTCAAGGCCGGGATGCCCCAGGCGCCCATCGGCGTGAACGGCGCGCCCTGCGGGCCGCTGGTCGGCCAGGTGCCGGCGAAGTCGGGCCACAGGGTGACGCCGTGCACCGCCATCATCTCGCCCAGGCGTGGCACCGAGATCACCCGCATGTAGAACAGGGCGCCGAAGAACGCGGCAAAGAACATCACTTCGGTGGCGATGAACCAGATCATGCCGTAGCGGAAGGAGCGGTCTTCCCAGTCGCGGTAGGCGCCGCTCTGCGATTCGGCGATGACGTGGCCGAACCAGCCGAACAGCACATAGACGATGACCGCCGCGCCGGCCAGCATGACCCACTGGCCGGGGCCGGCGTCGTTCATCGTCTGCACGAAGCCGAGCGCCAGCAGGAACATGCCGGCGGACAGGATCACCGGGTACAGGCTGGGCTGCGGAACGAAGTAGTGCGCGCCGTGGCCGGCGTGGGCTGGAGCGTTTTTCATCTTGCCTCCGCGGTGCGGGTAAGGGTCCGGCGTTGGCCGTCGATGCTGAAAAAGGCGTAGGACAGGGTGATGTGGCGGATGTCGGCGGCGACTTCCTTCTTGACGATGAAGGCCAGCGGCATCTCGCGCGCTTCGCCGGGGCCGAGGGTCTGCTGGGTGAAGCAGAAGCACTCGATCTTGTCGAAATGCTGTGCCGCCTGGCCGGGCGTGACGCTGGGCACGGCCTGGCCGGTGACTGCCCGGTCCGAAGTGTTGCGCACCAGATAGGCGATCTGCTGCAGTTCGCCGGGGTGGATGTCGAGGTGGGTGAGCAGCGGTCGCATTTCCCAGGGCAGGCCGGGCATCACCGTGCCGGTGAATTCGACGCGGATGCTGCGGCCAGTATCGACGGCGGCGGCCGGCGCGGCGCTGGCGCTGAGGCCGCCGACGGTAAAGCCGCGCCCTGGTCCGGCGGTCTTGCCGTTGAAGCCGGTGGCCTCGCAGAGCACGTTGTAGAGCGGCACCAGCGCAAAGGCGAAGGCAAAGGCGCCGGCCACCAGCAACAGCAGACGGCCGATCAGGCGGCGGTGGCTGGCGGGAGCGGCGGGCACCTGTTCCATGGCGCTAACGCGGGATCAACAGCCCGAGCAGGTAGATGGCCAGCACGGCGGCGCCCAGCCACCAGCCGAGGCGGCGGGAGGCGGCGCGGCGGGCGGACAGGTCGGCCGGGGAAAACGCCGCTGCGTTGGCGGATGGGGGGGCGGGGGGCATCGGCTCTCCGATCTGAAAGTTGCCCGGTTTCATTTGATCACCGGCTGGGTTTCCCAACTGTGGTGGGGCGGCGGCGAGGACAACTCCCACTCCAGCCCTTCGGCGCCTTCCCAGACGCGGCCATCGACCTTGGGTCCGCCGCGCACGCAGCACCAGATGTTCCAGGCAAAGATCAACTGACTGAGGCCGAGGATGAAGGCGCCGACCGTCGACATGGCGTTGAATTCGGCGAACTGCAGCGCATAGTCGGGAATGCGCCGGGGCATGCCGGCGAGGCCGAGGAAGAACTGCGGCATGAAGGTCAGGTTGAAGGAAATCACCGTCAGCCAGAAATGCAGCTTGCCGAGCTTTTCGCTGTACATGTGGCCGGTCCATTTCGGCAGCCAGTAATAGACGCCGGTCATCACGCCCATGATGCCGCCGGCGAACAGCGCGTAATGGAAGTGGGCGACGACGAAATAGCTGTGGTGATACTGGGCGTCCGCCGCGACGTCGGCGAGGATCAGCCCGGTCAGGCCGGCGATGCCGAACAGCACGATGAAGCCGACGGCGAACAGCATCGGCGTCTCGAAGCTCATCGCCCCCTTCCACATGGTGGCGATCCAGCAGAAGAAGAGCACGGCCAGCGGCAGCGAGATGGCCATGGTGCTGAACATGAAGTAGATCAGCGCCGGCACCGGCAGGCCGGCGGTGAAGAAGTGGTGTGCCCAGACCACGACCGAGAGCAGGCCGATGGCGATGAAGCTGTAGACCTGCGCCTTGTAGCCGTAGGTCGGCTTGCGCGAGAAGGTGGCCAGCACATGCGGCATCAGCCCCCACACCGGCAGCAGCAGGATGTACACCTCGGGATGGCCGAAGAACCAGAACAGGTGCTGGAAGAGGATGGGGTCGCCGCCGCCGGCCGCGTCGAAGAAATGGGTGCCGAAATGGCGGTCGGTGAGCAGCATGGTGACCGCGCCGGCCAGCACCGGCAGCGTGGCGATCAGCAAAAAGGCGGTGATCAGCCAGCCCCAGGCGAAGAGCGGCAGCTTCATCATGGTCATGCCGGGGGCGCGCATGTTGAAGATGGTGACGATGATGTTGATCGACCCCATGATCGACGAGATGCCCAGGATATGCACGGCGAGGATGGCGAAATCGACGCCCATGCCGCCCTGCACCGAGAGCGGCGCGTAGAAGGTCCAGCCGGTGGCAATGGCGCCGTCGCCGATGCCGAACAGGGCCAGCGTGAACGGCAGGGTGAGCAGGATGGCGGCCGGCGGCAGCAGCCAGAAGCCCCAGTTGTTGAGGCGCGGCAGCGCCATGTCGGGGGCGCCGATCATCAGCGGCAGCATCCAGTTGGCGAAGCCGGTGGCGGCCGGCATCAGCGCCGCGAAGATCATCACCAGCGCATGCACGCCGATCAGCTGGTTGAAGAACTCGGGTTGCATCAACTGCAGGCCGGGCTGGAAGAGCTCGGCACGCACGGCGAGGATCATCAGCCCGCCGACGAAGAACATGATCAGCGAAAAGGTCAGGTACATCGTGCCGATGTCCTTGTGGTTGGTCGTCGTCAGCCAGCGCATCAGGCCGCCGGGGTAGTGCCCGGCGTCGTGCGGGGTGGGCTGCGTGGTGGTGGCTGTATTCATCGCTCGACTCCTAGCGCAGGGCCTTGATCTGGGCGGGCTGGACCATGTCGCCCTGTTGGTTGCCGAAGCTGTTGCGTTCAAAGGTGATGACGGCGGCCAGTTCGACGTCCGACAGCGTGTTGCGGAAGGCCTGCATGGCGGTGCCGGCCTTGCCGTTCATCACCCGGTCCACGTGGCCGTCCTTGGCGGGTTTGCCGTTCATGTCGAAGAGCGGGCCGGCGATCACCTTGCTGCCGGCCAGTGCCGGGAAGGCCGGGGGCAGGCCCTGGCCCTCGCTCTGGTGGCAGGCGACGCACTGTTTCTCGTACACCTCCTTGCCGGCGGCGATCAGTTCGTCCTTGCTCCAGGTCCGCTCGCTGCTGCCGGCCGCTGCCTTGGCCTCGGCCTTCTTGCTGTCCACCCAGGCCAGATATTCCGGCTCGGGCACGGCATGCACCACCACCGGCATGAAGCCGTGATCCTTGCCGCACAGCTCGGCGCACTGGCCGCGGTAGATACCGGGCTTCTCGATCAGCACCCAGGTCTCGCGCAGGAAGCCGGGGATGGCGTCGCGCTTGACGCCGAATTGCGGCACCCACCAGGTATGGATGACATCGGTCGACGTCAGCAGCACGCGCACCTTCTTGCCTACCGGCAGCACCACCGGCTGGTCGACTTCCAGCAGGTAATGCTCGCCCTTGGCCTCGGCATTGGCGATCTGGTCACGCGGCGTGGCCAGGGTGCTGATGAACTTGATGCCGGCCTCGGGGTATTCGTACTGCCATTTCCACTGCATGCCGGTGACCTTGAGCACCATGTCGGCCCGCGTCTGGGTGTCCTCCATGTTGATCACCGCCTTGACCGCCGGGATGCCCATCAGCACGAAGTCGATGAAGAGCAGGATGGCAAACGGCACCAGCGCCCAGAACCACTGCAGGGCGCCGCGCGGCCCGGAGAACCTGGCCGCCTGATGACCGACGCTTTTGCGATGGCGGATCATCGAATAGATCATGATTGCGAACACCACGACGAACAGCACGGTGATGATCAGCATGAATTCGTTGTGGATGTGCAGCGTCTCCCGCGCGATCGGCGTGACCGGCTCCGGGAAGTTGAAACTGTAGGCCGCCTGTGCGACACCCGGCAGCCATGCCGGGGCGAGGGGGGCGAGGCGCCGAAGGTGGCGCCAGGTCAGCAGGCTTGAAGACGAAATTCCGGCGCAGCAATGCGCCGTCTCTCGCAAAAAATGCGCTGTGATCGTCATCCCGGCTCCCCCCTTCCGACAACCTGCTTTGCCATCTGAAGCGATATTTTTTAATTAGTTCCGTATTATTTAACTCAATGACACCTACACCCATGAAGCGCTACCGCTTGTTCCTGCTCAATGTCGCCCTGTTCCTGTTGCTGGGATGCCAGCCGGAACCGGTGAGCTTTCGCAACACCGACATCACCGGCGCCAGCTTCGGCAGGGATTTCTCGCTCACCGATCACCACGGCCGGTCGCGCACCCTGGCCGATTTCCGGGGGCGGGCGGTGATTGTCTTCTTTGGCTACACCTCCTGCCCCGACATCTGCCCGACCACCCTGGCCCGGCTGGCCGAGGCGATGAAGGAACTTGGGGAAGACAGCAAGCGGGTGCAGGTGCTGTTCATCACCCTGGACCCCGAGCGCGACACGCTGGCCCAACTGAAAACCTATGTTGCCTGGTTCCACCCCGATTTCCTCGGCCTGCGCGGCGAGCCGGCGCAGATCCAGGAACTGGTCAAGGAATACCGCGTCTTTGCCAGCCGTCACGCGGTGGAAGGTGCGCTCGGCTACGTCGTCGACCACTCCAGCGGCGCTTATGTTTACGACCCGGCCGGCAGGCTGCGGCTCCATGTGCGCGACCCGAACAGCGTCCAGGACCTGGTGGCGGATCTGCGCGTCTTGCTGCATTAGCCATGCGCGTCTAGCAGTTCTGCTTCTTCGCCAACCGTCAGGCGTGCAAGGTCGGGGTGTGTCTTTCCGGAGCAGAAAACGTCTTGTCCCGACTTCACCAACAGGCCAGAGAGAGGACGGAAGGGGAGATATTCGAGAGCAGGGGGGCGGCCTTGAGGTCAAGGTGGATGGCATGCCGAGCGTCCTGGTGTGTATGATGCTTGGGTTTGTGCGTTTGGCATGAGTTTCCGGTGTTCTTGTATGTCATGGGAAATGAAGTGCCCTGATGTTTTCCTGGGGCTTGCTTGCCAATTCATTCCCCCCTTTCCCTGGAGGCGTGACCTCGTGATACCGTCCGTACTTCGCCTGCCGTTGAATTTTGCGCCCAACCGCCTGCAGGCTGATTTGGCGCATCTGCAATCGCAACAGTGGTTGCCTCATTTCAATACCCGCATCTATGACGGCGACTGGAGCGGCTTGCCCCTGCGCGCCGTGCCCGGTAGCGTCATCCCGATGTATTCGGACCCGCAGGCCGAAACCTGGGAAGACACCCCGCTGCTGCAAAGCTGCGACTACTTTCCGGAAGTGCTGGCGACTTTCCAGTGCCCTCTGTTGGCGGTGCGTTTGCTCAGACTGGGTGCGGGCTCAGTCATCAAGGAACACCGCGATCCGATGCTGAGCCCGGAACATGGTGAAGTGCGCATCCATGTCGTGGTGGCGACGAACCCCGATGTGGAGTGTCGTATCGACGGGGTCAGTTATCGTTGGGCGGCCGGCGAATGCTGGTACGGGAACTTCACCTTGCCGCATAGTTTCACCAATCGTGGTACGACCGAGCGCTTGCATATCGTGCTCGATTGCAAGCTCAACGATTGGTTGCGCGGTTTGCTTGAGGCCTGAGCAGATGGACGGAAGCAGCGAAGAGGCAATTCAGGCCCTGCGTCGAGTCGTGCATGACGATCCCGTCCGGCAAGCGCGCCTGTTTGCCTTGACCGATGCCAGCGAGTTTGTTGCCGCCGTGTTGCAAATAGCGCAATCCCAAGGGATCGGGCTACAGGAAGAAGCCGTGTGGCAGGCGATGCGCAGCGGTCGCCGCGCCTGGTCCGACAGAAAGCGGCCATGACGGACATGGACAGGCTCGCCGGTTGGATACCGCTGTTCTTGTCGATGCGCGACGCCAAGGCGCAAGTGGATTGGGGCTACATGGGAGCGGAGCGATTCACCGAGCCGTTCTGTCATGACACATTGGCCAGGCTGGCGGCTCGGCCATTCAACCAGTTGTTGCGCCAGCAGAGCAGTTTGGAGCTGTTGCTGGAACGCGCATCGAGCCATCCCGGCCTGCCGCTGCAAGGTATGGTGTTTCACCTGAGCCGTTGTGGCTCGACCCTGGTGGCGCAATGGCTCTCGGCGCTCACCGATAGCGTGGTGCTGTCAGAGCCGGAAGCTGTGGATAGCTTGTTGCAATGGCCCGCCCCGGCGGCGGGGGCGGAAACAATTCGCGCCTTGCTCGCCGCACTGGGTCAGCCGCGCCGCGTTGCTGATCGTCGCCTGTTTCTGAAAACCGATTGCTGGCATACCGCCCACATCGATCGCTTGCTGGCGGCCTATCCCGATACGCCCTGGATTTTTCTCTACCGCGATCCGCTGGAGGTACTGGTGTCGCATCAGAGAATGCCGGGCTGGCATCTGGTACCGGGCTCGATGAAAGCCCACGGCCTGCAGCCGCCCGATGAACTGATGAGCCAGCCGCTCGGACATGGCGCTTGGGTGCTGTCCGTCATTCTCGAACAGGCCAGGCATGCCATGCAGCATCACGGTAACGGTTTGCTGATCAATTACGACGAATTGCCCGATGCCCTGGAGAACCGACTGGCCGCCCACCTCGGCATCGATCTGGCGAGGCAGGATGTGGAGAGCCTGCGCGCGCTAACCGGGCGTAGCGCCAAGCGGGCTTACATGGCTTTTCAACCCGATGGCGCCGACAAACGCGCTGCCGCCGATTCTGCTGTGCTCGAAATGGTGGAACGCTGGCTGATCGAGCCCTATCAATCTCTGGAGAAAATCCGCAAGGAGAAGGGCTCTGCCTGAGGCGGGGTAAAGGGCGTGACGTGGAGAAGATATTCGATCGCATGCACACGGAACGCGGCCTGTGCCCGCTCTCGTCGCCGGAAGTCCGCGGGAACTGTGCTAGCGTAGCGTGGAAACCTTGGCTCTTGCATCACTTGGCGGGACACGATCATCAAACCCATCGATAAATGAAGAATACGAAATTGGCATGCGAAATCCCTGATTCCGATTGGGCTCTTGAGTATGGTCTAACCGAGGTTTCTTAAATTGCTAGCGTGTGTCTTGTCCCCATGAGCCCATTTCGTAGTTACCGCATCCATGGCCTGACAGTTCTCTCAGCCTTGGAGCTTCCAGAACTGTTTGAGGCGCCGATCGATATCCCGGCGGATGTCTTTGTCGATCTTGGCGAAATTTCCGAGCGATTGCCGTCGATTGCCGATCAAGGTCCGATGTGGCAGGCCGGCGAGGGGCGCTTTCTTCTGGAGGTGCCGGAGGTCGCCCGCTATCTGGTCACGGATGGCAAGCAAGTTCGAATCGACCCCGAGCCTGGCGTGGCGCCCGGCGATATCCGCTTGTATCTGCTCGGCGCGGTGCTGGGGGTTGTGCTGCACCAACGCGGTCTGTTGGCCCTGCATGCCGGCGCTGTCGAGGTGAACGGTCAGGCCGTGGCGTTCGCAGGGAATTCCGGTGCCGGCAAGTCCACCCTGGTGGCACATTTGCGCCAACGCGGTCATCGTCTCATCGGCGACGATCTGCTGGCGATAAGTTTGGATCGTGAAGGCCAGCCCTGGGCCCAGCCCAGCTTCGCCCGCATCAAGCTCTGGGCAGACGCCCTGTGCCACATCCGCCACGAACCCGAGCGACTGGTGCGCGATCATTCCCGTCTGGAGAAATTTCATCTGGCGGTGGAAGAGGATCACCGCGACCTGCCCCTGCCTCTGGCACGGGTTTATCTTCTGGAGGAAAACCGCCTCGACGATGGCGTCGTCATTGAGCCGTTGCGCGGTCTGGATGCCGTCAATGCTTTGGCGCAAATTACCTACAGGCCCCAGCATGTCAAGGCGCTGGGGCTGGGGCAGTGGCAATTCCAGCAGTGTAGTCGAACCGCGAACCGCATCCAGGTACTACGGTTATGCCGCCCCAAATCTCTCGCTCGCATGGAAGAGGTATTGGATCGTGTGGCGCTGGCGTGGCGTCAGGATGCCTGAAGATTTGGGGCGACAGCAAGGAATTGGCGCCCCATTCGCACCATTCATTCGTTCCCTCCTTCCATCTTGCGGATGAACATTCCGACCGAGAGACCACGCAATAATTTGAGTTTGTATTCGCTGATCACCTCCGGCCGGGTCCAGCCCGTCGTGGGCCAATCGTCCAGGGCCTGGCGCATCGCTTTCAAATCCAGCAGGCGGGCCGCCGTCGGCGAAGCTTCCAGCCGATCCAGCTCGGCCGCCATTTCGTCCCGCTCCCGGCCTGCTGTCTCATACCAGTCGGCGGATTGCAGCCCCTTGCTTCGGGCGTACAGGATTTCCGGCGGTAGCCGGTCGCCGTATGCACGGTGCAGCAGCCAGCGCATCTGTCCATTGCGCAGGAACTGGTTTTCAGGGATGGCCAGGCAGAATTCCAGCAAGCGTACGTCGGCGGTGGGGTCGCGCTCGACGACGCCGGCCTGGGCCAAGGCGTCGAGATAGCTGTCACCCAGATCAACTCGGTAAAGCACCATGAGACGGGCAGCCCGGCCGTCGTGCCAAGGGCGGTAGCTGAGCCGGAGCTTGCCCTTCTCAGCCCTGGCGCGAATATCCAGAGCATGGGCGACATCAGGATGCAGTGCGGAGAGTCTGAACAGGCCAGAGAGATCGCCTCGCCGCTGTCGGCTGAGTCTGGACCAAAGCCATTCGGGCATGAACGGCCCCAGCGATTGGCTCAGGATCGATTTCCAGCCCATGGCGCCTTGTCGCTGCAAGGCGCGGGACTCGCGCAACCAGGCCCAGGGCCGGCCTTGCCGTAACAATGCCGGTAATAACATGCGGCCATCGAAAGACAATCCCATATTGCCCCATTGCCCGGTCAGAACGACCCGTGCCCCTCGCGCCTCCGCTGCGTTGCGGATGGCGTTGATCCACAGGGCATTGCTTGGATTAAGCAGCGGTCTTGAGGTGTGTTGGGAATGCCGGTCAAGCTCGCTTAAATGCCGCTCGTCGGTACGAATCAGAATGTGATCCATATTCGGGTGGCGTACCGCCAGCGCGGCGGCGGCGGGGCCTTCGTCGGCGTGGCGCCCCCTGGGGGTGGGGCCGTCAAATCCCTCCCTGGGGACATGCGTGAAGGCCAGCAATTTCTTGTTTCGTTCCGCCAGTATGGGGGCTGCCACGGCACATACGGAGCTGCTGTCGAAGCCGGAACTGAGATGCGCCCCTATTTCTCCCCGTGCCCGTAGTCGGCAACGGACAGCGGTTTCCATGTGTTCTCTGAAGGCTTCGACGTAATCCTCGTCTTGTGGAAGCTCAATGCGGCGTTCCGCAGAGAAACGGTGGTAACAGGTCGTACGTACGCTGCCGTTTTGCATGATCAAGTGGTGTCCCGGTTCCAGGCGCTGGATGCCCAGAAAGCAACTCGATGGGCCAACCCAGGGGATCAGGGCCAAATATTCCGCCAGACGTTCCTGATCCAATTCCCGAGGGATTTGCGGTAGCGCATGCAAGGCCTGGGCAGCGGAGGCGAAGGCGAAAAATCCCTTGCCCTGATGCCAGTAGAGGGGGCGCATGCCCATCGGGTCACGGGCCAGGAACAGGCATTCCGTCAAGGGTGACCAGACGGCGAAAGCGAAATCCCCCAACAGGTGCCGGGGGGATTCTTCACCCCAGGCCTCATAGGCGGACAGCACCAGGGCGCTGTCTGCCATGTTCCGTACCTGAGCGGAAGGGATTCGCAGTTTCTGGGCCAGTTCATCCCGATTGTCCAGGCGTCCGGAAAAGACCAGTACTGGCTTGTTGCCGCCGTTGTTCAAGGGCTGACGATCGAAAACGTCTTCCGGCGTGAAGCGGCGTAAGCTACAAACCAAGGCGGCTTGATTGCGCCGCCAGGCGCGGCTGACTTCCGGTCGGTAAATTGCCAAGGCTTGTAGCAGACGCTCGGTGTCATCCTGGCTGATGGCGTCCCCTTGTCTCCTGATGATTCCGGCAATTGTGCTCATGGTTGGGGGTCAATGCGTGGGTTGGGTGTGATCGTCGCCAGGCAATATCCTCGGCATAATATTGCTTGTCTCGGTCAGCGTTTGGTCGATAAAATCGGTAGCGTAGCATTCTTATTCATCATTCATTCTGGTTTGGAGGTCATCCGTCATGCAAGAGCAAGAAACAGTTGATGTCATGGTTCAAGAAGCCATCGTTGAAGGCCGCAAGGAATGGCAAGCCCCGAAGCTGCGCTCCTCCAGGATCGATCTCAGTACGCAAGCTGACTTGGCTGGTTCTGATGACGGTGGTTTGCTGTCCTGATTCGATACGGCAACAGGGCGCGGTGCGGTGATTCGCCTCATAAGCTGATTCTTGCACTTGCCTTTCCGCGCCTCTAGGTGATGTAAAAAAAGCCCCTGCCTTGGCTGGGGCTTTGTCGTTATCATGCCGTTGGATCAGTTACGAGAAGGCCAAACTCCCTCCAGCGCGATACAGAAACGCAGCACCATGTAAGGCTGCATGTTGGCGTGAGGCTGACTACCGCCGGTGACACCGACAGCCTGTGGACTCATATAGACGGGATTGGCCGTGTCATTCGTGTCATAGAGTTCCGTCCCGGCACCATTTTGACGGAAGACCCCCGGATAATTGCCGGTGGGGGCCGCCGTCTCGGTGACTTCACGCTCGAAGGATAGCGTGTGGTTGTGGTTGGCCATTTGGCTCTGGTTCAGGGTGACCGTGTAGTCGCCGCCGGTGGAGCCATAGGCTCGGGGAGTGAGCCCCGGACCGCTACCTTGGCCCATCGGCAAGCGACCCATGAGGTTGGGCAGGTTGAAGTTGGTCCTGCCATCCCCTCCGAAGGTGGTGCCAACGATGGCGTAGAGCGCTTGGTACTGGGCGAGTGACATCTGCTGCCCGTTACAGTCCGCCCAGTTGTAGGGGGGGTAGGTGTAGGGGTAAATGTGGATTTCCCCGATGAATGGTTCAGCCATGGTGGTCTCCGTTCAATTCCGGCTCGGATATTCACCCTGCAGCGCCACGATGAAGCTGAGGGCCATGTAGGGCATCATGTTGGCATGGGCTTGGTTGCCTCCCACCATGCTCAAGGTATCGCTCGGGGCCGCGACGGGTTTGTCGAAAGTCGCCTGGGTCTCGTACAGGGTGTTGCCGGCTCCGACATTGGCCAATACGTTGCCGTTGGGAGACGGCAAGCTGGCAAGATCGGTATTGGCCATCCAGGCATGGTTGTGCTGGGGCAGATTGGCCGTGAGCACGGTAACGGTTTCCGTGCCGGAAGCGGACCCTAAGAGGCGTGGGGTCAAGCCGGTGCCGGTGCCGAAGTGGATGGGTACCCGGCCGCGCAGATCAGGCAGGCCTAAGGTCTGCACGCCATCGCCACCGTAGATCGTGCCAAACAGGCTGAAGAGGACTTGGTATTGAGAAATCGGGACTGTCTGCCCGAAACACATCGACCAATTCACCGGTGCGTAGTTACCCGCGAATAGCCGAATTTCACCTACAAATGCATCCATGGGAAGTTCCTTTCGTCAGTTGCGGCTGGGGTAATAACCCTGCATGGCGATACAGAAATTGATTGCCAGGTAGGGCTGCATGTTGTTGTGGGGAGTGCCTTCCCCCACATTGGAGACCGACTGCTGCCCCATGACCGAAGCGCTGCCGCTGGCGTAGGGGGCATAGGCCGTTGCCTTTCCGGATGGCGTTTGCGCCAGATAGAAGGTGGCATTGGGAACCGCCAGATTGGCCACTTCGTTGGAGGCCTTCACCATGTGGTTGTGAGCCGGCATGGTATTGATGGTGAGTGCCTCGGTTTCGCTTCCACCAATAGCGCCGCGCGTGGAAAACTGTGCGCTGTAATGCATCGGTGCCCGGCCTTGCAGGTTGGGCAGGGCAAAGGTGCTGCTGCCGTCGCCGCCAAAGCTGTTGTACAGCAGGCTAAACAGCGCCTGGTTTTGATTGACGGGCAAAATTGCCCCGTTGCAGAACGACCAGTTGTGGGGCGCGAAGTTGAACCCGAAAGTGCTGATCTGGCCGAGGAATGGATCCGCCATAGCATTTCTCCTGATGAGTTTGGAACGGTGGCGGGGGGATGGCAGCTCCATCAATAAAACCTCCGCCGGCTTGGTAAACGGCTTGGTGGCGTCGACATCGAGGACGTAATGCCAGCCCTCCACGCAAAACCACATTCACCGCGTGAGCCGTGCGTCGCGATAACCTCCCAGGCGATGCCGGGAAAGCCGTCGGCGCATCGTTTTTCATGGTGTGGCAAGAACAGCGACCAACTGCGTCAGTTTCGGGCATGCCATGATGCATGCCTTACAGGGAGGTTCAGTTGAAGACTGCCTGGTAAATCATGGCCGTCTCTTCCCGGCCTACGGGGACCAGAAATATGGCGTGCTCAAAGTCACCCTCTGCGCTGAGCAGGTAAGTTCCTTGTTGCAGTGGCAGTTCGAGCGGGCCTTGAAAAATTAGATGAAAGGGATCGCGGCCTCCCCTGAAACGGCCTTTGCGCTGGTAGGGGGTGACTTCAGTCAGTCGCAACAGGATGCCTCCTTGTTCCAGGGGGAGTTTGAACTCCTGGTCCAGCATGGGAAGGAAATTGTCGATGTCGAGCGCGGTTGGGGCGGTCATGTGTTCCTCCTGTATTGCGGTGATTGCCGACTTTGGAGATGTCATAGTAAGTTATCATAAACTTGTCTGGTCAAAGTTATGTACAGGGGACTAAATAATGCTCGTGGGTAATTCACCCCTTCCCGACAATCTGGGCATCCGCCCGGCGCGTCCGGAGGACAAGGGATTTATCGAATCCCTGTATCGGTCGACGCGGGACGATCTACGCCTGATCGATGCCGAGACGGATTTCATCGAGGAATTGATCGGCATGCAGCAGCGCGCCCAGGGGCAGGGCTACGGAGAGATGTTTCCGAATGCCATGTATTTCGTGGTGGAACACCTCAACGAGCGCATCGGCCGTATCGTGGTGGACTTCGGCCCGAACGAGATTCGGCTGGTTGATCTGGCTTTCGTCCCTCAGGCACGAGGGCGCGGTTTTGGCGTCACGGTGATCAAGGCGATGCAGTTCGCCGCCGGACAGTCAAGGGCACCACTGACCCTGGCGGTGAACCGGACAAATGTCCGCGCTCGTCAACTCTATCTCTCTCTCGGATTTCGTGTCGAACAGAGCGATGTGATGACAGAGTATATGGCGTGGTATCCAACCGCCGCCTTTATGCAATGAGTGGTTTCCGTCGGAAAACGATTCAAGGACATGGGGCTTGTTAACTGCGGCGGGAATTGACATGGGAGCAGTAGCTAGATGATGAACGTCGAGTTGGACAGTGTCGTTGTTCAGGGACGCGAACAGATTTGTGCCGAGGTGGATGGCGAGGTAGTGATGATGAGCATCGCCCAAGGCAATTACTACGGTCTGGACAGTATCGGTGGGCGGGTTTGGGAACTCATCGCCGAACCGTGCAGCGTCAGGGAACTGTGCGACCGACTGGTCGTTGAGTTCGCTGTCGATCGAGCCACTTGCGAGGCAGATATCCTGTGTTTTCTCAACGATATGGCAGCGCAGAAACTGATCGACACGCGGACGGATTGATTCGTGGCCGTCGATCGTCTTGCTGAATTCCGGAATATCTGTGCCCCCTTGTTTTCCGAATCAGCCTTTCCCGGGGAGCAACTGGCAACTGCACACCAGTTGTTCGATCTGCTCAGTGGCATCGTCGGTTACGATGACACGGCACCCACCCGGACCGAGGTGACGGATATCTTTCTGCCCACCGGTAAGGCTATTGCTTTCCAAGGCGCTGCGCGTTGCCTTTGGGAATATGCCCGCACCAGTAAATTTCTGCGCGGCGTGGAGGCGGCGTTACGCGAGGCGCAGCGACGTTTTCCCGGTCAACGCTTGCGCTTGCTGGAAGCCGGCTGCGGGCCGTTCGCCTTGTTGGCATTGCCCTTGGCATGCCGCTTTGAGCCGGCCGAAGTGGGCTTCACCCTGCTCGATGTTCATGAACGCTCCCTGAGTGCGGCACGCCGCATTGTCGAGACGCTCGGGTTGGCCGACTATGTCGAGGGCTACGTGCGAACCGACGCCGCCACTTGGCGTTGCCCGGAAGCGAAGCGGCCCCATGTGGTGGTCTCCGAAACGATGCAGAACGGCTTGAAGAACGAACCCCAGCTGGCGATTACCCGCAACCTTGCGCCGCAACGCCTGCCCGGTGGCTTGTTCTTGCCTGAGGCGGTGGCTCTGGATTTTTCGCTGCTCACCCATCACAGGGACAATAACGAGGTGCCAATATCGCGGAGCCATCCCGTTGCCACCGTGTTCGAACTGACGCCGGATAATCCTGAGGCGGCGCTTTCCGGTCGGATAACGTTACCGACACCCTTGCCCAGCAACGCTATTCCAGTCATCAACACGCGCATCCGGGTCTACGGCGATATTTGCCTGGATGAGAACGAGTGTAGTCTGACCATTCCCATCCCGATCAGAACGCTTCCGGTTTTGGCGGCGGGGCAGGTCCTGGATTACGCGTACTTGTGGCACCCGCGACCGAGGATGCACTTTTCAACGATGGCGACAGGCTGAGTTTTCAAGCGTTCAGGCGGGGTGATGGTTTCTGGCAGCGGGACGGTGTTCTTTGTGTCAGCGGCTGTTATCCGGGAGCTTCAATCCAGCCATGCGCCCAGATGGTTGGCAAGTGTTGTGCCCAAGTCATCGACCTGGCGCAGGCTGATTGAATTCCGGTAGTAACGGCCAATCTGATGACCGATGCCGATGGCTCGCAGCTGGATATCGGTGTTTTTTTCCACCCAGGAAACGACTTGCTGCAGATGCTGGTCCAGATAACTGCGGGGGTTGGCCGTCAGCGTGGCTTTATCCATCGGAGCCCCATCGCTGACGACGATAAGCAGGCGGCGTGCTTCCGCCCTTCCTGTCAGGCGCTGGCAGGCCCACCACAGGGCCTCTCCATCGATGTTTTCCTTGAGCAAGTCTTCTTTCAACATCAACCCCAGGCTCAGTCGCGCACGTCGCCAAGGCGTATCCATGGATTTGTAGACGATGTGGCGCAACGAGTTGAGGCGACCGGGGCTGGGAGGACTGCCCGCCTGGGCCCAGCGTTCCGCGGGGGTCCCGCCTTCCCAATCTGCCGTGGTGAAGCCCAATATTTCCACCTTGATGCCGCAGCGTTCCAGCGCGCGGGCCAGAATGTCGGCGCAGAGCGCGGCGACCGTGATGGGATGGCCGCGCATGGAGCCAGAGTTGTCAAACAGCAGGGTGACGCAGGTTTGGGGGAACAGCCCCTCTTCCTCGATCCGGAATATCTCGGTTCGGTTGGGGGCGGCCACCAGACGGGCCAGACGGCTAGCGTCGAGCAGCCCCTCTTCCTGATCCAGAGACCAGTTGCGGCGTTGGCGTGCGAGCAGCAGGCGCTGCAACCTGTGGGCAAGCCGGGTTACCAGCCCGCGATAAGGCAGTAGTTCCCCATCGAGACGCAGACGCAAACGATTCAGTTCTGCAGCGTCGACGAGCTTGCGGGCATCTACCACACGGTCATGGGACGAGTCGTAAACCTGGTAGTTGCGCATCAGAACCTCGGGTAGAGGTGGCGGTGCGGTGCCGGGGATGCTGTCCCGGGGCGACTCGGCGACCTGAGGCTCGCCGTCCGAATCTTCCTCATTGCCTTCAACCTGGCTGTTTTCCCCGGAAAACTCCTCATCTGCAGCGGGGACGGAATTCGGGTCTGGTCCGGATGGATCAAGGCTGGATGTGGCGGGAAATTTTTTTTCCAGTGCCAGGGCCAGGCTGCTGGCCCGATTGGCGAATTCGATCGGGTCGTCGATGTGCCGGGCAAGAAGGCTCAATGCCTTGGCGACTTCCTCCGGGCAACTTGTCGATTGCCCAAGAAAAATGCCATAGGCCCAGGCCCGCAAGCGATCTCGCGGGTTTGCCGGAAGCGCCGGGCGGAAGGCCAGATTGCTGGCAATGCCGGCTAGCCAGCGTGCACCCAGTGCTTCGGCGCGCGCTTCTTCGAGAGCATCGAACAGGCTGCCACCCAGTGCTCGCGGTCGGTTTTGCCGAGCCGTCTCGGGCAGTCGATAGCGGATGTGGCAAGCGGTGGCATCGGCGTTGCCACGTAGCGCACAGTGGCTGTCGACCAATACCAGGTCGGCTTGCCCAGCCAAGGTACGGGCACAGGCGGCGTTGAGTGCCTGCTGTCTTGCCTCAGTAGAAGCTGGCGTTTCCCGACTCAAGAGGGAGTTCCTGATCAAAACAGCGTTGGAAGTATTCGGCGACCAGTGGCTTTTCAGCGTCATCGCACTTGTTCAGGAAAGTGAGCCGGAAAGCAGTGCTCAGACTGCCGAAGATACGGGTGTTTTCGGCCCAGCTGATTACCGTGCGGGGCGACATCACCGTCGATAACTCGCCATGCATGAAACTGGTACGGGTCAGGTCGGCCAGCGAGACCATGGCCGAGACCAGAGCGCGATTTTCCGGTGTGGCGTATTCCGGCATCCTGGACAGGACGATTTCGACCTCCTTGTCATGGGCAAGGTAATTGAGCGTGGCGACGATGTGCCAGCGGTCGAGCTGGCCTTGATTGATCGGTTGGGTGCCGTGGTAAAGACCGCTGACATCGCCAAGGCCGACGGTATTGGCGGTGGCAAAGAGGCGGAAGGCCGGATGTGGGGTAATGACGCGGTTCTGGTCCAGCAAGGTGAGTTTTCCCTCCACCTCAAGCACGCGCTGGATGACGAACATCACGTCCGGGCGACCCGCGTCATATTCGTCGAAGATCAACGCGGTTGGGTGCTGCAAGGCCCAAGTAAGGATGCCGGGGCGGAACTCCGTGATCTGCTGGCCGTTGCTGACGACGATGGCGTCCTTGCCGACCAGGTCCATGCGCGATACGTGGCTATCCAGGTTGATCCGGAGGCACGGCCAGTTGAGCTGGGCCGCGACCTGCTCGATGTGGCTGGACTTGCCGGTGCCGTGGTATCCCTGCAGCATGACTCGCCGGTTGTGGGTGAAGCCGGCAACAATGGCGAGGGTGGTTTCCGGATCGAATTGATAGCTGTCATCGCGCAGGGGAACGTGTTCCGATCTGGTGGAAAAGGCTGGAACCCTGAGGTCGGAATCGATCCCGAATGTGTCGCGGACAGACAGGGTGGTATCGGGCCCCGGCCAAAGGGGGGCGGCTGAAGCGTCTGCGGGAATGTTCATGGGGTGATTTGCGTCTGGGGCAACGTGTCTTGCCTCGTGCATAACTTTGTAAGCGGAGACCGCCAGCTTGCGATAAATTTTTCTGGCGCGCAATGCCGTCAATGTGTTCGTGCGAACAATTCGGCGATTGTCACTGGCTCGTCTCCGGGGAGGTTTGAATGAGCCAATCGGGGAGCGATGGAAACCGGGTTGGCTGAAGTGTCAGCCAGACGGTCACGGCCAAACGCTGGCGCTTGTGTAAGAATCGCGCCGTCTGGCGCGACCAATGGAAACTACTCCTTCGTGGCCCGGTCCACGGAGAGGCGGAAGGCAATCCCGCCGCCATTGGTTGCCGTAGTCCGGAAGGTTTCATCATGATTTCGCAAACACTTGTCTTCAACGGCATCACTTTCGCGCTGGCTGCCGCGCTGCTGGTCGGCGCCTGCGGCGATGCCACTTCTGCCGCCCAGGCGGTGAAGCCGAAAATGCCGGCGGTCACCGAGAGCGTCGTCCTCGGCATGGGCTGTTTCTGGGGCGCCGAGAAGCGGATGGCGGCGCTGCCCGGTGTGCTCGACGTGGAAAGCGGCTACGCCAACGGCGAGGTCGAAGGGACTTATGAGGCCGTGCTGGCGCAGGAAAAGCTGCGCCAGTGGGGGCGTTCGGACAAGCGCAACCACGCCGAAGTGGTCAAGGTGACTTTTGACCCGGCCAAGACCGATCTTGAGAAGGTGCTGATCCAGTTCTGGGAAAGTCACGATCCGACGCAGGGCGACCGTCAGGGCAACGACGTCGGCAGCAACTACCGCAGCGCGGTCTATACGCAGAACGACGTCCAGCAGGCGCTGGCGCTGAAGACGCGCGATGTCTACCAGAAGGCTTTGCAGGCGGCCGGGCGTGGGGCGATCACCACCGAGATCGCGCCGCTGCAGAAGTACTACAGCGCCGAGGAATACCACCAGGATTACCTGGTCAAGAACCCGAACGGTTACTGCGGGCTGGGCGGTACCGGGGTCAAGTATCCGCAGGCCGGCGTTGCCGCGACGACGCCGATGCCGGCGGCCGCCGCCCAGGCGCCCCGGCTGGACGCGGCGAAGCTCGATTTCCAGCGCCAGTTGATCGTCTTCGAAGCCGAGGACTGCGCCTACTGCCGCAAGTTCAAGGCCGAAGTGCTCGACCGCTGGCAATCGCCGGTCGCCATCGCGCGCACGCTCAATCCGCAGCCGCCGGTCGGCTGGACGCTGGAGAAGGCATTGTTCGCGACGCCGACCATCGTCCTCTTCGAGAAGGGCAAGGAAGTGTCGCGCTATACCGGCTACAACGGCGACCAGGAACGCTTCTGGAAATGGCTGGGCTTCCACCTGCTGACGCCGGCGCAGCAGAAGATCGCCTTCGAGCAGGGGACCGAGTATCCGGGTACCGGTTCGCACCTCGACGAGAAGCGGCCCGGCACCTTCGTCGATCCGATCACCGGCGCCGCGTTGTTCCGCAGCGACACCAAGTTCGACAGCGGCACCGGCTGGCCCAGCTTCTTCAATCCGCTGCCCGGCGCGCTGACCGAGCATGTCGATGTCAGCCACGGCATGCGCCGGGTCGAGGTGCGCAGCGCCAGCTCCGGTATCCACCTCGGCCACGTCTTCGACGACGGCCCGCCGCCGACCGGCAAGCGCTACTGCATCAACGGCAACGTGCTGAAATTCGTTCCCGATCAGGTTAAGCAGGCGGGCAAGTAGGCGGGCGGCGGCTGCCGGGTAAGGCGAGCCGCTACAATGGGCGGCTTTCGTCCCGCGGTCCCGTCCATGAACCTCGTCATCGTCAGTCCTTTTCTCGGCGACGCCAACAACGGCAACTGGCGTACCGCCTGCCGCTGGCAGCGTCTGCTGGCCGGGGCAGGGCGCTTGCGCATCGTCCGCGATTGGCCGGATGCCGAAGCGGCCGCCGACCAGGCGATGATCGCCCTGCATGCCCGGCGTTCGGCGGCGGCCATTGCCGCCTGGCATGCTCGGCGCGGCAGTCACGGCCTGGCCGTGGTGCTGACCGGCACCGATCTGCACCGCGACATCGCCGTCGATCCCGCCGCCATCGCCTCGTTGTACGCCGCGCAGGCGCTGGTCGTCCTGCACGAGTGCGGCATCGCCAGCTTGCCGGCGGAAGTGCGTGGCAAGGCGCGGGTCATCCTGCAATCGGCGCCCGCCCGACGCACGCCGGCCAAGACCGGGCGCCATCTCAATGTCGTGGCGGTCGGCCATCTGCGCCCGGAAAAGTCCCCGGAGACACTGTTCGCCGCCGCCCGCCAACTGGCTGGAGCGCGCGATATCCACATCCGCCATCTCGGCGGCGTCCTCGATCCGGCGCTCGGTGCCGCCGCCGCGGCGACCATGGCCGACTGTCCCGCCTACCGCTGGCTCGGGGCGCAGCCCCATGCGGCGGCGCGGCGGGCGATCCAGCGGGCGCATCTGCTGGTCCATCCGAGCCGGATGGAAGGCGGCGCCAACGTCGTCATCGAAGCCATCACCTGCGGCACGCCGGTGCTCGCCTCGGCGGTGGACGGTAACATCGGCCTGCTCGGTGCCGATTATCCGGGCTATTTCCCCTGCGGCGACAGCGCCGCGCTGGCTGAATGCCTGCGCGAACTGCGGCGCAGCCAGGGTGCTGCCGACGGCCTGCTGGTCCGGCTGCGGGCCGCGGTGGCGGCACGCGCCGAACTTTTCCAGCCGTCGCGCGAGCAGGCGGCCTTGCGCGAACTGGTACACCAACTCGCCGCCTGATGCCTGGGGTATGCCCGGGGTATACATCGACGGTCGCCGGTGAAAGAATGCTGGCGTTATGTTCTTTCGCCGCCGCCCATGGATATCGTCATTCTTGATGGTTGCGCCGCCAGTCATCCGGTCAGCCAGCAACTGCGGCAACTGGTCGCCGGGCGCGCTCTTTCGGTCAGCCACTTCGCCCTGGCCGGCATCAATCTGGCGCCATGCACCGGCGATTTCGATTGCTGGACGCGCACCCCGGGCATTTGCCGCACCCGCGATGCGGCGCAGGAGATCGCCTGCGCCATGCGCAACGCTCGCCTGGTCATCTTCCTGTCGCCGGTCGTCTTTGGCGGTTACAGCGCCGATCTGAAAAAGGCCGTCGACCGCCTGATCGGCCTGGTGCATCCCTTCTTCACCAAGCGCGACGGCCTGACCCGGCATCGGCCGCGCTACCGGGATTACCCGCCGATGCTTTTCCTCGGCCTCAGCGACCGCAGCGACGACGCGACCTCGACGACTTTCCGCGAGTACGCCGGCGGTAACGCGATCAACCTGTTGGCTTCGCGCTATGTCTGCCGCATCGTCTCGCCGCAGGCCGACGACTGTCCTGCGCAACTCGCCGCCGCGCTGGACAGCGCGCTGGCCGCCGATGTCGGTGACGTCTTCCCGGCCCCCGCCGCCGACGCGCTCGCCGCAGTCTGCCGTGCCGATCCCGGGCCGCCGCTGGCGGCGCCGGCAACGGCGGCGATTTTCATCGGCAGCGCCCGACCCAAGGGCGGCAGCACCTCGGAAGCGCTGGCGCGCGGGCTGGCGGCGGCGCTGGAGGATAAGGGAACGCGTTGCACGCTGCTGCACGCAGCCGCCTTCATCAAGCCCGGTGCGGCCGCCGAGCGGGCGCTGGCAACAATGCTGGCGGCCGATCTGCTGGTCGTCTCAGCGCCGCTCTACGTCGATGGTTTGCCCTACCTGACGACCCGCGCCCTCGAACGCCTCGGTCGGCAACTCGCGGCGCTTGACGTTGGGCCGCGCCGTCTGGTCGGCATCCTCAACTGCGGCTACCCGGAAGCTGTCCATAACCGCAGCGCGCTGCGCCAGTTACGGCATTTTGCCGAACAGCACGGACTGGCTTGGGGCGGGGGACTGGCGCTCGGTGCCGGAGAAATCATCCATGGTCGGCCGATCGACGATCACCCGCTGCTGCTGCGCCGGCCGATCCGCGCCTTACGCCTGGCCGGTGCCGCGCTCGGCGCCGGGCTGCCGGTACCCGAACCGGCGATCCATCTGATGACCCGGCTGTTGGTGCCGGCCGGTTTGTTCCGCCGGCTGGCGGCTATCCGCTGGGTCAGGGATGCGCGCGCCAATCACTTGCCGCGCGCGGCACTCGATCTGCAGCCGCATTCCGGCACTACCTGAATCAGCCCGGATTGGTCGCGTAAGCGACACCGCCGGTCAGGCAGGCGTAGGTCGCAGGCAGGGCTCCGGGCAGCGACCAGCCGAACAACAGTTCCTCGGCATCGGCAACGCTGGCGCCGGAGCAGAGGATCTGTTCGGACAGGTGAGCGAAAGCGGCCAGCCGGATCCAGAACAGGGTTTCTTCGGTCAGTCGGGGGTCCATGATCATCTCCCGGGAAGCAGTGCGCACAATCATGCAACATCTGTTCCATCAGGAGTGATCGCAGCCACTAACGGAACACCAGGTCAAAACCGGCACAAGCCAGGTGCGTGGCCGGCGTTTATCGCCGCCTGGCGGTGCGTGGACCGGGCCTGTTCACCGCCGGTGGCGGGTGGCTAGCGCTTGCCGGCAGTCTGCTGGCGGGAAAGCGCGTGCGGGCGCCAGGTTTCGTGACAGGCCATGCAGGCGTCCATGATTTCCCGGTAGTCGGCGTAGGCTTGCGGCCACTGTCCCTGGCTGGCGGCGACCGACAGGCGCTCGGTCGCGCTGTGGAAGACCTTGTCGTAGGCGGGCATCACATTCTTGAAGGCTTCCCGCTGTTCCGGGACCATGGCGGCGCCGGGGCCCTGGGCCGGTGCCGGGTGAGCGTCAAGGAGATGGGCGCCGAGTACCGTCATTTCCTTGTTCTCGGCCAGGATGCCATCGAGGATCATCGACGTGGCGCGCTGCATGATCTGCATTAGCTGGGCAAAATTGATGTCGGCTTTGGCCTGGGCGGCAAAGGTGGCTGCGAAATCGTCATGGGCGGCCAGCCCCGGGCTGACGGTGATCAGGGCGGCGGCAAGCAGGGGAGGGAGGTGGCGATTCATGGTGTCTGTGTGATGAAAAAATAATTCATCATACCTCTCTTGCTAGATTAGCGTCTCCTTCTGTAGTGCTTTCGCGTTTGCCGGCGAGCGCCGAAACCATCATCGGTAGCTTGATTTCGAGCATGCTGAGGACGACTTCCGCTTCGTGAATCTCGCTGCGCCGCAGGGCTTGTTCGATGCGTTCGGCGAGATAGCGGATTTCGCCGGCGCCGAGGTTGGCGGCGGAACCCTTGAGGGCGTGGGCGAGTTGTTCGCCCTCGCGGAGCTGACCGGCGAGGATCAGTTCGCGCAGGCGGCTGGCATCGTCGGCGTGGGTGGCAATGAAGAGTTCGATGACCCGGCGGTAGGTGGCCAGCTTGCCGTGTACGGCGCGCAGCCCGGCGTCGACGTTGAGTCCTTCGATGCCGCCAAGCATCTGCTTGAGGCGGGCAATCTGATCTTGGACTTCGGGATCGGCGGCGCTGCTTGCGGCGGGAGCGGTCAGCGCTTGCGCCGGCAGCCAGCGCAGCATGGTGCTGTAGAGCTGCTCGGGATCGACCGGCTTCGCCACGTGGTCGGCCATGCCGGCATTGAGGCAGGCCTGGCGGTCTTCGGCGAAGGCATTGGCGGTCATTGCCAGGATCGGCGTTTCGCTGGCGCCGGGCAGGCGATGGATCTGGATGGTGGCGGCGATGCCGTCGAGACGCGGCATCTGCATGTCCATCAGGATCAGGTCGTAGGTGTTTTTCCTGGCCAGTTCGACAGCAGCCAGGCCATCCTCGGCGAGGTCGACGGCGAGGCCGACCTCACGCAGCAATTCGAGTGCGACCTCCTGGTTGATCGGGTTGTCTTCCGCCAGCAGCACGCGGCGTCCCCGCAAACGGCCAAGATCAAGTGCGCTGACCGGCAGCGGCTGGGTGGTCGCTTCGCCGCTCAAGGATTCGAGGATCGCATCGTGCAAGGTTGAAGGGGTGACCGGCTTGCTCAGGCTGAGGCGGATGCCGGCATCGTGCAGTTGATCGGCCGGTTCGTCGCGGCCGTAAGCGGTGACCAGGATCATCAACGGCGGGCGCGGCAGATGCAGCGCCTGGATCTGTCGTGCCGTCTCGATGCCGTCGAGGCCGGGCATTTTCCAGTCAAGCAGGACGAGGTCGAAGGGCTGGCCGCGTTGTGCGGCGGCGGCGATTTGCTGGATCGCCTGCTGGCCGCCGCTGACGCTGGCGCCCTGCAACTGCAGCATGAGCAGCATGTCGACCAGCGCGTCGCGCGCTTCGTCGAGGTCGTCGACAACGAGGACGCGCAGGCGGCGCTCGATGCCGCGGCCCGCTTGGATCTGCGCAGCCGGACTCTGGGCGGGCTGGAAGGGAATCTCCGCCCAGAAGGTGCTGCCCTGGTCCGGCGCGCTGGTGACGCCGACGCGGCCGCCCATCAATTCGGCGAGACGCCGGGAAATGGCCAGACCGAGACCGGTGCCGCCGAAGTTGCGGGTGGTCGACAGGTCGGCCTGCTCGAAGGGTTGGAACAGGCGCGACTGCTGCTCCGGGGTGATGCCGATGCCGGTATCGCTGATTTCGAAACGGATGCGGATTTCCTCCGGCCGCGGAGCATCGACCTTGCGGGCGCGCAGGCTGACGACGCCGTGCTCGGTGAACTTGACCGCGTTGTTGGCGAAATTGAGCAGAATTTGGCCAAGCCGCATGCGGTCCCCGCTCAGCATCATGGGCAAGGCCGGATCGATGCGGGTGACGACTTCCAGGTTCTTGTCCGCCGCCTTGTCGCCGATCAGCACGTGGATGCTGCGGAACAGGCCATCGAGGTCGAAGTCGGTGTTTTCCAGGGCGAGCTTGCCGGATTCGATCTTCGAGAAATCGAGGATGTCGTTGATGATGCCCAAGAGATGCTGGGCGGCGTCGCCGATCTTGTCGAGGTGTTCGAACTGCCGCGGCAGCACCGCGTCGCGCCGCATCAGGTGGGTGAGCCCGAGGATGGCGTTCATCGGCGTCCGGATTTCGTGCGACATGTTGGCCAGGAAAGCGCTCTTCGCCCGGTTGGCGGTTTCGGCGGCGAGCCGCGCCTGGTTCACTTCGGCGGTACGTTGTTCGACCAGGCTTTCCAGGTTCTGCTGGTAGTCACGCAATTGTTTCTCGGCGTCGTGGCGGTCGAGCAGGGCCTGGCGGAAATCCAGGACGGCCGCCGCCAGCGGTGCGATCTCGCCATGCTTGCGGCTTGCCAGGCGTTCGATCTCCGGTAGCGGCGCCGGGCTTTCGCGGCTCGCGGCGAGGCTCATCATGCCCTCGGCGAGCAGCGACATCCGGCGGCTGAAGTAGTTGGCGATCAGCAGCGCCAGCGCCAGCATGGCGAGCATGCCGGCGATGACGGTCAGGCGGACGCTGGCGAAGTGTCTGGCGAAGGCGCTGGTGGCCGCCTCGTTGCGTGCCTCGACGCGTTTGCCGAGAACGAGGGCGAGGTGGTGAGCATGTTCGGCAAAGGCGATGAAATGGGCGCGCGCCTGGTCGATGTGGCGGCTGGCGGTGCCGGGATCGATGGCGGCGATGTCGGAGGCCATCACCACGTAATTGCGGTAGCCCTGAAAGTCCTCGATCAGGGCCTGCGCCTCGCGCTCCGGAATCACCAGGCGCCGCGTGTGTTCGGCGAGGTCGGTGACGCGGCGGTCGAGCGCCGCCATCTGGTCGACCAGGCTGGCATGGCTGCGGTAGAGCGCCGCTTCGGCCATTTTGCCGTCGCGGGCGAGGCCGAGGGTTTCGCTGACTTTCAGTTGCTTGGCGGCGAGCGTTTCGCTGAGCGCGGTGGCTTCGTTGAGCAGGGCCAGCAGTTCGCGCTGTTCGGCGTTGTCGTCGGCCTGCTGCTGCTTCAGGCTGTACACCGTGCTCAGGTTGAAGATCATCGCGCTGCCGCCGACCAGCAACAGCGGCAGCAGGATGATCAGGGTCAGGGTGCGCCGAGCGCCGCGACGGAGGAAGTTTTCCATCGCCGCATCACTTGAGCAGGCCGGGCCAGTCGGCCGGGTGGATGCTGGCGGCGTATTCGTAACCGGCGTTGCCGGTTTGCCGGAAGACGACGATGGTGCCTTCTGGTTTGACGAAGAAGCCGATCAGGTCGTCGAGATTGGGGGCGTGGGCGATGATCAGCGTGTTGCCGCCGGCTTTAACCGGTTCGGCAAGCAGCTTTTTCAGGGCGGCGATCCGCGGCTGCTTTTGCTCGCTGGTCATGTTGGCCGAATACATCAGCGGTTCGCTGATTTCGAACGCTTCGCCGATCGCCAGTTGGGCCGATTCCCGGGTGCGGCACATCGGACTGACCAGCACGCGGTTGAGCGGCAGCTTCGCGCTGCGCAGATGGCGGCCGATGTCGCGCATCAGTTGGCGGCCGGCGTCGGAAAGCAGGCGCTGGGTCGAGCAGTCGTTGAGATCCACCGCCGGAAAACGGTCGGCGTGGCTGTTGTCGGTATTGCCGTGACGCATGTAGAGGACGAAACCGCCGCTGCGGATCTGCTCGAAGAGTTCGCGTGTGATCGGTTGTTCGATAAAGGTCGGGGTATCGGCTGCGGCGACGGACAGCGAAAGCAGGATGCCGGACAACAGGCAAGTCAAGGTCTTCATGAATTTGCCTCCGCGGGGGTTTTTGTAAAGTTTTGTACATTAAAGCACCGCAAATGCTTATACGCCAGCGGTTTATGCGTTTGTAATTCCCCCGGCCGGCTCGGGCTTTTCAGGTGCCGCAGAAAGTCCGGTAGCTGTCGCTGAAGGCGGCGGGCGCCGGGGTGGCGTAGGCGGCGGCTGAAGGGCGGGCGTCGAACGGGGCGCGGACGACCTCGCGCAGGCGTTCGAACGGGGCGAAGTCGTTGCCGTCTACGGCGGCGTCGAGGGCGGCCTCGACCTGATGGTTGCGCGCGATGTACAGCGGGTTGGCGGTCCGCATCGCCGCCAGCAGCGCCGGCGGGCGCTGCGGCTGGCGGGCTTGCCAGCGGGCGAGCCAGGCGGTAAAGCGCGCTTCGCCAGCGATCAGGTCCGGCGTGCTGCCGGTGGCAAGCTCATAAAGCGCACGGAAGGCGAGGGTGAAATCGTTCATGCCGGCTTGCAGCAGGGCGAGGAAATCCTCGATCAGGCGGCGGTCATCGGCGGCGTCGCCGCGCTCGTCGATCCCCAGCTTGGCCCGGAAGACGTCCAGCCAGGCGGCGGCGTGGCGGTCCGGGAAGGCCTCGATGATATCCGTGGCAATGGCGACGGCCCGCTCCTGCTCGGCGTCGAGCAGTGGCAGCAGGGTTTCGGCGAAGCGAGCGAGGTTCCACTGCGCGATCGCCGCCTGGCGGCCGTAGGCGTAGCGGCCCTGGTGGTCGATCGAACTGAAGACGGCGGCCGGGTCGTAGGCTTCGAGAAAGGCGCAGGGGCCGTAGTCGATCGTCTCGCCGGAGATCGTCATGTTGTCGGTGTTCATCACGCCGTGGATGAAGCCGACGCCGAGCCAGCGCGCGACCAGTTCGGCCTGCCGTTCGGCGACCGCCTGCAGCAGGTCGCGGTAGGGCTCGCCGCGGCTTTCCCGGGGGCCGCCATGGCGGGCGATCACGTAATCGGCGAGGCGCCCGACCGCCGCCGCGCCGAGGTGCTGGGCCAGGAACTCGAAGGTGCCGACCCGGACGTGGCTGGCGGCGACGCGGGTCAGCACGGCGCCGGGCAGCGCCCGTTCGCGGCGCACCGGATCGCCGGTGGCGACGACGGCAAGGGCGCGCGTGGTGGGAATGCCCAGCGCGTGCATCGCTTCGCCGATCAGCGCCTCGCGCAGCGCCGGACCGAGCGCGCACTTGCCGTCGCCGCCGCGCGAGAACGGGGTGCGCCCGGAACCCTTGAAAGCGATGTCGCGGCGGCGCCCCGCGCGGTCGATGACTTCGCCCAGCAACAACGCGCGGCCGTCGCCCAGTTGCGGCGAGAAACCGCCGAACTGGTGGCCGGCGTAAGCCTGGGCGACCGGCTCGGCGCCTTCTGGGACGCGGTTGCCGACCAGCGCGGTGACGCCGTCGGCGCTTGCCAGCGCCGCCGGGTCGGCGCCCAGTTCGATCGCCAGCTCGTGGTTCAGGAAACGCAGCGTCGGCTGCGAGGCTGCCGCCGGCGGCCAGCGGACGCAGAAATCGGCAAGTTCGCGGGCGTAGCTGTTGTCGAAGGTGAACAGGTCGTGCATGGACGGTATCCGGAAGGCGGCGCCGGTTCGACCGGGGGGCGCCGCCTTGGTTCCGCTTGCCGGCGCCGGGGATCAGTCGGTCCTGGCGCCGCCATCCAGCCACGAACCGATCGATTCCTCGATCGCGCCATAGGGATAGGTGTCCACCGGTTCGATCCCGGCATCCGCCAGGCGCGATTTCGGGCCGTCGCCGATGCGGGCGGCGAACAGCGCGCGGCAATCGGCGAGGGCGCGCAGGATGACCTCGCGCTTCTCCTCGTCGCCGTGGCCGCCCTGGCAATAGTGCTCGACCAGGCGTTTTTCCGAAAACACTGCTTGGCCAGCGTCGACGATGTAGATGCTGAATTCGTCGGCGTGACCGAAGTGCAGGTCGATCTGGCTCTGGTTCTTGGTGGCGACGGCGACGCGAAGTTGCTCCGGGGGCGTGCTCATGGTTCGTTCTCCTGGGACGTGGGGGCTGCCGTCAGCTTACATGGGGGTGATGCCATACGCGGCGTAGATGGCGCCCTGCGCCTTGCAGAAGTCTTCCATCGCGAATTCGAATCCTTCCTGCTTCAGGAATTCCCGGCCGGCTTGACGAAAGGCATCATCGCCGCGCATGCGCTTGATGTAGGCGACAGCCGAGGCTACGGACATGCTAGGGGCTGTTCACATTTGCGGAATTGTGTTTACATCCTGTCTTTTGGATACAAGACATGGATCGCCGAATGCTCA
>OFJB01000023.1_pt1 | contig 130674 bp, 134 predicted proteins | sample 1775081 | NCBI WGS metagenome assembly OFJB01 (sample SAMN08195771, study PRJEB24354) | sludge metagenome | isolation source: initial sludge from phenol fed wastewater aerobic bioreactor | place: India: Nagpur | collected 2016-06-05 | reverse complement strand
TGTGCTTGGATTCTTCCTGTCCTTTATCAGGTTAAATCCTCTCACTCAATCTGGACCAGTTTCAGGGGACCCAATCAGATCGACTTGCCGCCCCGGCCGCCTGCGGTAAAGGGCAAAAACTGATGGGTTAATAGAAGGGGTATGATCAAGCTCAATTCTTTGAAAATGGCTGCCCTGAAAAATGGTGTCCGACCACACCTATTGTGTCAGGGCGGATTTACCCTCATTGAAATCTCCATTACCCTTGCATTACTGACCGTGCTGATGGTGATGCTGTCGTTTGGAGCGTCGTACTTCCTCAAAGAGGGCAAACGAAAAGAATCGGTCACGGAGATCCGGTTCATCCAGCAAAAAGTACGGTCTTACGCTGCCCTCAACAGCCTTAACATCGGCGACGCCATCGCCAAGAGTGACCTGGTAGGGACGGGAAAACTTTTTGAGACCGAGCCGATCGACCCGGCCACCAACGCCTCCTACACATGGGGTTCAACCGTGCCGGATGTGGGGACTCCCTATGTGTCTTCAACCGATACTTCCGTTGATCCTACTCCTGTCGATTGACGCGATGGAGCCTGTGCCTTTCCAACTCCAGGAGCGATACAGCGAACTCAACAATTTCCTGACACCCAAGACCTCTTTTTCGGAATCTCAAATACTGGATCTGTTTAATGGGGTTCTCGAAAAAGGGGACAGGGAAGAATGGAGTGATTTGGATTTGGTGTCGCAGTACCGGCCGTTTGCCCACGCACCCCGTGGCATTGGGCCGATTTCCAACCACAAGCTGAGTGTTGAAATGGTCTACCAAGTCATCCAAACGCTGTGGAAAGCGAGAGGTTCCCAAAGCGGCCTTTGGGAGAGAAGTTCGGTTTTGCCTCCGATGGACCGGTGGGGTACGGAGGTGCTGGACTTTTCATGCGGCCTCAAATCGCTCCGGGTCCGGGTTCATGCCTATCCCTGTTACACCGGGCTCGGAGTGTCTTTGAGAATCCTTCCCTCGAAACCGAAGCTCATGGAGAACCTAGGCTTTCCAGTGGATGTGGTGGTCGAAATCAAAAAACTCCTGTTACGGCGTAACGGCTTTGGATTGGTCACAGGTCCGACCGGTTCCGGCAAAAGCACGACATTGGCCGCCATGGTCAATTACTGCCGTTCGATGGGAAAGAAAGTGGTGACACTGGAAGATCCCATCGAGTTTGCTTACGACGATGACGGGGGAGGATTGGTCGTACAGAAAGAGCTGGAGAGTCATTTTGGATCGTTCTCAGATGGCTTGAAAGCGGCTTTGCGGGAAAGTCCGGATGTGATTCTCGTCCAGGAAATCCGGGACCGAGAATGCGCCGATGTGGCCATGGAGGCGGCCCGGACCGGTCACCTGATTCTGGCTACCACCCATTCCAAGGGAACCAGCGGGACCATCCGCCGGATGCTTGAAATGTATCCAGAGAGCGAATGGGCGGGACTACTGAGCACCCTGTCATCCAGCCTGGCTTTCATCGCCTCCCAAGCATTGGCTCCCCGGCTGGATGGCGCGGGACGTACACTGATCCCTTCGTTTTTCAAAAACTCGCCCGACTACCGTCCGATCATGGGGCGGTTTCTCTCATCACCCCGGGAATTACAGGAGCTTTTGTTGCGGCCTGGTCAATTGGCTTTTTCCCGGAGTCTGGAATCCGCCCGGAACCGGTGTCTGATCCATGATGACACGGCGAGGGAGCTCACAATCGAGGAATGACAACGATGCTGACAAATCCGACACAATTGAGTTTGGGAAAGCTCTATACTCAGGCCAGCCGGCAGGCCGGGGTCAAAAGGGAGGAAGATGGCCTGCCCATCCGAATCGCCCGCTGGCATATCCAGCTCAACGGGGCGTCTGTCAAATCGCATATGCAGCGATTGGCCGCGAATGAGTGGCTGCCTGGTCCCAGCCTTTCCCCGGGGGCCATGGCCGATGAAGGGGAACTGGGTGCCACCCTCCGACAGGCCGCCCAAATCGCCCAGACATCGCCACAATACCTGGAAGCTGTGGTGCATGTCGCCAATGAATTTCTCTACAATCAGCAACGCTCGGATCTTCCGAACCACATCCTGAATAACGCCAAGGTCAGGCGGGCGTTACTCCACACCGACCCGGCCAGCCTGATGGCTGACGACATCAAATCCTATCTAACCTCAGACACATGGATGGATGCTCCCGGCCTTTCGGAAGGCCGAATCGCCTTGCGGTTGCCCTGCAATCGATGGGCGTCATTGCGCCGGGCCTATGAATCCACATGCAAGAGTGGTCTTTATCGCCTGACGGTCACGCATGCCGCATTGGAGGCTCTGGCCGTCAGCGGAAAGCTGGCCCTTGGCACGGGTGCCAAACCCTTCCTCCACTTCATTTATTTTTCCAATTTTGCCATGATTGCGGGAATCACCCATTCAGGAACGGTGACCTTGTTACGCCGGGTGGAAATGCCGGGAGGCGAGCCCGGCCGCGATATTGGACGGCACTTGGATGATGCCGTGGTGGCCAGTGGCTTGTCTCAAGCGGGGCTGGCATTGGTGCCGATGAGCGACCTGCCTCCCAAACGGGTACTGGAAAAGATAATCGAGTCGCACGGTAATCAGGAGCCGCTCTATGACAAGAACACCATGGTGAACCTGTCTCCGACCGTATTGGCGACAAGTTTTAAACAATTGGGAGTCATCGGTTCCATCGAAGATTTAAGGGCTGAGCACCTGTTCTGGATGGAATCTTTTTGGAATAGTAGCGAATCGTTGCGCGAGAGTTGTGAGGGCAGTTTTTATTTTCGCACGAGCGACGAAAATGAAGCGCTCTTGCCCTCCGGACTGGGAATCTATCCTTTCGTTATCAATACAATTCGACCGTTTATCATCGCCGGCGCCATGGCGGCGATGTTGTGGTGTGTGGCCGCCTTCCTGCAAGCGGCCACTGATCCCGATTGGGGAATTAAACTCAAGGATAAGGCCGATTCGGAGACGGCGCTTGAGTCCAAGCGAGTGGAGCTGACCCGCGCGGTGCAAAATAAATGGCGTATGTCCCCGCGTGGAAGTACCGCGCTGACGGTGATTCTGACGAATGCTCTTTTCCCGGAGGGCAGTGGCGTGACAGTGGAGAAGGCGAGTTTTGACCTCAATCCCATTCTGGCGACGGATTTGGGAAAACGAGAACAATTGGGGCTCTCATTGGTTTGGACCTACCGGGGAAGAGCCTCTGCCGAGGGCCTCAAGAAGATTGAAGCCATCACGGCTGATTCCGGGTTGGCATTGGGAGCGATGCGTCAGGCGGCAACAGCACTGGGAATGCCGTCGCTGGCCGCCGCGACGAACGCCGAACTCAAATTATCGTCCAATATTCAACGTGGAGTAAGCAGCCAGGGCGATACCTTGTTTGAGCTGAGGATCGAGCGGTTGATTGACAGCGCTTCGCCGCTGGCTTTGCCCGCCGCAAAAAAGGAGAAGCTGTGAAAAATCGTTATCATCTCAGCATCCTGATTTACGGGGTGGGGCTATGGATTGGCCTGCCCATTCTTATCGGAGCCGGATCGTTGCTTCTTCGTTCGCACATTTCCACGCAGTTGCAGGAGAGAAAAAGTTTTCGCCTCGTCATCGAAAACAATCGGAAGGAAGAAGCATCGATTAACGAACAAACGAAGGCGTTGGCTCCTTACAGCAAAGTGGCGCCTTTATTGCAGCCGGCTAAACTCAAGGGGGCTCTCAGCGAATTCTTTGACGCCTATAATGCCGCAGGATTTGCGTCGGATTCTTTTGACCGCGCCATTTCGTTTTCTGAAGGTGATCCCGGTTTGTTCGGTGGCATTTCTGGAAAAACGGCGCAACGGGCCACGATCGACCTGACCGCGCGCATGGAGACTCACCTGGCTACCTGGACAGCGTTGGAAACCATTTTCCCCAACCTGATGCTGGTTTCCCTCGACTGGACACCGACCCCGACATCCCGTGCCGACGGCCGGACCGGGTCCACTAATGCGCGTGCGGTCTACCTGATCCAACCGCTCCACGAAACCCGAACACCGGATTGACCTATGCTATTCAAAGCTTTCCTTTTCCTCATATGCGCCACGGTTGCACTGGCTGTGGATGAAGTCCCGGTTGATTTTGGGAATTCCCGTCCCACCGGACCACAGGACATTTCATCTGTACATGCAGTCGGTAGTGAAAAACACACGCCTGTCGCGCCCGCTGTCGTATCGGAATCCCTGTTGCGGGCTTCGCTCTACCATGCGGCCCATGCGCGGGCCGAGCGGGCGGTGGCCATTAAAAAAATCCTGGAAGGATTGCCGACACTGGCTGGAGCCAAAGATCCTTTTGGCGTTCCTGTGCATGGTGGAATCAAAGATCCACTCGAAGACCGTTTTTTCAAGGCCGATATTCCGCAAACCTCGGATGACCCGGAATCCCTTTTCCCGGTAGCTCTCCGCTCGTTGCGCGTTTCTGTTTCCTGTTTGAGCGAGGGCTGGTTTGGAGTGGACGGCGAGGAGATTTTTCCGGGGGACATTTTAACCATCAAATATAAGGGAAAAATTTTCAGGGGAGCGGTTGTCCGTATCCGCGATGGAACCGCCTCCGTGCGCTCGCTTAATAGCGACAAGGTGGTCGAGATCGAGATTCCCTCGGACAAGGATGACTTTGTTTTCAATGCGGATTCTGAACCGGAAAATCTCGTGTCGGAGCGGCGCGTCCTGCTACGGCCACCTGCGGCTGGACTCAACCAACCGCGTGTTAATAGGTAATTGCATGAAATCATGGATTCTATTGTTTTGGATGGTGGGAACGTGCCTGGCGCAGGAAGCCCCCTCGCAACTTCATGTTGTCGTTGATCCTGCCGTTGACCCCAGCCCGATCGGTGTTTCGGAACCGGTCCCGCTGGTGTCCCCACCTCCGACCAACGGCAACGCGATTGCGTTGGGTTCTCTTGCGGCGCTTCCTGAAGCCCAAACAATGATGTCCATTGGTGCGGGAGGCGCCGAGATCAACAGCTTGTTCAAAGGGTTGGCCAAGCGTTGCAACCTTCAATATTTCTATAACCACTCGCTGGATGAATTGATCGTGAAAGGGCGGCTGGACGTATCCGATGCACGGAAGGCGATTGATGAACTGGCGGCTTCCTACGGAATGGTGGCCTACGACAACGGACGAACCCTTTTCGTTCGCACCGCCAAGGATATGGAAGCGCTGCCGCCCTTGGTGAAAACATATAAACTGCATTACCTGCGACCGGAAAAAATCGAGGAATTGGTCAGTCCTCTCCTCACCAAAGGCAATAACGCGGGTTCGGTGAAATTCGATGCGAAGACCAATACACTCATCCTGCAGGATAACGATGTTGCCCTGACCAATATCCTGCGAACCCTTGGGGAGGTGGACAAACGGGGCAAAGTTTTCAACGTGCAGGTCCGAATTTTCCGGATCGGGGATGTGGACAATCTCAATGCGGGAGTGGACTGGAGCCAAACATTTGGCGACAGCGGCTTTCCCATTTCGTTGGGGACTTCCAATAGCCTGGACATGCTTTTTAACCTCAACGGCACGGGCGAAACCACGGCCCTCTTCACCGGCCCAACCGCGGCCATTCTTCGTCCCGGGGCAATCAACATTGTGGTCAGGGCCTTGAAAGGCATTACGACGGTGGACGAAATTGATTCGCCCAATTTGCAGATCGAGGATAACGAGCCCGGCAAAGTGGCCTTTGTCGATCGCTACCCGATTATTGAATTTCAGCCAGCTACGAGCCAGGCCACGGGAGCCAACTTCATCTCGTTGTCTTCAACTGTCCGCTATAAGATTGATTCCAGCGATCCGACACCCACGACCACGGAACCGGGGCGGGAGTTGGGTGTTAGTTTGTACGTCACTCCCACCTCATTGCCGGATGGGATCAATCGCCTCAAAATCACTCCACGCACCGCGTCAATCACGGAGTTTATCAATGTACCCACGGGCACAGACACCCCCGACAACCAAGTGCCACGCGTCTCGGAATCTTCCACTACTTCCACGGTATCGGTTCCGAATGGAATGACGGTTTTACTGGCCGGCTACTACACCGTTTCCAAACGTCATATCGAACAAAAGCTGCCTGTCTTGGGGGATATTCCCGGCATTGGATTTCTTTTCAAAACCACGAACGACACCAACAGTCGGACACGGATCATATTTGCCATCACCGCGACCTGCTATGACCCCGCATTGGAGGCAGAAGCGCAAAAAGCCAGCGAATCCATTCGCAACGCGGAGCCGAATTTCAAGGAACTGGAGTCAGTGCGCAAACAAAAGAAGGTGGGAGCTTTGGAAAACGCGAAGGAGGCGAGGCAATAAGAAATTATGGAAAAGCTTGTCTTTGCTCCGAGGCCGACTTTGGGCGCCGTTTGCGATCCTGAATCGTCGCCTGTTGAAATCGTTCCGGCATCGGATATGCGTCGCGTTGCGGGGGAGCGGCCAGAAGTCATCGAAGCGTGGCAAGCCACCCTCCAGTGGGCGAACGGCCACTATCCACGGGGAGAGGAGGAATGGGCTCAGCTTGTAGAGGCAATGGCGATTGATGAGACACCCGCCTCCTACAGTTTACTGCGTCAGGCAATGCGTGAACAAATTTTGCCGCAGGCGGCATTTGCACGAGCTGTGGAGGAGACCCGCAGTGTTGTCTTATCCGTTGCCCAAGCAATGAAAGGGCCTTTACCGCCGCCGTTCGATCGGGTCGAACCACTGCTTGTCCAAATCGGAGCCAGCCTGATGGCTTATCCGACTTCTCGTACCTACACGATCCTGCACAGCGATCCCTTCCTGACTGCAAGCAGCATGAAAGCCGTGCGTTCCCTCCTAAGGAGCATGGGAGGGGCAGAGCGGGTGGGGCAAGGCGCGGTCTGGTGCGTTTCCTGAATTTATGCAGTTTTCATTTGGGTTGAATTTATCTCCAGGAGTCAGCGCCACGGTGGCCAAAGGGCTGCTGGAATTAAATGGCGGCGGTCATGCCACGCAGGAAGATATTCTCCGACAAGCCACGCCCCTGGACATTGCGGCGGCGTTTTCCCGGTGGAAAAACTATCCGGTGCTCTCCTCCATACCGGAGATCGAAGAAACCTTGGTAGACCGGTTCGGACTGACCTTTTTGCGGGAAATGGAAGGTGTCCCCATCAAGAGTCCCCTAGGCTATGTGACATGGGCCGTAGTAAACCCATGCAAGTTCCAGTTGCTTGACCGATGCAAGCAGGAGTTTCCCGACGTTATGGTGCAGGTTGTTCTGTTGCCATTTGACCAATTCTCGCGGTGGATCGGATTGCGTTCGGGTGAACTTTCCATCGAGGCCCCCAAAGACAGGGAGGCTGACATTGAGACGGGGGAGGAAGATGCCGAATCGGAAACTCCTTCCGACACGAAAGGGATCATTTATTGTGATCAGCCGACCGATAGCGAGGCCAAAGGAGTTCTGGTCTCGTTGTTGCGCCAGCTCGTGACCAAGCATGCGAGCGATCTCCATCTCGCGGTGGAGCGGGAGCGTTTCTATTTTGAAATGCGTATCGACGGGGATTTGATCCCGGATCAGCCGCTTGATTTTCGTCTCTACCGAAAGATCGACGGCATTCTGGTGCCGATGGCCGGAGGAAGGTTGGAAAACCGCAAGACTCCAATTAGCGGTGAGTTCACTTGCGTGGTGAATTCACGCCAGATACGGATGCGTTATGAGCGCCACCCCATGCATGGCCTTCGCTATGGCTATCATGCGACTGTCCGCAATCTCGATACCAGTATTGCGCCAGTTAAAATCGGGGAGGGAGGGCTTGTCTTTCCGCCCGTGACGCAGCTTTGGATCGATAAATTGCTCTCGGCACCCGAAGGCATGATTATCATCACGGGACCCACTGGCTCCGGGAAAAGTACCACGCAACAAGCGATGTTGCGGGGAATCAACCGGAGTGAATATTGCATCATCACGGCAGAAAATCCGGTAGAATATGTCATTCCCGGAATCAAGCATGTCAATATTTCCGACCGATCGGAATTCAATCTCTATTTGCAGAGCTATATGCGCAGCGACCCCGATATTCTGGTGATCGGCGAGATACGCGATCCGGATTCGGCCGATCTGGCGGCTGAGGCGGCCAATACCGGGCATTTGGTTTTTGGAACCATGCACACGCGGACTCCGGCGATGGTGGCAGACCGATTTATGGATTTGAAGTTGGAGCGATGGCGCGTGGCGGACAACTTGATCGGCGCTCTGGGACAACGGTTGGTCAAATGCCTTTGCCCGGCCTGCGCGATCAAGGATCAACCTATTACGCCGCAGGAGATGGAGTTGTATGGCCTGGATTCTGTTTGGAAAGACCGGACCATTTCCCGGCGCAATCCAGAGGGCTGTATCCAATGTGACGGGCGCGGTTACAAAGGCCGCCGGGCTTGCCTCGAAGTGATTCCGGTCACTGAAAAGATTCGAAGCGTCATCGCTGCCCAGCCGGGCTCCAGCCCGTTAATCTCCCGAATTGCATACGAAGAAATGGGTCTGCCCAATCTGCGGTCGTTAGGGCTGGATTTAGTGGAGGAGGGGATCACTGATTTGGAAGCAGTCAGTGGTTCCATCGACCTGACTCTTTCGGCTTCGCAAATCAAGTCGGGGACGTAATCGTCGTCTTGGCGATACGCTTCAGGCGGAAGCTGATGATTAAATGGGACGATTGCAGGGCCGGATGCTCCCGAAGGATGTGCGTTACGACGGCGATGATCCATCGTCCCGTCAACTTTCCATCCTCCTCTTCATGGATGCACAGCAATTGACCGTTTCTCACCGAAATGTGAGAAGTCACAAGGAACGAAACTCGTTGTCGCCTGATGGGAGTAAAGTCGATTACCGTCTGTCGAAAATGAAGCACGCCATACATAACACACAACTATTAACCTAGCCTTAAGTCACTGCCTAGAGAACCACCTTCGAAAGGGGAAAAAGGCATTCTTGACCCTTTATTTTATCGGCTGTTACTCGATTAGGTTGATCCAGTTCCTGAAATATTCAGCGAAAAATGGACAGAAAAGGAACGATCATTTTGGGCGAAAACATAAGATATTAGCTTCATGCTATTTGCATAAACGCTGAATCAATTGGTCGAGGGCACTCCCTGGTACGCCGATGCCTTGGAGTTTTTCCGGGCTCAGGCATGGAGGCCAAGGCGGGTTTGTTTTGGGGACTACGATGTTCTGAGGTTTCTCTACAATAGAGGATTGAACCGGAATTTTTTGTTTCAGGGGATTCACGTCCTCTCCTATTAAGCATTGGCTGGATGGCAACGGGAGGCCCGCCAAACTCCGTATGTTAATAGGAAGGAGATGAGGGCAAGAACGTATTCCATTGGGTATGGCTACAACGCGACCGGAGGGTTTTTCCGATGAACGTGTTTGAGGTTGAGGCGGTCTCCACCTCCGGCACGTTGCGTGTCATAGAAGTTTCCGCCATGACTGCCGAAGCCGCCGGTGAACAGGCCCGTGCCCAAGGGTTGACCCCTCTGAAAATCGGTGAAGTCGGTCTAAGTAAAGTCGCAACCCGGGAATGCCGAGCCAAGCTGCTGAGCATGAAGGAACTGGTCTCCTTCTGCCGGACGATGTCTATATCGCTCAAGGCGGGTGGTAACAGCTTTTCGGATTGTTTGATGGACTATGTGGGGGTTCTGGGAGAAACCGCTCCCGAAGGGGTGGCGCTCAAGCGGGCTGCCAACCGTATTCTTGATGGGGAGGAGCCTGATGCGGCGTTGATGGAAACGGGATTGTTCACTCGCGCTTTCTGCAATGCCGTGAAGTCCGCGCAAAAAGTGGGCTACGGGAGTGCCCTGGCGGCACTGGCAGAGCGATACAAAACGAAGCTCGTGTTTCAACGCAAGATTATCAAATCGGCCACCGTTCCCCTGATTGTTTTAGGCATTACGTTTACTATTGCCGTGGTCTTTTTTTGCGTTTTTGTACCGATGCTGGAAAAAATGAGTCGTGACATGGGGACGACACCGAATGCGTTCAGCCGCGCCTTTTTAATCTTTGCCCATTTTTTCCAGGCAACGTGGTGGATCGGTGCGTTGGGTTTGGCTGGAGTGGTGTGGATGCTGATTTTCAATGCGGCCTTTCGTCACGCCATGATTTACCTCCTGATGGGGCGCTTCCGGTTCATCCGTAACGCGGTGATGTCGGTGCGCCAACTCGACGTGATTTCGACTCTTTGGGCCCTGAAAAGATCCGACGTGGATTTGGCGGAATGCTTGCGGGAAGCGGGAAATGTGGTGGCAGGCACTGGGATGGAAAAGGAAATGCAATTGGCCGCCAAATCTTTGGATGATGGAGTTTCGCTCAGCGTGGCGTTGCATAATCACACGAGCCTCGATACCCGGATCGTGCGAATGGTGGGGGCGACCCAGGACTCCAATCTGACAGAACAACTCGGATACATCACCGACATTTACCGAGAAGAAAGCGAGGACAGGCTTGAAGGGCTTTCGATCTTATTGAATGTCCTTTTTGTTTCGATAGCGGGACTGATCCTCGGAACTCTTTTCATTGCCGTCTATGCCTTCTTCCTTTCCCTGGCAACCGGGATCACTGTTTCTTCAGGAGGCCTCCGCTAACAAATTTATGCTATGCAAAAAAACAGTTGGGATCATGCCATCCGCGAAAGGTTGCTTTTGCGCTATATCGTCCGCTGCAACCATTATCCCTACCTGCCTCTTGACGCGGTGTGTCGGGAAGCCCGGGCGCCTTACGTCTACCGCCACGAGATCATCTTCTCCGGTAAGTCGTCCTACGACTCTTTCATCAGGCGGTTGCGCATGGAAAATTTCGACTATTTTCCGTCGATCGAAAGGCGCGATGACTGGTGGGTCAAATGGGTGGAACCACGGGAGTCGGACTCGATCACTTCCGTCTGGTTTTGGCGCTTCCTGCAACTGGCATTTCTGGCGGGTGTTTCGATCTTCAGCCCGATTTATTCCGGCGCTTCTTTTTTGCGGCGGTTGTGTCTTCGCCTCCTCACCATTCCGTAGGCGGGCTTTTACCCTGCTTGAAATTTCCATTGCCCTGGCTTTGCTCAGTTTCCTGATGGTAATGGGCGTGACGGGCACCCGGTACTTGATGGAGCAGAGCGATGCCCGGCGGGCCGGTGCAGTCCTGCAAATCGTCCGTCAGGCGCAGGTGGGTTTCCTGACCGATCATCGGGACCGCACGGTCGAATCGATCACGCCAAGTGAAATTGCCGCCTATTGCCCGGGAAACCAGCTTCCCTCGCTTCCACTCCACAACGGCATACCTGCGACATTGAATTACCACGTTTCGCCGCCCTGTGCGGAAGTTGGCGGCGTTCCGTTCGATCCGACACCCGCGGGTGATTATCTTTGGGATGCGGGGCCATGACCATGACGCGCAGTAGAAACGGTCAGATTCTTTTGGATGCCGTCGTGGCCATGGCGATCCTGATGGTTACCGTGACAGGAGCACTCTATGCCATCACGGCGGCGTGTTGCGAGTTATCGTGGAACTCCATGACTTCGCTGGCCGATGCCTATCTTGACCGGGAAGCATCGTTATTGCGTCGTCTTTCTCCGGCAGAATTGCAGACCCGGGGCTACAATGCCGGGGTTGCCTCCAGCCGTTCGGATGTACCGCTATGCTATAAAAAAGCGAACGGCATTTTCGTTCCCGACAGTTATGTGGCGGATCAAGTCATGCGGAGCACGACGGATCTCGGTCAGGGGTCTTTTGTTTTCAAGGTGGAATTGATTTTCAGGACCAAAGGGACAACTCCGAGGATCTATGACAAAACCCGGACTGTTACCCGAAATTTTTCCACGGATTAAACCATGCTTTACGAACTCCTTGTCACCCTTGTGCTGGCCTTGCTGGCTGGTGTTTGTTCCATTAAATCACTGACCGCCGGTGTGGAGATGATTAACGCGGCGGCTCAAATCAGTTTTCTGACCCAGGAAGCTTCTGGAGTGAATTTTGCCCTTCAAAAGCTGATGGGCGACAGCACCCACTTCACTCTCTACGCCACACCGGATGATGCTCGCAATAACAATACGGCAGCATTGGTGACGGAGAATGCGGCGGCGGTGCGCCTTGTCTTTGCCGATGGCCGCGTGGTTGTCATCTATTTTGATGCGGCAACAAAACGGCTCTACTTCCAAAATATCACTCCAACAAATTCCCAATGGATCATTGATGCCGGTTTTGAAAACGTAAGCTTTCACCTGAACGATCCGCAAGATCCACAAGTCACCGGCCTGATTGTGGTTACCCTCGATAAAGGCGGAAGGAGAATTTCTTGCTATGTGGAACGATATTGATTACTCCAGCCGGAAAGGTTCAGTTCTTGCCATTGTCATCCCCTTTAGCGTGGCCTTGTTCAGCCTGGCGGCGATGATCCTGTATCTCACGGTGAATTCAAAACGAGTGACGGCGGCCAATTCCGTGCGGGCTGAAACCTATCAACGTCAGACGGATGCCGCTCATGCCGCCGCGCAGGGTTTGTCGCGGCAATCGTTAAGCCGCATCCTCTTTTCGGTAGTGTCGGCAGGAATTCAGGGCAACAACCGGCTTAATCTTAACCACCAAGCCTCTGTTACGGAGGCCATCGACGCCGATTATGCGAGCGGCGGCGCGGGGAGTGTCTCTTTCACGACTTCCTCCGGAAACCCCGCCGATCCTTCCGGTGACTTGTTGGCTGCGTTGGCGATGCCCTACGCTTCGCTACCTTTCCCCGATATTCGTTTCTCTCCCAAGCCGACAGGCGTGGCCTTTATCGCCAAGCGGTTTGATTACGGTGTGGTGACTTCCTACTCGCAGAATGACAATATTTCGGCCAGTCCCATCACCAGTCGGGAAACGACCGAAAGCACGCAGTCGTTGACCCTCTACGAGGTTCCGACCCAGTTTGCCGTCGATGGAGGCGATGTCACGATCACCAAAGCCGTGAATGGTTCCGTCTTGGCTCGAAACATTGCTTTACGGGCCAACGTGGGTGGGACAGTGGCAGCGGAGAAAAGTGTGGATTGGAATGTTGGAATTTCCGTTGATGGGGTGTCATTGCCCGCCAAGACGGGAAATGGCACCGGCTTCATCGAGGCTTTGAATCATCGCGCGGGATTAAATTTCAAAAAGCAAGTGACGCTTCTGGAAGCGCAAAGTTCCGTGCAGTGGATTCCGCTCGGAGACCGTTCACTTGATTCGGAAGGAATCCCAATGATCTGCAGGACGCCTGCGACTTCGACAGATTGGGATGTTTACACGCATCCCTACTTTTCCACATCGGTTCGAATTCGATCGACCGCTCCGATTTCGCGGAGTTCGCCCCCGTTATTTTCTACGCTTCCGTGTTATATTTCAGTTGGTGACGGATCGGCGGACCAGCGTCGAGGGGAGCTCATGTCCTCTCCGGCATTTGGAGAGATCATGACTGTGTCCAATGGTTATCTGCCCGCATCGGGTGTTGCCATTATGGTCATTGTGGATGTTTCAAATCTCCCGGTCGTTTCCGGTACGCGCACTCTTTTCGTTGATTTAGTGAGCGATTACGCGGCTTCACCGCGCAAAAGCGTTCTTGTGGGATTGAAAAATGCGGATCTTCTCACGTCGCCTTTTTCCCTCGTCAGCGCCAATCCGGTCGTATTCCTCGGCAACTTCAATTCGACAGGAATGCCGGCTTCGATTATTGCCCCGGCAGTTCTCCACTCCTTGAGTCCGGTCAGTCCCCAGGTGATCTTCACCGGGTTGAGATCGAGTATTCGCCGAAATGTTCCGATGGACCCTTTCTCGGTTCAGGCCGGAAACACGACGATTGCCGCCTACTCCATTACGCTTGCGGATATTAATGGAATCAATCCAGCTAATCTGCCACCGGTCACGTTGAAAAATTGGCTCATTGTTCTGGGTGCCCCGCAATGATTATGAAAATCCTCAGGTATTGGCTTTTGTTGGCACTGGCCTGCCAATGGGGGCAATCAGCCGAAACGAATTCCTTTGGAGCTGCGATGGAGCAGAACCGCAGGGGCATTCAAAAGCAGATTGAGTTGGCCCAGAACTCTCGCAACGAGCCGTTGGTTAAGCAGCTTGAAACCCTTCTGGCGAATTTGGATCACTATCAAACGGCGGACAACGATCCAAACCGGGGAGCGGCTATTCTTTTTGATCCTCGCAACAGAGAATACGCCCGTATTCCGGCAACGGCCTTGATTCTGGACGAGGCGGCACGGACGAAATGGAAGATCTATCTGCCAACCGCAGCCTCTGGCTCCCCCGTATCTTTCGCCCGTATTTCCGGGCGATTGTCGGAGGCGATCGTCCTGATCCCCGCCACTTATAAAAAGGACAGCCGGGGGTTTGTCGTGCCCACAGTTGATTCCAAACAAATCGATGATCTTTCTCTATACGATCCTCCTCGTATTGGAGTCATTGTTGATCCTGTCACTCATGACGCTTTGGGAGGTGTGCAAAAACCGTAGGTTAATAATAAGGATAGAATGCGCACACCTTTTATCCTCACTTTACTATTCCTTGTACTGGCCAGCGTAGTGGGCCAAGCCGCTCACGATGGGGCCGGGCAGCCTGTGTCGATTAACGTCTATCGTGCAGGTGTCCTGGTTCAGTCACAGACGACGGTTGGAACCGCAGCCGGTAGCGGTGCTCTTACCTCCGGGACTTATGCGGTCTCCAACACGGCAACGGGTGCGTATAGCTCCACGTTGTATTGGAAGTCCGGCACGACCGGTGCGGTTACCAGCGCTTTTGCCAATGGGACACCTACGGCTGGCTGGACGGTAGGTTCGGTTCCTTCTCCCTCTTTGACCATTGATACAGGCGATGCTCTCTTTCCGTCCAGTTACGCACGGATCGGGCTTTCCTACGGTCTCATCGAATTGGTGGAAACTTACTCCGATCCCGGAAGCAAATACACGTCGGCAGACCGTTACGCTCCGGCGGCGAGCCTTTCAGTGGAAGGTCGCAATGTGGTGGCTGGCACGGAACAGCCGCCTCGTGATGTTCGCCTGTTGAATGTGATGGATGGCGGAACCCTGCTCAATGTGGTTACCGGACAAAACTGCTCCCCGATCCATGTATGGGATGCTGTTTCGCCTTTGACCATTGGCACCTCTTTGACCGACGGCTCGTCCGACCGTCTCTACATTAACCTGAATGGAACCCGGTACGATTCCCATGACGTGACACTTTTCGGAAATCCCACTGTCACGGTAAACGGGCTTCCTTCCGGTACGGTCTATTTTGATCCACTCATCACCACGGCCACTTTTTCCTGCAATTTTCTTTATCCCATCAACTGGACCTGGCTGGAGATTACAACTCCAGCGGGTCTGTACTATCTCTTTGTCTCGGGTGCGGCGAGTTCGCTGGCAACGACCGGAGCTGGAAGTTTCTCCACGACGCCTCCCTCCGGAAATCCTGCTGTCGCTACTTCCAATTCTTCGGCGTCGGCGCGCAGTTTGGTTTTCTCGCTGAATTTCGAGCACCTGCGGCAGGCTATTGCGGTCGGGAACCCGTTACCTGCCGGAGACTATTCGTTTCGTATCCTGACGCGGTCCTCCAATGCATTGGCAACGGGAGGAGGATTCGGGACAGATGTGATCTATGCCTCAGGAGCGACCTTCACCTACGTCAATCAACAGCGTGTTCAGGGGGCGATCATCACGCCCTGATCCAACTGCACCTATGAAACGGATTTTTTTGTTTATCTTTTGGGTGGTCGCGTCAGCTATGGCCAACGACTTCACCGATCCGAACATTTATAATCCCGGGATCGCTCCGGGAACGCATCTCGTTTTCTCGAATGGGCAGGGGCAGTCGATCGATTTGTATGCTACGCAAGGATCTCGGGCGGCTTTATACCCAAACTCCACGACATACCAGACGATTACCCCTGGCTACAATTACGACGGTCAAACCCTTGTCGGCTATACCTATTCATCCACGGCACACAACGAGGATTTCAAGGGAAGGGCGATCGTAAACTCCATCATGGTGGAAACGCTGTCTGGAACCTACACCTACCGCCGAACTGTCACGAATACTTACTATGGCAATAGTCAGGGTGTGGGGAATCCGCTATTTGGAATTTTTCTGCCGTTCTCCAATACCCTGGTTTTTGCGGGAGATGCTCGCGGTGTTCTGACCTATCCGGATGGTCACTCTGTATCCAATTCAACCGGTTTCTTTCAAATCACGGATGTGCAAGCAACCAAAATTACTCTTTCCGACACATGGTCGGGTGGAACTTCCGGTGAGGCCGCGCAGCCGGAGTTCTTCATGATGGCGACGAGTCCACAACTGGCACCCCAGCCACCTAACGGGACGCTTTCAACAAGTTCGACCTTGGTAAAACCGTCGCCGTCGGGTGCGGCACTATTGACCTGGGCACTTTGGTGACAGGAGGAATGAATGAGACATTTCTTTTGGCTGATCTGTTCAATCCTTCTTTTTTGTCAGGGGGCGATGGCCGATCTTGTTTGGACGACAGAATCCACGTTATACGGCGATGGTGGGGACGATGACTGTGATTTCATGTCGCTAATCCGCATCTTCGGCTATATTGGCAGCTATGATATTCGGACCGACCCGGATCATTCGGCGCTCTACAGCAACGGGTGGAACGAGCGGGCCTATTTTGCATTGAGGTTGGTAACCACATCCGAACTGGCCTCTGGAACGGTTTTATATTCTGGGTACAGCACACAACTTACCCAACGGAGAAGTTACTCCACCTACAAGACAAGCTATACCTACACCATCAACGGAAGTTTTGCGGCCAATCAGACCGGGGCTGGGGTTTATTATCACTATAGTGGGCCTCTTTGTCCCGGTGCGCCTTATGCGATCAGTACGGGAAATATCACCGCAATCATGAAGTATGATCCGGGTCAGAATGTGGTGAATGTTTACTTAAACAATTCCCTCTACTGGACGATCACTCCACCAGCCAATTGGTCAGGAAAGGTGGCATTTATTCATTTGGGTTGGCAGCAGCCGAATTCGTCCGATGGATGGGGGTATCGGCTTTATAAAGGCTCCTATCAAGATCCGACGCCTGTTATTCCAAATGGCTCCCTTACAATCTCGTCTCCCCTTATAAAACCTTCTCCTTCTGGAGCAGAAACCCTTAACTGGTCGATCTGGTAGATTGAGGAAATTGCGATGTGACAGTGTTTTTTTTGAGTCGCTGGCCAAGGGAAAAGGGTGGAATTTTGAGCCAGCCTATTGGCGAGACGCTGCCAGATTTTCGGAAAGAGCTATAACCTTGGCTTTCATTTCTTTTCCAGCTTTAAACTTTACCACAGCGCGAGGAGGGATGGGGACGTCCGATTCGGGGCGGTTAGGATTACGTCCCACGCGAGCTTTGCGCAGTTTTACTTCGAATACGCCAAAATTTCGAAGTTCGACATTTTGGCCCTTTGAAAGATTTTCCATGATATGATTCAACAATCTCTGAACGATATTCAGAATTTCCTGTTGGGTCATACCTGTCTCATTGCTGAGATGGACAACGATGTCTCGTTTGGTCAAGTTGGACATCTGGCTTTCTCGCTAGGATACTACAGGCTGTAGCGTCCGTCTTTTGACTTTTTTAGACCTGGGGTTTTCTTGCCTGTAGTATAAAACCAGGCGTAAAGATTGTTGGGTTTGGTATTTAATATCTTTGCTAGCTCAGCGACGGTATGCCCCTTTTCACCTGCGGCTTTGAGTGCAGCCAATATCTTGGTCTTCAGCTTTCCGCGCCGTGCGCGCTTTTTGGGAGTGCCTGCAATAGAAGCCGATTTTTCTGGCTTAACTTCACCGCTCAGGTTGTCCAATGCGGTGTCGATGACTTGGAGCTTGCGAAGAAGAGATTCCTTTTTTGCGAGCAGTTTGGTGATTTGTTTTAAATCCGAAGACTTAAGAGTGGATAGGTAGCTCATGATTTAATTGCCCTGTGGATGCCACAAAATGTGATTCGATGCAAGACTTGGGAGAGGAATGGGACTTACGCTGACTTGGCAGGAAGCATCCTATTCACCAATTGATACAGCGCCAGGACCTGTCAACGCGCTTTTGTGGTTGGTTTCTTGCCGCGAGGAACGCGTTTTCGTGCTGTCGCTTTAGCGATAATTTCAACGGGGTGGCTCCGCTCCAACTCGATCCCTTCCAATACCTGGCTGAATGGCATTTTAAGGATGAGGACAATGCGCGCCAAAGTGGCCGAACCGAAATCCCTTTTTCCTCCCTCGATATAACCCACCGTTTTCCAATGGATGCCGGCCAGTTCGGCCAATCCTTCCTGCGTGAGGTTGGATTGTTCGCGGGCTTTTCTGAGGTTGAGTCCGATACGTTTTAAGATTTGCCGGGAATTCACTGCCTATTATGGAGCATATTTACTCCTTGCTTAACACCGCAGAAGTGCTCTATAGGTTGTTATGACCGAATTCGGTTGACTGTGGCCTAATACGTGACGGGGCTTATGGAAGCGGCTTTAGAAAGAGCAACTAAGAAAACATATTCCCTGGTTGTCGTGGACGACGAGACGACAATTTTGAGGATACTGGGATGGGTACTCAAGGAAGAGGGGTATCAAGTGCATACCTTCAACCGGGCTGCGGGAGCGCTCGAATTTATTCAAGAAAATCCGGTTCACCTCATCCTCTCCGATTACCACATGCCGGGCATTGATGGGCTGCAGTTTATTCACACATTGCGCGAAGCCGAATGGAAGGGCGCTTTTATTTTTCTGAGTGGCCATGCCGAGCTATTAAAGTGCGCCCATCGGGAGGAAAAAGGAATTTTCAGGATTATTCCGAAGCCCTTTGACCTGATTGAGCTGACGGAGTCCATTCGAGAGGCGTTGCGGAGCTTATAATGATCCCGGACAAAACAACGGCGTTGAAAACCACTGCAAAACGGCCGCATATCCATCGCATCACCAGAAAAAACGAGCTGCATTGGGTGGTAATCATCGGTTCGGGGCCAGCCCGCCATTATCGATGTTTCCGGGACTGTGAATATGGCGGTACAGAACAGGCGCTTGAGGCTGCCACGCTTTACCGGGACCAAACATGGCTTCAGTACCAGATGAGTCATGGAACGAAGAAAAAAAGAATGCCATCTGACAGCCGCTCCATGCAACTTCGCATTCGAATGTTTCCCCAGGAAATTGTAGCGATGGAGAGACGGCGAATCCAGGACTGGCATGCGGGGCATCCCTACGCTGAAAACCTTTCAGGTTGGTTGCGTCATCAGATCCAGCCGTTGCTTTTAAGCTCCCCGGGCAAAGAACCGTGCTTTGTTTCGCCCAAACTATATTCAAGGATCGAAGAATTCGCGCGCCGTATCAATAAACAGCCCGAGCAAATTATTGAGGAATGCATATGGGGCATTATAGGGCTAACGGATTGCCCCAAGCCGAAGCGTCCAGCGATCATCACGACTTGGCGGCGTTACAGGCATTCGGCCAGCTTCACAGCGGCGAGATGAGATAGTTACCCTAAGGTATTGCCGGTATTTGGTCTCGGATCGGTTTCGGCTGCCTGAATTCCTCGTGAGTAATAGTGAGATTGGGAAGCACGAGTAGAGAACGTTCTGTTGGGAAATTGGGGTGCACCAAAAAAGGCGAACAGCCTTCCTTTCCCGATGTGTTTTTCGTAGGCGACCAGGTCATTGAGATCTTTGACCGGGCCTCCGATTTGACTGAGTGAGGCAATGCGCCTGAAATCCATGATTTTAAGGTCACAAACGCCTGCCGAATCAAGGGCCTGTTTCCAAACCGCCTCCGAATGGGAGCCTGCCGGATCGGCATGGGGAAACATCATGACCCTTTTGTTTACCAGTCGGGCCGATGTCTCCGGGGTGAAACTATTTTCGCCGCCTAAAAAAGCGATCGGCTGTGTTTGATCGAGAATACCCTCGCGTTCCAGCCAATGGAATGCAGACAGGAAGTCGGGGCCTCCCTCGACCAGAATCACATTAGGATAGTTTTCGGTTTCCAGAATGCCGAGGGGCCAGTTCGGATCGGAATGTTTCGCGTTCATTGCCTTGGGGTACTTGAGTCTTGCAAACGGATAACGACTGGGAGTGTTACGGTCAATCCGACGCCCCTGGATGACTTTGCCGCTCGCATCGGTAAGCAACCATGATTTAAATCCATAGAGGGTGCCGATCCGAAGATGTCCACGCTTAACCGCTTCTTGAAGTGCGGTAATGCGGAGGTCGCCGCGTTGTCGGCTAATGGCCATCAATTCAACGCTTGTCGGAAGCCGCATTGCAAGTTGCGGTTTGGAATGATGAGTTGTGGATGGTGAATTGCTAGTACGATTTAAATCGTGTCGGATGGCATTACTACACGGAGCGCGATTCATGACGCCAGGTTTGCTTTGCGCTAATTTACAAAATTCACGGACAGATAATTTCTTGTCGGTAATGCCGGAGGCCAACCGAAAGAAAGTCAGCGCGTTTCCCTTGTATTGACAATAGGCCGGGCTCATGTCCTTGAACAACCAACTCTCGTCCCGTTTAAAAACGCTGAACGAAGGATGTTCATCCGGACGAAAAGGGCTATGAGTGAGAAACGGTTTGTCGGGATGAATGCTCTTGGGGAGAGGGAATCCAAAATGGATGAACAAGTCGTGGATGCTGATTTTTTGAAGGGCGTCACTTAGGTCTCGCATCCCTCACGTATTAGCCTTTGGGCTGCCGACAGCATGATACGTTCTCAAAGCGTGTGCATAATTAAGTATCTGTAGGAATAAATTTTAAAATTGAAGTTTGATAGAACTCCTTTTTTTTGAAAAGGTTTGGGGCTCCCGAACGCAAAAAGGAGTATATTTCACAGGGGATTAATAGAGAGCATGCCGTTCTAAGAAATGGGAACGAAGCTCCGATTAAAGAAAACGGATGGATGTTCTCAACCAAACTGATTTTGTGGTAATTAGCTGCCTATCCAAAGCTGTATGCCAATGGTCACGGATACTTGCCAAACCCATTCGTGATTGGTGCCCTTACGATGTCCTGACGGATTACCGACAAGCTTCAGACCTCCGGATTTTTCTACTCAGTTCAATTGTTGGTTTGGGGCCTGCAGGTCCTCTGGCGGCCCTCACGCTGGCGGAGCTTCCCGATGCCGTGCGGGGCGATAAACTCCAAGAATACATGGGGAAAAGTCTTTGTTGGAAAGGCGTTCTGGAACGGCTCGCTACCGTTACGGTTCGCCGATGTTCGGTTGTTGGCGATGTTGTGCAAATCGAAACGGATAATGAACTTCTGGAGGGTAGCGATCTCTATGACTCGCTTCCTACCAAAGGGGAGATCCGTTTGATGAAAACGACAAAGTATGACTTGGTGCCCTGTGTCAGTGTGGATTGTCTGGCAGATGAAGATCCCGAGGATACGGCCAATGGAATTTTCCCGCTCTTGCGTGAACGATTTCCAGAGCATATTTCAAAACCAGTATACGTCAAAGTGGCTTCCAAGCTTTTATTGGAAGAATGGTTCAAGGTATTGCCAAGCGAGGGTCTCCGCAGGATCAGTGCCATTGAGGCGATAGAGAACCTCACTTAGTTTTAAAGCTCCCGGTGGCTTTTGATGTGAAAATTTTTTGTTCCGCTGAATTCGGCAAATTTCAGTTTTTGCCAATTGCTATTTGCGGTTGATATTCTGGAGCAAAAATAAGCGCGAAGAGGGCTTTGGTTGGAATCTGGCTCACCAAATCGTCCAGAGCGATGTGGGTATTATTGGATCGGGAGAGCTTGGACAGCATGTCTTCGGGGACAAGGAAGGCAGTGGCGTTGACATTAAGTTCCAGCAGCCGCTTGATAAGCAGATTATATGTTCGCACCTGCGGCAGCCGATTGGCGGTGGTAGGGGTAATGACCGTATCAGGGAATGGATTTATTTCGATTTTGTTACTTTTGCATAGGATCATAACTTTTCGTGTTTTCATAATTCTTCTTTTTAGAACAACCCCCAGCACGGATGGGCTTCAAGCATCTCCAGAGATCGCGGTGCACGTTGTTTGCACCATTCGAGAAAAGGCGGATGGCCGGCCAAGGCCAGCGCAACAACGGAGCCTTCTGCGGCAAAGGCTGGAAGACTGGGCGATTCCCATGGGTAACGCAAAAGGGGAAGATAGTATTTATAGACTTCGTTTAATTCCGTGTTGGAGGCAAACGACTGGATAGTGGTTTGGGTTGGGCATGTCAGTTCTTCCACCGGGAGATCGTGGGGACGCAGGACGCTTTTCTGTGCGATGAGCCATTGGAATGCCGGGCGCAGCACGGTGGGAATTTTGGTGGTGTCCCAGCGCATTGCCCACGCGAAAAAAAGCAGGTCTGCGTTTAAATTCATGGTGGGGTGCATTTTTCTGGGATGGAAAGTAGCTTCCGCTTGCAACCATTCATGGAATAGTTCGTCCGGGGGAGCCAATAACGGATTGAGCAGCGACTGGGCAATGAGGAACCGACCATATGGTGAGGGCCACCAGTGATCCTTGTGTCGCAGAAAAGCGGAGGCCACTTCGATGTTGCCGGGAGCTCGTAAATACCACGACAGACATAACCACAAAATGGGTGGAGGATGAGGCGCTGAAGCTTTCAAGCAAGGTTCAAAATAAGCAGGAAAGAGAATGGGCGGGGGGGTGGCACCAGTGCATAGCAATAAGGCCACGACATCGACGTTTACGTTGTCAAAGTCTTCTACGTGCTGGCTGATATAAGCGTCGATCGTCTCCACTTCATGCAAGGTCAATCCGGCAGACCTCGATAGCCCGATGGCGGATACAAGGCGCTTCAAGGGATCTGATGTGTGAGTGATAGAGTGCTCCCATTCCTGACGGAGTTCCGTGGGAGCATTCCACGGGAGAAGATCTGCCACTGCTTGCCATGGCTTCTCGACAAATTCAGTATAGGCGTCATCGAATGCCTGATTCTGGATGAGGGGTTGTGGCAGCATAGAGATTGCCTCATCAAAAATTGGCGTTTACGACATGCTTACCAGCGCCAAGAGGCCAAGGCAGCAAGGAGATGGATTTTTTCCGAAACGAAGAAAACATCAGCCGAGGTTGAGCGATGCCGGTTAGAAGTACGAAATCGCTGTCTGGACTGGAACTGGCAACAGACAACCCCGGGAACTTTTTTATTTCGGAGGCTGTCCGGAGAATCATTCCTACCTGAAGGTCGGGCATCAACTGACGAAGGTCATTCAGGCATCGGGCGACCGCGGCAATGTGCTTTGATGGGCCTTGAAACCAGCACCAGAGCCAAGTCATCCCCGGAATATAAAGGACACTGCTCAAAGGTTCTGGTGTTTCCAAGAGGCGGTTTTGGGCGAAATAGTCCGAGGCATTATACTGGTAGAGCGCATGGCGTACTCCGACAGGGTAGTCACCAAGGAAAGCGTCGACCCCGTCATTTTCGCTAAGTGAAAAGAGCGGCTCGACCAACACTTCATGAAATCCCGATCGGACGGCCTGCGTGACGGCAGCGACGGAATTACTTGGGACACGCGAGGTACACCGTACATCCACAATCTTTATGGTCATAGGGACTGCGATCACGACGTTGGAGGTTCCTCTGGAGATTCATCCGTTTCGGCCAAGGGGCGGATTCTCAGATAACCTTTCAACGGGTCGATCCATGTCCAGGAATCAATGAGTTCGATGGTGGGATCGAATGCCGAAAGAACATCTTCTCCAAAAGGGTAGGCATTGTCTTTGGCAAAGGCAGGGTACAGGACATCCCGCCAACACATAGCAGCTTCCCGCAGAGCCCACTGCTCGTGGGGCGCGAGATCAATCCCATCTTCTTCGTCCGGTGAACGGTTAAAAAGTGTCGTGGAAGCAAATTGTTCGACCACTTGTTTGATGTACCGGAAAGACACCAAGGCCCGGAGCCAGCAGGAAGACAAGGTTCCTTGAGGCATCAGGCGCAGAAGGCGGTCGGCTTGTTGGTCGACCGGCTGCCAGATCCCAAAAATATCGGCCGATGCCAAAAAATGTTGGCAGAGAAGCAGGATGGACCGCCGTGCCTCGGGAGAGCATGGCATGTGGACGCGTACCTTGTCTTCATTCTCCTCGTAGAAGAAAGTGTAGGACGGATTTTCAAACCACGGCAATTGGACGATAACCAGCGGGGCTTCAAGCGGGGCGGATGGAGTGGGAGCCATACTTTCTTATTAACCCACGATTATTGGATGGAGCCGAGTAGGCCCTGTGCCGAGGCGATAAGTTAATAGTAAGTGGCATGAGCACTAAAAAAAAGGACGTCTCGGTTGGTAAGCCCCCGGTGACCTTGCCCGCCTTGGAGCCGATCAAGCAGATGCTGGATGCCGGTGATCTGGAAGGGGCGGCCGCTGCCATTGATGCTTCCCTTCCAGTGGTGGTGGAAGCCGAAAAACAGGTCAAAGAATTTAAGGGAGTCTTGAAAAGTGCCTTGGACAATCAGGCGCCGATTCAGCGCGCCTTTTGGGAAAATCGCCAGGGCGAATGGGAAATTCGACCGGATGGGATGGCCGAAAGTTACGACTTGATTAAGAGCTATATTCCCAAGGAGCGGTTGGTGAAATGCATTAGTTTCAATATCAAGGAACTGGTGGCTCAAAATGCTGAAGACAAAGCGTTATCCTTGGTGAAATCCCATGAGGACTTGAAACAGCGACTTCACCCGCATCTGGCCCAGAAACCACAGACGCGGGCGCTCCAAATTGCGGAAGACAAGGAACTCAGCAAACAGAATGGCGCGGTTCAAGCGGCAACCGTTCCTACAACTCCGGCGGCCAATCCGGCGCTGACGCGGGCTGCCGCCCCCGCCGCATCTCAAGAAACTCCCCAACCGGCCCTTCAAAAATGAAGCCTACTGCTCCTGTTCAATCGCTTATGCTCCTGACTCAATTTGCCGAGAGTCATCCAGAAGAATTCGAGCGCGCTGCCCAGCATGTGTGTGCAGAACGTCCAAATTTAATCAAGGGCATCAAGACACTGAGCCAAGTAGCGGGCCGCGCTGCCGATCGCGCCGAATCCGAAGCGACCCAGAATTGGGACAAATTTCAGGCGGAATCCATCGGGCTGGGAAAGGTGGCTCAGATCCGGTTGCGCATTCGTCAAAGCCGGATGGAAGCCCGCCAGGGAATTATGCGCCAATTGCTCCGCAAAGTATCCCAAGCCTTTTCCAATCGAGAGGAAGGAATGCCTGGGATCGGACTGACCCGGGCCAGAACTATTCAAGCTCGCAACAGGGAAGGAGACCGTGGCCACCAACGCTGACGTATACTTCTCTGTTTTTCGGGATAAGCCTCAAGGTGCCTCCGTACCAGTAGGGAGAGCGTGGCTGGTGATTCGACGTAAATTGGGCGAATGGCCGGAAGAGTTACTGAAACTTTACGGTCATCACATTCGCCGTTGTTTGAATCCAAGGGATAGCTCCAAGCCGGTGTACCGCGAAGGCGAGGTAGCCTTGTGCCTGCATTGCCAGTGCAAAAGAAAAAGAAAAGGAACGGAATATCCACTCTGTAACGAGTACGCCGCGGGCCTCTGTTGCGAGGTGACTTTACGCAATGGCCAGGAACCCATTTCCAGTGAGGTGTTGCGGGTTATTTATGGGAGGAACCCTGTTCAAATGAAGCAGGACATTCAAAATGAAATCGGGAAGCTTTTGAAAACGGTGCTCGGAGATCCGGTCTTATGCGAGATGCTTGAACATATTGGACTCAATGCGTCGCGCTATGCGGATTATTGAATGCTTTGTGACGAGTTGGTGTTAGCTATAGTTATCAGTTCATATGCGATTGGCTTTTCTTAAGAGTTTGAAGAAAATTGATGCTTGGGCGCGCGCATCGTCTAGCGCATTATGAGTCTGTCGCTCGTCTGGCTGAAATTCTTCCGGGAGCTGGCTCGATGTCGTCTTCGACCACGTTTCGCCGCTCAAACCCATAAAGTACGATTTGATATCAATTCCACCAAAACCAAATGGATTTCCGGCAGCAAACGATTCCAAATACCAATTCACAAATTGCCAATCGTAACAAGCGTTGAAACCCACAAAAACAGCCTTGGATTCTCCTGCCGTTTTTTCAACCCAATTACGGAAATTCGTCATCGCTTTTTTTGGTGATATCCCTTCTCTCTCCAAACGGTCGAGATCAAAACCGGACACGTTCAGAGCTTCAGGAACAAACTCTTTTGAAATAGGCTTTAGCTCAACGTAGAACGACGCATCTCTATTTCCAACCACGCATGCACCGAGCGAAAGCATGCTGTATTTGCCTGGGATCGGACCGGAAGACTCGATATCCACTGAAAAATAAAGTTCCGGTTTCATATGGCCTCGTTCGGACGCACGAGAGTAGGCATATTTATATTCCGCTCCCAATGGGTACGTAATCGTTCAAATCGGTTAGTATCCTCTTCGGATTCATTCCATAAAAATGTTTCGAATGCAAACGCATCAAATGGCAGGCGGGTATCGTTCCGTGCCGTTACTATCACCTTTTGTCTATTACCCAAGGCATATCCAAGTTCCATAAAACAATTGGGACGCACTCCCGTAAGATCAACCAGCGCAACCGAGCTATGGTGTAAAGAATCAAAAATGGCTTGATTCATCCAGGCGAATGTATTCTGACCGACCCCCATTTGCAATGGTTCGTAGCCTAATTGCTTAACAAATGGATCCACCGTATTTCTAAAAAAGCTTTCAACCGATGGATATTCCGGTAAGTCGTCATTCAGTAGACGCACATAAAAAACGCGGGGCGGAAGCAACTTATGCAGAAGATTCATTATCGACTGAACAACCTTATCTGCGTCGGTTTCTCCATTTCGTGTCCGAGTTCGTTCCAGCAATTCAGCCGGAGACCCTCCTTCTACAACGCCGAAAAAATCTGCCGGTGTTGCGAGAGCTCGATCAAAAAGGCGTGCTGCTCCTCCAGATCCATCCCGTTGTGAAGCTCCCATTGCCAGGTCAAGGGGGATAACTGGTTTACCCTTGGTAGAGTATTCAATCGCCAGTTGTTCAACCCCTTGCCCACCACTTACGCCAATTAAAATATCTCCAAGCTGAGCGAGTCTTTGTCTTCGTAGGGCTCCCGCCGTCCATCCCGGAGGCAAAAAATCCATATAGATAGCCTCCCTATCCCTAAGATCATCGTAAATTTCGCGACGAGTTGATGGAATTTGTCCGTCTGTCTTGGAAGTTACTAAGGTTGCTATGAGACGGCCATTGGAACCTGTGGGACTTACGCCTTCTTCATTTAATGCGCGATGAATTGTTTCCACGATCGTCCAATCAAAAATAATTGATGGACCGTCGGTACGATCTTTTAATAAAGGTTCACTTGCAATGGGAATAACAAAAGTTGCTCCTTCTTTCGCCAAGGCAAATGTTAATTTTGAAAGAAGTGAGTGGGCATACTGCAACTTAACCGGATCGGATTCAGGATCTGCACTACCAACAATATGAATGCGGCGACCATTCAGATTCATTAGCGTTTTCCAGATTCTTCGATAGTTGGTGACGGATGAACTCTGGAAATGGCCTCCACCAAATCGTTCTGACTAATTTTCCGGGATGGATAGGCTAATCCCAACGCTTCAGGAAGAAGGCGAGTGCGAATGTCTGAAAATGTATAGCTGAGTTTATGTGGGCCTTGAGGGCCAGCCAGCTTTACCAATTCATCAATCATCACTGCGGTCATGCCCATTCCGGCGCAATCCATATTAAAGATTTCGCGCCTCTCTCTATCATCAGGCCTACTAAATTTTTCCACATAAGCGGCTCGGCGCAAAATTGCAGGATCAATCGCCTCGTAACGATTAGTACAGAAGATTACCAAAATACGGCCATTAAAACGTCTGATATCATCTATTTTTTGAATCAAGGTATTTACAGCTACTTTATCTTCATGATGACTTTGGTGTCCTGAGCGGCTGGCAGCTAAAGAGTCTGCTTCATCAATAATCAAAAAGGATAGCTTCGCTTTTCCAGCCTCCTTGCATACGAGATCAAATGCCTGATTGATAAGCGTACTCATCTCCCCAACATTACCGCTCCCACGCACGCGCGTGCTCAGTTTGAAAAGCATGGCTTCTTTCCCTAGTTCCTTCGCAATGGCATTGGAAACAGCCTCGGCTGTCGCTGTTTTTCCAGTTCCTACATCACCGTGAAAAACGACGAGAGGATAGCGGTCGAGCAACGAATCCAATAATGGAAGACGCGAATGATAATGCTGCTTACTCCATCGCTCCAATCCTTCCTTATCAATGAGGAGAAGTAAATCTTGATGGATACGTTCGAAGCGTGTTTTAAATCCAATTAACCTTTCTGCTTGTGCTGTCAGCCGAGCATCAGGAAGTTGTACCTCCAATTCAAATAGCGCCGAGTTTCCTTCTTTCATCATGATTCCCTACTGTAATTGGTCCGAGCCCAGCCATACCCATTGCTGGCATATTTTTGTCCAGTACTGGGGTTAAGTCCAGTCGCGGAAGTATCCTGAGTGGTTGCTTCCCAGCCAAAGTGCAATCCGTGCTTTTTGATGAATGCGGCCTTGTCTGTATCCGCTTTATTCCACCAAGATTGGTTTAAGTCGGCTACCACGGATAACGATCCTCCGGGTGTTGATGGCCAGAGATTGTTGCCGGGGGCTTCCGATTTCCAACCTGCCGCAGAATCAGAAATGTCATAGACGGCAATTCGGAGCTTATTGCCATCCTTATCTCTGAGAAATAGCGACACTTTCTTTAGGTATGCATATTCAGCGAAAATATTGAGATCGGAAACAACCTGAGCAACATTTTCCCTAGTTCTCAACCCTGTTGCTTGCGCCATCATCGAAAAGTCAGCTGCGAAATTCTCCACAACTTTTCGAATATCTGCGACTGTATACGTCGTAGTTCGTGTTCCAGTTAGACTCATAGGTTTATTCCTCTTCGATTACAAACGACCGTCCCATAACATCCTTCCAAAGATCGAGAGTATCGCCTTTTCCTGCTTTCCAACTTGCCGCCTCGATAGTGGACCATGCGCTTTCGGCGGCAACTACGATCTCATCTCTTTCGGTTGCTGTTAGTCGAGCGGCAACATTGTTATCTTTATTTACAGGATCAAGAATTACCACTGGGTCGTTGGGAAAAGTTGTTACATTGCCAAGCTCCGGGAAAACAATTCGTTTTTTAAGTTGGGACTGAGCGACATACAGAAAGAAGCGCTGAAGTCCTGATTCTAACGAAGACGCGGCACCATTTTGATCGTACAAATGCGCTACGATAAGTTCGATGGAAAAAGATCGAAGCCGATCAAGTTCTTTCTCATTTCGCCAATTTTTAAGCAAGCGGACTAATGTTTTGAACCTCGGATCAGAATCTCTTCGTTTTTTAATAAAATCCAACTGTCCTTGAATAGATGTTTTTACAGGATGCCCCCGTTGAGAGGATGGTTGCCATCCATATCCAGGTTGTTGGGAGATTGGGATCACCGGAACAAGATCCACATCGAGTCCCGAAGTACGAAAATGAATGCCGAGTGTACGAGGTTGGACTTTAAAGTCATCGGGCTTTTTGGTCGGATATACGGCAACGAGGAGATCGCGGATAATCTTGTGCAGGTTGTCGACATCGTCTTTTTCGCTTTCCGAAATATCCAAGAATACAGCTATATCAGCATCGACGCCAAAATCTCCCCGCGGTTTGAGAACGGTTCCTTTCATGATGGAGCCGGTTTTTTTAAAATCAGTAACCTTAAATGAATCATCTTCCTTGATCTTTTTGTTCAAGCCCCCAATCAGAAAATCAACTTGGTCAAGATATTCCTTTCGTTTGCCTCGTCCTAAATGAAGGACTTTTGAAACGAAGGTATTGAGTTGAGCGTCAGTTAAGTTCATAGCATTGCAAAGTGAGCGCTCCTTCTCAAAGCACTCTGCAGGCCAATATATGGATATAATAGTTATTCACACCACAAGATATTGTGGTTTATTGCCTTCGATTTTCAATCTAGTTCTTCAATTTACCCCAATCCTGTTCAAACGAGATATAAACGTGAGTCAATATGACTCTATTTCGCTTCATTATGAGTCATATCATCTCTATTAGTTTCACTGGACAAAAATTTCATGCGCTGAAAGTCGATTGCTGTTACCCAACCGAAGAGCCTCTGCTGGAAGGCAGAACTCTGGGCAGGGATATGGTTTCTGGCCCAAGGCCATGGGTTAATAATAGAGATGAATGAACTCCGCCAAAATCGCCAGAACCATCCCGGTCACTAACACGAACAAGTTTCATCGGGTGAAGACCATGGCCGGCAAGACGGCCTCGGGAGCCTTTTCCTGGCTTGAAGCGCAGCTCGATGCTTCGGTTGCGCAGCACAATAATTTTATGGCTTATTTTGCCAACAATCTGGCCCAGACCCATGGAGGTATTGCAGATGCCATCTCGCCCATTACCTCCGCAGTGGCGAAGCTTTCCCTTAAGCGTGGCAACGAGGGCGTGGGGCCACTTCAGGAGATCATTAACGCCGTCCAGCATTCGTCGGGGAGGTAAATTATGGAGCCGATCTATTGGGACCCGCAACTTCAAGGCATTAATGCCAAAACACACGAAGCTCTGAACGGGGCTGTCCAGGAAGCCGGCGGTTTCGCTACGGATGTGGCCCAGTCTGCACTGGAATCACGCGCTGCCCGCAAGGTTGGTGTTGTAGTCAAAAAGATGGGCAGGGGTGCGACGAAAGGAGTCAGGGTTTTGGGAAAAGAGACTTGGGGCAAACTATCGGCCCGCGCCAAACCCTTATTTGAACGGTTTTCCCGAAAGGCCGATTCTGTGTTGGAGGCAGGAACCAGGAGATTGAACCCGGAACGTGTGGCATTGAGTGCCCATGAACCGGCTTCCAAAGCGAAGGCGCTTTCGCGTGCGAAAAGTGCTGTCAGTGATGCGGCCAAGGAGTTGGCTCAGGTTTCAGCCAAGGCAGGACGTATTCAGGGCGCGGCTCAGGAAGTAAAAGCGGTTGGCCGTGTGGCGGGGCTCACTGAGGAGGCATCGGCTTTGGTAAAAGGTGCCGGAAGCGTTGCTGAGATAGCACAGGGAGCCTCTAAACTGGGCAAAGTGGTGAAGGTAGGCGGAAAGGTTGCCGGTATTGTTGGGGTCGCCTTGTCGGTGGGTGAAGGAGTATATGAGCAGCAGAAACTGGGGCAGTCTTCTGGGCAATCGGAGATCAGCCGTAAGCAGGAATCCGGTTTGCAGGAATTCGGCCATCGGATGGCAGCAGGTTTTTCGGCAGGATGGGACGGTAATCTCACGAGTATCCGGCAAAAGTTGGCGAAAGACCGCGAAGCGTTTGAAAGCCGCGTCAAAACGAATGGCAAGGCGGTGGCAACACTCCGGTTAATTGGTGATTCCGTTATGACGACGGTCGACATTTTTGCTTCGCCTTTCAATGTGGCTGGGCGGGGAGCAACCGATACTTATTTGGGTTATCAGGGCAGAAACCGCTGGCTTAAACCGGGGGAACTGGAGGGTGTGAACCTCACGCGTCCATCCGCCACAAAAGAAGTACCGTCACGGCAACGCGAGGTGGTTCAAGAACGAGGCGGCCACTGAACCTGTCCCTCAAGTTATAGTAGATCCGTGCATTTACTGAAAAGTAAGAGGCAAGGTGTTGTCAGGTTTGTTGCTTTTTTTGAGGTTTCGTTTCGTTTGAAGATCGTCAATCACGGCAATCTCTTGCATCCGTCGTTTACGGGCCCTGTCCAGTTCCTCAACTGTCATTTGAACAAAAGGCGGTTCGCCGGTCGCAACTTTGGCCCGGAGCGTGGCATTGGTCTGTAATAATTGATTTTTGGCGTTTGTTTCAGAGGTCAGGTCAGCCAGCGCCTGCGTGGCTTTTTCACGCCATTCGCTGTAAGCCGCATTCAGTTTCAAATTTTGTGCGGCCAGATCGGCTGTTTTTTGATCTGCCAGTTGCGAACTGGAAAGAATGCGCCGCACCAATTCTTCGGGCAACCAGGGAGTGAGGTCGGTTTTCTCCACGGCTTGGGAGGAAGCGTAAAGATCTTTTGCCAGTTTGACCGTGCCGGTGGGTTTGAGTGGCGTATCGAAAAGATCTCGGCCCCATTGGATGGTTGTCTTTTGGACCGGTCGGGACGTTTGGGTCAGCGAGAGGAGATCATAGCCACCCGTCAGAAACAGCGAGGCCGATACGACGACAAACATGGCTTTCCCGAAATCGGCGGTGACATCGCCCAGGCATAAGGCCAGAGAAATCAGGATGAGACTGATCCATCCGATCCAGATCCATTTTCTCAGGCCGTCATGCAATTGCATGGCGTGATGGGGCGTAAAAGGAAGCGGCTGCGGATGAGATTCCAGCTGCCGGAATGCGACGCCGTAGCACAGAAGCAAAAATAGAGCCGTAATCATTTTGTTTTTTCGACGGGCGGGCGAGCTTTGAGAACCAATTGTTGTGGCCCCCCTTCCGTAGGTGGCTTTCGGACTGGCTTTCGCCGTGCGTGTCGTTTGACCGATCGTGGCGAAGCGTTGGTCGAAATCAAGTCAACCGATGGTGCCGCTGGAGTTTCGGAGAGTGGAAGCTGGGGAGAAGAAGTACTGGGCGGATGGGGTTCAGTGGTGGAGGGCTCTGAGGGGGATTGTAGTAGTTCGGCAAATTTTGCAACAGCCGAGGCATGATCGGAAGAGAGCAGAAATTTATAAAGCTGGAGGGAATCTACCAAGAGCAGGGTATCATTGTCAGATGAAGTGGAGTAAAGGCCCGGTGCGATCTGGAAGCGTTCAAACCAGCCGCGCACTTCGAGTGCCGATGCGGGTAATTGTTGCCAGTCTTCTTCTTGGATAAAAAACACGAGGCGATCCCGTATTTCTTCCCACCGGGCATTGATATTTTCACGCCTGAAACTGGTGCCGGGGCTGGAGAGCAATTTGTGAAAGACGATTTCCTTTTGAATTCCCTGGCCACGAATCTGCCTGATCCGAAGGAGGCAACTGAGGAGTAAAAAACTTACAGACATCCCCGCGCATGCCGGTCTCCATGTTCCCACAAGCTGCAGGGTGAGAAAAAATATTCCCAAGATAGAACACACAGGGATCAACCACGCGCTCCGTTCCTGGGTGCCTATCCATGAGGGGATGTACCGGTCCAGTTCCCAAAAAAGAATGATGCCCGTGCCGATGGTGACAATGGAAAGCGGCAGGAGCATCCCATTAATTTCTCCGTACATTGTGCAGCCTTTTGATCAATGCGGCGCAGACGACAACGGTTCGGAACAGCGGATGGATGGCGGGAATATGTTGCGCGTGAACGGGGCAATTGATGGTGGCATAGGCATCGCCTACTCCATAAATGAGACGGCCCGTATGCCAGCGACCCGATAAGCAGATAATGATGATTTCACGATTGGCGGGTGTGGTGACAAGGACAGCCTCCAACCCTTCCAATGCAGTGACCCCCAGCTCATTCGACATCAGAGTCTCCAATTTTTGGGTGCAGCGCGTCTGGGGAAGCAGGTAGGTGGATGTGCCCATGAAGTACTATTAACACGCCAAGATAGGCTGTTGATTTCTATGAATCTGCAAATTGGATGTGGACGAGTCGTTCCTGTCTCAGCAAATTTGGCTGGATGGAATATATCAAATTCTGGGAACAGGAGATGAATTCAATGAATTTTTATCAGACTTTTGGGCCAATCATTATCGGTGTGGCAGTTTTTATAATCGGTCAATATCTGTTGGTTTTGGTCTTGCAACCGATCGGGCGTGTTCGGCGAGTGCTTGCGGATATTTCGAGTGCCATCCTATTTAGGCAAGCGACCATTACCAATGGAGGCGATGATAAGGAATTGGCCTTGGAGCTTAAACGGCTGGGAGCCCTTTTACGAGCCACTTCTGCCGAGGTGCTTTTCTATCGGGTTTGGTCGGCTGTTCGTATTTTTTCGATTCCGTCCCAGCGCAATATTCTAGCGGCTTGTCGCCAACTGAATTTGCTTTCGGCGCATCTTCTCGAAGTGCATGACGAAAAGACTCGCTTGGTATTGGCACAGAAAAACCAAGAGATTCTCGAATTGCTATCCAAGCTCCTGAATATCCATACCCACTATTGAGATTAGTCTACTAAGAGAAAGCTACCGGACTGCGTTTTTGTTCAGAATGTCGAACGCTTTTTTGTCGATGATTTTGAGATCAGGACGAAATCGGGAAGTTCATCCACGGTTTTGAATTTGAGCCGTCGCGCGAACTGCTTCAATTTGGGATGGCGGCGAAGACGCATGATGGCTTTTTTCTGGATTTCATTTCCTTCCTCGATGGTAAGGTTCATCTCGCGCAGGACATCGGCGATGTCTTTATCGTGGTGTTCTATTCTCCACAGTTGACGCAAGAGCGTAGCCTGTTGGCGTGGCAGGGAATCCAGAAGTTCGTTCAGAAGGCTGGTTTCCCCGTCGAATTCTCCAGCGTCAGATGGGGCTGAAATCGGAACTTCCCGATCCTTGAGAACCACGAACATGTGAGGATTTTCCTCGTGTTCGGTGAGCCCGTCCATCGAAGGGCTGGCGGTGACAAACGCGGCAACTCGGGCGATGTCAGGTTGGACGCTATTTTTGACCATCAAATCATACAGTTCGGTGGCGGATTGGGCGTGGCGAAGAAATTTGATCCGCTTTTCATGAAGCCAGGAAGGAAGCCGGACAGGGAAGACGGTGTTATGAAAGTAACCTTGAATCCGGCGCTTGATACGCCAGCCGGCATAAACCGCGAAGGAGCTTGATAGCTTGGTGTCAAATTTCTCAATCGCATCAAAAACACCCAATACGCCTTGCTGTTCGGCATCGCAAATATCGGCTTCCCCTCGGAACCATTTGCGTGCCTCCAATGAGCGTGAACGTTTCGTTTGGTCAAGCGCCCATTGGATCGCGGTGCTGTCATGCTGTCGCGCGAGTTCTACCCATTCGGAATCCGTTCGTTTTGTCCCACTGCCACATGTAGCCATGTTGACTCCCACAACTCCTCCTGTGTTTCACGTTTGATCTTACCATTAGGTATATTATTAACACATCCGTTTTTAGAGCGATTTATGCTGAATATTTTGTTAAGATATTTGTAATAAAATACTTATAAAAATTAGATAAATTTCTCCTAGATTCTTCAAAATGCGTATTTGGCGTGTGTTAATGATTCCTTGTGAGAACGCATACGATTTTGATGAGTGCCGTGATACTGGTTTTAGCTGGCACGGGACTTCTTGCCGGACCTAAACAGCCACCCCAAAAAGAAGAAAAAGCCGAGCTGTTGAAAGTGGAGGCAGTGAGCTTGGCTACGGCTTCTACTCCTGTTGACATCGGTCCGTCCCGACCAACTGTCGCGGTTTCTCCGGTAGCCACCTCTTCCATTTCTGCCGCCCAGAACGGGCAATTACCGCAGCCTCTACAACCGACATTTTCGAAGTTAAGACTGGACCTGCGCGAACTGTGGGCGCTTCAGCGTGCGGCGAAGCAAGCGGGGGGAACGCTGACTATCGCCATTCAAACCGGCGGCGGAATTACAGTCGATGATTTGATCGTCCCGTTGACTCAGTTGACGGATGTGGTGATCAAAAAGGAGGGCGATACCTATGTTGTCTCCTCGGCCGAGGACTCCGCGGAAAATCCCCTTCAAGATGAAATCAACCGTCTAACGGCTCGAAGAAATGCGCTTTTGCAGCAAATCAAATTTCTGGAAAAGAGCCGGTAGCTTTTTCTGCATTCTCTTTTTGCAGACCGGAATGATCCATGCGGCGGATTCAGCACCAACTGGTTTGCTTCCGGATATGGACCCGGCGGCAGCCGTTAATCCGGCACCACCATCAGCACCAACCCCATCAATCCCTCCCGCAGCGGTTCCGGCCACATCCACCATTTCACAAACTCCCAAAGCAGTTGCCAACGTTATTGATCAGAGGAGCTGGATCGAGAGTCTTTCTGTCTCCGAGAAAATTCCATTCACCTTAAGCGCCTTTCCGGTTCCAGTTGATCTCTCCAAGCAGTGGTGGGAAACCGGGCAACTCAAAATCCGGTTTGCGCGTCAGCCGAATCTCAATCCTGAAGGCGAGCAACCCATCGCATGGCGGGTGCTACCGAATGGGGAAAACGGCGCACTTCTCAAAGGGGCCATCCGTTTGAGTGGAGGCAGTCTGCAGATCTTTCAAGCCATTGTCATTCAGAGGGTGGCTGAAGGCTGGTTCATCTACAGCAGTCCGATGGCGGTCCGGTATGTGGCCGACAATGGAAAAACGGAGGAACTCGTTTCCCCGTCTTCACAGAAAGGAAGATGGCGGGCTCGCTTAGACACGAAGGGGTTGCTCATTGCCGGGTGGACGGCCACCGCTCTTGACGCGGCCCGGTCAAGGCTTGGTGAGTTCGTCAACGATGAGCAATTGCGCCTAACCCTAAAAACGTGTGGAGAGGTCGTGTTCCGGATTGCCCAAAAGCCATGAGTTAATAACAAGGGTATGAACGTGGATGTCCGCCGCGAGTATTATCGAATTTTCCTTATCGCTATATGGACGATGGTTGTTTGGCCGGAAGGTGTGCTGGCCGGGACATTGAGTTCCAGCCCGACCATGGGTGGAGACCTCATCAGCACTGTCTTCAATCTTTATCTCAATTTTCGCGCCGTGGCCTGGGTCGTGATCGGGCTATTGGGCGTAGTTGGATTCATGATGTGGGCGGTGAATAAAACCGTTGCCATTGGCGCGTTAGTGTCAGCGATCGGGCTGGGCATCGTTGGTGCGTTCATCGAATTCACGAAAGCGGCGACGGGAGCAAGCTGATGAACTGGAAAGCATCCGTTTTATTCTTGTTATGGGGAACCTTATCCGCTTCGGCTCAATCCAGCGGGAGTGGTGACTTGAGTAGCGTCATCCAGAATTCCCTTTCCGCCGCCAACAATTACGTGGGGGGCATTGCCCTTGGACTGGCTTCCGTTTACGGAGTTCTGCTCTGGGTCGATCAAGCCTTGGTGGGAGGAAAAACCGACCGGATCATTTCGTTCGCGATCGGATTCGTCATGATTGTTGTCTCAGGTGGGATTACCTCTTTGATTCTCTCATCAGGGGCGGGTTCATGAATTCGGAACAGGGGCAATTGCCCAAGACGCGCTCATCCATCATTACGGAAGACCGGGGGGAGGTATTGGGACTTCCCGGGCGTCTCTTCATGCTCCCATTCTTTGTGGGGATTTTTTTGATGAACATTCCCCCAAGGAGTTTTCTCCTGGCGTTGCTGGCTGGGTTTATTTCCTACGGTATTTTGAAATTCTACTTTCGGGGAAAGCCGGGACATTTTCTGGAATATTGGCGTTGGGAGTTTTATGCGCCGAAGCGCTTTCGTCATCAATTGGACCGAGGATCGTCACGCGGCCAGCATGGCTAGATTTTATGTTTTCCACCAAAGGCATTCCTCGGCTTGGCTGGGTATCGGGCCATCGTTATCCCGATCCGGCGGAATTTGCCAGCCCGGTCGATTTGAAAGGTTCGTATATTCTGGACGCATGGGGAGGCGTCCACCAGATGGCCGAACTGCAAGCACCGACGATGGATGTTTTTTCGGTAGACCGTTTGACCGCGGTTCAAGACCAACTCGTGGCGCTCTTGTCCCGTCTTCCTGAATCCATCGGCGAAGTGGAATTCATGTTCACGGCCACCGGGGATTATGGCCCCATGCTTGGCGAGTACACAGGTTTTGAACATGACCGAGAGGTGTTGCGGAAAATGCGTCAGCTCAAAGGAGATTTGGCCGCTCAGGAAATTCGGGAAGGAATCCTGATTCCCGCTGCCACGCATATCACCTTGGGCAGTGTTCCCGTCCTTCGGAAAAATGAGAAGTTTTTGCGTCAACCAGTGACGGACATGGAGTTCTGTAAAATGGAGCCGGTCCTGCAGAACGCCGTTGAAGTGGCGCAGGATTGGGCGCATCGCGTGGGTGCCAAAATCACCATTCTCGGAGGAGATCGGGTGGCTGACTATTTTTACCGGGTTCTGAACCATTGGGCCGCCGTGGAATTGGGAATACCAGTGCGTTACCGGGAGGAAGAAACGCAGTTTCTCGATTCATGGCTTCTAGGGGACGTGGATACAGTTCCGTGGAAAACCGATGGGCGGATCGCCCCAGGATCAGGACTAATCCGTTGGGACGAAACTTATCACACGGTGGTTTCCTTGATGGGAAAACCGCTGGAAACTTGGCCGCGCATTTCCGACACCGTATCGGCGGGAATCCCTTTCCGGCAGTTTAGGACATTATTGCGTATCCGGCGGCTCGACCAGATCGAGGAGCGGGCGAGGTTGCGGGCCAAGCGGGTGGAAGCTGAGGCGGCAAAGGATGTTTCCTCCAACTGGCTGGAACTGGTTCAAGACCCGTTGAAAACAACTGGAAGAACGCAGGATGGCCAGAGTTCCAACGAAGAAGCCAACGAGATGGTTCGGGAAGCCAATGCGCTCATTGCCGATCTGCGCGGTGGGCGTGAAAGCCTCATGCTGGCCCAGCAAACCTGGCATTTCTGGCATCGCGACCCCGTTGAATTGATCCGACGCCGGGACATTCTCTTAACGCGATTGGGAGACATGGGATCGGCGCGTGGGTATGCAGAACGACACGCTGTCCTACCGATTTTGTTGCAGAGCATGCCCGCAGCGGGAGGACCGATGCTGGAGCCGAAAAAGTACCGGAGCCGCATGATTGCTGATATGTGCCTTCTCAACCGGGGATTCGAAACCTCCGACAAGCCGGTGGCGTTATTTCGCAATGCCACCAACGGTTTGGTGCCGATCGATCTTTTCGATTCGACCACCGCGACCGCACCGATGGCATTTATCTCCGGGGCGACGGGTTCAGGGAAATCGGTGCTGGCCCTCGCTTTATTGTGTTCGCATGCGTTGCGTGGAGTCCGGATTTTGATTCTCGATGTGGGTGGCAGTTACAACCAATTGGCTGATTTGCTCGGGATTCGTGTCTTCACCTTTAATCCAAAAAAGCCGGTCTGCTTTAATCTTTTTCAGGTGCTTTCCCTTGGGGATGGTTTGCATGAACCCGGTGAGGCCGAGATCGCCCGGTACGCCAAAGCGCTTGAAGCTTTTTTAGCGAGTCCGAAGGAGGAGGCGGGGTTATCGGCGGAAATGAAAAACGTGGTGGTCGTTTCGATCACGCACGCTTTTGCCAAGGCGATCAATCGCAAGAAAACGATGGTCACGTTGAGCGACTTTTCGGACGCGCTCAAAACCAACGGAGCGCAAGAGCTGGTGGAACGTCTACGCCCGTATGTTCGGGGTGGCACCTGGGGCGAGTGGTTCGACGGAGCCACCGAATGGCGGCCGGATGGAGAAGCATTGGTGATGGACCTGCAGGGGTTCAAGGATTACCCGGATCTGGCTCGCCCCTTGATTCCGTTATGCGTCGATCTCATTCAGGATTTGATCCTCAATTCGAGGGACGTCCGGAAGATTTTTGTTTGTGACGAAATCTTCGAATACATCCGGCATCCCTTGTTGGCCGACCGGATCATCGGGGCCTTCAAGCGATACCGGAAAGAAAACACAGCGGTAATCGGCAGTTCGCAGTCTATCGCCGACCTTAACTTTAATTCGCGAGTCGCCGAGGCCATTGAGCAATGCGTACAGACATGGTTCCTGTTTACTCAAGGGGATGACTCGCATGTCGAGTCTGTCCAAAAACTGTTGGGGTTGACCTCGGGACAGGTGAATATTTTGAATGACCTGAGATCCTCCAAACGGGTCAATGAATCGGGACACCCGGAACTTTTTCGGGAGTGTTTGATGGTACGCGGCAAAGGAACTCAACGGGAAAGTGGACGGCTTCGGATCAATCTCATGCCCGAGGAATATTGGTTGTTCTCGACAAAGCCGAACGAAAGTGTCCTGCGCAGCCAGGGCGTTGAGGCCGCCAACGGGGACCTGTGGCTGGCGCTTCGCACCCTGGCGCGGGAATACCCCGTCGGAATTCCGGAGAAAAGATGAGGCGCTCATGACACAATGGATGCTCCTGTTTTTCGCGGTGCCGTCCTTGGCATTGGCTGCGGATTCCGCCGCGCTTACTGATTTCTGTCAGGCCAAGGAAATTTGCGCCCCTCTGGGAACGGACAATGCCTGCAAATACTTGGTTCAAACTTCCGTGCCGGCGGAGCATGTCATCAACAAGGCGCTGCTCGAATCGGCCGTGGAGCAATGGCTGTCCGATCCCGCTGCCACCGAGGCAATCGGGAAAGCGTTGAAGCGGGGGGATTGGTTATTGGCGCAAGCCCTCAAATCGTCTCTGGCCCTGATCAATATTTCACCACACGAAAGTGACACCATTCTGGCGGCGTGGGCGAATGGGAGCGGGACGGAACGTGTCCGCAAAATCATATCAACGGTCATGGCGCACCCTTCAAGCAAAGAAATTCTGGTGGAGTATGTGCTTGAGACTCCAACGGGATTGGCCCGGTTTCTGCGTGGCTTGGAATGGTGCTGGGATCATCCACAGGACCCGACCTCCGTGGCGGTTGGATTAAGGGCGTCACGCCGGGCAGCCAAGGCCCTGTGGCAGGCTGCTATTGATGGAGACATTACGGCGCGCTGCCAGATTGCCGAGAGCAATTCCCGGTGGGGTCTGTCGAATTGCGCCTTGGGCGTGCTGTTGCGTTCCCAAGGAAATCAGGGAACCAATCAAAGTCTGGATGAATCGGTGTGGCGGGCTTTTTTCGGAGCGGTAGCGAAAGATCCACTCTACACCAAGGAACTTTTCACACGGCTCAAAGCCGCCAGTCCTGTTTATGACAGGCTGCAACGTGACATGGCCTCAGGGTTGCTTGCCAAAGGCCTGCCCTTATTGGCTGCCTATACTGAGGCCAGCGTCATACCGGAAAGCCGTTACGAATATGTATGCCGTCAGCTCTATGGGGATGGGTTTCAGCCGGGGCGAAATCCGGGACAGGATTCGGCGAGCGATCGGGCCTTGGCGCAATGGTCTGAACTGATTTTGCGGGACGACAAATGGTTCAACTACCTTGTCTGGCATTTGACCCGTCCTGCTTCGGTAGTGGGCATGACAACCCTGCAAGCACTCAGGGTCAGTTTGACCCAGGAGGCGACATTGGCTCAGCAAGCAGCCGAGGCATTGGATGCAGAACCACTCGCGGCAAGGAAACCAGCGGTCTCGGCAGGAGCCGATACACCTCAATTCCGTCAGCGGCGGGCGGCAGGCGAATTACTGAATGACGATTGGAAACGCTATGGCGAGGTATTGGGGACTGCGATCAATCTCGATTGGAATTTTGCCAAAACGATGCTGACGGCTAAAAGTTCGGCGGGAACGGTGTTTGCGTCGGAAGCCCTTGCTGTGGCCGTGCCTTCCTCTGGCGATGCCACGCGTGTCTGGATCGAGAGTATGCTGAAAACCGATCCGGCATTATTTCATGCTTTCTCCGGCTGGCTGGTTCAATCCGGAAAAATGAATGATGACCCCGCCGCAAGGCAATGGTTGCAGCAAGCGGCGGCGGATGCCGCACGCGGGGGAATCAGTGAGGATGTGGGACGATTCAAGATCTGGTTTGCCGCTTTTGTGAGAACGACGGAGGGGCGGAGAGCGGCCCAGATAAGGTTGGCTGTGGAGCTATGGGGCATTCCGGGGACTCTCCGGGAATTACTGATGGATCGCTGGCTCAATCAAACCGACGACTATATGCGTTGGCGCGCTATGGCTTCTGCGCTTCCATCGCGTTCCGGGGGCGTCCTTGCCGGGGATGCCATTCAGGTCACTCGTGCCGTGGGATTTTCGCAGTCTTATCTGGAGGGATGCAAGGAGGGGGACGTTGACTTGGACGAAGCGGTAGAGCCCGTCTGGAAAAGTATGTTGATCCCGGAGGATTCTGCCTTGGCGGTGGAATGCCAAAAACAGTTTACTTCGGGGCCGGTCATATCCCCCATCTATGCGGCCGGCTGTTTGGCTTTACAGGATGTGTTGATTCGACTGCCGTCAGAATGTCAAGGTGTACTCCAATCGGCAGGGTATCACGACAGCGGTGCGGCGTTTTCAATTTTGCTGGCAAACCATGGACTGGAAGCGCGGCCTTACGCCGCTGCCTTGCTCAACGACCGCGCAATCTGGAAGAAATGGAAAAGTTCGCTTTTGAGCGCCGTCATTTTTGGAGGTCATTCCATGGCCGTCACCAGAGTGATCGAATCCAGTCCATCCCTCTTTGAGTCATGGTCGAAAGAATTGGAGGAGGAACTCAGGCGAAATCCAGAAGCCCTTCGCAGGGCGCTCGATAGCCTGGCCAGGCGCCGGGCTGGTGATCTGCGTTACGCCGAGACCGTGCGTCTTTGGCAGAAATTCCTGATGCAGGCTGATGCCGCCAACCAGCCTTTCTTTGAGCAACTCTACGTTGACCCGACCGGCGGATACGGTGGGTTAATAATAGAAAGAGCCAAGAACTTCGGAATCACCTTATGAAAAACATCCAACGGATCTTAACAGGGGTATGCCTTGCGTTGACCGCATGCAGTACGCCGCAATATTCACAGCGCGACAGCCTGACGACACAAATGGGAGATAATACGGTGCGCTACGGCTCCATTGCAGCATTGGGGGCCGGAGGGTACTTCACCGGGAAGGAATTGGGTGGCAGCGATACCACTGGGGCTGTAGGTGCTGTTACCGGTGTGGCTGCTGGCTATGGCATTCAAAAATTGGGTGACAGCCAAAAACAACGGGCCTATCGGACCGGCCAGGAAGATGGTGCAAATGCGGCGCGGGCCGAGCAACTGGAAGAACAATGGAAACGTGAGGCGATCTACAATGCTCCACCACTTAATCAAGCCGCGTCAGCTTCGACCAAAATTCGGCAGATTTACGTACCATCCTACACGAGCAATGGAATCACTTATCCGGGAGAATACCAATATGTCGAGATCGAGCGCTAAGCAGAAACAAGCCATTTTTCTTCCCGATAATCCACTTGTGGCAGCGTGGGCGATTTGGCTGGAGCAATTTTTGGCCGATTCTAAGCCAAGCCTTTATTGGGCGAAGGATACGGAACTCGCCTTGATTCGGAAGATGCAGGAAAAATCGTTGGAATCCTTGACCACACATCCGACGTACAAATGGATGCAGGATTCGGAACTTCATGACGTTCGCTCGCAGGATTGGATTTGGGCTGATGTGTTCCTGCGTTTGCTCGAAGATCCAAAAGAAGTGAACGGGCTCGGGCAGGTTTCGAACTGGATGGGGCGTGAGAGTCAATCGGTCGTTTTGATCGTGCCGCTGGAATTATATCGGGATTTCCTTCCGACACGGTTGAATTCCGTTTCCCAAATCAGGCCAGGGATTGTGCCCTTTTCGACCTGCCTCCACAAAGTCTCGGTGATAACGAAAGCCGCGCACCGGACCAGAAGGATGGGCGCGAGCGCATGATGCTTTTCTCACGGATCTGGAGTTGGCTACCAGGCGGAAAGACGCTGGTTGCTCATAGACATAGTTGGGTTCAGTCACAGCCACGAGCTCCGGTATGCATGGTCTTGGGCATCATGATGACAGTCGGTATCGGAATGGTCAGTACGGTGAGCGGACAGATTTACGTCACGAATTATTCCACTGGGACGGTGGGGAAATATTCGACTACCGGAGCCGCCATTAACGCAGCCTTTATCTCTGGTCTGAGCGGACCAGAGGGGATTCTTATTAGCGGAAACGATCTTTACGTGACCAATTACGATGCCGGCATCATTGGAAGATACAGCGCAGAAACGGGAGCTGTCGTGGCATCTTCTTTCATCACTGGACTCACTGGCCCCAGAAAGTTACTTCTTCGGGAAAATACGCTCTATGTAGTTGAACGTAATGGAACGATTGCCACCTATGACGTGACGACGGGAGCTGCACTCAAAACGGGTTTCATTACCGGGCTCTCTAATCCGTGGGGACTTGCGTTGTCCGAAAATGTCCTCTATGCCCCCAATTTTAACAGTGGTGTGGTGAGTACCTACAATGCAACTACGGGAGCGTTGCTGTCGACAAACTTCATCACGGGATTGAATGGTCCCCAAGACATCGTGGTGTATGGGAATAACCTGTTTATCAGCAACTACTGGAACGGAACTATTAGCGAATATACATTGGGTGGCGCGCTGGTGAACGCGAACTTTATCACGGGAGCGGGATCGCCCGTTGCAATTATCGCCGTGGGGAATATTCTCTACATTATCGAGCAAAACCCCGATGTCGTGGGCGCTTACAATCTGGACACTGGCGTCGCAGTAAATGCGGCTATGATAACAGGATTATCCAAACCCGTCGGGATTGCCGCCATCCCAGAACCGAAAAGTTTCTGGCTCATCGTCGTAGGAGGCTTTGGGCTTTATCTCTTGTGGGGTACTAATCGTGTGGGGCTCGGTAGAATGCCAGCGGAGAAACCATGCGGAACGGAATCCATCTGCTGTCGGAAAAGGAATGCGAGATACGCATGAAATTCGGCGACTTACCCGAAGTCCTGCGACAGACATGAACACTGCAAGCGAGGATTTGCAGCGTTTGCAAAGGAAAAAACAAGATGGCATAGGACACCGAACCTATCATTGCAAAGTATCGCACAGGGCTAGTGAAACGCCGGAAGCGGTACGTGAACTATTGACGTGCTTGCGTGATCGAATCCGTACGCGTTCTTCCTGTCAGTCTGGCAGAAGCGACGTCCGTTCACGGAGCGGTTGATCTGAAAACACCCCTCGGACTAAACCGCATGCCGCGCGACTGATCTTCGGGCTAACTTGTTGATAAGCATAGCCATCACTCGCAATAATACAATAGACGGAATTTGTTTCACATTTGTTCCTCTTAATGATTGAAATTTCTTCAAAATTCTTTTACAAGAGATTATTGTTCTGTCTTGCTATTGCTAGGAAGGAACCTCTCGGTTTGTTTTTCAATGAGACTAAATTTTTCCAGTAGTTTCGCAAAACCGATTACTCAATTCTTATGGAATGCGTGCACCATCATTTATTGTCCGCATTGATGGATACTATTCCGGACCGGATTTATTTTAAGGATCAGGAAGGCCGCTTTATTCTGGCCAACAAAGCGTTGTTAAGCCTCGTCGGAATGACTCACAATGAAGAGATCGTAGGGAAAACCGATTTCGATCTTTTCCAGCGCGAGTATGCGCTCCGCACCCGCGCGGACGAAAATGAAATTATTCGCACCGGCAAAACCATTCGGGATAAGGTGGGAAAGAAAACACTTCCCGACGGTACAACCGCCTGGACATCGACAACCAAGGTTTCCCTCCGCGATTCTAACGGAAATATAACCGGCATTTGCGGCATCACTCGCGATATTACCGAGCACAAGCAAGCCGAAGAAGCCAATCAGCACATCATGGCTGCGATTGATCAGTCGGCGGAATCGATCGTATTTACCGATGCGCAAGGGACGATATTTTTTGTTAATCAAGGTTTCGAAAAGGTCACCGGCTACACCCGTCAGGAAGTATTGGGGCTAAATCCCCGCTTTCTAAATAGCGGAAAGCAATCGGCTGAGTTTTACAAGAACATGTGGGGGACAATCTTGCGCGGTGAAGTTTGGAATGGCCGTTTTACCAATCAACGCAAAGACGGTACACTCTACGAAGAAGAAGCCAGCATCACACCCATTCGCAATGACGAAGGGAAAATTACCAGCTTTGTGGCCGTCAAGCGCGACGTTACCCGCGAGATCGAATTGGAGCGGCAGTTTATCGAAGCACAGAAGATGGAAGCCGTCGGACGGCTGGCCGGTGGAGTCGCCCACGACTACAACAATATCCTGGCGGCGAACATGCTGCTGTTGGATTTTTTGTTAAGTAAACCGGAGTTGACATCCGATCTGCGGGAGTCGCTCCAATGCTTGAAAAACGGAGCCGAACGGGCGGCTCGCCTGACCCGGCAACTGTTAACGTTTAGCCGCAAGCAAGCCATGCAAGTGAGGTCAATTGATCTGAGGGTTTTGGTCAATGGCGAGATGGAGATGCTTCGCCGACTATTGGGCGAAAACATCGATCTGGTGTTCCAAATTCCAGATGGCGATCTCTGGATTGAGGCGGATTCCGGCATGATCGAACAGGTGGTCATGAATCTTTGCATCAATGCCCGTGACGCCATGCCCAAAGGCGGGAGATTGACCGTTCGTCTTGAAAAACGGGAATTTGATCTGGCAAAACCGCTTTCCAGCATTGAGGCGCGGTCTGGCCAATTTATCTGTCTCTCCGTGGCCGATACCGGTTGCGGAATGGACGAAGAAACCCGGCGACGTGTTTTCGAACCATTCTTTACGACCAAAAAAGTGGGCAAAGGTACCGGATTGGGATTGGCTACAGTGTATGGCATTGCCAAACAGCACAACGGCTGGATTGAAGTGACGAGTGAGATGAAAAAAGGCACTGAATTTCGCGTTTTCCTGCCCCTTGGTACGGCCAAGCATTCTGCGGCGGCCGACAGTAGGACTCCGCAAATCCATGGCGGCATCGAGACCATACTCGTGGTGGAAGACGATGAAGAGATGCGAAAAGTCCTGGTCTTGAGTTTGAAAATGAGCGGCTACCGCGTGTGGGAAGCGCGCAATGGCCCTGAAGCCCTCCAAACGAGGAGCGGGAGGCTGGACCAGATCGATCTTGTGTTGACTGATATGATCATGCCGGGAGGAATGGACGGATTGGACCTCTGCGAGGCCTTCACGAAATTGAAGCCGACGCTACCGCTCATGATCATGAGTGGTTACAGCAGCAAAATAGCGCGGTCGCCCATTCCGGAGCGGTCAGGATTCGCCTATCTGCAAAAACCATTCGACATTGCAGCGTTGACCGCCGCCGTACGTAAAGCCTTGGGCAAATCCGCATCCCCGTAGTGGAATATCATGAAAGTGCTTCTTGGAAGCGCTTCGTCTCTGGCGAATGATTGCGGTGGCTGGCCTCTCCAAAAACGGAAGCCGCCCCCAAGATTGGACCGAACTTGGAGGCGACTGTTGGAATTACGGAGCCGTTTTGCAGCTTAATTACGAGAGGAGATTTCGTGAAAACTTTTTTTTCTGGCTGGAACAGAAGTTCGTAATTGAGAAGACCGTTTCGATTGTGAAAGCGCCTGTAGGTTAGTGGTTGCACCGGAAATCGATTCTTCCTTCGCTACCTTGCGATCCACCAGAGCCATCAAATCGCTGACAGATCGCTTAAGTTCCGTGGCTTGGGCATTCAATTCCTCGGCTGCACTGGCAGTTTCCTCGGCACTGGCGGCACTCGATTGAGTCACCTTATCCATCTGGGTCAAGGCCGTGTTAACCTGACTGATGCCCTGCGATTGTTCCTTGGAGGCAGTAGCGATTTGCGACATGGCTTCGTCCACCTTTCCTACTTTTTCCAGAATCACATGCAAGCCCGCATCGACCTGTTTGGATTTAGCGTCGATGTCCGTGAGTTTGCCCACGACCTCGTCATTGATTTTCACACCGGTTTCGCTCTTGCGAATGGAGTCCTCAATAATGGCAGCGGTTTCCTTGGCGGCATCGGCGCTGCGCTTGGCCAAGCTGCGCACTTCATCGGCAACCACAGCGAAGCCCATTCCCGCGTCACCGGCGCGAGCCGCTTCCACGGCGGCGTTAAGGGCGAGAATATTGGTCTGGAAGGCAATTTCGTCGATGGTCTTGATGATATTGGCAATGGAACCACTGGCTCTCTTGATTTCTTCCATGGCTTTTGTCAGGCGATGGGAGGAGGAACTTGCGTCGTTCACGGAGGCAATTAACTCGTGAACCTTTTCGGTATTTTCCGTGGTGGTTTGACGTGTTTCCACTGCCAGATTCTTGGAAGCCTGCACACTGTTGCTGTTGGCCTGCACCATGCTGGTCATTTCCTCCATGGACGAGGAGGTTTCCTCCAGAGATGCGGCTTGTTCACTCGCACCTTGAGCCAAGAGCTGACTGGTGGAGGAAAGCTGGGTGGTCGCCGAGGCGATTTGAGAGGAACCTTCACTCAAAGAATGGGCTACGGATGTCAGAACTTTTGTGGTCGTTTTGATGATCAGAAGCGCGAGGGCCACGCCAACAACGACCGCCAAAATCAGTCCTATGATAATGCCCAGCTTCGACGTGCGTACCGCTGACAAGGTTCCTTCGTCCGCCTGCTTTTGTTGGGCCTGGCTGAACTCGACCAGAGCATTCAAGTCTTGAAGGTATTGATTTACCGCCGGATCGAATTGGGTCCGTCCCATGGTATACGCTTTTTCATTTTCTGTGCCAAGACGGCTGATCTCCAAAAGCGCCGCCAATGCCTTGCGATAAGCCAGGCGACTCGCACTGGTCTTTTCCAGAAGTTCGCGCTCCTTGGGGTCGGTGATCAATTTACCCACTTTTTCGAATTTTTGAGTGTTGGCAGCGGTAATATCCGCAAGCTCTTTTTCCAAATTGGCCATGTCCGTTTTATCGGCGCTGCCGATATGCTGATAAACGTCACGTGCGGATAAGCCCAGATTGATTTTAATCTCCAGGCACAAGGTAGCAATAGGTGTTGTCTGAGTAGCACCTCGAAGTGAATAATTGCTGATCTCGGCAAGTCGAGTATAGGCAAATAATCCCAATGCGACTGCAATAACGATGATGCTCGTGAAGCCAAAGATGATGCGTTGACTAATAGTCCAATTCTTCATATTCACTCTTTCCTATTCGATTTTCATACCAAAATTAAGAGGAGTATTTATCTCGTTATTTTTCACGCCTTAAAACAAAGAGGTTCGATTTATTGAGGCAATGAGTCGGGAAAAGTTTTTCCAAAAAGGAGCAAGATCAGAAGGAATCGTAAAAAAGAGATAAATTCCGCATGCCAGCTCCGCCCCGATTAAAATCAAATCATCGACTATCGTTTTTTCATTCTTCTCGAAAACTTTCCAAAGCAGTGGACTCGTTTTCATAATTCGATTTTTCGACAGGAACCGAATTATTGTCGCAACCAATTGATCCAGATTAAATGGCTTTACTCCGATCCGTTTGGCTCAATGTTTCGCAGCCGTGGGATAAAGAAGAGGGGCGGATTCTTTTTTCTTTGGCATGATGGCACGGTTAGCCTTTATATTTTTGAGTCGCTCTGTTTTTCCTTTTTGCGAAGAATCAATTCCTGCATCGCCAGAACCAAGGCCTGCCTTATGGCCATGAATAAGCTCACGCAGTTGCAGTACGGCACGATTCAGTTCCTGGGATTGCGCATTCAGCTCTTCGGCAGCGGCGGCCGTTTCCTCGGCACTCGCAGCGTTGCTTTGTGTGATCTTGTCCATCTGATTGAGGGTGACGCTTACTTGGGATGTTCCCTCATTTTGTTCGCGGCAAGCGGTGGATATTTCGGCAATGACTTGATCCACCTCCTGCGCCTTGTTCAGAATTTCCACCAGGCTGGCGTCCACCTGTTGTGCCGTTTTACTCATATTTTCAAGATCGGCAGCAACCTTTCTGGTGACCGTCATTCCCTGACAACTGCTTTCGCTTGATTCTTTGATCATTTGGGCCGTTTGCTTGGCCGCTTCGGCGCTACGGTGAGCGAGGGCTCTGACTTCATCTGCCACGACGGCAAACCCACATCCCGCTTCACCCGCACGGGCGGCTTCAACCGCCGCGTTCAGTGAAAGAATATTGGTTTGAAACGCAATATCATCGATTGTCTTCATGATATGCGTAATTTCCTTGCTGGAGGAATCAATCTTGTCCATTGCCACATGCAATTGTTCGGAGGAGCGTCCTACGGCTTGCATGGCTTCTTTCATGGTCGCCACGTCATGGGCCGCTTTCTCCGCAGATTTTCTCGCCTTTTCCGCTAGGTCTTTCCCACTTCGGGTGCTCTCGGCATTGCGGCCGGTCATGGCAGTCATTTCTTCCATGGAGGCGCTCGTTTCTTCCAGGGAAGCAGCTTGTTCATTGGAACCTAACGCCAGGGATTGGCTCGCAGAAGAAACTTGATTGGCTGCTGATACAGTTTCGTTACTGCAGGCGGTCAAGTTATCGCAAATCGTGGAAATCTGTTTCGAGACATGTGCCGAGACCATATAGAATGTAATGGTCGCGATTCCCGCGGCAATAATCACAATTAACCCTAGGAATTCCAGAGAATGTTGGATCACGGCTTTTGTCTGATCGACTGTGCTCATGTATTCGTCTTCATAAGCACTGGCGGCAATCACCCAGTCCCATGGTTCAAAATAGGTAAAGCAAGTGGTCTTTTTCCGGGGAGCTGGTTCACCAGGATTTTGCCAGGAATAATGCGACACGCCAATTTCACCCGGTTTGAGCGTCAGCGCCTGATCGATCATTTCCTGGATGAACGGGCGTCCGAAGGAATCTTTCTCACTATATATATTTTCTCCATCACGCTTTCCTTCCCGGGAAATAACGTATTTACCTTTTGACTCCCCCTTGGCATTGAGGACGAAGATATAGCCGCTTTTTCCGATTTTTTGATCGATAATGGCCCGGTGTAATTGAGCGAAAGCCGCCCTTTCGGGAACGCCGGTCAATACCATTCCAATTACTTTTCCCGCAGAATCAATTATTGGCCGATAGGCCGCCAGATACCATTGATTCACCACAAAAGCGCGTCCGATAAAAGTTTCGCCTTTCAGTACTCTGGTAATCACCGGATTGGGATTTCCATCCGGGGTGACGGCAGGGACATAGGTTCCGATACCACGCTTGCCATTGGCCGCAATGACACTGGTGGCGATTCGGAGCATATCGCCCTGATCGTTCATCCTCTGAAAAATCGTGGAGCGATTTCCCGTAATGCGGGTAACATCGTCCACCATGGGAACTTTGGTTTGAGGATCCTCCACTTGCCCGAGCCATTGATCGTGCAAATAAACCTTGGGCAACGTCACTGCAACCGTGCTTTTGTCGAATTGATTGAGTGCTGTCCAGTTCACCATTTCAGACGGCGAGACTTTCAGCGGCCCCGCTAACTTAAGTTCTTCGTCCGATACACCGAGACTCGACTCCAGGGCGTCGCTCAACAATTTGTAAGCCATCTGCGCCTGTTCATTAATCGCCCGCGCCTGATGCGCAAAGTCATCCAGACTCAGTTTGACGATCGATTCCGCGACTTTCCCCTTGATCCGGTGCATCTGATTCCACGTGAATAATGCCGCCAAGGCCAGGGGAATAATGGCGATGGCGAGACCCATGCTGATTAATTTGAATTTGAGGCTCTTATTCTTCATGACCTTTCCTTTAAGAAACAGGCGAATGCGCTCGCCTAATGATGCCTATAAGATCGGCAGATAGGCGAACTTCTTAACCTCAAATTTATCAGATGGATAAGATTCAAAAGAAAAATAGATTTTGGGCGAGCCATCCTTGATGGCTTATTTCCGCAGCAAATCATTCATAAGCTCCGCTTAATCGACCAAGAAAAATCCCTTAAATTCGGATCGATTTGGGCCGATTTCCTTCCCTACAGGAGAAGGGCTTCCACCTTGCCATGAAGTTCTCTACATTGACTTTGGGTGAAATGGTTCAGATCGGGGCTCGCTTGCGCAATCTCAAGACAGGAACAACCTGTCTGGAAGATGTGGCAACAGGCGCGTGCCAATACCTATATCGAAACCTGTCAGGCGATCAAAATCAACGGGCATGTCCGTTAGTTCGATTCTTTATCACCCATCCTTACGGGCAATTGCCTCTCGATCTTCAGGATTTTGCCCGTGCCGCCTTGCACGATGTGGAGGAGCCATCCCTCGGCATGCGCTGCTTGGTTCTTCTCGGCACCGCCGGAGACCTTCCGGAGTGGAATTCGAGGGCCCACTCCAATGGCCACAAGGCCATTCCGCTCGTCAGTGAGGAAGCAGTGAAATCGTTTCCCATGATTTCAAATCTGGCAAATCAATTTGGGTTGGAGGGCAAAAACCTGATTCATCCCTCTCCCGATTTCTTTCTCGACCAAGCAGGTCGATCCTTCAACGTGTTTTACGTTCCCACGGCGCTTGATTCCCCGTTAATCCCCGCACAGCAAAATTTTGTCGTTCCCCACAACATTCAATCGGTTATTGGATTCGGAGGGCCGCTTCCCAGCGGAGACATTTTTGCGATGATTCTGTTTACTCGAATCGTCCTGTCTCACGACATCGCCGAATTGTTCAAACCGGTTTCCTTGAGTCTCAAGCTTGCTGCCATTGAACATTCTGACCGAATTTTTGCGTGAACTCCCTTGAGTCCAAACATCCCGATCCCGAAAAAGAGTGTCTTCGACTGCGTGCCATCATTCATAATTTCGAAGAACTTCTCAAAGTCGAGGAGGAAGTGGCCGCCAGCCAGTCAGCCAAACTCAAATCGGTTGCCGATTTTCTGAGCGAAATCTACAAGACGATGCCCGGCGCCCTCATCGTGCTTGATCCCAATGGAACGATCACCACGGCGAATGAAGCCACCGCTTCCATGCTCGGTTATTCTCTGGAAGAACTTATCGGCCAACCTATTGAACTCTTGTTCCAACCCAAGGAGGCTCCGAGCGTCGCCGAAATCAAGGAGTTTTCAGTGCAGGATAAAATTTTGCGCACCGAGAAAGCCTGCCGGACCAAGACTGATGGGGAAATACCGGTACTTTTTTCAGCCACCATACTTAATGCCAAGGAATTGGACAATACCGCGCACAGCGCCGTCTGCATCGCTCTCGATATCCGGGAACAGAAAAAACTGGAGAGTGAGTTGCGGCAGGCGCAAAAAATGGAATCGGTCGGTCGACTTGCCGCCGGCGTTGCTCACGAAATCAATACACCCCTCCAGTATATCAGCGATAACACTCTCTTTCTGCAAAACACCTTCAGCGAGATGACTGAACTCATCCAGAAACTTTTGGCAGTTCAGCACTCCGTTGTGGAGGGAAATCCCTCATTTCAAGCCGCCGTAGCTGCGGCCAATGCCATGGAAAAAGCTGATCTTTCCTATCTCTTGGAGGATATTCCCAAAGCGATTCGAGAAACCTTGGATGGATTAGGTCGCGTGACCAAGATTGTTCAGGCTATGAAGACTTTCGCGCATCCAAGCCCCGCCCAAATGACCTCTCTTGATATCAATCAAGCCATCCAGAGCACCCTGACGATCGCCCGAAGCGAATACAAGCTGGTCGCTGATGTTGAAACCGATTTGGGAGAATTGCCTCTGGTGGTTTGCCATGCCGGAGACATTAATCAGGTCGTCCTTAATATCATCGTCAATGCTGCCCATGCGATTGAAGAGGTGATTCAAAGCACGGAGCGCAAGGGATTGATTACCATACGCACCTGGCGCGAGGAAAATGATGCGCTCATTAGCATTCGAGACACGGGTCGGGGAATCCCGGAAAATATCCGGGAGCAGATATTCGATCCGTTTTTCACGACAAAGGAAGTTGGAAAAGGTACTGGACAAGGACTCTCCATCGCTCGCTCCGTCATTGTCGAAAAACATGGCGGGAAACTGACCTTCGAAAGTGAACTCAATCAAGGCACCACTTTTTTGATCCGGCTGCCGATCGGCGGCAAGCGGTAATGCCGTCTCGCAACTCTCGCCGATATCAATGGGCGTTTGGTGATAAAGGGCAGAAAGGCCCGACGCCTAATCTGGATTTATCTGGTTTCCGTAAAAAAGGCGGAAAAGATCGCCTGAACTTGAGGTAGTTCTTCCGCCACCAGACTTTGCAAGTCGCTGCCTTTCCCAAAACGGTTAAGCCAGCGAACTTCCGGACTTTGATTGAGCTGTTCCAGCGTTGGAGCGGATCGGCCAAGCAGATCCATCTGACAACCATCAGCGATTTTGTCGCAAACCGCCAAAATCACGCTTAGAAAACGAGCACTTTCCCCCGGAACTATAAGTTCCTCGGGAATAGCTGCAACCAGTATGTGATGATGCGCAATGGCATTGACCGTTCGCAAGGGCAACAGCGATCGCGCCGAAATGGCTGCCGCGATATCCGCATGTCCAAAGGGAAGCACTTCTTTCTCAGCGTCGGTGAAGGCTTGATTGCATGTGATGATCCAATCAAATTCCTCCCGAAAATGGGTCGCCAGGAAAAGCCAGCCGACATCGTGAAGAAGCCCGGCCAGATATTCGGAGCCATCCGTGGAAAAATAGGCGGAAGACAATTTTTCGGTCAACCGGGCGACGAAAAGATTACGCAGCCAAAAAAGATCCCATCCGGGAGGTGTCTGCAAGGTTGAAAATTGGGCGAAGACTGTCGAACTAAAGACTAATTCACGTATCCGTTTGAAACCAAGGTGAAGAATGGCTTCCGAAATGGTCGTCGCCTTGCCGCCAAATGCCGCTGAATTGACCACGCGAAAAATACGAGAGACCAGGGCCGGATCAAGTTCGATGATTTGGCGGCATTCCTCCACTGAACTCTCATTGGAACTCAGGAGTTGGGCGAGAGATTTCTGGGCGCTGGAAGCTGCCGGTAAGATTTCGCTACGGGAATTGAGGATATAAATCAATCGGCTGCGCAACTGCGCCTTGACGGGATCACTGGTGTTGGGAAGCCAATCTTCGAAAGGACCTGCCGGATACATAAGGGTAACGAGTTTGGTTTCCCTTTTGCTCTGTTGAAACTTTTTTCTAAATGAGAACGTCCCTAACGATTGAAGGCGTAGGCCAGCACCTTGAGGGCAGCTTCTTTGAGGAGGGCCAGAGGGTTTCGAGAGTTGAGGGTCGAACCTGTGGTGCGTTTGAGGCCACTGATGTAGGTTTCGACCTTCCAGCGAAGGCCGTAGTGATGTTGTTTGAGAAATTCCTCGGACATCTGAGTTCTATATTCACCGCGCCGACTACCATCCGCCGCACATCGAGCCGGTTTAATGATGGTTGTGCCAATTCCAAGGTCTTCGCGGCAGACGCCGTGAATCCATTCGGCATCGTAACCGGCGTCGGCGTAAAGCAGAGGAGGCTTGGTTTGCGCAAAGGAACGTTCCAAAAGTTCCCAAGCTTGAGTCTTGTCATTACTCGGTCCCCAAGCCATCACGGCTCCCAAGGGAATCAGGCTCGCGCACAACACCGCCACCGATACTTTTACCCATTTCTTGCGTTGCCTGCCGCTGCGACTGACGAAGTGGGCGCTGGCCGTGCTGGTTTCCAGTCCGGTTGCATCAATGGCCACCGGTTGTTCCTCTTTGGCATAAGCCGCCTCTCCAAGGCTATCGAGCATCTTGCCCAGTATCTCCAGAACCGCGCTACGTTCGGCAAACTTCGCCAGTGTGCTGTAGTGAGGAAGCTTGTCTTCCATGCCCAATTGCTTGCGCAGCATCTCGCTGGTTTCCAGAAACTCAATCACACCGCGATAAGTCGTCTTCCAATAAGCCTTGAGCACAAGGCAGGCCATCAACTGCCGCTGAGTGAAATCCTTGCGGCTGGTCACCGCCCCATAATCATTCAGATGCTTGCTCCCAAGCTTCATCACCAGTCGCGCTATTTCCACCACTCGGTTCTTCTTAGCCTTCATCTTTCTTTAAACCCTCAAATCTGAAAAAGGTTTCAGCAAAGCATTTCCCTTTCTACATGTTTTATGCCAACCTTCAGGGAAGGTAATATGCCGTTGGCCGTCTGCAAGTTAAGCAAGCGTCCGCTTCAACGAGTCAAAACATATCGGTAAAACCTAAGACACCTTCAAGTCTCGGTTGACAGAAACTGAAAAAAATTTTGACAGATGGCTGCCGACCGAAGCGGGCCACTCGCTGGACTGATTTTTGCGCGTCACCGCGAGTGAGTGATACCCTGAGCCACTCTAAAATGGTTTGGGGTGAGACTTGTTCTTGCGGGCAGAGTACAACCACTAAGAATAGCCGGAGGATGAGTCATAAAATGGAAGCAGACTGTCATACGATTGCGGTTGTGGACGATTTTCCTCCGATCTTGAATCTTGTCGGATGGATGTTGCGTAAGGGTACGACGTTCGCACGTTTTGGGAGGCACAAGCGGCTCGGGACTACACTACCCGCCATCCGGTGCATCTGGTTATGGCGGATTATCACATGCCATTGATGGACGGAGTGGAATTAGCCCTTTCCCTGAGACGGGATGGCTGGAAGAAGGGACTATTTTGGCTGATGAACGGGCATGCTGCCGCATTTAAGGCCGAACCGCCGTCGAACCTTCACATTGCCCGAATCATTGAAAAATCTTTTGATCCAGTCGAATTGAGCGCGTGGATTGGCGAAGCCTTGCAAGATCCCGTGCCATGCCAGTGAAAAGTGACGCTCGGAAATCCCGGTCGCCGTTGGGACATAGTTCAACGCAAATCGCGTCCGGTTGCGTCCAGAAGAGCGTCTCATCTACGAGCGGGTGCGGCTGGCGGCATGGCAAACCGGTCAAAGCGAGGCGGAAACATTCTCGTCTTGGGTGAGATACAGTCTTCGATCCTTGATCGATTATCCTGTCGGCCAAGAGTTCTGCTAAATTTCCTCCGAAGTCTATGACAAGATTCTACCATTGGCCAAACGGCTCGGCATGGAATTGGAAGTTTTCATCGAACGATGCATTGTCGCCATTTGGGCGATGATTGAGTGCCCGGAAAGAAAACCGCCGATTATCAATCAGTGCCGAAAACTCATTCGTAACGACGCTGAAAAATCATCTCCTGTGTTGTGAGCCCGGCTCCCGCTCCTTGGTCGGGAACCGGGCCAAACAGTCGCCACGATTGAAGGGGGACACGTAGCGGCTGTCCCCTTTGCGGAGTAAACTATAAACTAAGGGTCAGAGAAAGAGAAGTCGTCGCCGATTTTTCTTTTCCCGTTTGGAAAGAGTTTGGTTATCGGAAACGAGAACATTTGTTTGACCTGAAATCCCTTCGAGGATTTTTGACGATACCATCGATTGCCTCCACCGAGTCATTGAGTTGATCCACGAGTTTTTTTCATTCGCACAAATGTCCGGTTCAATTGGAAATTGAAGAATGTCGACCAGGGAGCGTTTCAAACGGGCGGTGATGACTATTTGAGGAAGATGGAATTTACTGTCTGAACCAAGTGATTTAGGTTAAAAGATTCGGTGAGGGTTTCGACGGCTCCCAAGTTCCGCATAAGCTCCAAGCAATGCTCCTTGGACATAATGGTCTCACCCGGACTGATTCCCACGATTGGCATATTCGGGAAACGACTTTGGACACGTCCGGCCTGTCCATTTCTGGCATTACAACATCGACAATGGCCAAATCCACCTGAATTTAAGTCAACCACATGGCCGCACTTGGTCGATCGCAAACGAAGCAGGCTGCAAATATTGGGATCATCTGCTCAAGGACACTCGAGATAATCTCTTCCTCTATCAGCAGGGTACTCGTAAAAACTGAGCGAAATGAAGAAGGCCTCATTTAACTTTGGAATTTCCAATCCGATACATCCCTTAATTGCTTGAACGTGGATAGCTCCACGAGAGCCGGATGAATACCCTGCCTGTGCAAAATAATCTGGCGAGAAAGATACTGTCACTGATCGGACGGTTTAAAACTGCCGTCTGGATTGTGGTGGGCTTCAGCCTGGCAGGAGCGCTCTATGGAGCCATTCATTTCAGTGCCCGGATTAACGATGAGGAAAAAACGCACGGTGAAGTGGTATACAGCACCGCCCGTGTCCGCATTCTCGAATCCAAGATCCGCGCCCTGCTCGGACAAATCGAACTCAGACGGCGCGATGGCAAGCCTGCCAACGAATTGCTGGAGGACGTGTCTAGGACCACCGACCGGGCAACGACCTTATTCAATTCGTATCTTACCGGTGGCCAAATCAAGGCGGTGACCGGAAGGATCGTTTATCTGCGACCGGTAAAAAGTCCGGAAGGAATTGCGGCCGCCCAAGCCCTGGAAAAACTGTGGGTGCCCGTGGAACGCAAAATCCGTCTGGCGGTACAAATGGGCACGGTGGACTCGCACGCGGTCACCGACGCTCTGCAATTGGCCCAGGAAGACTGCGCCACCATTACTAAACTCTCTGAGACATTAGCGGTGGAAGAAGACAAATACCATTTCTCACAAATTGAGTGGCTGACGTGGACGCGTAACCTTTTGGGAATTTATCTGTCGGTAGTGGCCGGACTATTAATTCCCGTGGTCGTATTGGTCGGGCAGGTGCAGAAGTCTCATTCCCAATTGGCCGTAACGATGGCCAGCATTACGGAGGGCGTGATTTCGACCGATCTCCACAATCGCATTGTTCTGATGAACCGTGTCGCCGAAGACCTGACGGGTTGGGTCCGAGTCGAAGCCAAGGGGCAGAGGTTAGACACAGTTTTGCAAATCAAGCCGTCTGATATCCAATCGGAACAATACATTGCTCTGCCGGAAGGCTACACTATTCGTTCCCTGCAGAGCCTGACACTGGTCTCTCGTCGACAGGAACAATACGCCATCGACGGCAGTTACGGCCCCATTCTCAATGAAGAAGGTGCCATGATTGGCCATATCGCGGTTTTTCAGGATCAAACTGAAAAACTCAAATTGCAATCCCAACTCGCCCTTTCCTCCAAACTCCAATCCATCGGTCAACTCGCCGCAGGCGTGGCACACGAGATCAACACTCCGATGCAGTTCATAGGCGATAACACCGGATTTCTGGACAAGTCGTTTCAGGACCTTTCACAAGTTTTGGAATCCTATGAACAACTCGAATCACAATGCCGTCAGGCGGGACAATTCTCCGAAGCACTTGGTCGTATCAAGAAGACGAAAGAGTCGTTAGACGCGGATTATCTTGTGCGTGAGATTCCGTCTGCTATCGACCAGACGCTTTCGGGGATCGAGCGGGTAACCAAGCTCGTGAAAGCAATGAAGACGTTCTCTTATCCTAACCAAGGGAAGATGCAACTTCATAATCTCAATCACTGTATTGAAGCAACAGTCAATGTCTGCCGCAACGAATGGAAATATGTGGCTGACATGGAACTGGATTTCGATCCATCACTGCCCGCGGTACCGTGCCTCATTGATGAATTAAATCAAGTGATCCTCAACATGGTCACCAACTCCGCCCACTCCATTCAGGACGCAATTCGGGCGGGGCACTATCCCAAAGGCACGATTCGCGTGGGCACAAAAAGAGTGGACAATGAAGCCCATATTTTGATTCAGGACAGTGGCATGGGTATTCCGTCCGAGGTGATTGACAAAATCTATGATCCGTTCTTTACCACCAAGGAATTGGGCAAAGGTACCGGGCAGGGATTGGCCATCTCTCACGATATTCTCGTGAACAAGCACAAGGGACGGATCGAAGTCGAATCCAAAGTGGGTCAAGGAACCCGGTTCACGCTCGTTATTCCCACGACACTGCCCCTCGAATCGGCATTAGGCCAAAAGCTTGGAAGTGTTGCGGCTTCACTACCACATGGCGCAGAATATGAGGTATAACCGGATTTCTCACGGTTAGTTCGAATACTCATCAATGCAGATGAATTGCATGCACATGATAAAATGAAGGTATTCTCTGATGAGCCGTGCACCCCGCTTCCGAGAGAAGTTGCTGGAATGAGCTATATTTTGAAAGCCAGAGCAACATTACCCTCGACATCCATCAGCCAGCAAAAATGAATAAGGATTTAGCGGTCGCGCGGCCCCCGATGACCGCCCGAGCGCGAGCGGCTATCGGTATTAATGGAGAAAACTTTGGGTGGTTTTGGAAGTTCCAATTTGGCTGCGATCGTGCGTGGTTACTCGTGCCGGACTTGGGCTGTGCGCCAGATCAGTGCAGCCCCTGCGAGAGATAAAACAAGAGTGTAAGCAAAGGCAACTTGCGTATTGAAGGCACTCCACAGGAATCCCACCATAAGGCTGGAGACAAAATCGCCAATACCGTTCACCGTTGCCAAGGCACCAAAGGCCACTCCGTGATGTGACTCTGAGACCAGTTCGGCACAAAAGGAGTCTTCCAGCGTTTCCTCCATCGCCACATAAATTCCTCCCACCGCAAAGATCAGCGCCAGAATCCAGAGATTGGGCGGCAACAGAATGATGAGTAACGCCATCACCGCTGCCAGCAGATAACCACCCGCAAGTAACATGCCTTTGTTGAGACGGTCGGCCAGCCATCCGGAAATCATGGAAAAGCTCGCATACAAAACGTTATGCAAAACATAAAGAGCGGTAGCGATCCCTGCTGCTTTGGTCATGCCGTAAATGGGAATCAGTTTTTGGGTGGCCAGAAGGATGAGAAGCGTGTGGGAAAAGTCGCCCATCCCGAATAATCCGACCGCCACGAGAAATTTCCGAAAGCGCGGTGGCAACGTCCTTAAACTTTCACCAAACGAAATGTAAGGAACGGGCGTTCGCTCTTTTTCCTGCACGAGAAACGCCATGCAGAAAACCGCAATGAAACCCGGTATGAGAGTGAGAGCGAATAGCGTGGGGTAATGGCCATGAAAAGCCGACAGCAGGAAAAAGGCGGTGGCCGGGCCGACAATCGCTCCCATTGTGTCCATCATTCGTTCGAAACCGAACGCACGACCATATGTCTCACGAGTGACGGAGCCTGCCAACAAAGCTTTGCGTACCGGCGTGCGCACGCCGCGTCCCAACCACGCACACGAGCGGGCAATCAGAACGTGCCACGCATTGGTGGCAAGGCCGAATGCGGCGGTTCCCAAGCCGGTCACGAGATAGCCGCCAACGGCAATCGGTTTGCGACGGGTGAGTTGGTCGGTGTAGTAACCGGAGGCCATCTTCGCAAAACTCGACAGTCCATCCGCTATTCCTTCAATGAGTCCAAGCCACGCTGCCGCCACGCCCATGGTTGCCAAAAAACCGGGCAAGAGTGTCGTGGCAATCTCATGCGACCAATCGCTAAAGAGCGAGGCTAGCCCAATGCCGAGCACTGTGCGATTAAGCCAGGTTGATTTCATAGGGTATCGATTCTGTGGCCGTTGCTTTGATCAGAGATTACGGGATACTCATTTTACCAAACCCAAAACTCTGCACGAATAGTCAAATCCACGCCAAAAAATGTTCATTGTTTTTCCCAAATTTGCCACCGCTCCTTTCCGGCAAACAACGGCAGGGAGTCTGTAACCGGATTATCTTCAACCAGCGTTAATTCAGGCCTCAAAAGCTCCTGAGCCTGAATCGGACCTAAAGGATAGGGTGGCGGTTCTTCCTCGGGACCGGTGAAAAAGAATCCGAGTAGTTGTCCTCCGGGTGCGAGCAATTCTTTGACTCTTTGTGCGTACGCCATCCAGCGGTCTGGAGGGAGTGCGCACAAGAAAGTGCGCTCGTAAATGCAATCGAATTTTCCCTCGAAAGGATAGTGAAAGAAATTTCCCAGTACTACATGTCGGATTTGTTCACCAAGATAAGTTTCAGCGTGCTTGATTGCAGCAGGTGAAAAATCGATCCCGCAAACATTCCAACCGGCATCAAGAAACGCCCTGATTTCATAACCGGTGCCGCAGCCAGGAACGAGAACTCGCCTCGGCCGTGGATTGGTTTGCATAAATTGACGCAATGCCGAGGGAACACCATGAAAATCCCACGGTGTCTTTTCCGTCTCGTAACGCTCATTCCAGAAATTGGGTTGTGTCGGATCTGAGAAAGCCATGTCAGGAATCTACACCACTTCGTGAGTTCTTCTTCTTTTTCGGTTCTGCTGCCACTTCTTCATAAAGTTCGATAATCTGGGTGCGGATCAAGGCCAAGACTTTCCGGCCTTCCGGTGTCAGGCGGTAGTCCCGCCGCGCGCGTCGGCCTCCTGCTGGATCGGCCTTGCACTTGAGCCACCTCAGTTTCTCCATCCGGTGAAGCAGCGGATAAAGCGTGCCCGGGCTGATCTCATACCCATGCCGCCGCAACTCAGTCAGCATCCATTGACCGTGCAGCGGCGCTTCTCCGGCATGATGCAAAATGTGGACTTTCCAAAACCCCAGCAAAATCTCGCGCTCCAGTTCTTTCATACTATAACGATTACCGATATTGACAATCGATATACATGCCACGAGAGTATGTCAAGCCCTCACCGAAAGGATCGATCATGAAAATGAAGAGCCAGCCCGGGGAAAGTCGCCGGATTTTTTTGAAAACCGGAATATTGTCAGGAGCTTCGTTGATTTTGAGCGGAATTGCCATCCGCGCCGCTGACGACAAAAAGAAGCCGGAGCACGAGGAGGAGGAAATCGCGCCTGCGGAAGACTTGATGCGCGAGCATGGCGTGCTCAAGCGCATTCTGCTTGTTTACGGTGAATGCCTGCGCCACCTGAGAGTCGGGCAGGAGTTTGCGCCGGAAAGACTGGCGGAAGCGGCGAGCATCATCCGCCATTTCATCGAAGATTATCATGAAAAGCTGGAGGAAGATTTTCTGTTTCCACGTTTTGAAAAAGTGGGGCGGCTTACTGATCTGACCTGCGTTCTGCGGGAGCAACATCAGGCCGGTCGTAGGCTTACCGACGTGACGCTACAGCTAGCGACGCTCGCATCCTTCAGGAGCAATTCCGAACGGCGGCGACTCAGTGAGTCGCTGCATCAGTTCATTCGGATGTACGAACCTCACGAAGCCCGCGAAGACACGGTGTTATTTCCGGTGCTGAGGAAGATCGTGACGTCGCATGAGTTTGGGGCTCTAGGCGAAGATTTCGAGAAAAAGGAGCATCAGTTGTTTGGGGAAGATGGTTTCGAAAAGATGGTTGACAAGGTGGCCTCCATCGAAAACCAACTGGGCATTTACGACCTGAATCAGTTTACGCCTGTCTGATTTTGCCAGAAATAAAAACAACCTCTACCCAGGAAAATAATCGCATGACCAATGTTCCGAAGATATTGTTTCTCTGCACAGGCAATTCCGCCCGATCCATCTTGTGTGAATACATCCTCCGGTATATCGCGCCGGGACGATTTGAAGCGCATAGCGCCGGAGTCCATCCCACTGGTAAAGTGAACCCGCTCGTGTTGCGGGTATTGAAGGAAACCTTCAGGATCAACCCGTCGAACGCCCGCAGCAAATCGTACAAGGCGTTCGAAGGGGTGAATTTCGATTTTGTCATCACCGTTTGCGACCAGGCGCGGGAGCATTGCCCGGTCTGGCTAGGACAACCGCTCCTTGTCCATTGGGATTCGCCCGATCCGTCCACCTTTACCGGGACCAAGGACGAAAAGTTAAAAAAGGTCGGCCAATTGGCCGTGCAAATTCAGCGACGCCTGAGTCTCTTTACCTCGTTGCCAATTGAAAAGATGGAGCGATTGAAGTTACAGCAGGCGATGCAGGGAATTAGCTAATAAATTCCTTTCACGGGATATTTTTCTCCCCGCCAACTGATGGGTTGGCGGGGGCTCTCTGAAATTCGGTGTTCTGCTCCTGCTCGATGATCCTCGAACCCCATCTTTGATTCATCTTCCTCTCCATCGGTAATCGACTTGGCTTTTTTCTTTGACCGCCGCCCGAGTTGCGCGAGTGAACTTTGTGCGGGCTGTTGTGCCATCCAACAATCCGCCCTCTCTGAGGATGGCATTGTAGAGGCAATTCCAGGCGATTTCCATAAACTGGGTATTCTTGGAAATGGCGACACAGTTTGCCTGTCCGAATAATTTGGCTACATCGGCGCGCACATGTGGAAAACAACAAACGGTATGAGTCACATGAGGCAATTTCTTAATGTCAAACAACTGGGTTCCCTGCCATTCACCGTCGGTATAGTAGAGAACATGCAACGAACCGGGCGTGGTTTTCTTCATGGATTCAATCATTGCACTTACTGAAGAAAATGCTTTGCGAGCCTCAGTACCGCGTGCGATGAAGGTTCCTCCAGTAATCGGCGCAGCTGCTTCAAAAATGGCATCGGCGTCAGTGGCTTGCCCGCTCAATAAAACTTTTGTCATTTTTTCCAACTTGATCTGAGGAGATTCGTTCGGTGAATAAATCACTGCGGAAGTGCTGGAAAAGCAGCCTAGCCCCGTGCGAAATCCGGCTTTTTCAAAGGCCTGCAACATGGCGATGCACATGGGAGTAATGGCTGATAAGGTGCTGGGATGGTAAGTTACGTCTACCATCGAACGACTGACATCGAGAACGAAAAGGAACGCGGCGTGATTGATCAATTTGTCTGGAGGTGCTTGCAACCAGTAGTTGTCGATTTCCGGATCGACTAAAAGGGCCTTGGCTAACTGCGGATTGTGGACGTAATCGCCTGCATTCGTCAGGTGAGTATGATCTTCCGAATCGGACAGCGCATTTTTCCGAAGCTTCTCCAGTTTGCGCCGGATGGTGTTTTCCTGGGACCGATAGCGTGCGGACAGTTCGTTGAGCGGACCAAGTGGATAGCGGATATGGTAGCCGGTGCGGCAGGCGGCACCAAGACGGATTAAGTTGCCTGAGGCATCCTTCTCACGAGATTTGGCAAGCTTGGCGGCTTCCTGTAATTGGGCCTGTACTCCGGGGGTGAGCTGCCCCGGTTTGAGTGAAGAACCAATTGGTTGCAGGATGTCGATTTTCTTCAGATCGGACGCCTTAACCGGCTTTGGTTTGGAAGGTCCCGGCGGCGTTGTAGCAGGTGGATTTCCGGCCTGTGGCTGGCCCTGTGGAGTTTTGATCCCATTATTCTTTGGATCGTTACCAGGAGAGTTGCCTGGTTGCTGGGGAGTATTTCCGGGCAACTGCCGCATTGGCTTACTTTCTGCCTGTTTGTTTTGGCCTTCTTGCGGCATCCCTTTGCCCAGTTTTAATCCTCCCGATGCGAGCTGTTGTGGCGGAGGGGGAAGATGTGTGAGAGATTCCAGAATCTGGTACACCGCCTGGGCGGTTTTCTCGACGTATTCATTTTTGCGTTTTGCTTCTTCCGCGTAATCGTAATACCCCTGCGAGATGGGCAGTGTGGCATGGGAGGCCAGAGCTTGGACGGCGGCCTGTCCTTGTTTCCACCAGTCTTCAAATTCCGCACTTGGCGGGAAAGGCAATGCGGCTTCAAATCCCAATGCCCGGGCCATGGATCTCATCCCAATCTCGGCCGCAACGGACGGTTTTTTGTTGTAGTTGATCAGGGCTTGGGGAATCCAGCCATCGCAATAGAGTTTTTCAATGCCGGATTGAGTGGATCGGGCCGTTGCCACGCTTACCGTATTGACTTGCACATCGAGCCAAAGATTGGACGCTTCCATCACGGTTTGTTTGTCGGCTTCGGTTTGGCATTTGAATAATGTAAACAGCCTGTCTGCAATGGCCCCGCGTTCGGAGTGGGCCGTTTCGTGGCGGCCTATCGCCCGTGCTGCTTCGACACCCAATCCCCAGACGCCGATGCAATCGAGATGAACCAAGGTGCTTCCGTCCTCCAGATATTCGCAGAAATACTCTCCGTCAGAATCGCCAATTTCCAGTTTCATGTTGTGCATGACTGGCAGTATCGAGGACAACCCTTTCATGTAAGCATCCAGATCATTTTCCTTATTCCAATATTGGCTCTCGATGGCACGTTGGGCGGCGCTATTCCATAATTCGCGTGATGCTAAAATCGATCGTTTTACCTCATTGTTCGTTGCGCCGGCAAGGCGACCAGCCGCCGCCACGATCTGCCCCGCTTCTCGTGGAGTGCAGCGGACGGTACTTTCAGTCACTTTGATAAGACCGACAAGTCCATCGATGCTTTGGGGTAAGTTATCGAGCGTGCTAACAGTATTGAGAAGTTCGCGAGTGGTGTTCTGAATTTGGCGCTGCAAGTCCGGGGCGATCGGCAAATCCTCGAAACGAACACTGGGGCATGCCGCCCAATAGCCGACGGTAAAAATATCTTTGGATGAGATCACAACTTGATTCCAAGGAGATGATCGGGACCACGGTTACTGGGAGTACCGACCGTCGTCTTGGCTCGATGTAATTGCGCGGTGAGGCCATTACCGGAAAAATCCTGTGCCAGATCCTGTATCGTCTTGGAGGTATCGAGTAATTGACTGACTTGGGGTGTGGAGGGCGTGTTGGGCAATTTGTACCAGAGATTCCGGAACTCCACGCTGCTGTCATTGGAGCTGACATAGAATGAGCCGACCGTGGTTTCGACATTGCGGAGATCGGAAAGAGCTGCTCCCGCCTTGACGAAATAGGCATTGATCAATTGACGTTCCGAATCAGACAGAACGCGCCCCAGCACCTTGTCGCTTTCACCGATGTTTTTGACTTGATTGGTGATCGGATTATTGGTGGGAAGAAGAGCGACCACGACATTCCCCAATTTGATTGCCGGAACGGCGCGAAGTTCGGCGTCGGGGGTGTTGGCTAACAGGGTGGCGAGATTGGGAATGGAGTTCGACGCTTTCTTGACCAGGGCGTCGACTTCCGTGGCTTGAAGATTGCCTCCTTGGGCGGACATCCACCAATCAGCGAGTCGTTGCGATGGATCTTGGGTAGTGGCACTGACTGTCCCGGGCGGTGGCGGTAAAGGGGCGGTGACTGGAGTCGGCGAATTCGATTTCCCGCTTTTGTTTCTTTGCTTCTGTGGTTTTAGGGGCGTTAAGGGTTGGCTGTTATTCCGGATGCTTTCCAGACTTTTTGAGACGACATCCCGGAAGGTTTCGCCGTTGGCTCCCTTCACATCCTTGTAGGGGGCGGTGACCATCTGGTTGTTCTGAAAATAATGCTTTACTGCGGCTGACCCCGAAAATCGTGTGACCGCAGAACTCATGATGGCATCCGTGGTGTCCATTCCTTGACCCACTCCGAACGTGGCTACCAAGCTTTTGAAATCGTTCAAGAAATCGGCAATTTGCCTCATTTCAAAAAACTGTTCATGGGACAAGGCGCGTTCGGCGGCGTCCATGGCCTCGGGACCATAGAACTTTTCGATTTGATCGGTGGCCTGGCCATTTTGAAAAACCGAACTGACCAAATGGCGACCCGATTTTTCGGCCGCCTGTACCGAAAGGGTGATTAAGCTCAAATAGCGCTCGGCATCCATCAATGCCACCTGGTGAAAGGGAAGGTAGCTTTGGGGATCGGCGAGGAATTTATTCGGGTCTTGCTGGGCGCTGACACCATCAACATCTTTCCATAGGGCCAATCCCTCCATCCATGCCGAATAAACACCGAGCGGTAAACTGGGCAATGGCATGAGGAGTTCGCCGCGCAAACGGCTGTGAATCATCCCGGAGCCGCCGATTTGCTGCGAATCGTTCGGATTGTAATCTACAAAAAGGGCGGCTTTGCCCGAGAGAGGCAAGCTCTTGAGATGGCTTCCCTGAATCTCGGTCGAAAATACGGAACCGGACCGTGCGGAACTGGAGCAGAGTGATGAGATGATTGGAGTGGCCTCTTTTTGCTGGTCAGGTCGGAAATTGCCCCATTCATTCACATACGCCTGCATGATTACGTCAGGATGTAATCGAGCGTAACCCAGTGCTGTCGGCTCCGGAAAAGCAAGGGCGGTGCGTGGCTTGTGCCATTGGTCGAGCGAAAGGCGAAACTCTCCGTCGGAAGCTTGGGCGCTGGCCAGTGGTTCGACGAAGAGCCCGTCGTTAAAGCGGAGAGAAAATTCCAGTTGTTCCAGATCTTTGCGCGGCAACCGGTCGATCATGTCGCCCTTGCGAATGCCGGTCGTCTCATATCCCGGCATGGGTTCATTGAGCAACGCAAATGTTTTGGGATGCAGGGGGCCACCCCGTTCATTGGCACATTGAAACCGGTGGGTGATGAGTTCGAGTGTGCTCCACAATTTCCGGTTCTGGAAAACGCCTTGATAGTTGTCACGGTCGATCGTGACAAAAATGAAATCATCGCGTTTGGCGAATAGACCTTTAGCCGCGGAGGTCACAAACCTTGTTTTCCCGACGCCATAGGTGTCGCGTAACAGCGATCCAGGAGGAGCCTGATTATCAACGGCCGCACCCAACCGGCTGAAGGCAGGGATGACCAGCGCATTCATCACAAACGGATTGCTCGAATCATAATAAAAAAAGGAATTCTCCACTTTGACTTTTTCGCCAAGACGGGCATCGATGACGGCGCGCGGCAAAGAACGAACGGGCGAGGTGGAGAAGGCGGGGAGTTCACTGCTCAACTCACGGAAATTGGAGTAGGTGGGGTCGGCAATGATTTTCTTATGCGTGTCCGCCCACTGTTGAGCCAGTTCTTTGGTCGATTTCATGCTACTCCTTATTACGCTACGCCGTTTGGACAGAGCGGATGCTCTCCGCTTTAGAGTGATTCGCCTCCTGATTGCAGCTTGGCCCAGAGTCGTTTCAGCCGGGCGAAAAGACCGTCCTCACCACTCGATTGGGCAGGGGAAGGAAGCGTGTGGGGTTTTGCAGAAGGGAGGCCGGCATATTTTGCTTGGAGACGTAGCGATTTGCACAAGTTGGAAGTCTCGATCAGGCCTTTCAAAAGCTGGGACTCGGAATCGGTTCGGGCATGTTGCCGGAGGAATTCAATGACGCGGCCACCCGGATTTTCAATGTCGATGTCGAGATAGACGATCAACGATCCGTTCAAACCTCGGGCGTCGATGATTTTGAGTTCGGCCCACGCTTCCGGCAGTTCCCGCTGCATCAGTTCCAGAACGCCTCCGGGTTCGACCGTGGACTTCAGGGCATGAGGCTTGCATTGGATACCGGGCGGGTTTTGCCCCCGTTTCCCCAATCTTTCTTCGTAATAATCAGCCACTTGTGTAGGGCTTTTGATGTCTGCCCACGAAAGCATGTAACGCTTAGTCATCATCTTCTTATTAACTCATCGTTTTTTGTTCCGGGTCGGAAAACGCCGCGAACTTCGCCCCCGTAGTCTACGGGTGAACAATCAACAAGAAGGGATTCCCGAAAATGACTACCACATCTGCTTCCACCACCTTGGAACGAAAGCCAACCGAACCCGTAACGATTGCCGCCTTGATCGATTCACCTGCCTACAAGGACCGATTCCGGCAAGTATTGGGTGAACGCGCTTCCCAGTTTTTATGCAGCGTACTTACGGCCGTTAATGGCTCCGGTCTGAAAAACGTCGATCCTCAAAGTGTGCTGGCAGCGGCGATGGTTGCCGCCACGTTGGATCTGCCGATCGAAAAGAATCTGGGATACGCTCATATCGTGCCTTACAAGGGCCGGGCGCAGTTTCAAATGGGTTATAAGGGTTACATCCAGTTGGCCCAACGGACGGGGCAATATGCCTGCATCAACGATGTGGTCATCCCCGCCGGAGTTCTCATCAAGTTCGACCGGATCAAAGGTGAATTGACCTTGGATTGGGACAAGGCGGACGAGGACGAGCTTCCTGCAGGATATGTCTGTTATTTCCGGCTTCTCAATGGATTTGAAAAGACCGTGTTTTGGACACATCGGGAAATCGAGCAGCACGCCAAAAGGTATGCTCCCAGTTATTTCGACGAGGATTCTGCATGGCAAAAGAACTTCGATTCGATGGCCCTTAAAACCGTTATCAAAGCCGCCCTCAGCAAGTATGGCATCCTGAGTGTCCAGCTTTGCCGAGCATTGGAGCATGATGCTGTTGAGGTTCCTCCGGCAAGTGGCAATGGACTCAACACCGGAATGCCTATTCCGGAAATCGGTGGGAAAGAGGAGGGTGAGCCGGAAATTCTGGATTTTCAATCGGGAACGACTGGCGGTGAAGCTTCCTCCAACACTGCTCAGCCTGAGGGATCAATCCCAGATGCTTCACCAGCCGCCGGAAAACCTTTTAATAACGGGGATGGAGCAAGAGGGAAGCCGTCTCCGCTCAGTGGGGTGCTTCGCCAAATCATGAGCGTGGACAACATCACGGACGCTGAACTTCTCGTTGCGCTGAAAAAAGAAAAACCGGGCACACGAACACCTGAAAATCTCGATGTCCTCTCGGGCGAAAAGTTGCAGGGCATTATCCGCAATTTTGGCAACCTGCGGGATCGTGTGTTGGCAGCCCGACGGACAGTCAAATAAGGAGGAACTCATGAAACCGGGACTCTACCGCGGAATGCCTGCGGACACTTATCATGCGGAATCGGGAGTCTCCAATTCCTTGCTTAAGGAATTGTACCGATCCCCGGCTCATGCGCGGCATTACCAGCTTTTCGGCAAGGAGGAGACGCCTGCAATGAAGTTCGGAACGCTGTTCCATCGCGAGCTATTGGAACCGGGTTCGTGGCGGGTTCCATTTGCCATTAAACCCGTGGGAATGAGCTTTGCCACCGAGGCGGGAAAGCAGTGGAAATCGCGGCAGGAAGGAGCCGGGTTGGAGATTGTCCGGCAGCAGGACTTGGAAGACATTGAGGCGATGGTTGCCAACGTCAAAGCCAATGAGAGATGCCAACAGATCTTTGGGGAGGGCTGTGCGGAGATTTCCGCTTTTGCGAAAGATCCGGCGACAGGCCTGTTGCTCAAGGGCCGGATCGACTGGCTGCCCAAAGAGAAATACCTGGTGGATGTGAAGACGGTTCCCGGAATACTTCCTCATGAATTCCGGCGGACGATGGCAAACATGCGTTACTATGTGCAGGCTGCCTATTACCTGTACTTGGGGCAGTTACTCGGTTTGAAACGGACTTCCTTCCTGTTCGTTGCGGTCGAAAAATCGCCTCCCCATCAGGTGTGCGTGTACGAAGTGGCGCCAGCGGCGCTTGAGCAAGGGCGCTCTGAATTCCGTCAGTTGCTTAATCTGTACAAAAAATGCGCGGACAGCAATGTGTGGCCGGGGCCGCAAGGCCGGATGATCTCGTTGCCGCGTTGGGCATTTTCAGAAGAAGAGAATGATGACGAGGGCGACTAATGGGTATCTGGCAAGCATGTGGCATAGTATTCCAGATTATTTATGGTCTCGATTTAAATCCCGCACCATTAATTTGAGACACGCCAGGTGCCTGTAGTGATTTAGGGAGTTGGAACACCGAAATAAGCGAGGGCCAGTTTCGTTAGCATAGGCGTCGCCGTTGCCACGGCCTTCTTATCGAATTTCTCGAAGGCAAAGGTCGTATATAAACTATAGAACATCTTGTTTGCTTTGAGTGATCGCGAAAACTCGTAGGCAGCCAGGACTTGACCGGTATCGTGCCGCCGTGTGTTGCCGTACCGGAAGTTCATCAGCAGAAAGACAGAGGCCTTTGTAACGAGGATGGCTACTGGTTCAGCACGTTCGAAGCCTGTGGTTCCTCCGAGTTGCTTAAATAGGATCTCTCCATTATTGGCTGAGAGCTGATAGCTAAATTGAGCCCACGCTTTCAGATCCCCTTCTAATTTATCTTCTGTGATTACAGGCGTTGCTGCGAAGTTTTTCTCCGCGGCAGCGGCTTTTCCGTAATAGACCTCCTGTAGTCCTTGAACTAATGGATACTTGAACCACCTGAATTCATCAAACATCAGGCCGGAGGTCTCCTGAGGATGTTTGTAGGCATCCTTCATGGGACATGAGAGAGGAAGAAAACCCCGGAGATCAATGATTTGTTCAACATCCCCCAAGTCTCCTATGGCTCGAAACGTTTTGCGCGTTCCCATTTGAGAAAGGTCTTCCTGATAGGTCTGAGCCTGGACGAGGGAGATAGACAACAGGAGCAATGCTGTAATTCTTCCCAGTGCATTCATGTTATGGTCATGCATACCACGGGTGCATCAATGTGAGCGACCTCCAATTTGATTAAGCAACTAAATCAACTTCTATCCGATTTTCGGTTAGTGACGGAAACGATCCAATTTATGGAGCCGAGAAGGAAAGATAACTACCACATCCTTTCCTAAGTTTCTATAGGATAACGGATTATTGCGTATAGAGCAGAGTTTTATTTCGTAAATTCTAGTAGAAAAAGCTAACTCTCTGTTATGCGGCTCCGTCTGCACAGAACGAAGAATCCCTCAAATGGAAACGCTATCAGGGCATCCGTCCCCGCAAGCGTTCTGCCCACCAACGCAGGATAGGTTCTGCCGAGGCTGACACAATGATGATACTGCCATCATTCTTTAAAATAAACGGCTGGAGAAATAAGGGCGGCACACCTTCTAACACCAAAAAAACGAATAAAAAACCTCCAAATACCCAGCTATAAACCGTACTTGCCTCAATTCGTCCTCGGCTAGATTCTTCAATCATATCTTACAAACCAAACGATTCTTGCCGAAGGTCTATAACAACGAACGGGAAGATATTCTCGTCCTCCGGATTTTCTGATAATAAAAGCTTGGCAAGACGTTGCTCATATGGCCCAAGACTGACGCGATGAAAGAAGCTTCCATGAGCGACACTCGCTCTCCAAAAAAGTGACAGCACGAACAACTTGAAAAGCCGAAAATCAAATTGAGCACGATGTGCTCCGAGAAAACCTCGTGGCGCCACTCCTATCGGAGCTGGTTCGATTTCAACTCCCAGCGAACCTTTAGCAAGCGACGGGCCAGGCCCCGAGCCATAAAAAGCAGTACGCGCATAGTTTTCGTAGACACTGAAACGAAGTTCGCATGCAGCACAAAGAAGATGCTCTTTAAGCCCAACGATTCGTTCCCAATAATTTCGCTGTCTTTGTCCTCCAACGATTTCGCTTCTTGTGCTTAACAGAATCGAATGTGGTTGGCTCTGAGGGCCGCGCATTATTTGTTGCTCGACCGAGCTAATGTAAAAATCGGGAAGAATGTGTGAGTTCCTAAGCGGCGAAATTGAACCGCATAGTCGGCAGGTGGAAACGGATGACGCCGAAGGAGCACTCATCGGATTTAAGGGGTATCCATTATTTTAGCGCCATTTCCAGCGTTGATTTTAAAACACGCATTGCTTGAGAAGGCTGCCGCTTAAATTTCCAATCGCAGGTGCTCCAAGAAAGCAATTGCCTGCTTCAGGATAACTAGCCCTGCTGCCTTGAAACCGTCGTCCAAACCAAAGGCAATTCCGGCTGATTTGTACCGCGAGCTTTTTCGGCGGGCGCTACCGATGCGCAAATCCTGAAGATTGCGCAAAAACTTGATTGAGGTGGTGGGATCTGGACCTTTTTGAGCATTGAGGAATTTATTAAGTTTCGTGATTCCGCGGTCTCCCTTTTCGACCGTGATCGACTTTTCCAACTCGGCTTCATTGAGGGAATCGATGAGTAGTTTGGTCATTCCAAGGACGAAGTTGTCGAACTCCGCTGGGTTCTCGCTCAGGGGAATACGGATGGTCTTAATCACATGAACGTCGTCAGGATCGGGGGGTAGAAAAATAGGCCAGCTTTTCTTTGCCTCCCATTCGCGATTCACCTGCTCATATTCCCGCTTGAAGACCAAGTCGAGGCTTGTCGGATCCGCAAACCAGCCACGGAAACTGCGCATATGAGCGGTTTCGCTCATCTTGCCTTCTGGGGGAATGTTGTGGGCCAGCCAGTGATGCCGCTCGGACTCGGGCAGGTCCCGCCCGAGATCACCTAAGAAGGCGATGACCCGATCTGGATGATCGTTATCAAGCCGCATATTCCAGAAGCCCGAGCGTCTGATGACCCCATCCTCCACGCTGAAATCCTGCGGGTTGTCGTAATATTTCTGGAGCACCTCGCGACGGAAATGAACCGGTGTCACATAGTGGGGCGCGCCAGGATTTTTTCCGAAGTAGTTGGCCAATGTTTCCGGATCACAGCTATACCTCAAGGGCTTCCCATTTTGGTCATAATTAATGATGAACTCGGGATAGACTTCTTCTTTACGCGCGAACGGGTCGGGGACGAAATCCGTCGGACACGGCAGTATTAGCTTACCGCGAAGGATGGAATTGCTTTGGGAGCCATCACCGTAGGAATAGTCCGAGGTGAAGAAATCCATCCGGATCAAGTCGCCCTGCTCAGTAAAGTCGCGGGCTGATGATACCCCAAGCTCCTCGCGGGTAGATTTCGACCGATAATTGCCCTCGAAGAAGAGAACAAAATCCATTTGCCGTACTGCGAGATAGTCCGTAAGTAGGTGGAGCTTTACTTTCACCGTCGTGCCATTGATCACGGCGACTTCTTCTTCATGGCCGTCGTCGTTAAATTTTAGAAAACAATTGCGTTTCACGTCGTAATAAAGGTTGTGGAAGAGTCGAAAATCCTCTGAAAGCTCGACGTAATTTTCGCGCTCCGGGAACTTTCGGTAAAGAGCAATGGGCTCGATCCACCCGTGGGAAATACGAAGGTATTTATTTACCGGACGATCATCGTCATAACTGGTGCAGACTGATGGGCCGCCATCACCGTAGCGAAGGTCCCAGCCACTTTGCTCAAGGACTTGGCCGCGGTGGTCCTTTTCGATGAGGGCGCAAAAAAGTGACAGGCCATCTTCGACGGAGTTCATCTGGAAGATCGTCACCCAAGGGCCTCGGAGTGCCTCATTTTTGAGGAACTTTTGATGCTCGTGTTGATAAAACTTGTCTTGCTCAGTAGCCATGACGCAGCGGTAGTTTCGCACCTTATCGGAATTTGGACAAGAAGTAGGCTTGTCGAGCTTTATGGAACGGCGGGGGGACTGTTTCATCAGGTCAAAAAGCCGTATGTGAATAAGTATGGGTGGAACCAACCCAGCTAGAGCGAATTATCGTCCGAAGGGGAATCCTGGATCAAAATATTGTCTCCAGAATAAGAAGGACGGAAGCTATTGCTTTTCATGAGGTTGCTATACGGCAGATAGGCTCCATTGAGGAAGAGGCTTGGCTGGAGGCGGTAGCAGTTGAGGAGGGATTTCCGCCTGTTTGGCCCTCCGGATCTCCATCATCTCTTTCCCAGGGCCATTGGGACGCTCAAAAGTTATTTGAGATGGCGGCCGTGGTGCTGCGGATAGACCCTATTCCGGTCATAGGAATGCTCGATCCTGCCTTTGAAGGGGAGGTAAGGGTGGCCTTTCAACAGATGAATCCGCAGGGGGCAGCGCCGGAAATTCGGTTGATTAGCCCCCACTTTTTTCTTTCGGTGCGGGAATATTGTCCAACGAGCGCGTCTTGCGAAGAACCTTCCTTTACCACTGATGAAATGAAAGAGTGGGCTGAGGAGTGTGGCCTTAATGGTGTAGAAGCCCTATCGGATCTGATAGCAGCACTTCACCATGCATGCATGGTGGACACGCTACCCGACGGATTTGTGCGACGTGCGGAACGAATTCGCGGTCTTGCGGACGTATGGCTTGTTCAGGGTGGAAAAACAATTGCATGGGTTGCGACGCCCCGGGCCAATAATCTTCAAATTGCCAAACAATGCCTGCAAATTCTGGGGAAACGTGTTTATGTGTTGGCTATTAGTCCATGGGAGAATAGGCGCTTGGACGAATCTACTCCCCATGCGGTTGAGGACATTGAGGAATTCAAGGCCGCCGGGTGGCAAATATCGGCCAACTGGAATTCTGGAGAAATTGGCCAGAAGCTGTACGAACAGATTATTGAGTCCGCAGCAATAGCGGGGGCCAGCGACATCCATATCGAGCCAAAGGACGGGCGTTCCCGCGTGAGGTTCCGTATCTTGGGCGTGATGGTCGAGCAATCCCCGCTTGAGTTGATCTATGCGAAAGATTTTTTGAGACGGGTTAAAATACAGGCTTCCTTGCGGCACGACCACGAGAGAACCATCCAAAGTGGTGCAGCGGAATTTAACCGGGCAAATGGCGAAAAGCTGGAACTCCGCGTGGAGGTTTCGCCACCGAAGGGCGATGAAGAATCTGCTGTCATCCGCTTGCTTGACCGACGATTGCCGGATTTGGGGCAGCTGCAAATCGATGCCAAAAGCCGCAGGGCCATTGATTGGTTTCTTCCGCAGGAAACCGGAATGATGATTTTATCCGGCCCCACGGGAAGCGGAAAGACAACCACAATCTACGCTTGCTTGAACGAACTTGACCGTCCCGATCAAAAAATCATCACCATTGAAGATCCGGTTGAGAAGCATCTGTCCGGTGCGGTGCAATTTGAAATCAACGAGCGGCAGAATATCACGTTCGCCGCGCTGATGAAATCGGTTGTCCGGCAGGACCCCGACATTCTGATGGTGCAGGAAATGCGCGATCCAGAATCGGCGCAAGCCGCAATGGATTGTGCGGTTTCAGGAACCCAGGTGTTCACGACAACGCATGCCAATGACTGCGCTGGTGTTATTACGAGGGTCAATAGCAGTTTCCGAATAGATCGTTCCACGTTCGCTTATGCCGTGAAAATGATTATGGCCCAACGGCTGGTGAGAAGGCTTTGTACATGCAAGGTAACGGAAGAAGCGACACCGGATGAGTTGCGATTTTTTGGAAACATCTACGACTCGATTGAAAGGCCGTTGAGCGCCAAACGCCGAGGTTGCCCTCTTTGTCACGGATCGGGCTATCGTGATCGTTTTGCCGTTGCCGAGGTAATGATTGTTGACCAGGCGTTGCGCGAATTGATCGAACGCAACGAGCCGCCGCATCAACTCCGACGAGCCAACCAGGCACGCGGGTATAAGACATTGCCCGAAATCGCGGTTTCGCTGGCCTTTAGCGGTGAAATCGAGCTGATGGAAGCCCGCTCATTTTTGCCGGACTTACCTGTATGATAACCGAAGATCTGAAAATCGTCCTGAATTATCAGGAGGCGCTCAAACGTGAAAAATGTCTGTTGCTCAAGATGGAATTGCCGCGGGCATGCCTTCGGGACGGATTGAAGGACATTATCCAGGAATGTAAACTCAGGAGCGTTAAACGGGAAATCATTGTCCAAATGATTGGCACGCTTACCGGTCCATCATCCACGCGTGACGAGTTGATTTTGAATTTGCCTCTTTCCCTTGATTTGTGGTGTTCGGCCCGGTCAATCGCCGAAAAGGTTATTGGGAAAGAGAAGGAAGAATGGTGGGCAATGAGGCAGGAGGCAATCGATTTACAAAACGTCGTTATTCACCGTTATGCGCGGGTGATTGACAAGATTATTGCGCGGCATTTTGCGCATGCTTCCAATTTATGGCCCGATTTGGAGGGGGAGGGATTGATCGGAATGATCCGCGGGCTGGAAACGTTAAATCCAAAAAAGGGAAACAATGTGGAGGCTCACTTGCAGGCATGGGCGCTTTCTCACATGCTGAATTACCTGAAAGAGAGTGACGACCGCAAATGCCGCGAGGTTTACCTTGCTCTCACACGCGAGGAAAAGGGCAGCCCGGTTCCTGTGGGAGTCCCATCCGAAAGAAAACGACATTTTGGCGCAGCTTTGACGTATCGCAATTGGAGTAACGAAGGAGAGACTGCCCTCTTATCCATAAACGCAGCGATAGATGGGCGTTTCGATCAGGATGGTCTGACGTGGTGCGATACAATTCCCATCGAGGAAGCCAGAGCTCCGTTTGAAAATGCAGATCGGTCACTTGCATTGGAACGTCTTTATGAAGCGGCTCAGAATCGGCCCGGCTTTGTTCGTTTGAGCCTTGGCATGACGCCCCCGGGTACTCCGTATGCCGAAGGCGAGAGCTTTTCGATGGAGAGGGCGTTGGACGAACTCCAGAAGCTGGCGGTAAGTGTTGTGGAGAGTCTCGCTCAATGAACCAGCATTACATTGCCACCGATCCAGTGGCGACATGGGCAGTTGAAAATGCCTTGCAGGAAATGGGAAAGCAGCCGGCGCTCAGTGCTGTTTTGCTCGATGGCCCTCCCGGCTGTGGAAAAACATTCTTGGCAAAAGTAACCGCTGATAAAATAAAAGCCCGGCTGGTTTATTTTCAATGCTTCCCTGGCGTCGCCAAATCGGAATTGATTTTTGATCGGGATTTGTCCGACCGGAATAAGCTGATCGAAGGTGTGTTGCCTGTTGCTATCCGTCTCTCCTTACAGCAGAAAGTTGCCCTGGTCATTGACGAACTGGACAAAGCTCAACCCGAGATGGATTCGTTCCTGCTTGGTTTCTTAAATGACAATCTGCTTTATGTTCCTCAGCTTGGAGAGCTTCGGGCCAATGCGGCTCAGTTGATGGTTTTCTTTACCAAAAATGATCGCCGCGAAGTGACTGAGCCGCTAATGCGTCGCTGTCGTTGCGTCACGATGCGTTGGCCAACTGTCGAAGTGGAAGACGAAATCCTTAAGCAGATTGCACCCGGAAGCACGGAGGCCCTCAGGCAGATTTTGATCTCGGCCGCAAACAAGATCCGTGAAAATCCAAATGTTCAAAAGAAACCCAGTACTCCTGAATTAGCAAGATTAGCTCGTGATTTGCGGGCAATGGGCGATACCGTAAGCGATTTAATATTAGGTCGGTATGCCATTAATGGATTGGTTCCGAGAGAATCAGATTTGAGGCATTTTACCGAATCGGCATATTATTGGGGATCGAGCATCAGAGAGGCGCTGAACGAAGCATCATCGGGGGAATAGATCGTTTAACAACTGGAGTCTAGCATTGACTGGTACTTTGAGGAGGCGACAATGAGCATCGCTGTAGACGATTTGGTTTTGGTATATTTCCTTCAAATCCTGAATTTCCGATATGGATACAGACGACAATGCAACGATGGTTAGAAAACCGCTTTATCTGATTACCTCGTCACAGGAATGCTGGAGATGCCGTACTTCACAGCCTGTCGTTGCCTTGGCAAGTTCCTCAATCCAAGGAGGAGATGATGAAGACAGAGAAGCCCTAGGATCGAGTGATCCGTCTCAGCCCTCGATATTTTGCGAAATCACCGAGATGCCTGAAAGCTTGTTGGAGTTGATTCAAACGTTTCATCCCCCGTATCGCAAACATTCATTCAAAAGCGGAGGGCGAGCTTACTTCGCCAATTTTTGCACATGTGGCGCCAATTTCGGCGACCACTTCCTGTTTATGGAGCCAGGCGGGGCGTTTTTCCCCATGAGCGAGGAAGAAGCCTCATCCATGACCATCCGTACTCTGCCGATAACTGCCTCTGTCGAGATCCGAGGAAATATCTGTTACGGTGCTGAAGATCTTATTTTTGATCACGGCAAAAGAGTTTAGCTGGATCGACTTTGGCTCGATTCAAAAGTAGTTCGACAGTTTTAGGAGTTTCAGTCGATCACCTTTTTGCATCCAATGTCGTTTCTATCCTTGGAACGGCGCAGAGGTTTAGCCCGTAGTGGGAGTCGATCTGAGGCGAAGCGTCGGCCTTCAAAAACAATAATCTTTGAATGCTCAGCCGTCTGTTCCGGAACAGGCCGGATTTATGGCCGTGACGTCAAGCTATTCCAATTAAAATGACTTGCCGAGACAAGGACTTCATGAGCGAACTGACGAATCAATGCAAGGTGGGCATTCTTGGGGTAAATTGTGATCCCTTGCGGAAATGGCGGTGCTTCAGGATACTTTAGGTTTCCTGTAATACCTAAGGTGTATTTTCCAGAGCAGAGAATTTCATAGTACGTTTCAAGCGCGGCATCCACATGAGCTCCTCCATCTTTGTTTGCTGCACTCAGGATTATTTTCTTTCTAGCATGACCTTCATTATTATAAATAAAAACTGCCTCATTCGACCACCAATCTCCGAGAGGAAGCACTCTGAATCTCTCTCCGAGCAGCGGGATCATCTTGATGGGGGCTTCTGAAGTGAGATCAATGCGGTGCGATAAATAGTCTTTAAAATCTCCGAGGCCGCGAGACGAAGACAACATCGTCGTATCCTTAAGAGCTAAGTGTTTCATGAGCGATACGCTCTTTCCGGTGTCATGGAATAGAATTCGCAACGAAGTGGCTATTCGGAGGGCCTCATCTTCATGGCCTTGATCGAACGATGTGCAGGATCTCCGAATAAAGTTGAGTTGTTCCGTGAGCTTTTGGGTAATACGGATTGGATCGGGCATTGGCATTCGTCTCAGACTTTGTATTGTGCCGGTTTCTGAAATCTTATTTTTGAAAAAGAGATGTTACTTCGACATGGAGTAACATATCCCTGTGTTTTAAATCCTTTCAACTACCGATTTCTGTGTCCATCCATTAGGCTAATGAGGGATGGCATGAGAAGCGTATTTCGAAAAGAAGGGGAATATCCAAAGGATAATTCTTCAGAGTCGGGGGTATTTGAAGCGACTCGCTGGCCAGATTTACTCACTGAAAAGCAATTGGCGAGTTATCTCCAAATTACGTCCCGTGCGGCAGCGAATTGGCGTAAGGACGGAACATTGCCATATTTTCGAATTCGTCGAAGCATTAGGTATCGTCGTGCCGACATTGATCGCTGGCTAAACGACAAATGCCAACGTGGACTTCCAATGTAACAATAGTTCAGTCCGAAAAGGCCGGAGGAAATGTTTTTGTCACCAAGTATCCCGCTCTTGACGATCGCGGATAAGCTACAACAAAACGGCAGCTAACGCCATTATTTAAGCAGAACAAATGATCCTCCTCCAAATCGACTCCCGATCTTTTTTTCTTGGAATAGGGAAACCCTGATCATGAAAATAGGCCCAAACCTCGGCTTTCTTGGGAAGCGTCTTGGTTTCTTTTAGGTAGGTAAGCTCAAGATAAACTTCCTCCAGCCACAATTTGTAATTTCCGATCTTCTGGTCCGTAATGAGTGCCACTTCATATGCGGACTCCAAGGCTGCTTTCAATTCTGCCCAGCTATAGCCGAGCCGGGAATGAAGACGCGACGGAGATAAGCTCAATTCCGAGATAGTGCGAGGAGCGACGATACCCCCGTTGTGAACAAGTGCGCAGCGATATTTGTATGCTTTTCGAAGGCGGAGAAAATGTTCTCCATAGACAACTCCAAATAATTCCTGAGCATATTTCATTGGCTCTGGTAAAGAGGCTCTTGCTAAAATTGGAGATCCCATTGCCACTCCGATTGCGGACAACCTCCCAGTGGAGGTCTTATGTCCCTGCGAGAGAAGGAAGACAAGTGTAATATCCTTAAAAAAGGATTCGAGATTGGCGCAGCAGATGGCGAGCAGGTGGAGCCTAATGCGATCTAGGTATTCGCTGCTATTCTCTCTGGTCTCTCTAACCGTGAATCCGTACTGTATTTGCCTTGTTGGAAGGTCAAGGACATTGACCGTGAGTTCCTGATCTTTGGCAGCCGACAGGAGTTTATCCACGGCCTCAGACCCGAGGACGCAGCGCCAGTATGTCTTACTTAGTTCAATGTGCTTTGCCCGAAAACGTAGAAAGGAAATACACTTTCGATGAGAATGCTTAGATGCGGACGGGCTCGCCATGGTTATTTCTTAAAGCCTGAATATCGTAGGTCAATACGGCTATTTCTTCCACAGCGCATGCTGACATTACCCGACCGATACAAGATCATTTTTGGCATCACCCAGAACCCTGGGTGCATGAGACTGTGGAGTTTTAACGTCTGGAATTTGTCTGGAAAACTAGATTTATGGATAGCGGGAACAGGTTTTGCCTCTAAAAACAGTGGCGGAGCCAACGGGGCTCGAACCCGCAACCTCTGCCGTGACAGGGCAGCGCTCTAACCAATTGAGCTATGGCTCCAGAAAAAACAACTCGGCTCGAACCTTGCGGTACGAACCGGGGACGATGAACGTAGGAAGTTTTTCGATATCTGGCAATGTTTTTTGTGCAGTTCTTTTTCGGCAGGGGACGCGAAGCTTCCCTTGCCTCGGGGCGAGTCCCTCACCTACTCTCGGGGGCGATATGAAAAGCCGCTCCTTTCTTTTCTCTAGTTTGGGCCTGCTACTGGCCGCGACGCTCCTGTTTTCCGCCTGCGGCCGCCCGGATTCGCCGTCCAAGTCCGTTGGCGGGGTGAAGCCTCTCGTAGTGGGGATGGAGCTGGCCTATCCGCCGTTCGAGATGATGGATGAGCAGAAACGGCCTTGCGGCGTCGGCGTGGAAATGGTCTACGCGCTAGGGCAGTATCTGGGCCGTCCGGTGGAGATTGAGAATATCCCGTTCACGGGGTTGATCCTGGCATTGAAGGGTGGCCGGGTGGATCTGGTGGTGGCGTCGATGACGGCGACGGAGGAGCGGTCGAAGTCGATTGATTTTTCGGACCCCTACGTCCGCACGGGATTGGGTATCCTAGTGCCGAAGGCGAGCACGGTGCAATCCGTGGCCGATCTGGATCAGGCGGGGCGCAAGGTCGCGGTGAAGCGGGGCACGACCGGGCACACGTACGCGATGGAGCATTTGAAGAACGCAGAGGTGCTGGTGATGGAATCGAGCGCTCCGGCCGTGATGGAGGTTTCGCAGGGCAAGGCGGACGCCTTTATTTATGATCAGCTTTCGATTTACCAGAACTGGAAGAAGTATCCTGATTCGACGCGGGCACTGCTGGCTCCTTTCCAGCGCGAGTCGTGGGCGATCGGTCTGCGCAAGGGGAACGACGAATTACGCGGTCAGGTGAATGCGTTCTTGAAGGACTTTCGCCAGCGCGGCGGTTTCGAACAACTCGGCGATAAGTACATGAAGGAACTCAAGGCGGCCTTCAAAGAGCAGGGCATCGAATTTGTGTTCTAGTCTGAATTTTAACCCTTCCTACGTGTGAATTGGACCTCCCTCTTTCTCCAGTGCGAACGCACGCCTCAGCCCTCGCGGCAAGCGAAGGGGTTGAACGCGGTATTGGCGGCGGTACTGGTGCTGGTCACGGGCTGGCTCGCGGTGGAGGGAATCAGTGGAGGGTTACGCTGGGAAAGCGTGGCGCCGTATTGGCCGCTGTTTTGGAAAGGCTGGCTGCTGAGTCTCGGCTTATCGGTTGGTGCGCTGGTGCTGAGTGTGCTGATCGGATTGGCCGCGGCCCTCGCGCAACGGTCGCGCGTGATTGTCTTACGCTATCTGGCCCGCATCTATGTCGAACTGGTTCGCGGCACGCCGTTGCTCGTGCAGATTTTGATCTGGTGGTACGTGGTCTTTGCTTCGATGCAGAATGGATTTCGGGTTGGCATCGGCATGCTGGCGCTGGCGTTTTTCAGCGGTGCGTATCTCAGCGAAATTTTCCGCGCGGGCATTGAAGGCATTGGCAAATCGCAGCGCGAATCGGCGCGGGCGATCGGGCTCACCACCACGCAGACTTACCGCTATGTGATTTTTCCGCAGGCGCTACGTCAGGTGTTGCCGCCGCTGGCGGGGCAGTTCGCGTCGTTGATCAAGGATTCCTCGTTGCTCTCGATCATTGGCATTACGGAGATGACGCAGACGGCCCAAAACGTGAACGCGATCACGTATAGTTCGCTGGAGGCGTTTCTGCCGCTCGCGGCGGGCTACTTGATTTTGACGTTGCCCATTTCGCTCTGGACCCGCTCGTTGGAAGGAAAGGTGCGCTATGAAACTTGATGTGCGCGGCCTTCGCAAGGAGTTTGACGGCCATGTCGTGCTCGACGGGATTGACCTCTCGCTCGAGGGAGTGCATTGCGTGGCTCTGATTGGACCGTCGGGTGGCGGGAAGTCGACTCTGCTGCGAATTCTCGCCGGACTGGAACATCCCGAGGCGGGCGAAGTCTGGGTCGAGGGCGAGCGCATGGATTTCTCCGAGCCCGCGTTGCTGCGCCATCGGCGTTCCGTCGGCACGGTTTTTCAGGCGTTCAATCTCTTCCCGCATCTCACCGCGCTGGAGAACATCACGTTGCCACTGGAAAAAGTGCACGGCTATTCGGCAGAAGCGGCACGGGAAACGGCCGAGACTTTGCTCACGCGCTTTCATCTGGAATCTTCCGCGCTGAAACGCCCTGCAGAATTGTCGGGAGGGCAACGTCAGCGCGTGGCTATCGTTCGAGCGCTCGCGGTAAAGCCGCGCTTTGTGTTGCTGGATGAACCGACGTCCGCGCTCGATCCTGAAATGACCGCAGAGGTGCTCGATGTAATCGAAGAGGTCAAAAGCGAGGGACGCGATCTCTGGTTGGTGACGCATCAGATGGGATTCGCCCGGCACGTGGCGGATCGCGTGGCTCTCCTTGCGGGCGGAAAAATCGCCGAGTGCGGTTCCCCGCAACAAGTGTTCGAAGATCCCCAGACGGAGGCGGCTCGGTCGTTTTTAGCTCGCGTGCTGAAATATTAAGTGCATTAGAATCACGCGATCTACAGGATAAGTTAACCTGATCTATCAAGTAAGTAAGCGTTAAAGAAATCGTTGCGGTTGCCGTTAGTTAAAAAGGACAGGGAGTTGCTGCAATCCATTGAGACGTCTTCGTCTACCCCAAAAGCATTCTGTCTAGAGGATACCTGTGAGCGAAAGTAACGAAAGAGCCTATAGCACGCTGGAACAGGTCAAAAATGAAGTCATTCGACCGGGGCACCTGTTTAGCATGGGGCAGTGCGTCGAAATCGTCAAAAACCTCAGCGGCAGCGGAGCCACGGCGGACATTCACGAAATTGCCGGTATTATTCTCAAGGATATTTCGCTGACAACGCGCGTCCTGCAAATCGCCAACAGCATTGAATACAACCGCTCGGGCAAACGCATTGTCACCGTCTCGCAGGCCATCATGGTACTGGGCCTCGCGCCGATCCGGTCAATTGCCTACTCGATTTTATTGCTCGAACAATTGCCGAATCACGCGCAGGCCGAGCACATTCGCAACGCGTGCCTGATGTCCGTCATGGGCGGTTCACTGGCGCGCATGATCGCCGAGAAGGCAAAGCTGGATGACCCGGAGCAGGGATTCATCACGGCGGCGTTCACGCAGCTTGGGAAAATTTTGTTGGCCACATTCCTGCCCGCCGAACAGCGGGACATGATCCGCATGGTGCGCGAGGAGGGAAAGACGGAGGAAGAGGCGAGCAAGCTGGTGCTGGGCTTGCGCATGGAACAATTGGGCAAACAGATTGGCGAATTTTTGAATCTGCCGACGACCGTGACGTCCTACATGGATCCGTTCAATGTCAGCGACCGCGATTTGCCGCAGATCGATCGCAAGCTTTTGCAGGTGACCATGCTGACGCATCGTGCCTGCCGGGCCGTGGCCAGCGCGAAGAGTGTGGCCGAAATGGAAGAGGCCCTGCGTAGCTTGAGCCAGTTCAAGGAGTCAGGCATCAATGGACTCGATCTCGCACGTGGCTTTCGCAACGTGGTGCAGGAGATCGGAAAGTTCTACGCGGTGCGGCCGAGTGGCGAATTCTGGTCCAAGGCAATGTTGCTTTGCCAGTCGGATGGAAGAGGAGTGACTCCCGGTCCAGTTCCCGTACCGGCGGCGAGCCGGACGCCCGACTTGCAGGTTTTTCAGGATGGTGTGCTGATGGTGACCGAGATGATGTCGGGTGATGAGATCAATCTCAACCAACTGCTTTCGGTTATCGCGGAAACGATCTATCTCGGTTTTAAAGCGCGCAATGTCGTGGTCGCGGTGAAGGATCCGGGACAGGGTGGAGCGATCGCGGCGCAGGCAGCCTACGGATTGCACGCTGTCCAACTACGGGAATCGTTCGTGGTCCGACCTGAACTTGATGTGGCTTTGCTGACGGGCATGGCGCTTTTGAATGGCAAGGACATCGCGATCGATAATGCCCACGAAACGCATATTCTTGAGCATTTGCCGACGTGGATTGCCACAACGGAACCGACAGCTTTTCTTTTGCTGCCGATCATGCAGGGGGAGCAGCCGGTGGGGCTGCTTTATATCGATGGGCCGCTGCTGGATGCAAGTTCCAAGGCACCGCCGGAAGTGCAGCGGGAATTGAAGATTATCCGCAAGGAAATCGTGCTGGCCTTGCGGTTGACCGGGCACAGTTGAACTGCAGTTGCGCTGAGGTGCGCGCAACTTTTTCGCGGAGCGGTGGTTCAACTAATCATGAAACTAACCTCTCTGCTCTGTACCGTACTGTTGACTTTGGCGTTGGGAGGCCCTGGCTTGGTCTCGGCGCAAGAATCCACCACCCCACCACAAGGCCCGCCCGCGGGCGAAGGTCGTCCGAAAATGAAGATGGCTTATCTCACTGCGGAGGAGCAGGCGAAACTGGAGGCCGCGCGCAATAAAGCGGTCGAGGCTGATCCGTCGCTCAAGACGGACATGGAAGCCTTGAAGCAGGAGCGGCAAGCGATGAAAAGTGGCGGCACCAAGCCTACGCTGGAACAGCGGCAGGCCATGATGGCAAAAGCCAAGGCGCTCGAAGAGAAATCCCATGCGGCCATGTTGAAGGCAGATCCGACGATTGCGCCGATCCTGGAAAAGGTGAGGGCTCACCGTCAGGAAATGATGGAAAAGATGGGCAAGCGCAAAGAGGGGGGGAAAGCTGGAGGCGGCCAGCAAGCGCCCGGTACCCCGGTGACGCAATAAGTGGAACGAAATGACCGCGCGCCGATTCTAGGCGCGTGGTCGATACTCGCTGGTGCGCACGTGCTCGGGGCAGAAGCCGATTCCGACCACGCGCGCGATCAGTTGACGTAGGAATGGAATTTTTCCAACCAGCCGCGGTCCGAGGGGAAGCGAGTCGTCGCCGGGTTTCTGAATCTTGGCGGGATTAAGCAGTTTGCGGTGCAGTAGAAGTTGCACGTTTTGCGTCCAACGAATGGCCCATTCGCGGCGTTTTTGCACGAGGTGCAAATCAGCATCGGTCAGTTTTTCTTCACGGAGTTTTTCCGCGAAAAGGTTGGCCGTGGCGACGGCATCCTGGATGGCGATGTTCACCCCGATACCACCGGCGGGTGACATGGCGTGCGCGCAGTCCCCGATGCAGAGCAGGCCGGGACGCGACCACTGCGGCAGGCGGTTCACCTGAACGGAGAGGAGCTTGACCTTGTCCCAATCATCGACGGCGGGGATGGCTTCCTTCACGATGGGCACGAGATCGACGATGCGCTGGCGGAACGCTTCGAGGCCCCGGCTCTTGAGCTCATCCAGCCCGCCCTTGGGAATGATGTGCGCAGCCTGCCAATAATCGCCCCGGTCGATGAGGATCATCATGAGGCCGTTTTTGAAATAGCCGAAAGAAGGTTCGCCGCTCGGGGAGTTCGCATTTTTCGGCAGCCGGAACCAGAGCACATCAATCGGCACGCCGAAGTCCTCGACTTGCATTCCGGCCAGTTGGCGCACGGTCGATCCACGGCCGTCGGCCCCGACAACGAGATCGGCGTGAATCTCGATTTCATGATCGGCGGCATCAACCTTGACTCCGGCGATGCGGCCGTCTTGTTCGATAAGTCCCACGGCCTCGGCATTCATGCGCAGATCGAAAGTGGGATAGCGTTTGCCTTGGCGTGCGATGAAATCGAGGAAATGCCACTGCGGGGTGAAGGCGACGAATTTGCAGTGTGTTGGCAAGTGGGAGAAGTCGGGGCCATCGACGATCTTGCCGTTGATCGAGACCGTCAGCGAACTCATCGGCTGGTGCGGCACCTTGAGGAATTCGTCGAGACAGCCAAGCTCGTAGAGGAGTTCGAGGGTCGAGGGGTGAATCGTATCGCCGCGAAAATCGCGGAAAAAGTCGGCGTGCTTTTCCAGAACGACAACCTGTACGCCGGAACGGGCGAGTAGCAGGCCGAGCATCATGCCGGCTGGTCCCCCGCCGACAATGCAACATTGCGTGTGAACTTTCTCCGAAGGCAGCGCGGGATTGCTCATAGGTAGATCGGGTTCTTGTGCGGAACCCTATCTAATGTCGGCAAGTAGTCGAGCTGATATTAGGCGTAGTTTCAACTTTCAGCCTGATTGGCCAGGAGCGGGTCATCGCTGAGTTCGGCCCACTTGAGATTGAGTTTTTCGAGAGCTTCGGTCAGTTCGACGAGTTCTCGGTTGAGTGCAACGACGTCGCCGCCGCTTTCGTAAAAGTGCGGGTCTTCCAGCTTGGTGACGACTTGCTTTTGCCGGGCTTCGTTTTCGATGATGTCGTTCTCGATCTGTTGGATTTCGCGTTGGAGGCGTTTGCGTTGTTCCGAGCGCATCTGGCGTTCCTCGGCTTCCTGTCGTTTTTGCTCTTTCGTCTTGAAGGTGGGCTTGGCATCGGGAGTCTTTGCCGCCGTGGGAGCTTCGGCGGGACGGGAATCGGTCAGCTTGACCCCGGCGGTGAGCCCGCTCGTTTCGGAGACGGCTTGCGACTTCTCGAGATAGTAATCGTAATCGCCGGCATAGGCGGTGAGTTTGCCGCCACTGATGTGGAGCACGCTCTTCGCGAGGGCGCGGATGAAGTAGACGTCGTGGCTGATGAAGATGAGCGTGCCTTCGTACTGCCCGAGCGCGTCGACGAGGGCATCGATGCTGGCCATGTCGAGGTGGGTGGTGGGCTCATCCATGAGCAGGAGATTGGGCGGATCGAGGAGGATCTTGACGAGTGAGAGCCGCGTTTTTTCTCCACCAGAAAGGACCGACACTTTTTTGTAGGCGTCGTCGCCGCTGAACAAAAACGAGCCAAGTACCGAGCGGACGGCTTCTTCGGGCAGGCGTTTTTCGATGCGCATCGCTTCCTCCAGCACCGTGTTGTTGGCGCGGAGGGTGTCCATGCGGTTCTGGGAGAAGTAGCCGACGCGCACATTGCTGCCGAGATTGCGGACTCCTTGCTGCACGGGGAGAACGCCGCCGAGGATTTTCAGCAGCGTGGATTTGCCCGCGCCATTGGGACCGACGAGGACGATGCGCTGATCGCGTTCGGCTTCAAAATCGATGCCGTTGTAGACGACGAGATCATCGTAGGCGTGGTGGACTTTTTCCAGCGTGATGGCGCGGCGCGATCCGCGCGGCGGTTGGGGGAACTTGATGCGGACCCGTTTTTCGGATGATTCGGGAGCCTCGATCTTTTCCATGCGCTCGATCTGCTTGAGCTTGGACTGGGCTTGCGAGGCTTTGCTGGCCTTGGCGCGGAAGCGGTCGGCGAAGAGTTGGAGCGCGGCGATTTCTTTTTGCTGATTCTGGTAAGCGGCGAGTTGCTGCGCATCGCGGGCGCGGCGTTGTTCGACGTAGTCGTCGTAGTTGCCGCGGTAGGTGTGGATTTTGCGTCCGCGAATTTCGAGGATCTGGTCGATGAGGGCGTTGAGGAACGCGCGATCGTGGGAGATCATGAGGATCGCGCCGGGATAGGTCTGGAGATAGTTCTGGAACCAGCCGAGCGATTCGAGATCGAGGTGATTGGTCGGTTCATCGAGCATCAGGAGATCGGGCTCCATGACGAGCAAGCGCGCGAGGTGCGCGCGCATGATCCAGCCTCCGCTGAGCGTGCGGGCCATGCGGTTGAAATCGCTCTCGCGGAAGGCGAGGCCATGCAGGATTTTCTTGGCTTGCGGATCGAGGCCGAAGCCGCCGAGGTTGGCGTATTGTTCCACCGCTTCGTGGTAACGTTCGCAATCGGTTTCGCCCTTGGCTTCGCATTCGTTCAGGATGCGGCGGTATTTGGCGTGATCGGGGGTGATGGAGGTGGCGATTTCGAGAACCGTCTCGTCACCGACGGGCATGGATTCCTGCGGCAGGTAGCCGAGCGTGCAATGCGGGTCGAGCGTGACGGAGCCTTCGTCGGGGTCCTGCGCTTTGAGGATGAGGGAGAAGAGGGTGGACTTGCCCGCGCCATTGGGGCCGACGAGCGCGGAGCGGTCGCCGGTGTTGATTTGCAGCGAGACGTCCTCGAAGAGGGTGCGTCCGCCGAACGATTTGGCCAGTTTGGAGAGCGTGAGCATGGAGCGGTCACTCTAGCGAACTTGGACGGAACGTCAACCAGCGTGACGGCAGGGCTGAGCCTTGCACCCAATAATACTTCGGTCCGAGTGGAATTCCGAGGGAACTAGTGAATCTAGTGGTGTGCCAGATTCGATGGTGATTTGTCTGTTGGGAGGTAAAAAAATAGCGTCGACAAACGACTACAATAATCGACCCCTTCTGTTGGGTGTCGACGACGGCGTCGATCAAACTGCAAGGGAATTTGAAATTTCAAATCGGCGATTTCAGAAGAAGAGTGCTCGTGCATGAACTCAGTTCTAGCAGGAATCGGGCGGAAGCGTTTGCGTTAGGTTGGCTACGTGAGCTAGGTGTGCGACATTTTTGCTGGATCGGGGGATATGAGCCGAAAAAGCAAAGGGCGGCACACCCGTGCCGCCCTTCCTTTTTTATAACCACCGTCAAATGGGTTTGGAGGACTAAACGCCTTGCGCTTTCTTGATCTCCTTGAGCTTGGGGGCGTCTTCGAATTTCTTGTAGTACTCGTCGAGCGGGTAGCAGCCGGAGCGCAGGCCGTTGCGCGGGGCGGTGGTGCAATCGCTGAACGTGCGGCAGATGAAACGCTTTTCGATCGCGCCCTTTTCCGCGGCGTCGGAGAGAATGCCGGGGTAGGACAAGACGACGCGGCCGATGCCGACAACGTCGACATGCCCGTGGCGGAGATAGTACTGCGCGACGTGCGGGAGATATTCTTGCAGGTAGGAGTAGCCGGTGCCGACGAGGATGAGCTTGGGGAACTTGGCTTTGAGTTCCTTCACGACATTGATCTGGCGCGCGACGGAGATGAGCGGATCTTCGTGCGGCTGGTAACCGTCCGAGGGCGGGTACGAGGCGGGACGCTGGATGTGGGGATTGTAGTAGGGGCTGCCCGCGGAGAGGTTGACGAGCTGGATGTCGAGGTCCTGCAGGAGTTGGAGGAACTGGAATGTCTCGGTCAGATCGGGCTCCACGGGATTATTCTGGTTGATGCCAAACTGATATTTGTACGGCAGGAGCTGCGAGAAATCCTCGGGCATGCCGGGACCGAGTTTGCCGGCTTCGGCGAGTTCGGGATTCGGCTTGAACGGGACGATGTCGAACGCGCTGAGGCGCACGCCGAGACCGAGCTTCGGGGCGACGGCGCGGATTGCGGCGGCGATTTCGCGGATGAGGCGGGTGCGGTTCTCGAACGAGCCGCCGTATTGACCCGGGCGGGTGAATGCGCCGAGGAATTCATGCAGCAGGTAGCCGTGGCAATGCTTGATGTCGACGAAATCGGCGCCGCAATCGGCGGCGATCTTCGCGGCCTTGGCGTAGTCCTCGACGAGACGTTTCAGGTCGTCATCGGTCAGAATCTGCTCGCTGCTGGTGACGTTGAATTTCTTGTCGAGGATCGGGTGATGGTACGCAATACGGGACTCCCACTTCTTCTTGTCGTTGGGACGGCAGAAGCGGCCGGAGTGGGTGAGCTGGAAACCGATGATGAGGTCGTCGGTCTTGCCGAAGCGTTCGTGGTGCGACTTGATCAGCGCGTCGCGCAGTGAGGCGATGCCCGCTTTGTTCGTTTCGTTGACGATGATTTGATTCGGATTCGCGCGACCTTCCGGGCGCACGGCCATCGCTTCACCGCCCCAGATCATCTTTGCGCCGCTCTCGCCGAAGCGCTGCCAGCGGCGCGTCATCGGTTCCGTCACGCCTCCGGTCGTGGTGCCGTCCCAGCCTTCCATCGGATGCACGGCCCAGCGGTTGCCGACGGTGCGGCCATTCCATGTGTAGCTTTGCTTGAGGGGCGAGGAGGCGCTGTTGTCGGCGGCGTCCTCGGCCTTGAGGTCGAGACCAAGCGATGCGAGGTGCGCGCGGAAGGCGTCGACGTCTTTGAGGGAGGGGATGCGGACGAGTTTGAACGGTATGCTCATGGTGATGGGGAGGATGGGGGTTGACTAAAAGGAATTGAAGAACGTGAGGTACGGTTTGCCGGTGGCTTCGCGCCAGAGGAGCAGCGCGAGTTCGTGTGCATGGTAATCGCCCCACATCGAGGATTCGCCGCACGGGACCTTCTGGCCTTGCGGGATGTAATCCCAGCCGTTCGGGCGGTGGTAGACGGAGTGAACGATGAGCCCCTCGTGATTGAGATCGGTGGAGAGGTACGGCTCGGACAGCACGGTCTGCGAGACAGTCAAGCCTGCCTGGAAATAGTGACGGCCTTTCTCGGGTTGGTTATGGCCCATGAGGTAATTGCCGAGGCGGAGGAGACCCTGCGCGGCGATGACGGCGGCAGAGCTGTCGACCGGTTCGTAGGCATTGTGCGGATCGGCGGGGCGGTCGAGATAATCGCCGAGATAGGCGAGACCGGGCGCGCCGGTGTCCCAATACGGAATGCCGTCGGTGGGCGTGTATTGAATATAGAAATCGGCGGTCGCTTCGGCCACTTCCGCAAAGCGCGCGAGGACGTTGGCCTTGCCGCCGTGGCCGGAGAGTCGTTCCTCAGGCAGCGTGGCGAGGTATTCGAGTTGCTCTGCGAAGCCGCAGAGAATCCACGCCAAGCCACGGGTCCAAGTGGAGAAGGGCGAGTAACCTTGCTGCGAACTGGGGCAGCGGTAGGAACCGTCGTTGAGATTGAAGATGGACTCGTGCACGACGCGACCACGGAGATCGTAGGAGTCACGACCGGAACCGAAGTAAACATTGTAACGCGCCGTGGTCTCGGCGTGTTCGAGGAGACGATGCAGGAGATTGATCGGCTGATCTTTTTCGCCCATCAGCACGTGGCCGAGGTGATCGGAAATCGCGAGCGCGCGCAGCGAGCGAATCGTATCGGAGAACAACGAGTGCGGTCCATTGAACGAGTAGATGTAGCCCTGACCCGCGCCGAGGGAGGTCCAGCGCGCGGCCTGCACGGCCCCGCTCACCTTCATGGCGAGTTCGTAGAAATTTTTTTCCCACGGTGAATAGGGAATGATTTCCTCACGCATGAGGCGCAGGAGATTGCCGTAGGTGCTGACGTTGTTGAAGCCGTGATCATGCACGCCGATGTGGGTGAGGTGCCCGGCCATCTTGTCGACGGTGTTGCGGCGGCCGATGTCGAGGAAGCGTTCGTCGCGAGTGACTTCGTATTGCAGGAGCGCGGAGCCGAATTGAAAACCCTGGGTCCACTCGGTCCAGCCGCGCGCGGTGTATTGGCCGGCCACGGTGAAGACGGGGGAGCCGGTGTTAGCGCGCCAGCGTTCATCGAGCTTGAGGATCTTCGGGCCGGAGACGGCGAAGAGTTTTTCGAGCATCGGTTGCAATTGCTGCACGTGGAGCTGGCTGTTGATCTGGATCATGGAGGAGACCTCGTTGGGGGTTGGACTCGTGTGAAATTAAAGTCGGCGCAGGTGGAAACCGCCATCGACGTAAATGACGTCGCCGGTGGAATAGGGGTAGTGGCCCTTCATGACTGCTTCGACCGCGAGGCCGACGTCTTCGGGCGTGCCCCAGCGATTTTGCGGGATGAGGCCGTCGGCGATGAGCTTGTCGTACTTTTCTTTGACGCCGCTGGTCATGTCGGTGGCCATCACGCCGGGGCGGATTTCCAAAACCTGGATGCCTTCCGAAGCGAGGCGTGTGGCCCAGAGCTGGCTGGCCATGGCCAGACCTGCTTTGGAAATGCAATATTCACCGCGTCCCACAGAAGCTGTATCGGCTGAAATAGAGGTGACAAACACCATTTTGTAACCGCCGCGAATCCGGCTTTCGCCGGGGTGCTCGAGCCAGTAGCGGGCGGCGAGTTGGGAGAGAAAGTAGGGGCCCTTGAGGTTGACGGTGACGACTTCGTCGAAGCTCTCTTCGGTGGCTTCGGTGATGTCGGCGCGAACGCGTGGGGCGATACCGGCGTTGTTGACGAGTCCGTCGAGACGGCCAAAGGCTTTGACGGTGGCGTCGAAGAGGGCCTGGCGTTCGGAGGCGACGCCGAGATTGCCGCCGACGATGGGGAAATATTGTTCGGGATTGGGGGCGGCTTCGCGACAGGCGGCGGCGGTTTCCTTGGCCGCGTCGGAGCGGCTGGCGTAGTGAATGGCGACGCTGAAACCGGTGCGGGCGAGTTGCAGGGCGACGCCACGGCCCAGACCGCGGCTGGAACCGGTGACGAGAATGGCGGCGGGTGCTGGCATGACCCCATTGAAGCAGGGTTTTAGCCAATCGACTAGAGCGGAAAACCATTGCCAATAGCACAAAATCGACTATTTTTTTAGTCATATCCCGGAATTCGGCTTCGGGCGCTTGACGATGCCGTGGTTCCATCGCAGCGTGACTTTTCGAGCTCTCGCCATGAAAAATATTCGCCCTCTCTTTTTTCGCCAGTTGGATATCCAACTGCCCGGCTTGCGCGTACGGCGGTTGCGGTTGAACCGCCATTTGCCGGAGACGACGGCGGTGCGTCCGCATCAACATGATTACGCGCAGGTGTTGCTCTATCTGGGTGGTCGCGGTTTGCAACAGGTCGGTGTGGGAGCGAAGCAGCAGGGGCATGCGATCCGGACGGGGACGGTGGTGTTTTTGCCCCCGGGACAGGTGCATGCGTTTACGGAAACCGAGAGTCGTCGACCGCTGTGCCTGGTGGTGGATCTGGATTGGCGCGGGGCGAAGAAGCAGCGGACGCAAATCGCGCAGTTGAACCAGATCGATTTGTCGGAAGTGCGTCAGTGGCTTTCGCAACTCGGACGTTACGAACGGGCGCGTACGGGCGTGGGCCCCGCGCAATTGCGGGCGTCGGGCATTGTATTGCAATTGCTGGATACGCTATGCCGGTCGCTCGGTTTGATCGGGTCCGCGCCGCGCGCGACTTCGGCCCCAGCGCTGCCGGTGGTGAGTGCCGCGCAGCGGGTACTGGCGTCGGCACCGGATCATTTGTCGCTGCAGGAGATCGCGGGGCAGATCGGGTATCAACAGGATTATTTGAACCGGGTGCTGAAGACGGCTACGGGTCTCACGCTCGGCCAGATGCGGTCGCAGCAACGGGTGCAGCAGGCGAAGCGGTTGCTGCGGGAGTTGCGCAAGATCGCGGACGTGGCGGCGCAACTCGGATTTCAGGATGCGAATTATTTCGCGCGCTGGTTCCGGTTGCAGACCGGGCAGACGCCGCGCCAGTGGAAGTCGGGTGGGACGAATTAAGACTAAAACGGATTTGTTTGACCTGCATCAAGGAACTTTCGGTCGGGATGGACGATAGTTCCTGCATGGCCGAACAACCGCTTTTCACCAACGAACCGAAAGTCATCTCGCTGATCAACGAGGCGCAGTACGCGCCGAATGGGATTGTCAGCCGCACGTTGTTTCGTGCGAACGGCACGCGGCAAGTGCTCTTCGGCTTTGCGGAGGGACAGGAGCTGACCGAGCATACATCGCCGCATCATGCGCTGGTGCAAATCCTCAGCGGAAGCTGCGAGTTTTTCCTGAAGGGCGAGCCGCGCACGCTCCGCGCGGGCGATCAATTGTACATGCCGCCGGGACTGCCGCACGCGGTGCAGGCGAAGGAAGCGTTTTCCATGCTGCTGACGTTGGTGACTGTTTCCCCACAATCTTAACCTAACCAAAAACCCAAAGAGAAAATACCATGAGCCAAAATAATGCTGAAATCCCTGCCGAAAAAATCTTCGACGTGCGCGAAATCCCGTGCTCGGTGAAGCACGGTCAAATCTTTGCCCGCTGGAATAGTCTGACGGTGGGCGATTATTTCGTCCTGAAAAATGACCACGATCCGGTGCCGCTGCGCTACCAGTTCGAAGCGGAATTTCAAGACGGTTACGGATGGGATTACATCGAGCGCGGTCCCGTGGTTTTCCAGGTGAAGATCACGAAGAAAGCAGCGCAACAGGCTTCCCCCGAAGCGGCGACCGCGTCGAAGTGCGGCTGCTCGGAATAAGGAACGTGCCATGAGCCGCGGCGCGAAGATGGTGATTCTGGATGTGCGCGAGGAACTGGAGCGCGGCGAAAAACCGCTGTCCCGGATTCTCGAGGTGGCCCAGACGATTGTGGCCGGACAAAGCCTGAAATTAATCACCCCCTTCGAGCCGCTGCCCTTGGTAATGGTGCTGCGGCGCTTCGGGTTGAAGCATCGCGCGAGACAGGTGGGAGTGAATCATTGGGAGACGCTCTTTGCGGAGAAGTTGCCCGCCGAGGAAGCATTGCCGCAAGAGGATGTGACCGTGCCGGAAAAAGTGGCCGCGTCGAGCGCGCCAGCCTTACACACGGTCGATGCGCGGGGATTGGAACCGCCACAGCCGATGGTAAAAATTCTGACTGAGGTGGAAAAACTCAAGGCGGGCGATCAACTCGAAGCGCACACGGATCGCCGGCCCCTGCATTTAATCGACGCGCTGAAGGAACGCGGCTTCCAGTCGAGCAGCGAGGAGCAACCGGATGGAAGCTGGATCACCCTTATCACCTGTTCCTAAGAAACCGTGTCCCCAACGCTATCCCCTTGAGAGAACGCGCATGGCCCAAAATCACGCCCCATCCACCACGCTGCCGCTGATCTTCATGATCTACGGTCTGGCGTGTTTGCTGCTGGGCGCGGTGTGGTTGGTGGCGGAGCCGGAGTTGGTGACGAGTTATCATTACCGTCCGCACACGGTCGCGGCAGCGCATCTGCTGATCCTGGGATTCATTTTGTCGGTGGTGATGGGATCGGTGTATCAACTCGTGCCGGTCGCGCTGGAGACGAAATTGTTCAGCGAAAAATTGGTCTGCTGGCATGCGGCGTTTCATCTGGTCGGCGTGACGCTCATGGTGCCGATGTTCGCGGTGTGGGACATGAAACAGGTGGGGCACGCAGGGTCGTTTATCTATTTTGGGATGTTGTTTTTTGTCTACAATCTCGCGCGGACGCTGGGCCGGGTGGCGAAGCCGAATGTCATCGCGGCATTTGTCGTCGCTGCGTTGCTGTGGTTGTTTCTCACCATGACGGCTGGACTGATGCTCGCGGCGAACAAGTTCTGGCCGTTTCTGCCGCCGAATCCGATCGGGTTGATGCACGCGCATGCGCACCTCGGCGTAGTCGGAATTTTTGTGATGCTGATTGTTGGTGTGTCGTTGAAGCTGATCCCCATGTTCGCGCTCTCGGAGTTGCAGAGCGAGGCGCGGGCATGGTGGATCTTGATTTTGATAAACGGCGGGCTGGCCTGGCTGGTCTCGGCCATCGTGGCGCAATTGCCCGTGGCGGCGGCAGTCTGCGGGGGATTGATCGGGCTGGGGCTGGTGATCTACGGCGTGGAAGTGGTCGCGATTTTGCGCGCGCGCAAGCGTCGCACCCTGGATTGGGGACTGGTCATGTTTTTGACGGCGGTGACGTTGCTTGCGCCGACCGCGTTGTGCGGGGGATTGATTCTGGAGTGGAGCGAGGAGCCCACGGCGTGGACGATGCAACTGGAATCGGTCTATGCGTTGTTGGGGCTCTTTGGCGTGGTGATCTTTGCGATTCTCGGGATGCTCTATAAAATTCTGCCGTTCCTCGTCTGGTTTCGAAGCTACAGTCCACACATCGGCCGGGCGCAAATTCCCGCGTTGGCGGATCTCTATTCCGCGCGCTTGCAGGCGGTGGGATTCTGGCTGTATCTGATGGCGCTGGTCGTGGTGTGCGTCGGGACACTCGAGAGCAATGCGCTGATTTCCCGGCTGGGGGCGATTCTGTGGTTGGTGAGCGTGGGCGTGTTTGCCGTGAATGCGGGATTGATCCTGCGGCATTGGTGGTTTCCCCAAATGAGCCCGTTTCCCAGTGCCAAACCTGAGGTGAATGCGATATGACGACTCCACTCGAAACTCCCGAGGAAATTGTGTGGCGATTACTGCGCGCGGTGATCGATCCCGAACTGGGCTGCAATATTGTGGATCTGGGATTGATCTACGGTGTGGCCATTGAAGACAAGACGGTGCGGGTGACGATGACCCTGAGCACGCGGGGGTGCCCGATGCATGACGCGATTACGAGTGGCGTAAGGCGGATGCTGGCGACGATCGACGGGATTGAAATGGTGGAAGTGAATCTCGTGTGGGAGCCGGTCTGGAATGTGTCGATGATGAGCGAGAGTGCGCGGCGTGACCTCGGCTGTTTCTTTTAAGCGTGCTTCAGACTGGAGAGGTCGCCAGAATCCGGACATGCCGAAACCGACCGCTGATTTGCGCGTGGCCGCTCTCGTGAATACGTTGCACACTTGTCCGCTTTTCGCGGGCTTGCCGCAGGAAGATCTGGAGGGCATCGCGGCTTTCTCGCGTTTACAGACCTACGGCAAAGGCGAGTACGTTTTCCGCGCGGGCGAGCCGTCGGTGGGCTTTTACGTGGTGCGCACCGGGACGATCAATGTCCACCGCATCGGCGCCAATGGCAAGGAGCAGGTGATCCATCTTTTCCGTGAGGGCGAGTCCTTCGCCGAAGCGGCGCTCGCGAGCGAGACCGGTTATCCGGCGGATGCGCGCGCCATCGAGGCGAGCGATCTGATTCTCGTGCCCAAGACGGAGATGTTGCAGTGGGTGAAAAGGCGGCCCGATCTGGCGCTGCGCATGCTGGCGTCGATGAGCCAGCATTTGCGGGTGTTGGTGAGTTCGCTGGATGATCTCACTTTGAAGGACGTGGAGACGCGGGTGCTGAACTGGTTGGTGAAGCGTTGCCCGAAGCCGCTGGGGGCGAAGCCGGTTTCGATTGAGTTAGGCATGACCAAAACCATGCTCGCGGCGGAGTTGAGTACGCGGGGAGAAACGCTCTCGCGGACGCTGGCAAAGCTCCGCGAGGAAAAATTAATTGCGATCCACGGCAAGCGGGTGGAGGTGTTGCAACCACTTGTCCTGCAGAAGCTCTTGTTAGCGCATCTCGGGGAACAATAGGCTTTTTTTGGGCCGGCTTCCATTGACAAGGGTCTATTTTACCCTGATATTTATCAAGTTTTCTTATTCTGATTCCGATTATTTATTAGGAGGATGAATGATATGAGAATGCGCTGCAACTGGGCTGCTCCCATCGCAATGCTGCTGTGGACGACCGCTGGGCCTCTTTCCGCCGAAACGCCGCAGGTGGTGGTGGAGAAGAAGGTTTCGAGCGCGCCGAATGGCAATGAGCTGGCGCTGGTCATCAATACTGACGGGATGGCGACGACACGGGCGACGCGTTTCGTGCGGGTGGATGGCCGGGTGAAATTGGTCAGTGCCGAAAAGGCGGTCGCAATCAAGCAGGCGCAGCCCGCCGGTACGTCCGTCGCGGTGAAGTAGCGGCGTGTGTGATCCAGCGTCGCGCTGGTTAGTAGCTTAGCAGGAAAGCGAGATGGCCGTAGGAGCCATCGTTATTATTGGCCACGCCGCTATCTTTGAGCTGGAAGCCGTAGTCGAAGCGCAGGCTGGCGTAGGTATTGATTTTGTAGCGCACGCCGGGGCCGATGCTGGTGAGGGTGATGTTGGCGGATTCGCCGGGTTGTTTGGCGACATTGCTGATGGTGCCGTAATCCCAGAAGAAGAGGAATTGCAGGCTGTCTTGTGCGGCGCTGCACTTGGTGAAAAGCTGGGTGAGGCTGACGGGCGGGGTGCGAATTTCGTTGTTGATGATCCAGCCTTGGTCGCCGTTGACCTCGCGTTCCTCGTAACCGCGCACGGTGCTGAAACCACCGAGGCCGAGTTGTTCGCTGCCGAGGAGATTTTCATTGGCGAGTTGGGCGGTGCCGCGCAGGTCCCATGTGAAGCCGAAGGGAAGTTTCGTCACCCGTTCGAGTGTGAAGAGCGCGTAGGTGTAGGCGGCTTTCGCATCGGTGCGGGCCTGATTGAATATGGCGTTGTTGTTCGCGCCACTGAGGTCGCCGGGGCTGTAGTAGACGGTGAGGCCTCCGTTGGTGGCACCCCAACTGTCCGTGACGCTGGCGTTGTAGCCGAAGACGAATTGGTCGATGTCGGTGGAGTTCTGGTAGACGCTGCTGCCGCCGAAATCGAGATTGTTATTGCTGATCTTGAAATCGAATCCGGTGAACGCTTCGTGCACGAGCGCACTGCTGCCGGGCAGCGGGACGGTGTAGCGGCCGCTGGTTTGCCAGCCACGACCCTTGAGGCGGACGAGGGAGGTGCTGTCGAGCGCACTCGATTCCGCATAGCCGCCATAGAGGCTCACGATGTGTCGCCACGGCAGCGGAATGATGTAGCCGCCGCTATGGGCGCGGAAGGAGCTGAAATCGCCACTGGTGGTGTACTGGTAGTTGATCTGCTGACCGAGGCCGAAGGCGTCGCCCCAGTTGAAACCGGCGAGGTAACGGTCGAGGCCGGTGAGCTGGTTGCCGGTGTTTTCGTAGCCGGTGAAGACGCGCAGCGGGAAGCGATCCTGTGTCTGCAGGATGAGATCGGTCGTGCCGAGATCTTCGCCGCGGGAGTAGATGAGGTTGACGGCGCGGAAAGGATTGCGATTGAGCCAGTCGAGATCGGAAAGGAGCGTGCGGGCGTTGATGTAGTCGCCACTCTTCAGGCGAATTTCGTCGGTGAGTGAACGGGAACTGAACCAGCGGTTGCCCTCCACTTTTTTCTCGCCCACCTTGGCCTCGATCACGACGAGTTGCAGTACGCCATCGGTGACGTCCTGCTCGGGCGCGAAGACGTCGACGACTGGATGATCGACCGAGCGGTAATACAGGATGATATCGTGCATCAGCTCGCTGAGACTTTTTCCCGAGAGCGGCTTGCCGAGGTATCGGTTGGTGACGGACTTGAAGCCGGGTTGCTGGCAGAGCGGAACTTCCGTGGCGCGGAGGCCGCGGACAGCGGCGGCTTCGGAGGTCTCCATGATGTGATCCGGGCTGTTGAGCAGGACGAGACCGACGAGGGAGTTGATGACAATGGCTTCGCTGGTCTCAGCGGCGGGTTGCAGCGGAGGAGTGGGGAGTTGAGCGGGGGCGGTCTTGCGCGGCGGTTCCTTCGGCGCGATGAGCTCCATGTTCTGGGCATGGGAGATTCGCACCTGGGAGATCAGGAGTAGGAAGCAAAAGCCAAGGAGGATCGAGTTGGTAAAACGGCGTTGACGAAAAAGCATTGATTTAGAGCGGTGGGATCAGGAACGAGAGGTTGTTGGCGGAGCTACCTTCGGTGCGCGGCAGAATACGGATGATGTCTTTTTGGTTGCCCTGCACGTCGTAGCTGGACAAGGCGCTGAGGACAGGCTGATTGCCCCAGCCGGCGGCGTTACCGGCGGTCGTGCTGCGGAATGCGATGTAGTAGGCGCCTTCCTCGTGGGGACGGAAGCTGTAGAGATTGTCGGCGAGGAAATCGACCTGTCCATAGAGCGGGTCGAGGAGCGGGTTATTGGGGGTGATCACCGGAGCGGGATTGGGAACGGGAGGTTGCGCGTAGGTGGCGTAGTAGGGCAAGACGAGACCTTCGAAGATGTCGCGTTGATCGTAGATCTTGGCATTGACGGCGATGAATTGCGCCAGGGTGAGCGGACTATGGTTGATGTTGTAGAGGCCGGTGTCGAGCCCGTCGAAGGTCATGTGCGCCGAGCCGGGCTGGGAGTAGACGTTGTGCGGGGCGTCGTAGAGGGCGATGTAGTAGCCGGAGAGATTGGTGAACTTGTCGCTATTGATGGAGACGAGGGGGCCTGTCGCGCCGCTGCCCTGAATGTAGAGTCCGTCGACACCGTTGATCCATTGGTTGTTGATGAGATTGAAGACCTGATCGGTAGTGCTGTAGAGGTAACCGTTCACATAGGCGGCATTCGCGACGATGTTGTTCTGCAGGGTGGTGATGCCACCCGTGGAGGAGATATAGATGCCGTAGTTGCCGTTGGTGACGGTGTTGCCTTGAATGAGGAGATTGCCTTTGGCGCTGTCGGAATAGATGCCGATGTCGACATTGGTGATGCTGTTGTTGAGCACCTGCGTGCCTGCGCCGGCGTTGAGGAGGAGAATACCCGCCGCGTCGGTGCCGGGGAGGAAGCCGTTGATGTTGGTGAGCGTGTTGTTCTGGATGAGACCGGTCGCGCCTTCGAAGACGACGATGCCGTTGGGGGTGGCCCAGATTTGATCTTTGTTATCGAGCGTGTTGTTGGAGACGTTGTAGGTGAGGCCCGCGCCGCGCAGGGTGATGCCCTGTTTCTCGAACTTGGTGATGTTCGAGTTGAAAACATTGAGGTGATAGCTGCCGGTATCCACGGCGGCGAGAATGCCGAAGCCGTGCTGCGTTCCGGCGGTGGGCCCTTCGTTGATGTTTTTGACCGTGACGTTGTTGATCGTGCCGCCCGCGTTGTGGTAGCCGATGCCGGTGAAGCGGTGGTTGAGGAAGTTGGAGGCGACACCGAGGCCATCGACGGTGAGGTTCTGGATGTTCACCGTACTGGCGTTGTCGACCTGGATGATGGAGTGGTAGGTAGCACCGTTGCCGGTGTAGACGAAGGAGTTGGTGAGGGGCGTGGCGGGAATCTGAATCACCGTGGTGGCTCCCATGCCATTTAACGTCAGATTTTTGCCACTGATGCGGACTTGTTCAATGTAGGTCGCGGCGGCGAGATTGACCGTGGCCCCCGAGGCGGCGACGTCGATGCCGTTCTGGATGCGACCGGCGGCGCCGACGTTAACGACGGTGGCGGTGCCAGTGAGCGAACCGCCGTTGGGCAGGGAGATGACGGCGTTGAGATTCACGGTGGGCGCGCTCAAAAGCAGACTGCCGACGCCGGTGGCGGTGATGGAGGCGTTGACCGTGATCTGGACCGTGGCGGAGAGTTGCACCGTGGCGTTGCCAGTGAGGAGGGCGTTGACTGCGGCGGCGGTGATGACGCTGTTGACCGCGCCGTAGGTGGCGGGGTTGCTGAGCTGGGCGGCGGAGGTGATGTCGGTGCCGAGACCGAGTCCGTCGATGTTGGGCAGCGTGGCTTGCACGGTGATGGACTGAGGATCGAGCAGGAGCGAGCCGCCCCCGGTGACGACGGTGCCGTTGAAGGCGAGTCCCGTCTTGCCGGAGACTTCTACCGTGCCGGCGCCGAGTGCGGAGATGGAGCCGTTGAAGGTGGTGCCTTCGTCGGACCAGACGACCACTTTGCCGCCTGCGATGGTGCCGTCGGCGATGAGTTGCGCGGCGGAGCCGATGTAGGTTTGGCGGGAATTGAGCAGATCGGGGTTTGCGCCCTGATAATCGCCTCCAATGAGAATCGTGCCGCCCTGAACACCGCTGGCATTGAGCAGGCCGCCCGTGACGAAGACGCGCTCGCCGATGAGCTGGATGTCGCCGCCGTCGGTTGCCGTGGCGCGCTGGCGGGTGGCGGTGATGGTGCCGTTATTGTGGACCGTGCCGCGCGCGGATTTGAGGAGGACGCGACCGCCGGATTGATTGAAGCCGGTGGCGCGGATGATGCCTTCGTTGTTGATCGCGAGGGCGTACATGTTATCGCCATTGGCCTTGAGCTCGGCTTGCACGGATTGGATCAGGCCGCGGTTAAGCACGGAGCCAGTTCCGCCCTGAACGAAAATCCGTTCCGAGCCCGATTCCTTCAGCAAGATCTGTGTCCCAGCCGCGAGCGCCACTGTGCCGGAGTCGGCGTTGAGCGAACCGGTGTTCTCGACCTGACGGGCGATCAGGACGATGTCGCCGCCGAGTGCGGTGATGGTGCCTTGGTTGGAGATCGAGGCATTGGAGTTGCCGCTGAAAAGGAGGTCGCCGCCCTGCAGAAAATTCTCGTTGCTGAGATTCTGCGTGCTTGCGATGAAGGTCTGGGCATTGATCACGCCGCCGGGGCCGATGACGATGCCATTGGGGTTGATGAGGTAGACGGAGCCATTGGATTGCAGCGTGCCGTAGATGGAGGAGAGATTGCTGCCGACCACACGATTGAGGACCGCACTGTTGGCGGAAGGCTGGATGAATTTGGTGAGTTCCCCTGCACCGATGGAGAAGTCCTGCCAGTTGATGATCGTGCGTTGTGTGGCCGAAGTGACCACCAAGGTGCCCGCGCCTCCGGAGATCTGGGCGGAACCACCCACGACATCGCCGCCCGTCGGATTGGCGCGGAGGGAAAGGGAAGCCGCGAAAACAAAGATTGCGAAGAGGAATCGATGTGGTGCTCGGGGCTTCATGGCGCAGAATTTATACGGGTTGATATTGAACAAGGCCAACAATTTTTTAGGGTTTTAGAACGTAGCAATTCTAATGCCCGGCGATTGACTGCGACTTATTACAATTCGCTAATATTGTCCGGCTGCGAGACGAAAAGTGGTGAAGCAAGGATCGCTATGAAGCTATTAATCACCTGTCTCGGTTCCTGTAAGTACTACGTGCTCACTCTCGCCACAGTCATTCTTCTGGAGGTAGCCCTCTCGGGGGCGGCCAGCGGAACGGCCTCCGCACCCAAGCCATTGATTAAACCGAAATATCCTCGCGTTCAGGTCGCTTCGTTGGTGTAGGAGCTGGTATTTGGCAGTTTAAATGAAACTGTTTCAAATCTGATAATCGTTCTTTAAACCTTTATATCTTTCTTTTAAGTCTCTATTTGTAATTTTATGAAATAGTTTGAAACTGTTGCTTTTTGATTGCGGCGACGGCTTGATTTGGTTTAGGGTGCGTTTCATGCAATCACTACTTCAGAAGTTCCTGTGTCGTTGGACGTGGATCGTATCGATTGTAATTCTGGGCTTATCGAGTCCTGCGCGGTCGACGGAGGTGTGGCCGATTGTTCGCGCGTCGGATCTGGATAATGCGGCGGTGGATTATTTGCCGAACCTCTTGGGTAAGTCGGAGGTCTCGGGCGTGGTTTTTTACACGAGTCTTTCGCGGGTACAGCCGCAAGAAGGCGTATTTGATTGGGCGGGTGTGACGAGTGTGGTGAATGCCTGTCAAACGGCGGGCAAGCCGATGAAGCTGGCCATTCTGGGTGGGCGCTGGGTACCGCAATGGATTTACACCAAGGGGGCGGCTTCGTACACGTGGACGCTTTCTTCCACCTACGTCGATCCGGGACAGAGCCAGGCGACCGCGCCGGTGCCATGGGATTCCATTTATCTGGATGCGATGGAGGCGGCGGCCCGTGCGGCCGGGGCGCAATTTTCGAATCATCCCACCTTGAAGGAAGTGCAGGTGACGGGACCGGCGCTTTCGAATGGTCTGGAAACCAATCTGATCATGACGGCCACGCAGGCGGCGCAGATCGGTTATACGCAGGACAAATTGATCGATGCGTGGAAACGGATGATCACGGTATACGCGACGGCTTTCCCGACGAAGCGCATTTGCCTCGCCCTGCATGATGACATTGCCGGGCAGCGCACGGCGACGGTGGCGCGGACGTTGCGCGATTACGCGTACTCGCTCTATTTCGAGCGGTTCTCGCCGCAGGCCTGCTATGTCACGCACGACAGTTGGTTTCATTATGGCAATCAGGCGGTCGATATTTGGGGGGAGAAAAACGCGTTCATGGATCTGAGCGGGCAGTTGATCAATATCTACAGCACGGGCGGTGGCACCTACACGACGGCCAATTTCGATGTGGCGATTCGGAATGCGGTATTGCTGGGGGCGGTGCGCCTGGAAATTTTCGCCGCGGACCTGAATTCGACCGCCTACGAGGCGCAGTTGTTGACGACACTGCAATCGCTGGCGCAGCGCCGTTGCTGGTATGAAGCGGAAGCCCTGACGGTGTCCAATGCGAGCCCGGTGCCGTTTTACGAAATCACCGATCCCCTCCTGAGCGGTGGCATTGGCGACAAACTGGACTGCGATGCGGTGGGGCAATTTCTCTCCTACAGTGTGCCGTTTCCCTCCGTGGGTACGTATCGCGTGATTGTGCGCTCGCGGCGCGGCAGTGATCAGGGACAGGCGAGTCTGGCGATCAATGGCACGACAGTGGGGAGTGCACAGGATCAATATGCGGCCACGCCCGGTGTGGTGGATTTCTACTATGGCGGGCTGACCCAGGGTGTTGCGGCCAATGCGGATTTCCTCTTCACGGTGACGGGGAAGAACGCGGCGAGTTCCAGCTACCGGCTCTGTTTTGACCAGATTCGACTGGCGCCATTTCAGGACTGCGAGAATCTTCCGTACACGCCTTCGGCGGGTCGCACGGCAGACGTGATCACGGAGGCGAATAACTTCAATGGTGGAAAGGGCATCAAGCTGAATAGTACGACGGTCGGCGATGCGATCACCTTCCGCATGCGGGTGCCGAAGGCAGGAGTGTATTCCGTGGCGGTGAAGACGAAGTACCAGAGCACGCGGGGGATTTGCCAGTTGACCGTCGATGGGGTCAATGTCGGCACGCCGTGGGATCAGTATTCGGCGACGGACAGTTATGCGGAGAAAACGATCGGCACAGTGACCATTACGGAATCGACCACGAAAAAGTTTGTCTTCACGGTCACTGGCAAAAATGCGAGTAGCCTCGGCTACAGCCTGTTGCTCGATTACATCAAGCTGACGCCGACGCAGCCGTAATCCGCGAAGGATAATTTAAGACAAATCTTCGTAGTGTGGTCCAAAGACAGCGCCCGGTGGGTGCGTTAGGTTGACCACACTATGAACGATCGTTTTCATCGCGTCCTTTTCACTGAACCCGGCAAGGCAGTCTTTTCTCCGGCGGATTCCTCCGCGCTCCCCAACGGCCCGGATCAGGTATTGATCGAAACCGAATATAGCGTCGTCAGCGCTGGAACGGAACTGGCTATTTTGACGGGCAAGGAATCGTGGGCACCGCTGCCGTTCACGCCCGGTTACGGTTCCGTCGGTCGCGTGGTGCGCACGGGCGCGAACGTGACGGATGTGAAGGTGGGCGAGCGGATTTTCACCTACGGTGCGCATTCCCAATATGCGGCGACCGACATCATGCGCATTCCGGTGGACATTACGGTGGACCCGGTGAAGGCGACCTTTGCGCGCATCGCGGCGGTCTCGATCACGGCCTTGCGCGTGGCGGATGTCGCGCTCGGTGATTATGTGGCGGTGTTTGGCCTTGGCCTCGTGGGCAATCTCGCGGCGCAGCTTTTCACGCTGGCCGGTTGCGAAGTGATTGGCATTGATCTTTCCGCGAAACGCCGCGAGCAGGCCTTGCAATGTGGCATTGCGCACGTGCTGGCTCCGGGCGCGGAACTGGAGTCCCAAGTGGCGGCGATCACGGGCGGTCGCGGTTGTCGTTCCGTGGTGGAAGCGACGGGCGTTCCGGCAGTGGCCGCGACGGCGGGTGCGCTGGCGGGCAAGCAGGGCGAGGTCATCCTCCTCGGCAGTCCGCGACAGGAATTCGTGACGGATTTGACCGCGTTCCTGAATCGTACCCACCTCTGGGGCAGCGGTTGCGTGACGGTCAAGGGCGCGCATGAATGGCGTTATCCGGTGGCGGAAGATCGCAATGGCTATGGACGGTTTTCGATGGAAGGAAATGTCCGGGCGATTCTGCGGCTCATCGGCCAGAAGAAACTGCAGCTCGATCCGTTGATCACGCATGTGGTCTCTCCGAAGGCGTGTCAGGACGTGTACGACGGTTTGAAGAACCAAAAGGATGTCTACACCGGCGTCGTTTTCGACTGGTCGAAATAATCCGAAGGATCACATCTGACTTCCTTTTCACTCCTATGAAAAAATTGAATATCGGCATGGTCGGCATCGGGTTCATTGCAGATTGGCATTACAACGCCTTCGCGAAATTGAGCGATGCGGGCGTGACGGCCATCTGTCAGGATTTCCACGGCGACGCGGCGAAGATTGCGGCAAAGAAGACGCAGCTCCAGCAGAAAGCGGCGGAATTGAAAATCACCCCGTACGAGAGCTTCGACAAACTGGTCGCCGATCCGGCGATTGACGCGCTGATCATCGGCAGCATCAACCCGTACCATTACGACCAGATCATGGCGGGTCTCAATGCGGGCAAACATTTGCTTGTGGAAAAGCCGGTCGTCACTGACCTGGCACAACTCGATGGAATTGCGAAGCTGGCGGCGCAGAAGAAGCTCGTTGTTTTCCCGGGTCACAACTTCGCCTATCGCGGCGCGGTGCAACAGGCGAAGGCGGTCATCGCCAGCGGCAAGCTGGGACGGATCGTGTCATCCTCGTTTGTCTCCACGCACTCGATTGGGGACGGTCACGCCACGGGCTGGCGCGCGAAAAAGTCACTCGCGACGGGCGGCACGCTGATGGATAGCGGTCATCATCTGGTCTACCAGACGCTCTATTTGCTCGGACGCCCTGTGGCGGTTTCGGCGTTCACCTCGAAACTGGTACGGACGAATATGGAATGCGAGGACACGGCGCAAGTGGCGTTGCAATACGCGGACGGCTCCGTGTGCACCGTCATGCAATCCATCGCATCGAACTTCGGCGACGGCATCAGCGGCATTCGCATTGCCGGGGACAAGGGGAATCTGATCATCACCGATGCGCTCTATGTGAATGGCGAACGGATCGAGGCGGAGACCGATTATCCGTCGTCCTTCGCGGGACAGGCGCGGGCGTTCGTCGAGGCGATTCGCGGGGGCAAGCCACCGGTGTCGACGCTGGACGATGTGCGCGAGACGTTGCGGATTATTTACGGTGCGTACCAGAGCGCCGAAGAAAAACGGACAATTGCGCTCTAAATAGCGGGAGCGCGTCGCGCGTGCTGTTTCTGGAATTCGGTCGGGGAGAGTCCCGCGATTTTCTTGAAGGAGCGGCTGAAAACGTGGAGGTCGCCGTAACCGGCGGCCTCGGCGATCTCGGTGCAATTTTGCAGTGAACGCAAGAGGAGTTCCTCGGCCTTGGAGTGGCGCAAAAGAGTGAGATAAGCCATCGGGGTATAGCCGGTGTTCTGTTTGAACAGGCGGCAGAGATAATTGGGCGAGACCTTGGCGGCGGCGCTGATGTCGCGCAGAGTGAGTTGGGGACGGTGGAAGTTCGCGTGGAGATATTGCACGGAACATTCGATGTTTTTCCACGCCAGCGTGGCGGAGGCGGCACTGGATTTGGGACGCTCGCTATTGCGGAAATAAAGGCCGAGCATCTCCGCGAGAATGCCGCCGGTGATCACATCGGCGAACGCTTCCGCTGCGAGCCACTCGCGACGCAGGCGTTTGAAGAGCTGGGCGGCTTCGACTTGCTGGCGCTTGGGCAGGGAGACGGCGAGGGGAAGTTTCTGGCCGAGCGTGCTGCCGTGCAGTTCAAAATGAATGACGTGCTGGGCGCGTTGTCGACCGCTCACCTGACGGACGACATGCAGGAGCCGGGGCGGCAGGAGAATCATATCGCCGGGACCGACGAGATAATCGCGGCCTTCCATCTGGAACGACCATTCACCCGCAGCGACAAAATGGAGCACCCATTCGGAGTCGACAAAGGAACCGAAGACGGTGCGGCCTTCATGAACGCCGACATAGGCAACGTGGGGAAATTGATCCATCGCCGCTATTCATAGCGCATCGCGTGAAAGGGCGACAAGTATATCCGGTTTTGTCCCGGGCGTCCGACAGCTTCTTAATGACCCGAGACGGAGAGCTGGGTCTTGGCCTGCGCGATAGCGCGGGCGTGGCGAATATTCTCGCGGAAGGCAAAGGTCAGCCGCGGCGCGAGCAGGGGCGTGCCTTTCTCGAGGGAGCGGCAGAGACAGTGACGACGGACCGCTTCGATGCAGTATGAGTCGAGCTTGATGGCGCAGAGGTGGACTGGAGCCACGGGGCAGCTCTGCACTTGGGCGACGATGTGGTGCTCCAGCCAGCGGCGCATGCGGAAGAAGGCGAGGTAGTGGAACGACTCCAACTGCAAGCGCAACGTGGCGAAGAGGCGTAGAGCCTCTTCGGCTGAATCCTGCCGGGAGAGCTGCCAGCGTAAATCCAATAGCAGGTCGGCTTGTTCGCCGGTGACGGATTTCCGCTGGCTGAGCAATTCGTCGATCACCTCGATCGCACACCGCCCATGACAGGTTGCCGGCGGACATTCGGCTCCGAATGCCGCCGGACAGGTTTCACTCTTCATTCTTAGCTTAGCGCTTCAGGAAGCTCTTCAGCATCCACAGCGTCTTTTCGTGCCATTGCAGCCGACCGATGGCCATATCCTGGGATTCCAAATCATTGAGTTGACCGGCCAGATCCCGGGTCTGGGTCATATCCGTAATCACCTTTTCGTGCGCCACGATGAGGGCCGCCACATAATCCTTCTGCGCGAGCGGGGACTTGAATTCTTCCATGCCCGCTGTTTTGGCGAGAGTGCCGAGGCCGCCAATGGCATAGGCGTCCAGGGCGCGCACGCGTTCGGCGATTTCGTCCACGGCTTCGAACAGATTCTCATACTGTTCTTCGAAGGCCTTGTGCAGACCGAAAAATTGGTCGCCCTCGACGTTCCAATGGGCGAGGTGGGTCAGACTCATCAAGGCGTAGGAATCGGCCAGGACGAGGTTCAAGCTGTCAATTAAGCGGGTGTCATTTTTCGCCGCGACCGAAGTTGTTTTTGTGGCAGTGCTCATTTTTTAATTCTCCAAAAGTTATCGTTTAGGTTTCTGCGCGCCCATGCTCTCGGGGAGACATCGGACAATCTTCGTTCTGTAACCTAGCATCTTTTAGAGGGGCGGTAAAGGCTGGCGTCCTCCCATTTGGGGCATTTCCCGAGGAGAACCGCAAGCAATCGTCAAAGAATCGCAACGCGGGGATAATTTACCCGCGTGAAGATTCTTGAACGAATACAGCGATTTCAGTGACGGAGTAAGGAGCTCGATCTGTGGCCTTTTATGTCAATGAGAAATATTCCAATTGACGAATATACGCCTATACGTATATTGACGCCGTGAAATTGATCCAGATTTACCAATGCCTCTGCGACGAGACGCGGTTGCGGATTTTGCATCTTCTCCTGCGCGGGCCGCTCTGTGTGTGCCACATCCAGAAGATCCTCGGTGAGTCACAGGTGAATATTTCCCGGCATCTCGGCTACCTGAAGGAGCGGGGCATGGTGGAGGCGGAGCGTCACCAGAACTGGATGATCTACCGGCTTCCGGTGAAATGTCCGCCTGAGCTGGAGGCCAATCTGAAGTGTTTGCAGGATTGTTGCACGACTGAAGCTGTTTTTCGCGGAGACCTGGCCAAGCTGCAGAAGGTTGTGAGCATCCGAGAGGTGCGGGAAGTTTTGGATCAGGTGTGCTGCGGCGCGCCAGCTCTCGGAAAAGCCAAAAGCTTTTGTCGGTAGACAGTAACCCAACAACCAAAAGGAAAAACATGAGTACTGCCAGCCTTCCGAAAATCCTGTTCCTGTGCACGGGCAATTCCGCCCGCTCCATCCTCTGCGAATATATTATTCGCCGGGTTGCGCCGGGACGCTTTGAGTCCTATAGCGCCGGAGCCCAGCCGAGTGGCAAGATCAATCCCTACGTGCTGCGGGTCCTGAAGGAAAACTTCAAGATCGATGCGTCCGATGCGCGCAGCAAGTCGTGGGAGGAATTCAAGAGCGTACGCTTCGATTTTGTGATCACCGTTTGCGACAACGCGAAGGAAAGCTGTCCCGTCTGGCCGGGGCAACCAGTCGTCGCGCATTGGGGTTCGCCCGATCCGGCGACCTTCGAGGGGACGGATGAGGAGAAATTGAAGCTGACGGCGCAGGTGGCGCTGCAGATTCAACGGAGGCTCAGTCTGTTCACCTCGTTGCCGCTGGAAAAGATGGAGCGATTGCGTTTGCAGCAGGCCGTGGAGGGGATTGGTCAACAGGAAAAAATTTCGCTGGAGACCGAAGCGGCAAGCTAAGGAATGACAGCGGTGAATGCGGGCGTCGGCGTGACGGGTGTCACGCGGCGCTCGCGACAGACGATAAGAAAGAGTATTTATGAAGAAAATCGAAGTCTTTGATCCGGCGATGTGTTGTTCGACCGGCGTGTGCGGTACGGATGTAGATCCGAAGCTGGTGCAATTTGCCAGCGATCTGTCGTGGCTGCAGGGACAGGGTGTTTCGGTGGAGCGGTTTAATCTCTCCCAGCAACCGGCAGCGTTCGCCGCGAATGAAAAAGTACGCGCGACGTTGAAGGAGCAGGGCACGGAATGTCTGCCGATGGTCGTGGCGGACGGCGAAATTGTGATGAAGTCCGTGTACCCGACGCGCGAACAATTGGCATTGCTGGCTGGTGCGAAACTCTCGTTCTCCTCCTCGAATACAACTTGCTGCGGTGGCGAAAAAGAAGTCAAGGAGCCGGGCTCGTCGAGTTGCTGTGGCGGGGATGCGTCGAAATCATCCTGCTGTTAGGTCACGCGATGCATTTTCATTCCGCGCCGGTAATGGACTGGCTGGCGACGGCGCCGCGATTTCTTTTTTTCACGGGAAAGGGAGGCGTGGGCAAGACGTCGCTTTCGTGCGCGTCGGCGGTCGCTCTGGCGGACGCGGGCAAGCGTGTGCTGTTGATCAGCACCGACCCGGCTTCGAATCTCGACGAAGTATTGGAGACGCCCTTGTCGCCGCAACCGACGGCGGTGCGGAGTGTGGCGAACCTGCAGGCCCTGAACATCGATCCGGAAGCGGCGGCCCGCGAGTACCGCGAACGGATTGTGGGACCGTACCGTGGCATTCTGCCCGACGCGGCGGTGAAAAGCATCGAGGAGCAACTCTCCGGCGCATGCACGGTGGAGATCGCCAGTTTCAATGAATTCACGCGCTTGATTGCCGATGAGTCGGCGATCGCGGACTACGACCATGTCATTCTCGATACGGCGCCGACGGGGCATACCTTGCGACTGCTGAGCCTGCCTGCCGCGTGGAATGATTTCATTGCAGAGAACAAGACGGGCAACTCGTGTCTCGGACCTTTGGCGGGATTGAAGGAACAACGTCACGCTTACGAAAAAACGGTGGCGGCCTTGCAGGATGCGGCGCGTACTCTGTTGGTGCTGGTGACGCGACCGGAGAAAAGCGCGTTGAAGGAAGCCGCACGCGCCAGCGCGGAATTGTCCGGATTGGGCATGAAGAACCAGCGCTTGATCGTGAATGGCGTCTTTACCGTGTCAGATGATTCCGATGCGCTCGCGTCGTCTTTCGCCCGCCGCTGTGCGAGGTCGTTGGAGCAGATGCGGGAGGCCTTGCAGTCCTTGCCGAAAACCGAGGTAAGGTTTCGTCCCACGGGATTTCTGGGAGTGGCTTCGCTGCGGGCCATGCGGGCTCCTCTTAATGAGGAGAAGACGAATTCTTCCTCAGAGCCTTTTGTTTTGGATTCGCTTTTGTCGCTGGAAGCGCTGGCACAGGAGCTCTCGCAAAGTGGACGAGGCGTGATCATGACGATGGGCAAGGGAGGTGTGGGCAAGACTACTGTGGCCGCCGCGTTGGCGGTGCGGCTGGCGGAACTGGGACATCAGGTGTTGCTCTCCACGACCGACCCCGCGGCGCATTTGGTGGATGCAGTGAATGGAAGCCTGCCGAATTTGCATGTCAGCCGGATTGATCCAGCGGCCGAGACGAAGGCGCATATTGAACGAACGCTGACTACCGCTGGCTCGAAATTGGATGCGGATGGCCGTGCCTTGCTGGAGGAGGAGTTGCGCTCGCCCTGCACCGAAGAGGTGGCGGTGTTCACCGCGTTTGCCCGCACGGTGGCCGAGGGAAAAGATCAATTTGTCGTACTCGATACGGCTCCGACTGGTCACACGTTGTTGTTGCTCGATGCGACAGAATCGTATCATCGCGAGGTGCTGCGCAGTACGAGCGACCTCCCCGAGGCGGTACGCGAATTGTTGCCGCGACTGCGGGACCCGAATTACACCCGCGTGTTGCTGGTCACGCTGCCGGAGGCCACGCCGGTGCATGAAGCGGCGCAGTTGCAGGTGGACCTGAAGCGGGCGGCGATCACGCCTTATGCCTGGGTGATCAACCAGAGTTTCGCCGGAGCAATGACGAGTAATATCGCCCTGCAAGCACGGGCGGCGAATGAACAACGATTCATCAAGGAAGTGGTGGAGCAATTCGCGATGAAGACAGTGCTGATGCCTTGGCAGGCACAGGAACCGACAGGCTTGGAGGCCTTGCGCGGGCTTTTTATCGCTACTTCGAATTCTTTATGAGCAAACCCCTGATATTGATTTTGTGTACGGGCAATTCGTGCCGCAGCCATCTGGCCGAAGGCATTCTGGAGCATTGCGCGGGAGATCTGTTTGATGTGCAGAGTGCCGGATCGAAGCCCGCAGGATATGTGCATCCCCTGGCGATTGAAGTGATGCGGGAAATCGGCATCGATATTTCCAATCATACCTCCAAGCACATGAATGCGTTTCTCGATCGGCAGGTGAACACGGTGATTACTGTATGTGGCAACGCCGATCAGGTGTGCCCAATGTTTCCGGGCCAGGTGAACCGGTATCATTGGGGCTTCGATGACCCGGCGCATGCGACAGGTTCAGAGGAAGAGATTCGCAATGTTTTTCGGAGAGTGCGGGATCAAATCAAACTGGTATTCGAAGCTTATGCTGCTGGATATCGTCAGGCTTTAAAGGAGACAATCAAATGACCAAACCCACCAAACAACTCGATTTTTTCGAGCGCTACCTTTCGCTCTGGGTGCTCCTCTGCATGGTGGTCGGTGTCACTCTCGGAAAATTGTTGCCCGATCTGACGCGACAAGTCAGCCAACTGGAATTTGGTGAAGGCTCACACGTCAACATCGCGATCGCGGTGCTGATCTGGCTGATGATTTATCCGATGATGCTTAAGATTGATTTCGGTGGTCTCAAGGGTGTGGCGAAGAAGCCGAAGGGATTACTGATCACGCTATTCGTCAACTGGCTGGTGAAGCCATTCAGCATGGCGTTGTTGGGCTGGTTCTTCGTGCAGACTGTGTTCGCTTCGTGGCTGGGCTGGATTGAGCCGGACACGGCGCGCAATTACACTGCCGGTCTCATTATTCTCGCTGCGGCCCCCTGCACGGCGATGGTATTTGTGTGGAGTTATCTCACCGATGGGGACGGGCCCTATACGTTGGCGCAGGTGGCGATCAATGACCTGATCATGATCTTTGCCTTCGCACCGATCATCATGTTTCTCGTCGGCGTGAGTGGGGTGCATATTCCGGCGAATGTGCTCCTGATCTCGGTGTTGGTGTTTATCGTCATTCCACTGTCGGCAGGTTGGGCGAGCCGGTTCGCGCTGATTCGGCTGAAGGGCTTGGCGTGGTTTGACTCGGCGTTTCTGCCGAAGTTTCGGCCCGTGACGATACTGGCGTTGCTCGCTACGCTGGTGCTGATCTTTGCGTTTCAGGCGGAAAATATTTTAACGAACTGGACGGCCGTGTTGCTGCTCGCGGTGCCGATCCTGATTCAGGTCTATTTCAACTCGGGACTGACTTATGGCTTGATGCGGTACTTCAACGTGCCGCACCGTATCGCTACGCCCGGAGCGTTGATCGGCGCGAGCAATTTTTTCGAACTCGCCGTCGCGGTGGCCATTACGCTCTTCGGTCCAACCAGTCCTGCGGCACTTGCGACGGTGGTCGGCGTATTGGTGGAGGTGCCAGTCATGCTCTCCGTATGCCGAATCTGTATCAACTCGCGCGAATGGTATGGAGATTCGAAGACGGATCGGGAAGCGATGAAGCCGGAGTTGGCTGAATCGATGGAGTGATCTCCCTCGAAATTCAGCGCTATTGATCCTCACGCATTTTTTGTAACATTATGCCAAAAGCTGTGAAGTAGTCGGGATGGATGTATCCTTGGGTGGTGATTATTGTTATGGCGAGATCAGGGCCATCAACCAGGTCCGTCACCCATCCATCCTATGCTTTCATTATCGAAGCTGTACGCGGGAAAGTCCTTAGTTCACCTCAATTCATTCTGGAAAAAAGGAGACGTTCTGCGGCGATGGTGGATCGCGGCAGGATTGGTCTTTTTCACGGCCACGCAGGGATGGACACAGTTTGCCACGGGCTTTGAAGCGAGCCAGTCGACCGGTGCTCCTGGCTATATTGCGGGCTCTTCGATTATCGGTGTGCGCGATGGGACGTTGACGTCGGGGCATGTGTGGATGAATCAGTTCGGAACCAACACGCTGAGTTTGACGCTGACGACGAGCAACCCTGCGAGCGGTGCGCAGACGCTTCAAATCAAGGACCTCGATGGGAGCGCGTATGGGACGTACCTGTGGCTGGCGGGGACCAATGGTCTCGATATGAAGCAGCCGTTTACGGTCTCCTTTTCGATGAATCTCTCTTCGGTCAGCGCGGGGACGGGAAATCAGGCGCAGGTTTACTTCGGCGTGGCGGACACGAATTTTTCCGCGAATAAATATTGGTTCATCCTGATGTACAATAACGGTGCTCTGGAGTTGTATGTGAGCAACGCAACTGGCAATGGTCACACGACGGTTTCTCTGGGGAATTATTCCGACTACGATACGACCGGGAGCCAATATGTGCGGGTGAGTATTTCGATCGATCCGCAGTCAAAGAAATACACGCGGGTGATTCTTTCCAGCGCGGCCCGCACCACTGATTGCACGGCGGCGGTGCAGGCGGTCAACGGAGGCGTCGTGCCATGGCTGCCTGCGGCGAATTCCAGCGTTCCCGCGACGAATCTCCTGTTTGTCACGGGCAGTAATGACACGCTGGTGGCGAAGTTTGACCAGGTGTCGGTGACTAATTCATTGCAGTGGTTCGAGGCGTATGCGCCGGGGGTGATTCTGCCAGATCAGGGGACGGTGCAGATGACGCTGTCGCTTTCGCGGCCGGTGACGCAATTCGGCAATTCGTACGATTACGCGTTTCAGGTGATGCCGGCCATGCCAGTAGCTTCGGGCAAATCATTGATGGGAATATTCATTCCCGGCGCGGGTTATCCGACGCAGGGTTTGAATGCCTTGATCCGCAACGCGACGACCTCATCGGTGACGAATTATGCGGGATTTTCCTCAGCCATGGGGCAACTTGTTCGCATCGCGATGACTTGGGGCGGTGGCCAATTGCGGTTGTATGTGAACGGGACGCAGGTCGCGTCGTGTGCGACTTCGATCTCCCAGATCGCGCCGCTACCGGCATTTCTGCGAGTGCAGAGACTCGACCCCTTCAATGTCTCGGAATTGAAGATCTCCGATATCGCCTTGGCCACGGGCAGCCTGAGTGGCAATCCGGCCACGCCGTTGACAGCGGATGCGAACACGACCTTGCTGGTGACGGACGGGTTGACGCGCGCATTATATCCGCACACCGCGCGGCAGGGGACGCTGGTCTATTCGTCGCTTACACCGATGTGGCGGGTGGAGGATCAATGTCTCGTCGAGGGAACCACGCCGACTTATACATTGCTGGGGATCAATCATTCCGGCGCGACCAAGACTTACTCGGTAGCCATTCAAGCGACCGACCGGCTTGGTACGGTGCTGTTGAACAGGACGCAAAGCGTGGCGATTGCCGGGGATAATAGCTATCATCCGACGACTCTGACGCTTTCGGAATTGGTGGGGCGCGGGTATTATAAACTCCAGACCACGGTCACGAATCCCTCGGGCGTAGCCACGGTGTATGCGAGTGCCATCGCCGTGCTGCCCGCGAATGAAGCGTCCGCTGATGGAGCGTGGGATCGTTATCTCGGACACCATTTCCCGACGGAGGATTATTCCCCGGCGGTGCTCACACGGATGGGGATCAAGACGTCGCGGCAGTTCGGCGACTTGAGTGGGTTCATGTGGTATGCGGTGCAACCGAATGAAGGCACAGGCGCGAATGGATTCACCTGGACACGAGCGGACCAACTGGTGGAGCGTTCCAAGGTGGCTGGGGTGGAACTTGTGGGTATCCTGGGAAATCCACCGCCGTGGGCAGCCGTCGATCCGGGCGATGCCTACAAGAATGCCGTACCGGAATACACCAAGATGTCCGGTCGTTGGAAACCGCGCAGCCTGACGGAATGGGGGAACTATGTCTATCAGGTGGTTTCGCGCTACAAGAATGATGTGAAATGCTGGGAGATCATGAACGAGGTGGATTATCACCCGCCGGGATCACATGTCTCCGCATTCTCCGGCACGACGCAGGATTACTTCAATATGTTGCAGACCGCCTACACGCAGGCCAAGGCGGCAGACCCCAGCTGCACCGTGCTGATGAGCGGTTTTTCCCTCACCGCCACGACAGATCTGAATATGCCGTATGACCTGCTCAATCTGGGTGCGGCTAATTATTTCGATGTCTTTGCGCAGCACGCGTACGACACCACGCGCGTAGATCAACTGCAGACCGCACTTACTGCGAAGAAACCGGGATCGGCGAACTGGATGACCGAGCAGATGTGGGACAGCATCACGACCGAGGCCGACCGAATGTATCTGACGCCTTATCTCTATCTCTACTATTTGGAGAAAGGCATCGACCGGTTTTACCAATTCGGGTTCGCGGATTTCCTCTTCAACCGTTACACTCTCTCGCCGCAAATCGATACCTACTGGATGGGTGTCTTCCAAAGCCAGATGCGCAAAGCGGACGGTTACGTGGGAAAATACACGGCTGCGGGACTCGAACCTTTTGCGATTCGCCATCAATTTCTCCGCAAGGATGGCAAGACGCTGAGTCTATTCGGTGCGGAGAAAATGGAGCATGTGCTCACTGTCAGCGGTACGCTTGTCTCGGCTATCGACGCGTACGGCAAGCCGCTGACGACGACCGTGAGCGGCGGCACGACGGCGCTCTACGTGGCGGATGTGGCGTATGTCGTGAGCAATGCTCCGCTATCCATTACTGGAGTGGAGCTAAAGAAAGCCGCGCCACTTTACGTCAACGGCGATTTCGAATGCATTACCGGTGACTTGCAAACGGGCGGTCTGGCGGTGTGCACGCCGATGAACTGGACCTTGCGCAAAACGAATTTTGACCCGCAGGGGCAGATCAATTTGACGACTGCGGTCCATGGCGGGAGTTACGCGTTGACGATGTCATCATCTGGTGCGGGAAAGGTCTATGTGTTTCAGGATGTGCGCATTTCCTCGCCCGGACGGTACCGGTTGACCGCGTATGTGAGACGGACTGGAGCCAGCGAGACGGCGATTCCCTTCCTGCAGGTTTACAATCGCGACGCGGGTACGTTCCTGACGCAGAGTTTTCCGAGTGTTGTGGCCGGGGGCAATTACACGCAGGTCAGCTACGACGTTACCTTCAGCCAGCCGCTGATCCAGTACGCGGCCATCATGTGCGGCATTTATTCCGGAGCAGGAACGTTGCTGTTGGATGACGTCACCTTCACTTATCTCGGCCCTTGATCGCTGAGGTGTGAATCAAGCGCGCATCGAATGCCGCAGCGATGCGCGCGGCGAGTGGGGCGAGATCGAGCCCTTGCTTGTTCGCGAGGAGCGTGACGCAGAGCAATTCGTCCGGATGAGTGTAGCGGCTGAGGAATGCGGAAGCGCCGTCGCCGCTGCCACTGACGAGCATGAGGCCGGGGCGGCCGGGGAAGCTCCATGGACCGGATGTGGTGAGCTTGGTGCCATTTTTCAAGGTGCCGGGCGTATAGAGAATTTTGCGAAGCTCGGGATTTTTAATGAGGATTTCTCCGGCGAGGCCGACATCCCACAAGCTGACATCGAGGGCCGAGGTGTAGATCGCGGTGGGCAGCGGCTTTGTCTTCGGAGGGATGGAGCTGACGGCCACTTCGAGGGGATTGATGAGATCGGGCTTCTTCAGGAATTCTGCGTGGCGTCCGCCTGTCGGGAAGGTTTCGGAATGCACCTGCGCGAGTTCGCTCGCGAAGAAGGTGTGGCGCAGCCCGAGCCGATCGAATTGATTCGCGCGAACAAATTGTTGATAACTCTGGCCGCTCGCTTTTTCAATCACGGTCTGAAGTAAACGATAATCAGTGGCGCTCGGGGCGGTCGCGCTGCCGGGTTCGAACGCGGGCGGTTGTTGTCCCGTGCTTGGCAGTCCGGAGGTGTGGCGCACAAGATCGCGGAGGGGAATCGTCCGCCATGACGCGGGAAGATTGGGAACGTAATTGCCGATGGGATCATCGAGTTTGATTTTTCCCGACTCGACCAATTGTAGAATCGCCACAGCGGTGTAAGCTTCGGCCATTTGCGCGACGGGAAAGAGGGTGTTCGTCGAAGCGAGGAGTTTGCGGTGCGGATCGCTGAGGCCGTAGCCCGTGACGCGCGTGATGTAGGGTGCCTGCACAATCGCGAGGGTCATACCGGGAACCTCATGCTCGCGCATGAAATCCGAGATCATCCGGTCCACGCTTTGACCTTCGAATTCGACCAGCGGATTGCCCCGTTCGGCGAGAACGCAGGTGGTGCTTAGGGCGAGTAGTCCGAGGAAGGGGAGCAGGCGGAATGAGGGCATAGGGATAGTAGTATTTGGAATGACCTCATTAGCTTGATTTGTTGGGGCGGCGAAGCAAGGCAAAAGCGTTGCTTCAGCGATGCGTCGCCAGCTCGGGTTCGGGGTGGGAGTGATGCGCGGGTTTCTCCGATGTGAAGCGCTTCTCCACCGCGCGCAGAATCACATAGAACACCGGGGTCAGAAGCAGGCCGAAGAACGTGACGCCCAGCATGCCGGAGAATACGGCGACACCCATCGCATGACGCATTTCCGCGCCGGCACCTTTGGAGACCACGAGCGGAATCACACCCATGATGAACGCAAAGGAGGTCATCAGGATTGGGCGCAACCGGAGCCGTGAGGCTTCAATGGCTGCCGCCACCGTGGTGCGACCATGATGTTCCAGTTCGCGCGCGAACTCCACGATCAGGATGGAGTTCTTGCACGCCAGCGCAGCCAGCACGAAGAAGCCAATTTGCGTAAAGATATTGTTGTCGCCTTGCGTGAGCCAGACGCCACCAATGGCGGAGAGCAAACACAAGGGCACGATCAACACGACCGAGAGCGGCATGAAGAGGCTTTCGTATTTCGCGGCCAGCACGAGGTAAACAAGCAGCACGCAGATCGGGAAGACGAGGATGGCGGTGTTGCCCGCGATTTCCTTTTGGTAGGTCAACTCGGTCCACTCGAAATCCATGCCCTTCGGCAAGGTCTCACGCAGAATGCGCGTGATGGCGGCTTGTGCCTGACCACTGGAGTATCCCGGCGCGGCCCCGCCGTTGAGATCGGCGGAGAGGAACGCGTTGTAACGTTGCGCACTCTCGGGGCCGGTCGCATCGGAGATGCGAATGACGGAGCCAAGCGGAACCATTTGACCTTCCGCATTGCGGGTGCGGAGTTTCAGGATGTCGTCAGGGCGGGAGCGGAATTCCTTGTCCGCTTGCGCGATCACCCGGTACGTGCGGCCGAATTTATTGAAGTCATTGATATAAAGCGAACCGAGGTAGATTTGCAACGTGTCGAAGACGTCCTGCACGTCGACGCCGAGTTGCATCACCTTGGTGCGGTCGAGATCAATGTAGAGTTGCGGCACGTTGACTTTGAAACTGGAGAAAATACCGGCCAGTTCAGGTGTCTTGGAAGCTTTTGCCACCACATCCTTCATGGCGGAATTCAACGCCTCGTAGCCCGCGCCGGTCCGGTCTTCAACCTGGAGCTTAAAGCCGCCAATTGTGCCGAGTCCTTGCACGGGTGGCGGCGGGAAGATGGCGATGAAGGCGTCCTTGATCCCGCTGTACTGTTGTTGCAGCCGGTGAGTGATGGCAAAGCCGGAGAGTTCGGGCGTTGTACGATGCTCGAAGGGTTTGAGCGAAACGAAGACGATGCCTGCGCTGGCACTGTTGATGAATCCGTTGATCGAAAGGCCGGGGAATGCGATGGCGCTTTCCACGCCGGGATCTTTAAGGGCGATATCGGTCATTTGTCGGATGACGTTCTCGGTGCGGTCGAGCGTGGCTCCGTCGGGAAGTTGCGCAAAGCTGACGAGGTATTGCTTGTCCTGGAGCGGAACAAAGCCCGGCGGGACGAGATTGAACATGTAGACCGTTGCGCCGATGAGCAAGAGATAGAGCGCCATCGAAATCGATTTGTGGCCGATGAGACTTTTGACGCTGGTGCCGTATCCTTCGGAGCTACGATGGAAGAAGCGATTGAATACGCGGAAGAACGGACCGAAGATCCATTCAATGCCGCGCGTGAGCGCATCCTTCGGGGCATGAGGCGAGCGCAGCAGAACCGCCGCCAGCGCGGGACTCAAGGTCAATGAATTGAACGCGGAGATAATCGTGGAGAACGCGATGGTCAGGGCAAACTGGCGGTAGAACTGGCCGCTCAATCCGCTAATGAAGGCGATCGGCACGAACACGGCGCAGAGGACGAGAGTAATGGCGATGATCGGGCTGGTGACCTCGCTCATGGCCTTGATCGTGGCTTCGCGCGGGGCGAGCCCGTCCTCCATGTTGCGCTCTACATTTTCAACGACAACAATGGCGTCGTCCACGACAATGCCGATGGCGAGCACGAGGCCGAAGAGCGAGAGGGCATTGATGGAGCCGCCCGTGGCATGCATGATGGCGAACGTACCGACAATGGAGACCGGCACAGCGAGCAACGGAATGATGGAGGCGCGCCATGTTTGCAGAAACACAATCACGACGATGACGACGAGAATGAGCGCTTCGAACAACGTGTGGACGACCGCTTCAATCGAACCACGCACGAAGATGGTGGGATCGTAGGCAATGGTGTAATCGACGCCTTCGGGAAAATTCTTTTTCAGTTCTGCCATCGTTTTGCGGACGTCGTCGGAAATCTTGATCGCATTCGAGCCGGGGAGTTGGAAGATGGGAATCGCCACGGCGTTCTTATTGTCGAGTAGGGAGCGGAGACCGAATTCGGCCGCGCCAATTTCGATCCGTGCCACATCTTTCAGACGAGTGACCACACCGTCGGCGCTGCGCTTGATGATAATCTCGCCGAACTGGTCCGGGTCCTGCAAGCGGCCTTGGGCATTGACTGGAAGTTGGATTTCCACACCGCGATCGTAGGGCGGACCGCCGATCACGCCGGTGGAAGCCTGAACATTTTGCCGCCGGATCGCGGAGATGACTTCCTGCGCGGTCAATCCCCGTTCGGACACGCGCTGGGGATTGAGCCAGATGCGCATGGCGTAATCGCCGGAACCGAAGAGATTCACGCGACCGATGCCCTCAATTTTCGCCAGCTGATCCTTCACGTTCAGCACCGCGTAATTGCGGAGATAGAGCATGTCGTAGCGCTGATTGGGCGAGGTGAGATGCACGACCATCGTGAGGTCGGGCGAGCTTTTCACTGTCGTGACGCCGATGCGCTGGGTGACTTCCGGCAATCGCGGCAGGGCCTGATTCACGCGATTCTGCACGAGCTGCTGCGCCAGATTCGGATCGGTGCCGAGCTTGAACGTGATCGTCAGCGTGAGGTTACCGTCGGTCGAAGCTTGCGAAAACATGTAGAGCATGTTTTCCACGCCGTTGATTTGTTCCTCGAGCGGCGTGGCGACGGTTTCGGCAATCGTCTTCGGCGTCGCGCCGGGGAATTGCGCGGTAACCACCACCGAGGCTGGCACCACTTCGGGGTACTCCGAGATCGGTAACTGGAAGAGCGAGATCAGCCCCGCCAGGAAGATGACGAAGGAGATCACCCCGGCAAAGATGGGCCGGTCGATGAAAAATCGCGAGAGGTTCATTAGCGGGCACTTTCCACAGAGGTGATTTTTACCGGAACGACCGCCGGCTTGATTTCCGTCGGCTGCACGAGGGAGCCGGGGCGCACGTGTTGCACGCCATCGGTGATCACACGGTCTCCGGCGAGCAGGCCGGATTCGATGACGCGTTGTTCGCGGATCGATTTACCGAGCTGAATTTCACGGTATGTCGCCTTGTTGCCGGAGTCGATTACGTAGACGAACTTCTTGCTCTGGTCCGAGCCAATGGCGCGTTCCGGGATGAGCACAGCGGAGCGTTCACGGCTGCTGGCGAGCTTGACGGTGACGAACATGCCGGGCAGCAGCGCGCCGTCGGTGTTGGCGAATTTGGCGCGGGCGCGGATCGTCCCGGAGGCGACATCGATACGGTTGTCGAAGCTCCAGATCGTGCCGTCGTAGACATGATCCTTGTCACCCGCGAGGATGAGCTGCACCGGGATGAGGCGCTCCTGCGCATTGCCCGAGGCGGCGTTGCGGATAGTCTCCAGATAGGTTTGCTCGTCGACTTCGAAGTCGGCATAGATGCCGTCGCGCGAAGCGATGGAGGTCAGCACCGGAGCACTGGGACCGCTCTGCACGACGTTGCCCACTGTGATTTCCGCGCGGCTGGCGCGACCGGAGATTGGGGCTTTGACGTAGGCATGTTCCAGATCGAGGCTGGCCTGCTTGAGCGCCGCTTCAGCTTCGTCGAGGTTCGAGACGGCGACGCGATCTGAGCTGGCGGACTGATCGAAGTCACGCTGCGCGATGGCATTGGCGCGAATCAGAATCTCCGCGCGCTTTTGCTCCGCTTTCGTGAACTCGATGGACGCCTTCGCGGACGCCACGCGGGCTTTCGCCTTCGCCACGGCATCCTCGTAGGGGCGGGGATCAATCACGAAGAGGATATCGCCCGCATTGACGGTCTGCCCGTCTTCAAAACGGACTTCAGTGATGCGGCCACTGACTTCGGGCCGGATCTGGGCATAGTCGACCGCTTGCAGCCGGCCGGAAAATTCATTCCAGATGCGAATTTGCTGTGGCGCGACGGTTTGCACAGTGGCCTGCACGGGAGGCGGTGTCGCGGAGGCGGCTGCCGTCGTTTCATGTTTTTGCCCGAGGAAGTAATAAGCGCCCGCACCAATGGCCAACAAAGCGATCACTGAGACCAACACGACGGGAAAACGTTTGCTGCTCGCGGTAGCGGTAGCGGACGGCGCGCGCAAGGGGATGGCGTGGCGGGCGGCATTGGTGTCATGCGGTTGGGGTGGAATCAGGGGAACCAAACCTTCATTACCTTCGGCGGTGGGATTCTCGCAGTAGTCGGCGACGTAAGCGCCATTGAGGGCGGGCTTCACCGGGATTGCCATTTCGACCCGGTTCTGATGAAGGTGAGACTTCTCGGGATTGATCGTGGTTTTCATGGGCGTAGGGGAGTTCGAGGGTTGCAGTCGGGTAGGAAAGGGGAGGGATCAGGGTTTGGATTCAGTCGAGGCGAAGGATTTAATTTGCGAATCGCTCCAGCCGCCACCGAGAGCCTTCACGAGCTGGATGCTGGCGAAGTAACGCTGACCGAGAGTACGGATGGCGGCCCGCTGGCTTTCCAGTGCGCTTCGTTCCGCATCGATCACGTCGAGGTAATTGGCCGCGCCGGTACGGTAGAGTAGATCGGAGAGTGTGTAGGCACGCTGCGATGAGGAGGCCGAAGTTTGCTGTGCGTCGGCGCGGTCGGACAGGTGACGCAGGGTGGAAAGTTGATCCTCCACCTGCTTGAACGCGGTCAACACTTGCTGACGATATTGCGCCACAGTTTCCTCGTAGCGTGCTTTCGAGCGCTCGAGATTGGCGGTATTGCGGCCTCCTTGGAAAATCGGGAGCGTCATGCTCGGGCCCACCGACCACATGCGGCTCGGCCAGTTGAAGAGCGAGCCGAGATCGGCGCTTTCCAGACCCGCCGTGCCCACGAGCCGGATCACCGGGAAAAAAGCCGCCGTGGCGATGCCCACTTCCGCATTGGCCGCAGCCATGCGCCGTTCCGCTTCCGCGATGTCGGGGCGGCGTTCCAACAGATCGGACGGCACGCCAGCGGGAATCGGCGGTGGTACCGTCGAAAGAGGATGTGTGGCCATGCGGAATGACTCGGTTGTCTTGCCGAGCAGTACGGCGAGCGCATGCTCGAGCTCTGCGCGTTGTCCTCGCACCGTGGCCAGCTCTGCCTGCGCGTCTGCGAGAGCCGTTTCCGCGCGGGCGACGTCGAGATCGGTGCTGGAACCGGCTTGAAAGCGCGTGCGTACCAGTTCGAGTTCTTTTTTCCGCAGTTCAATCGCATGCGTGATGATGTCCAGTTCGGTATCGAGCGCGCGTAGCGAGAAATAATTTTGCGCGACTTCCGCATGCAGCGCGAGCCGCACCACTTCGTAGTCGGCCACACTTGCCTGCAGGGTCGCGGTGGAAGCTTCGACAGTCCGGCGCACGCGGCCCCAGATATCGAGTTCATAGCCGAGACTCAGTGAGGTGTTCACATTGCTAGTTTCGAGGCCGGGCGAGACGACTTCGCTGTTGGAGGAATTGCGAAGGAACGCGCCGCTCGCATTGGCGTTGATCGAGGGAAGGAAATCCGCTTTTGCCACGCGCGAGATCGCGCGGGCTTGGTCTACACGAGCCACCGCCGCGCGCAAATCCTGATTGTTCGCCGCCGCCTGGGTTTGCAATTCGTTGAGCTTCGTATCATTGAAAACGGTCCACCAATCGCCACGGGCGATCGCATCGGAGGGCGTGGCTTGCTTCCAAGGCGTTTTCTCCGCGTAAGCGGCAGGAGTTTCCACTTCGGCGCGATGATAATTGGGACCGACCGAGCACCCGGTGAGAACCAGGGCAGCCACCGCAACGTTCGCGGAAAGAAGGGCGAGAGATTTCATGGGTACTCCTAGGACGATGAGAGGGTCGCAATCAGGACAATTTTAGTTTTAGTTAGTTGACCGGTCAGTATAGTTCAGGGCTAAAAAAAATTAAGCGGAGATGGATGTCAATCCCGTGGGCTTCAACCCCAGAATGCGAAAGACGCCGGGTTTCAGGCGATGGAGGGCTTCGAGTGAGTTTTGAATCTTCGCTTCGAGCATCAAACCCATGATGTAATCGTAAATCTGTCGTGCGACCACTTTCGGATCTTCCTGCGGGATTAATCCTTCTGTCTGGAGGGCGGAGACGGCGCTCGTCAGGTAGCGGATGAAGCGTTCCATCAATTCGTCTGACTTCTGGCGAATTCTCTCGTCCTGCGTGCTGAGTTCACTGCCCAGGGAGCAGGCGGGGCAGCCGCAGACTTTGCCAAATTCCTCGCGTTTGGATTTCTGGTCCGAAATGATTAAATCGCAGTACTTTTCGAAACGACTGAGGGCAGGTTCCTGTGAAGAGAAAATAGAGTCGAGGATGGCACGCTTGGTTTGCCAGTGTTCTTCCAAGGCGGCAATGGCCAGATCAACTTTGGAGGGAAAGGCAAAATAGAAGCTGCCCTTGGTGACACCCGCCTTTTTGCAGATGTCATCGACGCCGACTGAGCCGTAACTCTGTTCCCAAATCAACTGCGCGGCCACTTTGACCAGCCGTTGTTTGGTGTCGCCTTCCCGTTTCATAAAGGTAATCTACTAGACTGATCGGTCTAAATCAAGTTTTTTTCGTAGGCACGCTCTATAGGCGCCACAAATCGAAGGCGGAGTTCCGGGGTGTAGTCATTCGCAATTAAAGAGACTTATGTAAGGGTTAAGAAAGCTAACGTGCTGACTTGCTTCCCGAATGAGGATTTGCCCATACTGAGGGCAATCATCATGGCTACTGATTCCTCCCTGGATGCGCTTGTTGTTGGGGCTGGTCCGACTGGACTGGCATTGGCTACCGATCTTCTGCGGCATGGTCTGCGTGTGCGTATTATCGACAAGGCGATGGCTCCGACAACATTGTCCAAGGCGGTAGTGGTGATGCCTCGCAGTCTGGAGGAATTCCAGATGCGCAGGCTCGCAGGGGAGGTGTTGGCCGAGGGGGAAAAGATTCATTCCTTCAGCGCGTACAATCATGGGGAGATCATCTTCCGTGCGGAATATGGCCGCGTGACGTCGCGTTACAATTTTTTGCTCAATATTCCGCAGACCGGCCCGGAACGGATTTTGCGGGAGGAACTGACACGACTGGGAGGGGGCGTTGAGTGGAAGACCACCCTCGAGTCATTCGTCGATCATGGCGACCGCGTCACCGCCGTGTTGACCGCACCGGATGGGAAAACGGAACAGGTAGAGACGCCCTATTTGCTGGGCTGTGGCGGGGCACATAGCTCCGTGCGACACGGGTTGAATTTCGAATTTATCGGTGAGCAGTATCATGATAACTGGCTGCTGGCGGACGTGGACATCGCGTGGAAATTGCAGCACGGTCATGGCTACGCCTTCTTCTCCGACGCGGGATTGCTGGCGGTATTTCCAATGCCTGGCGGAAAATACCGCATTTACGTGGTCGAGTCAGAGTCGCGCGCCCTGGGCCGGGAACCGAAACTGGAAGACATCATCGACGCCGTGGAGCGGATTATTCCCGGCATGTGCACCTTGAGTAACCCCGGGTGGATGTCGGAATTTCACTGTCATCACCGCCGGGTGAAACATTACCGGAAGGGGAATGTCTTCATCGGAGGCGATGCGGCGCACATTCATAGTCCCGAGACTGGTCTGGGAATGAATACAGGCATTCAGGACTCATTCAATCTCGGGTGGAAAATCGCCTTTGTCCGCAAGGGGGCAAGCCCTGCATCACTTCTGGATACATACGATACGGAGCGCAGTTACGTGGGCAAGCAGGTGGTGGGTCTGTCGGATTTCACGCACAAGCTATCCGCGCAATTCAACCGCGTGGGCGCGTTGAGCCGGGACCACATCTGGAGATTCTTCAGCCACTTTTACACGAATCACTTCAAGGAATTCGAGCAGGGACTGCAAGTGCGCATTCAGTATGAACCAAGCACCATTGTGGAAAACCATGGTCATCAGGAAGCCCTCCATAACGAAAATATGGAAGTGGTCGCCGGGATGCGCGCGGTTGACGGCGATCTTCTTCCGGCGTCGGGAACTCCGGTGCCTATCTCCCTTTATGATGTGCTCGATTCGCGGAAATTCCGGCTGTTGATCATCACGGGACACAAGCCGGATCCGGCGATGCGGGACGCCATTTGCAGAATGGCGGCGTGGACGAAACCGGTGCGGCCATTTTTAACTCCAACTCTCGTGTTGGCATCGCAAAAGACGGAGGGGTTTGAAGCCTTTGAAGGAGAGATCTATCTCGATCCCGCGATGGAATTTCACTATCTCTACGGCGCGCAAAAGGGTGGGATCTTCCTCATCCGGCCCGATGGCTATGTTGGATTTAGCTCCCGCCCGATCCGGATGTTCGATCTCGAAAAACATTTGGGCGGGATCTTTACCTCGCTCTCGGTAGCACCGCCAGCATAGCGAGCTCAACTGTAACGATTCCAGAGACGGGCATCACAGTCGTGAGATACGTTCACGAATGAAATCCCTTTTCGAAGGAGGAGTTCCGGACCAAGCTGGAGAGTATAAATGAAAATCATCAATCACACTCGTCTTCGCTGGACCGGATGGATGTTCACTCTTTGCGGGATGCTTGCGACAACGGCATATCTCCATGGGCAGACGGACTCGAAACCGCTCCCTGCTGGATATACGCGAGCGCCCCTCATCACCGATCTGAGTCGCGCACCGAAGATGCAGGTTCGAAAGGTTTCGGAACAACCCAATGGCCAAAAAGTCTACGCCATTGTCTTTGGGGAAAATGATGACGTCCTGTCCGGCCTCACTGCGTTTGCGGTGCGGGAAAAGATCACGGCAGGCCATCTGACCGGCATTGGCGGTTTCAGCCGCGCAAAACTCGGTTGTTTTGATTTTACCAAGAAAGCTTACCGCGATATTCCCATCACGGAGCAAGTGGAGGTGATCTCCATCATTGGTGATGTCGGGCTTTTGGATGGCAAGCCGCAGGTCCATGTTCACAGTGGAGTGAGCCTTCATGACGGTCAAATGCGCGCAGGACACCTGCTGGAAGCAACGGTCTATCCGACACTCGAAATTTACTTCACATCCGTACCGGCAAAATTGGTGAAGCAGCGCAACGTGGAGCAGGGGATCGCCGTCTTCAACTTGAGCGAATAAAGGTCCCCGGTGTTTTATGAGGTGACATCGACCAGACTGTGATCGATGCCACCTCACTTGGTGATAATCGCAGCAGATCAAAAACAAGCGTCGCCTGTCAACTCGGCTAATGGACGTTCTGGGTCTTACAGAGGAAAAATTGCGGGGGCAGGATTTGAATCTGGCGGCGTAACTCCGCAAGTTATTGTTACTTCAACGCCTTTAAACCCTGAAAAACAGCAGGTGACACTAAAATCGACACCAATTCTGTACGCTGATAGTCCTGACCTGTCGCGGATTGTCAAAGCTTGGCCAAATCTACCAAAACACATACAAACCGCAATTCTTGCCTTAATTGGGGGAGAGTAATGGGGAAGACCTAATTTGATTTCAAGTGACAACTGTGTTATTGATTGGGTGTCCCAAATCTTGCGTGGAACGCCCACGATTTTTTTATAAAATCGCCAGCAAAGACGGTGCAGGCAGAATGGTCGCTGTGGCGTGAGGGTTCAAATCCCTCTTTGGGACATTTTTCTTCTAGTCACGAAGAGAAAGAAGAGGCCAAAGGGATTCATTGAATTTTGGATTAAATTAGAACACTCCCAGTAATGTAATCAATGGGGTGAGGATGTAATCCGAAGGATTACCAATACCCCATTCAACCCATTATCAAGTCATATCCCAGTCATTCCTTAAATGGATTAGTTTATATATAAACTTACTTGAGGGAATCAGCACAATTTCTATTTTTTGAGAGGTACCCCCGTTTTATGAAAACGCGGAAAGCCCTTTTCCGTCAAAAGTGACAGGACGGGGCTGATTTATAATTCCGGGCAAAAATCCGTGGAAACCATTCTTTAGATATGATTCTTGGATATAATTGAGCGGGAATGGAATAAAATTTACTAACCGTGGCACAGGAAAGTAAGAATCTAGCTATTTTCCTGTTGTGAGCGGCCTATTTTGCTAAAGATTCTACCTATGAAAATCATAGGTGAAGCTATTGATTTGGCCGCAGAATGGGGAGATGCGGCAATTGAGCATATCTTGAAGGGAGAAATTATCACTGGAATTCCAGTTCTTGGCGAAATTGTCAAATTAGCCAAAATTACACTTGGGATTAGGGAGCGCTTATTTCTCTCGAAAATTCAAGCATTCTTAAACGAAGCTAATAAAGTCCCTCCAGAAGACGCAGCAAAATTTTCAAAAGAACTAAAGAATGACCCAAAGCTTCAAAAAAGAACTGGCGAGCTTGTTGTTTTTTCTATCGAACGCGCAGATTCTAATGAGAAAGCTAAAATTATAGGCAAGCTATTTTACCATTACGTTAAAGGTGACCTGAACCTAACAGATTTAAAGCGGCTACTTTTTGCAGTCGATAGCGCATTTTTGGAAGACTTACTTCTATTTCCATCAGCGATAAATCATGCAGATAAAAAACATTCTTATGTTCTAGAGTCCCTAGCTAGTACTGGCTTAGTAAAGGCTATTTATCCATCCCTAATTGATGAAATAGGCGAATCTCCGAAATTCTTGCCAACCGAAATTGGACTTAAATATTCTAACTATTTTCAAGATTCTCCAATTTAACTAGGATATGATTGAGTCCCCCAATATGGTCCAAAACGAGTGAGAGGAATGGGGTTGGTTAGTTAGTTGATGGTAAGGGTAACAG